>Ga0209512_1000015_pt1 | contig 490435 bp, 432 predicted proteins | sample frozenSSSSmetaG_FD_184142 | JGI IMG/M metagenome (GOLD analysis project Ga0209512, IMG submission 184142) | Glacier valley bacterial and archeal communities from Borup Fiord, Nunavut, Canada, to study Microbial Dark Matter (Phase II) -... | ecosystem: Environmental > Aquatic > Freshwater > Ice... | reverse complement strand
AGCGTGGTGAGGATGAACCTGAACACCTCGGCAGCTCTTTCGATGCCGCTGAGATGTGGGAGCTCATGATCGACCAAGGGAGATGGCACAGGTCTAGGCCGCCAGTGTTGTGTGAATATTCGTTTCAGTCGCTTGGCCCATGTGGGGTTTGCGACCGTTGAGTGATGCTGGGGGAGTTGATCCTCCCATTCGTCGTGCTGATTCATAGTGTTTGCGAGTTTTGGAGCCTAACGCGGCGCCGATGAGTAGGAGGAAGGCACAACCGACAGCGAGGGAACCGGCAGCGATGCGCCAGTTGTCTAGGTTGATGGACTGTGACAAGAGACGGGATTCCAAGACTCCGATTCGCTCTTTGGCTTCATTGAGGAGTTCAGTGTCTTTGGAAAACCATCCTGCATGTGCTGCTGGTGAGAACAGGAGCAGGCCGATAATGAGGGTGATGAGGTGTTTCATTGGGGGGGTGGGTTTGGGGTGGGGTCAGTGCCATTTGCGGCACTCGTTTTGGAACTCGCAGCTCGCACAGTGCATCCCAGGTGAAGGAACGAATTGCTCATGCCGGATTCCTGTGAGGTATGCTTCCATTTGTCGGAAGAGCCGGGTTTCCTGCTGCTGACTCATGGGCGGCATTGTGGTGATGACGACCTTGGGATTTTTCAGCTTCACCAGATGATGGAGCTGGATGCCTGCCTCTTGATGGCCCGTGTTGTGACGGTAGAGGATGGAATATGAGGTGGTTTGAATCTCGTGACTGTGGGCCACCTTGTCCGCATTGGGAGTGGTGGCCGCAGTCTTGTAGTCGATGATCTGCCGGCGTTGAACCAGGTCGAGGATGCCGATCAACCGTGGTAAACCATGGTTGACTAGATCGGCCTCAACAGGGACTTCCACGGCATCAGGCTTCAAATCTGCAGGAACATGGGATTCTCGCAGGTAGGTGTCGATGAGCCGCCAGCCAGTCGTTTTGTCGTCATTCTCTTCACCATGCTCCCAGAAGACTTTGCCTTCCGAGGTGTCTGACCATGCTTCAGTGTAGGCATCATGAGCCTGTTTGAGCGTCAGTGGTTTGAGGAGCCATCGTGCTTTGTTCCATGACTTCAGGACAGCGTGAACTGAATTGCCGACATGGAGTGAGGGTGTTTTTGGCTTTTTGAGCCGGAGCACGTAGCGGAAGAAGAACTTAAGCCGGCATTGCAGAAAGAGGGACAGGCGCGAAGCCGAGACCTTTTCCTGCAAGCCGGTGATGATGTCCTTCTCGCTGGGCTCTTTGGGTGGAGCTTCAGCGGTCGTGTTCATGCTGCTTGGTGGTTGGTGGGTTGATGTTGCTGCCAGCGTGTTTGACGTGGTGCAGGTTTACCGGCCTTCACGAGCAGATCTTCGATGAGCTGTGAGGCCTGGAGCTTGTTGAGCATTTTGACGCCAATGCCGAAGAGCTGCTGGGACAGATCCTCGGCGACTTGCTTTGTGATGCTGGGGTTCTCGTTGACGATGCGAAGGATAAAACCCTTCTGTCCGTCAGTGCAGTTCCAGGCATCACTGACAGCTTTTGGTTGCTGCTGGTGCTGTCCGTTGCTGTGCTGACGACTGCTGCCATTGATCTGGTAGGTGCGGCCGTTGTTGTTGGCGTGCCCGTTACCGTTGGTGTTTGATCCATTGGTTTGCGGGATGAAACCGACGTTCTGGATTTCCTGATCGACGCTTTGTTGCAGGAGCTGGTAAAGCCTCTGCAGTTCGGATTCGACCTGGCTGATGTCGCTGAGTTCGACTTCGACTGATGCTGCGAAGCTGTGGCTGCTGTATTGGGGCAGACCGAGCTTTTTCGAATAATTGGCACTGAGTTTGATGGCCATGGTGTTTGAGGTGCTGTGTGTGGTGGTGGGATGTGGACACAAAAAAACCAGACCGATAATGGCCTGGCTTGCTGTGTGGGATTGGGTGCTGTTTGAGCTCTAGGCTGCTTTTGACAGCTCAGAACGTGGTGGGGGTGTGATGTCCGCTGAATGCAGGGTCGTCGCTGTGATCCATCCTGGTGAATCACGAAGAGCATTGAGCAGAAGATCGTCCGTGAGTTTCGTCATGGGGATCTTTCGATGCTTGGCTTCATGGTAGAGGACTGAGACGAGGAACCTGCTGATGTGCGGAGAATAATGACGTGGTCTTGCCATGGTGTCTCCTGGTTGTTGGTAATCGCGAAGGGGTGTAGCGCGATCATTTTGTTATACCCGAATTCCGATGTTCTCAGGAGGGGGGGCTATTCGTTTGGTGGCATGGTGCCTGATTCAGGTGCTGTGGCTGATTTGACCGCTTGGACGAATTTTGCCGACACCCACCGTTTCACGAATGGATACAGGACGTAAGCCATCACACAGAGACCGAACATGGTGTAGCCGGAAAGTATCGTGATCGCTGCGAGGCAAACCCAGAATGTGATTGCTCTGGGGTGTCCGTTGAACGCATTGACGACAAGGTAGATGATCACGACGTAGTTGACGAAGACCACCCAGAAACGATAAACGTTTGAAGCAGTGATGGTGTTCACGCCGTTCTCCCAATTCACATTTGTGAAAATGGGAGCCTCTGAGCCGAATGACCACAGGATATTGGCGATGATGAGGCTATACGCAGCGAGGGCAACCAACCATTTTGTTTTGGGTGTAATGTTGAAGGAGGGGTTCATTTGCTTGGATTGTGTTTGGGGTGAATGAGGCTTGGAAGTGATCTCCTGCTCATTTTGCTATACCTGAAAAAGGGCAGCATTTACGGGAGGGGTGTCACTTGCTGGTTGCCCTGACGCAGTAGAGGATCAGTTCCATCATCGGCTTGGGCAGATAGAGACGGACGGCTTCAAGTGGTTTCCAATTGGTCCCCCTGCTTCCTGAATTGGTCAGCTCCGGATTCATGAGCAGGCTGTCGATTCTGAGCACGTCCACTGGTCCCTTTGGCTGTCCGTAGCTGTATGTGGCGCTATATTCGTGCCAGCCATACTTGTCTTCAAAGGAAGGCTTGTGGTCGATCCAGAGCCGTTTGCTGGCCTTCGTTCGAGAAAGAACAAAATCATAGCAGTGCCAGTCAGTGCTCTTGTAAGGCGCGTGAACCTGATCGGCCTTTGGAGATTCCGTCACAAGCTGAATTGCCACCACCTGATCAGCCTTATCGACAACGATGTAGAGCTTATTAAAGTGACCGTCGAAATTCCCGTCGAAGACATAATGGGAGAATGAGTCTTTGGGGAAACCAGCGCAACCCACCTTGTTTTTGGCGACGACCTTTTGAATGAGATTGAGCTTATCTCTGGCCTCTGCGTAGGGCATCAAATACGTGACGCCCTGGTAGATGGAGATTCTCGGAGTGGAAGAGATGTCGGCTGAAGGCTGGGCAAATGGAGAGAGCAGAGCACCCAGATCCTTCATTGTTGCACTGCCTCCTTGGATCGGAGTTTGCCATCCTCGATCCAGAACGATGGAGCCTGGTGGAATTGGAGGTGTTTGGGCAAAGCCTACTGATGAAAGGAATGCGAAAATCAGGGTGATCAGGATGTCTGAATTCATTTGGGGAGATGGAAGAGCCCTAGGGGTGAGGATTTATCCTCATGCCCGACCCTCATTTTGTCAATCATGGTCAAAGCAGTGTCCAAAGATGCAGCCAACGCCATCAATGCTGAACTGAGCAAAAGACTTGCTCAGGAGAGGGAGCAGCGTGGCATTTCGAAGAAGGCACTTGCAGGCGTGGCTGACATCGACCGTTCAACCGTGAAGTTCATTGAGGATGAGGAGGAAAACCCCACAATCCTGAATTTGATTCGTTATGGGTTGGCTCTGGAACTCGATGTCGGCAAAATCCTCTCCGACTGTCTTGCTCCTCATCTGGACAAAGCGAAGCAGAAACCAAAAAAGAAGTGATTCGCGCTCACGCAGCAGCACGGCCATGAGTTTGGCAAATTTTCTGGTTCATTCATTCCAGCAAAAGGTGCATGGTGGTGCAGCAGTGCTTAAGAAAGCACTGCTGCTGCACCTCCACACACTGCACTAAACTGATGCAGCAGAGGTGCAATTGCACTTGTTGCACCTCTGCACCTCATTTTCAGCGGTGATGGGTTTGGCATTGAAACCCCTCTCATCACAAAGGAGTTTGTCGGCATGGAGGCAGTTCAGACACCTCAACGGCAACTCAAACTGTTCCACATCGAGAATCCGCTCTCGGTTCGGCTGGGGTCTGACTTCTTTCGTTCACTGCCGTCTGTGCCTGGGGTCTATTTCTTTCACGGGAAGGATGGCGAGCTGCTTTACATCGGTCAGTCGTTGGACCTGAAAGCGCGCATTGGCAGCTACAGGCATGTGACTCCGGAGAAAAACCCCAAGCGAACACTGAAACTGGTTCATCGCATTGTCAGTATCGAGTGGAAGGTATGTGCAACGCAAGCAGAAGCAATCGAGCTTGAACGCGTGCTGCTTCTGGAACATCGACCACCGTTTAATCGTGCCGGCGTCTGGAAGGGTGATCCATGGTGGCTCAAAATTGAATCCGTATCTGACAGGTTGAATCTTGAACTGGTTCGTGAGGAAAACGACACAGGCCCACATCCACCAGCATTCCGGTATGTCCTCGGCAGTCTGGTTCGTTGTATGTATCGGGCTGCTTTGCCATCTGCCCCCCTTTCCGCCTATCCACATGGCGTCTTTGAGGCCGCTGTGCCGTTGACCCTCTCCATACCCATTCCTGATGCCTTAGAGACCGCAGAATCACTCAGAGCCTATGCTAACGGCGATCATGGTCCTCTGCTGTCAAAGCTAGAAGGAATGCCTTTAGGGGCCACAGAATCAGAGCAGGAATATTGGCAGGAGGAACTGGATCGCTTGCAGAAATATGCAGCCAAAGCTCAAAAGCTTCGTGATGGTGCAGGATTATGATGTTTTGACCCGCCACAGCACGAACTCCTTTACCGACATGCCGAATCAAAGACAACCCGGAACGAAGCTGGCAGGAGCCTACATCAGTGCCGAGAAAGACGCTGCCCTTGCAAAGATCGCAGCTCAAAAAGGCTACGCCAACAAAGCCGAGTTCATCCGCGTCCTCTTTGATGATGCACTCGCAGAGAATGCACAAGCCCTCAAGAAGGCAAAACCCAAACAGTGATCCTCCTTTGATCCTGGACTTTGGAAGAAGGAGAAGTGTTTACCCATTGTGGTCCAGATTCGCCGTTATCCATTCCAGAACTTTAGGCTTGCAGTCGGCTTGCGCTGGGCAATGTTCATGCGAACACGTCTAGCAAAATGGATCCACTCTCAAAACTCTCCGAACTCCTGGGAAGCATCTCAGTGCTCGGAGCAATTCAAGCGGGCGCGCCTGTCTCTGAATCTGCTCGGCCTGACCGGCTTGATTCATTCGACGTGGAGAACCTTCGTATCCCCAAAGGCATGCGGACTTTTGCTCTGAAGGTCAGAGGTGATTCCATGATCAACGCCGGCATCCATACTGGAGACGTTGTCATTCTGGATTTCGAAAAGGAGCCCAAGAACCGAGACATTGTGGCGGCACTCATTGACGGCGACTCCACCCTTAAGCGCTACATCGTGCAGCGTGGAAGGCCCTTTCTGAAGGCAGAGAACCCGGCCTACCCTTCGCTGATACCCGCTCAAGAGCTGGTTATCCAAGGTGTGCTGGTGGCCTTGTTCCGGCAGGTGACATAAGCGGATTGGTGACACGCCATGATTGTCCACCTCGACGCAGACGCTTATTTTGCTTCTGTTGAACAAGCAGCTGACCCAACATTGCGAGGACGGGCTATCGCTGTCGGGGGTGAAAAACGAGGAATCATCGCATCAGCCAGCTATGAGGCCAGGAAGCTCGGCATCTACACACCAATGCCAACGGCTAGGGCAAGGAAGCTCTGCCCCAAGCTGATCGTCCTGCCTGGGGATTTCGAGAAGTATGAACGGTTCAGCCGGTTCATGTTCAGCTATGCTTTCGATTTCACACCGGATGTTGAGATCACTTCCATTGATGAGGGCTATTTCGATCTGGCTGGACTGCGCAAAGGCACTCCGGAGGCAGTGGCTCAAACAATCCGAAAAGCCATCGCGCAGAGATTGAAGATCACCGTCTCGGAAGGCATTGCCAGCAACAAGCTCGTTTCTCAGGTGGCATCGAAGCTCAAAAAGCCTGCGAGTTTGATACAGGTGCCATTGGGACATGAGCGAGAATTTCTGGCTCCGTTGCCCAATCACTGGCTTCCCAATGTCGGCCCTAAACTTTCAGGAACCCTCAAATCAGCAGGACTGGCTTTTATCCGTGAAATCGCTGAGACACCTGTGGAAATGTTGGCTCTGCTCGTGGGTGGCTATGGTTCCCAGCTCCGCGAATACGCTCAAGGCATTGATTGCCGGCCGCTGGTTATGGAGAAGCAGCCTGCAAGATCCTACGGCGAACAACACACTTTCGCTGTTGATGTGACCGAAGAAGCCGTCTTGATCTCACAGCTTTACAAGATGGCGGACAACCTCACAGGCAAGGTGCGTGAGGATCGTCGCAGCTATCGCACCATCACATTGAAGCTCCGCTACAATGACATGCAGGACGTCAGTCGAAGTGTGAGTCTCGAAGAACCGTCAGATCTGGCCGAAGACATTTTTCCTGTCCTGCCGTTATTGCTGAAGAAGGCATGGGATAGACGTGTGAGCGTTCGCCTGATTGGCTTGAAGCTGAGCCACATCTACGGGTCAGTGTTTCGCTCAGAGCTGCCGTTAGAAGCAGATGCACAGAAGAGGCTTAAAATGCAGCAACTCGCTCCGGTGTTTGACCAGCTTCGAAGGGATAAGCAGATCATGCGTGGCACTGAGATGGTCATTCAGCACAGGACAAAGCCACAAGCAATCACCACAATCGCAAAGCCAGCACCACCAAGCCAAATCGAGCAGCAGTTGTTGGTGGGACTCAACTTCAAATCGTATTTCAGTTTCCTCGATTCCCTCCTCTCGCCTGAAGATGTTGTCGAACTGGCAAAGGCGAATGGGCTGAATGCAGTGGCAATTACAGATCCAAACCTCCATGGAGCTGTTGCCTTTTTTCAAGCGGCCAAAGCAGCAGGCATCAAACCGTTAATAGCGGCGGATCTGCGAACGCCATCAGGGTCCACTTTTGCATACGTTCAAAACGGCATCGGATATGGCAATTTGTGTCAGTTGCTGAGCATGGAGAAGCTGACAGAAGAAGCGGTCAGAAATCATCGTGAGGGCCTTCTTTTTGCCTCACCCATCACACATGCCCTGCCAGAAGTCCGGTATATAAACCCCGAAGACAGACGCAAATACGGGATCATTCAAAGCATACGTACACTGACACGGTTGAACGAAAAGCACCCTGAAAAACGGACTGGCCACTATGGATTAAAGTCTTCGAGAGAATGGGGCGGCTTGTTTTCGTCTGAACAGATCAACGCGTCTAATCGCTTGGCTGAACAGTGCGACTTTTCTTTCGATTTCAACATCCTGCGGTTCCCTCGGTTCGTTCCAGCCTCCGGGGTTTCACCCAAGAGCTTGCTGCATCAATTGGCGACAGAAGGATTGCATCGCCGCTACCGTGAAAAGGCCTCGAAGCACATTGCACAGCTTGAAGAGGAACTCGGGATTATTGGAGAGGTGGGTTACGAAGAATATTTTCTGGCGGTCTGGGAACTGCTGCAGGAATGCCGGAGCCTGGGAATTGACTGGATCACGAGAGGCAGTGCTGCGGATTCTTTGGTCTGCTACTGCCTTGGGATCAGTGGTGTGTGTCCCATTCGCTTTGAGCTTTATTTTCGCAGATTTTTGAATCGTGAACGCATGGCATTAAACAAGTTGCCTGACATCGACATCGACTTTCCTCACGACAAAAAGGATGATGTCGTTGACTTGATCTTTCGTCGCTATGGCAACCAGCATGCAGCGATTGTTGGTGGGTTTAACACTTTCCGTGGTAGATCGGCTGTGGCTGATATTGCGAAGGTCCTGGGCGTGGCTGATCATCAAATACGACGCCTCACTGAGAACGTGCCTCACACCAGCGCCAAAAACCTCTCAGATGCCGTGCAACAAAGCGAGGAGTGCCAAGACAGCCCATGGGAGGAAGAACCCTATAAAACGGCACTGGAGATGGCGGCGTTTCTGGATGGGTTTCCACGTTATCCAAAAATGCATCCCTGTGGTGTGGTGGTCTCTCGTGATGCCATCCATTCACTGACCCCCACATTCATCAGTTCCAAGGGCTATCCAACCACGCATTTGGAGATGGATGCGGTTGAAGCGGTCGGATTGATCAAAATGGACATTCTTGCGCAGGGAGGATTGGCGGTGATGCGAGATGCAGTGAACGCTCTTTCTAGACGTGGTGTCGTTGTCGATCTGGAGGCGTTGGAGCCATGGGAGGATTCGGAGGTGTGGGAAATGATTGCAAGTGGAGGAGCCAGGGCTGTGCATCACATCGAATCGCCGGCCATGATCTCACTGTGCAAAATGACCAACGTCAGAGAGATTGATGGATTGGTGGCAATTGTCAGCGTGATCAGACCTGGAGCTTCAAACGGAACCAAAAAGCTCAGTTTCACGCGGAGGTATCAGGGGCTGGAACCGGTTTATTATCCGCACCCCTCACTGGAGAGTTGTTTGCGTAGCACCTTTGGACTGGTCGTTTACGAGGAGCACATTCTGCAAATCTGTGAAGCTTTTGCAGGGATGTCAGCAGGTCGAGCGGACATTCTCCGAAGAGCATTGGTGAAGCGGAAAAGCAGCGTCATTGAGGAACTGATGCGTGAGTTCGTGGCTTGCTCACTGGCGAGAGGTCACCACAAGGCAAAGATTGAGGAGGTGTGGGATCTGGTTTCAGGATTCAATGGCTATGCCTTCTGTAAGGCTCATAGCACGGCCTACGGCGTCGAGGCATATCAGGCTGCATGGTTGAAGCGTTATCATCCTGCGGAGTTCATGGCTGGAGTTTTGAGCAATGGGAAGGGCTTTTATTCATCGCAGGTTTATGCGCTGGAATGCTACCATTTGGGCCTGTCGTTTCTGCCACCCACGGTCAACAACACTTCCGAATCGTTCGAAGCTGAGGGGAATCAAATCCGGGTGCCTGTGCGCAGCATCAAGGGGCTGAGTGAGAAAACTGCCAAGACCATCCATAAGGAGGCAACAAGAATGCAATTCGTGTCATTGCGGGACTTCTGCGACCGGACACACCCAAGCGCCGACGAAATCCAGAATCTCATTCGTGCCGGTGCCTGTGATGTGTTTGGCGATCCGAGAACGCATCAGTTCTGGCAGTCGAAGGCATACATGTCATCCTCACCATCTGAAAGCGACCAAGGATGGCTTCTGCCACCGCCCAATGTTGCTGAAAGGCTTAAAGCAGGCCTCAATGAACCATCCCTCAGAGAACGGCTGGAATGGGAAACAGATCTATTTGGCTTCACGATTTCTGGTCACCCCCTGGATCTTTACCAGGAAGTGGCTTGGGAGACGTATTGTTCTGTGAGTCGTCTGAAGGAAAACATCGGCCAGCGTGTGGTTTGCTGCGGTCTGGTGATTGAGCAACGGCTGCATCATCAAGTCACGGGAGAGGTCATGAAGTTCATGTCCATCGCAGACCGCACTGGGATCGTTGAAACCGAGCTTTTTGGAGACACCTACAGGAGCTATGGCATCGTCACCGTTCGGTATCCTGTGCTAGAAGTGCATGCGACTGTGGAACCATATGAAAACGGGCGCGGATTCTCCCTTCACGTGCATCGGGTTGCGAAACCTCGCACAAAATCGTGAAGCATTGTCAGCACTGCTTGATTGCCGACGTGGATTTCAGGAACCGATTCAATTCATCCGCGCTGATGAGAACATGACGAAACGCTCGCGATGGTCGAATCAGTCCACGTTGAATTGCTCGGCGCATTGTGACGGGCGAAACTCCGAGCATTGTTGCCGCATCCTTAAGTTTGTAAGCCAATTAGGGTGATTGTTCTGTGTTCATGGCAAGAACAGCATACGCCAACCTCTGAACACGCAATGGCTTCAAGGAACCATCATTTGCGCTCGTCATGGTTCGAATTCTTGAACCATTAATTGCTATGGCGACACGGTCTCCAAACTTTGAGTCGATCATGATTGCCAGGTATTTTGGCGATGAAGCACAGGGGCGACTTGAGCTCTTTCTAAAACTTTCGCACACAGCAGAAGCGGTCTTGCGGCCATTCAATCAAGGAGTACGATTATGAGGCACCCAAAAACGCAAAGTCATGAAATCTGCACTTCTTTATCTCTGTCTGACTCTCCGTGTGTTTTCCTCCGAAGGCGCAGATGTCGACTTTTCAACTCAGCGATTGCCAATTCAAGTTCCTCCTGAAGAGAGTAGTTTTTGGAGATCTAATAAAGGCAGCGCAATTATGACGACCGTATTTGGTGGTCCTGTGGAAGGGGGGCTTAGCTATGCGGCAGGGGAAGTTAGCTCATGGATATTCAACAGAGATAAAGTTGAGAAAAATACATTGATTGGACATGTGATCTGTCCAAAAACGCTAGTGGCTGAAAACAGTGACCATAAAAGAGGTTTGTTTTCTATCAGACGGCTTGCTGTTCAATATGCACTGGAGCCAGAAGTGAACGGCTTGGAAAAACTCCGAAAGCGATTGAAATCATTTCGTGTGGTGTTTTCCATCAAAGCAGGAAATGTGAACAACATCCAAGTGGCAGACATTATTCCAAGCACAGCGTTCGTGGATGCCTGCATTTCAGGCAAAATAAGCATCAACTCTAAAATTGGGTTGGCCAGGAGTGGGCGGTTTGAAATGACTGAAACAGGTTCTTCAGCTGCAGTTGAGGCTGGTTTTTCATGGATTTATCAACCGAAGGACCTTGTAGTTGCATCCTCCTTCGTCGGCAATACGGCGACTCTTGATTTTCAGCAAAAAAATGACGGCACCTTTCATGTTGGTCAGGTGCCAGTAGAGATTAGCCTTTTAGTTCCTGCTGACGTTCAAGAGGCAGAACTTTCGATCATTACCACAGTCATCTCAAATAAGGATGTTGTCGTTCCTGCTGGTGAAGCCAAGGTGAAAATCTTGTTCTAGTGATGCACAGGTCCGTTCAGGTTCACTATTTTCGGCTAATCGGGTTTCTGATCATTGACCTGGCTCCATTCGTTGCTGACATCTAGGGGTGATCAGTTGTGTCTTCTGCGATCTGCTTGGGACTGAGCATCAGGGTGAACACCTTGTTGCTCAGAACAGACATGCTGCGGCTTTACGTGATGGATTCCCAGTCAGTGATGGACACACGCTGATTGTCCCCCGGCGTCATGTGCAGTCCGTCTTTGAATTGGCCGGCGAGGAACAGCAAGATGTTTGGAACCTGGTCGCCGAAGTCAGGGATCGTCTGAGGTCATCATTAAACCTGGCTCCTGATGCATTCAACGTCGGCCCCAATGACGGTCTGGATGCTGGGCAAACGGTGATGCACGCTCATGTTCATGTCATTCCTCGATACAAAGGAGACATGCCGGATCCTCGTGGCGGCATTCGTTGGGTTCTGCCGCGCAAAGCCAACTACTGGAAGCCGGAGCAAGCAGACCCATTTCAGCAGGTGGAATTCCTGGGCTTCATTCAGTCTCTGCTTGAGCATGGGGAATTTGTCTCGACGTATAAATTCGCTCTGCTGCAGGCCTTGGCGGATATTTCGTTGGAAACTGATCCTAAAGCTGATGGGACGCTTCAAATTCCTCTGTCTTCCATTGCTGAGAAATTCATTGCATACTACTGGACCCAAGCCGCACCGTTTCATCTGGCAACCGGAGAGCAGAGAGTTTTGCAGCAGAACACGGGTGCCAAGAATGCGGCGATTATTGGCAGGGTGGTTGAGATGCGAAAGAAGCATTCGACTCTGTATACGGCCAGATCATCACAGAGAGAATGGAGATCTTTGGTTTCGGCCGTGAGCAGCCAGATAAAACTGATGCCCCTGTTCAAACTGCAGACGGTGGGCAGGAAGCGATTAGAGACCCTTTATGCCAATGAGGTCGTGGATAGTGGCATTGTCCTCCAGAAGGGAGTCCAGGACTGTTTCAGGCGGTTCTACGGCATAGTGATTCGCTTGTGCCGTCGTGAGTGGTTGGACATGGTGAGTAGGCTCAACAAGGCAACCATAGGGGCTCCGCTTGATCTGACTGAATTCCTCTTCGGCAGTGAGCGTAATCAGTGGCCCGGCATTCGACCTGTTTTGCGTGAGTTGCAGGATGGAAAATGCTTCTACTGCCAAAAGTCGATCCTCAGTTGGCAGGAAGAACTCGATCACTTCATTCCGTGGTCCCTGTATCCCAATGACCTGGCGCATAATTTTGTTCTGGCCTGTCGTCGCTGCAATGGTGCTAAAAGTGATGATCTTGCCGAAGGCGAAGCGCTGGACCGGTGGATTGAACGCAACAAGGCTCATTGGCAGAGAATTGAAACTGAGGCTGCTTCCATTGGACTACCTGCGGATACCAATGCCTCAGCTCGTGTGGCCGCTTGGGCTTATGAGCGGGAGGGTTAAATCATTCGGTCCCTGCATGGTGATCAATCGTTCTGCAATGAAGAATACGAGAAAGTCCACCCGGATACTGTGAGCTTGTGCAACCAGAGGGGTAGTTGCTGGCTCGTTCCTCGCAGCCATGCACCCTTTGATGTTCGGCCTCCTACTCTCGGTTGGTTGTGCTCATGTTGGGATCTCTGGAATTGGGACTAGATTGATTCGCGGACTGGTTGTTAGAGCATCAATGCGCTTCTGTATGGCTGGCTTCTCAAATCCAAGAACAGCATGGGAACGCAGGCTCTCCAGTGCCTCGACCAGATCAGTGCCATATCCACAATGGTGGGCGTAACCGTCTGCGTGCATTTCTACGTCCAATTCACTCTCATTAAGGTCTTTCAATGCTAACATATAGCCATCCATTGAGTTCCTCGCGGGCTGACTGGCAAGGTGACCAAACTCATGTAAAGCGATCGCTACCTGTGCCCTTGCAGATATCCGTCCTAGGTTCAAGTGAGTTGGGTCAAGAATGACCAGATATGGTCGGCCACAAAGTGCTTGAGCGGCATGGTAATCCAAGGTGGAGGCAGGTGAAGACATTGTCGTAACCCCTATTCCAAACTGACTGAGTCGCTTCCACTCATCCGGTAGTAGCCCCCACGAATCGGGCGCTATCCCGTGGCTCGAAAGAAAATTAAAGGCTGACTGGCCAAATGGGATGGATATCATTGTCTCGTGGTGGCTGGCAATGCAATTGGGCGAACGTCTCGGATCAGACACCGGCTGCGCTGGACTCTGCTATGCGACAGGACGCTTGCAGCCGGTTGTCTGCATCCGATTTGTTCGTCCCCGTTGCTGGCGTGAAGTATTCCGTCATGTGTGATGGAGTTGGTTTAGGTGAGGACAAGGGCATCGATGTCACCATCTCCACCTCTGGCAACCTCGTCAAAGGTGCGGAAGTAAACTCGGGACTTCACGATGCACCGTGACACATCTGGAATGCACTCGCCTCCGCTGACAATCGGCATCGGAACAATAAAAAATGTCTTCTTCCTCGTATGACTAGCTCGAAACCAATCAAACGACTGCCTCTTCGTGTCGGTGCTCTGAAAGCGCCAACGCATCCCTGCTGCAATGTAACTCTGCTTGGTGGGCAAAGGCTGTCCCGGCGGTGGGGCGGTGTCTGTAGAAATAATCGTGCTGAAACCCTCTCCATGCGTCGGGTGTCGTCCCGTGACGAAGCAAATACGAAGTCGATCTCGGCGATCCGCAAAACCTCCGAACTTCTCGCGCCAGTTCTCAAAAATCTTGATGGACGCTGTGGCATCCTCAAACTGCAACGCGATGCCTGGCTGGCTATCAAGGTCGGGTGTGACGAGAAACACAGTCTGCCGCCAGCGAGCGGCGTCCCAGAGGTCTTTCTCGATCAGGTTATCTTCGTCAATGGTCATAGGGCGGGTGACTTGGTTCTGAGGACGAACGCTTCGGATCAGGCGACGGCGAGCGGGAGGCGTCGATGACACGACAGATGCCATACGAGCCGTTGCCTGCATACGTTCTGTTAGCCCTGTTTATTCGCATGTGTCACCAATTCTTGGAGTGTCTGAATTTCAGTTTCGGAACGCGCTTTGTAGTCTGCAAACCCGCTTACTTTGTCTAACGTGCCAACCAGCACCAAGGTGTTGATAATGTCCCGCACGAAGCCGAAAGCGGCTAGGCTCAAGACAATCCGAATCGGCCAATCATTGAATGTCCATGTGGGAGGACGGGAATCTATGGCGGCTCCCATTGCCATCAATCCAACGGCAAAAAGCGCAATCCACAATTTAAGTATGTGAAAGAGAGTTTGACTAACAACTAGCCGCATGAACTTCGGAAAGTCCGCGCTGTAGGAACGTATCATGGCGATCTCAGTGGTCATCTGAGCAATCCGCCACTTAATCACCCTTGAACCGAGGAGGCGCACAGCGATCGCTGGCTTCGAGAGCAGACGCACAATAAGCCGCTGAACGGACGGAGTGAGGAGATTTGCTAATACCCCGCAAACGATGGAAACGATGATTACACCCATTTGATTGTTCCCGTTAGAGTGATGGAGGGGGACACGGTATTCTATAGTGGGCTTGGGATACGGATTCTTGGGCTAACATTGAAGATCATTAACAGATCGTGAGGTTTGTCAGCAGCTTTATAGCCGACGTTTTGACGGGAATATCACGGATTATTGTGTTTATGGTGTCGTTTTCGCCGCCCATGCCGTACTCGTGCAACAAAAAAGCAGCATATCAATCGGATATTGGATACTGGGAGTGTGCATGATCACCAAACCGGAAGCCAAACACCCAGAGCCGTAATTGTCCCGTTCACTGCCCAACCCTCTTCAACAAATCCAGCTGCCTCCGTCCCACCTTATCGCTCTTCCTCCTGTTTAAGGTCTGCGGCATCAGTTCCAGGTTCCAGAATTCTTTCCCGTATTGAGGGAATTTGGCCACAGGAAGGATGTGATCGACTTCTGCAATTTCGCCGGCGTAGGGTCCGAAGGTGACAACTGGTGATTTGCCGCGCTTCATTCCATCAAGGTTTGCTGGTGTGAGCAGTCCCAGGCGATTGGCAATGAGCAGGTTTCGCAGCAAGGACTCCTTCACCATGTCCCGCCTTGGCTGCTGGACCAGTGAGGCATCGAGAACCGCTTCTGGTGCTCTTCCGGCCTGTTGTGCCTGATGGAGCCAGTAAACCACTTTGAGCAGCCTGTCATTGCAAGCACGGGGGTCTTTGAGGGTGGCGATCTTGGCCGGATCTGTGAGGGCTCTAATCGCAACCATGGCAGCATCTTGAGCCTGGGCGACGGAGCAGCACAGGACCAGGAGCAGAAGGATTATGGCGGGAAGTTTGATCAATGCAGTTGTGATGGGGCTACGTTTGCAGAATATGCGTCCATGGGCATCACCAAAATCATCTCAGGAGGACAGACCGGAGCAGACAGAGCTGGGCTTGATGTCGCTCTTGCCCATCATGTTCCTCATGGTGGCTGGTGTCCCAAAGGCAGGAAGTCGGAGGATGGCCCGATTGATTCGAAATACGACCTCACCGAAACCCCCAGCGCGAATTATCTCCAGCGCACCGAATGGAATGTGCGTGATTCGGATGGCACCATTGTCTTCACGATGGCCGAGGAGATCACCGGCGGATCATTGCGAACCATTGAATTTGCAAGGAAGCACAACAAACCCTGCCTTCATGTGTCCAAAGCAGATTCGAAACAGCCTGAATCAAACCTGACAGAATTCATCAAACAGCACGGCATCAAACTGCTCAACATTGCCGGATCAAGAGAGAGCAAGGAACCGGGCATCAATGAATGGGTGAAACTGGTTCTGGATCTGGCGTTGTTTTCCACCAAGTGTCGGTGATGATAAAAAATGATGACCGCCCAAGAATTCAAAAAGATGTGTGATGCCGTCGATGGATACACTGCTCTGGGCTTGGTTGGCGAGGCTCTCAATATTTTGGAAGATCTTCCGCCCAACCTGAAGATCACCAGAGAGGTCATCACGCTTCACATGGGCATCCTCTTGAAGTCGAAGGAATATCTGAAAGTGTCATACCTGGCTGAGACCCTGAGTATGAGTGAACCGGAAAATGTGGATCGAATGCTTGATGTGGCACGCTATCGCTACCAGGCCTGCGAATTCAAAGATGCGCTGGCGTGGCTGGAGCTTGTTGCAAAAAAGTGCCTGGGCCACGCGGATTTTCATTACCTGTCAGCTCAATGTCATGCTGCTGCTGGGGATTTGGAACAGGCAAGACGCTCATTGCAAAAGGTGTCTGTCCTGAGTGAGAACCTGCGAATGAGAGCCCTGGACGAACCTGCATTTGAGGCCATTTATGGGGCTGATCCGACCTTGGAATGACTCCAATGAGCTGCCCCCGACCTTAATCGTTCGCCTTGTCAGTCAGATCCTCACCCCTTATCATTCCCTCAATGCCTACCACATCCCAACTCAGAAAAGCAGTCATCATCAGCGAAAAGCTTGATGAACTTCAAGCCGAACTCACTGCAATCCTTGGAGGTTCTTCAGCGCCGGCCAAAGCTGCAAAGGAGCCCAAGACACCGAAAGCAAAGAAGGCTAAGCGCACGATGTCAGAAGAAGGACGTAAACGTATCGCAGAAGCCCAGAAAAAGCGCTGGGCTGCTAAAAAGAAAGCAGATGGGAAGAAGTAAGCCTTATGGCCTACAAGCAGCATCAGATGCATCCTAAGCCGCCGCGAATAATCGCGCGGCAATCGCAATGAATTAGGCACAGAAAATGGGAATTTCGTATGGATTATTTCATCAAAGGCTATGCCAGTCTCCGATTCCCTGTTGCAGAAGGCGAGAGCCTTGGACTGAGAAGGGCACAATTGGGAGCCCTTCACTCCATAGGTGCGCACTATTCTCTCCCTAGGACGGAGCCGACAATCATAGTGATGCCGACCGGATCTGGTAAGACTGCGGTGATGCTTGCAGCTGCTTTTCTACTGAGGGCAAAACGTGTGCTTATTCTGACCCCAAGTCAGTTAGTACGGTCTCAGATCACTGAAGCGGCGAAATCTCTTGATGTATTGAAAAACGCTTCGGTCTTGCCGAAACTGATGGCGGAGCCATCAGTGATTGAGGTCAAGTCACGTTTGGGTACTTCAGAAGATTGGAATGCGCTGAAAACAGCTGAAATTGTGGTGTCGACCCCACAATGCGTTAGTCCGGGTATTGAAGGAGTAGCGGAACCGCCTGATATGATCTTTGATTTGATCTTCATGGACGAGGCCCATCATAGCGAGGCTACGCGCTGGGTTGACATTCTGCGTCATTTCAAGAACACGAAAAGGCTTTTGTTTACCGCAACACCCTTTAGACGAGACAAGAAAGAGCTCAAAGGCACAATCATCTACAACTACCCATTGAGGCACGCGCATGAAGACAAGATATTCGGTGATTTATCTTTCGTGCCGGTAACTCCAGTTCCAGGGGAAGGGCATGATGTTGCAATCGCAAAAGCAGCGGCAGCTATTTATGAAAAGGACAAAGCAGATGGACTCACGCACCGACTCATGGTGAGAACCGATTCAAAAAAGAAAGCTGATGAACTGGCGATAATTTACAAAGCGAACACTAATCTGAAACTAGCTGTGGTGCACAGCGGTCATGCTCTGACGACAATCAAAAAAGTTTTAGCAAGCCTAAAGGCAGGTGATTTGGATGGGATAATTTGTGTGGCGATGATGGGGGAAGGATTTGATTTCCCGCAGCTAAAGATAGCGGCTATTCACTCTCCGCACAAGTCGTTGGCAGTGACATTGCAGTTCATAGGACGGTTTGCGCGAACGAGCGGTCAAAATGTTGGCAAAGCGAAATTCCTGGCGGTGCCACAGGATATTGAGGCGGAAACAGATGAACTCTACCGGGAATCGGCTGCCTGGCTTGAAATTGTCTCGAATTTGAGTGCCGCAAAGATAGAACGCGAGGTCAGGATAAAAATGATTGCGTCTTCATTTGCACCACTGCTGAGCGCAGACGCTGACATAGCAGATGTGGTGCTTACAGACTGTAAGCCATACTTTCATGTGAAGATTTATCGGATCAGCGAAACGCCCAATCTTGAGCAGATTCCTCGTTTTGACAATGACGTGAGCGTGCTGCGTCATGAGGTCAGTGAAGAGCACACCAGCGCCGTTATTCTGCTGCGGCAAACAACTCAGCCTCGGTGGACTGAACTGGAAAGGTTTTCACGGACAGAATACGATCTCATTATTCTATACTATGATGAAACCGCTAAACTGCTCTTCATCAATTCGACAAAACGGACCATACAGCTTTACAAGCTTTTCGAGGAATTCTATGGGAACGGCACAGCGCGACTTCTCACAGGACCCAGAATAAATCGTGTGCTTGCTGATTTAAAGAACACGGAGTTTTTTAGCGTAGGTTTAAAGAACACAGTTCAAACCTCAAACACAGAAAGCTATCAAATCAAATCGGGACCACGCGCACAGAACGCTATCTCGCCCACCGATGGTCTTTTATATCAGCGGGGACATTTGTTTGGCAAGGGAGCGAGAGAGGATGGCAGAGAAGTCACAATTGGCTATAGTAGCAGCTCCAAAGTCTGGAGTAACTATTCTGCACGAGTCGGAGAGCTTGTTGAATGGTGCAAGGAATTGGCGAAAAAGCTCAACACTAAAGGGATCGTCGTTACCGGCACGCCCTTAGACAGCCTGCATATCGGCGAAGAGATCACTGCGCTACCAGAAGGGGTCTTGAGCGTGGATTGGTCAGCGAGCATCTATAAGGAGTTTCCAAGAATGCGGGTGAATATAGATGGTGACGAATTCGAATGCCAACTGCTTGATTTCGACATTTCCTTGAATCAAGCCGGAATCAGTGAAAGTACTTGGGAAGTCATCCTCACCCACCATCGAATCGCTGTCCCGCTGATTGCAGCATTCTCGATTGAAGATGAAGTCCCTTCTATGGAATGGGTGCAAGAACCGACAGTGGAACTGTCGGTGGTGAGGGAGAGAGAGGATGTGGATTTCATCGACTTTCTAAAGCATTATCCGCTTGTATTCTTCCTTGAGGATTTTTCACGTGTTGAGGGTGCCACGTTGCACAAGAATCAGCAGAAGATTGCTTTTGATGTTCAGGATGCATCAGCCTTTGATTGGCTTGCAAGAGGAGTCAATATTCAAAAGGAATTTGGCGATTCAGGTCTCGATTTAGCAACTGCTGTGACCGTTCAAGATTTTCTAGGAGCCCGGTTGATGGAGTCTCCTGCAGAGTTTATTTTCTTCGATCATGGGACTGGAGAGATTGCAGATTTCTTAACTTTTAGTTCTGTTGACGAGGGTACGGTGGAAGTCGGTCTATATCATTGCAAAGGCTCTGGCGGAAAAGAAGATGGTGACCGCGTTGGCGATGCTTATGAAGTCTGCGGGCAAGTTGTGAAGTGTCTGATTTGGCTGAAGAGCAAAGAGTTGTTGCGAAAACGCGTGACTGAGCGCGAGGCTTCAACAAAAGGCACTTCGAAGTTCTTACGAGGAAACCGCAATGATTTTTTCAAGCTGCTTGGTGATGACAAGCCTTTGAAAATCGACTGTATAATTCATCTCGTCCAGCCAGGTATTTCAATCACTCGAATCTCAGAAAAAATCGGTTTTCTCCTGGGCGCATCTTCCGACTACGTACGGAGAGCCAGTGGTGCAAAAATGAAACTTATAGGTTCTCCATAGGAACATAGGAGCCTTGAACGCCTCCCTGCCAACATTAAAATCAAGCGCCGGCAATTCACTCATCTCGGTCAGTGCTGCGCCAATCGATTCCTGCGGATTATTTTTCGCACCGTTTTTAAAAACTAGTGCCTTCAACTGGGTTCGACTCATGATCCAGGAATGCGTGTGCCTCTGACTCCGTTGCAAAGAATCCGGACATGCCCTTCTTTGCCGACCATGACCAGAATGCGCCGAAGAAATCCAGCACCTCTCCTCGGCTCGTTGATGAAATGGGCCGCGAGAGCAGGAACAACGCGAGTCGGCTTACTTGTGGCGCTTTGAGATCGACACTCAGGCTCCGCTGGTTCTCAAATACCCGATCAATCAAAAGGGAGTCAACCATGGTTTACTTTCGCCCCTGAATCTGAACAACCTCCTGTGCCCTGGTTAAAGAGCACGGGAGGATGTTCTCGATTATCAGGCTGCTTCTCGTTCAGGTCTAATGTTCATGAGCTTGCGAAATGCATGTTTATGTCCTGGTCGCCTCTCATGAGCGACGCTGAATTTCACACGCTTTCCTTCAAACAGCACCAACTTGTCAGGAATGATTTCTCCGTCACTGGAAATCAGTTCGTTTGCCTGAGTACCGAGAATTTTTTTAGCATCTCGTATGAATTCGCTGGTCTGTGTTTCCCAATAATCCATGCGCGCTTTGAAGTCGTACATGGGTTCATTGGGAATTGGATCAACGTCAATGGTCCACCTGATGCTTTCGCGGGTTCTGCCATTTTTGTCGTCCTGAATTAATCTTGAGGAATTTATTGTGCCAGATAACTCGCCTTCAGGTGTGAGATAACTTGGGTCTTTTTGGATCTTCATATTAGGTATTATATTTTATTTTGTCTGCGCGCTGGTCCTGTTTACGAGGTCACTTTTTGGTGTCTCGTGAAAGTGCTTTTGGGCATTTTCGGAAATTCCAACGTCAATAGTAATTATACAGAATTTCCATCTGATGTACAAGACAAAACATTCCTATTTTGTAGGAAATGTTATCACTTCAAGAAGATGACGAAAACCGAAGTGAGAAGTATGGAGCGTTCAAACCAGAGGGACGTCGAAATGACTTTGTTGAACCAGGACTGTCGCTTCAATTTCAAGCACCCTCCAGAACGCACAGGGTTTGGCCCTGATGCGCGCCTGTTGAGGCCAGGGTGTGGCGATAGCGGAATCCACGATAAGCGCGTCAAAACGAGCCGAAATGCAAAGGCCAACCCACAACTGCTTTCAGTGCTTTACATCACGTAGGCATAGTTGGACATTTCCAGATTCCACTTGTCGCTTGTGACCTCTCCGACAATAGCAGCGTAATTGCGGCAGAAGTATGAAAGAGTTGCGCCTTTTGAAGCATGAAACCAAGTGCGTCGAGTTCCTGCTGCATTGATGGCGTCCTTGCGAGCTTCAACACATTCATCAAGAGTTTCGAGGAGTTCACTTGGCGTATGCTCTGGATACATCTCAAACAACTCACGCACACGCTGACGATCTCCTGGCCGCACTTGAATCAACGTCCAGAAATCAACAGTGAAAAATCGGATCATGTTTCTATTGTCGTTGGAGCACACCTCAAACATCGCTCCGCATGCATTCCGTTCCATCACTGCATTCATGAAAACTTCCACCTTTTGGCTCAGTGACAATTCAACGTCCTCTTCTTTGCCACGCGTAGGATTGACGTGTTGCAGACGTCGTTCATCCATGAAATCCCGAGCCAGCCTGAACATCTTCCGATTATGGATGCTTCGCTCACGCCGTAGGGATTCGATTACGTGATCGTGAATTCGATTGATGATTCTTGAAGCCAGCGAGGAATGTCCACTCAAAGGTGAACTTCCATCGCTTGAATCATAAACGACCTGGAAAAAACTGACCAGAACCTCCAATACGGCCGACATCAGCTTTCTGAGTTCGTATGTTGGAAGATTTTGCTTCGCCCTCAAATCCCTCATGAATGTCTCGTGAAGCAAAGGATGCAGGATTTTGGCGGTCACATCTTCGTCCATTGCCCGTGCGAGCTGCCAGATCATGCTCGGATTCATCTGCTTTACGAAGTCCTCAGTGAATCCAACAATGTCAGCAGTCAGATCCGGTTTCCCTTTGAGATCTGCGAATACACCTGCCTCCTGATTCGTTTGCTGCACCTCCTCAAATGTCACCTTGGACATCTTCGGAGCAAGACTGACGTAATCTGGATCGTGTCGAATGTCAGACTCAGTGAACGTCCTGTCACCGTTTCCCATTGCTGGCTCTTTGAGATCACTAGCGGCTTCGCCGAAAGTGTCGTCATATTCGTCGCCCTCTTCATCCTCGGCGGAGCCTGTGATGTTGAGGGGCATAAGAACCGGGCCATCACTGCTGCCAATGTAGGCGGAGCACGGGATTGAAACAGCATCAGGTTTGCCGGCTGCATCCTTGGCGGATCCTGTGATGGGACCGGCAGGAAATAATGAATTTGCCCCACCTATGTCCATGCCGAGTCCATTGAGGGCGAAGCCCGACATGGATGAGGAAGTGACAGAAGTGAAATTGGTAATCATCGGTTTGGGTTGTTCATTGAGAAGAAGTCAGCTCGCCTGACTGTTTTCAAAAGGCTAAGAAAGGTATTACCAATGGTTGTTTTGAATGGTTTAGAATGGGTAATGTCGTCCAGAATGTACCTGATCTCGTCCGGAAAAGACCTTTGCATTTCTAGTTTTGAACTCAGCCATCCAGAATGTGACTGATCTCGTCCAGTTTCGATCTTTCATCATTTGCGACGCATCAAAACGAGATCAGCATCAGGCAGCGTGTATGTGGATCTTGGTCGCCTCAGTTTCACTATCAGTCCCTCCCTCCACAGCTTCTTCAGACCCATTTTAATAGCGGACTCTGAATACGGTAGATCCTCAGCCAGTCTCTGAATCGACATCATATGCGTGGGGCTTTCGACCTTTTGCATGCACTGAAGCCGGATGAAGTGGTAGAGGTTGAAATGGAGAACGGCAGGCAGAATTCCTGCTTCTTTGGCGACCTCTGCATCAAACTTTATCGGATCATCCCACACCGTCACCTGGATCTGCGGAGTTATGTGATACCATTGGGTCTTGTCGCGCTTCCATTTGTTGAAGTTGTCGATCTCCAGCAGGTTGTTTTTCTGGAGTGATTTGACCTGAGCGGAGATGGTGGATGGGCTCAAGTATGGGAGCTTCGCCTGCAGCTTCTTGGCGGAATTGTAATGCCATTGCTTTCCTTTGAGCACATTTTTGCTCCTGCGGATTTTGTAAGCCAGGTGTTGCATTAAAACTGCAGCTGTATCTCCATGTTCTCTGGCAAATGACCGGGAGAAGGAATGAATATTAGTGGGGATCATATAAAAATGTGGGGCCTGCAGCGATGAGCCAAAGGCCCCTGGTGCTTAGGTTGTGGACTTTGCTTTCTGTTCGGCTGCCTGGCTCTTCTCAGCAGCAGCGATTTCATCTTCCATCCGAGCAACATTTTGTTTTGCACCCCAGAGAAGATTGTGCAGCTCGGTGGGTCTTCTGTAGCCCTGGAGCATCATTGAGGCCGCCACGATTGCGAAGGATGCCACCCCAGAGATTCCAAGGCTTTCTGCTTCTGTGAAGATCTGAATCGCCGTGCTTCGCCAGGTAAAGTCATCCCATTCAGCAGCCCTAACCGCTTGCAGCCATTCAATGCGCCGTGCCGTGAGGCTCAGAATCAGATTGGCAAGCTCTGTCTCACGCTGTCTTTTCATGGGCAGCACCAACGCTTCAAGATCTTCAACTGATGAGAATTGGAACGGTGCGATGATGTCTTTGGCAGTAGAGGGGATTTGACCGGTATGCCTTGGCACCTCGATCATTTGTTTGATCACATAAAGTTGAGCTTGAGGTGCCTTCAGCAGCACGGCCAACAGTTCATATGTGGTTCTGGACTCCATAAAATAGGGAGGGAAGTGGGCCGCTCACTTCAGGCTGATTGCATCCATGAGCGGCCCTGGGTTTCGTTGATCCCGGGGCACAGATCTCCCATGCCCCGTTGATTGGGGTTTGATGGCCTATGCAGCCAGTTTCACAGCGTCCTTGGAGATGGTGTCAATGGTCTCCCGAAGTTCTTTGAGTTCGCCAATTTTCAGATCATCAACGTCAGCCTTGGCAATGAAATCCTTGAGCAGATGTGCCGCTTTGAGTGCAGCCTCAGCTTTTGGGTTTTCAGACTTTTCTTCCTTCTCCTTAACGCCTTCAATTTGGAGACGGGCAGTTGCGATGGAGCTGGAGTTGGGCCGCGCTCCATTGGAGATTTCAGCGGCCAGCACCAGAACCGTGACTTTGTTCTCCTGCTTAACCCGACGAATCTCTCTGATTGCACGTTCGGACTCGGGCATCAGGGCTTCGTCGATTTTGTCCTTGAGGAAGGCAAGCTCGTCCGCGCAGGCCAGGATTTGTGAGACGCGCTGCTCCGACAAGTCGAACTCATCGCGGCAAAATTCAGCGAACGAATTGTGTGTCCCGCGCCAAAGACGACGATTTCGAATCTCTCGAAACGCCATTTCGGACAAGCGAGCCAAATCCAGACCTTTTCTAGCAAGGGCGATGAGACGTTGACGTTCGTGTTGTTCTTCCTCGGAGAGCGGCTTTTTGAGCGCCTCCTCTTGTTCTTGCAGAATCTTCGCGATACGAGCCGCCTTGCCCTTTACGGCATCAGCATTGGGATCAGCTTCATCGGAATTGACATTCTGCCCCGTAGCAGAATGTTTCGTCAGCCACATTGTTGGGGTTTCGACACCTTCGACTTCCGGCTTCGAGACGGTCACCGCTGCTACGGTGGCCGTCTCACTTTCTGAAACCGCGGTTAAGTCCGTGGCTGGTTCAATTGTTGTTTCCATACTTGTTTTTTTATTTATTGTTTTTCCATTTTGCTATCTTGTTGAATCGCACCACCGGACAGCGACAGGGGCGCGTAATTTGCTCTTTTGCTCTATTAGGCAAGTTCACCCTTTTGATGCTTCCCTGATCTCGTAGGAGGCACTGCGAGTGTCTGGCTCACGTTCCTCTTGCAACGTTCCAGGATTCTCATTCGCAAGAAGGTCAATCACTGCGGCATAGGGAATCAATGTCACACCACGGCAGTTTCCGCGTTTTTTAAGGCGTACCAGTTTCAATTGCCCTTCGGCCTCTGCACCGTAATAAAAGCTGCGGGTAAGGCCGAAGTGGGGGTCGCGTTCTCCGCTTTTTGGCAGACGGAATGTGGCGGGTCGATTGACTTGGTCGTTGTGCTTCATGCACCTTAGTGATCCGAAAAAGGCTCTTCCTCGCAAACGCATGTCGGAACTGAAAGAGGGGAGTAAATTTGACTCGCAAATTTTCTTGACAATAGTGATTCACTCCACCTCCGATGCCCCTTCCCACCGCAGATTGTAGCCCTGCCTACAACACCCAATTCTTAGGCTTTACCTCCGAAGCCATCCTTGAACAGTATTGTGCGTGGCTCAGCCATCCTTGGAAACCCAGGAGGAGAACGAAACTCCCTCAGGGACATTCTAGCCACCCATTGGAAAACGATGAGGACACTGATGATGAAGAAACTGAACCATCTGCCTTACGCTTTGACGTCCGGAGCTACGCCGCCAAGGCTCCACTCTCACTCGTCGATCCTGGGCTGGGACCGAGTGAGCAGGACGTGCTCTGCCTGTTCATGAGAAAGCTTGATTACGATGTCTTCCGTGGACCAGTGACTCATGTATACGTTACACATTTAGCGAGACAAGGAAGGCCTTTGCCGTATGGCGTGAAGATTGTGAGGCAAAATGGAAAATGGTCGGCCGAACCCGAATTGCTAGATCCGAGCTATTTTCCCTTTCTGAAGAGCGTTCGAATGAAAGCCGATTGGGCCTTGAGCCTCATAACTCTGAATCGGAGTGTCCTGTCGCCCCTTTTCCGCTTCGAAAACATGACGGGCCACAGTGCTCGCCATGAAGCCCAGGTATTGATCAACCATTTCCTCCGTGTTGGGCTGCACGCATTTTTCGAAAACGCGCATCAAGCATTTGCCTGGAATTGCGCTCTGGAGTGGTCCGATTGGGAAATTGGAGAGGTGGATAAAGAATCCCGAATAGCCGCAATCTCGTCAGCAATTGGCGCAGAATGCAGTGAAGACGTTTTTGAGAAGATTATTCCTCCCTCTCTGACATCCAACCGCACATCGATTTTATCGGATGGTTCCCCCTTCCCTCCTGGCACACGAACCGCTCACCACATGTCCATTTCGCCGGTCCTAGACGAAGACCCAAAAGCAGTAAAAAAATCTGACCCTGCCAATCTGCCTTTTGAATTCCAGCTTGCAGAGGAAGAAACTCTTTTCTCAACAGGAGGCCCTTACAATCTGCGTTTCCCCTCAACGATGGTTTCCATAGATTGCGGTCCTCCGCACGATTTGTGGTGGTGGAAGGGCTATGTTGACCGTACTTGGAGTGACGAAGAAATAAATCTGTTCTCAGACAATTGGTCGAGAAGCGCGTTCGCATACGAACTCTTCGCCAGGAAGTCTTTTCCCCTCCAGTGGTTTGCTTTCAAAAGGCCTTGGCATAAATTGACGTTCTCGATGCGAGCACTTCTTCAAATGGCTCTCGATATTGATGTCCCAGGCCGGGACACGCTTCGAGCTCATTTAGCACAAAGACTTGATGTCTATGATCCTGACCTCATGGTCTTTATTGCCGACCTCCGGCTTTCTAAAGCTAAACTTCTAGCAGATTTCGAAGCGAAGCTCGGCGCTGCAAATCTCCAAAAGGAAGCTAGAAGTCGACATTCCGAATTCCCTAAACCACTATGGAAGATTCTAGAGGTGCTAGACGAATCTCGCCTCCGTAGGAAGAGGATGACCTTGGATGACTCGCAGCGCAGCGAATTGTCAAAAGCGAGGACTGCCGTGAATAAAGCCTGGCGCCGAATGCTCCTGAGACTTGGAAAACCAGATGTCAATGATTCAAAGGATTGAAAGGGGGGCGTTTTACGCAGTCTCTGACTTCGTTATTACCAGGGTTAAATTGGACCTCTTCAAGGCATCTCAAGCACAGCATTGGCAGCCGCGGGCATTCCGGCGGCTTTGAGGCCTGACCGCCGCGGCCTACAGCGCCGACCGCTATCAAACCGTGCGCACTACCGACCGCTTCCACCTGAGCCGCGTCGTCACCAGCGCAGAGCTCCAGCACAAGTTTTCCAGCAAGACCGAGCTAAGCGTGAAAAATGAAGATGCGGCGCTGGCGTTTCGGCGTGCCGTCGCAGTGGCCAGCACGTTTTGACCGGGGTTTCAATCCACGTGACAATACAACGCAACTCCGCCTGCCCCGCAGATCTATGATGACCGCCAAAAGAAAACTTTCACGCTGCCGCTGATGAAATGGCACAGCAAACCGACGACGATGACGACGACGACGACGAAGAAGAAGAAGAAGAAGAAGAAGACGAAGACGAAGACGAAGGCTTCTTTGAGGCTGGCGATGAGATTGTCCAGGTGCCAGTTGTGAGCCTCCGTGAGGTGCCGGAGAGCGTGCCGCCCCATCTCCCGCGCTGCTCTTCTACCGCAAGCGCATTGAGCACAATCTGGCACGGACTTGTGTCGTCCTCATCGCCCAATCGAAGCATTGCGGGCACATCCAGGATTTGGTGATCAGATTGGCCTCAGCCCTCCCCAAGAACATCCTTGAATATTCTGAAACACACTCAAACACCTTTTTTCCGGAGTTCAAAAAGTGGCCAAGAAGTGGCCAAGCAACTTTTCACATCACTCGAATTTCACTCCCTTTCGGGAGGCTTAAATCACTCAGAATGAAGGTGGTGGGCAGGGCTGGATTCGAACCAGCGTAGGCGTAAGCCAGCAGATTTACAGTCTGCCCCCTTTGACCGCTCGGGTACCTACCCATTCTCCTTTCGAAGTGGGCCGCGATTATCGAGTCGGCGCCTTCTTTTGCAAACGCTTTGTTCCTCTGTTTTGCATTCTTTGTGAGATTCTTTACATCCGATTCAGCGGCGGCGCTTGCCGCGACGCACATAGGTGGGCTGAACGATGGGTTTTTGTGCGTGCAGGACCTTGAAACCGCCGGTCTCGACGATCTTGTCCATCTGCGTGAAGGCTTCGGTCAGCAAGTTCTCATAGGGGAGCTGGCGGTTGGCGACGAGCCAGAGCTGGCCCTCGGGACGCAGGGCCTGGGCGGCGGCGGCGATGAACTTGAGGCCGATGAGGGGATCGGCCTCCTTGCCTTCGTGAAACGGGGGGTTCATCACGACGGTGTCAAACTTGGTGCGCTCAAAACCAGTGGTGATGTCCTGCCAGTGGGGGTGGGCTTTGACCTTGGTGGGGATGATGCCGAGATTGCGTCGGGCGCATTCGAAGCAGTCAGCATCGGCATCGTAGATGTCGAGGGTGTCGATGTCGTGGCAGGTGCGCAGGAGGTGATCGCTCAGGAAGCCCCAGCCGCAGCCGAAGTCGGCGACGTTGCCTTCAATGGTGTCTGGCAGGTGCTTGGCGAGGAGGGCGGAGCCTTCGTCGATGCGGTCCCAGTTGAAGAGGCCGGGCCGTGACCAGAAACGGCCATCGAGGATGCGGCGCATGGCGGCACCCTGGCGCCAGCGTTCGAGGAGGTCGGCCTTCCAGGGCTTGCCATCCTGCTTGGTGGCCCAAAAGGCTCGGCTGTGGTGTTTGGAGAGGGAGGTGATCTGCCCGGCGACTTCGCGCAGGTACTGTTCGCAGCGTTTGCTGCCGGCGTCGTTATGCACGGCGGCCATGAGGACGCCGCCGGGGGCGAGGTGATCATGGGCGCGTGCGAGATCTGCCACCATGAGATCGCGCTGCGGATCGGGGAGGACGAGGACGAGATCGAAGAGGCCGTTGACCTCGCGCTCCACGCGATGGCCGGCGGCTTGGAGGAGATTGGCCTTGGGCTTCCAGGTCTGCTGGCAGACGAGGCGGCCTTCGAAGTGTTCCAAGGCGGGATGTGCCTGGGCGCGCAGGAAGAGCACACGCCCTTCGGTGCTGATGTCGGGATTGACATCCAGGGCGTAAATGAGGGCGTCGATGGGGTAGGACATGCGGCGGGTGAAAAAGGAGAAAAAAGGAAGATTATTAAAGAGCCCAGCGCAGGAGGTGCGGTGCGGCGAAGGAGGAGAACTGAAGGAGAAGGACACCGATCAAGGCGGCGGCGAGGCCGATGATGAGGACTTCGAGGATTTTGACGCTGATGAGCGAGACACGCGAGACGCCGACGTCTTCGAGGGTGGCGAATTCGCGCTGGCGCAGGCGGAAGGAGAGCGCAAAGACGAGCGCGGTGACGAGCAGCGCAGCGGTGGCGGTGAGCAGCAGGGCGCTGGCGGCGAATCCCTCAAGGCGCACGAGCTGGGTGAGCAGCGCCTCCATTTCATCGCGCGGGCGGATGAGCTGCTGCTCCTTGGAGCGGGCGTAGTGTCCAGCGAGCAGGGCTTCGGACTTGGCATCCTGCGGCAGCAGGATCACAGCGCTGATGGGATAGGTGGAGACATCGCCATGGAAATGGAAGGAGGCGATGTTGGCATCGGTGACTTCGTTGAACATGCGCACGGCGGCATTGCCGACGATGTTGCCCTCTTCTTTTTTGAGCACGACGGATTCGTCTGTCTTGAGGTCGTCATGGCCATGGGAGCGGCCTTCGATGAGCCAGGCGGTTTTCAGATCGACGAAGAGCGACTCGTCATCGGGCGTGCCGTTCGGGGTGAGGATGCCGGTGACGCGCATCTTCAGGGGATACACGCCGGCCATGTCGAAAGCCTGCTCGGGTGTGGAGAAGAGGTGGCCGCCGGGCTGCAGTCGGCGCTGTTTCGCCAGTGTGGCGCCAACGACGCAATCGCCCAGGCGGCTGAGCTGTTTGCCAGCGGCGAGGTGCAGGCCGCGAAAGGGAAAGTATTCCAGCTCCGTGCCGACGATGGGGGCGCCCTGCGCCTGATAGCGGACGTGCAGTGGGATGGCGGTGGCGGAGTGGTTGTGCCGGAGTTCGGTGAGTGCGCCAAAGGGCAGCGGCAGGAGGTTCTCTTGCTTGAAGTAGAGCGCGGTCATTATGAGATCGAGCGCGCTGCCACGCGTGCCGACGATCTGCGGCGTGGCGGCGGCGCGGGCGCGGAGTTCCTGCTGGGCGTGCTCGATCAGCACGCGCAGGCAGAGCGGCAGCGCAAAGACGAGGCCGAGTGCCCCGGCGAGCAGTGCGCTCTGGATGCGATGTCGCAGCACGTAGCGTGCGGCCAGATGAAAGGCGGCCCTCATGCGGTGGCGAGGTCCTCCATGCGCACGGTTTGATCAAAGAGAGGCAGCAGATTGGGGTCATGCGTGACCATGACGAGGCAGGCGCCGCGTCTGCGGGTGTCTTCGAGCAGCATGTCCACCACGATGCGCCCCCGTGCGGGATCGAGCGAGGCGGTGGGCTCATCCGCAAAGACGAACTGCGGCTCATGCACGAGCGCACGCGCCACGGCGACGCGCTGGCGCTCGCCCTGCGAGAGATGCGAGACGCGCTTGTCCAGGTAGCGGTCAATGTGCAGGCGCTCGGTGAGATCGAGCATCTTGGCGTGGACCGCTGTGCCGGCTGTTCCACGGAACTGATGCGGCAGAAGGATGTTTTCGGTGACGGTGAGGTAGTCGAGCAGCGCGAAGTCCTGAAACACGAGGCCGATGTGCTGCAGGCGGAAGGCGCGACGTGCTTCGTGGGTCATCGTTTCCATTTGTGCAGCGCCGAGGCTGACCTTGCCGGCAGTGGGCGTCAGCAGGCCGGTGAGCAGGCGCAGCAGGGTGGACTTCCCTGCCCCGCTGGGCCCGGCCAGCGCGAGGGCCTTTCCGGCGGCGAGTTCAAGCTGCGGCACGTGCACACGGAATCCCTCGGCCGAGTAGGCAAAGCGGAGGTCGGAGACATGGAGGCCGGTGGTTGCGGACATGCAGACTCACTCTTTAAAGCAGCAATCCGGCGACACAAGCGGTGCAATAGCAGGCGAGCAGGCCACCGAGCATGGATTTGATGCCGAGCTGCGCCAGTTCTCCCCGGCGCTCAGGCACCAGCGCCCCGATGCCGCCGATCTGAATAGCAATGCTGCCGAAGTTCGCAAAGCCGCAGAGCGCGTAGGTGGCGATCTCCGCACTGCGGGGCGAAAGCGTCCCGCCCTGCTGGCTGAGGTGCAGGTAGGCGAAGAATTCATTCAGCACCACGCGCTCGCCCAGGAGCGCGCCCACCTGACCGCACTCGGACCACGGCACGCCCATGAGCCAGGCGCAGGGGGCATTGAGCCAGCCGAGCGCCAGTTGCAGGGGCTGCGGGATGTTTTGACCGAAGGCGCGCAGGCCGAGGGAGAGCATGTAATTAAAGAGCGCCACCACCGCGACGAAGGCGATGAGCATGGCCACGACGTTGATGGCCAGCTTCATGCCGTCGCTCGCGCCCGTGCAGAGCGCATCGATGCCGTTGGCGGTTTCGCGTTCGATGACTTTGCTGGCACCGTGCGCAGTCTCGCTTTCCTCGGTCTCGGGAATCAGGATTTTCGACATCATCAGCGCGGCAGGGGCACTCATCACGGAAGCGGTGAGCAGATGCCCGGCTGAGATGCCAAAGGACACATACGCGGCGAGCACACCGCCAGCGATAGTGGCCATGCCGCCGACCATGAGGCAGAGGAGCTCGCTGCGGGTCATGCGTGCGAGGTAGGGCTTGATGACGAGCGGGGCCTCCGTCTGGCCCATGAAGATATTCGCGGCTGCCGCGAGGGTTTCGCTGCCGCTGGTGCGCATGACACGGCGCATGACCCAGGCGGCCATTTTGACGACCCACTGCAGCGCGCCGTAATGATATAGAAAGGAAGACAGCGCGGAGACGAGGATGATGCTGCCGGTGATCGTCAGGGCAAGGATGAAGCTGTTCCCCGGACCAAACGCGGCCTGCAGCGTGCCCGGCCCGCCCAGCGGACCAAAGACCAGCCCGACTCCTTCATTCGCAAAGCCCAGCAGGCGGCGGAACATCTTGTCGAGCAGCGCAAAGGAATCGTGGCCCAGCTGGGTGCGGAGAATCAGCACACCAAAGACCATCTGCAGGGCCAGTCCACTCAGCACCACCCGCCACGGAAACAGCCGACGTTTTTCCGAGAGCGCCCAGGCCAGCGCCACAAACACGACCAGGCCAAGCAGGCAAATGAGACGATCCATGATGGGGGCGAGAGTGGGTCAGCGGGGAGGATGGGTCAAGCGCTCAACTTGAAACCCAGTCCCAAGCTACCGGTTGTCCAAATCCCAGCCGCTGCGGCCAAACTCATAGGGTTCATCAGCGCGGCCTTGGCCGGGAGTCCAGCCGATGGGAAAAGCCTGTTTGATCTGCTCGTGGTATTTCGATGGATGAGCGTCGAGCTGAAACGGCACCCCGGGGGTGGCACGGATTTCCTGAGCTGAATTGTTGAGCACCGTCGGCTTCACCTCCCAGTTCTTGCCGTTCGGGTAGTAGAACTGCTTCGAGTCATGGTGGTAGTAGGCCTCGTAACGCGGGTAGTACGTGTAATTGCCGGCATTGCCGAGCCGGGGTGCCAAAACCGACAAGCCCGCCGGATAACCGTACCCTCGTGTCTGCAGGCCATACTTGATAGCGCAGGCCGGGACAAGGAGCAGAAGGGACAGCGCGAGACTGAGGGCAGAGCGTGAATGCATGGCGGATGATTAGCGGGATTCCGGTGACAGGCAACGGAGCGGAGGCGGAATCATGAATGCGAGGGGGGGGGGAATCCCGGCAGTAGATTCGACAGTTCAGCCCTCCATTTTTGTAACGCTTGAATAGTTTCGCCATTGAAATTGTACGTAGCGACAAGCAAGTAATGGCGGATGAAGCCGACGCAAAATCAGTTTACGGTTGAATCGTTAACACATTCCACAAGCATAACGACAAGGTCGTTTCACCTTGGCGAGTTGGATCTTTCGGTCTGATCATGGACGTGCAATTAAGTAACGGTAGATTCGTTTTGTCTGAACCTGCGGCATTTCTTCGTCTCCGGTCGTCTTACGTCGAAGATTGAATCAATTTGAACTTACTCACCGATCATCGGTGAGTAAGTATTGAGCTTTGAAACTGAACAATCATAACGTTTCAACCGTGTCGTTTCCTCAATAACTCACTGTATTTCTACATGTTTGAGTCAACGAAGCTGTGAACTATCTGAGAGAGCATCTGCCCGTCACCTTATTCTCAATGATCAGTCACCGACAATCGGTTAATGATCATTGAGAAAGAACTCGGAGTGAGCGAACGATTGCCTCTCCAAGCAAGCGCTGCCTTGGAGAAAACCGTCGGCTTCCTGCCATGGCTACCAACCCCACACCCACCAATGACGCCGAGCTGATGGCTCTCTGCGGGCAGGTTGTGCAGGGCTGTTTGGAGCTAGAGGGCGAGATCGGGATCAAGCATACGCCAGCGGCGTTACTGCAGCAGTTGCTGGACAACGCCCATGCATCCCTGTTTGAAGTCGACAAACAGAAGAATGAACGCAGCGTGCTCCGGCGGGAGCTGCGGGAGAGGGACTTGGAGAGTGAACGAATCCTAAGCCACTGCCGCCTCCGCCTGGCAGCCTTGTTTGGCAATGGCTTCAATGAGCAGTGGAAATCGGCAGGCTTTCCTGACCTGTCCACGATGGTGCCCGAGGTCTTCGCCAAGCGCCTGACCCTGCTCGCGCATCTGGCCGCCTACTTCACCGCGAATCCGCTGCACGAAAGCCAGGACATGCGGGCCACGGCGGCGATCTGCGAAGTCACCCATGAATCCCTCTCGCGGGTGCGTGCGACCGTGGATCACCACAAGTCCGTCCTGGAAACCGCCGTGCAGAAGAAAAACGCGACGCTGAAGCGTCTGCGGCAGCGCCTGCGCAGCCTGATCGATGAGCTGGGTCTGCTTCTACCCGCTGACGATGTGCGCTGGCGGCGCTTCGGCCTGAACCCGCCTGCAGGTGAGTCGCGGCCAGAGTCGGTGGAGCAGGTCATGCTCACCGCCGTGGGTCAGGGCACCCTCCGGGCGCAGTGGCCCCCTGCCCTCCATGCCCTGCGTTACCATGTGCAGATGAGGATGATGGGTGGTGGCGACTTTGCCACCCTGAGCACCGTGCCGGACACCGAGACTCTGCTGCAAGACCTGCCGCTGGGAGAATTCATCGAGGTGCGTGTGATCGCGGCGAACTCTCTGGAAGAAGCCGCCCCCAGCCCTGCCTCGGCGGCGCTGGTGGGCTGAGACGCTGGACATGCCCCTACAGGAGGAGCGGTGAAAAGAGCGGCCCGAACTCGCTTTTTGGGCAGGATGGGTCAAGCGTCGAACCGTGGCCTCCTGCCCAGCTCGGCCGTGCTAAGCAGCGCTCCCTGCCACCACAATTTTCACACCTTTCCTCATGCCCGCCACCAGTACAGCCGCGCCGCGTAATGTCCTTATCACAGGAGCTTCCACAGGCATCGGCGCAGCCTGCACACGCATGCTGGCAGGACGCGGCTGGCGTGTCTTTGCCGGAGTGCGAAAGGTGGCCGATGGCGAGGCTCTCCTTGCGGGAGCCGAGGGGCAGATCGTCCCAGTCATCCTCGATGTGACCAACCGCGAGCAAATCAAAACGGTGGTGCAGGAAATTGGTGTGCAGTGCGGTGCGGCGGGGCTGCAAGGTGTGGTGAACAACGCCGGCATCGCGCTGGCGGGGCCGCTGGAATTCATGCCCATGGAGGCCTTTGAAAAGCAGTTCGCGGTCAACGTGCTGGGATTGATCGCGGTGACGCAGGCGGTGATGCCGCTGATCCGCGCAAGCCGGGGGCGCATCGTTTTAACGGGCTCCAATTCGGGGTTCATGTGCGAGCCGTTTCTGGCGGGCTATGGGGCGACGAAGCATGCGCTGGAGGCCATCGCGGATTCGCTGCGCATCGAGTTGCGGCCATGGGGGATCGAGGTCTCGCTGATTCAGCCGGGGGCGATCAAGACGCCGATCTGGAGCAAGTCGCGTGAGGCGGCGGAGCAACTCTTCGTGGGCATGCCCCCCGAATGCGAAAAGCTGTACTCGGCCCCCATTATCGCGCTGCGCAAGATGGTGGATAAAGTACCCTCGATGGCGATTCCGCCGGAACGGGTGGCCAAGGCGGTGACGCATGCGCTTGAATCCCGCCGGCCGCGCACCCGCTACCCCGTGGGGCTGGATTCCGTGGTGGGTTCGCTTCTGGTGCGCGTGGTGCCAGACCGCCTGCTGGACTGGGTCATCCGCAAGGTGATGGGGATCTAGGAAGTGGACCGGTTGCGGCGCAACTGGACTACTTTAAATGATGCCGAGTTCCTTGCCGATCTTCTCGAATTTTTCCAGGGCGCGGTCAATCTGCGCGAAGGTGTGGGTGGCCATGAGGCTGACGCGGATCAGTTCTTCACCGGGAGGAACACCGGGAGGGATCACGGGATTGACGAAGACGCCTTCATCCTGCAGGCGTTTGCAGAAGATGAAGGTCTTCAGCGTGTCATTGACGTACACCGGGAGGATGGGCGTCTCGGTGGCACCGAGTTTGAAACCGAGCGCCAGCAAGCCCTGCTTCATCCGCTCCGTGTTGGCCCAGAGCTGCACCATGCGCTCGGGTTCGGCGATCATGATACGCAGCGCGGCGAGTGCGGCGGCCACATTCGCGGGGCTCATGCTGGCGCTGAAAACGAGCGGGCGGGAGTGGTGCTTGAGGTAGTCAATCGTGTCCGCCTCCCCGGCAATGAAGCCGCCGAGACTGGCGAGCGATTTGCTGAACGTGCCCATGATGAGATGCACGTCATCCACGAGGCCGAAATGCGATGCGGTGCCGGAGCCATGCTCACCGAGCACGCCGATGCTGTGCGCGTCGTCCACCATGACGGCGGCGTTGTACTGCTTTGCTAGCGCCACCAGCTCGGGCAGCTTGATGATGTCGCCCTCCATGCTGAAGACACCGTCCACCACGATGATTTTGGGAGACTCCGCCGGAAGGTGCGCCAGACGGCGCGCCAGTGACGTCATGTCATTGTGCGAAAAGAGAAAGGTCTTACCGGCTGCCATCTGGCAGCCTGCGCCGAGGCTGGCGTGATTTGCACGGTCCGCCAGGATGCAGTCCTCGCGCCCCACTATCGCGCTGATGACGCCGAGATTCACCTGAAAGCCCGTGCTGTAGAGCAGCACCGCCGGCTTCTTCATGAGCTGCGCGAGTTCTTCCTCCAGCTGCACATGGATGTCGAGCGTGCCATTCAGGAAGCGTGATCCTGCACAGCCAGCGCCGTATTTCTGCACGGCCTGGCAGATGGACTCCTTGATGCGCGGATCATTGGTGAGCCCGAGGTAGCTGTTTGAGCCCAGCATGAGCACCTGCTGACCATTGATGATGACCTCCGTGTCCTGGGCAGAGGAGATCTCCCGGAAGTAGGGATAGATTCCTGCGGCGCGGACTTCATCCAGAGCGCGAAATTTACGAACCTTGTCAAACAACGGGAGAGGACTGGGCGAAGAAGCAGAGAGCATCGGAGCGCAAATGAGGCGCGACAGTGGCACTGGAAAACCTGCTGTCCATGAACTCCTTAGCTAATGTAATCCCTCGAGGACTGAAAGAAATCATAGGCACTGCGCCTATTTCAATCCAGCGAGCGTTTGGGCGGGGCGATGGTCACAGCACCAGGAGCTCCCGAACCGGGGCGTGGCGGTGTGGGTGCCTGACGCTGGACTTCGTAGCCGGAAATGTTCACCGCGAGGTCAAGCTTGGCGAGGAATTCCCACGTTGCTGGCACTCCCACTTCATCGGCTAATTTTCGTGCTTCCAGATAGGCTTCAAACGCATCCGGCATGACTTGGAAGATGGCCACGCCGTTGGGATCCGCCTTGATGTCGCGCATGAGGCGAATGTAGGCGGAATTGGGCTGTTTCATGGCCTCAATGGTCTCGCCACCGCCGCTCTTGGGCGTGAGGGCCAGTTGCACGTAGGGCAATGTGGGCAGGATCTTCGCCTCGAAGCCGTAAGAACCTGCCAGCAGCGGGCTGGATGCCGCGCGCTGCAGCAAAGCCTGGATGCGCGTGGCATCGTAAACGGTGCGGGCCTTGCTGACGTTTTCGATGCCCGGCATCTTGGCGAGATCGTGAAAATATCCGAGCACATCCTTCGGTGTCGCTTTGACTTCCTTGGTGGCGGCACCCCAGGAAAAGGTGATTTTGCCACCGGCGGCGCTGGCCTTGATCACCGGCGGTGCAGGCGGGCGGGCGGGATCAAGTTTGACCCAGGCCGTGACGTCCCCTTTGGTGGCAGCGACGATGGCTTCAGCCACGACCTGCATGGTCTGACGCGTGGGAATGGCGATGTCAGCGATGTCGTTGAGCAAAGCCTTGTTGGGTGGGATACCGCCGGCCACCAGCGCCTTGTACGCCAAGGCCACGTATTCCAGCTGCACCCGATCCACCAGAGTGGCGATTTCTGGCCACGCTTTCTGCGCATTGGCGGGAGAACCCAAAATGCCTTCGAGGAGCTTGGCAAACGGGGCGTACTCCACCTTTTGGTATTCGAGCTGTGACTTCACCTTGTCCATGCCTTCAAGGATCGGCTGCAAAAATTTGACCTGGTTGAAGAACAGCACCCCTTGTTTGGCCACGAGAACGCGCGTCTCATTGGGCTTCTCAGGATAGGCGCGCGGATTCGGCAGGCGCACGTAGGTCGGCGGCGGCGGCTGGTAGACAGGTGTCTTGTCCAGCAGCGCTTTGAGGCGCTCAAGCTCCGCCAGCATTTTATCGGTCTCGACCTTGCTCGCCTCACGGTCCTTTCTCCGCTGGTCCAGCTGCTTCTGGAAAGCATCAAGATCCATGAACTTCATCTTCGACTGCAAGTCCGCGGTATCGACGGTCTTGAGATCCTCGATGGCGCGCTTGAGCTGGGCTTCCGACTGCTTCTGCTGCTCCTCAACTTTCACCGGATCAATCTTTTCAGGCAGCTGCTTCACCTGCTCCTGAATCTGCTGGAGTTCCTCCTTGGTGACGGGCGGCAGGTCAGACAGCACCTTTTTCACCGCACTGGCCACGCTCAGGCCGACCATGACGAGCACGATGATGAGCACACCGACGACGTTCGTCATCGTGTCCATCAAGGCGACGAACGGCAGCTCCTGCTCTTCATGTGGTTTGCGTTTTGCCATGGCGTGTCAGGCAGCTTTCTTGGGTGGAGTTTTGGCCGGGGGCACAGGAGGCGCTGGGGGTGCAGGCGTGGTGGGTGGCGCAGCAGGCGGCGGCGGGATCTTGCCGCGAAATTTGGCAAACAAATTAAGATCAAGCACGCCGCGCCCAGGGATGGGCAGCTTGCCCACACGCACTTTGTAGTCGTTCTCCGCGCGGCCGGCACCATTGTTGAAAGCCCCCTGCCCATCGTCACGGATGAGGAACAGTATCAGAGACTTGGGATCCTTGGCGAGTTCGGTGAGGAAGTAATTGTAGGCGGCATCAGCGACCACCACCGAGGCCGTGGCGCTCAGGCGATAGTCCTCTCCCCAGGCACCGAGGATCTTCAAGGCGCCGCTGCCGGCTTCGACGAAATAAACTTTCGTGTCCGGGTCCATGCCGCCGCCGGAGGGCTGCACGATCACAGGCGGGATCTTTTTGTCCGGCGGCACATCGCGCTTCTTGAGCTCGGCCATGAGGGTGGCGATTTCCTTTTTGCTCTCCGCCTGCTGCTGCTTCATGCCCTCGATTTCGAGCATCAGATCATCCAGCTCCTTCTGCATCTTCTGGCTGATCTTCAGGTTCGCCTCCTGAAGATCCTTTGAGGTGTTGATCAGTTTGCGCAGCTTGATGAAGCGCTGCTCCTTTTCTTCGATCTGCTTTTGCAGTGCCTCTAGGGATGCCAGCTTTTCCTTGAGAATGACGTCCTGCGCCTTGCGCTCCACAATCTCCTGCCGCATGCGCTTGGCGTCCTGCGACATCTGCACGTCCTCCGGTGTGCGCCCCTCGGTCTGCTGGGTCTGCGACACGCAGAGCACCACAATGATGAGGATCAGCACCCCGATCAGCGAGCACAGAATGTCCAGAAACGGGACCAGCAGGATCTCGTCTTTGGCGGCATGTCGGCGCTTTGCCATGATCTTCTATATGAGTGGGCTGAGGTTGAGGCGGCTATTTGCTGCTGAACCAGCCCTTTTTCTTCACCTGATGAATCATGATCTGCTTGCCGCCGAGCTCGGACAGCAGGGTGTTCAATGACTGAATGCCGCTGGCCAGTGCACGCGTGTAGTCCGTGGTGGTCTTGACGCTGTCCTTCACCGCATTGGTCATGTCTTCACGCATGCGGTTCAGCGTCATGGCAAATTCGGCGTCCACCCGCTGCTGATGCGCGGCGGCGCGCTTGTCGAGGTTGTCGGCCTGCTCCTTGATCTGCTTGGAGAGGGAGTTGAGATCCACGAGGAAATCCTTCTGCGCATTGGCCACCGCTTTCACCAGCGTGTCCATCACCCCGGCCGTGTCTCCGCCGGCGATGCTGCCACCGTCGTTGAGGCGTGGCAGCAGCACTTCATTGCAGAAGGCGTCGATGTCATTGAGGCAGTCATCCTCTGCTTTCATCATGCCGTTGAGCGGAAAGTTCAGGGTCATGGCCAGCACGAGGCCGAGCAGGGTGGCATCAAATGCGGTACCGAGGCCGCCGGTCACGGCACCCAGTGTCGCAGTCACCTGCTTGAGATCGGTCATGTTACCGAAGTTCATGCCACCGATGGCGTGTGACAGACCGATGACGGTACCGATGAACCCCAGAATCGGGATCGCCCAGAGAAACGCCTTGAGGAGCGCGTAACTGCCGCCGATGCGCATGCTGTCAATGTCTGACTGACTGGAGAGCATGTTCGAAACATCACCGGCATTCTGCTTCACTTCAAACAGCTCCAGAGCCTTGCGGATGCGATTGACCATCATGCTGTCACGCAGACGATGCGGCAGCTTGTAAACGTGGTCGATGAACTGTCCCACGTTGTCGCGGTTGATTTCCGCACCCACTTCCCAGGGCAGCACGTCCAGCAGCAGCGCCTTGCGCTGGTGGCTGAGCTTCTGCATCTTCAAATACAGGATCGACATGGCCCATGTGAAAAACAGCGTGTTCATGAAGCTCACCAGCATGTGCTTGAAGAACAGCGACGCGATGAACTGCATGGTCGTGTAAGTCGCCGGAGAGACACTGTCCGCCGCCTTGAACGGAAACAGAATGCCCACCCACGCGAGGAAGAACACGAAGCCGATCCCGAAGCTCAGAAAGCCATTGGGATTCGTCGGATCAATTTCCTCCCAGCCGCCGCGCTCTCCACGCTCAGGCGTGCCGGTGGCGGGTGGCTGCTCAGGGGCGGAGGCCCCATGCTCATATTCAGCTCCGAAAGCGTCGTTTTCAGCAGGCGCTGAGGCTGGCTCTGGCGCCGACACGCTGCTGGGTGCAGGCAGTCCTGAAGGGGCTGGCAGCGAAGCAGGGGCCATGGCTGGAATGCTCAGCTTGGTATTGCAGCCAGGACAGCGGACTATTTTCCCGGCCATCTCCGGCTCGGCTTTGAGTTGCATGTCGCATGAGGGGCATTTGAACGTCACAGGTGATTTCCTCCAAAATAGTGATTTGAAAAGTGGGCGCTGCTACTTAGCGAAAGACATACCCATTCGACAATAGATTTCTTGGGATGAAATTCACTTCAGCCACAAAGATACCAAAGTATCGGCCAAAGGTATCATTTTTGTCCACTCGACTCCTATTACAGCAGTTCTTCCACAAAGCGCTTCGAATCAAACGCCTGGAAATCTTCGACGCTTTCACCCAGTCCGATGAAACGGGTGGGCACGCCAAGTTCCTGCTGAATCGCCACAAGCACACCGCCTTTGCCGCTACCATCCAGCTTGGTGACAATGACACCGGTCAAAGGAATCACCTTATTGAATTCACGCGCCTGCTGCAAAGCATTGGAGCCGGTGGTCGCATCACAAACGAGCAGCACTTCATGCGGAGACTCGGAATCCTTGCGCCCGAGAATGCGGTGAATCTTTTTCAGCTCCTCCATCAGGTTGTGCTTCGTGTGCAACCGCCCGGCGGTGTCACAGATGAGGTAATCAGCCTCCGTCTTGAGCGCCTTTTCATAGCCTTCAAAACAAACCGATGCCGGATCGCCATTCGGCGGACCTTTGACAAGAGGGATTTTCAAACGCTCAGCCCAGACGGTGAGCTGCTCCACAGCAGCGGCACGGAAGGTGTCTGCAGCAGCCAGCACCACCTTGTGCCCGCTCTTGTGAAGAATGTGCGCCAGCTTCGCGGTGCTCGTGGTCTTGCCGGTGCCGTTCACACCTACAATGAGGAGGACCTTGGGCTTTCCGGGGATCGGCTCGATCGCAGGCACCGACTCGGGCAAAATTTTGCGCACATGCTCACGCGCCACCTGCACGATGTCCGCCCCGTGCAGCGTGCGCTGGCGGGACTTGAGATCCGCCACGATCTGCAGCGCCAGACGCGGCCCCAGATCCCCGGCGACGAGGGAGGCCTCCAGGTCATCCCAGTCAATGTCGGGCTTGGTGAAGCGCTGGATGAGTGATTTGAAAAAACCGGCCATCGGGAAAAACTAGGAGGCTTGGGGTGCGGGAGCAGGCGCTCCAGGTTTGCGCATTGACTTCGCCAGCTTGTCGAGCACTCCATTGACGAAGGAGCCAGACTCCCCGGCGCTGAGGGCTTTGGCGATGTCGATGGCCTCGTTCAAAATCACGGGCGTGGGCACCTCCGGGCAGTAGAGCAGCTCATAGGAGGCCACGCGAAGCACGTTGCGGTCCACGGCGGCGAGCCGTTCGAAACTGAAGTTTTCCAGCAGCCCGGTGATCCCTGAATCGATCTGCTCCTGATGGCCGATAACCCCCTTGATCAAGTTTTCAGCAAACGCACGGGTGGAAGCCCTCGCGCTATGAAGAGTCCAGAAGTCCTCCGGTTCCCCGGGCTTTTCCGTCCCCTGAAGATCACGGGCAAAGAGAAATTGAATGGCGGCCTCACGGCCTTCGCGGCGTCTTCCCATGATGTTAGGCGTGGTCAAGGGGTTCGCCGGCAAAGCTGGCTTTCATCTTGCCGAACAGATTGATCATTTTGACGCAAGTCTGCGCGGCTTCCGTGCCACGATTGATAGTGGCTCCAAGACAGCGTTCCTCCGCCTGCTCCTCCGTGCTGACCAGCAGCACCTCATGAATGACAGGGATGCAGTGCCTCACCGCCATCTGCTGCAGAGCATCCGTCACCGAAGCGCCGACGAGATCGGCATGCTCCGTGGAGCCACGAATGATGACTCCCAAGGTGATGACGGCATCCGGCGCGCTGCCACGCAGCACGTGCTCAACGCAGACCGGAATCTCAAAGGCGCCGGGCACGCGATACACATCAATGGAAGCATTGGGGGCAATGACTTCGATCTCTTCCTTGGCGGCATTGAGCAGGCCTTGGACGAACTGGTTGTTATACAATGAGGCGACGATCGCGATGCTGATCGGATCCTGGGTGGGGCGTGGACGACTGGAGGCGTAATTGGACATGTGACTAAAGCTTGTGGCCCATCTTCTTCTTCTTCGTTTCGAGATAGCGGGCGTTCTCGGGTTTTGGCGTGGATTTAACGGGGACTTGTTCGACGATTTCGAGCTTGTGACCTTCAAGGCCCACGACTTTGCGCGGGTTGTTGGTCATGAGCAGAAGCTTGCGCACCCCCAGGTCGGAGATGATCTGCGCACCGATGCCATAGTCGCGCAGGTCCATGGGGAAGCCGAGTTTCAGATTGGCCTCCACGGTGTCAAAGCCCTGCTCCTGGAGCTTGTAGGCCATGATCTTGCCGTGCAGACCGATGCCGCGACCTTCGTGGCCGCGCATGTAAACGATGATCCCCTTCCCTGCGGTGGCGATGTGCTTCATCGCGGCATGCAACTGGCTGCCGCAGTCGCAGCGGCGGGAGGAAAACACATCTCCGGTGAGGCATTCGCTGTGCACCCGCACGAGCACCGGCTCATCAGGCGTGACGTCCCCCATGACCAGAGCCACATGGTGGACGCCATCGAGGCTGCTCTTATAGAGGTGCAGCTTGAAGACGCCGAAGTCGGTGGGCATGTCCACGACCTCAATCTTTTCCACCAGTTTCTCACTCAGGCGGCGGTGCGCGATCAAGTCGGCGATGCTGCACATCTTGAGGGCGTGCTTCTTGGCAAATTTCTTCAGATGCGGCAGACGCGCCATGGTGCCGTCTGGATTCATGATCTCGATGAGCACCCCGGCTTCACGCAGTCCCGCGAGGCGGGCCAGATCCACGGCGGCCTCGGTATGCCCCGCGCGACGCAGCACGCCGCCCGGCTTGGCCACCAGCGGATTGATGTGCCCAGGCTGCACCAGGTCCTCTGGCTTGCTTTTGGCATCTGCCAGCAGGCGGATCGTGCGGCAGCGGTCGGCCGCACTGATTCCAGTGCTGATGCCCTTGGCGGCATCCACGGTCACGGTGAAGTCGGTGCGGAAGGCTTCGCGGTTCTCCGGCACCATGCTGGGCAGGTTCAGCTTCTCGGCGATTTCGAGAGAGACCGGCACGCACAGCATGCCTCCGCCCTGCCGCACCATGAAGTTCACCATGTCGGCGGTGATCTTTTCGGCGGCACAGATCAAGTCCCCCTCATTTTCACGGTCTTCGTCATCGGTGACTATGACCATGCGGCCAGCGCGAATGTCTGCGAGGACAGACTCCACGGAGTCGAAAGCGGATTCCTTTTTGCGGGGCATGATAGAGGTGTAAAAGAGCCAGTGCCGCGGATTGCGGCTTCAGGGTCGGATGATTTAACCGGTTGGAGACTGTTTTCCAGTGCGAGTTGGTTTTTCGTTGCTGTCTTTGAGGAGCTTCGCGTAATGTCAAGTCATGCCTCCTCCAACCAAAGTCAAACGCCCGTCATCCGTGACGGTGGGGGAGTTTTTCACTCTGAATGAAAAGTCGCTCAAGCTCAAGCTGGTGGGCAGCGATGCGGGCTACACGCGCAAAATCAGCGAGCCCTCGGTGAACCGCCCCGGCTTGGCGCTGTCCGGCTTCTTCACCTACTTCGCCTACAAGCGCGTGCAGGTCATCGGCAACTCGGAGTGCTCCTTTCTCGAAGGCCTGGACCCCAAGCTGCGCGCGGCGCGCTTCAGCCAGCTCTGCTCCTGGGACATCCCCTGCGTCGTCATCGCACGCGGGCACCGTATTGACGACGAATTGGTCCAGATCGCCAATGAGGCGGGCATTTCGGTCTTCCAGACCAGCATGATGACCATGAAGTTCCTCAATGCGGCCACCATCAAGCTGGAATGGGCCTTTGCTCCCACCCTGCTGGTGCATGGCTGCCTGGTGGACGTCCAGGGCCTCGGTGTGCTGATCCAGGGAGACAGCGGCTGCGGCAAAAGCGAAAGCGTCATCGGTCTGCTCCAGCGTGGCGCCAGCCTCGTGGCGGACGACGCCGTGCGGCTGCGCCTGATAGAAGACCGTGAGGTCATCGGCTCCGCCCCAGACATCACCCGTGGGATGATCGAAATCCGCGGCCTGGGCATTCTGAACGTGGCGGCGCTCTTTGGCGTCAGCGCCGTTCGTCTCAGCAAGCGGCTGGATTTGATCGTGGAACTCGTGCGCGGCGCCAAAACCGAAGATTTGGAGCGCGTCGGGGCGAACTCCGACACCCGCGAGATCATGGGCCTCAAGATCGGGCGTGTGGCACTGCCGGTGGAACCGGGCCGCGACGTGGCCGGACTCATCGAACTGGCCGCCATCAATTTTAAATTGCGTACCTTTGGATACAACAGCGCCGTAGAGTTTGACCAAAGGTTGTTGAAAAAGATGACGGATGATCAATTAGGTTAACAGCAGCACCTTCCCTCACCACCATGAGCATTCAAAAAGAACTGACGATCCGCAATAAAATGGGCATGCACGCACGCCCGGCGGCGCAGTTCGTCAAGCGTGCCAGCAAGTATCAGTGTGACGTTTGGGTGGAAAAGGACGACGAACCCGTGAACGGCAAAAGCATCATGGGCCTCATGATGCTGGCCGCAGGCCGTGGCGAGACGATCAAAATCATCGCCGACGGCAACGACGCCGAGGCTGCCGTGGCCGATCTCGAAGAGCTCGTCACCTCCGGCTTTGGCGACGCTGAGTGACCCAATGCCCGTGGAGCGGTTGGTCGAGATGAGGAAATTTATGATTTATGATTTCGCGGATGGCCCAGCCGCCTGTCGAACTCCGGTCTCCCAAATCATAAATCATCAATCGTAAATCATAAATAGGCCGCCCCGTTACTTCTTCTTGTCATCCGCTGGCGGACGCGAATGCACCCGGATCTCGGTGTCCTCATCCACCACCGGGGGTGGCGGCTCCTTCAGCATCTGCAGCATCATCACCCCGATGAGGTAAATCAAGCCGCCGCCGATGCCGGCACCGATGGCGATGAAACGCCGCTGCCAGGTATGCTCCTGATCAATGGCATACCAGAAGCGCATGCAGAACAAGATCCAGATGACGCTGGCGCCGAGAACGAGAAGATGACCTGAGGACATAAGAATGATTCTGGCGCGAAATGCCGCCGCCAGCGACAGAAAAAACAAAACCCCGCACAGGGCGGGGTTTTGCACACATCGAGCTGAAAAAAGGATCGATTAACGCTTGGAGAACTGGAAGCGTTTGCGGGCACCTGGGCGACCTGGCTTCTTACGTTCCTTGGCGCGGGAGTCACGGGTCAGCAGACCATTCTGCTTGAGGACGCCGCGAAGCTCAGGATTCACGCCGATCAAAGCGCGGGCAATGCCGAGACGGACGGCACCCACCTGGCCGGTGCAGCCACCGCCGCTGGCGTTCACCTTGAAGTCATACGTCTGGCGGGAATTCGTGAGGGCCAGCGGGAACAGAATCTGATTCTGCAGGGCGACGGTCGGGAAGTACTCTTCGAAGTCACGTCCGTTGACGGTGATGCTTCCGGAGCCTTCGAGGATGAAGACGCGGGCGATGGCGGTCTTGCGGCGGCCGGTGGTGGTTTTGAGAGGCTTGCTCATGCGATAGGTAACAGTGGAAAGAATTAGGCGATGACGACAGGCTTTGGATTCTGCGCCTCATGCGGATGCTCGGCACCCTCATAAATCTTGAGCTTGCCCATGACAGCGCGGCCAAGACGATTGTGAGGAACCATGCCCTTCACAGCGCGCTCGACGAGAAGCTGTGGACGGCGGGCGCGGACGCGCTCGACGTTTTCGATCTTCTGATTGCCGACGTAGCCAGCCTTCGAGGTGTAGATCTTTTGGATCTCCTTTTTGCCGGTCAGGCGGACTTCGGCGGCGTTCAGGACGACCACGAAATCACCCGTATCAACGTGTGGGGTGAAAATAGGCTTGTTTTTACCGCGCAGGAGATTGGCTGCGGTAACTGCGACGTCTCCAAGAATTTGGTTCTTGGCGTCGATGACCCACCATGTGGGGTTCTGCTCCTGGGCTTTGGCTGAAAACGTCTTCATTAGTGCTGTGTACGAAATATCTTCCGACTGGGAAAGAAGGGGCCGCGATGGTAAGAGGATTGGAGAATGTGTCAAGGTGGAAACCTAGTTATTCACAATGAAAATTGGTCTTGGCACCCATTTTTGGCCGATTGCCCGGTCCAAGCAGGCTGCGAGCCCATGATTTTCACTTCCGCCACAGCCATTTCATCGCCTCCGGGAAGAGGCTCGCACCCTGTTTGCTGTTATGCGCGCCGTCCCCAAAGGTGAAGGTGTAATCGTACTGCTGATAGGCCAGCGCCTTGGCCATCTGCTGATTCGCCAGCGGCCAGTTGCCATAGGGATTGTCCAGATCACTGCTGCCATCCTGCAGATACACGCGCAGCGGTTTGCGCTCCGTCAGGCGGATGATGGAAGGATAGACATGCCCACCCGCGAGATCGACGTAGCTGCCGATGGTGGAGAAGACCTTGCGAAACTTGTCCGGACGCTCCCAAGCCACCGTGAAGGCGCAGATCGCCCCGCTGCTGGCACCTGCGATGGCCCATCCCTCGGGATTCTCCGTGAGCTTGTAATCCTTCTGCACCTGCGGGATGATTTCTTCCAGCAGGAAGCGTGCATACACATCCCCCAGCGTGTTGTACTCCTTGCCCCGGTTGTTGTTCTTCCACGCGCTCTGCGGCTTCACCTCGCCGCTGTGGCCGGGATTGATGAAGATGGCGATGGTGGGCTGCATGTCCCCGCTGGCGATGAGATTATCAAACACCACCGGCACCCGCCACGCGCCCTTCAGGCCCACGTAGTCATGCCCATCCTGAAACACCATCAGGTTTGCCGGCTGTTCCGCCTTGTACTGCGCCGGCACATAGATCCACCAGTCACGCTTCGTCCCCGCATAGATCTTCGACTCATGCACCGGCATCGGGATCACGCTCCCCTTCGGCACCTCCGCCTTCTCCTGCGAAAGGGGGCCGAGCTTATACTCATCCGCCGCCAGGGCGGAGAGCGATAGCGAAAAGAGGAGCGGAAGAAGAAGGCGCGGTGTCATGGCTGGACATCCATGATGGGGATTGGCAGCGCGGGCGTCAAGGTTCCTTCAACACTCCCCTGCCCTTAGAAATCATGGATCGAAAAACGCGGCCTTGGTGCCCTTCTCGGCAAAGGTCAGAGTCGCCTCCGCAGCCACGCCGCTGAGTGGTGCCAGAGTTTTGAGATTAGATGAACCGCCAAGGTGGCGTTGTCGTAGATATCACGTGTTCACCTTTGTACGACCGCTTGTGCAGCATGCCATTTACCCGCTTGCATCAACGATGAAAATAGAAAAGACCTCCGAATGAATTTTTCGCAAACAGTCAAAGCACAGTCGATCCTAGTCATTGGTGCCGGAGAACTCGGCATGCCGGTTCTCCGCAATCTGGCGAGTAAAGCCAAGGATCATGATGGGAAAAAGATCAGCGTTCTTTTGCGGGCGGCCACCGCTGAATCCATTGACCCAGTAAAAAAGCGTAACGTCTCCGAAATACGCGAACTGGGGATCGAGATTGTGCAGGGCGATATCCTCGCCTCTTCAATAAGCGAGTTAGCAGCGATCTTTGCGCTTTATGATACGGTGATCGGATGCGCAGGCTTTTCCGCTGGCCGAAACACTCCAATGAAACTCGCCAAGGCTGCGCTCGAAGCCAACCTCAAGCGGTATTTTCCCTGGCAGTTTGGCGTCGATTTCGACGTCATCGGTCGTGGCAGTCCCCAGGACCTGTTCGACGCTCAAATTGATGTGCGTGAACTCCTGCGAGGCCAAGACAAAACGGACTGGGTGGTGATCTCCACTGGAATGTTCACGAGCTTCTTGTTCGAGCCAATATTTGAGGTCGTCGATCTCAAAAAGGACCTAGTCCACGCATTGGGCAGTCTGGATACGGAAGTCACGCTGACCACTCCGGAAGATATCGGTGCTTTGACCGCAGAGGTGGTCTTCGCTCAACCAACGATCCGCAACGAGATCGTCTATCTTGCTGGTGACACGGTGACGTACGGCGAGGTTGCAGAGAAGCTCCAGACAGTGCTTGGTCGTCCGTTCACCAAAGCGGAATGGACAGTACCGCAGCTTAAAGCGGAACTGGCACAGGACCCTGATAACCATATCAAGAAATATCGGGCGGTCTTTGCCGAAGGCAGGGGCGTTGCATGGCCCAAGCGCGACAGCTTCAACGAGCGAAATGGCATCAAAGTCACGACCGCCGAAGAGTGGATGCGAGAAAACCTTCGCTCCTAATGGCGATGCAGTTCGGCGAGGTCAAGGAACGCGCCGAGTCCCTTTGTGTGGATCGCGGAATGAAGATACATCTGAGGATGGGTCGCCCCGTCCTCGACTGATTTCGTCAATGGCTGAACGCGACCATCACCCCGATGATCCGCTGCATCGAGGCGGGGAGGTTTGAAGTAAACTTTGTGGGTAAAGCTCAGCCCGAAAGCCCACGCTCTATGCCACCTCACGCCATTCGTCCGCAGCACTGCTTGTACTTCTTCCCGCTGCCGCAGGGGCATGGGTCGTTGCGTCCGACGGTGGTGGGGGCGGCTTTGGGCTTGGGCTTGGCGGCGCTGCTGGGGAGGATGAGGCGGGGGCCGTCGCGGCCCGGATTGGGGGCGGCTTCGGGCTTCTCTTCTTCTTCCTCTTCTTCACGGCGCTGCGGCGCTTCGTTTTCACCGCCCTGCAGGGCCATCTGGGCCAGGAACTGCTCAAACGCTGCGAGCTGCTGCGTGCTGCGGAAGAGGTTGCCGAGGACTTCGCCGTTGATGTTGTTCATCAGTTCCGCGAAGATCGTGAAGGCTTCCTGCTTGAACTCGATGAGCGGATCTTTCTGGCCGTAGGTTCGCAGACCCACGCCTTCCTTCAGCGCATCCAGCGCATACAGGTGCTCCTGCCACAGACGGTCGATGGCATTGAGGAGGATCATCTTCTCGATCTCCTGCAAGGCGGTCGGATTGGCGGTGCCCACCTTCACTTCGTAGGCGCCGAGGATCTTGTCCTTCAGGAAGGCGGACTTGGCTTCGAAATCGAGCTTCTTGAAGTCATTATCCAGCGTCTTCAGGCCCACAGGGAACGTCATGTTCACCCAGGCGAGCAAACCTTCATAATCGGCCTGGTCATCACCCTTGATGTCCTTCGGCACGAAAACGCCAAGGCGTTCGGTGATGCCCTTTTCCACGGCCTCGTTGATGAGGATGCGGGTGTCGTTGCTGTTGAGCACGTCGTTGCGCCATTCATAGACGACTTCGCGCTGCTGGTTCATCACGTCATCGTATTCGAGGACGCGCTTGCGCCAGACGTAGTTGCGCTGTTCCACGCGCTTCTGCGCGGTTTCCACGCTGCGATTGAGCCATGGGTGCTGGAGTTCCTCACCCTCCTTCATGCCAAAGCGTTCCATCATCTTCGTCATGCGCTCGGCAGCGCCGAAGTTGCGCATGAGGTCGTCTTCAAAGCTAAGGAAGAATTTGCTCTCGCCGGGGTCACCCTGACGGGCGGAACGTCCGCGCAGCTGGCGGTCCACGCGGCGGCTTTCATGGCGCTCGGTGGCCAGCACGAAGAGGCCACCGAGTTCGGAGACGCCTTCGCCGAGCTTGATGTCCGTACCACGACCGGCCATGTTGGTGGAGATCGTCACCGCAGAGCGATGACCGGCGCGGGCGACGATTTCGGCCTCCTGGCGGTGATACTTCGCATTGAGCACGTTGTGGACGATCTTCTTCAGCTTGAGCATGCGCGAGACCATTTCCGAGGCTTCGACGCTGGCGGTGCCGACGAGGATCGGCTGGCCCTTGGCGTTGAGCTCCTGGATCAGCTCGATCACGGCGGAGAATTTCTCGCGGCGTGTCTTGTAGATGCTGTCGTTGTGATCCTTGCGCTTCACCGGACGGTTCGTCGGGATGGTTAGCACATCGAGATTGTAGATGTCATGGAACTCGGCGGCGTCGGTCTCAGCCGTGCCGGTCATGCCGCCCAGCTTTTGATAGAGGCGGAAGTAGTTCTGAATGGTGATGGTGGCGAGCGTCTGGGTCTCGGCGTCGATCTGCACGCCTTCCTTGGCTTCCACGGCCTGGTGCAGGCCATCGCTCCAGCGGCGTCCGGCCATCTTACGACCCGTCTGCGCATCGACGATGATGACCTTGTTCTCCTCGACCACGTACTCGACATCCTTCTCATAGAGACAGAAGGCACGCAGAAGCTGGCTGATCTGGTGAATGCGCTGGCCCTGATGGGAAAGACGGTCCTGCATCTCCGTCTTCTTGCGGGTGCGGGCTTCTTCGGAGAGCGTCATGTCGCCGTCGATCTCAGAGTACACCGTGGCGATGTCTGGAAGCACGAAGGCGTCCGGCTCGTCAGGGCTGAGGAAATTGCGGCCCATCTCGGTGAGATCGGCGTCGTGGGATTTCTCCTCGATGAAGTAGTATAGCTCTTCCTTGAGGCGGAAGAACTCCACCTTCTGCGTGTCGGCGTAGAGCGAGAGCTCGGCCTTTTCCATGGCACGACGGAGATCAGGCTCCTCCATGCAGCGTGTCAGTGCACGATTCTTCGGCTGGCCCATCTGCACCTGGAAGAGCTTCAAACCGGCCTGCTCCAGCTCACCTGCGGCGGCGGCTTCTTTGGCCTCCGTGATCAAGCGGTTGCACAGCGTGTTCTGGCGGCGCACGAGCTGGTCCACCAGGGGCTTGTAACGCTCATACTGGTGATTGCTCTCCGCAGCCATGACAGGACCGCTGATGATCAAAGGCGTACGTGCTTCATCAATGAGCACGGAGTCCACTTCATCCACGATGGCGAAGTAGTGGCCGCGCTGCACCTGCTGCTCCTTGCTGGAGGCCATGCCGTTGTCGCGCAGGTAGTCGAAACCGAACTCGCTGTTCGTTCCATAAGTGATGTCCGCCTGATACTGGTCGCGGCGCAGGTGGCTTGGCTGGTCGTTTTGAATACAGCCGACCGTGAGGCCGAGGTATTTGTAAAGACTGCCCATCCACTCGCTGTCACGACGTGCGAGGTAATCATTCACTGTGATGACGTGCACACCGCGTCCGGTGAGCGCGTTCAAGTACACCGGCAGCGTACCGACCAGCGTCTTGCCTTCCCCGGTCGCCATTTCAGCGATCATGCCGCGGTGCAAGGCCACACCACCGACAAGCTGCACATCAAAGTGCACCATGTTCCAGCCCAGCGGCTGGTCGCAGACCATGATCTCGCGTCCGCACATGCGGCGGGCGGCGTTTTTCACCACGGCATAGGCTTCCGGGAGAATGTCATTGAGCATCTTCGACTCGATCGCAGCGAAGTCCGGCTGGATGGCGTTCCAGGCTTCACGTGAGCGGTCGATGCGGGCCTTCTTGTCGTCCAGGGCGGCGCCGTTCCAAGCGGCGGAGGCCAGGTAATCATTTTCCAGCGCCGGGAAATGCGGCTTCAGCGCGGAGAAATATTTCTCCACCGCCTCAAGGCAGGCATCCACTTCAGCTTCGTTCGCAATGCGCAGGCTCACCCCGCCGAGGAATGGCGGCGTGTGAAAGGCGCGGAACTGGGCCTGCCATTTCTGGGTGCGTTCCTGCAGCACTTCCTCCGGCTCGTTTTGAAGCAGGGCTTCGATGCGGTTGATCTCGACCACCGTAGGTTGAAGCTTGCGCACAGTGCGCTGGTTCTTGGTGCCGATGATTTTTTTGATGATCCAGTTGAACATGGGAAAAGAATATACGCCGCCCGGCTCACATCGGCCGGGTCGGGGGGAGGCCGAATGTGGCGGATGTCAGCCAACGCGCAAGGACTCAAACGGGCCTCTTACCGAAGCACCACATCCTTCACCCGGCGCGGAATCATGGCATTTCGCACCACTTCCGGCTGCACACTGCGCAGGAAATCGAGCAAAATCACCGGTGATTCCACGATCATCCGCTCGATCTGGTCACGCCGGTGCGTCCAGCGCGAGTTGCGGTGCAGGTAGTCGAGGTCGGCGAGAATTTCATCGACATCGCCCTCGCTGAAGCCAGCGAGCTGAAACGCATAGGGGTCGTAAAGAGGCATGGCGGCGAACGGTGAAGGAGCTCTGATCAAATCGAGAATGCGTGATCCGACAAGCGCTTCCATGCTCATTTTTTTGGCAACGAGTGCAATTGACAGCGGTTGTGATGTAGCTTTTCGCCGCGCTTCACGTTTAACTGGCACCTCATGCCCCGCATCCTCTGGCAAAACACGGACATCACCTGGCTCGCCGCCCTGGTGGTTCTTCTTGTCATCGGGCTGCTCTGGCTCGGCTACCGCCGCTCTCCGCTGCGCGGCTGGCGCAAACTCGCGGCGATGTCCTGCAAGCTGGCCGCCCTCGCCCTGCTGGCCATCTTCCTGCTCGATCCCCTCTGGACCCAGCAGCAGCCGAAGAAGGGTGAAAACGAAGTCATTGTTCTGGTGGACACCAGCGCCTCTCTAGAGACTGCAGAAAAACCGGGGGAGGCCACCCGCGCGGCCCAGGTCACCGCCGCGCTGAACTCCGGCACCGAGGATGCCGCGTGGATCAAAGCACTGAGCGAGGACTTCCGCCTGCGCCTCATGACCGTGGGATCACAGACACAAAGTGTGCCGCACTTCCGCGCCGTGAAGTTTGACGGCTCCCGCTCCGATCTCTGCCGCACGCTGATGACCCTGCGCAGTGGCGGCTCGAATCTGGCTGCTGTGGTATTAATAAGCGATGGCAACGCCACCGATGCCTCCACTTGGAAGGCAGAGGCCAAGGGCGCACCCATTTTCACCGTGCTGGCCGGCAAGAATGCCCCCACCCCTGATCTGGCCATCCTCGATGCCACCGTGGCGACGAGTCCCTTTGAAGACGCGCCAATCACCATCACCTCCCGTGTGTCTGCCCAGGGCCTCAATGGCAAACAGGCCACGCTTTCCGCGCTCGATGAACAGGGCAAAGCCATCGTGACCGAAAAAGTCACCTTCAATGGCAACTCGCCCCAGACCGTGCGTCTGCGCATCCCGGTCGCCAAGCCCGGCGTCTCCTTCCACAAGCTCGAACTCAAGGCCGAAGGCGTCAGTGAAGCCACCTTGGCCAACAACACACGCTTATTAGAGGCGGATCGCGGCTCAGGCCCCTACCGCGTGCTCTACATCGCCGGCAGGCCGAACTGGGAGTACAAATTCCTGCGCCGCGCCATCGCAGCGGATGACGACATCCAGATGCCCAGCCTCGTCCGCATCGCCAAACGCGAGCCCAAATTTGAATGGCGCGGCCATGCCGGTGAGAGCGCCAATCCCTTGTTTCGCGGCTTTGGTGCCAAAGAGGGCGAAGAAGCGCAGCGCTATGACCAGCCGGTGCTCATCCGCCTTGGCACCCGCGATGCCAAGGAACTCAGCGACGGCTTCCCCAAGGCTGCCGAAGATTTGTTCAGCGAGTATCGCGCCATCATCATTGATGACCTCGAAGCCGGCTTCTTCACGCAGGAGCAGATGCACCTGATCCAGCGCTTCGTCAGCGAGCGCGGCGGCGCGCTCCTCATGCTCGGCGGCCAGGAGTGCTATCAGGCGGGCGGTTATGATCACACGCCCATCGGCAGCATGCTGCCAGTCTACCTTGACCGCACCACCACCGCAGGACCGATGCTGGATGCGCGCTTCAATTTGACGCGCGAAGGCTGGCTGGAGTCATGGATGCGCCTGCGCACGGATCGTGAGGAAGATGAGAAGCGGCTGGCCGCGATGCCTTCCTTTTATGCCATCAATCAAACCTTCGCGATCAAACCCGGCGCCAGCATTCTAGCCACGGTTTCCGATTCAGCGCAGACCACCATGCCCGCCATCGTGTCCCAGCGTTTCGGCGAAGGCCGCGTGGGCAGCGTGCTGGTGGCCGACCTGTGGCGCTGGGGCATGACCGATGCCGATTCCCGCAAAGACATGGAGCGCGCCTGGCGGCAGCTCATGCGCTGGCTCGTCGTCGATGTGGCAGACAGCATCACCTTCTCTCCCGAAACCGATCCCGCTGACCGGGAGCGCGTGAAGCTCTCCGTGCGTGTGCGTGACCGCGCCTTTAAAGCCCACGGCGATGCGTTGGTGAAGATCGAAGTCACTCAGCCCGACGGCAAAAAATCCCAGCTCTTCGCCGAGCCAAGCCTTAAAGAAGCCGGGCTGTTTGAAACCGAGTTCTTCTCCTCCAGCTCCGGCAACTACCGGGCCACCGCGACTGTGGAGGACATGGAAAAACACACTGCCCTCGGCATCAAGACCACCGGCTGGACCTACGGCCCGCAGGCCGAGGAATTCAGCCGCCTGGCTCCCGACCGCACCTTTCTGCAACGCATCGCCACGGAGACCAGCGGCCAGATGCTCGCCCTCGAAGACATCGCCAAACTGCCTGACTTGCTGAAAAACATCCGCGTGCCCATCGAAGTCACGCTTTCGACACCGCTCTGGCATACGCCATGGATCTTCCTGGCCCTGCTGTTTTTCATCGGCACGGAGTGGTTTTTGCGCAGAAAGGGAGGCATGGCATGACGAAAGAGTTCAAGCTTCTGAGCACCTTGTTCATCACCCTGTGCAGCACGCTGCTGCACGCCGCCCCGCGTGAACTCGATGTCCTCATCGTTCTCGGTGCACCCGGCACGGAGGAGTACGGCAAGAAATTCAAAACGCAGGCCGATGCCTGGACGAACGCCTGCACCAAGGCGGGTCTCACCCCGGCAGTCGTGCGTGGCGAGAAGACCAGCGAAGAACTCGAAAAACGCCTCACGGCCTCTGATCCCGCTCACTCCTTGTGGCTGGTGCTCATCGGCCACGGCACCTTTGACGGCCGTGAAGCCAAGTTCAGCGCGGAAGGCCCGGACTTTGATGCCAAGCAGCTCGCGGGCTGGCTCAAGCCGCTCAAGCAGGAGGTCGCCGTGATTCACACTGCCTCGTCCAGCGGCGGCTTCTTGAAACCGCTCTCGGGCAAGAACCGCATCATCATTACCTCCACCAAAAGCCCAGACGAAGTTTTCTATGCGCGCTTCGGGGAATACTTTGCCGAAGCCGTCGGCGGACTGCCCGAGGCGGATCTTGATCAAGACAAGCAGGTCTCCCTGCTGGAGGCCTTCCGCCACGCCAGCAAAGCCACCACCACCTTCTATGAGAATGACGAACGTCTCGCCACCGAGCACGCCCTGCTCGAAGACAACGGCGACGGCGTCGGCACCCGCAGTGAAGTCTTCGGCTCAGACGCACCCGTCCCGGCCGGCATGGCCGTCGATGGCGCGCGCGCCGCGCAGATGGTGCTCGTGTTAAGCGCCGAAGAACAGCAGCTCACCGATGCCCAGCGCACCACACGGGATGCGCTGGAACGCGAATTGAAGACCTTGAAGGAGCAGCGTACAAAGCTCAAGGAAGACGACTACTACACCAAGCTCGAATCACTGCTGCGCAAGCTGGGCGAGGTGTACGAAAAAAAATCGTGATACACGACGGCCGACGGAGGGGCGATCATCTTCACGGATCATCCCGCCCCGCCACGAAATCCTGAAACGCCTTTGCCACGCGCTGCGTCACGGGACCATCAACACCGGGCATCGCACGCTGATCAACGCGCGCCAGTGGATGCACATCCCGCGTGCTTGAGGTGAGGAAGGCTTCTTCGCAGCTATGCAGGGCTTCGATGGGCAGCGTGACTTCCTCCACGACAATGCCAGCAGCGGCGCAGGCTTCCAGCACCAGACCGCGCGTAATGCCTGCCAGACAGCCGGAGCTCAGCGGCGGTGTTTTCACCACACCTGCGCTGACGATGAAGACGTTCGTGCCCGTTCCTTCGCAAAGTTCATCACGGGTATTGGCAAAGATCGCCTCCCCCGCCCCTTCCCCGTGCGCAAGCGCCAGGGCGCGCACGTTGTCGCCATAGGAGGTGGATTTGATGCCAGCCAGTGCGCTGCGCTCATTGCGTGTCCATGGCACCGTCATCACGGTGTCGGTGGGTGGCCAGGGTTTGAGAGGTGTCGTGGCCACGATCATCGTCGCAGGCGCCTCACCACGATCTGATCCAAGCGGACCATCACCACTCGTGAGCGTGACGCGGATGCGCGCATCCGTGAGATCATTGGCCTGCATCGTTGCGAGCATCGCATTCACATACGTCTCAAACTCGGGCGGCACGATGTTCATCGCCTGACAGGAAGCCACCAGCCGACGCCAGTGCCGCGTGGGTGTGAAGGGTTTGCCATGGCGTGCAACGAGTGTCTCGAACACACCATCACCTACCAGAAAGCCATGATCGAAGGGAGAGATGCGGGCTTCAGAAGTGCTGACGATGCGGCCGTTGATCCAAGTATGGGAGGGAAGATTCACATCCGCAGCATGGCTTTTAAAAAAACATTCTCAACACATGCACTTTGCACTTGCAGGATCTTTTTCATGCGCCAGAATCTCGCCCTCAAACTTTCCGGATCGAACCGAAAAATTTGCGGGTGTAGCTCAGTGGTAGAGCACTTCCTTGCCAAGGAAGATGTCGCGCGTTCGAATCGCGTCACCCGCTCCATCAATCTCCGAAAGATTGATGGCACCAAGTAACCTTGGCCTTTTAAGGCTTTGATTGTTGCCCCAGCAACCTCCCTCCTCACGATTGTACATTCATGTTTGTCTGGTCCAAACTCACTGCTTCACGTTCGGCTGATATCTGGGAGGAACGTTTCGCGCAGAGCACGGACGCCACTCTCGTCATCACCAGTTTCCCCGGTCGTAAAATGATCCGCCTGGAGGTTTATTGCGAGGCTCAGTCTCGCGCGAAGGCCATCCAGAAAGAATTCGGCGGTGAGGTGTCCAAATTAAAAACGCAGAACTGGGCCGCGCATTCATCCCAGACTCCGCCGCCCGTGAAGGTGCGTGATAAATTTGTGATCTGCACCGCCAAGACGCAGGCAGATTTGAAGCTGGCCCGCGCCAAATTTCCCAACCGCGAAATCATCGCCGTGCCGGCAGACATGGCTTTTGGCACCGGCCACCATGCCACCACCGCCACCGTGCTGCGTCTGCTCGTCGATGCTGCTGAAGAGCGTCAGGCCGCCGGCCAGAAGTGGACCATGGCAGATCTCGGCTGCGGCAGCGGCATCCTCGCCATCGCCGCCGACAAGCTCGGCGCTTCCCGCGTCTGGGGTTGCGACTACGATCCCGCCGCGGTGAAAATCTCGCAGGAAAATGCGGTGCGCAACAACACCCCCAAAGTGCGTTTCACCAAAGTCGATGTCCTCAAGTGGGAGCCAAAGCAGACTTGGGACATCGTGGCCGCCAATATTTTCTTTGATATTCTGGAGTCGGCTTTTCCACAGATGGTTCGCTCCGTCGCCCCCGGCGGCGTGCTGATGCTCTCCGGCATTCTGAAGTCTCAGGCCATGCCCTGCCTCGCCGCTGGAAAGCGCGCCGGTTTTGTGGTGGAGAAGGTCGTCACCAAAGGCAAGTGGGTGACTGCTCTCGGCACGGTGAAAAGCCGCTGATCTGGCGCAGGTCTTGCGTGAAGGAGCCTCATAGGGGTGTCACCCCTGCCGCTACAACATCCTGCACTTAATTCTTGTATTTGAGGGGCTGGGCGATTTATTATCAATAGATTCAAGCAGCCAATCATGCTTTTCGATCCCGCTTCCTCATCCGGCGGGGCTGGATCCTCCTCCAGCCCTATCAAAAAGCGCGGCCTGCTCAAGAAAGCTCAAACGCAGGGAAACCGCATCGGCCTGCTCCCCACCGTAGGTTGGCGCAAGCGCAACATCCAGTTCCTCAATGAGGTGCTCATCCCCACACTGTTTGCCCCACGTCAGCCGGGCCAGGACTTCGGCCTTCTGCCAGTCGCCTCCAGCAACGAAATCGCTGTGACGTGGCTGGGGCATGCCGGATTCTTTTGCCAGATCGGCGGCGTAAACATCGCCATCGATCCCAACTGGGCGCTGTGGCACGGCCCCGTGAAGCGCGTCCGCCACCCCAGCGTCTGGGCGCATGACCTGCCCCACATCGATCTCGTGCTGGTCACGCACGCGCATTACGACCACCTGCACCTGCCCAGCCTGCGCAAGCTCGCCGCCGCCCAGCCCATCATCGTCCCGGAAGGCGTCGGCAGAGTGGTCAAAAACTGCGGCTTCGGGCGCATCGTGGAATTGAAGACCTGGCAGAGCGCCACCTTTCGGGACCTGCGCATCACCCTCACCCCCGCACGCCACTGGGGCGCTCGGATGATCCATGACACGCACCGCCAGTTTGGCGGCTACCTCATCAAGTCCCCCGAGCGCTGCCTCTTCCACTGTGGCGACAGCGCCATGTTTGACGGCTTTCAGGAGATCGGCAAACGCGCCAGCATCGATCTCGCGCTCATGCCCATCGGTGCCTACGATGCCCCCAGCGGCCGGCAGGTACACATGAATCCTGAAGAAGCCCTGGACGCCTTTCAAATGATGGGCGCGCAGTCCATGATCCCCATGCATCATGACACCTTCCCTCTCGGCGGAGAGCCCCTCCATGAGCCAGCCGAGCGCCTCGTCAAAGCCGCCATCGAACGACAGTTGGAAAACCGCGTGCGCCTGCTGCGCGAAGGCGAGTCCGCCCTTTACTGAGTGAGTCCACGCCCGGCACTGACCCTCATCGCCGCCGTTTCAGCGGATGGCTTCATCTCCACCGGCACCGGTGTGCCCTGGCACCTGCCACGGGATAAAGAACACTTCCGCCGCATCACACGCGGCCAGTGGCTGCTCATCGGCCGCCGCACCTATGAGGAAATGATCGGCTGGTTTGAAGACCACCACCCCCTGGTGCTCACGCGCAGCCCCGTCTATATCCCTCCCGCTGGCGAAGTCGTGGCCAGCGTGGCCGAGGCCCTGCAAGTCGCCGCCGCAGGGGGGGCCAGCGAGTTGTTTGTCTGCGGAGGCGGAGAGGCCTACGCCTCCGCCATGCCCTGCGCCGACCGCCTGATTTTGACCCACGTGGACTCCCCGCTCGGCAGCGGCGTCCCCTTCCCCACGGTGAATCCCGCCAAATGGCGGGAGACCTCCCGGCAGGATTTTCCCGCCGACGCCACCCATGCCCACGCGCTCAGGTTTTCCACCTACGAGCGCCTCAGGCCACCCGCTCAGCCCTCGGACGGCACATTATAATAATTTCAAGATGAGCAAATTCACCTTTGGGTGTATCTAAGCCTTGCAGATGAACCTTTCCTACCTGTTCAACCCCGGCTCCGCAGTCGCCCTGCTGGCAACTGCTGCGCTCTGCGTCGGCTGCACCAGCCTCAACACTGCCGACAAGTCCGCGACCGCTGACAAAGCCGGCACCAAAGACATCTCGCTGGTGAAATCTCCCACTGATTTGAGCTTCCTGCTCAGCATGAGTTTCGTGGAGGCCAAGAGCATCTCCACGCAGCAACTGGAGTTCCCGCCTTACATCAAGATCGCCGCAGATTCGATCCAGGTCTTCAAGTACTCGGCCGATGGCAAGCCGCTCAAAGCACGCGCCCGTGGCAAGGTGTTCATCGAAATGAATTTCAGCGAGCCCGCCAAGGCCCTCTGCCAGGAAGCCTTCATCAGTGAGGGTGAAATCATCCTGCGCGGCAGCCCGATCCTCCAGCGCGGCGGCAGCATGGTCGAAGGTCTCGATGACAGCACCATCTTCTACCTCTTTGGCACTTCACTGCGAGTCATCGGTCTGCACAAGGTGAACAATCAGAACGAAATCGCCTCGATGATGCCCACGCTCGGCACCTGGGCCGCCGGACCCAATCCGCTGCTGCCACCGCTCACCGAAAGCGCCGTCCCCTCCAGCATCCGTGATTCCATGCAGCGTGCCGCCGAGGCCGAAATGCTGCACCAAAAAACACGCGAACTCTACGGCCCCGCCGACGTACCGCCTGCCACGCCAGCCCCCGCGCAACCCGAAAAAGCAGCGGACAAACCCAAGTCCCCACCGCCCCCCACGGTCACCAAAAAACCCACCGTGGAAATCCGCCGCGCCATTCCCAGCAAGCCCTCCTTCTGGAACCGCTTCAAGACCGACAAGTCCAGGGCGTGAGTCAGCGACTGATGCTGGTGCCTGCAAGTGCGCTCCAGCGTCTTGGACTGCGGTGACAGAGATGCACGGCGCAAGCCTGCATCGGCGGCACCGCTTTCGCGGGGTGATGAATTTTCTTTGGACTTAGAGCGCCGTCCGGCCTGCGAAAAGCGGCGTCGCGCCCAGGCTTGCCGCACGCACTCCAAGACGCTGCCGCGCCAACGTAAGAGCCGGTGCCTTCATCGCGACCCAGCATCCAGCATCCAGCATCCAGCATCCAGCATCCAGCATCCAGCATCCAGCATCCAGCATCCAGCATCCAGCATCCAGCATCCAGCATCCAGCATCCAGCATCCAGCCCCTCACCCCACGATCGCCTGCGGCACACGTCCGTGCACATCCGTCAGACGGTAATCACGTCCCGCGTAGCGGTAGGTCAGCTTCTCGTGGTCCATGCCGAGCAGGTGCAGGATGGTCGCGTGCACGTCATGCACGTGCATCTTGTCCACCGCCGCTTTGAATCCAAACTCATCGCTCTCTCCATAGGCCGTGCCGCCACGCACACCACCACCCGCAAAGAACATGGAGAAGCCATGCGGATTGTGATCCCGCCCGTTGCCGTTCTCACTCACCGGCGTGCGGCCAAACTCACCGCCCCACACAATCAGCGTGTCTTCCAGCATGCCGCGCTGTTTAAGATCTCCGATCAGCGCCGCGATGGGCCGGTCGATGTCCGCCCCCAGCTTGCGCGTCTGCTCATCATGCTTCGAGTGCGTGTCCCAGGGCTGCCCATTGCCATAGTACAACTGCACGTAGCGCACGCCACGCTCCACCAGCCGCCGCGCCATCAGGCAGCCGTTGGAGAAATGGCTCTTGCCATACATCTCGCGCACCTTCGGCGGCTCCAGATTCACATCAAAAGCATCCGTCGCCGCCGACTGCATTCTATATGCCGTTTCCATCGCCTGGATGCGCCCGTTCAGCGCCACATCCGCGCCACCGCGTGCTGCCAGATGCTCCGCATTCAGCGACTGCATCAGATCGATCTGCCTGCGTTGATCGAGCTTGCCAAGCTTCTCATTCGTCAGCCACGGAATCATCTTCTGCGGCTCCAGGTTGGAGTGATTGATGTACACCCCCTGATGCTGCGCCGGCAGAAATGCGCTCGTCCACAGCACCGAAAACCGCACCGGCTTGCCGGGGCACAGCACCACGAAGGAAGGCAGGTTCGCATTCTCATTGCCCAGGCCGTAGCTCAGCCACGAGCCCATGCTCGGCACACGCTCGGTCATCGTGCCGTTGTTCATGAGCAGCAGCGCCGGGCCGTGATTTGGATTGTCCGTGTGGCATGAGCGCAGCACGCACAGCTCATCCGCATGCTGCGCCAGATTCGGCAGCAGCTCGCTGATCTCCAGCCCGCTCTGCCCATGCTTTGAAAACGCATACGGAGACGCCAGCAGCCCGCCCGTGGGCCGCTCCGTGCGCAGATCCGCCCCTTCCGGCTTCTGCCCCGCATACTTCGTCAGCCCCGGCTTCGGATCAAAAAAGTCCGGCCCAAACGGCCCGCCGTTCATGAACAGCTGGATCACCCGCTTCGCCTTCGGCACAAAGTTCGTGCGCGGTGTCCCATGCAGCGTCGAAGCCAATCCCAGCGCCCCCAGACCACCGCCCATGCGGGAGAGCAGTTCACGGCGTGAGAGTGAGGAGAGATCAGACATGGCAATCAGTACGTGCGCTTAGCGAGCTCGCTTGCGCCCATGTGGCAAATTCAGCGCATGCCCTTCGATTGGGTGGCCCAGCGGGGATTTGCGCGCGTCTGGGCCCCCAGATCACCTGTGAGAGAGATTTTGCTTGGTTTGTTCCGCGAGACCAGGGCGACTGGCGTGGTCAGCCCCTGTTTTTCAAGGCTATGGAGATAGCGCCGCAACCAAGCCCGCAGCAGGACCCGCTGGGTGATGTGCGCTTTTGAGAGTTCGAGACGAGGCCTCACCTTCATTCGGAACTCGACAAAAGGCGGCGCAGTCAGGTAAAGCACACCCATGACCGACGAACAGCGCACCCACCGCATGGACGGATGCGCGAGCCTTGGACAATGCCTGCTGATTGCTGGAGCCGTTATGCTGGGGTTGTTTTGGCTCATGAACATGCATCAATCTTCGTTCCCACCGGCCTCAGGCCATCTCTATCTCAGCGTTAAAAACGTCATCGCCGAATTAAGGGCTGCCCTCCGTTGCTACGAGGCAGACTTTCACAGCTTCCCCATTCAGGAAAACGGCAAGTCCACTGAAGACATCGTGACACGCTCACGCGGAATCCTGCTGCAGGTCTTGCAGGGAGAAAATATCTCCATGCTCAATCCCCGAGAGGTCAGATATGCCGAGTTCCCGACAGCCCAAGAACATAAGCGCGGCCTCTGGCAGGACGGCACGGAATGGGTGCTCAGCGACCACTGGGGCGAGCCTTTCTACATCATCCTCGACACCAACAAGGATGACCAGGTTCCCAATCCCGAATTCGGCGCGAGCACCTCAGATCCCAAACAGGCCGAGTTTGGTCGAAAATATCCGCCTCCAGAAAAGCTGCCGCTAATGATAGCCATCTACTCCTCCGGCCCGGATCGCGATCCCAAGACGTGGGAGGACAATGTGTGCTCATGGCGACCACACTAGCCGCGCCATTTGGAACCGAATCGTAGCGGAGGTAGAAAGCCGTAGGCTGCCCGAAGGGTGAGCGAAGCGAATCAATCAATGCGGTCGCGCAGCGAGGAACAGCCTGCCCTTCGTAGCTCCAAATTCAAATCCGCTCCGCTCACTCGCGCCGTGCGATTTCCCGGCAAGCCGGAGGCTTGCACAACCGCAGCCCCTCCCATCCTCGGCAGACTTCAACTATTTCAACGATTTCAACGGGGGGTGGTGTGTCACTCGCCGCGCTGCTGGGCAGACTTCAACTATTTCAACGGGGGGTGGTGTGTCTGCCATCAAACGGCGGCGGCTCATGCCTTCGGGAACTTTGAGGAGGTGATGGAATGGCCTTGGGTTCAGGGGGCAGGCGTCGCGGCATGGCGCGCCATGGAGGCCTCGTAGGAGCGCGGAACTTCAGTCCGCAGCAGGTCGTCCGCGCAGAGAGTGGAGTGATTCACGCTGGGTGTGGCAAGCAGGCTGGCACGCTGGAGGCTGAGAAACTGAGGAGAGGTGCGGATGCATGGGCTCACGCGGCGTGCTGCGGACTGGAAGTCCGCGCTCCAGGAGTCTTTGACCTGCGGCGCTCCATTCCAAAATGCCCCTTTAACCAAGGGCCATTCAGGACAGTATGACAGACAAGCTGAGGAGCACCGGCCCGTATCATCCAGCCTCTCCGAGGAGTGGGTAAGGGTGAATGAAGAGGCAGTGCTTCCCCTGACCCACCTGCAGGTCTGGAAACTGGCCGCCAGCATGAGGTGCGACAGCGTTCGGGAGTCTCATGAAGGCTGGAGAGATGACTTTCTCCATGGGTGGCATGTACAGTCATTTTATGGTATTCATTATGATTCCACTGACAAACACCAGTCCAGTACGCCGTGGCTGACAGGGGCAGCATGGCCTGCTCACATCAACCATGGTTGCCAGTTGGAAGCTCCAGGAAGGAGCGGGTGAGCAAAGCATAACGCGGATGCAGATACACAAGGTGCCTTCAAGTGCGTCCCCATGATTTGCAAAGCTCCCCAGGAGAAGTTGGACAGGTTCATGGCTCCCTCCCCTCCAGAGAGCAAAGCCTTTGAAAGCTCCATGACTGATCCATGTCCAACCCCTCGCCGAAGCAGCGGCGCAGAGTACCCGCATGAAAGCCGAGTTCAGGCGATCCCGCAGCGAGTGGAGCCGAGGAAGCCCGCGAGGATGGAATCCTGCAGGGGGCGGCGCTCGCGGGTCTTCTCACCACCCCCCGTTGAAATCGTTGAAATGGTTGAAGTCTGCACCTCTGCTTGGCCGGAGACACACCACCCCCCGTTGAAATCGTTGAAATAGTTGAAGTCTGCGTGCGCAGCTTGGACGGAGGGGGATCATCTTGATCCCCCATCTGGAGCGGCGTGAGCTGTTCGCACCCGCTAGGCGTTGCACATGCGTGAGGGATCGGGACGATCCCTCTCCTCCACGGCATTCCGTGCTACCCTCTTGTGGTAGGTGCGACTTGCCTTCCAGCCTCCTTTCCCTGCCGCATTCCCCCGCCCCGTGCCGTTCCACATGATCAGCGCCAGCGATTCTCCGGCATTCATTCGGAACTCGACAGCGCCCCCCTGGCCGGTTTAGAACGGTGGCGTGAGTACAGCCTATCCACCTCGGACAACCAAGAAAAAAAGGTCTGCCTTAGGCTGGCTCGCCGTCATTCTACTGAGTCTGTTTGGAACGGCTGTGATTGTCGTGGCAGCGTGTCTTTACTTCTTTTCGGGATATGCAGCCCGCAAGTCACGCCCTACACAGGCAAGACACGTCATCAGCGATCTCCGCATGGCCATTCTTTCTTACCAAGTGGACTACAACCACCTCCCAATCCCGGAGCCTGTTTCACGCGATACCGACCTAACCCTTCGCTCGAGAGGTCCCCTGCTGCCTGCACTGCTGGGCAGAGAAGCCAGCCCATTGAATCCAAAAGCCATCAAATTTTTTGACGGTCCCTTCGACAGCGACAGCGGAAACGGCCTATGGCAAACTGGCGGTGAATGGATTCTGCGTGACCGCTGGGGTGAGCCTTACTACATCGTCCTCGACGCGAATGGCGATGGCAAGATCACGAATCCCGAATTCACCACCGACCCGTCCGGAGCCAAGGAAGCTGAAAAGCGCAGCAACGGCCCGCTTCCCACCACATTCACAGACGCAGTCATCATCTACTCCTCCGGGCCGGACCGTGATCCCAAGACTTGGAACGACAACATCGGCTCATGGCACCCCGAATTGGAACGTGACTGAAGGGTGGCAGATGCCGAAGCGTCTCCCCTTCTCATGGTCTGATTGTCTCGCAGCCTCACTCCACCCGCCGGATCACCCGCACGGCATACACCTTCGCGGTCAATTCGGAGAGCTTCACGGGTTTCTCGTCGTCACGCAGGGGATCGCGGGCGATGTATTCGAGGCCGTCTTTGCCGACGATGACGCACCAGTGCTGGATGCCGCCGAGGAGGAAGTACTTCACCACGGGGTAGGCGCCGCGTTCGAGGGCCTCGTCCATCACCTTGTGGCTGGCGGCGGGATGGTAATCGGCGACGAGCTGATTGTCCGTCACACGCGGAATGGCATCCCACACCACCCAGCCCTGCGGCAGGAAGCCTTTGGCTTTCTTCAAACGCTCGTTGAGTTCCTTCGGCGTCAGTTCCACGCCGAGATCCGAGCAGGCCATCGCCACGCTGGAAACCAGGCAGCCGTGACTGCCCAGCGTGCCAGTGGAGGTGCCGAGCTGATCCGCCGCCCAGCGTTTGTCCTTTTGCAGGTGCGTCTTCCCAGCATCCGGCAGCCGGATGTGCAGGGTTTTGCCGCCGGTGGAGGCAATGGCGGGAGACAGGCGTGCCCAGCAGGTACGCAGCATCACACAACTGGTCGCCGCGATCACCAGAACAAGCAGCCCGATGAAGGCGTAGCGGCGCATGCAGGAGGCTTAGTGGGCCTTCTTCTCGCCGTGTTCGGCTTCCTTGGCATGGGCTTCGCCATGGCCTTCGTCGTGCGCCTTGTGCATGCCTTCATGCAGCACCTGGGTTTCCTTCCATGAGTGCTTTCCACAGGAAGTGGAGGCGAGGACGAGAGCGGCGGCGCAGAGGATGAACGAGGCGGTTTTCATGTGAGATCGGGGTCCGGCATCCTATCGGAAGAGGCCCGTCGTGCAAATGACAATTCGCGTTCGGAGGGCATCCTTCGGCGGCTTCAAACGGTGCCCATGGGCGGTCTTGTCGGCTAAGAATCGGCCACCCGGGGCGTTTCCTCTTCAGCGCAGCTTCCCAGTTCGTTCACGCGACCTGTAAATTCATCTTGTCGGAAGCGCTGGCCAACGTGTATATACATAAGACTCAACAGTTTTTATTGAAATGAATCCGTCGCAGCCTGGTAACCCGCAGAATCCTCAGAATCCGCAGCAGCCACCACCTCCTGGTGTCACACAACCGCTGCCACAGGGGTATCCCCAAGGTTATCCACCGCAGGGCTACCCGCCGCAGATGCCGCCGGGCTATCCTCCAGGTTACCCGATGCCGCAGGGCTACCCACCACAGATGCCGGGCTATCCTCCGGGTTATCCAGCACCGCAGGGCTACCCACCGCAGATGCCTGGTTATCCGCCCGGCTATCCGATGCCGCAGGGCTACCCGCCGCAGATGCCCGGCTATCCCCCCGGCTACATGCCGCAGATGCCCATGCCGGCCATGATGCCGCCGCCCGCACCTTCCACCGGTGCTGTTCCCACCGCCGCGCCAGCACCTGCTCCGGCCCCCAAGCCCGCCAGCGCCGCCGTCCCCGTGGCCATGCCCGTGCCTGCCGCCGTGGCCCCCTCGATGCCAGCTCCTTCCGGTGCCCCCGTGATGCCCGCCCCGAGCCTGGCCGTGGCAACCGCCGTTCCGACCGATGACGCCGGTGAAGCCGTCGTGGCCGAGCACGTCGAAGGCCAGATCTATCACCCGCCAGCACTCACCCACATCGAAGTAGGCAAGCCGCCAAACAAGTTCGTGCAGCTCTGGCTCAAGGCCGGTGCCAGCTCCCTGCTCCTCAGTATTTTGATCCACGCCGGTCTCGGCGTGCTCGCCCTGTTCATCGTCTTCCAAAGCGGTGTCATGGACAAGCAGGTGGACTTCCTTCCCGGTGGCGGCACCGCGCAGGGCGCGAAGGCCAGTGCGGATCTGCAGCACAAGGTGCAGCAGAAGAAGCGCAGCTCCATCAACAAGACCATGCCGATGAAGAAGCTCGTCAGCACGAGCATGGATTCGGCCATCAGCCTGCCTGAGGCTCCCCCAGACTCGCTCGACATGCCCGACGTCAGCGCCATGATGGGCGGCGGCGCCCTCGGCGGTGCAGGCGGTTTCGGCATGGGCGGAGCCGGTGGCGGCTTTGGTAAAGGCCAGGGACTCGGAGCCGCAGGCGGTTTCGTCACCCTGCCACCCTCCATGCGCAGCCGCTGCTCCACGCAGGAACGACTTGAAAAGCTCCGTCAAAACGGCGGCTCCCCTGAGTGTGAGGCTGCCGTGAGCGCCTCTCTGGAATGGCTCAAGACCAAGCAGAACGCCGACGGATCCTGGGGCAAAAGCAACAGGTGCGCCTACACCGGTCTGGCACTGCTGTGCTTCCTCGGCCGCTGCGAAACGCCCGAGTCCCCCTTCTACGGTGAAAACGTCATGAAGGGCATCATGTTCCTCATCGAAGCAGGCAAAAAGAACCCCTACGGCATCTTTTCGGAGACCGGCTGGAAGGGCGAAGCCGCCGGCGGCAAAGGCGGCGCAGGCACCTACGAGCACGGTATCGCCACCTACGCCCTGGGCGAAATGTACACCCTCGCCCGCCTCGGCAGCAAGAGCCTCCCCGGCATGCGCGAAGCCTTCGAAAAAGGCGTGAAAGTCATTATCGAAAACCAGACCCCGGCAGGTGCCTGGGCCTACGGCGGCAAGGAGCAGATCGTCTACAACAAGGCCGCCGGCGCTGACCTTTCCGTGGTCGGCTGGCAGTTCCAGGCGCTCAAAGCCGCCAAGAACACCGGTCTGAAGATCGACGGCCTGCACAGCTGCATCGGCAAGATGACCGACTACCTTGAAAAAATGCAGACCAAGGATGGCGGCTTCGGCGGCCCAAATCGTGACGCCCACTACAATCAGTGGAGCCTCTCTGGCGTCGGCATCCTCGGCCTCCAGACCATGGCCAAGGGCAAGACCACCGCCATCAAAAAAGGCATCAAATTCTTGCGCGACTTCCTCACCGCCGAGCCCCTCGACTGGAACAAAAACTGCAACCTCTACTGCTGGTACTACTACACTCAGACCTTCTTCCAGCAGGGCGGCGACGACTGGAAGTTCTACAACCAGCAGTTCCTCCCGCAGATCCTCGGAGCCCAGCAGTCTGACGGCGCCTTCAAGGCCGGCCGCCCGAACTGGCCCGCCGGTGATGCCGCAGACCCCATCTACCGCCAGTGCCTCTGCACCCTCCAGCTTGAAGTGTACTACCGTTACCTCAAAGTCGGCGACCGCGAAGAGTCCTCCTTCTTCGAGAAGTAAGGCCCAGCATTCCTGAGGAGAGGGATCATCCAGATCCCTCCACCTCTCGCCACTCATTATCAAACCAAAGGGGGGGGATCAAGATGATCCCCCTTTTTCTTTGATCAGCGCCCTCATTCGCCCCGCCGTTCCCACTCAACGCCAAGGTGTGTTTCGGAGAACGGCGATGAGGTCTGTTAAGGCTTGGAACGTTGCGGTAACGCTGGCCGAAGGGCAGGAACCGTAGCGCAGCGAAGATAGCCAGCCGAAGACTGCCCGGAGGGCGAACGCAGTGAGGCAATGCCCATCGCACTTTTTAAGCGCCCACCTGGCGCAGCCATTCTTCCAAGTTGTAGTAGTTGGTCACGCGCCGGACTTTGCCGTCCTGCAGATCAAAGAAGGCGCCCACGCGCAGGCGGTAGCGCTGGCCTGCCGCAGGGGGCAGCCCCTCATCGGTGGAGAGGTATTCGCCTTCGATGTAAAACTCCGCCGCACCGCGTGTGCCGTCTTCAGCGGCGAATACCACGAGATCACACACCTGCTCACGGTAGCAGCGGTCCATGCGCTCAAGAAATGCGCGAAACGCCGTGCGCCCGGTCTCCGCGCCGCCCTGGTTGATGTCGTGCACCACGTCATCCGTCAGCAGGGCCAGGAATGCCTCACGGTCGCTGGAATTGAAGGTGGAGTAATAGGTTTGGATGAGGGCGAGAGCCTGGAGCTGGAGTGTTGCCATGGGAGGGGCGGAGCATGAATTTCACCAGCGCCAGCGTCAAATTAGAAAATGATCGGGGGAAATCCACGGTTGCGATAATGGTTCAGACAGTTAAACATCACACGTCTATGTTTTCCCCCAGCATGGCGTGGTTAAGCTCCCGCGCATTGATCCTTGGCATCTGTTTCTCGTTCGTCACCGGTGGTGCTGCCCTGCAGGCGCAGTCAGCCGTGTTGGTCGTCGATGCCTTCAATAAAAAAGTCCACGTCGCCGCAGACGCGCAGTCGAAGCGCCCCGTCGGCGGCCTTGCCAAGATCGCCACCGCCATGGTCACGCTCGACTGGGCGGAGGCCTCCAAGGTCGGCGTCGGCGTGCTCGCCACCGTCCCTGCCTACGCTTTCCAGATGACTGCCGCCAGCAGCATCGGCCTGCAGGCCGGAGACCAGGTGACGCTGCGTGACCTCATCTACGCCACCATGATGGGCAGTGATGACGTCGCCGCCATCACCCTCGGCGACTTCGTCGGGAAGGACCACCTCTCACGCCTCGGCCGCGCCGGACATCCCATGGAGGAGTTCGTCAAGCAGATGAACCAGCTCGCCAAGCGCGAAGGCGCACGCGCCACCCGCTTCACCAATCCCCACGGCCTGGAAAACTCCCGCCCCATGCCCTATTCTTGCGCGGCGGACATCTCACGCCTGGCCATCTACGCCGTCTCACGGCCCGCCATGCGTTTCTACACCAATCAGGCCAGCCGCAGCATCACCCTCTACCGCGGTGGTCAGCAGCTCACCATGGCGCTGAGCAACACCAATCAACTGCTCGGCGTGGACCGCATCGACGGCATCAAAACCGGCAACACCGCACGCTCCGGCGGCTGCGTCGTCATCTCCGCTGAGAAGCCCCCGACGGTGCAGGTGCAGGCGGACAACACCAGCCTCATCTACCGCCACCGCATGGTCGTCGTCGTGATCGGTTCCGCCAGCCCCTTTGAAGAGGCACGCACGCTGCTGCATCAAGGCTGGGCCGCCTATGACCGCTGGCTGGCCGCAGGCCGTCCCATCACGGACAAGCGCCAGATGCTGGATCAATTCTGAATTTTCACGGACTCCTTTCCGTCCCGTTTATAACCAAGCCCCCTTCCCCCTTTTAATCTCATGCGCATCGGCATTCTCAACAGCGGCGGCGACTGCCCCGGACTCAATGCAGTGATCCACGGCGTCGTCGGCGCGGCCACCACCCTCGGCTGGGAAGTCGTGGGCTTCCGCGATGGCTTTGAAGGCCTGCTCCCTCCGGGCGACTACATGATGCTCAGTCCCGAAAAAACCATCGGTATCATGAAGCTCGGTGGCACCATCCTCGGCACCACCAACAAGGGCCACTTCGTCGCCAAAGTCGGCGAGGGCAATGTCTCCCAGGTGCCCTTGGAAATCGTCGAGAAAGCCAAGAACACCCTGCGCCACCTCGAAGTCGGCGCGCTCATCGTCGTCGGCGGAGACGGCAGCCTCACCACCGGCCTGCAGTTGTACCAGATGGGCATTCCGATCATCGGCGTGCCGAAGACCATCGACAACGACATCCAGGCCACGGCCACCTCCTTCGGTTTTGATTCCGCCGTGGCCACCGTGGTGGATGCGCTGGACCGCCTGCACACCACCGCAGAAAGCCACAAGCGCGTGATCGTGCTGGAAGTCATGGGACGCCACGCAGGCTGGATCGCCCTTTACGGCGGCATGGCCGGCGGCGCGGATGTGATCCTGCTGCCCGAGATCCCCTTCCACCTCGATCACGTGGCCAAGGCCATTCGCAAACGCGATGCCGCAGGCCGCCACAGCACCCTCGTCGTCGTCGCAGAAGGCGCACGCATGGAATCCGGCGAACTCCTCACGAAAGAAAAAGTCGGCGCCAAGGGCGAAGACCGCCTCGGTGGCATCGGCGACTACGTGGCCCGTCAGATCGAAAAAGACACCGGCAAGGAAACCCGCTCCTGCACCCTCGGCCATCTTCAGCGCGGTGGCGCCCCCACGGCGCTGGATCGCATCCTCGGCGTCCGCTTCGGTGCCAAGGCCGTCGAACTCATCGCCCAGGGCAGCTTTGGCCGCATGGTCAGCTACCAGCAGTATCAGGTCGGCGACGTGCCCATCGAGGAAGCCGTGCATCAGCTCCGCCTCGTCAGCAAAGACAGCGAAATCGTCCGCGCCTCCCGCGCCATCGGCATTTCCTTCGGCGACGAGTAGTCCCATCCGAATCAACCAGCAGGGAGACGTGGGTTTCCATCCGCGTCTCCTCTTTTTCTGCCGTGGCGCAGACATAAAAAAGCAGCCGCCGGAGTCAATCCAGCGGCTGCTTCAAAAGGAGTCAGTCAACCATCACTCAAGCCAGCGCCGCAAGGCGCTTGGTCAGGGCGTCTTTGGACTGCACGCCCACGACGGTTTCCACGGCCTTGCCGTCCTTGAAAAACACCATCATAGGGATGGAGCGAACGCTGAACTGGGTGGCCAGATTCGGGGACTCATCCACGTTCACCTTGCCGATCTTCACCTTGTCGCCCTGCTCCTTGGCCAGATCGTCCAGAATAGGTCCCAGCATGCGGCATGGGCCGCACCATTCAGCCCAGAAATCCACGAGCACCGGCACGGTGGAAGAGGTGACTTCAGATTCAAAATTTGCTTCGGTGAGGGTGAGGACTGCTTCGCTGGCCATGGTGGGGAGTATTGGGGTTGAGAAATAAGGTTACGGATGCACGCTGGCATCAGAGGCACACGAATCAACGAAAGTTTTCACCATCTCCTTCCCGGCGGGGCCGGAAAAAACCCAATGTGACGACAATCCCACTGGTTCGAGCTCTTGGAGTCACTCAGTTAAATCGCAGGTTTGGCGGAGTTGTTACCAGCCATGGCCGACGAATGTGAAAAACTCTTTCTTGCCGTCCCCCATGATTCTCGGCTGAATACCAGCTCATGAGACTACGCCATGACTCCGAGGGCCTTTCGGGCCGGAAGTTGAAGCGTTTGCTGCATCAGCTCTGCGAGCGTGCGCAGGAGGATGTGCTCAGAATGTCCATCCATGAAGAGAGCGCCACGCACCAGCTGCGCCTGCGTGTGAAGAAGATGATGGCTCTGCTCCGCCTGGCAAATCCGGGCATCGAAAAACACACGCTGCAGGCCATGCGGCAGCACCTGCGCGCCGTGAAGAATGCCTGCGCTGGCAATCGCGAGTACGTGGTGCAGAGCAAGCTCGTCGACAAGCTGACGCGCCGGTTTCACCTCGCGCCGAAGCACCGCCCGCAGCTCCACGGCCAGCCGCTCAAAGCCCCGCCCGCTTCGGATCTTCATCATCAGCTTTACGCCGTGGGCCAGCTCATCGACAGCACCTGCATCCAGTCGCTTTCCGCAGAGCAGATCCTGGAAGAGCACGCCCGCTGCTACCGCAAAGGCCGCCAGCTCATGAAGCAGGCCTGTGAGACCAAGGACAAACGCACCCTGCACCGCTGGCGGCACCGCGTGAAGGATCTGTATTTTCAAACGCTGGTGCTCTCACACCTGCGCGGTGCGGAGCGGCGCATCCGGCGCGCCCGACGCCTCGGCCATATTTTGGGCCGCGATCAAGATCTCGCGAATCTCTCCGCAGAGCCCGCCTTCACCGTGCGGCGCAGTCCCTGGCTGCAGGTGATCAACGAGCACCGCGACCACCTGCGCGAGAGCTACCTCGCCCTGGGCCACAAGCTCTACGCCCCGCACTGCACCCGCTTCAGCAGCAAGATCCTGCAAAACGTCTGACCTGCCGCAACGTGGCGCAAGTCAGCCAGCGGGAAGGAGCCGCCATTTGGACTGCTGTAGTGCAAGTGAGGAACGAAATCAGCCACCGCTTTCAACGGGGCAGATGGTGCACGCATACCAGCAAATACTCTAAAGCAGCAGTTCATTGCATCCACACCCAAATAAGAATTCACCTGCGCAACCTCATCTTTTGGACTGCGGCCGCCGAGTTCTCTCCGAGAAGGAGCTACGACCTCGGCAGAAGGATCGGAATCCCGTTGTCGATCACAAACACGCGCGTGCCATCGGCAGTCGCCAGGGCAGCCTCCATCTTGTTGGCGGCGCACTCCTCCGTCGTCGCGCGGCGCAGGGGCTGGTGCGTGTCCGGGCAGCGCATCAGGGGCAGGAAATCATTGAGCCATTGGGTTTCGTTTTGCATCAGTATTCAGCCATGGAGGGGTCAATTTCACGCGCCCAGGCGATGATGCCGCCGGAGATGTTCCAGACGTTTTCAAAGCCCTGATCACGCAGCAGGCTGACGGCACGCGCGCTGCGGCCGCCGCTCTTGCAGTGAACGAGGATGCGCCTGTCACGCGGCAGCTCGGCGGTGCGGGTTCCGAGTTCGCCCAGGGGAATGAGCACCGCGCCGGTGATGCGTGAGATGCTTTGCTCGTGCGGCTCGCGCACATCCAGCAGGAAGTGATTGTCTCCGGCTTCGCGGAGTTCTTTGAGTTCGTGAACGGTCATGGTGGGAACATCTGGAGGGGCGGAGGCGGTGATGCCGCAGAAGCCTTGGTAATCGATGGGTTCGGTGATGGTCGGATGATCGCCGCAGACGGGGCAGCCCGGGTCCCGGCGAAGGGTCAGCGTGCGGAAGCGCATGCTGAGGGTGTCCACATGCATCAGTTTTCCAAGGAGCGGCTGGCCGATGCCAGTGATGAGCTTGATGGCCTCCAGCGCCTGCATGGTGCCGATGAGCCCCGGCAGCACGCCCAGCACGCCACCTTCCGCACAGGAGGGCACCATGCCCGGAGGAGGAGGCTGCGGGCACATGCAGCGGTAGCAGGGCGCACCGAGATGCGGCGCAAACACGCCCACCTGCCCGTCAAAGCGCAGGATGCTGCCATACACATTCGGCTTTCGCAGCCACACGGCCACATCGTTGCTGAGGTAGCGCGTGGGGAAATTGTCCGTGCCATCAATGATGACATCGTAGTCTGCCGCGATCTTCATGGCATTCGCTGCGGTGAAAAGCTCCGGGTAAACCTGGATGTCCACATGCGGATTGATGTCGGCCAGCCGGTCGCGTGCGGCGTCCAGCTTCTTGCGCCCGAGGTCCTTCTGCCCAAAGAGAATCTGCCGCTGCAGGTTGGTGATTTCCACCACATCCGGGTCCACCAGGCCAAGTCCGCCGATGCCTGCCGCCGCCAGATACAGGGTGATGGGAGAGCCCAGCCCCCCTGCCCCGATGCACAGCACGCGCGCCGCCCGCAGCTTGCGCTGGCCCTCGATCCCGAATTCGGGGATCGCCAAATGCCGCGCGTAGCGGCTCAATTCGTCAGGGGTGAGGTCGGGCATGAGCCTCCCACCATGGCATGCAGAATCGACAGCGCAATGATCCAGCGGTTGCGATGGTGCCTGGCGTGCCTACATTCTCTGCATGCCTGATTGGACACCCCCAACCCAAGTCAATCTGGTCGATCTGGGCTTCATGGACTCGCGTTCGAAGCTCATCGACCTCGCCGCCTTTCTCGACCGCGTGCAGCGTGCCGGGCAGGAAGGCGACTTCCGCGTGCAGGCCCTGAAAAACGCCATCGCCCTCCTCTCCCAGGACCAGCCCCAGCGCGCCAAGGATGTGCTCCTGAGTTTCAGCGATCCGAGCACCGCTCCCGTGGAGAAAGCGGCAATGCAGGGCGCGATTGGAGCGTATAAGAAGTGAGGGTTGTCGTTGCTGGCAGTCGTTTGTGATTGCCGCCCAACAACCAGAAACCATCGCCAACCACCGCCCCCATGAATTATATCGAGCCCCACGGCCACATGGTCAGCCGCACCACGGATGACTATGAGCGCATGGCCATCGCCGGCTGCCAGGCGATCTGCGAGCCTGCGTTCTGGGCCGGCTACGACCGCGCCAGCGCCGAAGGCTTCTACGACTACTTCCGCCAGATCACCGAGTATGAGCCGAAGCGTGCCGCGAAGTTTGGCATCCAGCATTATACCTGGCTGTGCATCAATCCGAAAGAAGCCGAAGATTTGGCCCTGGCGGATGATGTGATCGCGCTGATACCGCAGTTCATCGACAAACCGGGCGTGCTGGGCATTGGCGAGATCGGCCTGAACAAGAACAGCCGCAACGAGCTGAAAATCTTCGAGCAGCATGTGCAGGTGGCGCAGGACTACGATGCGCTGGTGCTCATCCACACGCCCCATCTTGAAGACAAGCTCAAAGGCACGCGCCTCATCGTCGAGGCGCTGAAAAACTTCCCCAAGATCAAGCCCGAGCGCGTGATCATCGACCACGTGGAAGAGCACACCATCGATCACGTTTTGGATCACGGCTTCTGGGCGGGCATCACGCTGTATCCTGAAAGCAAGTGCACCCCGAACCGCGCCATCGACATGCTGGAGCAGCGCCACGCCGAACAAATCTGGATGAACAGCGCCTGCGACTGGGGCATCTCCGATCCACTAGCCGTCCCCAAGACCATGCAAGCCATGCGCCAGCGCGGGTGGACGACTGAGATGATTCAGCGCGTGGCGTGGGATAATCCGCGTAAGTTCATGGGGCAGAGCGAGAAGTTTAAGCTTTGACCCGCCAGACGTAGACGTTTTCGCCGATCCATTGCTCAAACGGCAGCGTGGCTATGGAGGAGAAAAAGGCGCGGCTGCAGCCGGGCTTGTAGCGGTCATGCAGCTCGATGACGATGGCGTCGATGTTTTCAATCCACGCGGCGCTGGATTCAAAGACCTCCTTTTCCGCACCCTCCACATCCATCTTGAGCAGGTCCACACGACCCTGAGGGAAATGCTTGAGCAGTGAAGGCAGGGAGAGGGCGGCCACCTGGCACTGGCTGCCGGCTGACTGCGATGACTCCTCCACCCGCATGGCCCAGGAACCGATGCCCGGATCCGTTAGGGTGATTTCCCCGTCGCGGCTCCAGACGGCGGCCTGGATGAGCTCCACGCCCGGCAGCGCCCCGAGGTGCCGCTGCATCATGGCGAAATTAGCCGGATCGGGTTCGACGGCGACGATCTGCGCCTCTGGAAACTGGGTGCGAAAGTAGAGTGAGGCCAGCCCGGTGTTGGCCCCGAGATCCAGGATGGTGCCTGGGCGGGCATCGAATGGCAGGCGGTACTCGCGGTCGATGAAAATTTTCTTGAAGACCTCGATGTCCGACCCTCCCGCACGGAGCATCACAGGAGCTTTCAATGCTGGAACCTTGACCGAGATTTCGAACTGCTGCCTTAGCACGCTGACACGCAGCCAGGTCATGAGACCCCGCACAAAACCCAGCACCTGCACGTGGAGAAACAGCTCCCGGATTCGAGCCTTGAGCAAGGACACGCCAACGGGCTGATTTGGTGGATTGACCGGAAATGGCGTCATACGAGCACGGGCAGAAGAGAGAGAAAGGACGCAAAGGACAAGACCAAACTGCGAGCAGGAGTCTTTTCGATCCTTTCCGTCCTTCTTTCGCCATTGCGCTCCCTGGAGCCCCCGCCATAGCGTAAGCGCTGTCCGTATGACCGCCCCGAACCTCGACACCATCGCCCTCATTGCCGGAAACGGCATTTATCCGGAAACCTTTGTGGCTGCGGCGCGAAAGGCCGGGGTGAAGAAGCTGGTGGCGGCCGCCTTCACGAATGAGACGAAGCCGGAGCTGGCGGGCCTGGTGGATGCCATCGAGTGGTTTCGCGTGGGGCAGCTGGGGAAGATGATTTCCTTCTTCAAAAAGCAGGGGGTGACGCAGACGGTGATGGTGGGGCAGATCGCGCCGAAGAACCTCTTCGATCTGCGACCGGACTTCCGTACGCTGATCATGATGGCGAAGCTGAAGCAGCGGAACGCGGAGACACTGTTTGGCGGCATCGCCAATGAGCTGTCGAAGGACGGCATCACGCTGCTGCCTGCCACGACTTTTCTCGAAGACCTGATGCCCGGCCCCGGCCATGTGGCGGGACCGCAGATCAAAAAACGGCGGCAGGAGGATGCTGAGTACGGATTCAAAATTGCCAAGGAAAGCAGCCGGCTGGACATCGGCCAGACGGTGGTGGTGAAGAATGGCACGGTGCTGGCGGTGGAGGCCTTTGAAGGCACCAACGAGGCCGTCAAGCGCGGCGGTGCCTTGGGCCGTGGGGGTGCCACGATGGTGAAGGTTTCGAAGCCGAATCAGGACATGCGCTTTGATGTGCCCGTGGTGGGACCGGAGACGATCCGTACCGCCGCGGCTGCCGGGGTGGACTTGATCGCCGTGGAGGCGGGCATGACCCTGCTCCTCGGGCGGGAGGAAGTTTTCAGGCTCTGCCAGGAGCTCAAAGTGACTCTTCTGGCGCTGGCCTGAGTTTTCCTTACGCCTGCCGCCACGTCGTGGACGGCACAATTCTTGTCTCGTATTTCAGCCCGCGTTTGGGTCTAATGGCGGTGGATAGCGGAATATTCCGTTATTCACATAACATAATAAAGCAAAGATAAACAAACGCATAAAATGAAAACGAAACGAAACCACGCCTTCACTCTGATCGAGTTGTTGGTGGTGATCACAATCATCGCGATTCTCGCGGGATTGGCGGTACCCGCCTACAACATCATTCAGAGGATGGCCAATCAGACACGCGGCGTCAACAACGCCAGACAGGTCATCCTCGCGATGAAACTGTTTTCAAAGGACCACAACAGCCAGTATCCCGACTCGGTGTCCAATCCGCTGACCGGGAGCCTCGCACAGAACGCCAATGACGCCTTCCGGCTCATGATCCAGGAAAAGATCGTGACGGACGAGCGCATCTTCGGCTGCCCCGCCGGATTCACGCCGGATGGCAACATCGGTCAGCGCCCCAACTGCGGCAATGCCTTGATGCCCGGTGAAAACCACTGGGCCATGACGGCCGGACAGACGGACACTGCGGAGGGCAACATGCCCCTCGTGTATGAAAACACCGCCTCCCTCAGCTGGCCTCCGCTTTGGAATGCAGATGCCGCAGGTCAGATCGCACCCGGTCGCGCCTGGTCGGGTGGCAAGATCATCATTGGCCGCAATGATGGCAGCGTCGCGGTGGAGGCTCTGGCGGGTCAAAAAGGCATGGTGGGCCCCCAGATCATGACTGGTGGCATGAACCTGTTTACCCAGGCCTCCGAAGGCATGCCGCAGCGCATATTGCCGGTGGTTTTTGGCAACGCTGTCATTAACGACCCCATAGGGCCACTCAGAGAGATCCCACCTCCCACCGTGAATGGCATGCCACCGCCTCTTGCTGGTGTTCAAGGAGTTCCCGCCAGCCTGCCGCCTGCGGGGCTGTAATCAGTCATAGAATCTAGAGACATACCACGCCGCCGGATGCACGCCATCCGGCGGCTTTTTTGTGCCTAGGTATGCAGGCGATCCCCTGCCCCATGCGTAGCACTTTGGATGACTTTTCACCCGTGGCTCGAAAGGTGACATTTTTTTCTCGCATTTCAGCCCATGGTTGGGTCTAATCCATGGGTGCCGAATTAATTCCGGTGTCCTAATAACATCATAGCCAACCAAAAACATACCCAGATAATGAAAATGAAATCAAAACGAAACCAAGCCTTCACTCTGATCGAGTTGTTGGTGGTGATCACGATCATCGCGATTCTCGCGAGCTTGGCCGTGCCCGCCTTCACCATGGTCCAGACTCAAGGCAATCAGATGAAAGGTGTCAACAACTGCAAGCAGATCATCCTCGCGCTCAAGCAGTTCTCCAAAGACAACAACAGCCAGTATCCTGACTCCCAGCAGAACCCCCTGACAGGAAGCTTGGCACAGACCGCCAATGACGCGTTCCGCTTCATGATTCAGGAACAGATCGTGACGGATGAGCGCATCTTCGGCTGCCCTGCCGGATACACCCCGAACAACGACATCGGCCAGGCCCCCAACTATGGCAATGCGCTGATGCCCGGTGAAAACCACTGGGCGATGACCGGCAACCAGACAGACACCACGGTGGGCAACATGCCAATCGTCTTTGAAAACCCAGTCTCCATCAGCTGGCCCCCTCTTTGGAATGCCGACGCGGCAGGTCAGGTCGTTCCCGGCCGCACCTGGCCTGGTGGCAAGATCATCATCGGTCGCAACGACGGCAGCGTGGCCGTAGAACCTCTGGCAGGTAAAAGAGGCATGATCGGCCCCAAAATCATGTCTGGCGGTTTCAACATCTTTACCCAGGCCTCAAATGGCATCCCGCAGCGCGTCCTGCAGGTGGTCTATGGCAACAACAGCATGAGCACGGGTACCGGAATGGGCGGACAGGGCCAGATGCCCGGCGGCCTTCCTCCTGGTGGCCTTGGCGCTCCCGCTCCCCTCCCTGGTGGAATGCCCGGCGGCGCCCCTCCGGCCCCGCTTGGTGCTCCTGGCGGCGCCCCTGGTGGTCTGCCTCCTTCCGGACTGTAACCAGTCACAAGCTCCAATAAGCTCTACGCCGCCGGATGTGCTCCATCCGGCGGTTTTTTTCTGCCTTGTTCCGAAGGTTTGCAGGCAAACCACTTGACCCTTTCCCTGCATCTTCGATTACTGTACCCCAGATGAGCTTGCAGACTTGTTCATGCGAAACCTGCCTCGCTCTCACCTCCCGAATCACATGCCGACTTTCACCTCCCCTCGCCATGCTTTGAACCGCCTGCTCACAGGCCCTTGCTGGGTTGCGCTGACGGTGCTGATGCTGCTGAGCAAAGCTCACGCTTTTGACACCGTCATCCTCGATCCCGGCCATGGAGCCCACGACCGTGGCGCAGCCATCGGCTACGTCTATGAAAAGCATCTGGCGCTGGACACCGCACGCCGGGTGGAGCAACTGCTCCGAAAGGAAGGCCTGAAGGTCATCATGTCCCGCAGCCGGGACGTCTTCATTCCCCTGCAGGACCGCTCCGCTCTCGGCAACAGCCGTGGCAACTCCATCTTCGTCAGCATCCATTACAACTACAACCGCGGGGGCAGCGGTGCCGGTGCGGAGACCTACTACCACTTCTCCTCCAGCTACATGCTCGCGGCCTACATCCAGGCCTACCTCGTGCAGCGCAGCAGCATGCTCAATCGTGGCGTGAAGAACGCCGGTTTCCACGTCATCCGTGCCACCAATAAGAACCCGGCGGTGCTCGTCGAATGCGGCTTCGTCAGCAACTCCACCGAACGCGCCCGCATGCTGACCGGTGAGTTTCGCGCCAAGATCGCCGAAGGCATCGCCCAGGGGATTATCGCGTTTAGGAAGTCGAAGTAAGCGGCGCTCCTGAGGAGCTGAGGTTTGCAGTGGTTGGCAAAGCCCTGCGCCAAACCATCGCCCACTTACCCAAGAGTCAATCTGGGCTTCTGGCGCGACGCAGTGATCAGGCTCAAAGCACGGCACGACAGCCCTTTGGACTGCGGTTGAGTAGCGAGGAGAGAGCGCAGCTACCGCTTTCCGCTGGCCGACCAGCTCACGCACACCAAACGACGCACGAAAGAGCGGCTACCGCCATCATCATTTCACTCTCAGTGCGCCGGGGACTTTGCCAGCTTCACGTCCTCGACGTTCTCCACCTTGGGCGTCTTGACCCGGCGCTCGCTGAGGGCCAGAAACACGCCGTAGCTCATCAGCAGCAGCTGGCTGAGCCAGTAGCCGTAAATCTTTGGCCAGATGCCGTCCGTGAAGCCGTAGGCATGCAGGCCGACGCCGAGCTGGTTCACGCCGAACCATGAGAAGATCACGATGCAGCCGAGGATGAGATTGCAGCAGTGCAGGCCGATCTCGCGGATGTAACCGCCGAGGCGCGCATGCAAAATGACGAGGCACATCAGCACGATCATGAGCGCGCCGTTCTCCTTTGGATCCCAGCCCCAGAAGCGGCCCCAGCTGTAGTTCGCCCAGATGCCTCCAAGGACGGTGCCGACGAGAGAAAGGAACAAACCTGTCGCGATGAAGCCATAGGCGACGCGGGTCAGCAGGCGCGAGTCCCCTTCCCCGGTTTTAAACACACCAAAGAGGCGCTGGATGAAGTAGATCATCGAGATCAAAGCGGCGACCATGCAGGCCGCGTAGCCGAGATTGATCATCGGCACGTGGGTGGAGAGCCAGAAGTTCGTGATCAGCACGGCCTGGAGCTGCTGCAGGGTGTCGGTGGCTTCGGAGGCCTCAAACTGGATGGAGAGGAACATGCAGGCCGTGCCGCCGATGGCCGTCACGAGCAGTCCCAGCCCGCGCTTCGTGATCCACTCCGCCATCAAGCCGAGCAAGGCGCAGGAGGCGCCAATGAAGAGAATCGTTTCATATAAGGTGGTGATCGGCGGGCGCTGCATGATGATGCAGCGGATCACCACACCCGTCACCGCCAGGGCTGTGGCTGCACCCAGCAGCAGCCATGCGCAGAGCCGGGCCGCTTTTTCAAAGCGTGACCCCGGTGAAACCCAGGTGAGCGCCACGGCGATAAATCCCACGAGGAAAATCCACTGCGAATAGAAGAAGTAGTCTGCCCGCATGGAGTGACGCTCCAGGGCGATGGACTGCCCTTCCCCGCGTGCTTTGGCGGCCTCCTGAATTTTGGTCAGCAACGCCTTTGAGGCCGTCTTGAACTTCGCCGCATCTGGCAGAGCCAGGTAGACGTCCTCATACAATGCGAGCCAGGTGAGCTGATCCGCCGTCACGTCTTTGTCGCTGTTGATCGCGCCGAAGATCATCTCGCCGGGACCATTCCAGACATTGTTTGCTCCGGGTGCAGGCGGAAAGATGCGATACTGCTGCTCAGGATTGCCGCTCATCATCGCGCCCAGTGCACCCTGTGCGAAAGCCCTGAACCATGGGATCTGCATCGGCGGTCCGTTGTTGGCACGAATGGCGGCAACGAAGGCGTTGAGACTCTTCGAAAAACGAACCGGCAGGGTCACTCCGGCGGGCAGCCCTTCCGGCTTTTCACCCAACGGCTCACGGATGAAATCGAAATGCCCCATGATCATTTCATAGTCGAGGAAGTTGGCCGCAAGCTGCACGATCATGCGCTGCTCAGGCGTCTGTTTCCGGGAGGGAATCTCACGATACTCGCCCATCTTCTTCATCATGACCTGCCGTGCGGGCTCGATCTCAGCATAGGTGTACTGGTCGCGCTTGGCTTTGGCCGTCAAACCGAGTTCGGTGATGGCGGAAGAGTTGTCCACCTTGAACAGCGGCACCGTCCTGCCGATGTCCGGACGGAACCAGCTCATCAGCATCCATTCCACGGAACTGAGCTTCACCGGCTTGTCGCCTTCTTTGGTGATCGGCTTCTGCGTCGCGGGATCCACGAGCGGCTTGCCATCCATTTCACCGCTGTCCGTCAGCCAGATGCTGCGGCGGGCACGAAAACGCAGCAGGCGATAACTGGCGACGTTTTCGAGCGGCTTGATGCGGCCGGACTCCTGCACCGGGATGGACGCGAAGGTCTCCACGACCTCCTTGTCGCGGAAGAGATCGAGCGGCGGCAGTTCAGCAGCGGCGGCAAAGCCGCTGAGCGTGAAGAGCGCGAGGAGGGCAGAGCGAAGAGTTTTCATGCAGAGAAATACGTGGGCCGGAGGGCGGTTAGAGCAGCTTCCACATCGCGAGGGCGAAGGCGGCATTGAAGGCGGCGATGAGGCTGAGGGAAAAAACCCAGGGGTTCACCTTGATGAAGCGGGCCAGCATCATGAGGAAGTGCAGCAGCAGACCTTCCGCCACGATGATGCAGGAGATGAGCGGCCAGTGATCCGCAGGATTTTCGACGATCATGAAGCCGGAGCTTTTCACGCCGGTGCCTTCCTTTTCACCCGAGCTGAAGGTGCTCTGGAACACGGCGTAGCCTTCGCTGCGCACGGGCTCGTTCATGGTGATGTAACGCTTCTCTTCATGGTCGCCGCTGATTTTGGTGACCTTGCTGCTGAAGCGCCGTGCACGCTCGGTGCCGGGATGTTTTTCTTCCTCGGTCTGGTCCAGACGCACGGCGAAGGGCAGCTTGTACGTGCGGTGCACCAGCGAGATGAGGTACTTGTCCTCACCGACGGTGACCGTCCAGGGCGCAGCGGCAAACTCCCACAGGATGCCAGTCTGCTTTTCGTCACCCTTTTTGATCTTCGCGATGGCCACGCAGGCGCTGCCAAGCTGCTCGTCCGCCATCGCGGCACCGGTTTCATCCAGCTGAGGCAGCTCCTGAATGAAGTAGCCGTCCACGGCATCCGCGCGGCTGCCTTCGGCATCGCGCTTGGGCTGGGCGTTCTTTCTCCAGCTGGTGATCATGAGATCAAACGGCAGGCTCTCGCTGGTGAAGGTGCGCCCCTTGCCATCGGTCAGATCACGATACTTCGCTTCGTCGATCACCAATACGTTGCGCTTGGCCTTGGGATCTGCCTGCACTTTTTCGATCTCAATCACGCGGTCATGGAAGCTGAGAAACTCGTCTGCCGTCTGGCCTTCACGCAGGTTCATGTTGCCCTCTTTGGCGAAGTGATGCGTCACCGCACCGGCGGCGATCATGAACAGGATGGCGAAGTGGGAAATGATGACGCCGATGGTCTTGGGCGACTTGCGGATGCGCACGATGCCGCCGCAGAGCAGATTCACGAAAAGGATCGCCATGAGCGTGTAACCGCCGGGCACGATGTAGAGCGGCAGAGACACATTGCCGATGTCCCAGTAGGCATTGAATGCCAGCGCACGCCAGCAGGCACCGATGTCGATGCGATCAATGAACGCCGACTCAAAGTAGCGCGCCTGACTGGCGACGAGGCCGTGCTCCGCCTGCTCCAGCGTGCCGAGAAAGGTGAGCACCAGCAGCATGACCAGCACCGAGGTGGCGAGGCCGAAGCTGGAGAGGAAGGCGAAGACTTTCGCGGGAAGAGATTTGGATGAGTCGGACACGACGGAGGTGCGGGGGCTGGGGAATGACGAAATCAAAAACAATGAACGACGAGCGCAGGCGCTTCAGCCGACACTATTCTTGCTTGGGCAGGTTCGGTTTGATCGACAGGCAGAAAGCATCAAAGGCGGCGGTGTTTTGATCCACGAGCGCCTTGGGTCCGGTGAGCTTGACGAAGATGGTGGCCTGATCGGCGGAATGAATGAGACCGAGCATGCGGTAGCCGGTTTTGGCCGCCTCAGCACCGAAGCCTTTGAAGTCGCCATCGAAGGCCACAAACGTTGCGTCGCGGTTGAAGAAGGGCTTCTTCGGCAGCTTGGCGATCTCATCCGCCGTGTAGGGCGTCTGCCCCATCTGCGTGCGCCAGCGGTTCACGTTGGCCTCCAGACCACCTGCGGGTCCGGGCATGAGGGAGATGTAGCATTCACCTTCCTGATTTGGGCCAAATCTCAGATCAAGCAGACGCATGCCCATGGGGTCTGGCGTGGCGGATTCCTTCCAGCCTTCAGGCAGGGTCCAGGTGAGCAGTTCGCGGAAATTGGGCCGCTGCTGGGGCTGCTCTTTCGCATCATCATAGAAGCGCGTGGAGCTGGGAATGTCCGCATGCGGCTTCGGGGCATGACTGGAAATATCACGCGTTTCGGTGATGGCTTCACGCTCCTGCAAACGGTCGCAGGAGGTCATGAAAAGACTGCACGCGAGCAGCGCGCAGGATGGTTGGAGGAATGTCATCGTCAGGGAACGCATGAGGGGGCGAAATGATTAGCAGTATCCTTCGTGATTGCCACGAAGATGCGCAGGAACGCGGAGATAAACAGGCAGGGATGAAGGACGCTTGATGGAGGGTGTTGCTCGCAGAGTTGGGAGTCTGAAGTTATACGAACCGCGCGCGAGTTTTGGAACCTGCTTCCGCGCGCCAGCGTCGTGGAGTGCGGTGGCAAAGATGCACGGCGCAAGCCTGCATCGGCAACACCGCTTTCGCGGGGTGAAGCACGATCTTCGTCTTGAGCGCACCATCCGGCCTGCGAAGGCGGCGTCGCGCCGAGGCTTGCCGCACGCACTCCAAGACGCTTCGCGCACGCGTAGGCGCTGGCCCAAGCGTTATCGAGACGCTGTAGGAACAGCGCAGAGCCGAAGGCGCACGCGGAGTGCTGCGGAATCAATTCCGCGCTCCATGTGACGCAGCTCACGCGCCCTTGTGGTCGGTGTGGCAGGCTTTGCAGTTCACCGCAGCCTTGTAGGCGGCGGCTCCGGCGGCGTCTTTCGCCTGCACCTTTTTCACCGCACCGATGAGTGCCTGACATTTGGTGACCCATGCGGCCTTGTCACCTTTCGGCGGCGTGGCGGCGCACATGTCCTGGTAGGCTTTGAGAAGCGTGGCCAGTTCCGCATCGGTGGCGGTCGTGCCCACCTTTTTGCAGAGGGCGTCATCGCCTTTGTGGAACTGCTTCATGACTGTCTTGATGACGTCACTGCCTGCCGCAGGAGCAGCGGCGGGTTTCGCAGGAGTGGCTGGAGGCGTCGCAGGAGCGGCAGCGGGCTTTGCGGGTGTGGCGGCAGGTTTTGCTGGAGCAGCGGCGGGTTTCGCCGGAGCGGCAGCAGGCTTCGCAGGTGCTGGCGGAGCAGGAGGAGGAGCGGTGAGTTTGGCGATTTCTTCCGCCGTGAGGCCAACGTTCACCTTGAGGCCGGGCACCTTGCCTTCGAGCGCCTTGGCTCCGGCCTGCGTCACTCCGGTTTCCCACACAAACAGCTTCTTCAAACCTTTGGCGGAAGCCAGTTGGGCGATGCCGCCATCCGTGGTCTTGGTGCCGTAGAGATTGAGGTATTCGAGGTTGGGCAGTGCACCGAGTTTGGCGATCCCCGCATCGGTGATCTTGGTGTTCTCAAGATGGAGGCGCTCGAGGTTGGTCATCTTCGCCAGCGTTTCCACGGCGGCATCGGTGACCTGGCTGCGGGAGAGATCGACCCACAGAATCTGCGTGGCGATGGGGGCCAGCAGCGCGAGTTCCTTGTCGCCGAATTTGTCAGCGGCATTGATCACGCCAAGACGAAGCTGCTCGGTGTCCTGAGCCAGCGGCATGAGCGAGGCGTTGAGGGCCTGCATCTTGGCAGAAATGTCCGCCACCTGCTTCTTCTCCGCATCGGTGAGCGGCTTGGCCTTGGGCTTGGTCACCTTGGCCACGGCCTCGGTTTTTGGCAGGCCTTTGGCAAGCAGCACGGCCAGCGCGCCTTCGACATCCGCCGGAGCTTTCAAAGAAGCCACGGTAGCGGTTTCGGAGGCTCCGGTTTCGATCCACCACTTGAGCACGGCGATCTCTTCCTTCGTGAGCTGCGGCTCATCGCTCGGCGGCATGTGGTCGTCGTCATCCTTCGGCAGATTGGCGCGGACAAGCATCAGGCTTTCCTTGGTGTTCTTGGCGATCACGGTCGTCGCACCATCGCTGCCACCCTTCAAAATGGCGGCGTAGTCATGCAGTTGAAGCTTGCCCTTCTTCTTTTCCACGCCGTGGCAGGCGGTGCACTTCGCGCTCATGATGGAAGCGACGACGTCCTTATAAATCACAGCCTTCGCAGCGATGGCGGGATCCAGTTTGCCACCCGCAGCAGGTGCGGCTGCAGGAGCAGCGGCCGGAGCAGCGGGTTTGGCGGCGGCAGGTGCAGCAGCGGGAGCCGCAGCAGGTGGCGCAGCAGCCACCACGGCAGTGGGCTTGGCATCGTCCTCGGCGGTCCAGCCGGTGTTGATGTGGGCCTTGGGCAGCTTCGCTTTCAAAGCGGCCACGCCTGCCTTGGTCACGCCGCTCTGCCAGAGGTAGATGGCCTTGAGCTTGCCGAGTCCTGCGAGCTTGGCGAGGCCCGCATCCGTGACCTTGGTGTTGTAGAGGTTGATGTATTCGAGCTCAGCGAGGCCCTTGAGCTGATCGATCCCGGCATCGCTGATGGCCGTGCCTTCGAGGTGCAGCTCCTTGAGGTTCTTCATACCGGCCAGGGCCTTGAGGCCGCCGTCCGTCACCTTGCTGCGCGCGATGTCGAGCGAGGCGATTTTATCGGCGATGGGCACCAGTGGTTCGAGCCCGGCATCCCCGAACTCCTTGGCCACATTGAGCGCGGTGAAACGGAAGGTCTTCGCGTCAGCGGCGACGGGCATCAATGAAGCACCGGTGGCGTTCACTTTCTGCATCGCAGCGGCGACAGCGGGATCTGCGGCGGCTTTGTCATCGGCGGCATGCGCGGTGAAGGCCAGAGCCAGGGCGAAGAGGAGGGAGGTTGGTTTCATGAATGAGACAGATTTTCAGCAGAAATGGTACAGGCAACAAAAGGCGTGAATTGGACTAGCCTTTCAGAATTCCATCAACAGTGGCCTGAAGCTCGGCGGGGAATTTCGCATCTTTGACCGTCTGGGTGCCGCTGGCCCCCTGCTCCACCCACCACTTCAGGAGCGCGATCTCCTCCGGCGTGAGCTGGTCCTTGCCTTCCGGCGGCATGTGTTCGTCATCGCTGTCAGGCAGCAGGATGCGCACGATGCTGAGGCTGTCCTTCAATTTGCCAGCCACGAAATTCTTACCGTTCTCGCCGCCTTTGATGGCCATCTCGTAGGTGTCCATGCGCAGATCGCCCTTCGACTTCTCCTCGCTGTGGCACTTGTTGCACTTCGCGGTGAGAACCGGGAGAATAACGTGCTGGAAGACGAGCTTTTCATCGCCGCCAGGAGCGGGAGGAGGAGGCGTGGTGCCATTGTCCATCGCCACCGGTTTGACCTCGGTCTTCACTTCTGCAGGGGGCGCGGGTGTGACTTCTGGCGTGGTCACGACCGGAGCCGGAGGCGTGACTTTGTCCGGCTTGGGTTTCTCCACAAAACCCAGCATAAACTTTTCCATCGCCACCATCGGTCCCTTGACCGCTGCTGGGGCATGCTCGGTGAGGAATTTGTTTCCGTGGCTCATGTTGCCACCGAAGTGGGCGCCGAGGCCCATGATGCCAAAACTGAGGAAGTAAACCGCACGGTAGGCGTTTAGCAGTTCAATGCTGCCACGGGCCATTCCCAGGAGTCGCACGACGAGCGCGATCAAAACACCCGCCGTACCGAGCAGCCCCATCGTCTGATGCAGGCTGAAATTTCCGCCCACATACCCGCCTTCGCGTGACAGCATGATGCCGGCAAACACCGCCAAAATCGCACCCGCCGAGCCGAGTACCAGCATCAGCAGGGAGGCTTCGCCAAACTTCTGCTCGCCGCGCCGGGTGGAGCAGATCAGTTCGAAGAGGCACAGCAGCGCCAGTATCCCCACCGGCAGATGCAGAAAGATGGGGTGGAAGCGGCCGATGAAAAGCACAAAGCTGGAGGCGTCCCCCTTGGGCGCATCATACAGCGGCGGGAAGATCAGCAGACCGACCACATACACCACGATGAGCAGTATCGTGGCGATCCAGGCGGCGGTTAAAGATTTCGGTTCGTCGGTGTCAGGCGAATTCGAAGACATGGGATAAGGTTCGGGGTTGGGGGGAAGATGTGATATGGCGCTTCTAGTAACGGCAGCCCAGCGGAATATTCATCATGAACCTGAGGGTCGATGCTACGAAGATTCAACCCGCCCTTTGTCCGATCCTGACCGTATCTTGAGCTTCCCTCCCCTCCTTTTTGCATGCCCCGCACTGTACTTCACTGGTTTCGCCGCGATCTCCGCCTCACAGACAACACCGCCCTGCACCACGCCGCCCAGGCCGCAGACCAGGTCATTCCCGTTTATATTCTCAGCGATTGGAAACAGAAGCACGGCTGGACCGGCCCGAACCGCCAGCAGTTCCTCTGCGGGTGTCTTGAGTCGCTGTCCAAAAATCTGACCACCCTCGGCAGCCGCCTCATCCTGCGCAGCGGAAGCACCGATGCCGAGCTGGAGCGCCTCATCCGCGAGACCCACGCCGAAGCCGTGTATTTCAATCGCGACTACGACATTTTCGGTCGCGCCATGGAGACCAAGATCCACGCGCTCTGCGCACGCCTTGGCATCGAGTGTCACTCTTACCAGGACAGCGTCCTTCATGAACCTGAAACCGTGCTCACAGGCGGCGGGCAGCCCTACCGCGTTTACACCCCCTATTCCAAGAACTGGCTCAATCTGCCCAAGACCGCACCGCAGGGCCGCATCACCTCACTCGGCCCGCCAGCGGACGCCGCCATCAGCAGCCTGCCGCCCCCCACGCTCGCTCATTGGAACCTGCCCCCCTGCACCGCCGAGATCCCCGCCCCGGGTGAACGCGCCGCGCGTGATCGCCTGAAGCTCTTCATCGAGTCCGGCATCCTCAACGGCTACGGCCCGCAGCGCAACATCCCCGCCGGGCAGACCACCTCCCTGCTCAGCCAGGATCTGCGCTTCGGGCTTCTCAGCATCCGCGAGATTTACCAGCGCTGCATGGCCTGCACGACCGCCGCGCAGCCCTCCGTCCAAACCTATGTCAAAGAACTCGCGTGGCGTGAATTTTACGTCGCCATCCTCTGGCACTACCCGCACGTCTTTGAGCAGGAATTCGCCCCCGACTGGCAGGGTCTCCCCTGGCCCGGCACCGAGGCCGATTTCCAGCGCTGGGCCACCGGCACCACCGGCTTCCCTATCGTGGATGCCGGCATGCGCCAGCTCCTGCAGACCGGCCTCATGCACAACCGCCTCCGCATGATCACCGCCATGTTCCTCACCAAGGATCTGCACTGCGACTGGAGGCTCGGCGAAGCCTTCTTCATGCAGCAGCTTGTGGATGGCGACAACGCCAGCAACAACGGCGGCTGGCAATGGTCCGCCGGCACCGGCGCCGATGCCGCCCCCTACTTCCGCATCCAAAACCCCTGGCTGCAAAGCGTCCGCTTTGATCCCGAAGGCACCTACATCAAGCAGTGGGTGCCGGAGCTCAAGCACGTCCCCGCCGAACTCCTCCACAAGCCCCCCGCCCCCGGCCTGCCTTTGGCCAAAGGCTATCCCCTTCCCATGGTCGATCACCACACCGAACGCGACCGCTGCCTCGCCATCTTTGCGAAGCACAAGGCGGAGAGGGTTTGAGACACACCTATCAGCTCTGGTCTCGGCTTTCGTTCATGATAACCCGGCATGAGCATTGATGAACTCATTCATGCGTTTGGCCAGTGCTTCCCGACGCACTCGAAGAAACTCACGATAGTTGTCCAGTTCTAATAAAGCTGCATCATCCGGCACGAACTGTGCATCCAGTGCCTGCTGCCCTTGCTGCTTCACAATGTCCGTCAAGTAAACCGACGGCAGCTTGTTGCTGATACGGCGGTTCGTCTGGCCCGTGATGAAGGCCATGTTGGCGATTTCATTGATCTCCCCGGTCTCATACCTCTTTTCCTTGAGCAGCGATTTGGGATGGATGTGGTGCCACTGAATAAAGTGCAGTTTACCCTGGTGCGTCAGTGACAGCCCCAGCCCGCTGAACCAATCCTTGGCTCCGCCAGCCTTGATCGCCAGATAAGCCAGCGAGAAAAGCGGGCTGTTCGCCCCACGATTGGCGAGATCGCTCGGCTCGATGTGCAGGCGTCCAAACTGGCGCTTCACCGGCTCCATCAACGCGGCAATGTCGCCCGTGCGAAAAATTATGTTCAGGTCTTCGTTTAGCAATGTCTCGGTTGAGCCACGGGAGAAATGGCCGCGTGCGTTCGCTATCAGCAGCCAGTGCAGCAGGGCTTGTTGTTCCGCCTGGGTGAGGCGGTTGTCCTTCACGCGGCTGATCACGGCCAGCACATGCACAAACATGGGGGACGACAGCAATGACTCGTCCTCAATGCCGGCATTCGTCCGCAGGAAGTTGATTGCAAATCGCAGCCCTTCCTTGGCCTCTTCCCAACCCCGCTGCAGTTCGGCCACCGGCGTCTTGCCCACGGAATGGAACAGACACTGCTTAGTGGCAAATACCACGATGGCCCGCACCAGTTGGCCGAGGTCGATGGTGAACCAGCTCTGCTCACATTCCTCTTGGAACGCTTCGAGCTGCTTGAGCAGGTTCGGCCAGCGGGAGGTTATCTGTGCCAGCGCTAGGTCGGAGGAACGCAGTTTGGCCCCCAGTGAATTCACCCTCACAAAGATCTCCGTCACCTCTTGGTAGTTCATCGTCCGCTCCAGAACATGCACCACATATGGGTAGTTGCGTATTTGCCGTAGTTTCGTCAGCCTCTCGGAGTACCTTTGGTAGCGCGGATCATCCAGCGAGGTGACACCCGCCTTCCGCAGAATGACGGAATCACTGGCGGACTTGAACACCTCGCTCACGGACACCCAGTGCGCCTGTGCATCCAGGGCCCGGCTCGCCACCACAAAAGTGAAATGTTTGAAGCGCTCGGCCACCGAGGATTCGCCGTCACCGTTCTCCTCGGGCTCGTCACTCTCCTCGTCATCCGGGGTTAGCGGAGAATCCTCATCGCCCTCCACTTCTGTGATTTCCATGGGAGGGCCTTCGCGATGCTCCAGATTGAATAGGATGTCGATCGGACGTTTGCGTCCGCGCACTTGAACCGAGTCGCCATTGATGACAGCGGTCAGTGAGGTCAGCCGCTGCTGCCCATCAAGCAGCAGTTTGCGTCCGGCAAAGGCTGTCGTGTCCTGCTCTATGGCTCCGTCTCGAGTAGGCACCGGTTCATCCGTCTCCCACATGAGGATCGAGCCACTCGGGTAACCGCGATACAAGGAGTCCAGCAGATCGCGCACACGCGTTGCACGCCAGACGTAGTGCCGCTGGATTTCCGGCAGGCGCAGTTCGCCACGTTTATACATGTCAACCAGCGTGCTGATGGGTATGTTTTGCTGCTGCATAAAGATGTATCTTTTTGGGATGGTGGTTTTGTCGGTAATGCATGGCGACTAGAGCCTTCAGTTTCTTGATGTCACCCGCTTTCCCTTCCATTCGAGGCAACATGCGGTGGCAGTTGGCACAGACGCCCACTTCCAGAGGGGCGCGCATTTCAGTCTATGACTCGGAGATGACAATGAGTCCTGGCACGCTTTTGAAGTGCTTCGCATTGTGCGTCACCAGCGGCATGCCGTGTTGAAGGGCCGTGGCGGCGATCCAGGAATCTGCGAGGGACATGGGCTGGTTGCGCATGCTGCGGCCAACGAGTTCAGCCCAGGTCCAGGCAAGCTGGTTGTCGAAACGCAGAATCGTGAAATTCGTCCGGAGAAAAGCCTCCAGCGTCAGCCTGCGCTGCTCAGACCAGTTCCGTTCAAAGGGCCAGCGGTAAATTTCCGCCACGGTCATGAATGAGAGATGCAGTCTCTGGCCTTGAAAGTGCGGGAGGTAGGCCGTGGCCCGGCTGTCTCTTTTGAACAGGTAGCTGACGATGTTGGTGTCAAGCAGCATGGGGCAAATCAGCGGCGGAGAATGGACGCATCACCTGCTCGGAGCGCCAGCTTGCCAGAGCTTCTTCGAAGCCCTGCCACTCTTCTTCCGTCCCATCTCCGAGCAACGCTTCCGGCGAGGTGACTGCAGGCGCGTGTTGCAGCTCAGCCTGCTGCCGTGCAGTGAGCGGATGCCAGAAGTCCTGGGCCGCTGCGTCGTCTGCATCGATTAAAGCTGGATCATCGAGACTTGGCTCCGCCCCCATCCAGTCTTCCTGCGAGCCTTCATTCTTGTCCTGCGGAGCCGGATTGAGCACCGCGATGACTTTGCCACCGCTGCTGAGGATTTCGAGCACGCTATCTCCGGCCTGGACGGCTTGGATCTCCTCCAGACAGTGCGCGGCGAAGTCGCCGATGCTCAGTTGTCGCGTGCTCATGGGCATGATATTAAGGGATGCAGTGAAGACCGTCAATGGCCTGCAAAGGAATCCGAAAGGGTGGTGGCCGGGGCCAGTTCGACGATGGGACGCCCACCGCGATCCATGGCCTCGCGCCCCCTTAATTATGCCTCAGCGCCTCCACCGGATTCATCATGGCCGCGCGTCTTGCAGGATAAATCCCAAAGGCGATGCCGGTGAGGACGGAGATGGAGAAGGCGAGGATGGGGGACCACATCTTGATGACGGTGGTGACGCCGGCGAACTTGGTCACGGCGAGCGGGATGCTCAGGCCGAGGACGACGCCGAGGACGCCGCCGACACCGGCGAGGAGGACGGTCTCGATGAGGAACTGCACGACGATGTCGTTCTGCCGTGCACCGAGGGCGCGGCGGATGCCGATCTCGCGGGTGCGCTCAGTGACGCTGGCGAGCATGATGTTCATGATGCCGATGCCGCCGACGAGAAGTGAAATGGCGGCGATGCTGCCGAGCACGATGCTGAAGATCTGCTTGGTGCGCTCCGCCTGCTTCAGCAGCTCCACGGGGACGATGATGCGCCAGTCTTCCTTCTTATGGTTGCTGGTCATGAGATGGCGGATGGCCTCGGCGCGGCTTTCCACCATGTTCACGTCATCGACGCGCATCACGGCCTCATGAAACTGCACCTTCTCGGCCTCAAAGCTGCCGGTGCGGAAGCGGTAGAAGACCTCGCCGTATTGATCCATCAGGGTGGTGAACGGGATCATGATCTGCGCCTGCGCCTGGGCCGAGTGATCGCCACCGGAAGCATCCGCACCGACGGCGGCACCTTCATCCTGAATGATGCCGATGACCTTGTAGTAAAAGCCTTTCACCCGCACGGATTTGCCGACGGGAGTGGACAGCTGGAAGAGCCGCGCGGCGACGGATTCATTGATGACACAGACGGCGAGGTTGTCCTTCATTTCCATGTCATTGAAGAAGCGCCCCTGCAGGATGCGGCGGTTGCGCATCTCAGGGTACACGGGCAGCACGCCCATGACGTGGCCGTCCACACTGCGGTCCAGATTCCAGATGTTTTCCGAAATGTAGCGGCTGGGGACAACGATGCGGATGCCGGGCACTGTCTGGCGGATCTGCTCAATATCGCGCAGGGTGATGCCGTATTCGCTGATCATGCTGCGCGACTCCCCGCTGGAGCCCTGCCCATCCGGCGGTTTGACGCTGTGCAGGATGATGTTCTGGCTGCCCAGCTTGCGGATCTGTTCCTGCGCTTCATGGCTCGCGCCCTCGCCAATGGCAAGCATGGCCACCACGGAGGCCACGCCAAACACCACGCCGAGCGCCGTCAGGAAGGAGCGCAGCTTGTGCAGCCAGATGGTCTTGATGCCCAGCGAGATGGTGCGCCACAGGTGCTGGGGCGAGGCGAGAAGACGAAGTACAGGATGCGAGGCGAGAAAAGACATTCAGGGGGATAGATTCATACGGTCGCAGCCGCATGAAATTGCCACGATCTCACGCTGGCAGCAAATCACTCGCCTACCTGAGACCCGATCACCATCGGCTGCACCGGTGCGACGGCGGGCACGGGCCGCTTCACCTGGACGACAAACGGAGGCACTTCACCACCGATGATGCCGCCTTGATCCAGGAAGCGGTTCATGTCTGTCATGGCCGTTTCCAGGCGTGGGTCATTCGCCAGCATGAAGGCGCTGACGCGCAGGGCCAGCGCGCGGCCATGCCAGGGATAGGGCAGGCCCAAGCTGTCAATCGCGGCGAGCTGCTGCGGCACTTTCAGGTGCATGGCCATCTCACAGCGCATTCCCAGCATGACGGTACGTGCGACTTGTACGGGATAGTCACGCCCCAGCTTGTCAAAGATCACGAGGAAGCGAGGATCCTGCACCGTAGCTTTGATGCGGGCGAGTTCGCCGAGGAGGGTCACAGCCTCATTCACCAGCGGAATGCGGCACCACGGCGAGGTCATGAGGCTGTCGAGCCCCTGTTCGATGTGGGCAAGCACCTCTGCTGGCTGCTTCCGCACGTGACTGGCGATGGCCTTCAAAAAGTGGGCGTCCGCAGCCGAGAGCGTTTCAATGGCATCAATGGCGGCAAACGCGTCCGGCACCCCCGTGTGCGCCTTGGCATAAGCCTGAAGAATGCGGTCCGCCAGCACGGGTGCAGCGGGCATGGGGGCGGCAAGGTAGCCGGCGTAATTCTGCTTCCAGAACGGTTTTAAAGATTCCATACGCCCACTAAACTCTGCAGGTGTGTCTGCAGAAAGCACATCGGCTGAGGCGGACTCCCACAAACGGCCCGGCATGTGCACACGCTCAGCAAGGTAGAGCGGCATGTCGATGGCCACATCGACCTTGGGCAGATGGCAGCCTGCACGCGTGGCGGCGCGGACGAGATCGTACGAGCAGTTCACGTGCTTGGCCACACTGCGGGCAAAGCTGAATTCAAGGCGGTTCATGTCATCGGTGTTCACCGCTTTGGAGGAAGCAGCCAGCGCCGTGCAGTAGTCGCTGTTGGCGAGACATCCGGCCAGGAAACCTTCAGCGCTGTCCGTTTTCCAGAAGCGGCGCAGAGCCTCGGCCATCGGCTCAAGTTTGACACGCTTACGCAGGGATTCGAGCTGCCAGGGGGCCTCGTCATTCGAGCAAATCAACAGCATGTCCAGACTCTGAGTGGCCCAAATTTCCACTTTCGGGAAGACCTGGCGCAGCGTGCTGATGACGGTGGTGATGGTACCTGGCTCGACTTCGTAGCCCTGCAGCCACTGGCAGAAGATGCCGTTGCTGGTCAGGCGCTGGCTGGCGTTCTGGTAGAACTCTCGTGTGTAGAGATTGGCCACACCAGCCCGGCAAGGGTTCGATGGCTCGGAGACGATGAGATCGTAGTTCTCGCCTTTGGTCAGGAGAAACTCCCGTGCGTCTCCGGTGATGTTGTTGACGCGCGGATTCTGCATCGCGTTGCGGCTCACGGGATCGAAAAACTTCGCCACCTTGCGGATTTCCTCTTCGAGTTCGAGGACATCCACACGCTGCATGCCGGGAACATCCGCCAGCCAGCCCGCCGTAGTGCCCGTGCCGAGACCCACGACGCAGGCGTTCTGCGGATGTGGATGCAAAATGGCCCCGGTGATGCCAAGCATGACCTGTGTGGCGGCATCGCCCACGGCGGAGCCGTCACTCTTCCCGTTGGTCAAAAACGAATACTGCATGCCGCCCACGACGGCGACGCTTGTCTCCCGACCATCATAAGCCTGCACCAAAGAACGCCGAGCATTGCGCTGCCAGGTTTCAAGACCGAGTGCAGTGCGGTACTCCTGTGATACACGGCCATAGCCGATGGGCGTGTGCATCCACACCGCCGTAGGCCCGGTGGTGCCAAAGGCGAAAAATCCGCAGACGACGAGCGCCGCGAGAGCCATGCGGCCACTCCAGGTGAAGCGGGAGGCGAAGGTGACTGCATCCCCTTCCTGACGGCGAAGCTGCAGCCACAGCGATGCGGCGGACATCCCAGCCACCAGCAGTGCGGCGAGCAGCCAGCAGCCTTTCAACCCAAGCAGTGGCACCAGCAGAAAACCACCGAGCAACGATCCGGTGATGGAGCCAAAGGTGTTCCAAAGATAAGCACGCCCAAGCTGCTGCCCCACCCCTGCATTGCCACGGCCAAGCAAGGATACGAGCAGCGGAAACTGAATGCCGCTGAGCAGCGAAGGCAGGAACGCCAGCGTGCCCATGACGACAGCCCAGCCCATGGCCATTTCACCGAGGCCGACACCGCGCAGGCTGTCATTCAAAATCAGCGCCAGATGCGCGATGCGATCCCCCAGCGCAAAGGGCAGCAAAATGGCGAGCGCCTGCAGGGCAGAGACGATGGTGAAGCCAGCGATGCTCGGCTCCGCCTTTTTCAAGATCAGCGCATACAGCAGACCTCCGATGCCCATGCCCGCCAGCACCACGCACAGCACGAGACCAAATCCATAGACCGAACCACCGAGCAGCGGCGTGGAGATGCGATACCATACCAGCTCCGCCACGAAGAAGGTGAAACCGCTCATGAAGGCTGCGGCCAGCACGAAGGCAGCCGGTGCCTTGGCGCCCACTTTTTCCTCCGGCAGTGCTTCATCCACCGGTGATGGTTGCCGTGGCTCTTTTTCCTGAACCATCGAGATGGCACCTGCCGCGAGGGCGATGCCAAGATTGGCCAGCACTGCGATGGTGAGCGCCCCTTTATTTCCCAGCGTTGGCAGCAGCCAGAAAGTGCTCAGGAGTGCCCCGCTTACGGCTCCGGCGATGTTGATGCCATAAAAGAAAGCGGTGGTCGAACGACGCGGATCGTCATCGCGCTGGGCGAATTTCATCGCCGCTGGCAATGTGCCGCCCATCAGGAAGCAGGGCACTCCCAGCACCAGCGCAGTCATGAGCAATTGCAGGCAGGTCGCCGGGGCGAGTCCCATTCCTGCTGTGCCACCCGTCTTCAAATACAGCGAACGCGCAAGGCCAAGAAGCGAGGGTGAAGCCACTGCTGCGATGGCGATACCCACCTCAAGCCTGGCATAAAACCGAAACGGTCGACCCACGCGCTCCACCCAGGAGCCGAACAGTTTGCCTCCAAATCCAAGCCCACCCATGAACACCGCCATGACTGCCGCCGCCGCCGGGGCTGCCCCGCCAAACACCAGCCGGAACTCACGCAGCCACACCGTCTGATACACCAGCGAGCAGAAGCCAGAGAGCATCAGAATCAGGGCAAGTGCCAACTGAGTCGTGCGAGCGCTAGGATGTGAAGTGGACGGCGAGGAGTCTGATTTCATGAATCTAAGTAATTAATATGTATTTTATATAAATACCATATTATTACAAATGAAAACATTCACCCCGGAACACATTAACCATAAGTACTGGATGTAAACCCAGTCAGTTCCCTACCCCAAAGGGCTTAGTTCAACGCCTCACGGGCCGACTGGAACAGGTAATGTCCCCAGCCGTACTGGGTGTCGCCGTTCCAATCTGGATCGTAGTGCTGGCTCTTGAAGATGAAGCGTTCCGGGTGCGGCATCAGGCCAAACACACGGCCCGTGTCATCCTGCAGTCCGGCGATGGCATTCGTGGAGCCGTTCACATTGGTTGCATAAAGAAGCGCAGCATGGCCTGACTTCACGTATCCCGCCGCAGCGTCCCCTTCCGTCACGAGGCGGCCTTCCGCATGGGCGACGGGCAGTTCAAAGTTTTCAGGCAGCTTGCTGAGATAGGGGCTGGCCTTGCCCTTGGTCTTTTTCAGCCCCACCCAGCGGCAGATGAACTTGCCGCTGGTGTTGTGAATCAGGCTGCCCTTCGGCAGAAGATCGAGCTGGGTCAGAATTTGGAAGCCGTTGCAGATGCCCAGGGCATAGCCGCCCTTGTCCACGAAGGATTTCAACTGATCGCCGAGCTTCGATTTCGTGATGAGCTGGGCGATTCGGCCGGACATCACGTAGTCACCGTAGCTGAAGCCGCCGGAAAACACGATCATCTGCGCCTTGTCGAGCGAGCTGGCTTCCAGCAGGGCCACCGGCAGCACCTCCGCAGTAAAACCCGCCGCCTCCAAGGCACGAGCGGTTTCGGCATCGCAATTGGTTCCAGGAAATTTGAGAAGAAGGGCGTGGGGCATGGGAAATCTAACCCGCATCTAGGCGAAGCCGCCGCGGGATGCAACCAGACATCCACGCGGTCCACAGTTCTATCCACCCTGCTCCATGGAAGCGCTCCGAGAGAGCCACACCCCGTCCACGGATTCAGGTACTTCCACTCCCATCTGGGAGGCTGATCTGGCTCAAGGGCAGCAGACGGGAATCCTCAACCGCAGCCGTCCGGTGACCGAGGCCGGCCATGCAGTCTTGATTTTCCGCAAATGCCAGGAATGCCTCCGCACTGCTCTGGCGCACCAGCATGGTCGGATCCCACCTCTCATGCTCAGGGCCGATGAGGAACGAGCCACCCGCACCGAGGAACATGAGTTCTCCTCCACTTTGGTGCAGAAAAGGCAGGGTGTGGCGAATGTAGCGATCAAAAGCCTCCGCACCACGGATGGGGCTTTCGGGGGCCAGCTCAGGAGCCGAGGAGTAGTCGGCTGTTTCCCGAAAGCGCAGCAGATTCAGCATGATGACCTCGCCTTGCATGCCTCTCATGACAAATTCGCGGCCAGCGTGCTGCGTGGGCATGAGGCAGGGCGGTGATGCGGTGACGGGACTCATGCCGCTGGGCCTCCTTCTTTCCCCTGCGCATGAGCCTCGATGGCCGTCCGCCATTCCTTTCCCAGAGCAAGCCTCATCACGTAGTCACTCACGTCACGGGGCCAGGCGGACAGTTGCTCATGCAGCTTCAGCGCGTCATTGGCAAAGAGCGCGCGTGAAGCCTCTTCAAAGCCTGGAAGATCGCCGCCAAGTGTGACCATGAACTGGTAGGCCCGTTCCAGGGCTCTTCGCACCTGGTCTTTTTCACTGCTCTGACGCCGGGCTTCCTCGACCAGTTTTCTCAGAGCCACGGATGCGCCGCCGGGTTGCGTATCCAGCCAGTCCCAATGCCGTGGGAGCAGCGTGATCTCTCGCGGCACCACCCCCAACCTGGGCCGTCCGCGCCCCCGGGGAGTTGCAGGCTCCGCTGCGGGCTCTTCAGCGCTTGGTTGCTCATGAGATGGGAAGAGCGCAACTAGGCGGGCGCAGACCTCCTCGTCCGTCCCCCGGGTGTCCACTTCGACGGTGCGCCCGGTAGCATCGTCAAAAATCATAACCGGCCCGGGTGAGCCGCGTTCGTGCGCACTTTTGAGCGCCAGAGCGTTCGTGCGCAATGTACCTTCTGCTATGCGCCGGTGGCCATCAAAAGTGGTGAATGAGTGATTGAGGAATGGTTCGGTCATATGGAGCGCCTTTAATATTACCCGGATAAAAATCAAATACATTTTTATCCGGGTATAAATAACCCAGCCCGACCTCTTCTTACCTTCCTGCTTTTTGCCCAAAACCCTCAAAAGAAGATAAAATTGAGGTGGGAATGACCTTATTGCGGTGCTTTGCCCGGTTGCACACGCCGGGGCATGAGTTAGTTTTCGCCAGCCATGTTTAAAGACCTCCTATCCCCTCAGAACACTTTCATCTACGGCATCGTGCTCTGCGGTATTTTCCTCGTCCAGTCCCTCTGGGGCCACTGGAAGACCAAGCGCGAACTCAAGCGCTACAAAAACATGCTCAGCGACAAGCTGGACCTCGATTCCAAGCAGAGCCAGGACATCAACAAGGAGCGCGCCGCGCTGAAGCAGGAAAACGAAAACCTGCGCATGCAGATCGCCCGCCTCAACGAACGCCCTGACAACAAGATGCAGCGCGAGCTGGAAATCTTGGCCCGCGCCGAAAAGCAGATGGTCATCAGCGCCCCCGGCTTCGCCCCGGCATGGGAGATGGCCAAGTCGGCGGCTCTGGGCCAGCTTGAAAACGAGGAGAAGGGCCAGTCCTTCCCTTCGAAGATCTTCCGCAAACTCATCGGTTCCGGTTCGTCGCAAACGAACGTCGCCCTGCCCGAATCCGCCGCTGCTGCCGCGAAAAACGGCGAAGCCACCGCCTCCGCTGCCTGAGCCTGAGCGTGCAATGACCCGCACCGAGGCTTGGCTTGTACTGAACCTGCTCCCACAGGTGGGTCCTGTGCGTGTGCGCAAACTGCTGCAGCACTTCGGCAGCCCTGAACGCATCCTCAGCGCCAAAAGCAGCGACATCCTCCAGATCGAAGGTTTCGGCCTCAATCAGGCGGAAAACATCGCCGGATGGGAAGCCCAAGTCGATCTCGAAGGCGAACTCAAGAAGGTCAAGGAGCGCGATCTCACCCTGCTCACGCAGGAAGATGAACTCTACCCGCCGCTGCTGCGCGAAATCTACAACCCGCCGCTCGTCCTCACCGTCTGGGGTGAACTCACCAAGCGGGATCACAACGCCCTCGGCGTCGTCGGCAGCCGCCATGCCACGCATTACGGCCTGAGCACGGCCAAGAAGCTCAGCTTCCAGATCGCCTATGCCGGATACACCGTGGTGAGCGGACTCGCCCGTGGCATCGACACCGCAGCGCATGAAGCAGCACTCGCAGCCAAAGGCCGCACGGTCGCCGTCATCGGCTCCGGCATTGGCAAATTGTACCCGCCGGAAAACATGGCACTGGCCGAACGCATCGCGCAAAACGGCGCGGTGGTCAGCGAATATCCGGTGGATCGTCCCGCCGACAAACAAACCTTTCCCTACCGCAACCGCATTGTCGCGGGCTGGACCTGCGGCTTGATCGTCGTGGAGGCCCCGCTGCGCAGCGGCTCCCTCATCACCGCGCAGCAGGCCACCGAGCAGGGCCGCACCGTGTATGCCGTGCCCGGCCCCATCGACAAACCAACCTCCGCCGGTTGTAACCGCCTCATTCAACAAGGGGCCAAGCTCATCATGGATGGCGCCGATGTGCTCGATGATTTGATGACCCTCTTCCCCACCGCGCCCAAAGCGCCGAAGGTCGAAGAATCCCGCCCCGTCGTCACGCTCACGTTGGAGGAAGAAATCCTCTACAACGCCATCAGCACCGACGAAGCCCACATCAACGACATCACCACCACCTCCGGCCTGACCACCGCGACGGTGTCAGCGACGCTGATGCGGCTGGAGATGAAGCGGATGATCCGGGCGCTGCCAGGGCGGAGGTATGTGAGGCTGGTGTAACTTCATACGTCGAACACCCACATCATGATGACCCGCTTCGGATCCCGTGATTATTTTGCCATTGAGGTCGGTAGCACCATGAAGGGCAGGCATTGCCAGCTCGACTTCTATGCATACGGGATCCATCTCAATCGGGTGGATAACGCTGCCTTTGTGGGCGCTGCCTACCACGCTTGGCCAACTGCGTTGTTTTCCTCCGATCGTTGGGCGATGGCCGACACCTACTGGAAGATGCCATTCTCCACTTGCTCCAAGATGCTTCTGGAGAAGGTGATGGCAGATCATGACCTGTACCACGAGCACTTGGCATTTAACCTGGGCCCCGTGACAGACTCGTTCAGCACGCTGGCTTTTGGACGTCCCACGGATTTCGTGCTGTTGTTCATCCGCAACGACCGATTCGGGAACGATGAATCTGATCTGCCGAAGTGGAATCGCGCGGCCAATCGTGGCAAGGCCTCGATGCACTGGCTTTCATTGACCATTCCGCGGGAGGATTTCAAGCACATCTCCACCGGCGCGTATTCCTGCCTGGCGGCGCTGATTGAACCATCTCGGTAGTGAAGGAGCGCGGTTCGTCGTTTCAACTCTCACCGCTTCTCCCAAAGCAGCGCCAGGAACAGCGGGAACTCTTTGCGTGAACGGTTCTCGGCGGCGGCGCGGGGGCCGGGCTGACTTTCTTTGTGGGAGTACCATTCTTCGATGCCAGCAAGTCTCAACCCCGCGCCGAAGCCGGTGCCGGTGAGGGTCTGCAGGCTGCGGTGAAAGGAGGTGGTGGTCTCGCTGTCAGGCCTGCCGGGGTGCATGATGATGGGGATGCTCAGGGTGCTGCTGTAGGCATCGACGCGGCGGTACTGAATCTTGGCGGCTTCATCATTGCCCCAGCTCGTCTGACGCGGGATGCGGAAGGCGGGGTGATTGACGACCCAGAGCATGCGACCGCCGGGCTTGAGCACTTTGGCGGCGGCGGCGCTGACAACATCAAGGTGCTCCATGTTTTGCACGCAGAGGATGGCGGAGGCGGCATCAAACTCGCCGAGGTCCTCGATCTGCGCGGCATCACGCGCGAGGTAGCGAACCGGCGGTTTCACGGGGTAGGTGCGTGCTTTTTGGATCAGCGTGGGGGCGGCGTCCACACCGGTGACCTGACAGCCTTCCTGGGCGAGTGCGCGTGAAAATACACCCTGACCGCAGCCGAGATCGAGCACGCGCTCACCGCGCTTGGGTGCCAGCAGATTGAGAGCACCGGGAATGACGACGGCCTGATAGAGTTCGGAGCCGCGCTCGCCGATGATACCATCGTACCAGTCGGCGGATTTTTCCCAGGAGGTGCCGTGCGCGTGGCCGCCCTGAGCACGATTGCTCTTTTCAAGTTTGCGCTGGGCACGATTGCCTTGCGGACGTTTGAATTGCTCACGATTGCCCTGCGGACGATTGCCGTATTCGCGGTTTCCTTGCGGACGGTTGCTTTGCGCACCATTCCCCTGCTCGCGGTCATCCTGTTCGCGACTGACCGGCTCACGGGGCGGTGAGGGACGAGGACGGAAGGGGCGGCGGGGCGGCTGAGGCATGCGGCATGATGTCGCGATAGGCGTGGATTGCCAGCGGCTCTGCACAATGTCCTTACTTTTATCTTCCCACAAACAGCGTGATATGCCAGCCTCACGCCCTTTCTCCATGTCCGCCTCCACTTCCCGTGCCGTCCCCGGCATCATCCTCGCGGCACTGAGCCTGCTGAGCGCCTTTCTGCTGTTTCAGGTGCAGCCGATCATCAGCAAATTCATCCTGCCGTGGTTCGGCGGCAGTCCGGGAGTGTGGACGACGTGCATGCTGTTTTTCCAGGTGGTGCTGTTTGCCGGCTATGCCTATGCGCACACGCTGACGCTGCTGCCACGGCGCTGGCAGGGCATCGTGCATGGCCTGTTGCTCGGCATGGCGATCGCCATGCTGCCGATCGCTCCAAATGAGATGTGGAAACCGACGGGCGCTGAAGATCCCGCACTGCGCATTTTGCTGCTGCTGTTTGTCAGCGTGGGGCTGCCCTACTTCGTGCTCTCCAGCACGAGTCCGCTGGTGCAGGTGTGGTTCACCCGCACCACAAATGGGGCCAGTCCATGGCGGCTGTATGCGCTTTCAAACATCGGCTCGCTCGCGGCGCTGCTGAGCTACCCTTTGTTCTTCGAAGTCCACTGGGATGTGGTGGAACAGACCACTCTGTGGGCGGTGGGCTTTGGCGCCTTTGTGGTGCTCTCTCTGGCCGGCATCTGGCTGGACCGCACTCATGCCATCGAGGCAGAGGCCAAGCCCGAAGTGGTGATCGACACCGCAGCGGATCATCCCGGCTGGCTGAAAAGAATCCAATGGGTGCTGCTGCCTGCACTGGCCAGCTGCGTGCTGCTTTCCGCAACGAATCACGTCTGCCAGGACGTGGCCGTGATCCCCTTCCTGTGGGTCGTACCTCTCAGCCTCTACCTGCTGACCTTCATCATCTGCTTTGAGCATGAGCGCTGGTATGCACGCATCTGCGCGCTGTGGGCGCTGCTGGCTCTGCCCGTGCTGTTTCTCACCTGCACGGAAAGCCGCCTCCAGGGCCAGTCATTCTGGATCGATTTCGAATTGATGATGCACAACCATGTGGAGCCCCTGCTGAATCAACTGACCGGGCAGAAATTCCACCTTGCTAGCATCGACCTCACGCCGAATTTCATCTGGGAGCTGGGCTGGTCCTTCAGCGCCATGTTCATCGCCTGCATGCTCTGCCATGGCGAACTCACGCGCCTGAAACCCGCCCCACGGCGGCTCACGGAATTTTATCTCCTCATGTCCTTCGGCGGTGCACTGGGAGGTTTGTTCGTCAGCCTTGGAGCACCCCACATATTCACCTCTTTTGCGGAGTGGCCGATCAGCCTCATCGTGGTGGCCGCCCTCGCGTGCCACATTTTGCTGCGCTCGGTGCTGAGGGTTAAACATGTGTGGGAGTGGCTGCTGGCACTGATCATCACTGCCGTGACCTGCGGGGTGGCCTGGATGCTGATTCATCACGGCATTCTCACTCAGGAGGAGGTGCAGAAGCAGCTGAAGATCGACCTCATGCCGCCGCCAGAGGTGATCTATGGCACACTGGCGGGCATCGGCCTTTGTCTGGCTGTGCTCGTCTTCCGCATCATCCGGCGCGGCTTCATGCGGCCTGCGCTGATCTCCATCACCATGCTCGGCATGCTCTTCACCCTCGTCCTGCTCATGATGACCGACCTCGGCTTCAAGAATGACGACAAGGTGGAGCGAGTGCGCAATTTCTACGGCATGCTCTCCGTCTCGGAGGATGATTACCAAAGCGGGGGCGAGACCTTGCAATACCGCCAGCTCACCAACGGTGGCATCATCCACGGCATGCAGAATCTCGCTGCATCGATCCGTGAGGAACCCACCAGCTACTACGGCCACCAGACCGGCGTCGGCAAGGCGCTCGACAGTCTCAAAGACCGCCCGGACGCGCGCGTCGGTGTGGTGGGCATGGGCGCAGGCACCGTCTCCTGTTACGCCAAAAGCGGGCAGACCTTCCGCTTCTATGACATCAATCCCGATGTGGTGCGCATCGCGGAGAAATGGTTCTTCTACCTCGAGGATGCCAGAAAACGCGGAGCCAAAGTGGAGATCGTCGTTTCAGATGCGCGTCTGGCGCTCGACCGCGAGACGTCGCAGCAGTTTGATGTGCTGCTGCTCGACGCCTTCAGCGGTGACTCCGTGCCGGTGCACCTGCTGACCCAGGAAGCCTTCACGATCTATGACCGACACATGAAGCCCGACGGCATCATTGCCGTGCACATCACCAACAGTTATCTCGTGCTGGCGCCGGTGATCGAAAAGATCGCCGCGGCGGTCGGCTTCAAAACCGTCCGCATCGCCACTGAGGCCGATGGAGACCATGACTCGACCGACTACATCCTCGTGACTCGCAACGAGGCCTTCCTCAAGGCCACGCCCGCGGAACTGCTGGGGAATGAGATCGAACTGAAGCAGGACGTCCGGCTGTGGACCGACCGGTATCACAATCTGCTGCGCATTCTGGACATCCCGCAGAACACCAAGGAATAGGGTTCCTGGACCAAGAGTGAATTTGCGAACGTCCGCGAACGCGCCAAACTTAGGCGATTCGCCATGCTCTCACTCGATCCAGTCCCCACGCCGCAGCAGCTGTTCCGCTGGTTCGACAGCGGCCAAATCACACGGGAGGAATTCCGCACCGCCATGGCGGTGCATACCGGTGAGATCATCCAGGAGATGGAGCAGGCGCATGCCAACCCGCTCGTGGCCAAGTTCAATGAACTCATGAACCGCCGGGAGGCCTGGAAGTGGTCGCGCAAACATGGCGAGATGGTGATGCGTGAGATCCTCTGCGCCCTGATGGATGAGGAGCGCTTTACGCCGGCACGCTGGCTGTGGAACGCGGCGCACCCGCACATTCCCCTGAACTGCTTCTTTCGCACGCGCGGCACCCCCGTGCTGCGCTTTCTCGAATTGTCCGTGCATCCGCAATACGTCACCGTGGTCGTGGAGCACGGCGGCAGCGAAACCCTGCCCCCCACCCAGGAGCGCTTTCACCTGCGCCGCACCCGCCAGCAAAGCCTTCAGGTCGAACGCCGCGAACTCATCTAATTCTTCCGCCATTGCTTTGCGGCGCCCGGCTCGCATTCTGCTCTCGTCATTCGTCTCCCCCCCATGCCCCCTCCTCAGAAAAAATCTCTCGGCCGCCTTGGCCTGACGATCTTCGCCCTAGTCGCCCTTTTCCTTGGCGCTTATTACCGCTTACCCACCCTTGGCGAGCGCCCCATGCACACCGACGAGGCCATCCTCGCGATGAAGTCCGCGGAGTTCCAGGCCACCGGCCATTTTAAATACGACCCGAAAGACTTCCACGGCCCAGGGCTGCACTACATCACACGCATCTGGTCCAGGCTTGCCGGCTGGAGCGACTCCTCCACCTGGACGGAAGCCCAGCTGCGCACCGTGCCGGTGGTCTGCGGACTGCTGCTTCTGCTGACCACGCTGCTGCTGCGCAATGCACTCGGCCGGCTTGCCACGGGGTTCGCGATGCTGCTCATCGCCATCTCGCCGATGGAGGTCTATTACTCGCGCTACTTCATCATGGAGGTGCCGCTGGTGCTGTTCATCACGCTCAGCATCGCCGCGCTGTGGCACTACTCCCAGGGGGGCGGGCGCTGGTGGCTGTTACTGGCGGGCTTTGCCATCGGCATGCAGCACGCCACCAAGGAAACCTTCGCCATCAATATCGTCGCCGGGCTCGTTGGATTCGCCGTCACCAAAGTGATGGTCGGTGACTTCGCCCCTCGTCGCAGCGGCTATGACATCGGTGCCAGCAAGCGCCGTGCAGCCACTCCCTGGCTGTGGGTCATCATTGCTGCCATCGTGACCAGCATCACGATCTACTCCGGTGGATTTAAAGACTGGCAGGCCGTAAAGGACAGCGCCCTGACCTACCTGAACTACTTTGAGCGCGCCGGTGGCAGCGGCCATGAGAAGCCCTGGCACTACTACCTCACGCTCATCTTCTGGCGCAAAGACGGCCTGGTGTGGAGCGAGGCCATGATCGGCGGCCTCGGCATCATCGGCATGCTGTATGCATTTCTGGGAAACCACATGAAGCAGCCCGCGCGGCAGGCCTTTCTCGTGTTCCTCTCCGTTTACACCCTGGTCCTCTTCTTCATCTATTCCTTCCTCGCCTACAAGACTCCCTGGTCAATCCTCAGCGCCCAGCATGCGCTGACGCTGCTGGCGGGAGTCGGTGCTGCCGCGATTGCGGGATCACTCACCGGGAAATTCTCGCGGCTCGTTTTCAAGGTCGCCTTCGGCCTCGGTCTTTACCATCTCCTGTCGCAGACCAACCACGCCATTCACCTCTACGCCGCCGATTCGCGTAATCCCTACGTCTACTCGCACACTTCCACCAACCTTCTGCGTCTGCTGCCCCAGGTGCGGGAACTGCAGAAGACCGCGCCGGATGATGCCTTCAATGTTCTCGTCATCAATCGCGATGCAGGCTGGCCGCTGCCCTGGTACTGGCGCGACATCAAAAGCGTTCATTACACCAACACGATCCCTGAAACCATTGATGCACGGGTCATCATTGCTGAACCCGAGATGCAGGCCGCGCTAGAAGCGAAATTCGCCGGTAAAACGTACACCAAGCCGGATCTCTTCGGCCTTCGCCCCGGCGTGATGCTGAACCTCTGGATTGAACAATCCCTCTGGGACCGACACAGCCTGCGCAAGCAGCAGGAAGCCGCCAAACCGTGAGCTCCCCCACTCCGCAGCACCATCGCTTCACCTGCAATGCGATGGCCACCACCTTCGACGTCATCATCAATCATGAGGATGCCGATGAAACCTACGCGGCCCAGGCCTCACAGGCGGTGTTTCAAGAAATCGCCCGGCTCGAAGACGAGCTGAGCCGCTTCCGCGCCACCAGCGACATCTACCGCCTTGGGCAGCTCAAAGCAGGCGAGAGCATCCGCGTCGGCATGGCGGCGTGGGATTGCCTTTCGCTGGCCAAGGCCATGCATCAGGAAACAGCGGGAGCCTTCGACATCACTATCGGTCCGCTCATGGATCTGTTCATCACGTCCGAAGGCGAGCCAAGGCAGGTCAGCAAAGACGTGCTGGAGCAGGCGCGCCAGATCATCGGCAGCCAGCGCTTTGACCTTGATGAGGAAACCATGAGCGTCACCGTGCATGCCACCGGGATGATCTTCGACCTCGGTGCCATGGGCAAAGGCTACGCACTCGATCAAGCCGCCGACGTGCTGCAGGACTGGAAGATCAGCAATTTCGTCCTCAATGCTGGAGACAGCACTATCCTCGCCATCGGTGCACCAAGTGGCAAAGAGGCATGGTCCATCACCCTCGGAGGCGGTGAAAAACGAACCGCCCTTCTCAATCGCGCCGTTAGTGGTTCGGGCTTCGCCGTTAAGGGCGCGCACATCATGAACCCGCGCCTGTTTGCCCCCGTTCCTCTCAAGAACCGCCGCACCTACGCCCTCGCCCCCACCGCCGCTTTGTCAGATGCGCTCTCGACGGCATTCATGGTGATGGAGAAAGACGAGATCGGTGTGCTTTGCGCCCGCTATGAGGATGTGGAGGCGCTGGAGTTGGAAATGTCATAGACCCAAAAGCCGACCCCCATCCAGTTCAACATCTTCACAACCATGCACCGAATCGCGTTCATCGTCCTTCTCACCGCCATTCTGGCCTCGTGCTCCAGCAAACAAGCACCCGCCCTTTCCAAAGTGGAGAAAGCACATCTGCTCGGCCCAACCTCCAACGCATCCATGCGCTGGCACAAGGTGGAAGGACCTGACTTCAGGGTTTATCATGGCATTCCCCAACCGCCCGCAGAGGGTGAGATCGGTTTTTACATCGGCGGGCATCCGTCTTTCAAGCCCGAGGCTGGCAGCACGCGACATGCCGGCAAAATCGGAATCCACAAAGTCACATGGCATCGCAAGACCAAGCCCGATGGCTCGATCTACCAGACGACCCTTTTTGCATTAGACGAGAACTATAAGATCCATGCCTGGGCACTTGGAAAAAACCTATCCGAACTGAATGCACTGGCGCTGGAACTCGGCACCCTGCGCCTTTTTTCACAGGCCAGGTAGAAGCCACTCCCTCCGCAATCACTTCCACTCCGCCAAGAGATCCAGTCCTTCGCGGTTCCTCGGAGCAAGCGCCAGTGAATCCAGCAGGTGGCGTTTCGCCTTCGTGGCATCGGATGCGCGGAGCAATTCAGCCAGTTTGAAATGCGTCTGTGCGCCGCCGCTGGGATCGAGAACGAGCACACGTTCATAAGCGGCAATCGACTCAGGTGTTTCGTTCAGAGCGGCACAGGCATCTGCCAGAGCCCTTTGCGGTGTCACGAGAAAGGGATTCAAGGCCATCGAACGCAGGGCATTGGCTTTCACTTCCGGCCAGCGCTTGGCTGGCACATCGAGTTCGATCAGGCGCAGGAAGGAGCTTTGCGCGCTGGATGATTTCGCCGCGATCAGCCGCAGCACGGCGACTTCCTCATCCGTGCGCTTCAATTGACGCAGAGCCTGCACCTTCAGCGCGTAGCCGCTGTCGGCATCGTAGTTGTCAGGAAGCAGTTCGATGATCTTGTCAGCCAGCGGCAAAACCTCGGCCCATTTCTTGGCCTCCATCTTTGACCCGGCTTCCTTGTGCAGAGCCCAGAGATTGGTGGGGTGCTTTTTGAGAAACTCGGTGAATGAACCTGCATCAAAGGGATTCAGTTGCTCGGCCTTGGGTTCTTCCCAGTCGGCCTTGGCACCAAAGCTTTTGGCCTTGGCGGTGATGTACTGGGAGAACTGCTTCTCGACTTCTTCGATGTCACCCACGTTCGCGGCAATCGCATCATTGATCCGTTTACCGGCGGCGAGTTCCTGCAGAATGCCCTGGAACTTGTCCTTGCCGAATTTCTCCAGCAGAAACTCCACGGCCTGGCTGGACTCATAATAGGCAAACATCAGATGATCCTGCGTCTTTGGCGCCATGAAAGCTCCGCTGAGACGCGTCAGTGGCGTCAGCGTTTCCTCATCGAGCACCATCTCGCGAAATTTGTCATTCATCCACATGCCCCACGCGGGATCGCGCTGCCGCTCTTCATGGACGCTGATGCCTTCGCTCAACCAGCGCGGCATGCGGTTCTTCGTGACGGTGAGCGTGATCACATGGCAGAACTCATGCCACAGCGTGCTCTCCCAATTGTTGCGGCCATGGGCCAGACTGCCGGGGCTGTTCATCGTCACCACAGTGCCAAAGCACACGCCCAGCATTCCCTGCCCGCCCAGTGCTCCAAAGGTGCGAATGGCAAAATCCTGCTGCGCACCGAAGAACTCCACCAGCACCGGCCGCTTCAAGTCCATGCCGTATTTCACGCCCAGCAGCTTCTTCGCATCTCGCAGCAGCGCGAGCGCACGCGCGCCATAGATCGGCCAGTCGCGCTTGGGCATTTTCAAGATGAAGTCCTCGAAGGTCTGCGTGGTGTAGCCATTCATCTCCTTCTCCAGCAGCGCCAGATTGTGCGCCTGGATGTTGTAGCCATCTTCCTTGCGGATCAGTTCCGCGAGCTTCCATGCCTCCGCTTCTTCGCCAAGACGGAGCAGATCATGGCAGAGCTGCATCTTGGCTGGCAGATACTTCGGATCAAACTCCAGCGCCTGACGCTGACGGGCTGAGCTCTCGGCAAAACGGTAGGCCCGCGACAAGCAGCGCCCAATGGTGTGATCCACCTCGGGATTTTTGCCCCACCTTTCCAGAGCATGCGCTCGCGCCTCTTCCATCTTGCCGGCATCGGCCATGAAAAGATACGCCACAACGGCCCGCAGCGACCATGCCACAGGGTTCTGCCCATCTTGATCCAGCACCTGCTGAATGGCCGCCTCGGCCTCGATGAACTTTTCTCCACCAATAAGCTGTTCCGCCCGCAGCAGGTGCGCGGCAGCAAGATGAGGATTCAATTCGAGCGCTTTCTTCAAGCTCTCCGTCGCCTTCTCTCGATCACTCGAGTGAAAGGCTCTGGCAAGCCCCAGCCGCAGATCGGCCGTCTCACCATGCGCCTTCAGTCCGGCACGAAACACATCCGCCGCGCGCTGCGCATCATCCTTTTCGAGCGCGAGATTTCCTTCGGCCAGATACGCCGCTTCTAATTTGGCATCCTTGCCCTGCGCCAGTTTGAAATATTGCGCGATCACCTTCTGCGCATCGGCACCAAGCATCACGGCCGCCCGGCCTAGCACCACCGACTCCATGGCCGTGCGATCCTTCGCGACCTTCGATTTCGCCGCTTCATTGATGCCCTTCAGGGCTTCCGCCATCACATCCGCCCGCCCCAGCATGTGCGCCAGATCATGGCGCAGCAGCAGGATTTCGAAGTGCCCCGGATACAGCACCAGCGCCTTCCCGGTTTCCTCCAGCGCCTGCTCAATGTGTCCCATTTCACGCAACGCCTTGAACCGCAGAATCCGCCAGTCCGGCGCCTTCAGCCCCTTCTCCGCCGCCGCTTCGCCAATGCGTGCCACGAGTTCGTAGTCCCCGCGTGCGAGCAGTTCCCCCACCGGCCCCAGATTGCGCTCCTCAAAGATTTTTTCGAGATCGATCTGCTGGGCATGCGAGATCGAGATGCCCAGAAGGAGCAGAAGGAAGGAAAGCAGGCGCATGGATTCAAATCGTGTCCGAACACCTGATTCTCGCATGAGTTGTGCCTGCGTGGAAAGGAAAGATGTTAGCCAGCCGTGGCCTCGGGCTCCCAGCGCACAAGGCGCAATCCTTCCACCGCCTCAAAATGCGCGTCACGAGAGGCCAGTGTGAGGTCATGAACCAGACAGGTCGCGGCGATCCAGATGTCGTTCTCTGGAATCATCGAACCGAGTTCTGCAAGCCGCGCCTTTGCCTGGCCATAACGCTCGGCGATTTCGTCATCATGATGAACCGTCTGCACCAGCGGAAGAAATGACCTGATGCGGGCAAGCTGCTTGTCTCGGTGCTGGGTGTGATAAGCCCCGTAATAAAGCTCGCCCAAAACCGTGACGGGCATGTAAAGCTGGGTGTTCGCCTTGATTTGGGCTCCGACCTCCGCATCCCCACGCAAATGCGCGCTGACAATGTTGGTATCCAGCGCGAATCCGTTCATGGCTCAATGCGTTCGCAGCCTTCCTCGATCACACGATCAAACGCATCCGCCTCGTCTTTCGGCATGCTGCCGAAGGAGGCATCAAAAGCAGCCTGCCGATCCGCCGTGGTATGCTGGCGCATTTGATGCACGAAATCGGCCACCTTTTGAAGAGCGTTCGCCGGCAAAGATTCCAAATCAGCCATAATGCTTTCCTGGGAAGTCATGCGTCAAAGATGATCTTGAAGAAGCTGAATGCAAGTCCGGTGACATCCCTGCCCTGACAAGCGCTATGCGTCGTGAGAGCCCCGCGCGACCTAAGGTGGAGACGCCTCGAGCCGATGTCAGGCCGGAGGCCTAACCTCCGGGAGAGACCCGTTGCGGCGCAACTGGTGAACTTTATGCAAACAAGGTCGTGATCGGCTGTCCCTTGTCCGTCACCGTGAAGGGACGCTTGGTGCTGGAATAGAGCACGAGATCGAGCGGCAGACCGAGGGCGTAGGCGATGGTGGCGTTGAAGTCGGGGACGCCGACTTTGTTTTCGGTGACTTCGATGCCTTTGTCCGTCTTGCCATAGACCTGACCACCGGCGATGCCGCCGCCCCAGAGGACGGAGCTGAAGGCTTTCGGGTAATGGTCGCGGCCTTCGTTCTGATTGATCTTCGGGGTGCGTCCGAATTCGGAGGTGAGGACGACGAGGGTGTCATCCAGCAGACCACGACGTTCGAGATCGGTGAGCAGTGTTCCAAGCGCTTTATCGAGATCACCACAGCGTTCGGGCAGACGGGCGGCAATGTCCTGATGCATGTCCCAGCCGCCGAGGTTCACCTCCACAAAGCGCACACCGTGCTCAACGAGACGACGCGCGAGGAGGCAGCCCTGCGCGAAGTTTCCATCACCGTATTCGGCATGAGTTTCCGCGGATTCCTTGCTGAGGTCGAAAGCGTCGAGGTCCTCGCTCTTCATGACCTTGATGGCGTCCTTGTAGACGTCCGCATAGGCTTTGACGTTCTTGTAGTTGTAGGCCTGCTGGAATCCTTGATCGAGCTTGGCGGACAAACCGAGGCGATAATCAAAGTCGCCCTCGCTGAGCGAGCCGGGACGATGACTGTTTTGCAATCCACGGGCAGGGTCGTTGAGAATCAGCGGCTGGCATGCGGCTTCGAAGAAACCACCGCCGGGGTGCTTGCTGTCGCTGGTGATGATGACGGAGCCGGGAAGATCGACATTGCCCTTGCCCTGAAATTTCTGCATCCAGGCCCCCATGGTGGGATGCCGTGTGGCACCGCGCATGGTGTAGCTGGTGTGCTGGAAGTAATTGCCCTGCGCATGTGCACCCTGCGTCGAGGTGAGCGAATTGATGATGGCTCCGCGATGCATCATCTTCGCGGTGTGCGGCAGGAGTTCGCCGATCTGCACGCCATCCGCACTGGTGGCGATGGTCTTGGTGCCGCCCATGGTGTCAGCACCGGGCACACAGCCGAAGGTGTCGAGGTGCGTCATGCCGCCGGACATGTAGAGATAAATGACGCGCTTGGCCGTGGCGGCCTGCTTGGCCTTGCTGGAGCCTTCAAACGCAGCATAGCCGCGTGGTGCCAGGGCACTCATCATGGAAACGCCGAGGCAGGTCTTGGCGATGTTTTTGGCAAAGTCACGGCGGGTGACATCGTCACAGGAATGGAGGAGGGATTTCATGAGGATGCGGAGCGTGAGGTTTATTGGACGAAGAGGAACTGCGAGCCGGTGATGAGCGCGTGGGTGACATCCGCGACGGCCTTGTCGCCACGTTCTTTGATGACGCCATTGAGAATGGCCTGTTCATCGGCTGTAGGAGCGCGGCTCAGGAGCGCTTGATAAAGTGTGGCGATTTTATCTGAAGGCGATCCAGCCTTGGCGATGGCCTGATTCAATTTGGAAGCCGGGTTGTTGATCACATCCGCGGCGGGTCCATTGAGCAGGGTGAGAGCCTGCGGCACGGAGGCATCGTCGCTGGCGTTCTGGATGAGTTCGCGGTCGCTCTGGCCAAAGGTGCGCAGGAAGGTGCCGGGGCGTGCTGGGCTGGGCTGCTCTGAAGCACGGGAGGTAAGGCCCAGGCCATCCTTGCCGCCGGTGTTGCGCTGGTAGGCTTTCACGAACTCCTTGCGCTGCTCCTTGGTCATGGACGCGAGCGTCTTGCGGTCAATCTGGGGACGCTTGTCAGGTTTTTCCGGGCGATAGCCTTGACGAAGGTCGTCTGCACGCTCTTTGCCGAGCAGGGCCACGAGGATGTCCTTTTCAGAGGCTTTGCGCAGGGTGGCAGCCTCTTTGGCGAGCGCCTTGCTGGCTGCCGTGGTGTCGATTCCCTTCGCCTTGTCAGCTTCGAGCTGGGCTTTCATGGCATCGATCTGCTTCTGATTGGCATCCAGCTTGGACCTGCCTTCCTTGGCGATCTGCACCAGGCCCTCAGCCCCCTTGGATTTGACCGTGCCGAGGAAGGTGGAGAGATCGTCGAGATATTGGTGCAGGCGGGCGTTCTCGTCATCGACGGTGTCATCCACATTACCCTTCGAGAGCGTGACAAAGGAGTCCCAGATCTGCTCCGCGCTCATGCGGCGCAGGATGGGGCCGGTGAAGTGGTAGGTCTCGCCGAGCGGCACCTCATGCGTGGTGGCGGCGCGCTGGTAGGTGTCGGTATTGTAAAGCACCCGCAGGAAGGATTTGAGCGAGTATTGTTTCTCGGTCATCAGCTGGCCGAGGTAGTCCATCAGCGCCGGATTGCTGGCGACGGTGCTGTCGGTCATTTCATCCACAGGCTCGATCAAGCCGACACCGAAGGCTTTCTTCCACATGCGGTTGGCGATCACTGTGGTGAAGCGCGGATTCTCCGGGCTGGTCATCCAGTCGGCGAAGGCTTGCAGACGTGTCTCACCGGGTTTGATCACGGCATCCGCGCCAAACATGGTCTTGGCATCCACCTTCTCGCCGGGCTTGGCATCGGGGTATTTATAGTCCGCAGGGAGAGAGGGCTGCTTGCCTTCCTGCCACTCGGCGCTGGTGTAGCGCAGTGGCTTCATCACGTCCTGCATGGCGCGTTTGACCTGCTGCATGTCTTCGCGGCTGATCTTGGATTCTTCGGCTTTTCTCTCCGCCTGCATCTTGGCCCGGTAGGCTTTTTGTTCCTCCCTGCTCATGGCCTGCACGGCTTTTTTGTCGATCTCCGGACGCTTGCCGCTGAGCTCAATGCCCCGGCTTTTCGTGTCCATGCCGTAGGTGAAGGCGGCCATGTGGTAGTAGTCCATCTGGGACCACTTGTCGAAGGGGTGGTTGTGACACTGCGCGCAAACGATGCTGGTGCCCAGAAAGACCTGCACGGTGTAGGCGAGGTGGTCGAGCTTGTTTTCATCCCGCTGCCAGAAACCGATGCTGCCGCTGTCCCACACACCGCCGTCGGTGGTGAGGAGGTTTTTCACGAACTTGTCATACGGCACGTTGGCTTTGACCTGCTGCTTGAGCCATTCCTCATAAGCCTCGGCGGTGATGCGGCCCTTCACGTTGTCCGTCAGGCGCAGCACATCGGCCCAGTAATTGAACATGTGGCTGGTGTAGCCGTCGGAGGCCAGCAGGGTGTCGATGAGCTTGGCGCGCTTCTGCGGGTCTTTGGAGCTGGTGTAAGCCTGCGCTTCTTCCAGGGTGGGAATGCGCCCGGCGATGTCGAGGTAGAGCCTGCGCACCAAGACCTCGTCACTGGCGGGCGGGTTCGGCTTCAGACCGGCTTTCTCCCAGTCCTGGCTGAGAAGCTGGTCAATCTTCTGGCTTTCCGGCAACGGAGACGCTTGCAGCGAAACGGAAGTCAGCAGGCATGCGAGGAGGAGGCGGGGGGCGTTCATGAAGGGGGGCGGAGGGGGGTCCAGCCGCGAAAACGCAGGACCTGCACTCTTCTTACCAATAAATGTGCGCAAAGTGGAATGAGTGCCTAGATGTCCTGCTGACAGCCCCGTCGGCCTGTGTGCCACAATTTTATACAATGATCTGGCCACTGGCACGTTGTGTCAGGTATTGTCGCATTTCCGACCCACCACCACCCTGCTTTCGCCATGTCTCGCCGCCTTCTGATCGCATGCTCAGTCCTCATTCTGCCTTTGTCCAGCCTGCCTGCGGCTCCTGAGGGCAAACCCGAGCCCAAACCAGCTACTGCAAAACCGGAGCCCAAGCCGGAACCTAAACCCGAGCCAAAGCCCGAACCCAAACCGGAGCCCACGAAGCCAGAGCCTGCCAAACCCGCTCCAGCGCCCACACCCCCGGCGCCCTCCAATCCCCCCGTCACTCCGGAGCCCACTCAACCTGCACGTCCTCAGCAAACCGTCACCCTGACCAAGAGCGACGACAACAAGCCCAAGCGCAAAACTGTCGCTGAATTCACCAAGGGCTTCAAACGCGTCGACGGCCTCTTCCGGGTCTATCTGGATGCAGAACGTGGCAATCCATGGCTGTTTGTGGCGAAGAATCAGGTCGGCCCTGAGTTCATCTACTTCAACCACAGCGTGGATGGCCCCGTGGCTTCCGGCCACAACCGCGGTCGTTACGGCGACTCGCTGGTCTTCACGGTCCACAAAATTTTTGACCGCATCGAACTCGTCGAGCAAAACACCAAGCTCTACTTCGATCCGCAAAGCGCCCTGGCCAAAGCCCAGGCGGCCAACACCAGCAGCGCCATCTTGACCAGCGAAATCATCATGGCCGAGGACGATGAAGGCTATCTCATTTCCTGCACCAACCTGTTCCTGCGCGAAAACCTCACCCAGGTGAAGTTCAGCAACATGGGCGGGGACAAAGCCGTGCTGGGCAAGCTCTCGGAACCCAAGTCCAAAATCCTGCGCGTCAACGGCTACCCCAAAAACACCGCCATCACGGCGGAGTACGTGTTTGAAAACCCCACCCCCACCTGGGAAACCGCAGCCGACGTGGCCAATCCGCGCTACATCACCGTCAAGGTGCAGCACACGCTCATCGCCATGCCGGAGAGCGACTACAAGCCACGCCTCGATGACCCGCGCATCGGCTACTTCACCCATCAGATCACGGACATGACGAGCACGGACGTGGCTCCGTATCGAGACGTCATCCACCGCTGGCGGCTGGTGAAGCAGAAGCCCGGCACCGCGCTGAGCGAGCCCGTGGAGCCGATCGTGTTCTGGATCGAGAACACCACGCCCGTTGAATTCCGCGACACCATCCGCACCGCCGTGCTGAAGTGGAATGAGGCCTTTGAAACCGCCGGATTCAAAGACGCCGTCGTCGTCAAACAACAGCCTGATGATGCGAAGTGGAATGCGGATGACATCGAGCACAACGTGCTGCGCTGGACCAGCAGTGTGGCTCCGCCCTTCGGCGGCTACGGCCCCAGCTTTGCCAATCCGCGCACAGGCGAGATCCTCGGTGCAGACATCATGCTGGAGTACAGCTTCATCACCAAGCGCCTGCTCACCAAGAGGCTCTTCGCCGATCTGGGCACGGAAGCCGAAGCAGAAGGCCAGACGAAAGCTTTCAACCCGCACGCCTGCGAGGCCTGCGGCTCCGCACGCAACGGCCTGCTGTTTGGCCAGACCATGCTGCGCCTGCAAAAGAGCGACCGCGTGGAGATGGACCGCCTCATCAAAGAATCGCTCTACTACCTCTGCCTGCATGAGGTCGGACACACGCTGGGCCTGAACCACAATTTCCGTGGCAGCCAGCTCCACAGCCTCAAGGACATCCACAATGGGGAGCTCACGGAAAAGACCGGCCTCACCGGCTCCGTCATGGACTACCCGCCGATCAACATCGCCCCCAAAGGTGTGAAGCAGGGCCAGTACTTCACCACCAAGCCCGGCCCCTATGACCACTGGGTGATCAATTACGGCTACAGCGAGTCCTTGGAAGATCCCATCGAAGATGCGAAGCGCCTCGAAGCCATCGCTGCTCTCTCGCACAAGCCGGAGCTGGCCTTTGCCAACGATGCCGACGACATGCGCTCTCCGGGCAAGGCCATCGATCCACGCGCCATGCTCTTTGACATGAGCAGCGATGCCATCAGCTACGGTGAGCAGCGCTGTGAAATCGTCCGCGTTGAACTCGCCAACATCCTCAAAGATGTCTCCGATCCCGGCAAGAGCTGGCAGGAAGTCGCGCAGGCCTTTGCCTCCCTGACGAAAGAAGCCAGCGGCTCGCTCAATGCCATCTCGCGCTATGTCGGTGGAGTCTATGTGGAGCGTGCCGTGCAGGGCCAGGCTCCCGGAGCCGTGCCGTTCAAGCCCGTCGAGGCCGAAAAGCAGCGCCAGGCTCTCGCCGTGCTGGCGAAGTACGCCTTTGCACCGGATGCGCTCGCCGCGCCGCCCGAACTCTACGCCCACCTCCAGCTGCAGCGCCGTGGCTTTGACCATCGTGACGAAGGTGAAGACCCCAAGCTCCATGATCGCGTGTCCCTGATCCAGCGCGCGCTGCTGGACCAACTGCTGCATGCACACACTTTGAAGCGCATTGAGGACACGACGCTCTATGGCAACCAGTTGAGCCTGGATGAAATGATGAACTCGCTGACCACGGCGATCTGCACCGGAGATGATCCCGCCAAGCCGGTGAGCATCGCACGTCAGAATCTTCAGATCGACTACCTCAACCGTCTGCTCAACATCACCAACAATGGCGGTCACCCGCCTGCGGTGCAGAGCGTCGCGCTGCTGCAGATCGAACGCATCAAAGGTCTCACCTTTGCGAATTCCCCGGCGCATCAGCTTGCGATCAAGTACCGCATTCGGCGTGGGCTGGATGAAAAGTGATTACGCTAAAGGACCCATCAGGCAGATGAGATGCACGTGATTGTGCCGCATAGACTGCGGCTTGATCCACCGTACACTCCCGCATGAAATCCCTCACAGCCCTCCTCTGCCTCCTCGCCACCGCTTCCCATGCGGCGTTTTCAGATGGCTGGGTGCTGTGGTCTCCGCGTGATGAGGCGAAGCCTGCTGCGGAGGCCAGTCAGACTGGCGGACATGCTGGCAAAGGGGCGCTGGTTCTTGAAACGGGTGCGGGTGAACAATGGATCGGCTGCTGGACGAACACGCTTCCTGTCGAAGGCGGTCAGCATTACCAGTTCAGCGCCTGGAAAAAGGCCAGCGCCATGCCCACTGTGCGCCGCAGCGTGTATGCGCGCATCCTTTGGCAGGATGAAAAGGGCCAGCCCGTGAGCTGGGAGGAGCCTGCGAAGCAAGGTTACGCGAAGGGCACCGTCCCGCGTGCCGAGCCTGAGTATCCGCATGTGCCTGATGGCGAAGCGAATCAGTGGATTCATTGCGAGAGCACCCTGCGTGCGCCGGTGAAGGCCAAGCAGGCGAAGATTGAACTCTACCTCCAGTGGGCGGCGAATGCGCGTGTGGAGTGGAGTGATGTCTCTCTCGCCGCAGTCCCTGCCCCTGCCCCGCGCAAGGTCAGGCTGGCCACGATTCACCTCCAGCCGAAGGACGGCAAGAACCCCGCCGACAAGCCACCGCAGTATGCGCCGCTCATCGCCGAGGCCGCCAAGCAGAAGGCCGACCTCGTCGTGCTCGGAGAGACGCTCACCTACTACGGCACCGGCAAGACGATGGCCGATTGCGCCGAGACGGTGCCTGGACCCAGCACGGAGCACTTCGGTAAGCTGGCGAAGGAGCACAATCTCTACATCGTCGCCGGCCTCGTGGAACGTGAGGGCAAGACGCTGTACAATACCTCTGCGCTGCTCGGCCCGGATGGCACGCTCGTTGGCAAGTATCGCAAAGTGACTCTGCCGCGTGGGGAGATCGAGCATGGCATCACGCCAGGACATGACTACCCGGTGTTTGATACCCGCTTTGGCAAAGTGGGCATGATGGTCTGCTACGATGGCTTCTTCCCAGAAGTCGCCCGAGCCCTCACGATCAAGGGAGCCGAAGTCATCGCCTGGCCGGTCTGGGGCTGCAATCCCATGCTGGCCGCTGCACGCGCTTGCGAAAACCATGTCTACATCGTCAGCAGCACCTACACGGACGCCACCAAGAACCAGTGGATGATCTCAGGCATCTTTGATCACTACGGCGATGTGCTGGCGAAGGCGGAGGTGTTTGGCACGCTGGCCATCGCGGAAGTCGATCTCAATGCGCCCGCGCATTGGAACAGCCTCGGGGACTTCAAGGCGCAGATCCAGAGCCATCGGCCACCGGCTTTGAAGGAGCCTTGAGGACTGCGATGCCACGCTCGTTTTTTGAGCCCGCCATTTTTTACTTTCCACGGCATCCGATTTCTGACGGAATGCCAGGGTGAGATTCATCGTCTTTTTTCTCTTCAGTGCACTCTGCGCTGCGCATGCGACGGAATCAGCCGGCATGTCGCGGCTGCGCGAGTCCTTGGCGAAGGCGGAGCAACAGCATGGAAAGGAAGCGCCCGAGGTGGCGGCACGCCTCAGCGAGCTGGCAAGCCACCTCGAAGCCGCTGACAGCTTTCAGGAGGCGGAGGCACTCTACCGGCGTGCGCTGGCGATTCGGGAAAAAGCCTCAGGCGTGACTTCGGCTGATCTAGAATCGAGTCTGAACAATCTCGCCGACCTGCTGCGGCAAACGGGCCGGGAGAAAGAAGCGGAGCAGCTCTATCAGCGACTGCTGACCTGCATTGAAAAGCGCCCGGATGGCGAGTCGTCCCCGGAAGCGGCCACCTGTCTGGGAAGCAAAGCGGAGCTGCTGCTGAGCATGCACCAATCTCAATCAGCGTTTGTTGAGTACCTCGAACTGCTGAAGCTTCACGAGAAGCTCTCCGGGCTCAGTCACATTGCTGTCAGCTCCAAGCTCAACAAGGCGCAAGACCTGCGGGAAAACATTCTCACAGGCCGTGGCAGCGTGCCGCTCTACCAGCAGGCGCTTCAGATTCACGAAGAGGCCGTTGGCGCTGAAAATGCCGATCTTGCCACCTGTCACTCGATCATTGCAGGTCTGCTGCTGTTCCAGGCGCGCAATGCGGAAGCAGAGCCTGTGCTCCGCCGGGCGCTGGAAATTCGCACCTCCATCATGGGGCCGAAGCATCCGCTCACCGCCCAGGTGGCCTACACACTGGCGGAGCTGCTGGAGCGAACCCAGCGCAAGAAGGAAGCCCTGCCACTCTACCGTCAGGTTTTGCCCGTGCAGGAGAAAGCACTGGGCCCGGATGCTGCTATCACCTGCGCCTGCCGTGTTCAGCTGGCGCAACTGCTCAGCGAGCAAAACCTGCATCAAGAGGCACTCCCATTGCAGCAGCGCATCGTCGAAAACATTGAGCGGACGAAAGGCCCGGAAGACCACAGTCTCTTCTCCCATCTGAATCATCTGGCAAACACACTGCACTCGCTACGCCGCTACCCGGAAGCAGAAGCCACCTATCGAAAAGAGCTCTTGGTCGCAGAAAAAGCCTTTGGCCCGGACAACTCCATGGTCACCGGATCCCTCTCCATGATTGCCCAAACTTTGAGCGACATGAAGCGCTGGAAAGATGCCGTGCCGTTTCTGCGCCGTAAACTGGCGGTGCATGAGAAAAATCTGGGGAAGGTGCATGAAACCGTGGCGGTCGACCTCAGGGTGCTGGCAGGTTATCTGGTCAAGGCGGGTGAACCCCGCGAAGCAGAGCCACTGCTGCGCAGCTCACTGGTGATTTTAGAAAAGACCAAAGGGCCTGAGGACGCTCAAGTCGCTGTTGTCTTGAAGCATCTGGCTGACCTCCTGTGTGATGTGGAGCCCAGAGAGGCGGAGAAATTGTATCTGCGCGCGATCAAGGTGAGCAAGAAGTCTATGGGTGCAGGGCATTCGTTCACCAGAGAAATTGCCGAACACTACGAGGCCCTGCGACAGACATTGAAAAAGAACGATGCTGAGGACGAAGGCCTTCGCGCAGCCCTGAAACTGAATGGCAAGGTCTGGGATGAGAGCACGGCTGTCGCATTCCTCAAAAAGCAGCTGTCCAATCTCCCAGCGGCCAAGTTCACGGAAACTGATGCTGCAAAACTGGTGCAGCAGATGAAAGGAAACTCTCTGGCACTGGCCATGGCGGCGGCATGCATCACGGAGCAAAAACTGACATTGGCCGAGTATGTAAAGCGATGGGATCAGGAGTCTGCCGGGCTCAAGGAAACGACGGCACCGAACGAGGCATCCCCGAACAGAATATTGGTCGTGACATGGCAGCATTCAGCGAAGTGCCTGACACCCACAGCGCGTGCGCTCATGGCCTTGCTGCCCTGGCTTGGCGAGGAAGCCGTGCCCCTGTCCTTTTTCACCGAGCATGCAAAACTTGTGGCGGATGCCGCAAATGAGAAATCACCTGATGCCAAAGTAGAAGCCGGGTTCGATGAATTGGAACACCAGGCTCTCATCACGCAGGAGCCCTTGAGCATCAGCTGCCCGACGCCGCTGCAGGCGGTCTTGCGCTTTCAGGGTGGAGCTGAGTTTCTTGGCCGTGCCACCGCGCTGATGCATGGCATCGTGGCCAAAGATCAGGCAACGCAGCGCATGCGGCCGCGTGAGGTTTGGGAGCCCGCCCTTCCCCATGTGTCGAGGGTGCTGGAGTTTCAGGGACAGTTCAATGACAAGGCCGGAGACGCGGAGATCACACGCAGCCTGCTCAATGACTGCGCTGAGTTTTTGCAATACAAGGCGCAATACTCCGAGGCCACGCCTTTGCTCGACCTGGCGGAGCAACTGCTGCTGCGCGCACTGAAACTGGCGGAGGAAAATCCCGCCACCCAGCAGGCGGACCGCATCGTCGCCTTGGACAAAATCGGCGCTGTGCTTCACCGCTCCAAACGTGATGAAGATGCTGCCGTGTTCTACCGACGCTCGCTGGAGTTGTGCGAAAAAACACACGGGCAGGAGAGTCTCCAAACAGCCGACAGTCTTGATCGCCTTGCCCTGACTCTGGCTCCCACGAAACAAGGCAGGGACGCAACTCCGATGCTGCGCCGGTCACTGGCCATCCGCGAGAAAGCCTTGGGGCCCATGGACCGCGAGGTGGCGCTCAGTCTGGGACGGCTGGCCTTTCATCTCAACACCGGTGACACGGTCAAGGAGGCTGAACAGCTCTACCGACGCGCCTTGGTGATCGAAGAAAAAATCTACGGTGCAGAGCACCCGGCCCTCATTCCCCAGCTCACCAGTCTGGGCAACTTGCTCAGAGAGCAGCAGCGCGACTCCGAAGCCGAGCCTGTCTTCAAACGCATCCGCCTCATTCGCGAAAACACGCGCATCAACGGGCCACCACCAGCACCCGCAGGTGCGCGGAAAACTCCAGCAGCTCAGTAAAAGCCTGCGAGCAGATAGTTCCCAACTTCGCACTCACGGCGCTGGAATGATCCAGACGGAAGGACTGGCCCTCTGCGGCATCTTGATGAAGGTGGCACGACCGGTACGCAGCAGCGGGGCGTTGTTCTGAGAAGTGGTGGCGGCAGAGCTCATGGATATCCAGATGGGGACGGGCTGGCCGGGCATCTGCAAGAGCCAGCTGGCCAGATAGCCCCTCACACCGGCGGTGGCATCACCTTTCCAAAACTGCAGCTGAGAGGAAGAGGAAACGAGGGTGCTGGCAAGGAAGGGGGAGGATGTCATCCGAGTCTGGGCAGGCGAGGCGTCGAGCGGCCAGGGATTGGCGAAGAGATTGTAGCCAGCCTGCAGCGGTCGGGCGAAGGGAGTGGTGCGCACACTGCCGGTGCTGAGCAGTGCTGAGGGGCTGGCGCTGGCGATTTGAAGCAACACGCCTGTGCCTGGAGGAATGAGGGTGTCATTCATGCTGGTCGGGGTGCCTCCATTCAAAACCCAGTTGCGGGTGCCTCCAAGGTCATAGAGCCAGTAAGTGATGTAATCCGAGGAGTTGTGAAACAAGACCTGATCTGCGCCCGTGGCGGTGGAGGAACCCTGGAAGAGTGCAGGATTGAAGATCTCGCCCAACGTGCGATGCGAGCGCAGGATCACACGCGCACCGGACAAGCCGGCCACAGCGGAAGCTGAGAGCGTGGTATTGGGCGAGTCATCCGCAACAAGGCACGCGACGCCGGTGATGCTCTGCAGATCCAGGCGATGCCCGGCCTGAGGACCGCTGATGATTTCCAGATAGTAATGCTGCGCGGGATCCATGGCAGAAGCCACGGACGCCTGCTCGCTGAGTGTGACGCTGGCAGATGTGGCGCTGCTGACCGAACCGGTGAAGAGCGCCTCATGGTTGAGATTGAGGCCATAGGTCTGGGTGCCGGAATTGAGCGTGGTCTGCTGCCAGCCTAACGGCATACTGGTAGCGCTGCCGCCGTTGGTTTGAGTGATGCGCAGACGGATGATGCCACGTGCGAGGCTCTGCCCAGGGAGAGACTGGAGATCCGGCCACGTCACCCGTTCCCATCCATTGCCTTCTGCGACGACTGAAGGTGCTGCAACCAGCGGGGACCAGTTGATCAAATCGCTGCTGCTCTCGAGCTTGAAGGTGAAGGTGCCCTGACCTGAAGGACGCAGCAGGGTGGCATCGACGCTGCTGTTGCCGCGCGTGACGAGCTGCAAGCCTTCACCGGGGCGGGTGATGCCGCTGGTGAGCGCGGTGCCGAGCGCGACTTCAAGAAGGTCCGAAGCGCTGTCCTCATCGCTGTTGGTCGTGGCGAGGTTGTTGGGGAGACCGACGGTGCCGGGAATGATGGAGGCAAGCACGATGGTGTTCGGCGAAGCCGCCGGAGCCGCAGGCGCATTGACGAGCCACTGGCTTTGCGGGATGACCTCGCGCGTCTGGCCGGGACTTTCCCAGAGCAGCCGGGCGGTGGCGCCGCCGGTGCTTTCATAATACTCCATGACGACGGGGACAGCCACGCCGGCCTGCAGGGCGATGACGCCGTTGTTCCAGGTGTCGCCGTGATTGTTCCAATCATTGACGACCTGCTTGCCACTGACCCAGAGACGCACGCCGTCATCGGTGACGGGGATGAGGGTGTAGGTCTGGGTGTAGCGCGGGATGAGATAACCGTGCCAGCGCACGCTGTAGCCATCGGCAGGAATGCGTGGATCAGGACTGCCGGTGCCCCAAGTGTAATTGACCGTGGACTCCATGCGCGTGAAGCTGAACTGCTCGAAGTTTTTACCGATGTAGTAGTCCCCGGTGAGGCCGTTGGTGTTGACCACCGGCGTGTAGCTTACGGTGATGAGATTGGACACCGTGTTCGGATTGCCAGCGGCATCCTGCGCCACGCCTGCAGGGATTCTGACGGTGACATTTCCCGCTGCCGTGGGCGTGACCGTGGCAGCCCAGGCCGCACCGGCGGAGGACAAGGCGGTGACCGTGCCGTTGGTAACCGTGAACTCGGAAGCAAGCAGGCCGGTGACGTTCTCGCTGAACGTGGCGTTGACGACAAAGGGCGCGGTGACGCTGCTGGCCGGAGTGGTCAGCGCGACTGAAGGCGGCGTGGTGTCCAGAGGTGTGTAAGTGGCGGTGAGCAGATTCGAAGCGGTGTTGGCTCCGCCGGTGGCGTTGGTAGCCGCATTGGCGGGCACTCTGATGGTGACAGCACCTGCGGCGGAAGGAGTGACCAGAATGCTATAGGTGGCACCACTGCCGCTGAGTGCGGTGGCCACGCCATTGGTGATGATGAAATCATTCAAAGCCACACCGGTGACGGATTGACTGAAGACGGCATTCACGGTGAAGGTACCCGTCACGCTGGATGACGCAGTGCTGAGCAGCACCGTGGGCGCTGGCACGGGCGCGGTGTAGGTCACACTCAGCGTGTTTGACGCGAGGCTCGCATTGCTGGCGGCATCAAAGGCCGCGCCGACGGGCAGTGCCACGGTCACAGCTCCATTGGCTGCGGGTGTGATGGTGACGCTGTAGGCTGCACCACTGCCGCTCAGTGCTGAAGCCACGCCATTGGTGACCGTGAAATCAGTCAGTGCGACTCCGGTGACGGCTTCACTGAAGTTGGCGCTCACGGCGAATGGCGCAGACACGTTGGAAGAAGCCGTGGCGAGTGTGACCGCTGGAGGTGTGGTGTCGGGCGGGCTGCTGGTGTTGACGAACTCCATCCAGTTGAAGTTGAGGTTTCCGTTTGGAAACTCGATGCGAACGACAGCAGACGCAGGCACGGTGAGTCCTGTGGCGGAGAAGGTTTTCCAGGCATAAAAGCCCCCCGTATTGGTGACATTGATCGTCGTGGCGAGAGTGCCGTTGATCAGCACGCGCAACGGAACCGGACCTGCATAGGAGGTGGCCACGCGCACGCTGAAGTTGTAGTTACCAGAAGGAAGAATGGTGGTGTAGCGCAACCATTCGCCCGCCGTGATCCAGCCGATGGAGGGCGTGCCATCCGCGTCTTTGGAAGGTTCGATATCGACGCCGGTGGTGCGGTAGCGGAGGCCAGATACATACTCGCCAATGTTGATGGCTTCAGCATCGTGATAGGCCACCCCTTCCCCGCCTTCGTCAAAATCCTCCGCCTGAATTCGCACGGTCTGTCCCACGATGACCGGAGCGTAGGTGACCGTCAGCAAGTTGGAAATCGTGTTCGGATTGCCCGAGGCATCCTGCGCCATGCCTGCGGGAAGCCTCACAGTCACGGCTCCCGCAGCGGTGGGTGTGACGGTGGCAGACCACACCATACCAGCGGATGACAAAGCGGTGACGGTGCCATTGGTCACTGCGAATTCGGAAGCGAGCAGGCCGGTGACATTTTCACTGAAGGTCGCGGTGACAACAAACGGCGTGGCAACGCTGGTGGATGGAGTGGTGAGCGCGACTGTCGGCGGCGTGGTGTCCGTATAGGTCACGCTGAGCAGATTGGAGACGGAGTTGCCAAGGCTCGTGCTGTCAGTAGCAGCACTGGCTGGAACACTGACGGTGACCACACCTGCAGCGGCGGGAGTGACTCTGAAGGTATAACTCGCGCCGCTGCCGCTGAAGGTGGAGGCGACGCCATTCGTAACGACCACATCGCTGAGCGTGAAACCTGAGGCCGAGCTGCTGAAGGCCACCGTGACATTGAATGCGGTGGTCACATTCGTGGCGGCTGTGGTGAGGGCGACGGTGAATGGCAAAGGTGCCGTGGTGGGGGCATCGTCAATGCTGGCCACGAATGCGGCGAGGTTGGACATGTCCGTGGCCGTCAGCGTCACGCCGCTGTGTGCGATGATGGCGTCTGCCAGAGTGGCCGCAGAGCCATCGTGCAAATACGGCCCGGTGGCCCAGCTGCCGCGCAGCGTGGGCACGTCCAGACCGGTGAGCGCCGCGCCGAGGCGCTTGCCGCTGGCGGGTTTGATGGTGCCGATGTCAGCAAAGACATTGAGCGCGCTGTTGGTGAAGTTCACCCCGCTGTGGCAGGAGGCGCAGTTTTGCGAGCGGAAGACCTGCTGCCCGGCTGTCGCCGCCGTGCTCAGCGCGCCGCTGCTGGTGCGGCTTGGGCTGTTGCCGTTGACGGTGAGGGATTTTACGTACGCGGCCAGGGCATCGAGATCCGCGCTCACACCCGCCTTCGCATCTCCGAGCGGCTGATTGCGCGTGCCGGTGTTGAGCTGAGTGTCCGTCATCAGTCCGGTGCCACCTGACAGGGCGCGGATCTGCCCTTCGAAATCCTGCACTTCATCGAAGTTGCCAGTCCAGTGCAGCATGCCATGGTTTGCGTGGCCTTTCAGCGTGATGGTGTTGCGCAGACCTTCACCGAAGCCGGTGAGATCCCACACGCGGCCATCGTGCCCGGCGTCGTTGTGGCAGACGGCGCAGCTGATGTACTGCTGCAGCGCCAGGCGTGGGTCCTGTGCATCGTAGAAGAGTTGTTTGCCCTTCAGCACCTGGGCGGTGAGTTTTTCAGTGGTGACGGCATTGAGCGTGGCCGTGGTGACGGGTGCGATGTTGCCGCCCTGAGTGATGCCGCGCACATCATGCACCGTGATCGTGCGGTCCATGAAGTTCTGCACATAAAGCGTGCTGCCATCCGGCGAGGTGACAACGCCCTGCGGTGCGCGGCCTGCGGGAAAGCGGGTGATTTCCTGATTTGACCACGCATCCAGAATCGCGACCTCGCGGCTGGCTTCGAGGGCGGTGAAAACATAGATGCCGTACGGATCATACGCTGCGGCGCTGGGCATGCCCGCGTTGTCGATGTCCACGCGGGAAGGCAGGCGCTCCGTCTGCGCGGTGAGATCAAGGCGTGAGACGATGGCACGCACGCTGTTTTCATGGTTCAAAGGCTGGCCATCGCGCAGCATGCCGCGCTGGATGTTGTCCTGCTTTGAAGGCACCCAGGCGGAGAGACCATCGGGGGAGATGACGGCGGCACCGAGATAGTTGGGCAGACCGCGTGCGGATGTGGAGGTATCCGCAGCGGTGCTGGGGCTTAGCAAAAGGGTGCGTTCCACTGCAAGCGCCACCGTGCCGATGACGACCACCTGACCGCCTGCGCCCGTGAGCATCGGAGTGGCGGTGTTTTCACCGGCCACGCGTGGCGTGATGAAGCGTGAGGCATACACGCGTGCGCTGTCGGCAGAAATGGAGAGATGCCGCACAGGGCCGCCGGCATCGATCGAAGCCAGTTGCGCCCCGGTGCTGGGGTTCAGCTTCAGCACGCGCCCGGTGCTTTCCAGAGTCACCCATGCGGCCGTGCCAGCAGGATCAAAGACGATGCCGAAGGGACGTGATCCATACGCGAGCGTCACCGTGGCGGCGACTTTGCGTGTGCTGGTGTTGATGATGCTGATCGTTCCCGTCTCCATGTTCGTCACCCACAGCCTGCCATCCGGTGCCAGAGCCAGGCTGCGTGGCGCGGTGCCCACGGTGATCTCGGCATAGCGTGCACGTGTCACCACATCAAAGGCGGTGACGCTGTTGTTGTCCGGATTCACACACCAGACGCGGTCATTGCCGGTGGAGGGATCTTCATAGACGATGCTGCTGGAGGCGGCGGGCTTGCGCGTGGTGAGTGCGGCATACACCGCCTGATAGAAGGTGCTGGTGATCGTGATGCCAGTGTCATCGGTGGCGGTCAGCGTCACCAGATAGCGCCCCGGTCCGGCGTAAGTGTGCGCGATGCTCGTGGTCGTGAGCCATGCGGTCTCGGGCGTGCCATCGCCAAAGTTCCATTTGTAGCGCGTGTTGATGCCGTTCGCGGATTGCGCGGTGAAGGTGAGCGCACTGCCGCTGGCTTTCGGTGCGGCGGCCAGTGGCTGCAGCGTGAGCCCTGCGGTGACGTTCCAAACGAAGGCGCTTGTTGCAGGTGTGCTGATGCCATCGCTGGCCGTGACGGTGGCATTGAACGTGCCTGCGACTGTGACGGATCCGGAGATGATGCCTGAACCCGGCGAGATCGAAAGCCCTGTGGGCAATCCGGTGGCGCTGAAGGTGATGGGATCGTTTTCAGGATCGTTCGCCGTGACGGGCAAGGACACCACCGCGCCAATGAGCGAGGCTTGCGCACCCGGGTTCGTGATCTGTGGCGGGAGATTCTGCGGCACGGTGCTGGTGGCGTGGCGCAGATCGCGCAGCGCGAGAATATCGGGCTGTGACAAGGGGGCCTGATGCAGTGTAACTTCATCCACCGCACCTGCGAAGAAGGCCGTGCCGGGGCTGTCGGCAGCACCCACGATGAAGGGTTTGGAAGCGTTTGGCACATAGGCGCCGGTGTCTTCGTTGACGAGAATGCCGTTGATGTACAAACGGCGCACGCCGGTCAGATTCGCGCCGCTGGCACTCGTGCTGCGGAAGGTAGCCGCCACATGCGTCCACTGGCCCACGCTCACCGCACTGCCTTTCAGTCCAAGGAGTTCATCGCCTGTACGAAGCTGCCAGAAACCATCCGTGGTCACCCACAGGCCGTAGCCTTTCTTGGTGCCGGTGGATTCATCACGCGAGGCGAGCACGCAGCGTGCGGTGCCCAGTGCTGCATCATGGCGCACCCAGGCGGCAATGGTGAAGTCGTTCGGATTCAGCGATGCACTGTAAGGCATCACAACGCTTTGAGTAGTGCCGTTGAACAACGCGCTGCTGCCGGTGCCGGGATTGCCACTGAGCGCGGGATTGGCGCTCGTCGTGTTTGCACCACCGCTTGCTGCTCCATTGACGGCCACCAAACCTGTGGCGGTGGATTTCACTTCGCCTGCTGTGCCGTTCCAGCTCGCTTCATCGAAGTTCCAAGCGACCACCGGATTCTCTATGGGGAGATACGGCGAGAGGTAGGTGCCCGCGATGACGGAGACCGCTGCGTCTCCCGGTTTTTTCCAGCCGACGGAGAGGTGATCGTCCCCCGTGCCATCCTTCATCAAGGCTTCGATGTAGTAGCGCTTGCCGGCCTGCAGGGTGATCAGGGCGGAGGTCTGCTGCGGATACCACGTCCAGGTTTGAGGTGGTGTGTAGCCGGGCTGGCTGGAGATCTCCACGGCGTTGGCGGGATTCGCATCGGTGCTCAGCTTCAGGCTCGATTCATCATCGCTGGAGATGAAGAACTGATACTGCCCGGTGACAGGCACATAGAGGAAGCCGCGCAGCCGCTGGGCGGTGTTATCGTCCCAGTTTTGAGGTGAATCAAAGGACGGCTGCAGATCGCGCCCATTCGGATTCGCGGGGAAGACGGTGTTGCCGGTCAGGCTGGCCACCGTGGCACCGTTGATGTTCGTCCAGTATTCGCGCATGATCTGGCCGCTGCCGAGATTGGGCAGCAGCACGATCCAGTTGAAGGACACGGAAGTCACCTGCCCTGCCGCGCTCACCAGAATGGTGCTGCGGTAGGTTCCCGGGGTGGCGGTCACGGTGCCGGAGATCAAGCCGCTGACGGCATCGATGCCGAGCCCCGTGGGCAAACCACTCGCGGTATAGCTCAGCGTGCCGCCCGTGGCGCTGGCGCTGATGGGCAGAGCGACCACGCTGTTTTGCGTCACGCTCTGCTGGCCGGGATTCGTCACCACCGGCAGCGTAGAGTTCGTGACCTGAATGATGCGGGAGACGGACCAGACGCCGTTCGCATCCACCGCAAACATCATCCAGTAGCCCGGGGTGAGCACATTGATGCTCGGCGGTGCGGTGACCGCATACACGCCTGGCGATGGATTCGTATGCGTGAAGCGCACATGCCTCAGCCCGGTGTCCACCGAATGCGTCTGCGCAGACATGCTGATGGCGCTGAAGTACTGCACGCCGTCGCTGGCGTTCACGGTGAAGATGGACGCGGGGCCGATGCGATCCGGCGCTGCCGTGATGACGGGCCGCACGGCGGGTGTGCCATCCGCATTGAACAACTGCGGTGGTGTGAAAACCTGCGCATCCTGATGATCCGTCAGCGCATCACCCGACAAGCCACCGCCACCCGACCACACGCGACCATCGGGCAGCAACATCGCGAGCGAGTGGTAATTGCGGGGCACGGACATGTCCGCCACCGCACGCCATTGCCCCGTCGTGGGATTCCAAATTTCCGGCGTGAACACGGCACCGAGGTCGCTGAAGAACTGCCCGGAGGTGTTGCCACCCACCACCATCACTTCGCCATTCGGCAGCATGGCGGAGTTGGAAAAGGAGCGCGCATTCGCCATCGGCGCGGTGGGGGCCACCACGGGCGTGGCACCATTGAGATCCACGGTGAAGGCTTTGTTCACCACCACCCCGTCATCAATGGCCGTCAGTCCACCAGCCACCACCACCTTGCCCGGCGCATACATGGCCCATGCGCCCTGCTTCGGATAATGCGTGCCGGGAATGCTGGACCCTGCCGCAGTCATCGCGCCAGTGCCTGCGGCGGTGATCCAGTTCAGCGCCTGATGCGGGCCAAAGTGCGCCACACGACCATCCGGTGCCACGAGGAAGAAGGGATGCCAGTTGGTCTCAATCGCATTCGCGATGGGTGGATTCGCCACCGTTTGCCACGGGATGCCGCTCATGCGCCGCCAGCCGGAGCTGGCATTCCATTGCTCAATGGTGCCGTTGCCATTCGCGCCGCCGTTGCCGCCTGCGGTGAGCACCTCACCGTTGGGCAAAGCGATGCTCGTATTGTACCACCGGCCATCCGCCATCGTTTGCGCGGGCACCCATTCATTCGTGCGCCAGTCAAACAAGCTGGCCAGCGCCGTCGTACCATTGATGCCGTTGCCGCCATTCACCAGCAGGCGGCCATCCTGCAGAAACGACAGGCCACCACAGAACATGTCATGCCGCCCGTTGTTGATCTCGGTAAAGAGTCCCGTGGCCGGATCCCACACGGCTGCGTAAGTAAACTGCGGCCCGTCTGGAAAGGTCGTGCGCTGATTCGAGGCAAACGTCAGCAATCGGCCATCCGGCAGCATGGCGGCCGATGTAGGAATGTGCGGCGTCCAGGGGATGACGGCGCTCCAGTTTCCCTTGGTGACGTATTCCGCCGGGGAAATGGCGCCCACACTCATCACCACCGCCTCTGCAGCAGGTGCGAGCCGCGCGGCTTCTGCCATCAGCGCATCCGCCTCGGCATGGCTGACGCTATCCGCTTTTACGAGATTCCCGACACCCAGCAGAAGCAGGGCACACAAACCCCTAAGGCCGGGCCTGATACGCCGCCCCCCCAGTTGAAAGCTTGCATTTACGCGTTTCATATATGAGCAGATTTTCAAAGCTGTGAAGAAGCGGCCATGTAGGCGCTGCTCAATTCAGTTGATTGTAAGAGAGCTACCGTTCTCCGAACTATTCACAGACCTTGATAGTTCACCCATCCGCGCTGCGAGCCCTTGCACTCCCACCGCCACTGTCTATTCTCGCCGCCCCTGTTCTTTCCCCCTTTTCGCCGTGGCCAAAAAGTCCTCCAAAAAATCCGCTGAAGAAGCCTTCTCCCCCATCCTGCCATCCGCCGCCCCCGTGGAGCACAAGCCGGTGGACACGCTCTATGGAGATTGGTTTCTCGATTACGCCAGCTACGTCATCCTTGAGCGCGCCGTGCCCCACATCAATGACGGCCTGAAGCCGGTGCACCGCCGCATCCTGCACAGCATGGACGAGCTGGAAGACGGCCGGTACAACAAGGTGGCGAACGTGGTGGGTAACACGATGAAATACCACCCGCATGGCGACGCCTCCATTGGAGATGCCATGGTGCAGCTGGGCCAGAAGGACCTGCTCATCGACACCCAGGGGAACTGGGGCAACACCCTCACCGGCGACAACGCCGCTGCTCCCCGATACATCGAAGCACGCCTGTCCAAATTTGCGCTGGATGTCGTCTTCAGCCCGAAGGTCACCGAATGGGCCGCCTCCTATGACGGCCGCAACAAGGAACCCGTGACGCTTCCCGTGAAGTTCCCGCTTCTGCTCGCGCAGGGCGTGGAAGGCATCGCCGTGGGTCTTTCCTGCCGCATCTTGCCGCACAATTTCATTGAGCTGTGTGATGCCAGCATCGCCGCGCTGCGGGATGAGGAAGTGAACCTGCTGCCCGACTTCATCTCCGGCGGCATCATGGACGCCAGCGACTACAACGGCGGCATGCGCGGCGGACGCATCCGCATTCGTGCCAAGATCGAGGAAGGCCCGAAGAAGAACATCCTCATCATTTCCGAGATCCCCTACGGCACCACCACCGGCGGGGTGATGGACAGCATCGTGGCGGCGAATGAGAAGGGCAAAATCAAGATCGCCCGCGTCGAGGACAACACCTCGGACAAGGTGGAGGTCGTCGTGCATCTCCCCGTAGGCACGGACACCGACCAGACCATCCAGGCGCTCTACGCCTTCACGGATTGCGAAACCTCACTCTCACCGAACGCCGTCGTCATTCAGGACGACAAGCCGCGCTTCATGAACGTGAACGACCTGCTCAAGGCCAGCGCGGAGAACACCAAGAAAATCCTCGGCGAAGAGCTGGGCATCCTGCTGGGTGAACTCAACGAAAAGTGGCACTTCAGCTCCTTGGAAAAGATCTTCATCGAAAACCGCATCTACCGCCGCATCGAAGAAGCCGAGACCTGGGAGGCCGTGATGGAGGCCATCTGGAAGGGCCTCAAGCCCCACCTCCATATACTCAAGCGCGAAGTCACCAATGACGACGTGGCGCGCCTGACCGAGATCAAGATCAAGCGCATCTCGAAGTTCAACGCCTTCGAGGCCGACGAACACATCCGCGAGCTGGAGGAGGAGATCGATCAGGCCGAGAAGTTCCTCAAGGGCCTGACCAAGTACACCATCCGCCACTTTGAAGAGCTGAAGAAAACCTACGGCCCCGGCCGCGAGCGCAAGACAGTTGTGAGCGGCTTTGACCGCGTGGCCGCTGCTGAAGTCATCGTGCAGGGCGAGACGCTGTATCTCAATGCCAAGGAAGGCTTTGCCGGCACCAGCCTCAAGCGCGAAGGCGACCCCATCTGCAAGTGCTCCCCGCTGGACGATGTGCTCTTCTTCACCCGCGAGGGCAACATGACCGTGACCAAGGCTGCCGCGAAGTTCTTCGTGGGCAAGAACCCGCTCTACGTCAATCTCTTCAAGAAGGACGAAAGCGCCGTTTATACCATGATCTACCGCGACGGCCGCCAGGGCGGCCTCATGGCCAAGCGCTTCCGCATCGGCGGCGTCACCCGCGACAAGGAATACGTCCTCACCAAAGGCACCCCCGGCTCCAACGTTTTGTACTTCATCCGCCACGAAACCGAGGAAGACTCCAACGCCCAAAACGTCGTCGTCCACCTCAAGCCCGCTCTCTACCTGCGCAACCTCTCCATCAAATTCCCCTTCAACTCCATCGCCATCAAAGGCCGCGAGTCCCAGGGGAACATCATCACGAAGCATGCCGTGGACCGCGTGGTGCGTGAGCCAAAGAGCGGGGAGAGCGCCGAGTGAGGTAGAGCGGCAGCAAAGTAGTCATGAGCTTTAGCTCATTCTGGGAAGCTCAGTGCATTCCAGAGCGCGATCAAACTCGCCACCACTTTCCTGAGGCTACGCCGCCATGTGGACTGCGGTCGCGGAGTGAGGAACGAACGCAGCTACCGCTTTCGACGGGACCGGTGGCTAACGCACGACTAAGGACATCCGAACGCGGGAGCCGGTGGCACTTGGCAAACCGGTCATCTCACGCATGCCACGAGACGCTCGAAAGCGGCAGCTCCACTCGTTCCTCGTTGCGCAGCCGCACTCCAAATTCGCGCCTCATGGCCACCCATGATAGAGACTGCTCCACCCAGAAGGCACCTTAGAAACTTCGCCAAATTCACCGGGGGGATGTACGCGCATGCAGTCCTTCAGTGGGAGAAGCGGCAACAAACACCACTCATTCAACGCTTGGGCATTTACGCGAGGCCCTGCCCCGCCCGGCAAGCCGGAGGCTTGCGCTACATGCGGTGTCGCCACCGGTGGTGACTTCAACTATTTCAACCATTTCAACGGGGGGTGGTTTCCACACGCCATCCATCAGGGAGAAACTTCCGCAACTTCCACATCTTCTGCGGGGGGGTGTACGCGCAGGCGACCTGCCCTGGCTCAGCAAGACATGGGTATGACAGATTGAAAAGGTTCTCCACTGGCGAGGCGACGAATGAGCAAGGTTGCGCAGTGGACGTAAAGTGAGTAGCGAGGTGAATCATCAGCCACATACCGGATGACAGCTGGAAAGAAAGCCGCGCCCAGCTCGGCATTCGTGACGGTGGCGGCGTTGAGCACGGCGCCAAGGATCTGCGGCGGATCAAGGGCCGCATGCGGCAGGGCGCTGACAGCGGGCAGCGCCACAAGCGAAGGTTCCGAAACCGGAACCGATGAGAATGCGACCTGAAGCAGGACATGGGCAGGGCCTGTCACGTAACTGACAGTATAGAACTCACCGGACTGGGTAAAACTCGGCATGATTGTGAATGAAACTGCGTGTTGTCCAATTTGCAGGACAGACCCTTACCAGATGCTGAAGCTGGCCAGCAAGCTTTGATCCCACAGGTTCGCAAGTCCACCTGACAAACCTTGTGCCCTTGAGGGCCGAAGTCATGACAGTTTGCCAAGGTAGAATCCCGTGAGTGAGCGGTGTGTTAACACCACCCCCCGTTGAAATGGTTGAAATAGTTGAAGTCGCCACCGGTGGCGGATGGCGTGTGGAAACCACCCCCCGTTGAAATAGTTGAAATAGTTGAAATAGTTGAAGTCTACCCCATGGCGGATGGCGTGTGGAAACCACCCCCCGTTGAAATGGTTGAAATGGTTGAAGTCTGCACCGGTGACGACTCCGGCAGTAGCACAAGCCTCCAGCTTGCCGGGCCGGTCAAAGCTCAGCACGTGCGTCCCCCCCCCCCAGCAGAAGATGTGGAAGTTGCGGAAGTTTCTCCGCTGGCGGCTCAGGCTGCAGCGCAGGGTCAGGCGGCTGCGCGTTGGTAAAACTGGAAGCACACGCCTGACGGCACGATGAGATGAAACTCACGCCTGCCCCAGGGCTTGAGTTCAAGCGGGCCGACCCGGGCCGGGATCGCCTGATACTCATCATAGAGGGAATCAAGGTCGGAGACGCCGATGCTGAAGCTCGCGTTGTCCGCCCAGTTCTGGTTGTCGTTCACGACGAGGTTGAGGGACACGCCGTCGCGCTCAATGCCGGCCATGCCATCGCCCTGCCAGAGAATGGCGAAACCCATGTGGTCCGCGTAAAAGCCCAGCGCGTCCGCCAGGTTGCCGCAGGTGGGGATCATGGGAGTGATGGAGTGGAAGGAGGCTTTCATGAGCGTGGTGGAAAGGATGTCTTCTGACATAATCCTGTGAATCATGCCATCCTGTTAATCCTGTCCAAAGAGGCACCGCGACACCCACCACTTTCAGCTTCATCTTCCTCCACGCTGATTTAAACAGGATTCACAAGATTCCAGAATTGCAGGATTTTTGATGCGGGGTCAACTTGCTGCGGGGTGGCACGGGGTCGGGAGCCCCTGGCACCTTGTGGGGAACTCTTGGATAAACGGTTACACCGATTGGGACCACCGCCCAAATCTTGCCACGCTCCCCAGCTTGTACTCAATTGCCCAATCGAGGTCTTTGCTGACGAGCGTGGTCTCACGCCCATTGAAGACATAGTCAGGCTCGCGCAGAATATCCGCCCACGTTGTCACCACAAGCCCCTCGTAGTCTCCCCCTCGCACGATCCATGCTTCCGCAGACTCTGAAATGTTTTTGGATCTCAGCCATTCCAAGAGCGTTTGTCTGTGCGCTTCGTCTTCGAGCGATGCGTAAATCCACTCGCTCCCCGAGGAACTGCCAGCATCCCACCGAACATCCAGGCTTTTGCGAGCCATGATGCGCTTGATGTCTCGTGGTCGAAGGTCCGAATGACGAAGATTAGCCCCCATTTGCACAATGTATGTCACCGGCTCCCGTCATGCCAATGGCTTTAACTGTTGGCTTTGACCAAAGTATTGTCCTACCTCAGTGAACAGAAACCTCTGGGCAACGGCGGCTGGGGACCAGCCGCCCTACCTTGAGAGAGGACTCGATTGAAGCCTACAGAATCACACCCGGCTCATACTTCGCGGCGTGCGGGTACTCCTTCTTGATGGCGGCCACATGCTCGCAGAAGGCGTCCACCTGCTGCGGGGCGTCGCCGGCGTTGGCTTTGCCGGCTTCGACGAGGCGCTGCATGTCTTCGGCGGTGAGGGTGAGGCGCACGTCTTCCACGAGGCGGGCGAGGAGGTCGTTCTCGCGCACCTTGCCGGTGCGCATGTCCTTGGCCACCTGCACGGCGTGCTCTTTGATCACTTCATGAGCGGTCTCGCGACCAGCCCCCGCTTTGACGGCTTCCATCATGACGGTGGTCGTCAGCAGGAAAGGCAGGTAGCGCATGAGCTCCTGCTCCACCACGGCTTCAAAGACTTCCATCTGATTGAGCACGGTGAGCAGCGTTTCCAGCAGGCCGTCCATGGCGAGGAAGGCGTCCGGCAGCATGACGCGGCGCACCACGGAGCAGGACACGTCCCCTTCATTCCACTGATCACCCGCCAGACCGGAGGCCATGGTGAGGTAGCCTTTGAGGATGACGTGCAGGCCGTTGATGCGCTCGCAGGAGCGGCTGTTCATCTTGTGCGGCATGGCGGAGGAACCCACCTGCCCTTTCGCAAAACCTTCGCTGGCGAGTTCCTGCCCGGCCATGAGGCGCAGTGTGCGCGCAAAGCTGGACGGACCGCTGGCAAGCTGGCAGAGCGAGGCGACCACCTGCAGATCGAGACTGCGCGGATACACCTGCCCCACGGCATTGAAGGCGGCGGGCATGCCGAGATGCTTCAGGATGCTGCTCTCCAGCTCGGCCGCTTTTTTCGCGTCTCCATTAAAGAGAGTGATCTGATCCAGCCGGGTGCCCACGGCCCCCTTCAGCCCACGGGCCGGGTAGCTGGAAATGAGATGCTGCAGATCTCCAAAGGCCACGAGCAGCTCCTCGCCAAACATCGCCAGGCGCTTGCCAAGGGTGGTCACCTGCGCGGCCACGTTGTGCGTGCGCGCCGTCAGCGGAATGTCACGCGTCTCCTTGGCGCGACGTGCGAGGCCCACGAGAGCTGCCACGCATTTAGACCGAATCTCAAGAAGCGAGCGGAAGACCTGCAATTGCTCCACGTTCTCAGTCAGGTCACGGCTGGTCATGCCTTTATGAAGGTGCTCGTGGCCCGCGAGGTCGCAGAATTCCTCGATGCGTGCCTTCACGTCATGCCGCGTCACGCGCTCTCGCTCCATGATGGAGGCCACGTTCACCTGATCCTTCACCTTTTCATAGGCTTCGATCACGCCATCCGGCACGCCGATGCCGAGATCGCGCTGGCCTTTCAAAACTGCGATCCAATAATCGCGCTCCAGTCTGACTTTCCCTTCAGGCGACCAAAGGGCGCGCATGGAGGCGGTGGCGTAACGTTCAGCGAGGACATTGGGAATGGAATCAGACATGGGAGGATTGATCTAGGCCAATCGGGGCAGCTTGGCAAATGGGTTGCCGCACGTACAACCACTGCAAAAAAACCGCCTTCCCATGGGCTGGCGTAACGTATTGGAATACAAGGACTCATCGTAGTTGCCATGTAAATAAAATTTAGGCCAGTGGACTGGCTCTATTCCGCACGTTCGGTGCTCCCTGTTCTAGATTGATAGCAATTGTATGAAATTCTTCAGGATTTCCGAAGTTTTTTAACTACCACACACTTTTGGTTTGCAATTGTGGCAATAATTCGCAAATCTACCAATTATCCGGAACCACACATTTAGCCACACCCCGATAATTACCCTGTAATGATAGAAATTATTGATTAGCGTTGTTAACAACTCCTCAACGAGACTCACTTTCGATTTTTACAGTTCATCGCAGGCAACAAGACACACTCCCAATTTTATGGCCGATCTAGCAGCACCCGAACTCATGACCGTGAAAGAGACCGCGGAATACCTCCGCATCCCTCTTCCAACGGTTTATTATCTCGTCCAGCGTGGCCAGTTGCCCGCTGTGCAAATCGGCGGTCGCTGGCGCATCAAGCGCAGCCTGCTTGACCGCGATGTGCTGCGCAAGGAAGACGAGGCCGGGCAGCCTACCGTCATGGTGGTCGATGACGATCCTGCCCTGCAGGCCCTCTTCAAGCAGTTCCTCAAGAAGGCTGGTTTCGGCCGCCTCGTCGTCGGCACCGGCGCGGAAGCCATCACCATGGCGAAGAAGCAGAAGTTTGACTTCGTCTTCCTCGACCTCAAGCTCCCGGACGTTCCCGGAGATGAAGTGTATTCCCAGCTCAAGGCGCTGTATCCGGATCTCCCCATCGTGGTGATCACCGGCTACCCTGACAGCGAAATCCTCAGCCGCATCCTTTCCCATGGACCGGTGACGGTGATCAAGAAGCCGATCGAATACGATCAGCTCAATCTCGCCGTGAAGCAGCTCGGCCACAAAGGTGCCGCCGAAGCCGCCGCCTGAGTTTAGGACCGCCAAGTCACTCCCCCCACTTCAGCCCCGTCAGCATTGCTGGCGGGGCTTTTTCGTGTGGAGCGCGGAATTTATTCCGCAGCACTCCGCAATCACCCACTGCCCCGAGCTTCTGATACGTCCGCGTAAAGCCGTGGATGATCGTGATTGCGATTTCGTCGCAACTGAGAGCTCCACCTCGGTGTGATGAGAGTGATTCGCGGATAAGAATCTGGCGCTTCGGCGGAGTGCTGCGAACTAAAGTCCGCGCTCCTTGGCCGTCTAGAGCGTTTTAGATATTTGTGTGTCCGATTAATCCAGCGCAGCCAAAGCGGCCCCCTCTCCCCGCCCCTGACATACGACAACAACGAATCTTTTCCTTCGGGGAGAGGGCTGGGGTGAGGGGAAGATAGGCACGCTTCGCCAGCATGGAATCCCCCTCACCCTAACCTTTGACTTCGTCTATCTCCGCTTCGCTACGGTTCCCCAAAAGCAGTCTTGGACATTGCCTTATCATCGATGGGGAGAGGGGATTCGCTTAATGTCCGCACTAAGACGTGAACGAACAAGGCTACGAAATAATTTAGACTACTCTTCCTGCACCTCACACCGCCGCCGCCGAGAAAAACACCTTCTCCGCCGTGCCGCGCAGCATCCACGCCTTGTCCTGCTCAGTGAGGAAATCGAGGCGGTCACGGATGATCGCGATGGCGTTGTGGTAGTTGTGCCCGTGCTCCACCTGGAAGGGGCAGTCGCTGGCCCACATCACACGCTGCGGACCAAAGGCATCCCGCACCTGCCGGACCAGCGGGCCCATGTCGGTATAAGGGGCCTTCTTCGCACCCAGGGCATAAAAGGCGGAGGCTTTCACGTGCGTTTTGGCATGCCGTGCCAGGCGCAGCAGGTTTTGCACCTCTTCAGGCTTGGCCGGCCCTGCCATGCCCAAACGGGCGAAATGATCCACCACCACGCCCGTGTCCGGGTACCACTCGCACATCTTGTCCAGCAGCGGCAGCGTGTCCGGATTGATCAGCGGGCAAACGTTCACCTTCAGCTCCGCCGCCGTCTTCCACAGCGTGGCCATGCCCGGGGAGCCCAGCCAGTCAGAGAGGTTCTTCACCTTGCCAGGGCTGATGCGGAAGCCGCGCACGCCCTGCTTCACAAAACTGCGCATGGTTGCAGCCAGCCCTGCCGCGTGCTCGTCCACGATGGCCACGCCGCTGAAGACACCGGGATGCGCGCGCATCATGTCCAGCATGTAGCTGTTGTCCGTCTGGTAGTAGCTCATCTGGATGAGCACGATGCGGCTCACCCCTTCCGGCTTGCAGTGGGCAAACAACTGCTCCGGCGTGAAGCTTGGCGGCTGCATGTCGCTGACGGCAAACCCACGGGCCAGCGGATACTTCTGCACGTCGGGCGTCCACACATGCACATGCGCGTCGATCCAGTTTCCTTTTCCTGAAGGTGAGAAAAGATTGCAGCCTGTGAGAGCGGCGGCAGAGGTGGCAAGGAAGGAGCGGCGTGTCGGGTTCATCTTCACTAATCGTAGCGAAGAACTTCCCTTTTGCGCAAGCCTTTGCACCCGCAGCAGAAATCATTCATCATGCCCCCATGTCCCGACTGCGCCGAATCTGTGTTTACTGTGGCTCCTCCTCTGGCAGCGATCCCCTGCATCGCGCCGCCGCGCATGATCTGGGCGCGTTTCTCGCGCAGAGCGGCATCGGACTCGTCTATGGCGGTGGCAATGTGGGCCTGATGGGAGCCATTGCGGACGGGGCGCTGTCGCAAAAGGGAGAGGTCATCGGCGTGATCCCGAAATCCCTCATGGAAAAGGAGCTCGGCCACGGCGGCGTGACGCAGCTGCACGTCGTCGGCAGCATGCACGAGCGCAAGCAGCTCATGGTGGACCTCAGCGACGGCTTCATCGCCCTGCCGGGAGGCTTTGGCACGCTGGATGAGCTGTTCGAGACCCTCACCTGGCTGCAGCTCTCCTTTCACGACAAACCCGTGGGCCTGCTCAATGTGGGCGGCTTTTTCGATGGCCTGATCGAATTCATCTCTCAAATGAGCCAGAGCGGCTTCCTCAAGCCCGAGCACGCCGCCTGCGTCCTGGTTGAGACTCAACCTGCCGCCCTGCTGGCCCGCATGGAGGCCTTCCGGCCGCCGGATTTGGGCAAATGGATCGAGAAACTGGCCGCTGAGGCACGCTAGTATTGGGCACGCAGGGCACGCTCTCTTTCGTCAGATCGCATTTGCCCCGGAGGGCACCCGATTGTTCGCAGTTTCTCCCTACGCAAAGGGGAGTTCTTGACAGGTTATTCACAAACAATTGAGAGCTCTCATTTCTGTGTCTTGCGCAATCAAAAGCTAGAAAAACCTCCCAAGCGTTCGTCAGGGATCCGGAAGAAAACCTTGAGCGTGGAACCCTTGTGTTTGAATCGTGGAACGTGCAGGGATCGGTCAGTGTGAAACGATTTCGACACTCAATAGGCCGGCCACCTAGCTAGGCAGCTGACTCTAGGAACCCGCATCCAGAGACGCCAATAACCTTTTTAGTTTATTGTAAATCAGTTGTATACGAGACATTAACACAGGAAAAAGCCACCCACTACCGCCCCAATTTGCAGCTACCATCTCCTCAGTAGGTGGCCATGGAAGGCAGAGAGGCCGTGCTTCGGATGAACCACCTTTTGCCACCTATGGATTTCATGGCGCAATTATTTCGTTTGCAACATAAACACTTTCATTTTTGACAATCGCTCCTTTCTCGTTCTGCCTTGGCATTCCCTTTCTGTGAATCGCAAGGAAATTGTTCACATCCGATGTTGAGAATCTTTTTCTGCACCGGCAGATCCTCGGAAATCTTTGTTTCTGAGAAGCTTGGAAGCCTCACTTCTGCCTTGTTGCCACGGTGAGTTCCGTTAGCCTCGTCAGCCACCCAACCTTTCCCCCACCATGCACGCCTATCAAATCACCGGAACCACCGGCCTCGACTCCCTGCGGGCCGTGACCCTGCCAGACCCCACGCCCGGCCCCGGGGAAGTTTTGGTCCGCATCCGAGCCACCTGCCTGAACTACCGGGACTACATGAATGTCATGGGCATCCGCGGCGTGACCGGCCCGGTGCCACGCATTCCCTGCTCCGATGGCGCGGGTGAGGTGGCGGCCGTGGGCGCAGGTGTGACCCAGTTCAAACCCGGCGACCGCGTCGTCTGCCCCTTCATGCCCACCTGGCTGGAGGGGGAATTCAGCCAGACGCATGCCTCCGGGGCGCTCGGCGGAGCCGTGGACGGCCTTTTGCGCGAGCTGGCGGTCATCCGCGCCGAAAGCCTGCTGCCCATCCCAGACTACCTTTCCACCGAAGCCGCCGCCACCCTGCCCTGCGCCGCTGTCACCGCCTGGGATGCCCTGCACTGCCGTGGTGGACTGAAGGCCGGAGAAACCGTCCTCATCCTCGGCACCGGCGGCGTCTCGGTCTTCGCCCTGCAGTTTGCCAAGCTTGCCGGCGCCCGCGTGCTGGCCACGACGAGCTGCGATATCAAAGCCAAGCACCTCCTCCAACTCGGGGCCGATGCGGTGCACAACTACAAGACCGATCCCGACTGGGACACGTGGGCCGTCAAGCAAACCGGTGGCCTGGGCGTGGACAAGGTGGTCGAAATCGGCGGCGCGGAAACCCTCAACCGCTCCCTCAAAGCCACGCGCTTCGGCGGCCACATCGCCCTCATCGGCGTGCTCACCGGCACCAGCGCGGAAGTACAGACCGTGCAGATCCTGCGCAAAGGCATCCGCCTGGACGGCATCTACGTCGGCTCACGCGAGATGTTTGCCCAGATGCTGGCGGAAATGGAACGCGTGAAACTGCAGCCCGTCATCGACTCCACCTTCGATTTCAAAGACGCCCCGGCAGCCTTCCAGCGCATCGCCAGCGGCAAGCACTTCGGGAAGATTGTCATCCGGGTGTGAGGGGTGATCCATCACGCGGCAGCGGTGCTGCATCTACCGCCACAACAGCCCCGAAAACTTCTTCGCCACGGCCTGCCGATGCTTCGGCCATTCACGCGCGACAAAGGCCGGCCAGTCCTTCGTGGTGGCCAGCTTCTTCCCATCTGGCGTGCAGAGAATGAGCATCACCGGCAGCCGCCCCTCGCACAGCGTCGGATGCTCCGTGAGCGCGAAGCACTCGTGCAGCTTCACCTGCACTTCCGGTGACTCGCCCGCATAGGAGACCTTCAGGCTCCCACCCGCGGGCCATGGGATGGAGAGCGGCACCAGTTCATCCAGCCAGCTCACCTGCCCCTGGGCCAGATGCTGGTGGAAGGCGGCCATCAGCGGCGCAGCTTGGGCATCCTTCACCAAGGAGAGGCCCTTGAACGCACGGCCGAGGCACGCGGTGATAGCCTCCGCATCAAAGCGCGGAAACTCCAGTTCGGGCAAGGTGGCGTGAACGAGATCCACCCGGGCCATGAACTGCTTTAGCCGATGGTCCATCAGCGGCAGGTCAAAGGCCCCGGCACGCTGCGCCTCCGCGAGGCAGCGCCCGCTGGCGATGGGATCAAGGTCGCGCTGCTGCGCCTTCTGCTCGATCACGAGGTCGCGGTAGCGCACCACCTTCATCGCGGCCACACGCTTGTTTTGCGCATCAAACAGATGCTCCACCGTGGTGGTCAGGTGCTGCGGAAACATCTCCGAGATCCACGCCGGCTGCACGGCGGTGGCGAGACTGAGCAAAGTTAGCGGGTTGGGCCCACGCGATGGCGCCTCCCGCAGATTGGCGGCCACGAAAAACGCGGCCTCCTGCACCACGCTCTCACGAACAAGCTGGCCTTGGCGCTGCTCGGTGAGATCGCACTCGGGCTTGCCGGGCACGCGGCGTTTGGCCAGTTGATCCACGAATCCGGCCATAAGGCAGCGCAGCAAGGCTTCGTCACTTTTGGCCGTGGTCCCGCCATCGCGATCATACAGCCGCTGCTGCTGCGCGGCGTGCAGGATCTGCTGGCAGGTCTGCTCCACCTGCCGGGCCACCTGCGCATTGATGCCGTGGCTGCGGCAGCGCTCAAAGCTGAAGCCGTTCTCTTTGGCAAATTCATAGGCCCGCATCAGCGTGATGAAGTCGGAGTCGCCGCTGTCCTCAAACATCTCGCGCAGGCCTTTCATTTGCGCATCATCGCGATCCAATCGCGCCAGCAAATCGCGCCCGCTGACGAGGGCCGCGCACAAGGCCGCATCCGGCACGCAGCCGCGCTGGCTGGCCTCGATCACCATGCGCGAGTAACGAGGGTGCATCGGCAGTCGCAGCATCTGGCGGCCCACCGGGGTGAGTTCCGCCCTGCCCTCGTGCAGGGCTCCCAGCATGGTCAGCAGCTTCTCCGCACGCAGCACGGCCTGCGGGTCGGGTTTGTCCAGCCAGTCAAACGTGGCCGCTTCCTGAATGCCGAGCGAGTGCAGCAGCAGCACGACCTCCGCAAGGTCACTGCGCTGAATCTCGGGTGTGTTGCGTTCTTCGCGGGTCTGGTGGCCGATGGAGGTCCACAAGCGATGACAAGTCCCGGGCGCGGTACGACCCGCACGCCCCTTGCGCTGATCTGCACTGGCACGGCTGATTGGTTCCAGCAGCAGCGTGCCGATGCCACGCTCTGCATCGTAACGCGCCACACGCGCCACGCCGCTGTCCACCACGTGACGGATGCCGTCGATGGTGATGCTCGTCTCCGCCACGTTCGTTGCCACGATGACTTTGCGCAGCGAGTTCGGCGCAAAGGCGCGGTCCTGCTCCTGCGGCTCCAGTTCGCCATGCAGGGGAATGCAGGCCACCCGCTCCTGCGTTCGCAAGCCTCGCAAGGCATCCAGCGTGCCATTGATCTCGCCGCGCCCCGGCATGAAGACGAGGATGTCGCCGGGCTCTCCTTCATACAAGATGCGCTCCACCGCCTCCGCCGCCTGCACCGTGAACGGACGCTGATCAGGCACCGGCAGATAACCCACCTCCACGGGAAAACTCTGCCCTTCGGAGACAAGGATCGGGCACGAATTCAAATACGCCGCCACCGGCTCCGCATCGAGCGTGGCAGACATCACCAGCATCACCAGATCCGGCCGCTGGCTCTGCTGCAAATGCTTCACCAACGCCAGCGCCACATCGCTGAGCAGATTGCGCTCATGGAACTCATCAAACACCACCGCGCCAATCTTTGACAGCGAGCGATCATCCTGCAGCCAGCGCAGCAGGATGCCCTCCGTGACAAAGCAGATCCGCGTACCCACGCTGGTGTGGTCATCAAAGCGGATTTGATAGCCCACCTCCGCACCGAGTTTGCCTCCACGCTCCGAAGCCACACGCGCCGCCACGGTCCGTGCGGCCACGCGGCGCGGCTGCAGCACCACGATCATCTTGTCTCCCGCCACGCCTGCATCCAGCAGCATCTGCGGCACCTGCGTCGTTTTGCCCGAGCCCGTCGGAGCCACCAGCACCAGGCGATTGCCGCCTTGCAGCGTGCGCAGGATGTCGGCGTGAATTTTCCAAATGGGGAGCGCGGTGGGGGCAGGCATGAAGTGGGGCGCTCGCTATAAACCAGAACTTCATCTTTTTCGACGAACGATGGTGGATTCCATCCACGGCCTGCGTTTCGTCGGTTTACCCAACCTACCCTCCATGCACCGCCTTTCCTCCCTCCTCCTCGCCATCACCCTCTGCATCGCACCCGTTTCTCAAGCGGACGATTTGAAAGCCGTCGCAGCCAGTCTGGATGGCTACCGTTTCGAATTCGCCTGCAAGGACCCCATGCCGGAAAACCCCAAGCCCGGCGCTGACGGCATCTCCGCGCGTGCGACGAACGATCCCGCCACCAACGACAAGTTCACCGACGTGCGCAAGTTTGGCGGCGAGCCCGGCAAGCGCTACAAGGTCACCCTCCGCGTGCGCGGCGTGGTGGAGCCGATGATGTACAAGGACGGCCAGCAGGTGGGCGAGCACTTCTACATCGGCGGCGCACCCAACAACGCCACCTACAACATCTACCAGCTCACCGTCTCCGCCCCGGCGCAGCATTTCTTCTTCAACCGCCAGGACAAGGTGGGCCACAAGATCTTCACCATCGACTACACCGCCACCATCGAAGTCGAAGGCGGCGCCACGCTCACCCTTCACGGCAACGGCCAGAACGGCCACATGATCACCAACTTCGCCAAACTCGTCGTCCCTGAAATCTCCCCTGCCCCGCAGCCCTTCAACGGCCAGTTCATCCAGCTCAACGTGGTGGAAGTGGCGGAGGTGAAGTGAGTTCAGCAGCCTTTTGTTTCCTGCCATGTCCACCCGCTTTCTGCTTCCCCTCGCGTCCCTGGTGCTGACGGCTGCCTCCTTGTGTGCAGCTCAGCCCAACATCATCCTCATCATGTCGGATGACATGGGCTTCTCGGACCTCGGCTGCTATGGCGGAGAAATCCAAACGCCGAATCTCGACCGTCTCGCGAAGGGCGGCGTGCGGCTCAGCCAGTTCTACAACGCCGGGCGCTGCTGCCCCACGCGCGCTTCATTGCTGACCGGGCTGTATCCGCATCAGGCGGGGATCGGGCACATGATGGAAGATCGCGGTCACGAGGGCTATCGCGGCGATTTGAACAACCGCTGCGTCACCATCGCCGAAGTGTTGAAACCCGCAGGTTACCGCACCTATGCCGTGGGCAAATGGCACGTCACCAAGCACGCGGTGCCAGAAGGCCCCAAGCACAACTGGCCGTTGCATCGTGGCTTCGACCGCTTCTACGGCACCATCACCGGCGCAGGCAGTTTCTACGATCCCGGCACGCTGACCCGCGATGACACGATGATCTCGCCCTTCGTCGATGCTGAGTACCAGCCGAAGCAATACTACTACACCGATGCCATCAGCGACCACGCCGTGCGCTACATCGATGAACATGCCACCGCGCAGAAGGACAAGCCCTTCTTCATGTACATGGCCTACACCTCCGCGCACTGGCCCATGCACGCGCTGCCGGAAGACGTGGCCAAATACAAAGGCAAGTTTGACGCAGGCTACGAATCCATGCGTCAAGCACGCCTGCTGCGCATGCAGCAGATGGGATTGATCGCCAAGAACGCGGAGCTCTCCCCCACATTCGGCGACTGGACACAGGTCAAAGACAAGGAGTGGGAAACACGCTGCATGGAAACTTATGCCGCGATGATCGACCGCATGGATCAGGGCATCGGCCGCGTGGTGGGCACGCTGGAAAAGAAGGGCCTGCTGCAAAACACGCTCATCCTTTTCCTCCAGGACAACGGCGGCTGCCAGGAACCCATCGGCCGCCAGGTCAAGCCGCCCGCGTTCAATGACAAGACCTTTCCTGTCATCGCGCAGGATGCGATCCGCCTCGATGTCATTCCCAAACAAACCCGCGACGGCCAGCCCGTGAAGCAGGGCCAGGGCATCATGCCGGGCGGACCAAACGACTATATCGCCTATGGCGAAGCCTGGGCCAATGTCTCCAACACACCGCACCGCGAGTATAAGCACTTCATGCATGAAGGCGGCATCTCAACACCGCTCATCGCCCACTGGCCCTCAGGGATTCCAGAGGCACAGCATGGCAAAATAGAGACGCAGCCCGGCCATCTCATCGATCTCATGGCCACTTGCGCCGACGCAGCCGAAGCAACCTATCCCGCCGAATTCAACGGCCAGGCCATCCGCCCCAAAGAAGGCATTAGTTTGATTCCCGTCTTCAAAGGCCAGAGTTCAGGCACTCGTTCCATCTTCTGGGAACACGAGGGCAACCGCGCTCATCGCGCCGGTCCATGGAAGCTCGTGGCCAAGGGAAACAAACCATGGGAACTCTACAACATCGATCAGGACCGTGCTGAGATGCACGACCTCGCCGCGGCTGAACCCGAGCGTGTACAAGCCATGTCCGCAGCTTGGGAAACTTGGGCGGCACACGCGCAAGTGCTGCCCGTTGGCGCTTGGAAAAAGCCGGACATTGTCAAAAATGCGAAGGGCAAGCGCTCTAAATAAATGAGCAGGCCTCATTGATTTTGGAACGAAACATGCTCCCATCCTTCCCTATGGACCTTTCCCAAATTGCTCTCGATGTTCCTACACTTAAATTGAGTTTGGCAGTCGTCGGAGGCCTGCTTCTTCTCTCGATGGTACGAATTGTGTTTTTGCTGCGCACCAATTCCCGCCTGCGTGAAACCACCTCCAAAATGGAGCAGCAGGTGCTCAACCAGCATCAGGCGCTCCTCTCGGTCCGTTCGGATTCCAATGCCTGGCGCGGAGAACTGCAGCGCATGTTTGATTCTTTCCGCGCCGAGTTTTCCAAACGTCTCGATGAATCCGAACAACGTTACAAAGAGGTGCAGCAGCGCTGTGACACTGCCGTCAAGCCGGCAGAAGTCTTTGCCCCACCACCGCCTCCACCCGCCGTGCTGGCGAAGATAGTAGCGCCAGAAGAGAAACCAGTTCTGCCCGTCCCGGCGCTGAACATCTCATGAGCCACGCCATCAGAAAAGCCTCGCGGAATTGAAATTCTGCTAACGCGAAAGACCTCCCACAAGATTGATTTAGAACAACATTTGCCGCATACACAGGAATGAATAGTGAACTGCCTCAGGACGTCCTGGTTTTGCTCATCGGTCTCAGCATCGTTACAGGTTTGTTTTCACTTTCCTTGGTGCGCACCTTTCGGCTTCTACGTGCCAACAACCGCATGGAAGATGAAATCGAAAAGATGGAGAAACAGTCTGTGCTGCAGCAGCTGGAGGTCACCTCCGTCCACCATGACGCCATGTCCTGGAGAGCCAAAACCCAGCGTCAGTTTGATGCTCTGCGCAGCGAACTTTCACACCGCCTGCATCAGGTGGATCAGGGTGGTGCCAATGCCCTGAAGGAAATGGATGCAGTGCATCAGCAGACGCTGGCGGTCGCACTTGCCAAGATCTCCGAGCTTGAGGCCGCGCTGGCCACCCAGCCAAAGCCGGCAGCCGCAGCTCTTCCACCACCCTTCACCGCCGCTCTGCCCAAGCCTCCCCCTCCCCCAGCTTCCCTGCCTCCGCTGCCCGCCATGGACACGCTGCGCATCCAGTCTCTTGAGTCCGAACTTGCTGCCACCAAGGCGGAAATCGCCATCGCCAGGCAGCAGAACTCCGCGCTGCAGCGCGCCTTGCTGCTCGCACGACGCAGAGCACCAGTGCCCGCCATGCGTAAAAGTACCCCTCGGGGCGCGGTTCGCAGCGCCTGATCGAAGAAATCGACCAAATGTTTTTTCCTCTCGCCAACCGCGAGAGACCGTCTTTATTCAGGGAAGTAAAGCAGGCCCTTAGCCCTGCATGCCACCCCCACACTTTTTCCGCACCATGACTGACAACCCCACCGTAGATTCCGTCTTTGGCAGCAGTCCTCCACACGACCCCTTTCAAGCCGCGAAAGCCAGCGCTTTGAAAGCCGCCGAAGAGCTGCGTGCTGCAGCTGCGCAGAAAGCGTCCGAATTCCGCGCCGCCGCTGAGACGCGCGCGCAGCAGTTCCGTGACACCGCCGAGCAGAAGGCGACTGACATTAAGGAAAAGGCAGGTGAGTTCGCCGACCACACCTTCAGTGAAGCGCGTGTGCGCTATGACGACCTGCGCGCCGAGGCGGAAAAATTCGCCCGTGAAAAGCCGCTGCAGGCTCTGCTCACCGCCTTTGGCATTGGATTCGTCGTCGGGGCCATTCTGCGTCGCTGATTCTTACATCGCGCCCCCCCCTTTTCATGAACCCCGGCACGCCGCCCGCCCCCGAGGAACGCGCCAGCGCAACAGGACTGCTGCGCTCCGTCGCCTTGTACATTGAGGCACGCGGACGCCTGCTGCATATCGAAGGCCAGGAAGCGGGCAACCGCCTCACCAATCTCTCCGGCATGTTCATGCTGGCCTTGGGCGCCTTCGTCATCGGCTGGATGCTGGCCGCTCCCGCACTCGTCTGGATTATAGCAGACGCCAATGGCTGGCACTGGACGCGGGTGGCTCTTGCCGGTGCCGGCATTCATCTATTCCTCGGCCTGCTCCTGCTCGCCGGACTGAAGTCCAGGCTGCGCGGCATGCAGCTCTTTGAGGAAACTTTCAACCAATTCCGCCGGGATCGCGAATGGCTCGCCAGCAACAAGAACAACTGACTCCGAAGCAGCAGGCTTTGCGTGATCTGGAAGACGCCCGTGCGTCTCTGGCGCATCATGCCGCCCATGCGGTGGAGGAATGGAGTCCCCGGGCCGTGATCACCCGCAGCGTGGAAAAGCATCGCGCTCTGTGGATCGGAGCCGCCGCCGTCGCAGGACTGGCGGTATTGAAAGCCGTCTGGCCATCACAGGGCTCCGCCCGCCATCATGAAGGTTCCCTTAGTGGCGCTCAGAGAAGCGGTTTGTTTGCTCTGCTCCTCAGTCCTTTGCTCGGTCTCGCTCGTAAATCCTTGATGAATTACGGCACCCAGTTGTTTCAAACTTACCTGCGCCAGAAAATATCTCCGAACGTCCCGGATTCCGAAGCAGTCTAGCGTCATCACCTTTTCATGTCCGATCCCAACCAACCCCCACAAGATCTCCTTCCTGTTTTAGGCTCCGTGGACGACTACCTGCGTTTTTGCATGGAGTATGATGCGTCAGACTTGCATCTCGCCACCGGCGCACAACCTGTCTGGCGCCGCTACGGCAATCTGCAGCCCATCTGGGACAATGCGGCGATTCTCACTCCAGAAGATGCCCGCCGCCTCGCCTACGGCTTCCTGGGAGAGGCCCACGTCAAACAGCTTGAATCTCGTGGCGATGTCGATTTCGCCTACTCCCCAGCATTCGGCCGTTTCCGTTCCTCCGTCGTCCAGCAGCGCCTGGGCATTGACATGGTTTTCCGCGTCATCAAGACGCAGATCAAATCTGTCGAAGATCTCGGCCTGCCTGCCACGGCCAAAACACTCACCCGTTTCCACAACGGCCTGATCCTCGTCACCGGTCCTGTCGGCTGCGGCAAGTCCACCACGCTTGCAGCGTTGGTCGATTCCATCAATCAAGAGCGGGAGGATCACATCATCACTCTGGAAGACCCGATTGAGTACATCCTTGAGCCGAAGGGCTGCCACGTGAATCAGCGCGAAGTGCACACGCACACGGCCTCCTTTGCCGCCGCACTGCGCGGTGCGCTGCGTGAAGATCCGGACGTGATCATGATCGGTGAAATGCGCGACCTTGAAACCATCTCGCTGGCGATCACGGCTGCGGAAACGGGCCACTTAGTGCTGGGCACGCTGCATACTAGCAGCGCCGCACGTACGCTGGACCGTGTGCTGGATGTGTTCCCCATCGATCAGCGGGATCAGATCCGCATCATGGTGTCTGAATCCCTGCGTGGCATTCTTTCCCAGCAGCTGGTGCCGAGACTCGACGGCAATGGCCGCGTGATGGCGCTGGAAGTGCTGGTTAACACGCCGGCCGTAGGCAACTGCATTCGTGAAGGCAAGACCTACATGCTCGCGGGTGTCATGCAGACCGGCAAAGGCGTCGGCATGATCACCATGGATGATTCCTTGCGCAATCTGTACTCCTCCGGACAGATCAGCCGCGAGGAGTGTGAGTTCCGCTCCGAGGACAAGGTCTTGATGAAAAAATTCTTTGAATCCTGAGGCCATCAGCCAAGCCAACCGACCACTGCTAACGTCTCATGCCAATCATTGATCAATATTTCCAGAAGCTCATCGAACTGGGCGGATCCGACCTCCACCTCAGCCAGAAGCAGCCGCCCAAGGTGCGCGTGCACGGCAGCATCAAACCCATCTCCGACCAGATCCTGGACGAGCGCCTCATGGAGACCATGATGCGTGAAATCTGCGAGCCCCGCGCCTGGGACCGCTACAAGGAAAAGGGAGACCTCGACTTCGCCTACGAGATGGACGAGGACAATCGCTTCCGCTGCAACTACCTGCGCCAGCAGCACGGCTACGCCGCCGTGTTTCGTATCATTCCCACCAAGATCGCCAGCCTGGAGCAGCTCGGCATTCCACCTGTGGTGAAGGAGTTCGGCCACATGCGCAGCGGCCTGGTGCTCGTCACCGGCCCCACTGGCTCTGGCAAATCCACCACGCTGGCCGCCCTGCTCGATTACATCAACATCAACTTCCGCCGCCACATCATCACGATCGAAGAACCGATCGAGTTCGTGCACCGCAACAAGAAGAGCATCATCACCCAGCGTGAGGTGCCCATCCAGACCCCATCGTTCGCCGACGGCCTGCGCGCTGCTCTGCGTGAGGATGCGGACATCGTGCTCGTGGGCGAAATGCGCGACCTTGAAACCATCTCGCTGGCCCTTACGGCAGCGGAGACCGGCCTGCTCGTCTTTGGCACCCTGCACACCAACAACGCCCGCAAAACCGTTGACCGTATCATTGACGTCTTCCCTTCCGATCAGCAGAGCCAGGTGCGCACCATGCTCGCCGCTTCGCTCAAAGGCGTGGTCGCGCAGCTCCTCATGAAAAAGTCTGACGGCAAGGGCCGTGCAGCTGTGAATGAAATCATGGTGTCCAATCCCGCCGTCGGCGCCATCATTCGTGAAGGTGCCACGCAGAAGCTCTACGACGTCATCATCGGCGGCAAATCCCAGGGCATGCAGTTCATGGACGAAGCCATCTGGCAGAAGCTCCGTGACGGCTACGTCACCCCGATGGAAGCCTACATGAAGGCCATCGACAAAAACCGCTTCAAAGCCTTCCTTCCTCCCGAGGATGCCGGCCTTGCCGTCGCCAGCGGTGGCGACGCCAACAAATAGTCAGCCGCAGATTGGCAGCGAAGCAGCTGAGTCTTGCCGCAGCTTCTGCGGTGAATTAACATCGTTTTAATTCAAGGATGAGCACGGCTTCCGAGGACCATTCGTCAGACCAGCCGCAACGCACCAGTCATCAGCCTGGCCCGTTGGCGATCCTCGCGGCCACGGCGCTTGGCGGAGTCATCGCGGCACGTATTAGCAAAGCTCCCCTGCTCTTTGCAGCGGGTGCTGCGGCCATGGCGATGCTGAAGCAGAAAAAGACCGCTGCTCTACCGCCACCCGCCACGCCAAAGAGCCTGCCGCCCCCTGCTCCACCGCTTGAAGTCCCCGCCCAGAGCCAGGTCGAGCAGTGGCTCTCCCGCCAGATCATTCGCGAAGAGCAGGCCCCTGTCATTGATTTTTCTGAAGCCACCATCACGCCGGAAGAGCCCGCAGATGACTACCAGCCGGAATCCTTTCTTCTGGATGAATTGGACGAATCCTCCAGCTCACCACCACCGGACAACGATTCCTTTGCCGGCCTCACTGAACCCGCGCAGCCGATTCCAGCACCTGCTCCCGAGATCGAGGAAGCGGTAGAAGCAGAACAAGAGCCGGAAGCCCCACCTCCCACTCTCCAATTTTTACAGCAGGCACCACCACCGCCCGCTCCTCCGCCAGTGCTGCTGCAGACATCGTATCCTCCCGTGCCTGGACAAGTGCTGCCTCAGACACCTCCCCCGCCTCCTCCATTGCTTCCCCTTGCAGCAGATGGCGCATGGACTCTCGGTGTCGATCCCCTGCCAAGCCTGAACGAATCCGCGCCATATGTCCCACCCGTCGGCGACATGTTCTTCAGCACTCCGGTTCCGCAAGAAGCCCCCAAGAGCACCATGGAGCCTCCACGCTCCAATATGTTCTCCACCGCCCCTGTGCAGCATGAAGAGCCCGGACCACCGCTCTTTTTCTCCACTTCGGTGTTCCAGGGGGCGGCATTTCCGGATGAAATCCAGGTCGCTCCTCCATTCACACCTGTGCCCCCCATGCCATCACCGGCCCAGTCCGTTGAGGCCCCTGTGTGGGAACCAGCCCCCGTGTTTGAACCTCTGCCCGCAGCAGCAGCGCCAGAGATCCCGGTAGAGCTGGCGGCCCCTGGCGAAGCATCCTTCGATCCCCCGCTGGCCGCAGCGCCTCACAATCCCTGGCAGCAAGAACCGGACGTCTTTGCAACGACGCCCGCAGTTCACTTTCAGCCTCAGATGGCAAGCACCGTGGTCGAAGCCGAGATCATCCTGCGCCCGCGTGCGCCGATGCAAAAGTCCGTCACCTCGAAATCCAAATTTGCCCCTCAGAGCTTCGCCAAGCCATTCTCCACCGAAGACAGCGCCGCCCCTCCTGCCGAAAACGCCAACGACGCCCACTTTCCGGGACCACTGCAATCTCAGCAGGATCCCAAACCTCGCCCCACCTGGCGCTCCTGGTGGCGGGGTGATTGACCCCGCTTAAGGCAGCGCGTTCTTTTTCCGGATCAATCCGCTGTAGATCCACACGGCCACGCAGATGCCCAGCAGCGTCAGCGCAAACCAGTCACCGTAACGTGCATAGAGCGTCAGGTGACCTGCACGCGGCACCTTGACCTCGCCGGGCAGGGTTCCTTCGATGAAGGATGAACCGGTCTCGGGATCTTTAAGCCTGGAGGTGATGCGACCGCAGGTGTCGATAAAGCAGCTCACGCCCGTATTCGTGGCCCGCACCATGGGGCGGCGCAGCTCGATGGCACGGAAGAGCGCATTGGTCAGATGCACTTCAGGTTCTTCACTTTGCAGGAACCAGCCATCGTTGGTGATGTTCACGATCATCTGCGGAGCCTCGCGCACAAACTTGCGCGCCAGACTGCCCACGGTGTCTTCAAAGCAGATGAGCGGGATGATCTGCACCTGCGGCTGCTCCAGCAGCATCGGCTCGGTTTTGTCTCCCGGCGTGAAGGCCCCTTCAAACATGCTGCTCAGAAAGGAAAAAGGAGGGATGCTTTTCAGCGGCAGGTATTCACCGAAGGGCACCAGATGCACCTTGTGGTAATCCTGCCGATGCTCGGCGCTGCCACGAAACAGCACGGCGGACACATGCCCGATCTCAGCGCTTTTATAGAGATCCGTGCCAAAGAAGAGGCTGAAGTCTCCCGCCTGCAGCATGTCATTGAAGTAATTTTTGTGGAAGTCCTGCGGGAGATAGTGATACCGGTCCTCCAGATTGACCGGCAGCGCGCTCTCCGGCCAGATGATGAGATCCGTGGAGGTCTTGCCCTCCTTCGCTGTGCCATACATGCGGGTGAACTGATCGAGGTGCTGATACGTTTGTTCCGCAAGCCTGCCCGTCGCGGCATCCACCAGCGACACGTTGGGCTGCACCAGAACGGTGCGTACGGTGATGGCGTCCTTCTCTTTCGCAGTCAGTTTGAGCATTCCATACCCCGCCGTGCTGAGCATGAGGATCAAAGCCATGGTGAAGTCGAGTCGGGTCTTGCAAGTCCCCTCCCCGCGATAAGCGATGATGAGCCGCGTCATCGTGTTCCAGGCCATGCAGGCCACGAACACCGGCAGAAAGGACAGACCAAAGACGCCCACCAAATCGGCTGCCTGGATGAGGGGCAGCATGCCGGACATCGCCACTCCGAGACCGTTCCAACCAAAGCCGGTGAAGACCGTCGTGCTGCGCAGCCATTCACAAGCCACCCAGGCTGAGGCAGCGAGAAAGGAACAAGCCAGGGAATGCAGCGTGCTCGGCCACCACGCATCTTTGGTCAGCGTGGTCACATTGGGCCGTGCAAAGCGATGAGTAAACCAGGCCCACAGACCAAAGTAAACCGCGCAGTATCCAGAAAGGCCGACCAGCGCGCCGAATCCTGCCAGCTCCGGCAGCAACCCCGACCAGGAGTCGTCAATCGCATTGCCAAGCCTCACGCGCGCCGAATGATGCACCCACTTCAGATTGATCAGAAAGAAGGCCAGCCCGGCCAGATAGCCGCGCCAAAACGGACGCACTTTGACACCTTCAGCAGGCTTCCATGGCCACAAGACGGCCAGCAAAGGCAGGAGCCAGAGCCAGACCGCGAGATTGGAATTCCAGCCTGGAAAGGCAAAGGTCAGAATGATCCCGCTGAGCAGCGGGGCAATGAGCATGAACAGGCGCAGTCGTTTGGTATCAGTCACGGGCCGGGATCATGCCGCCGCCAGACGAAAAGCCAAACGTACATTCCGTCATTTTCACCGTGTCCGATTCCTCCCAAAAGTTGTCCGCACATCAGGCTGGCCAGAAAGCGTTATTTCGAGTGAGATTTCACATCACCAACCATGAAAGCAATCCTGCTCATCCTCCTCACCGCCGTTTTAGCCCATGCCGCGCCCACCGGCCCCATCCGCGTGCTGTATCTGGATGCCGAGGGCAAGGAGCAAACCGCCGTCGGTCCGCTGCATGAGGCCATGCGTGATCTGGGCCGCGATGCCATCTGGTTTGACTATGCCAAGGAGGAACTGCCCGCCGAAAACTACGACCTCATCGTCAAGCCCGGCAGCGATCTGAGCCGCGATGCCATCCTTTCCAAACTCAGCGCCGAGCGCAAAGCCAGCTACGAAGCATTCCTCAAGCAGCGCGATCCCGAGGAGCGCAAGAAGCACCCGCAGGTGGCCAATTACGAAAAGCGCCCGGAGCCGCTCACACTGCAACTGCCCATGAGCGTGAAAGCCAGCATGGAGCGCACCCAGGTGCCGGCGGATTGTGAGCTGAAACTCTTCGCCAGCGAGCCGGACATCGCCAAGCCCATCGCCTTCGCCTGGGATGAGCGCGGTCGTTGCTGGGTGGTAGAGACACGCGACTACCCCCATGGCGTCACCGACAGCGGCGAAGGCCAGGACAGCATCAAAATCTGCGAGGACACCGATGGTGATGGCAAAGCCGACAAGTTCACCGTCTTCGCCGACAAGCTCAACCTTCCCACCGGCATCGTGTTTGCCCGCAAAGGCATCATAGTGGCCGCGCCGCCGAAGTTCATCTACCTCGAGGACACCAACGGCGATGACAAAGCCGATGTGCGTGAAACCGTGATCGACTGCTGGGGCATCCGCGACACGCACGCTCAGGCCAGCAATCTGCACTACGGCTTCGACAACTGGCTCTACGGCTGTGTCGGCTACAGCGGCATCGAAGGTTACGTGGGCGGCAAGAAGCATCAGTTCGCCATGGGCACTTATCGCTTCAAGCCTGACGGCAGCGCCATTGAGATCCTCCATCAGTTCACCAACAACGCCTGGGCGCACAGCACCAACGATGCGGGCGATCAGTTCGGCGGCACCGCGAACGGCGCGCCCATCTTCTTTGGCGGCATCCCCGGAACCGTTTATCCCGAAGGCTCACGCGGCATGACGGCCAAGAAGATCAACGTCGTCGAGGCCTGCCACACCATCACGCCGAACTTCCGTCAGGTGGATGTCTTCGGCGGCTACACGGCAGCAGCGGGCAGCAATTTTATCTACAGCGCCAACCTGCCCAAGCGCTTCCAAGGCAAGGCCATGGTCTGCGAACCGACGATGAAGGTCGTCTCACTCTTCGATGTGCAGCCCGATGGCGCAGGCTGGAAGGCGCTCGACTTCATGAACATCTACGCCAGCAGCGATGAATGGAACTCCCCCGTCCACGCCGAAGTCGGTCCCGATGGCGCCGTATGGGTGGCCGATTTCGAAAACTTCATCATCCAGCACAATCCCACCCCGAGCCTGGAACGCGGCGGCTTCGTGGCCACCACCGGCAAAGGCGGCGCGCATGAGAATGATCTACGCGACCACAGCCGCGGGCGGATTTACAGGATTGTGAAAAAGGGCTACCACTGGTCTGGGGCAATTCCGCAACCTCCGCCGACACCGACGGATGTTCTTAATAACTTGGAAGCAGCCTCCCTCTACAGCCGCTTGAATGCACAGAGACAATTGATCGAGGAGAAGGTCACCTTATCGGATGGGTTGCATGCCAAGTTGGCTCCGATGGAGGGGGTCCAAGCGATCCATGCATTATGGACGCTTCGCGGTCTTGGCACCCTCGACGCCAAAACCCACCAAACCGCGCTCATCTCCAAAGACGCCAAACTCCGCCGCAATGCGATTCGCGCTCTTGGCAACGACAAAGCAGCGCAGGACTTGTTCTTCGGCTCCGGCGTCATCAGCGATCCCGATTTGCACACGCGCCTCGCCGCTTTCGTCAAGCTCGCGGACTTCCCCACCACGCCAGAGATTCAAACGCTGGTGAAAAAGCTCGCCATTGATCCGGTGGTGAAGAATGACGAATGGCTGGCGGAAGCCGCCAAGATGCTGGGCAAGAAACACAAGGCGCTGAACTACAAGGAAGGCCCGAATCTGCTGCCGAACCCCGGTTTTGAAGAAATCGCGGAAGGCTCCAAAACGCCCACCGCCTGGCAGCACCGCGACTACGGCAAGAAGCCCGGCAATGCCGGAGCCGAATGGAGCATCGTCACCGATGAGAAGATGATCCACAGCGGCAAGCAAGCTTTCCGCGTCATCACCCGCGATGATGCCGACACCAGCTTCTTTGCCGACGTGCCGCTGAAGCCAAACACGGAATACAAACTCAGCGCCTGGATCAAGACCCACGGTTTCCGTGGCAAAGCCAGCCTCAATGACCACCTCGGGCGTTCCGAAACAACCAAGATCACCCGCACGCAGGACTGGACCGAAGTGGACGTGACCTTCAACAGCAAGACCCGCGACAAAGCGAGCATCAACCTCCTCCACGTGGGCAAAGGCGACACGATCTTTGATGATGTGCGCCTCGTGGAAATGATTCCCGAAATCGAGGACGATGAATCCAAGCTCGTTGGCGATGTGACACGCGGCGCGAAAATCTTCTGGGAGCATCCCGTGGCCGCCTGCAAAAACTGCCACATGCTCAAAGGCCAGGGCAGCGCCGTCGGCCCAGCGCTGGACGGCATCGCCACGCGTAAAGACGCCGCCTACATCCTCGAAAGCCTCACCAATCCGAACGCCAAGCTCGCCGAAGGCTACACCGCCACACCGATCTCTCCGATGCCACCGATGAACCTCATCTTAAAGCCCCAGGAGTTCGCCGATGTGAAGGCGTTCATCATGAGCCTGAAGTGAAGCAGCACCTGCCATGAACTTCATTGCGCGCGCTCTTCTACTGATCCTGACCACCTGCCCTGCTTTGTCGCAGTCGGTCGAAAGCGAGCCACGCAAGTCGTGGGGCCCGATTGTGCTGAAGGAAGATGACCGCCCCGCCTTTCCCCCGCCACCCGAAGGTTGGGACAAGCGGCGGGAGGGCATCCCGCACGGCAAACTCACGATGATTGAGTACGATTCCAAGACCGTGGACACGCGGCGGCGGATGAATGTGTACACACCTCCCGGCTACACGCCGGAGAAAAAACTGCCTGTTCTGTACCTGCTCCACGGCATCGGCGGCGATGAAACGGAGTGGGAGCGTTTTGCACACCCGGACGTGCTGCTGGACAATCTCCTCGCTGATGGGAAAGCGGTGCCAATGATCGTGGTCATGCCAAACGGCCGAGCACAGAAAAACGACCGACCCACAGGCGATGTCTTCAAGCATGCGCCAGCCTTTGCGTTTTTTGAGCACGACCTGCTGGACGATGTGATCCCGACCATTGAGGCGCGCTATTCCGTGCAGGCGGACCGCGAGCACCGTGCGCTGGCAGGACTCTCCATGGGTGGCGGGCAGGCGCTGAATTTCGGGCTGGGTCATCCCTTGCTCTTTGCATGGGTCGGCGGCTTCTCCTCCGCACCCAACACCCACAATCCCAACGAACTGCTGCCAAACGCCAATGCGGCCAAACACCTCCACCTGCTCTGGCTTTCCTGCGGCAGCAAGGATGGGCTCTTCTCCATCAGTCAGGATTTTCATGCCTGGCTGAAGGCTCAGGCAGTACCGCATGTATGGCACGTCACTGACCACGAACACGATGCCCCGGAGTGGAAGCAGGCATTGTATCATTTCCTGCAGCAGCTCACTTTCAGCGCGGTCGCACCGACTGGTGGCAAGATCTCTCCGCAAAATGGCGGATCGTCAAAGATCGGCAAATGATGCATGGAAAGTTTCCGGATGACGTGCGCTGTGCAGCATCGCTCCAAAGTAAATCAGCCCATCTTCAACAAGATAATAGATGATGTAGGGAAAGCGAGGAACCAGGCAACGACGCACACGCCCATCAAAGATGCGCCAGCGCAATGGGTCTGCGGCAATCTCCACACAGATGCTTTCCACGGTCTGCACAAAGCTGCGCCCCAGCTCCCGGCCTTCGGCAGTGTAGCGTCCTGTGATGCAGCACAGCTCCGCTTGGAAGTGCTCTGAATAAACCACCCTCATGCCACAAGCGTCCTGGCAGCCGCAAACACCTCATCATGGCTCAATCCACGTTCCCGACCTGCTTTAAACGCCTCAAAGCGTTTCTCGACCTCCGCTGCAATTGTGGTGTCATTTTCCCACTGCGCTGGCAAATCCGCGTCCACGGTCTCCCAGATGATTTCGGCCAGAAAACGTCGTTCCTCGGATGACAGACGAACGGCTTGGGCAAAGAGTTCCTGAGTGGCCATGATTCCAGATGATACCGGATTGTTCCGGGACTGCCAAGACTGGATTTTGGTCCGTTCCAAGAGCCGTTCCCTCCCGGTGAAAGTTCATATCCCATTCGCAGCGTATAAGTGCCATCCATGTCGTTCTCGTCCTCAGCCTCAGCCTCCCCCCACCGCTGCTCCGGCCCGCTGTCACGGCGGAGTTTTCTCAGCATGGGCACGCTCGGGCTCACAGGCTGGTCGTTAAGCGACACCTTGCGCGCCGAGACGATTGCCAAGGCTGCGGGAAAACGACTCAAGGACAAGTCGGTCATCTTTGTCTGGCTGCCGGGCGGCATGTCGCAGCTTGAGAGCTACGACATGAAACCGAATGCACCGGTGGAATATCGCGGCGTGCTCAATCCGATCCGTACCAAGGTGCCCGGCACGCACATCTGCGAGTTGTTTCCCAAGCAGGCAAAGATTGCCGACAAGTTCAACATCATCCGCAGCGTGCACCACGAGTTCTCGGATCATGGCGGCGGGCACAAGCGTTTCATGACCGGGCGCAATCCCGCGCTGCCGGTTGGCTTCGTCAATGATGCGCCTTCGGTGCAGTCCATCATCACCCGCAAGCTGCAGCGCGCCGGACAGGCCATGCCCACCTGTGTGGCAGGTGTGGATCGTGGTCGCAGCGGCATCGATATTTTCTCGATGGGCGCAGCCTATCTCGGGCCTTCCGCCTCCCCCTTCATGGTGGTGGGAGATCCCAGCGCCAAAGATTTCAAGGTCGAGAACATCGGCCTGCCGCCTGACATGGCTTCACGCATGGACGACCGCATGCACCTGCTCAAGGGCATGGACAATCTCAAGCGCGAGATGGATCGCAGCGGCCTCATGGACGCCATGGACAGCTTCAGCCAGAAGGCTTTTGGCATGCTCACCACGCCCTCCGTGCGTGATGCCTTTGATCTGACCCAGGAGTCTGCCCAGACTCGCGAGCGCTACGGTTACAGTACCTACGGCCAGCGCGGCCTCATGGCACGCCGTCTCGTAGAAGCTGGCTGCCGCTTTGTGACCATGGTCTGGGAGAATCCTTTCTCCACGACCATCCCGAAGAACTGCACCTACAACTGGGACAGCCACGCGGTGAACTGCGACATGTATGCCGACGCCCGCTGGCGCATGCCGGTGTATGACCAGGCGGCATCTGCATTGATCGAGGACATCCACCAGCGCGGGCTCGACAAAGACGTGCTCGTCATCATCACCGGTGAATTTGGCCGCACGCCCAAGATCAACACTCAGATTGGCACTCAAACCGGCGTGAGCCAGCCTGGGCGCGACCATTGGCCCAGTGCGATGTCCTTCATCGTCAGCGGCGGAGGCATGCAAACCGGCCAGATCATCGGAGCGACAAATCCACGGGCAGAATTCCCTATCGAGCGCCCACTGAACCCCAACGACCTCTGGGCCACGGTTTACCAGCATCTCGGCATCGACCCAGAAGACTCCTTTGATGACTTCCAGGGCCGCCCGATGCCCATCCTTCCCTTTGGCGATCCGATCAAAGAACTGCTCCCGCTGGCTTAATATGGCGGGGCATCCAAAACGGAGAGCAGCAACGTTAGTTTGACCTGAAGGCCAGTCTGGCCTTGATAACCGGACTCCTGGCCACCCGGCCTGAACGCAACCCACACCCACACAACCTCTATGGCACTCTCCGTCGGCTCCAAAGCCCCTGGCTTCACCCTCAAATCGAAATCCGCCACCGGCCTTAGCGATGTTTCGCTTCCAGCCGGCAAGAACACCGTCCTGCTGTTCTTCCCCCTCGCTTTCACGGGCGTCTGCACCCAGGAACTCTGCGACATCACCGCAGGCCTCAGCTCCTACAGCGACCTGAACGCCGACGTCATCGGCATCAGCGTGGACAGCCCCTTTGCACAGGAAGCCTGGGCTCAGAAGGAAAAGATCGGCATCACCCTTGTCAGCGATCTGAACAAGGAAACCACCAAGGCCTATGACGTGCTCTTCCCAGGACTCGCCGGCATCGGCGACACCTCCGCCCGCGCAGCTTTCGTCATCGACAAGAGCGGTGTCATTCAATACGCCGAACAGACCGCCACGCCGAAGGATCTTCCTGACTTCGCCGCAGTGAAGGCCAAGCTCGCGGAGCTGTCGTAATCGACCTGCTGTAGTCAACAATCAGATGCCATGTGATGAAGAATCACATGGCATTTTTGTTGCTGACCAACCCGGCAGGACGTGGCTTTTCTACCTTCTTTTTCCCACTTCTCCACACATGGCCGCTCACGCTGATCAATTCTCCATCCCCACCCGGGGCAAGGGCACCTATGAAATCACTGAGCGCTGTCAGGAGATTGTACGCGTCAGTGGCATTCGCACAGGCACGGTCACAGTTTTTGTGCAGCACACGAGCGCGAGCCTGGTGATTTACGAGAATGCCGATCCCTCAGCGCGCACCGACCTCCACAGCTTCTTTGACCACCTCGTGCCGGAGGACACGCCTTATTTCGTTCACACCTATGAGGGGCCGGATGACATGCCAAGCCATCTGCGCATGGCGCTGACCCGCACCTCCGAAGTTATTCCCGTTGTAAACGGTCGCCTCGCCCTTGGGACATGGCAGGGCATTTTTCTCTTTGAGCACCGCCGGGCCCCGCACACGCGGAGCATTGTTGTCAGCGTCGTGGGGGAATGATAGCACTCCGCCACTCTCACGCGGCATCCACACCGTCCAGCGCCCGCAGATAATCAAACGAGTACAGCCCGGTGTTATGCCCGTCGCTGAAATCAAACTGGATCGCGTAGCCTCCGACCATGCGCCAGTCCTTCACGGTGACACCGGGAAAATGCTTTTGATTGGTGCCACCGATCTTCTTTCCCAGCAGATCACGTTCGCCGGTGTTCTCGGCGCTGGGTGAGGCGGCGCGCAGTTTTTCCATGGCGATGAACTGCTCAGTGCCATCGCTCCAAACGAGGGCAACTTCGGTTCCGATGAGTTCCAGGCGGGTCGGGGTCATGAGAGAAAGGCTACGAGGTGGGAAAGCAAAAGGGACGCTCGAAAGCGTCCCTCTTGAAGAATGATGGCTAATCCGGAGGGATTAACGGGAGTAGAGTTCGACGACGAGCTGCTCGTTGGCGATCGGGTTGATCTCTTCACGCACTGGGACGCGATTGACAACACCGCTCATCTTGTCGCGATCGACAGTCATCCAGTCGGAAGCAGGAGTGCCCTGGGTCATTTCAAGGAAACGACCGATGAGCTGCTGGCTGCGCTGGCTGGTGGTGCGAGCGGCGACGACGTCACCGGGCTTGCACTGATAGCTGGCGATGTTCACCACTTTGCCGTTCACAGTGATGTGACGATGGCTGGTGAGCTGACGGGAGGCGAAACGGGTGTTGGCGAAGCCCATGCGATACACGACGTTGTCGAGGCGCAGTTCGAGCATCTGAAGCAGGTTTTCACCGGTCACGCCCTTGCGGCGCTGAGCTTCAGCGAAGAAGCGGCGGAACTGCTTTTCCATGAGGCCGTACTGGTAGCGCAGCTTCTGCTTTTCAGCGAGGGCGGTGCCGTACTCAGAGGTCTTGCGGCGGGTGTTGCGAGCACCGTGCTGTCCTGGTGGGAAATTACGGGTTTCGAGAGATTTAGAAGGACCGAAAAGCGCAATGCCGAAACGGCGATTGATTTTTTCGCGAGGACCTGTGTAGCGTGCCATAGTGGGTAAGAGAAAAGAGCTGAAAAATTAGACGCGACGGGCTTTTGGCGGACGGCAGCCGTTGTGCGGGATGGGAGTGACGTCCTTGATGGTGGTCACTTCGACACCGAGGGCCTGAACGGCACGCACAGCGGACTCACGGCCGGAGCCAGGACCACGAAGGCGGACTTCAGCTTCACGGAGACCATGGCCCATTGCCTGGCGGCAGGCATCCTGAGCAACGACCTGAGCGGCGTATGCAGTGCCTTTACGGGAACCACGGAAGCCCATCTTGCCAGCGGTGGACCAGCCGATCACGCCACCTGCACGATCAGTGATCGTAACGATGGTGTTGTTAAAGGTGGCATAAACGTGGACAAGGCCTGAGGAGACGTTCTTGGAACCCTTGGCCTTGACGACCTTCTGTTCGGCGGCTTCACCACCGATTTCGAGCCAGACGCTCTGGGAAACCTGTTTGTCGCCACTGCCGGAGGGGCGTTGGTCTGCACCAGGAGCAGCAGGTGCTGCGCCAGGGGCGGGTGCCGCTACCGGAGCGGGGGCTGCTGCCGGAGCGGGGGCTTCGGCGGCGGGTGCGGTGGGGATCGTTTCTTCAGCCATGATATGGAACGGGGACGTTGCTAAAATTCAGATTACTTCGCCTTCTGGGCACCCACGGTCTTACGTGGACCCTTGCGAGTGCGGGCGTTGGTGTGTGTACGCTGGCCGCGCACTGGCAGACCACGACGATGACGATGTGCACGGTAGCAGTTGATACCAAGGATGCGCTTCATGTGCATCTGAAGCTCACGACGAAGGTCGCCTTCGATCGGAATCTTCATCCCCTGAACGGTCTGGGTGATCGCAGCGATCTGTTCGTCGCTCAGTTCACCTGCCCGAATGTTCGGGTCGATGTTGGTGGCGGCAAGAATCTTGCGGCTGACGGAAAGCCCAATGCCGTAGATATACGGAAGTGAGTATTCGATTTTCTTTTCGTTCGGGATTTCGACTCCAAGCAGGCGGGCCATAATTCAGTGTATTGGGATTTAAAGAAAGGATTAACCCTGACGCTGTTTATGGCGTGGATTTTTGCAGACAACACGGACAACACCTTTGCGGCGGATAACACGGCAAAGTTCGCAGAGAGGTTTAACGGAGGTACGGACGCGCATACAAGAGTAGTGAAAGAAGGTGAGTCTGGGGGAACTCAAAACCCTGCTTTTGGAGCAGGGGGCAGGATGTCTAACACAGACGAAAAGAGGCGCAAGCTGGAATTTGATGAGTTATTCACATTTGTGGAGAGCAGTTGCCCCCGCCTCGATGAAAGGCATCATGCAAGCCTGATGAAAAACGTTCTCTGTTTTGGCGATTCTAACACTTGGGGCTTCAAGCCCGACAGCATCTCACTCCCCTGCCCTGAACGCCACCCGCATGACGTGCGCTGGACTGGAATTCTGGCTCACGAACTGGGCACCAGCTTTCGGGTGATCGAAGAAGGTCAAAATGGTCGCACCACCGTTCACGATGACCCCTTTGCCCTAGCACGCAACGGCAAGACGGTGCTGCCTGCCATCCTGGAATCCCACAAACCGCTGGATCTGGTGGTGCTGATGCTCGGCTCGAATGACCTCAAAGCCGTGTATAGCGTTTCCCCTGGAGAGATTGCCACCGGGGTCAAAATGCTGGCGCAGATGATTCTGGGCAGTGATGCCGGCATCGGCAACAAAGCACCCAAACTCCTGCTGCTCTGCCCGCCTGCCATCGGCGATCAACTGCACCTGCCGGACGTCGCCGCCAAGTTCCCCAACGGTCAAAAAGACAGCCGCAGGCTGCCGAAGTATTATGAGGCTATCGCCAGTTCACTCGGCTGCGGATTCCTCAATACGCAAACACTGATCGAACCCGGCAGCGACGGCATCCATTTAGATGCGGCTGCGCATGGACGGCTCGGCAAAGCCGTGGCAGCACTCGTGAAATCCATCCTCCCACCTGACGCATGACCCTGATCGAATCCTTTTATCCCGTGCTGAAACCGTGGCTCTTCCGGCTTGATGCCGAGCGAGCCCACACACTCACGGTGAAAATGATGATCATCGCGCATCGCCTCGGCATGCTCAGATCGGTGGTCAGCGGACCCCAGCAATCACGCTGCGTGATGGGGCTCACCTTTCCAAACGCTCTCGGGCTCGCAGCCGGCATGGACAAGTCCGCCAGTGCGGTGGAGGCATGGGGTGCGCTTGGGCTTGGCTCAGTGGAAGTCGGCACCCTCACGCCACGCCCGCAGCCAGGCAATCCGAAGCCCCGCCTCTTCCGCCTGCCCGAGCATGAAGCACTGATCAACCGCATGGGCTTCAACAACCCCGGCATTCAGTCCGCCGTGGCAAAGCTCAAGCATCGTCGCACCAAGGCTGTCGTCGGCGTGAACATCGGCAAGAACTTCGACACACCGAATGAGGATGCAGTGAGTGATTATCTCATCTGCCTGAAGGCTGCGTATCCGGTCGCTGATTACATCGCCGTGAACATCTCCTCTCCGAATACGAAGGGGCTTCGCGATCTCCAAGCCGAGGGTGCGGTGCGCGAACTGATCTCTGCTTTGAAGAAAGAACAAGCCGTCTTGAAGCAGGAGCATGGCAAACAGGTGCCGTTTCTCGTCAAGATTGCCCCCGATCTGAATGAGATGCAGATCGAGGCGCTCGCCCGCGTCTTCAATGAACAGAACATCGACGGTGTCATCGCCACCAACACGACCATTGATCGCAAGGCCATCACAGGTCATCGGCTGGCAAATGAAACCGGGGGCCTGAGCGGTGCGCCGGTGCGGGAACGCTCCGATCTTGTGCTGCAGGCCTTCCGCTCGCTGCTGAAGGAGCAGATCCCGCTCATCGGCGTCGGCGGCATCCTCTGCGGAGCCGATGCGGTGGAGAAGATGAAGGCAGGCGCGGCCCTTGTGCAGGTGTACAGCGGGCTGGTGTATCGTGGACCGGGTCTCGTCAGAGAGGTGATCGAGACGATTCATTAGCCAGTCACAACATCCACCTCCACGCCTTGACCTTCTTCCCCCATCTGCCAAATTAAGAGCCATGGAAAATCTTCCCAAAATTCACGAAAAACAACCCGTCGCTGTTGAACTTCCCGCAGGAGACCATTGGTGGTGCGCCTGCGGTTTGAGCGGACATCAACCGATGTGCGACGGCAGCCACAAGGGCACTGGTTTTGGCCCGAAGAAATTCAATCTGCCTGAGGCCAAGAAGGTCTGGCTGTGCAACTGCAAGCAGACCAAGAACCCGCCTTTCTGCGATGGCAGCCACAAGGCGCTCTGATTCGTAGAGTACTTTTAAGTATTCAAAGTCCGCGAAACGCGCCGTGATGGGAATAACCCGCACGGCGCGTTCTCCTACCTGCCAATCCCTCCCCCAACCATGAATCGAAGCTGCTTCCTGTCACTCGCCTCCTTGCTGTTCGCCGCCACCGTCGCTTCTGCGCAAACCTTTGGCCTTGGTGATGCCGGCGAGCCGAAGCAGCAGCGAGTCACGGCGGAACTGGTTGCCGCAGTGTCTGCCGCAGCACCGGGCCAGCCGTTTCAGGCCGCCGTCAAACTGGTGCATGCGAAGGATTGCCACACGTATGGCAAGGTCCTGCCACCGGGCGTCATCGGCAAGCCCACCAAGCTGACCTGGACCCTGCCCGAGGGCTGGCAGATCGAGGAACTGACCTGGCCAGCAACCCATCAAGTCCCCTCCACTGACGGAGCGATCAGCGAGGGCTATGACGGCACGGCATACCTGCCGGTGAAGATCACCCCGCCAGCCACTGCCGCCGTGGGCAGCAACGCCGAACTGAAAGTAAAAGTGAATGCGCTAGTGTGCGATCCGAAAAGCTGCCTGCCCTTTGTCAAAGAAGTCGCGCTCACGCTGAATGTGGCCACAGCGCCGGTGGCCAATGCAGCGAATGCCGCCGCACTTGGCAGCACAGCCGTAGCGCCTGCCACGAATGAAGCACAGCCCGCTGCGCCCAAAGTTGTGGAACCAGCAACAACCTCTGCTGCTGCACCAGCCGCCGCTCCTAAAATTCCCCTGACCTTTGCGCAATTGCTCCTCTACGCCTTCATCGGCGGCTTGATCCTCAACATCATGCCCTGCGTGTTTCCGGTGCTCGGCATCAAGGTCACCAGCGTGGTGCAACAGGCGGGTGAAGACCGTCGCAAGGTGGTGCTGCATGGCCTGATGTACACCGTGGGAGTGCTGCTCTCGTTCTGGGTGCTTGGCGGATTCGCCATCGCGCTGAACAAGGGCTGGGGCTCGCAGCTTCAATCACCGGCTTTCAATTTCTTCCTAGCCGCCTTCTTCCTCATCTTCGCCCTGAACATGGCAGGCCTGTTTGAGATCGGCACCTCGGCCATCGGTGTTGGCTCAGGCTTGCAGTCCAAAGGCGGCCTCGGCGGCTCCTTCTTTTCCGGCCTGCTGGCCACAGTAGTCGCCACCCCCTGCTCAGCTCCGTTTCTCGGCACCGCCCTGGGAGCCACGCTCGCACTCCCACCCTCGCAGTCGATGCTGATCTTTACCCTCATCGGCCTCGGCCTCGCCAGCCCCTTTCTGCTGCTGTCCGTTTTCCCCGGCCTCATCTCCGCCCTGCCACGCCCTGGCGCGTGGATGGAAAGCTTCAAGCAGGGCATGTCCTTCCTGCTCTTCGGCACCGTGGGTTTCATGCTCTACGTGCTGACCAATCAGATCGAAGGCCTGCCAGTGCTGTTCGCCATCCTGAGCCTCGTGCTCATCGCCCTGGGCTGCTGGATCTACGGCCGCTGGGCACTGCCGCACAAGCCCGCTCGCACGCAGAACATCGCCCGGCTACTCACCTTTATCGCCGTTGCAGGCGGCCTGTGGGCCGGATTTCCAAATGCCTCTGCCAAACGCTCCCATGCCGAAGAAGCGGTAAATCTCACAGACCCCGATGCGCTGCATTGGGAAACCTGGTCTCCCGAAAAAGTGGCCGCGCTGCGTGCCGCCAAGCAGCCCGTCTACATCGACTTCACCGCCTCCTGGTGCTGGACCTGCCAGGTCAACAAACGCGTTTATAGCGATACCGGCCTGCGTGCCCTCTTCAAGCAGCACCACGTCGCCACCCTCAAGGCCGACTGGTCCGATGAAAACGAAACCATCCGCCTCGCCCTCGAAGCCTTGGGTAAACGCGCCGTGCCAGTGAACGTGCTCTACATCCCCGGTGTGGAAGAACCTTTCATTCTCGATGAACTGCTGACGGTGGGCAATGTGACAGCGGCGCTGAAGAAACTGGTGGAGTAACAATCTCAAAAAGCATTTTCATACTTCAGAAACGCGATCATGACCACCTGGGCGCAACGGTCAGTGCCTGAAATCGTCACATCGTGGCGCCCTAGGTACGACGAAAAATGGAGGAACTGGATCCGAGAGTCGTATGGTCGTTACGCTTCGACTGATGACGCCACTCACCGTCATGGCGTAAGAGACTTCGCCATTATTGCGGGTGATTCGGGAGCACCGGAACTCTGCGCATTAATCGCCCTCTACGGGTTGAGCCTGGTCAAGACGGAGAGCGAACGTAACGGCTTTGACTCTCACATACGGATCATCACCGTTGGCATGGGAATGGAATATCATGTCAATCCTCCGCCTGGATTGGGAGCACCTCCCGGAGAATACCACGAGCGTGAAAAGTGGCATCTCGACCGCCCCGCATGGGTAGCTTGGCGGGAGCACAAACTTCAAGACTTTGGAGGGGACAGAAAATCCGCTGCAGAGGCTTCAGTTAAACTGGCATGCATACACGCAGGAATTCTCGTGGGTGATGAGGAGCTGACCTTCGAGTCTCTTTGTGATCCGCTTCTTTGGCGTCCATCTAAGCAGCAGTCGGAATAAGCCTGTGCTCTGCCATGAACAACATCTCCTTAAGCCTTGTCGTTCTCCGTTTCACTGACCTTGAACGAGCCGCGCGATTCTACGAATCCCTGGGCATGAAGTTCATCCGTCACCGGCATGGCGGTGGTCCCGAGCATCTGTCCGCAGAGCTGGGCGGCTGTGTTTTTGAGCTCTATCCCCTGTCTTCAAAAGGGGCTTCGACACTCGGCACCCGTATCGGCTTCCGGGTCCCCTCACTTGATGCCGTGATTGTGGCCCTCAGCGACTTCCCCGCCGCCATCGTCGCCCCTCCGCAAGAATCACCCTGGGGTCGGCGAGCCGTCGTATCAGATCCTGAGGGGCATCGCATTGAGCTGGTGCAGGAATGATCACATGGTCACCGGTTTCATCACTTGCTCTGCACACGTGTGACACTAAAGTAGCACTTCATGCGAACGGAACTTGTCACGACACTAAAGCGCAAGGCCACCGAGATCATTGCTGGTTTTGATTCTGATCAAGCTCCTGTTCTCATCACTCAGCACGGCAAACCCGCCGCGTATCTCATGGCCGTCGAAACGTTTGAGACACTCAACAGGCGAATCGGCATGCTAGAAGGCATTGCTCGCGGCGAACGTGCCATTGAAGAAGGGCGGGTTGTCACACATGCCGAAGCCAAGAAACGCATGTCACGATGGCTCAAATAATCTGGACCGAGCCGGCGCTGAACGACCTCGACACCATTGCCGATTACATCGCCCTCGACGATCCGCAGGCGGCACGCAATCTGGTTCGGAAGGTATTTGAGCATGTCGAGCAGCTTGAAAAGCATCCCGACAGCGGCTCACGCCCGCCAGAAATGCGACGGTCGCGCTACCGCCAGATTGTTGAAGCTCCATGTCGTGTTTTGTATCGTCACGATAGAGAGCGGGTTTTCATTCTTTACGTCATGCGTGGCGAGATGCTGTTCAGCAAAGCCAGGCTGGTGAAGCGGGACCGAGGCAGTCGGAGCGCTTAGTCCGTGCTTGAAAGCCTGCCCTTGATAGCAACAAGCCCCTCAAACCTTCGTCAACTGCCTCCTCAAACTCAGTTCCACCGCGGCGATGATAAGCGACAGCGTAAACAGGATCACGATGCTGTTGATCCAAAGGGTGTTGTACTTGGTGCCCAGATACATTTTCCGCGTCCCGAAAAACACATTGGGACTGGTCTTGCGACGATAGTCTTCGCGTTCCATCTCCGCCTTGGTCACGAGGTCGAGCACCTTGCGGTTCACGTAGATTTCTTCGGCACTGACACCGTCGTTCTGCTGCAGCATGCTGTCGAGCATCGGGGGCTCGATACGACCGCTGAGCACCGCATCACGGATGGAGCCGAGGCGCTTGGAGATTTCGCGTGGGTTCTCGGCGTACAGGCCGGAGACGACTGCCAGAGACTGCTTGGTGAGTTCCAGTTCATGACGCTGCCGGTCGTTCATGTCCGCCCCTGAAGGCGGCAGCAGCGACTGGATGCGTTCATCAAGAAAGTCCTGATTGCGCGTGAGCGGGTTGAGCTTGGACTGCGAGATGACCATGCCCTCATAAGACCAGCGCAACGGCATGAACTGGCAGATGAAGGGCACCTTGAGCTTGCTGGCGTTTTCCTCGTCATTGCCGGATTTTTTGAGCCACTTGCCCACGGAATAGACCAGGTCGAGATTCTTGTTCATCTCCTCGTACTTGATCAGCGCACCACCAAGAATGATCTGCGGAATCAGGAGCAGCGGGATGGCATTCACCGCAGTGCGGTTGTCACTGACGATGCTGGAAATGAACAGCCCCAGGCAGACACCCGTGAGAGAGGTGAGGAACATCCACCAGAGGTGAATCAGGAACATGTCGCGTATCTCCAGCACCCAGTTGCCGATGAGCAGGTAAATCACACACTGGATGAGCGCGAAGGTGGAGAGCGAGATGATCTTGCCGCTGAGATAGTAAAACGTTCGCAGGTTGTGATTGCGCTCCCGGCTCAGGGTGTGGCGGTCACGGATGATTTCATCGGCGCTGTTGGTCAGCCCGAGAAACATCGCCACGACGAGGCTCATGAAGAGGTAGGTCGGGATGTGGAAGGCGGTGGCAAAAGTGTAGTGCGTCTCTTCGGAGTACTTGAGCACGCTGGAAATGATCCAGGCAAGCAAGGGAGCCTCAAGCAGAGTCGTGAGCAGATTCGTGCGGTTGCGCAGCTTGCTGAGGAAGGCGCGCTTCAGCAGGGTGAAGAAGAGAATGCTCTCCTCGCGGAAGGTATGCTTCGGCGGCTTGGGCGTGCTGCGCATGCGGCTGGCGCTGTGACTTTCATCGCGCTTGGGCCGGGCGATGAGGCTGGTGCTGCCCGGCGCGGACCGCTGCTTGGCCATGGTCTCCATGATGAGATGCCGCTGATAAGAGTCGCGCCAGAAGTTGGGCGGAAAGCGGCGCGCAGCCACGAGATGCCCGTCCGCACTGCGCTCATGAATAATGTCTCCGCTGATGTCTCGCAGCGGTGTTTCCAGCACGTCGAAGACGAAGTCTGGCGTGAGCTTGTCGGGCGGCTGAGCATCAGCATCCCCAGCCTGACCGGTCTCCGTGTGATACACGCGCCAGAAGTACTCGATCATACCCTGCGGCGTGCCGAAGTAGGCCAGCTTGCCGCCTTTGTCCAAAAGCAGGGCCTTGTCGAACATCTGCAGCAGTCGTGAGCTGGGCTGATGGATGGAGGTGATGACGATCTTGTTGCGCGCCAGACTGCGGATGATTTCGAGCACATGCTCGCTGTCCTTGGATGAGAGGCCAGAAGTCGGTTCATCAAAGAGGTACACGTCGGAGATGCCGATCATGTCGAGCCCCGCATTGAGACGCTTGCGCTCGCCGCCGCTGAGAAATTTTTGCTGCGGCGTGCCTGCCAGCCGGTCACGCAGATCGGCCAGGCCGAGTTCCGCCAGCTTCGCATCCACGCGTTTGCGCCGTTCATCTGTTTTCAAATGCGGACAGCGCACGGCCACCGAGAAATCGAGATTTTCCTGCACCTTCAGCAAGGGGTCAAAGGCATCCTCCTGCGGAATGTAGGCAATGTAGGGCGTGAGATTGTGCAGGTTGTCATACAGCGCCATGCCGTTCATCAGCACTTCGCCTCCCTTGGGTTTGAGCTGCCCGCCAAGAATGCGCAGCAGCGTGCTCTTGCCGCAGCCGCTGGGACCCATGACACAGATCATCTCACCACGGCGGGCGATGAAGCTCACGCCGTCCTGCGCGGTGTCACGGCCGTCAAAACGATGGCTGAGTTCTCGCACCTCGATCTGGCGCACGGTGTTGCGCTCCTCTTCGATGATGCGATCGGCAAAGTGGCAGCGCAGGTACTGTCCTTCCCCAAGAGTAATGGTATCACCGTCATTGAGGGTGATCCGGTCACGCACCGGAATCAAACCAATGTAGAGCGGGCGTGAGGAGCGCAGCACTTCAAGCACGCCGGTCTTCTGCGCGTAATTGCACTCAATGCGCAGCAGGATTTCGCCATCGGTGTCTTCCGAGAGAAGAATGTCGCCCTCATCCAGCAGCTCAGGCTTGTTGGAGACAAGGTAAGTGTTGCGGCTGCCTTCCAGTCGGAACTGCCCGCCAAACTCCTGCGCGCGCACGCGCAGATCGCGCAGCGCGATTTCTACTTCGCCATGGGCAATGATGCTGTCCTCAATGCTGGCCTCCACCACGGTGCCGCTGCTGAGCACCACACCATTAAGCGTGGCCTTGGTAGTCCGCAGAGCCTCCACCGTGACGCCCAGGCCAAAGCTGAGCCGCAGATTCGTGCCGCGCGTGCGCTGCGGGGCGATTTCTGCGCTCCCATTTTCCGTGAGGGTCAGGTAAATCTGCGTGCCCGACAGTGTCTTCTTGGAGTTGAAGTAGGTGATCAGGTCATTGTAGTCCAGCGTCACGTCCTCCATCACCACGCGCTCGCCGGGATAAAGCCGCGAGAACTCTCCCGGCGGCTGCCGACGGCTGCGGACCAGGATGGAAATGCTGCCGGTGTTTTTCAGCAGCACAAGGTTTTGAAACCGGAACGCCACCACGGAGCAGTCATCCGAGAGTGAGCGCAGCAGCACGTCGCAATTTTTCGTGGCACCGATGCGCAGCGTGTCCAGCGGCTGGCCGCCCTTGGTGGAAAACCCCTCTTCCGGCGGTTTGTCCCCTGCATTGAGCTGATAGACGATGTCGATGGCCTGGGCAGCGATGCCCAGATTCGTCATGAAGAGGTAAAACTCCACCATCTGCCGCTGATTCTGCTGCGCACGCGAGATGAGCAGGTACAACTGCACGCCCAGTAGGATTTTTTGCTCCTGGGTGAGTTTCTGGCTCAGCTCCTTCGCACGCTGCGTCAGGTCCTGCGGCTCCTGCAGGGCCTCAAAGTAGAGACGCCGCATGTCGGCGTAGATCGCCTCCGGGTAGTCATAGCGCAGGTAACCGAGACTGGATTCGACTTCCTCCTCCTCGATGTTGCCGTCCAGCTTGCTGAAAGCGGCGAAGACTTCGATCAGCACCGGCAGCATGGTGTTGGCTGTGGCGGCTGATGCGGCTGAAACCTGCGGCTGGCCGTTCCAAAGGTGTGCCCACCGGTCTGGCGACCACCATGGCAGCTCCGCCGGTCCATGAACTCCGTTCGCAGAGGACTGCGCTTTTGAGTTCAACATTTTGGCGAGTTTTTTGACCAAGCTCATGCGGTGGATTTCGTGGCGGCCCGAGCGGGGCTGCGGGCGGCGGCGCGACTATGGAGTTCGTTTGCACAAACACAACTCACGAGACGCGAATGCGGCCTGCAATTGCGCAAAAAAAAGCGGCCCGGTTTGTCCGGGCCGCCATGCCATGATTTTCGGTATTCGCAAATGTCACACGCTCCGATCACGCGGCGGGCCTTCGCGGCCCCGCTCGTGATTCATCGGCGGGGGACCATGCGGTCCTTCCTGACCCCGGTGAAAAGGCGGGGCAAAACGGGAACCTCGGTCGTGCGGAGATGGACCGGGGCCACGGTCACCTCCACGCAAGCCATCCTGCTGGTGCTGATGCATTGGCCGATCGAAGTTCTGGGGGCCTTCGCCACGATGTTCCCCACCGCGTTGCTGCCCAAACTGCTGCGGGCCGGGGCCGCGACGCTGGTCAAACTGGGGCGCCGGACCACGCGGACCGCCAAATCTCGAATCTCCACGAGGACTGCCGAAATTCTGAGACTGCTGCCGACCACCCAAGCGCTGGCCCCTGCCACGCCCCATCCTGCCCTCAGCACCGCGACCGCGATGCATCTGCCCGCCCTGATCGCCACCCTGTGGCGACCTGAAACCTTCACTACCACGCGGTGCGCCAAAAGCACCGCGCTGGGCGAAAGACTGCGGACCACGTCCTTCGGCGCGAGGCCGGATGCCGCCCTGTTCATTGCCTCGCGGCCCTGGGGGCTGGCGAAAGTGATCCTGACGGCCCGCATGTTCCTGACCCCGATTGCCTTCGTGCTGCGGGTTGTTCATCGGGCCTCGATTGCCCTGCACCTGCGGCTCGCCACGCTGCTGGCCATCCATGGGCGGACGGCGGAAGCTCTCGCGGCCATGTTTAGGCCCCTGATCAGGAGTGCGGTTGCCAGCGTTGGGGGGAGAATTCATGGAGCCGGGACCGCCGCTCTGCGGAGGATTCACAGGTCCACGCTGCCCATCCCGCTGGGGCTGTGCGTCACGCTGAGGCTGAGCGCCATCACGCGGACCAGCCCCATCCGGGCGGCGCTGCGGCTCACGCAGTTTGTCAGGTCCGGGACCATTCCCTTCCCGCTGTTCTCCAAGTCGCGGCAGATCACGTGGTGCCGCAGGAGGAGGAGCATCCACTTTGGGCGCTGCGGGAGGCAGTGGAGCTACGGCGGGCGGTTGATCTGCAGGCTTGGTATCCTGGGCTTGCAATGAAGCGACGCTGAGCGCGAGAGCACCGCAAAGCCAGGAGAGTCGGTTGGTTTTGGATTTCATGTGAGTGTGCTGTTTGGATTATCTGCAGGCGGAGAAACACTCGTAGGAATCAAGAGTTGCGATCCTCCAGTGCGGCCCCGGTAAATCCCTCACTTTTTACACCGCAGGCAAGACGCTGAAGGGGCGTCAAAGACCATCCAATCAAGCTCTTACGGCACGCGCATCAGGTGCTCTATGATGCCCCCAAAAGCCCCTATTCTCTTTTTTGAGAATCTTAAATTGACGCAATCCTGAGAAACGATTAGCCTACTTAACAATCAACCATGCCTCTCACTTCACGAAAATAATATGGCTAAACTAGTAATCATAGATGACGAAGCCGCCATCCTGGAACTCATGACCAAGCTTTGCAAAGCTGCGGGTCACCAAGTTTTTGGCTGTACCACCGGCATCGACGGCATTGCGGCCATCCGTTCCAACCAGCCCGACCTCGTCATTGTGGACCTTCGCATCGGTGATGTGAACGGTCTCGATCTCGTCAGCATGTGCAAGGATCAGTTCCCCAGCACCGCCGTCATCATGGTCACCGGTCACGGCAGCGTGGAGACCGCCGTGGAAGCGATGCGTCTGGGTGCCTTCGACTACCTCACCAAGCCCTTCGATCTGGGCGATCTCATCAAAACGGTGAATCAGGCCCTGCAGCGCAACGGCATCGCCGCCGCCACCCCTACGAGCATCCCCAGCGCGACGCTGCGTTCCTCCTCCGCCTCGAAGCTCATCGGTCACAGCGATGCCATCCAGCGCATTTTTGATATTGTGCGCCGCGTTGCCAACAACGACAGCCCCGTCCTTCTCGAAGGCGAATTCGGTGTCGGCAAGCACATGGTCGCTCGTGCTCTGCATGAGGCCAGCCGCCGCAGCAACTCTCCTTATAAGGAACTGCAGTGCAGCGCCATGCCGGAAGACGCCCTCGAAACGGAACTCTTCAGCCAGACCGCCATCTTCAATCGCGCATCTGGTGGCACCATCCATCTGGCGGAGATCAATCAGCTTCCGGCCCGCATCCAGGCCCAGCTGAACACCTTTCTTGATGAAGCGCAGGCAAAGAAAGGCTGGGGCAATGGCTCTAGTGGTGCGGATTTCCGCCTCGTGGTCTCCAGCACCACGTCCCTTGAAGACGCCGTGAAGATGGGCAAGTTCCGCGAAGACTTGTACTACAAGCTCTCCGTCGTTCCCCTCAAGATCCCGCCGCTGCGTGAGCGCCGCGTGGACGTGCGCCCGCTCGTTGAGCATTTCCTCAAAGACCTCGCCGACCGCACTGACTCCAAGCCCAAGACCATCGACGCCGGGGCCATCGAATTCCTGGAGAAGTACAACTGGCCCGGCAACGTCAGCGAACTGCGCAATGCGATCGAACGCGCCTGCGCCTTCGCGGAAAACGACCGCGTCCGCCCCTCCGACCTGCCGGCCAAAGTCACGCAGCAGATCGAGATTCCCACCCCTTCCACCACCGAGGGCATCACCAAGCTGCCTATCGGCTCCACGCTCGATGACTTCATCAAGGGGCAGGAGCGCGCCTTCATTCAGGAAACCCTCAAGTACAACAGCGGCTCCCGCGAAAAGACCGCCAGCATGCTTGGCGTCTCCATCGCCACGCTCTACCGCAAGATGGGCCTCAACGTTGAGCGCAAGACCACCTCGTAGGCCTGCGTACAAATCGACTCGCGCTAAACCACAAAGTCGGCCTCGCGCCGACTTTGTGCTTTAGGCCTAAATTTGCCATGCCCGCCTTCGCCGGTGTTGCGTAGTACGCCACCTGAGCCCACACTGATCTCCACCTTTTTCGCGCCCTTTTGAGTACCCCTGCCACCATCCTCTACTGCCGCTGCGCCTACGCCCAGGTCGTTCCCACCGGCGTGAAAAACGAAGTCCTGCAGAAGCTCTGCGACTCCAATGCCAGCTTTGAAACCGTCTCCGATCTTTGCGAGATGGCCGCGCACCGTGATCCCCGCCTCCAAGCCATCGCCGCCTGTGGCAAACTCCGCATCGCCGCCTGCTATCCCCGCGCCGTGAAAGGCCTCTTCCAGCAGGCTGGATTCCCCCTGCCCGCCGACACCGAGATCCTCAACATGCGTACCCAGACCGCGCAGGAAATCGCCGATGCACTCCTCAGCGCCGAGCCAGCAACCGCTGCCTAACCCTTCATTCGTCATTCGGGCTTCGTCATTCGTCATTTATCTACCCATGATCACCCACACTCACCGCCCGCTCCGTGTCGTCCTCTACGAAGGAAATGGCAGCATCCAGCTTCCCGCCGAGTCCCGTGCCAAGGTCATGATGGCCCTGCTCGACAAAGGCTACACCGTCACCCGCAGCAGTCTCGGCGCGCCCGCCATGCCGCATGATGAGCGCAACTTGCTCGTGCTCGGCGCCTTTGAAGGCAAAGCCCCCGCGCTGGAGGACGCCACCGGCAAGATCACCATCGACACCTGCGACATCACCGGCCTGGAGCCCGACGCCATCGTCGCGCTGGTGGACAAATCCCGCGGCGAGAAAACCATGAACGAACCCGGCAAATGGAAGCCCTGGTTCCCCGTTATCGATTACTCCCGCTGCACCAACTGCATGCAGTGCCTCAGCTTCTGCCTCTTCGATGTCTATGGCGTCAGCGACGACAACAAGATCCAGGTGCAGAACAACGACAACTGCAAGACCAACTGCCCCGCCTGCTCCCGCGTCTGCCCTGAGGTCGCCATCATGTTCCCCAAATACCAGGCGGGACCGATCAACGGCGACGAGATCAACGAGCACGAAGCCGGCCGCGAAAAGATCAAAGTGGACATCTCCTCCCTCCTCGGCGGCGACATCTACTCCGCCCTCAAAGACCGCAGCGCCGCCGCCAAATCCCGCTTCAGCAAAGAACGCAGCCCCGACAAAGCCCTGGATGAGCGGAAGAAGTGCCTGACGAAGCTGGTCGGCGATGGGTTTATCCCTGCCGACGTGCTGGCAAGCCTGCCAAGCACGGAAGAGATTTTGAAGAAGGCAGAGATCGCGAAGGCGAGAGCTGCAGCGGCGCTGGCGGCGCAGTAGGGTTGGGTCCTCTTGTCGAACCAGACTGGAAGTTAATCCTTTCGGCGTCATGACATGAATCCCTCCTCTAAACTTCTCGCGCTTCCAGAGGGTTGGTTTTACCCCGAAGACCCGGACATCAGTGCGAATCTGCACATCGAACTCCAGCGCGAGTTACCGCGAGGCCATTTGCTGCATGGTCGCGCGGTAGAAATTTTCGCCTACCGTCACGGCTCGGATGATGTCTTGTTTCGACACCAGGACCAGCCTTCCCGATTCACGGTGATCCATCTGTCATGGCTTGGGAGAGAGGAAATTAACCCGCAGCATCCAACCGTGGAGTTTGATGGCACGTTTGATGAGTTTGTTGCAGAGGAAGAAAGACTTTACGGGCTCAAGCCGCCTGATGCCTGACCAGTTATCACCATGTCGGCTCCGGGACCGTTTCAATGGTTGAAAATGAAGGTCACATGCCTGGCAAGTCTTAAAGTAGCCAGCCCTAGCTCTGCCCAAGCTGCTTCGACCTTGCCTGGATTTGAACTCCGGCCACATTCAGCGGCATCATGCGTCCGCTGAAAGAGCTCATCAACGAGGCTGAGTCAGCCCTGCCCTTCGTGACTGAAACGGTGCAGACGCATCCCGGTCGTTGTGTCATGCATCCCGCCTCTCCAGCAGCAGCAGAGGTACTGCATAGCACGCAGGTGACGACGAGATCACCCATGGGAGCCATTGCCTACCACACGGGCGGAATTTCGGTGCTCAATGGCTGGATCCGGATTCTTGGCTCCGGCAGTGCCGCGATTCCTCGGACTTTGCCGAACTGGAATCAGGGCAGGTCGGACGGATTCTACTTGGTGGCGGATGATGCCTTCGGAGGATTTTTCGCTCTGAACGGTGGGTCTCTTGGAAACGATGGAAACCTGATGTATTACTTCTCACCCCGAAGTCTCAGGTGGGAGGCATTGGAGTGCACCTACACACAGTTTTTGCTTTGGGCCTGCACGGACTTCAAAGACTTTTATGATGACCTGGCATGGCCAGGTTGCGAAGAGGTCATTTCGCGTCTGCCACCGGACCGTTGCCTCTTTTTCTATCCACCTCTTTGGACAGCTGAGCGCGTCCTGCCACCTGCGAAAATCCTCGATATACCAGTCGCAGAAACCTGGGCATCTCAGATGGATGTGGCGCAGCAACTCGACGAGCACGTCACCGATTAACGACTCAAAACTTTATGTTTTACGGCAGCAGCCGACCTATTAGTCTGAATGAGAAGCAGGCGGCGGTTCGCCTGTTGGAACTTCGCAAGACAGTCTCAATTTCAGCCATGCCCACTCGCCGCTCCTTCCTCCGCACATCCGCCCTCACCCTCGGCTCCTCCGCCTTCGCGCAGACTGCTACCCCTCAAAAAACCGTCCTCCTTCAATGCGGCTGGGCCACGAAGAACATCGGTGATATCGGTCACACTCCCGGCACGCTGCGCTTCCTGGAGCAGTATCTGCCGGAGGCCAAGGTCATTCTGTGGGCGATGAACACGAATGAGGCGGTGGATGCGATGCTGATGAAGCGGTTTCCAAAACTGGAGATCGTGAAGGGCTCGCTCACCAAAGAGGGCGGAGCAGTGCAGGAGGCGGTGAAACGCTGCGACTTTTTCCTGCGCGGGCCAGGCATGGGGCAGAGCACGGATTTCATGATCCACTGCCAGAAGATGGGCAAGCCCTGGGGCCTGCAGGGGCAGTCCTACTTCCCGGACATGGTAACGGGGAAGGATGCGGAGAAGCGCATCGCGCTGCTGAACAACGCCGCCTACATCTACTGCCGCGATTCCAAGACACTGAAGCTGCTCCAGGACGCGGGGGTGAAGCCGCCGGTACTGGAGTTCGGGCCGGATGGCTGCTTCGGCATCGACGTGCGCGATGATGCGAAAGCCCTGGCGCGGATGAAGAAGCACGGCTTGGAGGAGAAGAAGTTCATCACCATCCAGCTCCGCACCCACTCACCCAGCAGCCCCGGCGTCGATGACAAGCGCCCGCAGAAGTTGAACCCACTGCATCCCACGCCCGAGAACATCGCCGATGACACCCGCCGCGCGAAGGTCTATCAGGACCTCATCGCCATGTGGGTGAAGGAGACCGGGTACAAAGTGGTCATCGCCCCGGAGGTGAACAAGGAGATGGAGTACAACAAGAAGTTCATCTACGACACTCTGCCCGACGACCTGAAGCCCTACGTGGTCAATTTCGACGAGTTCTGGAACGTGGACGAAGCCTGCTCCTTCTACGCCCGTGCCCACACCGTCATCTGCCACGAGCCGCACACGCCCATCATGGCCCTGGCCATGGGCACGCCGATGATGCACACCTTCTCCGAGTTCCACTCGCCGAAGTGCTGGATGTTCAAGGATATCGGCCTCGAAGAATGGGCTCCTGAATTTGACGCCACCCCGACCACCAAGATGTTCGAGATCCTCATGAGCATCCACAAAGACTACCCCGCCGCGCAGGCGAAAGTCAAAAAGGCGATGGCGTTTGTCGAAGAACGCGCCGCCTCCCAGATGAAGGTCCTGAAGGGCGTCATCAAGGCGTGAGCGTGATTGCTGCAAGCGCGCCAGTAAAGTATCCATCCTCGCTCCGCGAGATGAGCACAGCGCTCACGCCCTGCCGCATGGCCTCCATAATTCGCAGACGCTCTCATCCTGCGAAGGCACTCGGCACCTTTCGCGGAGCGAGAGGGCTACTTTGCTTGAGGCGCCTTCGTCGGTTTCACCCGGAACAGCCGCAGAATCACCACAAAGTACAACGGCACGAAGAACAGCCCCAGCAGCGTGGTCGTCACCGCACCACCGACAATCCCGGTGCCAATCGCGTTCTGACTACCAGAACCCGCGCCAGTATTGATCGCCAGCGGCAGCACCCCAAGGCCGAAGGCAATGGAAGTCATCAGGATCGGACGCAGACGCTGACGAACGGCATGCAGCGCCGCATCAATCAGCGTGGCACCTTGATCAAAATGCTCCTTGGCGAATTCCACGACCAAGATCGCGTTCTTGGCCGAGAGACCAATGATCGTGATGAGGCCAATTTGAAAATAGATGTCATTCGGCATGCCGCGCCATTGCGTGGCGGCAACGACACCCAGCGCACCGAGCGGCATGTCCATCATCACCGAAAACGGAATGGCCCAGCTCTCATACAGCGCGGCAAGACAAAGGAAGACCATGAGCAAAGCGATGATGTAAACCGATGAGGCCTTGGAGCCGGACATCTGCTCTTCATACGACAACCCGGCCCAGGCAACGCCAATGCCTGGCGGCAGTGACTTCGCCATCTGCACGATCTCGTGAATGGCCTCACCTGAACTGTGCCCCGGAGAGGGTTCACCAAGGATGGAAAGCGATGGCGAGCCATTGAAGCGCTCCAGCTTCGGCGAGCCCATTTTCCAGGAGGCGCTGGAGAAAGCGGAGAACGGCACCATGCCGCCCTGGGCATTGCGCACGTACCAGCGGTTGATGTCCTCCGGCAGCATGCGGAAGGGGGCGTCCCCCTGCATCATCACACGCTTCACGCGGTTCTTGTCGATGAAATCATTGATGTAAGTGGATCCAAGGATGGTGCTGAGGGAGGCATTGATGTCCGCCAGAGAGAGTCCCAGCGCGCTGGCTTTTTCCTGGTCGATTTCGATTTGATAAGCGGCGGTGTCCGCAAGTCCATTGGGACGCACTGAGGAGAGGAGAGGATTTTTCGCAGCCATGCCGAGGAGCTGACCTTGGGCATCCATGAGTGCCTCATGTCCCAGCCCGCCGAGATCGACAAGGCGCATGTCAAAGCCGGTCGCGGTGCCGAGTTCAAGCACGGCGGGTGGCGCGAAAGCGAAGGCGAGAGCTTCCTTGATCTGCCCAAACTTGCCCAAGGCCCGCATCTGGATGGCCTTCACTTTCTGCTCTGGCAGTTTGCGTTCCCCCCAGGGCTTGAGTTTAACGAACATGAGCACCTGGTTCTGCGCATTGCCGCTGAAGCTGAAACCCAGCACGCCGAAGCCGCCTTCGACCACGTCCTTCTCCTCCTCGAAGAAATGCTTCTCCATTTTCTTCAGCACTTGATCCGACTGGTCCCGTGTGGAACCGGGCGGAAGCTGGGCCATGGCAAAAAGCACGCCGGTGTCTTCATCCGGCAGGAAGCCGGTGGGCGCGCGTTCGAAGAGAAAAACGACCGCGATGCCGATGGCAATATAAGGGATGAGCGCGAGCACATAGTGCCGCAGGAACACGGCGACCGCGTTCGTGTAATGATCCGCCGTGCGCTCGAAGGCGCGGTTAAACCAGCCGAAGGGGCCGCGTTTGTTGATGCCGTGGTCCTTGGCCACCGGCTTCAGCAGGGTGGCGCAGAGAGCCGGCGTGAGAATCAGCGCGACCAGCACGGATAGCGTCACCGAACTGACGATGATGAGAGAGAACTGCCGGTAAATGACACCGCTGGATCCCGTGAAGAAGGCCATGGGGACAAAGGCCGCACTGAGCACCAGCCCGATGCCCACGAGCGCACCACTGATCTGATCCATGGATTTGCGAGTGGCTTCCTTCGGCGAAAGCCCCTCCTCCTGCATCACACGCTCGACGTTTTCGACGACGACGATGGCGTCATCCACCAGCAGACCAATGGCCAGCACCAGGCCAAACAGCGTCAGTGTGTTGATGGAATACCCGGCCGCTGACATGACACCAAAGGTACCGAGCAGCACCACAGGCACGGCGATGGTGGGGATCAGCGTGGCGCGCCAGCTTTGCAGGAAAACAAACATCACCACGAAGACGAGAATGACAGCTTCAATGAGCGTCTTCACCACCTCCTCTACGGAGATGCGCACAAACTGCGTGGTGTCGTAGGGATAGATGGCCTTCACGCCCGGCGGGAAGAACTGCGAGAGCTCTTCCACCTTCTTCTTCACGATGTTCACGGTCTCCAAGGCGTTGGCACCCAGTGCAGGCCGGATGGCCATGCCGCTGGCAGGCATGCCATTGTAGCGCGCCATGACGTTGTACGATTCACTGCCGAGGTCCGTCCGCGCGACATCGCGCAGAAAGACGCGTGAGCCATCCTGACCGACGCGCAGGAGGATGGCACCAAACTGCTCAGGCGTCTGCAGGCGGCTCTGTGCCATGACCGTGGCATTCAGCAGCTGGCCTTCCGCCGCAGGCAGCGCCCCCAGCGCACCGGCGGAAATCTGCGCATTTTGGGCACGCACGGCAGCGATGACATCATTCGTGGAAAGCTGGTATTTGGTCAGCTTGTCGGGATTCAGCCAGATGCGCATGGCATACTGCGTGCCGAAGGCCTGGATTTCACCCACGCCCTGCAGACGGCTGATGGGATCCTTCATCACGCTGGCATTGTAGTCGGCGAGGTCGGTGTTGGACATGCTGCCGTCCGTGGAAATGAGACCCACGACGATGAGGAAGTTGCGCACCGATTTGTTCACCTGCACGCCCTGCTGCTGCACTTCCAGCGGCAACGATGGAATGGCGAGCGCGACCTTGTTCTGCACCTGCACCTGCGCGGTGTCGGCATTGGCTCCGCCATCAAAGGTGACGGTGATCGTCGCGGTGCCATCCGAGGTGCTGGAAGATTCAATATATCTCAGGTGATCAATGCCATTGAGCTTCTGCTCAATGACCTGCGTCACTGTGTCTTCCAGCGTCTTCGCGGAAGCGCCGGGATACGTCGCGATGATGGCGATGGTGGGCGGCGCAATGCTCGGATACTGGGCGATGGGCAGACTCTCAATGGAGAGCGCCCCCGCCAGCATAATGATGATGGCGATGACCCACGCGAAAACAGGCCGGTCAATGAAGAAGCGTGACATCTTGGATTACTTGGCGGCGCCAGGGGTTGGAGCAGGAGCGTCCGCAGCGACTTTGACCGGCGCACCGGGGCGGATCTTCTGAAGATTGTTGATGATGATCTGATCGCCCGCCTTGAGTCCGGAGGTGACCAGCCATTGATTGCCGACAGCACGCGGAGTCTCCAGAACGCGCAGCTCGACCTTGCTCTCCGCTCCGATCACCATCGCAGTCGGTTCACCCTTCGAATTGCGGGTGACAGCCAGCTGCGGCACAAGGATGGCATCCGGCGTGGTGCCTTCTTCCAGCCGAGCGCGCACAAACATGCCGGGCAGAAGATCGTTGCGTGGGTTCGGAAACACGGCCCGCACGGTCACGGAATTGGTCAGCGTGTTTACAGTCACGTCAGAAACCTCCAGCGTGCCTTCCTCGGGATAGATCTCGCCGTTTTCATACACCAGCTTCACGCGCGGTTGTCCCGAAGCGTCCGCCTTGAGCCTGCCACTCGCAAGGGCGGCCTTCAGGCGCAGCAGATCGCTGCTGGGCTGGTTCACATCCACATAGACTCGGTCGATCTGCTGCACCGTTGAGAGCAAGGTCGCCTGATCTGTCCGCACATAAGCACCCTCCGTCACCTGCGAAAGGCCGATGCGTCCGGTGATGGGCGCGGTCACCTTGGTATAGTCGAGATTGATTTTCGCCGTCTTCACCGCCGCCTGGCCGAGCAGCACCTCCGCTTGATTGACGCGCTGGCTGCCTGAGGCCTCATCATAGTCCTGCTTGCTCACAGCATGGGATTCGATCAACGACTTCATGCGGTTCAGCTTCAACTGAGCGGAGTTCAGACCCGCCTCGGCTTTGGCCAGTGTTCCCAGTGCGCTGTCGTGCGCCGCCTCATACTGCGCCGGATCTATTTCATAGAGCACCTGCCCTTCCTTCACATCGCTTCCCTCCTTGAAAAGTCGTTTCAGCACGATGCCACTGACGCGCGCACGCACCTCGGCCACACGAAAAGCTGAGATGCGCCCTGGCAGATCCTGCGTCAGCGTAACAGGCGTCGTCACAACAGTGATCACGCCCACTTCCATGGGGCCGGGCGGTCCCGGTGCTGTAGGCGGAGGCCCCGAAGGAGTGCGCCCACAATTCGCGAGCAGCAGCGCCAGCACGAAAAGAGGGGATCTAAAAAGTGTATTCATGCTCAAACAATTCGTTTCTTGCGTCCTTCTGGACGTCGCTGATCTCACGCAGCAAACGTAAATACAAGCAACCGACGAATCTGCCAATTTTCCGCTGCTCTCAGTTTAAACAGGTGGCTGCCGCCACATTTAGAAGAGCAAATATCATTACGTGAGGCATGCCCCCTTGCATCGCACCTATGACCATTTATGCCCTCACCACCACTCGCGCGTCCAGCGCGATGATGCCGTCCGGCGTCGCCAGCAGCGGATTGATATCCAGTTCAACGATGCGCCGCTCGTGCTGCACCAGCCGGGCAAATTTCACCAGCGTATCATCCAGCGCAGCCAGATCCACCGCCGGCTGGCCGCGCACGCCATGCAGCACTTTGGCGATTCTCGTCTGCTCCACCCAACGCCGTGCCAGCGCGTGATTCAGCGGCGGCAGGGCCAGCGCGTGATCCTGCAGCACCTCCACCAACGTCCCCCCCGCGCCGATAAGCAGTACCGGACCGAACTGTGCGTCTGTGCTCACACCGAGAATCAATTCGATGCCCTTCTGTGTGACCATACTCTGCACCGTCACGCCTTCAAAAGCGGCCAGGCCATGCAGGTGCGTGACGTTGTCCTGAATCAAACGCCAGGCCTGCTGCACAGCGGCGGCATTGAGCAGATTAAGCTGCACTCCACCACTGTCGCTCTTGTGCGTGATCGTGGAGGAAAGCAGCTTGACCACCACCGGATAACCCAGCGCCTCAGCTGCAGCAACTGCCGCCTCTTCATCGTAGGCCGCGCGTGTCTCCACAATGGGAATGCCCGCCAAATGCAGCAGTTGCTTGGCTTCCTGCTCCGTCATCAGAGTACGCCCGCTCTTCAGCACCGCGTCGATCATTTCCCCCACCAGTGGAAGCGCCTCACTCTCATCATCGTCAGCATGGGCGCTCTGCGTTTCGCTCAGCCAGATCAGGCGCAGGCGGTGCTCCCGCATTCGCACAAACGCCAGTGCTGCTTCGTCGGGGTAGTCATACGTTGGCACCCCGGCCGAATTGAGGATGCCGCGTCCCTCTTGAACACTCTGCGCCCCCATCCAGCTCGCCAGCAGCGGCTTGTTGATCTGGCCTGCGATCCCCGCGACCTCCTGCGCGATGTTCGTGGGATGCGTCATGGCCTGCGGAGTCAGAATAGCCAGCACACCATCCACAGCAGGGTCGCCAGCTACGATCCCTAATGCCTTTGCAAACCGAGCCGCGTCTGCATCGCCCAAGACATCGACTGGATTGTGATGGCTCCAGTGCGCGGGCAACAACGCGTTCAATTCGGTCATTGTTTTCGCCGACAGCTCCGCCAGCTCCCCATGGCCAAGCACCAGTGCATCCGTGGCCAGCGCACCGGGCCCACCCGCATTGGTCACGATCGCCAGCCTCCTACCCGTGGGCAGCGGCTGCTTGGCCAGCACCTCGGCCATGTCGAAGAGTTCCTCGATCGTATCCACGCGCAGCACACCGCTTTGTCGCAGCGCCGCGTCCAGCACCGCATCGCTGCCGGTCATCGCGCCTGTGTGCGAAGCCGCCACACGCGAGGCCTCCGCCGTGCGACCGACCTTGATCACCACGATGGGCTTTTGTGCCGCCACGGCTCGAGCCGCCGCCAGAAACGCCGCCGCATCATCACCCACGGACTCCATGTAAATCACAATGCTGCTCGTGTTGGGATCCTCCCCGAAGTGCCGGATCAGATCGCCCCAGCCCACATCCGTCATCGCGCCGGTGGAAACAAAGGCGCTGAATCCCACATGCTGATCATGGCTCCAGTCGAGGATGGCCGTGCACAACGCCCCGCTCTGGCTCAGGAAGGCAACCCTTCCCGGCTGCGCCACACTGCTGGCAAACGTCGCATTCAGTCCTGCATGCGGATTCATCAAACCGAGGCAGTTTGGCCCGATGAGGCGCACTCCATGCCGATTCGCCGCCGCCAGCACCTCCGCTTCCAGCGCAGCACCTTCTGGCCCTGTTTCCTTGAACCCCGCTGAGATAACAATCACCGCCTTCACGCCCGCCATACCCGCCTCCTCCACCAGCTGCGGCACCGTGCTTGCAGGAGTCACTATGATCACCATCTCAGGCACCTCCGGCAGTGCTGCAATATTCGGATAAGCCTTCGCGCCACACACCTCCGCCCGTCGAGCATTCACCGGAAACACCGGGCCTGAAAAGCCGCGCAGATTGTCCCAGATCGCACGGCCCACACTGCCGTCGCGCTCCGTGGCTCCGACGAGAGCAATGCTGCGCGGCTGGAAGAAAGAGGTGAGAGACATAATGGAACCTACGAATGGAATGGACCACGTCTAAACGCATGTTGTGCATTGTTGTGATCATACTGGGTGGATGCAGTTGTTAAGGCTGCGTGTTCATCCCCCCTTCCCCGTGTCTTTTCAGTCCTCACCCCTCTTCCCCTGCGCAGCACGAACCGCACGCCACGTAGCAATCGTCGCAGATAAACTCGTCACCAAACTTCACTGCTTCGGGTTTGCCGCAGCGTTCACAGGCAGCTTGCGGTTGCTCATTTGCTGCGGTGGTTGTCTCATTACTCATGCGTCATCTTCTTCTCGGCCTCCTCATCGCGCAAATCGCCTGTGCTCAAAACAGCGATCCGTTTCCCACACCACCGAATCAAAAGGGGCTGCAAGTGCAAATGGTGGATGATGCGCTGGCACTCGGCATTCACCACGCGGGCATCAATCTGAACCTCACCGGACTGTTTGATCCCAAATCGAAACCTGAAACCGGCGAGTTTATTTTTAATCAGAATTATCTCACCTCTCTGGACCGCCAGATCAAGCCCCTCTCCGACAAGGGCGTGCTCGTTTATCTCATCATCATCGCCTATCCTTCGAAGAACGCGGCCATCGACACCGTCGTGCTGCATCCGGGACATCGCAAAGATTACAAGTTCAGCGTCGGTGCCGTGAACACAACAAACGGCTACTTGAACGCCGTCATGAACCTGCTCGCAGAGCGCTGGAGCGGCGCTCATCCCGAAACCGGACGCGTCTGGGGCTGGATCATCGGCAACGAAGTCAATTCTCACTTTCTCTGGAACAACATGGGCCTCGTGCCGCTCGAAACCGCCGCCAGCGAGTATGAAAAGGCCTTCCGCATCATGCACCAAGCCATCCGCAGACATTCTCAAAACGCCCGCACCTACCTCTCCTCAGATCATCATTGGAGCAGCAGCATGCACAATGTGAGCCCGCAGGAAGCCACCTCAGGCCGCGACTTCCTCGACACCTTTGCAAGGCTCGTGCGTGAGCGTGGCGATTTCGACTGGAACGTCGCCTGGCATCCCTACCCCGAGGACCTCGGCAATCCACGCGCCTGGGCGGACAAAACCGTCGCGCACGATGACAACACCAACAAGGTCACCTTTAAAAACCTCGAGGTGCTGCCAAAGCATCTGGAGCGCCCTGATTTACTCTTCAAAGGCAAGCCGCGCCGCATCATCCTCAGCGAGCAGGGTTTCCACACGCTGCTCACACCCGAGGGCGAAAAACTTCAGGCCGCCGCCTACGCATATGCTTGGGAGAAGATTCAAACCCTGCCCACGGTCGACGCCTTTATTTACCACCGTCATGTAGATCATGCCCATGAAGGCGGCCTGCGGCTGGGCCTATGGCGCAACGCGCCAAACTCTGTCGCAGATCCGCACAGCAGGAAGCTCATCTACGAACTCTTTCAAAAAGCCGGAACGCCGGCATGGCGTGCCGCCGCCGATGCGCTGCTGCCAGTGGCTGGCTTGCAGGCGTGGAACCAGTAGAGCAGGAGTAATACGAATGTCGCAGATGATCACACATCTGTGCGAATGATAGGCGTAGATCCAGCAGGTGGCACGCATGCTGCATAGCCATGCACATAGCCTGATGCTTCGGCTGAAGGTTTATTCACCTCCGCACTGTGAAACTTCTTTTTCGCCTAAAATCGACTCTGCCTTCCATCCTTCATCCAAGAAATGAACTTCCGCACGCAGCTTTGATTCGTATCTGTTTTCATGAACGATTTGATACGTTCGCCTACCATCACTGCAGGAACGGGATCCTGCATGTTCTCAGCACGAGCAACTGATGAAACCCATTGTTGAAATGCTCTCCCCGCTTGCAGCCGCCGAACCAGTGGTCTGCGAAGTCGTGCGCGGACAGGATTTTGGTTGTGTGTGGCATTACCACCCGGAGTGCGAGATCACTTTGGTGTTGAAAGGCGGTTCCGAGCGCCTTGTGGGCAACAACATCTCATCCATCCAGCCCGGAGATCTCGTCTTTCTGGGCTCCAATGTGCCGCACGATTACCGCAACCACTCCGCACCAGGCGCACCTGTCACGGAGGTGGAGGCCATCGTCGTGCAGTTTATGCCGCAACTGCCAGGACATGAGGATTGGATGCAGCGCTCCTCCATGACACCCGTGCGACGGTTGTTTCAACGTGCTGACCAAGGCCTGGCAGTCACAGGCATCACCCGGCTGACCGCCACTCGCATCGTTCAGGAAATGCTCCATGTACATGGCATGAAGCGCGTGATCCTGCTGCTGCAGTTGCTCGATCTGCTTTCAAACTCGGAGGAGTTGCAGGAAATCTCATCTCCCGTCCTGCCGCAGCCACGACCCGGCACATCCGACCGCATCAGCATGGCCTGTGAATTCATCGCATCCCATCTGCCGGAACCCATTTATGTGGCCGACCTGGCCGCCATCGTGGGTCTGGGTAAAAGCGCTTTCAGCCGTCTGTTCAAAAAAAGCACCGGACGCACCGTGCCTCAGTATGTGAATGAGCTGCGCATCGCGCGTGCGTGCCTTTTGCTCGCAGAAACAGACCTGACCGTCAGCCAGATTGCCATGGACTGCGGCTTTGTATCACCTGCGCATTTCCAGCGGCAGTTCAGGGAGCACCAGCACTGCGTCCCCCTGGCCTATCGCAGCCGGGTGGTGCAGTCGTCTTGAGGCCAGAGAGCACAAACAGCGTCTGCTTTGCAGGATTCGGGGTCTGCGCGGTTCGGGCAGTGGTCTCACACATGCTTAGCAAGTTGCAGTAATGAACCTGAGTCACAGGCTCTAAATTAAACTCCCCTCTGAAACGATGAATCAAACCAAAGGACTGCTGATCGACATGGACGGTGTGATCTACCGTGAAAACCATCTGTTGCCCAAAGCGGCAGAATTCATTCATCATCTCATCGAGACATCGACGCCTTTCGTCTTCGTCACCAACAACTCCGCTCCCACGCCTGAAGACCTGGTCGTCAAGCTCAACCATCTGGGAATCCACGGCATCTCAGCGCGGCATTTCTACACAGCAGCCATGAACACCGCCGAGTTCCTGGCTGAGAACCACCCTTGCTGCACCGCCTTTGTCATGGGCGATGCCGGGCTGACACTCGCGCTGCAAAAAGCAGGCATCCCCAATGATTCCATCCGCCCTACTTACGTGGTCGTTGGCGAAGGCATGCAATCCACGGAAAAACTCTCCAAAGCGCATGAGCTAATCGAGAAAGGTGCCCGGCTGGTCGCCACCAATCCGGACAACTGGTGTCCGGTGAAAAAGGAAGTGACACGCCCCGGTGCAGGTGCCCTGGCCGCGTATCTGGAAGCCAGCACAGGACAGCGGGCCTATTTCCTCGGCAAACCCAACCCATATATGTTTCAGCGAGCAAGGCGGCTGCTGCAGCGCCACACCGAAGAAGTGATGATGGTGGGGGACACAATGGAAACAGACATCCGGGGTGCCATTGAAGTTGGCATGCAGGCATGCCTGGTGCTGACCGGGTCCACACGCCTCGAAGATCTGGGCAATTACGTTTACCAGCCCACCTGCGTGCTGGAAGGTGTGGATGAACTGCTGGAGGAACTTCGTGGCACAGGCACCAGCAGCAGCCGTTTGCAGTTTCTTGCCAACGCCACCGCCAATGCGCAAAAGAAACCAGGGGCGAAGCATCCCGACCAGCGCACCGAGATCGCATATCCACGCCCACGACCCGCGATGACGAAGTAGGCCCGCCGGCAGAGCACGGTCGGCAGGAGGAGGATCATCCTGATCCCTCCCCGCTCCGACTCGTGCCAAGAATCCGCGAAACTGCATTCACTCGCCGTGCCATGCCAGGTTGGATGCTCGCACAAAAAACGTCTTCTTTGCGCGATTCGGCGTCTGCATGATCGGCGGCATGGTCATGCAAGTGCTTAGCAAAGGAGTGTGCTCAACCAAGCTCAACTTATGCAATACCTCACCTTTGTTTGCCGCTTTCTTCAAACCGGCCAACTGTGGATCGCAGCACTTTTGCTGACCTCCCTCACCGCCGGCGCCCAGACACTGACATGGGATGCCAACACTTCCACCAGCGGCCTGCAAAACGGCAATGGCGTCTGGAACACTTCAAACACCAACTGGCTTGATGGCTCCACAAACACATCCTGGGTGAACTCCACCACGGCTATTGCGGACATCGGCGGCGGCGTGATCACCACGACCGGAACCTCCACAGCCCCGATCACCATCACTGTCCAGACGGACATCCAGCTGACCACCCTGAACTTCCGCGGCTTCACCACCACGCCGACCAGCTACAACATCTACACGCTGCAGGGGGACGTGGCCGGACGCATCATCGACCTCGGTACAAACGGCCTGATTCAGATGGAAAACCTCTCCTCCGGTGGCTCCCAGTTCGTCCAGCTAGGCAGCAATCTCCGACTCAAGGCCAATAACCTGCGCATTCAGAAATATGGCAGCGGCACCACATTCCAGTACATCACGCTGGGAATGGTCACCAACCCGGACTTGACGGGCACGCTCACCATTGCAGGCAGCATTTATGCCACACTCGGCGCTCCTAACACCGTGCAAAATGTCAGCGGCATCGCGGTGGAGGCAGGTGGCTCCGTGGTGCTGGGAGGCACCAATGCCAACTACACCCAGTCGTTTTCCCTCGCCGGTTATGGCAACAGCCTGACCTTCTCCAGCACCTCCTACGGAGCCATCCGCTTCACAGGCAACAACACCATCGTGTCAGGCGGCATCACCCTCACGGCGGATGCGGGCGTGCACACCAACTTCAGCGGAGCATTCGGGACGACCGGCATTCTCATCAACTCAGCGATCACCGATGGCGGCAACAATTACGGCTTCACCCGTTTTGCCTTCACACGTGGCGACGGCACCCTGACGCTGGCCGCCGCCAACACCTATGGCGGGGCCACCACTCTCGGCCGTGCTCTCAGCACCTACTCCGGCGGCGTCACCATTCTTGATTTCACTGCAGCCACCTCGCCGCAGGATGACATTCTCTACCATGGTCTCGCCACGCCGGGAAATTTGAACTTCATCGGTGGGAATTCCGTCAGCGTCCTGCGACTCATGGGCAAGGACGGTCAGACGGACAGTCAGCGGCTTGCCAATGTGATCGTCAGCGGCACTCACAGCTCCCTGGAGCTTTATTCGGGTGTGGGGGGCACGGTCAATCTCAGCCTGGGCACGATCACACACACCGATGTGAATGCCACGCTGGCCGTTGTCGCACCGACCTCCGGTGCCATCACCACGACACAGGCGGATGGTTTTGTCGGTCCGTGGCTGACTTACACAGGCAGCAATGGCAGCCGAAGCTGGGCGCTGCCAGCTGGTGGACTGCTGGGCAACGGCTACGCAGGTGACATCTTCTACACAACGGGAAGCAGCCTGAGTTCCACGCCTTTTGCAGCCACCTCCAATGTGGGCATCAACAGCAGCTCCACCGGTGCTTTGACACTGGGTGCAGGCACCACCTACCTGAACACGCTGTCCATGGCCGACATCACGACGGACCGGCAGATTTCCCTGGGCATCGGTCAGACACTGCGCCTGGGCACGCAGGGAGGGATTCAACTGGTCAATGGCGCGCGCAGCCTGACGGTGGGAACCGCAGGCTTGACCAGCACGCTTTCCGCCGGCGGCACGGTGACTGCCACCGCCGGGCAGCTCTTCCTCACCAACAATTCGACCACCGAGCTTCTGACCATCAACTCCAACCTCGCCAACAACGGCTCGGGCATTGTCTCGCTGGTGATCAATGGTGCACCAGGTTCACGCACCGCGCTGACTGGAACCAACGCGCACACCGGCGGCACGCAGATTTCCAGCGGCATTTTAGAGGTCCGCAGCAACGGGGCGCTCGGCACATCAGGGACGGTCACTGTGGTGGACGGAGCCACCCTGGCACTTTCCGGGGGCGTCACCATCAGCCGCGCCCTCGCAGCCATTGGCGGTTTTGGCGATGCCAACAACGGCGCCATACGCAGCCTCAGCGGCGACAACTTCATCACCGGCTCCATCTCCCAGAACGCCATGTTCATGATCGCCGCAGACGCCGCCGCCACGCTCACGATCCAGGCTTCCAGCGTCATCTCCTATTCATCCGTCATCACCTTTGGGGGGGCGGGCACCGTCACGGTCAATGCAGCGCTCACCGGCGCAGGTGCGGTGAGCAAGATCGGCACAGGCACTCTGATCTTCGGCGGCAACAACACCTACACAGGTTCAACGACTGTAAGCTCGGGAACCCTCAAACTGGCAAGCACCGCCGCAGGCGGCGCGACCAGCGGGTTCCTCATCACCGCCGGAGGCACCGTGGATCTAAACGGCCAGACCACTGACCGCAGCTTCATTTCCATCAACGGCGCCGGCGTCGGCAGCTTTGGCGCTCTCATCAACAGCAGCGGTACAACGGCGGTTGTCACCGGCACAACGGCGCTGGCCACCTCCGCCAGCATCGGCGGCTCCGGCAACATCACCATCAGCAATTCCACCGGCATCACCGGTAACGTGCTGCTGACCAAGACCGGCAGCGGCACGCTCACGGTGATCGACTCGACGACGACGAGCGCGCGCACAGGAACCACCCAGATCGACGCCGGCACCCTGCGGCTGCAGGCGACGGCCGCCTCCATCGCCCCCGTTGGCACGGGTTCTTTCGCGCTCAATGGCGGCACGCTGAGCCTGGGTTTTGACGCCACCACCACCTTCACCAATGTGGTCAACCTCCTCAAAGACAGCACCATCATCGCTGACCGGGCCACTTCGGGTGCAGGCGGCACGATCACCACTCTGAGCACACTGACCCTTGGCACCAATACCTTGACGGTGAAAGCGGGCGAAAACGTCACCAGCGGCACGATCGGCCTGACGTTGGGCGCGGTCAGCATCGGCGGAGTCTCCATGCGGCCCGGCAACCCGACCTTCGATGTACAGAGTTCGGCAAACGCCGCGCTAACGCTCACTTTGGGAGCCATCACCGATCAGGGCATCGCTCCAAGCACGATCACCTTCCAAAACAGCGGCACGGCGGCCAGCACGGTCACACTGGGAGTCGCTGCCACCAGCCTGGTCGATGGCACGGTCGTGAATCTCGTGAACAATGGCGGAGCGCTGACATTGAATCTGAATGTCGCAGGCGCGCTGGGCACTCTGGCGCAAGTGAACGTCGCTTCAGGCAACACTCTCAGTCTCGGCGCTGCGCAGACTTTCGGCTCGCTCGCGGGCAGCGGCACAGTCACCGCCACCGGCACTTTCATTTTAACCGTCGGCAACGCTCTGAGCTACACGCTTCCGGACACCCATTTCAGCGGCGTGCTGTCCAACGGCACAGGGACACTTGCACTGACCAAACTGGGGCTCGGCACGCTGACACTGGATGGGAGCGATTCGAACACCTACACCGGAGCGACAACGGTCAGCTCGGGCACCTTGGTCCTGGCGAAGACCGGCGGTGCCATTGCGATCAGCGGCGGCGTCCTCACCATCGGGAATTCTGCCAGTGCCACTGCGGGCAATGCCACCCTGCGCCTCGGTGCCAGTGACCAGGCCGCTTCACTTTTAACGGCACTGACACTGAATGCGGGTTCGACCCTGGACCTAAACGGCTTCAATCTGACCGTGCTCACCCTTTCCTCTTCGTTTGGCACCACGATTACCGGCAGCGGCACTCTCACCATCAATCAAACGGGCGGCACGATGACATTCTTCGGGGTCAGTACCATCAGCAGCAGCAGCACGCTCCAACTGACGGGGACAGGAGTGGCGGCCACCCGCACCATGGCCATCACCAGTGTGACCGACCAGCTCACCATCAGTGGAAATGTAACCCAAGGCATAAACATCGGCGGCATTGTGGCCGGCAATGCCGCCCAGACAGCCCTCGGCACCCTGATCCTGGCGGGTGACAATTCCTACACCGGCAGCACCACCGTCAGTTCCGGCATCCTGAACATTCGCAGCGCGAACGCCCTCGGCTCGACTGTCGGCACCACCTCCGTCACCAACGGCGGCACCTTGCAAATTGAGGGTGACATCACCACGGCGGCGGAAAAGCTGACCCTCAACGGCGGTTCAGGCTTCGCTGGCTCCAACGGCATCCACATCCAGACCGGTGCCTTCGTCAATGTCAGCGGCGTGAACAACTTCACCGGCCTGCTCACACTTGCCACTTCCGCAGTCACCATCGCCTCAGACAGCGGCACGCTCAATCTCACGAATGCGGGAACAATCACAGGCGCGGGCATCGGCTTGATCCTCGCGGGCGCGGGAGATGGCAGAATCTCCAGCATCATCGGCACCACCACAGGAACACTGACCAAGAACGGCACAGGCACATGGACCCTTCTCGGCGTGAACACCAGCACTGGAGCCATCTCGATCAATGCAGGAACCTTGAAACTCGGCGATGGCACAACCGGAAGCTGGAGCTCAGTCGCCGTGCCAGGTTTGACCTACACCGGCAGCGGCACCTTTGAATACGGCGGTGCCACCCTCGCCAGCGCGCAGGCATTCGGCGCTCTCACCCTCACCTCCGGCAGCGGTGTTCTGAAAGTGGATGCACCTGCCTCCGGCACAAATGCCCTGACCTTCACCTCCCTCGTCACTCCGGCACTCGGCTCAGGCCTGAACATCGTATCGCCTGCAAACACCAGTGTGACCATCACCGGCACTACCAACACGAATGGCATCATCAATGCGCGCCTTTATTACAACGGCGCTGATTTCGCCGCATCCACCTCCGGCGTCATCGGTGCGGCGGCCACCACCACCGCCACCAGCAGCCTGACCTCAGGAAATCCCAACCCCTACCTGATCAGCGGATCCTTTGCGCAGACGAGTTCGGCCATCGTCAATGCAGGCTTAAAATTCTCGGGCGGTGGCACCCTGACCCTCGACAGTGGCATCCTGCTGACGATCAACAACGGCACGAACAGCGCCGGTGGTATTTTGATCACCGGCGGCGTGGCTGCTGTGATCGCAGACGCTGGCTCCGCCACCGGCCTTACTACGGCCGGCAGTGGTGATCTGGTCATCGGCACAGACGCTGCAGGCGACAGTCTGAGCATTCAGGTCGCGATCACCAGCACCACCACGGGGGGGGTGACCAAAAACGGTGCAGGCACGCTGACGCTGACCGTTGCCAATGCCTACACCGGAGCCACCAGCATCAATGCCGGCACCTTGATTCTCGGCAACGCCGCAGCACTGAGCTCATCCACCGCAACAGTACAAGTTGGCGCGGTGCTCGACCTCAACGGCAAAATCATCATCAACACCGCCACCTTGAACGGCACGGGCATCAGCAATGCGGGGGCGCTGATCAACAACAGCCTCACCAATGCCGGCATCGGGGCGCTGACCCTAGGATTGGGCAATGGCACGGGTGGCATCGGTGCCAGCATTGGCGGCACAGGCAACATCACCTCCACCGGTGTCCTGACTGGAAACAACATCCTGGTCAAAACCGGCTCGGGCACTCTGACCTTTGGCAATAATGCGGGCACTGCGGTGGCAAGTACTCGCACCGGGGCGACTCGAATTGACGCAGGCATCCTGCGCATCTCGAACTCGAGCACGGCCCTCGGCGCAGCGACAGCCCCCATCATCCTCAATGGCGGCACATTGAGCCTCGGCAGTGCGGCATCGGTGGCGGCATACCCTGTCTCAGTCACTGCCAGTTCCACCATCGTTTCCGATGTTTACGCCGCCGGTGCCGGTCTCACGCACACTCTCGGAGTTCTCGCCATCGGGGCGCAGACCCTGACCATCCAGGCTGGAAGCAACGTCACCACCGCGAGCACCAATGCTGGAATTGCCTTCGGAGCCACCACGCTGCTCGACAACCCCACGTTCGATGTAAAAAGCCCGACCACATCGACCAACGGCATAACCACGCTCACCTTGGGTGCCTTGAATGACCAGGGCGTGGCCAAGACGATCACCTTCGCGAATACAGGAACATCCGCCACCAACAGCAACGTCACCCTTGCGACAGCCATGGCCAGTCTGGTGGACGGTACGGTGGTGAAGCTTAACAGTGGCACGAATGCCGGCGTCACTTTGAACCTCAACATCGCCACGGTGCTGGGCACGCTGGCGCAGGTGACGGTGAACGGAAACAGCGTGATCAACCTCGGCGCCGCGCAGACCTTCGGCTCTCTGGCAGGAAGTGGCACGGTCACCACCAGCGGCGTCTTCACGCTGACCGTCGGCAACGCCAACAGCAGCACCCCGCTGAGCACGACCTTCACCGGCACCTTGAGCAATGGCACCGGCACTCTGGCGCTGACGAAAAACGGTCTGGGCACCCTGACACTGGCTCCCACAACTTCCGCCTACACCGGTGCCACGATTGTCAGCGCAGGCATCCTGAAGCTGGGCAACTCCACCGCACTGGGCACCACCAGCGGCGTCACGATCAGCGCCGGCGCCACCTTGGATCTCAACGGGCAGAGTACAGACCGCAACCTCATCTCCATCAGCGGCATGGGGCTGAACGGTGGCGGCGCCATCACCAACAGCAGTTCCTCTCTTGGCACGATCACGGGCACCGTGGTGCAGGGGTCTTACGCCAAAATCGGCGGCACGGGAGACATCCTCATCAACAACGCGGGCGGCATCACCGGCAATGCGCTGCTCACCAAGTTTGGTACCAACACGCTGACTGTCACCAGCGTTGCAGCCAGCGCACGCAGCGGCACAAATCAGATCGATGAAGGCACGCTCCGGTTGCAGGCCGCAACAGCCATCGCCGTGGTAGGCACCGGCGCCATGGCCATGAACGGTGGAACTTTGAGCCTGGGCTTTGACTCCAGCGGCACAGTGGGCGGAGCAGTGAATGTTTTGGCCGACTCGACCATCATCATTGACCGCGCCACCGCTGGGGCAGCAAGCACCACACTCACACTGGGTGCCGTCATCATCGGCGGCAACACTCTGACGGTCAAAGCTGGCAGCAATGTGACAAGTGGCACGATCGGCCTGACCCTCACAACCATCGCCATCGGTGGCCCATCACTGGCGCCTGGGAATCCCATCTTCGATGTGCAAAGCACCGCCAGCGCGAACGCACGTCTAACTCTGGGAGCCTTGACCGACCAAGCCATCGCACCACGCATCATCACTTTCCAAAACAGCGGCGCAGGGGCCAGCAGCGTCATACTTGCCGCAGCGGCCAGCAGTCTGGTGGATGGCACTCAAATTAATCTGGCAGGCACCGGCGGCGCGATCACACTGAGCCTAAACAACGCCACCGCGATCGGCACATTTGCCCAGGTGTCCATGGCCTCAGGTAACACCCTGTCCCTTGGCACCTCACAAACAATCAGTTCACTTAATGGCGGCGGCACGGTGACAACCACGGCCAACTCAGTCCTCACCATTGGCAATCCGCTGAGTCAAACAATGCCCGATTCCACTTTCAACGGTGCTTTGACCGGCACAAGCCTCTCGGTGGTCAAGGCCGGAACCGGAACGTTGACTCTCGGTGGCAGCACCGACAACACCCTCTCCGGCTCTTCGGGGCTCACGGTGAACAGCGGCACGCTCGTGCTGGCGAAAACAGGCGGTGCCGTGGCGGTATCGTCGAAACTGATCATCGGCACAGTCGGTGCCGCCTACGGCAGCGCCACAGTAAAGCTGGCAGGAGCCAGTCAGATCTCTGCGACAGCCACGGTGACCATGTATGCCAAGAGCTTTCTGGACCTAAATGGGTTCAACGCCTCCTTGGGTGCTCTCAATGTCACGCCTGGCGGCACGATTTTCAACAACGCCACGGGTACCACCACCACGCTGACAGTGGGCACGGGAGACACCTCGGGCCAGCAACTCGGTTCAATCGTGGACAACACCAGCGGCACAGGCACAGTGGCATTCACAAAGACCGGCTCAGGAGCCTTTGTCCTGGGGGGATATAACACCTACACCGGAGCCACGCTCGTCGAGGCAGGTTCCCTGCAAGTCGGCCTCACAGGCATGGGCACCACTGGCACAGGCGTGGTCACGGTGCAAAGCGGCGCAACTGTCTTCGGCACGGGAGTCATTCAAGGCTCCAGTTTCACTGCGGCCAGTGGTGCGACCATTCAAGCGGGTGATGGCACCGTTCAAGGAAACTACGGCACACTCACCTTCCAGCCAGGCTCAGGTTCCGGCACGATCGACTTTCAATCGGGCAGCACGATCATTCTCGGCCTAAATTCGGGCGGAACATCTGATCTGCTCAATGTCGTGGGCACCGGCTCCACCTCGCTCCTGTTCAATGGCAACCTCACCATCACAGCGACCGCTTTCACTCCCACCGCCCCGAAGGTGTTCAATCTCCTCGACTGGTCCGGGCTGACATCGTCTCCCACATTTGACAGCCGCTACAGCTACACAGGCATGCTCTATGGGAACGGAGATGAAGCCAGCGGCTTCGATCTCCCCGATATTTCGGGCTCTGGCTATACCTGGGACATCAGCAACTTCACGACCGATGGCACCATCTCAATCGTCCTCGTGCCCGAGCCGTCCCGCTGGATGCTGCTGGGCATAAGTATCGGCATGCTGATGTTCAGACGCAGGCGTAAGCCTTAGATGGGCGCTGATCTGCCACCCGCAAGTGCACAAAAAGGGTCACCTTCGCCGCCTTTAGGGTCTGCATGGCGCGATCCATGGTCTCGCGGATGCTTTGTATGGAGGGAAGATGTCATCCCCTGCCCTGCCAACTTTTTCTGCCGGTGCTCACCGGACTCTTGGTCTGCATTTCGGTGCACAGTTGATTGCAATTCTGTTGCTGCCCTCACTTTCTTTGGCCGCCTTCAGTCTGACCTGGGATGCCGATGGCACCGCAGGAGGAAACACAGGAGGCACGGGCAACTGGAACACCTCATCCTTGCTCTGGAATAAATCTGGAACAATGCAGCCATGGACCAATGCCAGCAGCGACATCGCGATCTTTGGCGGCACGGCGGGGACAGTCACGTTGACTGAAGCGATCACCGCCGGTGGGCTCACATTCAACACGGATGGCTACACCCTTGCTGGCAACGGCAACACCTTGACCTTCGGTGGCAGTGTCACCGTCACGAACGCCAGCACCCTGGCATTGCTTCAGACCAATCTAACGCTGGCTGCAGGCACCGCCTTCACCGGCTCCGGCAATCTGACCTTCGACACCGCCTACAACATCAATGGGGCAGGTTTTAATATCAGCAAATCGGGCGCCGGCACGCTCAATCTCAAGGGTGCCATCATAGATGTGGGAAGCCTGACCCTCAGCGGCGGTACCACCAATCTTTCTGGCAGCTACACGCGCACGAGCTACTCCACCTCTTACGGAATATCAGTAACCAGCGGCATCCTCAATGTGACCGGCACCCTGGGAACCGCCGCCAATCCCACGGGGCAGACGGCTTTTTCTGGCGGCAGCATCACCAATTTCTCCGGCACTGAATTCCTCTCCGGCTCGTCATCCACGCTCAGAATCGGTGAAGCCACCGGTGCCACGGTCAATGTCACCGCAGGAACTCTCACTGTCGGATCGGCTTCGGGCGGACTTGTGTTGGGACGCTCCGCCACCACCGGCACCGGCTATCTCAACATTTCCGGCGGCAGCGTCAACGTGACGAGCAGTTCGAATGTGATCCGCATCGGAGCGGGCTACACCAATGCCGAGAGCAGCGGAGCGAGCGTCATGACCCTTTCCAGCACCGGATTGTTCGACAGCAGTACCTCCACCGGCAACATTCAGCTCGGTTCCGGTTTGAGTGGAAACACCACCAGTTCTGGAACGATCAATCTGGATGGTGGCACCCTCGCCACCAACCGCTCCATCATGGGCGGCAGCTTTGGTGCATCAATCTTCAACTTCAATGGCGGCACTCTCAAAGCCAATGGCACGGCCATGACTCTGGATGCGGCGACCTTAACCAGTGCCAATGTGCGCAATGGCGGGGCAGTGATCGACAGCAATAACTTCAACATCTCCATCGCCAAGGCTCTGACTCATTCCAGCATCAGCGGGGACAATGCCACCGATGGTGGTTTGACCAAAATCGGACTCGGCATCCTGACACTCTCCGGCACTGCCGCCAATACCTACACAGGCGTCACCCTCATCAAGGCCGGGGAAATTGATCTTTCAAAAACCACTGGCATCAACGCCATCGCCGGCCCCATCACCCTCGGCGATGGCACCACCACGGCCATGCTGAAGCTCCTTGTCAGCGAGCAAATCGCTGACAGCAGTGCCATCACACTCATCGGCAGCGGCGGCAATGCTGGCATCTTTCGGCTCAACGGCAAAGCAGAAACCATCGGTGGTCTTAACAGCACGGGCGGCGCAGGCATTGTTGAAAACGAAAGTGCCACGAACGTTTCACTCACGCTGAAGGTCACAGACACCCAGGATTTCAGCGGACTGCTGCGCAATGGTACGCTGGCCGGCACGCTCTCTCTAATCAAAAGCGGGGCAGGCACGCAGACCCTCAGCGGTATCAGCACCTATACGGGCAGTACAACCATTAGCGAGGGCACGCTGCAGTTTGGCATCAACAGCGCCATTTCCTCCAGCTCAGCCCTGACCATCACCGGTGCCAATGGCTCTGCCACCCTGTCATTGAACGGCTACAACTGGACACCTGGAACTCTCAACTTCTATGATGCCACATCAGGAGCGACCAGCCAGGGCACGATCAACATCGGCAGCGGCGGGTTGCTGACATTAAGCACCACGCTCACCGTCAGCAGCACCAACAATCCGCTGGGCGCACTGATCACCGGCGGCACTCTCGATCTCGGCGCAGCAACACGGACCTTTGCCATCAATGACAGCCTCACTGCCGCGCACGATCTCACCATCGCCTCTGCCATCACCTCGACCAGCGGCGCTTACGGCATCACCAAAACAGGCATGGGAAATCTGCTGCTGAGCGGCAGCGTCAACATTGCTGGCAACATCACGGTCTCCAGCGGCGTCCTCGAAATTGCCGGCACCTTCACCAATGGCAGCTCCCTCACCACGGTGGGAGCAGTGTCCACTCCAGGGATGCTGAGGCTGAGCACAGGGGCAGATTATTCCTCTGCGACCCTCGGCATCGGCAGCAGCGCAGGGTTCAAAGGATCTGCCGTCATCAGCGGCGGCACGTTGACACTCACCACGACCAATACGCAGGCAGGAATCGGTCTCGGTGGCACAGGCTATGGCGGCCTTTTTTTATCCTCGGGCACCATCAATACCAAACGCGTGGACTCGCTGGATGGCACCACCACCGCCTCCATTACCGTGCTGCAGGTCAGCGGTGGCACGCTCAACACGGCCAACTACATCATGTTCCGCAACGAGCGCTGGGAATTCACCGTGACGGGCGGCCAGGTGCTCCGCACAGGAGACTACATCGCCCTGGGGTTCCGCAGCGGTGGCAGCGCAGCCACAGCCACCACCACGGCGCAGGGAGCCATGACGATGGCGGGCGGCCTAGTGAACAACGCCGGTCTCAGCATCACCATCGGCCAGCAGAACAACAACACAGCACTTGGCACGGCCTACCTGAACCTCGACGCCGGAACCCTGATCAACAATCAAATCATCCATTACAACGGCACGGGCGCAGCCATCAATTCCTACATCAATTTCAACGGTGGAACATTGCAGGCATCAGTTGGCACCACCGCGTTCATTTCCGTCAGCGGCACAGGTGGCACGGGCACATTGACAGCCTACGTCAATGGCGCTTTCGGCAGCTTCAATGGTGGAGCCGTGATCAATACGAACGGTTTCAACGTCACCGTCCCCATCGCCTTGAATGCTCCCACCGGGAACGGTGTCTCCAGCATTGCCCTCACCGACGGTGGCAGCGGTTACTACGGTGCACCGTATGTGGAGATCAGCGGCGGCGGCGGTGGCTCCGGTGCCACGGCCTTCGCCACGGTGGATCTCGATCCCACCTGCGCCACGTATGGCAAGCTGCTGAGCATCACCATCAGCAATCCCGGCACCGGCTACACCTCCACCCCCACCGTGGCCTTGCTCGGTGGCGGCGGCAGCGGAGCTGCGGTGGGAACGATCACCACCGCAGTCAACACCTCCGGTGGCCTCACCAAAAACGGTCTCGGCACGCTCACATTGTCAGGAGCTGATGCCAATACATTCACCGGCACCTCCAGCATCAATGCTGGTGCACTCGACCTTTCGAAAACCGCAGGCGTCAATGCCATTGCGGGCAGCATCACCGTCGGCGACGGCACCACCGGGGCAGTGCTGAAACTCATCAACAGCGACCAAATCGCCGACACCAGCATCATCTCCTTCAATGGCAGCGGTGCCAACGCCGGCATCTTCCGCCTCAACAACAAGAACGAAACCATCGGCGGCCTTGGCAGCACAGGCGGTGCAGGCATTGTAGAAAACGAATCCGGCAGCGCATCCACCGCCACACTCACCGCGAATGTCGCCTCAGGAACACAAAGCTTCAGCGGCACACTGCGCAATGGAGATGGCACCGGCACTGACGGCACTCTCGCTTTCATTAAAACTGGCGCAGGCACACAGATCCTCTCCGGCACCAACACCTATACGGGAGTAACGACCGTCAACGCTGGCGTGCTGCAAATCGGCAGCAGCGGCTCCACCGGCACGGGGGTAGTCTCAGTACAGAATGGCGGCACCCTGATTGGTACCGGCGTCATTAAAGGCACCAGTTTCACTGCCAGCAGCAGGGCCATCGTTCAGGCAGGCGACGGCACGGCTCAAAGCAACTACGGCACGCTCACCTTCCAACCAGCGTCCGGTTCCGGCACCATCGACTTTCAATCAGGCAGCACGGTCATCCTCGGCATTCACCCCGGCGGCACCTCCGACTTGCTCAACATCGTTGGCACTGGCACCAACACACTGCTGTTCAATGGCAACCTCACCATCACAGCGGATGCCTTTACTCCCACCGCTCCGGAAGTTTTCAATCTGCTCGACTGGTCCGGACTTTCAGCATCTCCCACCTTTGCCAGCCGCTTCACCTTCACCGGCTATCTCACCGGCAATGGGGACGAAGCGAGCGGTCTCGACCTGCCGGACATTTCCGGCTCGGGTTACTTTTGGGATATCAGCGGTTTCAAAACCAACGGCACCATTGCCATCGTCGTCCCCGAGCCCTCACGTCTGCTCCTGCTGGGCCTGGCCTTGGGATTCATGCTTGTCAGACGTCAGCGCTGAAAACAAATCAGCCGGGCGGTGCTGCCCGGCTGATGAGAAGACTTAGAATAGTGTATTCTATTTACGCCTTGGGTGTCTCGGCGGTGCTTTCAGGCAGCTTGGGAGCCTTGATGTATTCGGCGGGAAGATCACCCTTCAAAGACTTGAGGAAGGTGACAATGGAGGAGGTTTCTTCGTCAGTGAGTGTCTTGCCCAGCTGGTGTTCGGCCATCTTCTGGACCATCTGCTCCAGCGTTTTGACAGACCCATCGTGCAGGTAGGGGTAGGTCTCAGTGATGTTGCGCAGGCTGGGAACTTTGAAGAAGGCCTTCTCGCCATCGTTCTTGGTGACATCGGCACGGCCATTGTCCTTGAGATCTGGCCAGGCCTTCACGAGGCCAAGCTTCTGATACATCATGCCGCCGACACCAACGCCATTGTGGCAGGTGACGCAGCCGGTTTTGGCAAATGTGGCAAAACCCTTCTTCTCTTCGGCGCTAAGAGCCTCCTTGTTGCCCTTGAGATAAGAATCCCACTTGGACGGCGTCAGCAGCTTGCGTTCAAAGGCACCGACGGCCTTGCCAAAGTTGTTGTAGTTCACAGGGTCAGCCTCGCCAGGGAAGGCAGCCTTGAAGGCATCCACGTATCCGGGCATGCTGTTCAGCACTTTGATGACAAACGCCTCGTCTGGTGCACCCATTTCGACGGGGTTGAGCACAGGGCCTTTGGCCTGCTCCTCCACACTCGGCGCACGGCCATCCCAGAACTGGGCGACGTGCAGCGCCGCATTGTAAACCGAAGGCGAACTACGGCCACCTAGCTTGCCTTCATGCCCGGGGGAAAACGGCAGATTGTCGTTGCCGTATTTGTCGAGCACGTGGCAGGAGTTGCAGGACATCTTCCCGCCTTTGGAGATGCGGGTTTCAAAGTAAAGCTGGCGACCAAGATTGATCTTCGCTTCCGTGAGTTCGTTGGTGGCGGAGGCTACCTCAGCGGGCAACGGCATGAACATCGGCAGGAAGGCTTCAGATAGATCTGCCTGCGCGAAAGCAGATGTGGTGCTCAAGCCGACAATGAGAGCAAGAATGCGAGCGGTGGGGTTCATAGGATGTTGGATTAAAACAGCGAGTCCGATACGTGGCGTGGAAGGCAAGGGTTTCAAGTGTTTGAGGTCTGAGACGTTTTCTCAACACCTGCCACAGCTTCAAATTGACGACATCCCCGGCAGGCAGCTAGGCTGGACAAATGTTCTCAAAATCTTTTATCCTTCTGCTGGCAGCAGCAAGCATGGCACTGGGTCAGCAGCCCGTGGGTGATGGCAAGGCGGATGACACGGCGGCCATTCAACATATGTTCGACACCGTTGGCAGTGTGAAACTGCCCAAAGGGATGTATCTCATTACCAAGACCCTGAAAGTTGATCTGGCAAAGACCGGCTACGCAGCGCTGACAGGAGATGGCACCGTGCGGATCGTCATGGCTGGGACAGGACCGGCGCTGCTTTTCATCGGCACGCATGAAGGCTCCGCAGCACCTGAGTCTTTCAAACCCGAAGTCTGGGAGAACCAGCGCACTCCCATGGTGGAAGGCATCGAAATCGTGGGGGCGCACGCCGAAGCTGATGGCATCGAGGCCACAGGCACCATGCAGATCACGCTCAGCCGAGTCGTCATTCGTGAATGTCGGCACGCCGTGCATTTGTCCACCCGCAATCGCAACGTGCTGATCTCAGCCTGTCACTTCTACCACAACACGGGCATCGGTGTGTTTTACGACAATGTGAATCTGCATCAGTCCAACATCGTGGGCAGCCACATCAGTTACAACGGTGGCGGCGGTGTCGTTTCTGTGGGAGGCAATGTTCGCAATCTGCACATCGGCACCTGCGACATCGAGGGCAATCACGCCAAGGACGGCCCGCCCAGCGCCAATGTGATGCTCGACTCACGCGGCGGTTCCATCGGCGAGGTTGCCATCACCGGCTGCACCCTGCAGCACACGCACAAGTCACCGGATTCGGCCAACATCCGCATCATCGGTTCCGGCACGGATCCATCCCTCCTGCGACGCGCCGGTCGCGAGCACACCCGCGAAGGCAATGTGACCATCACCGCCAATGTGTTCAGCGATGTGCAGGTCAATGTGGAGGTCCAGCACTCACGGGGTGTGACGATCACCGGCAACACCTTCTGGGAAGGCTTTCAGCACGATCTTGTCGTAGCGGACAGCGACAACGTCGTGGTCACCGGGAACAACTTTGACCGCAATCCACGCTACCTCGTGAACGGCAACGACAACGCAGAGAAAAACGGCATCGTCTTCCAGCGCTGCACCGACAGCATCTTTAGCAACAACGTCGTCAGCGGCGTCTGGAAGCAGCGTGCGGCAGTGCACATCGAATCCTGCAACCGGCTGCAGATCTCCCACAACAGCATCCTCGATTCTGATGGCACGGGACTCCGCCTGGAGCAGGTGACCAACAGCATGGTCGCCGGAAACATCATCCGCGACGACCGTGAAGGAGAACAGCGCAGCAAGGACCCCTCTCTCAGCATTGTCGGCGGCAAAGACAATGTGATTGAGCAGAATGTGCTCGGAAACAAATAACGTGGACATCGAGGCATGACCACCTCATCCGCCACATGGCTGCTGGCCCGCACCCATGGTCGCATGCTGCGGCACAAGCTGCGCTTTGGCATGCGTGAAAACCGTCTGCTCAGCGTGACGGTTGGCGCGTTCCTCGGACTCTATAGTCTTGCCGCCTATCTGCTGGTCGGGCGTGGGCTGGATTTCATGATGAAGCTGCCCCTCATCGGCTCGCTGCTCACGGAGCGTCTGGTGTTTCTGCTCTTCTTTTTCTTCTTCGTGATGCTGGTCATCTCCAATGCCACCATCACCGGCATGAGCCTGTTCAGGCGGAAGGACATGGAATGGCAGATTGCTCTGCCCCTGCCCCCGCGTAGCCTCGTGCTGTGGAAGACTCTGGAAGGCATGCTGCTGGCAAGCTGGGGACTGCTGCTGCTTACCACTCCCATCCTGCTGGCCCTGGCTCAGACCTACAAGGCGGATGCCAAATTCATGCTTGTGGTGCTGCCTGCGGTGCTGGCTTTGGTGACCATCGCAGCCAATGTTTCCACCTGGCTGCTGATCGCCCTGGTTCTCTGGGCCAAACGTTGGATGTGGAAGCCCATCCTCGCCATCGTCGTTCTGCTGCTGATCCGAACCCTGCCCATCTGGCATTCCAGCGTCGAGTCCCTGAACTCAGGTGACCTCAGCGCGAGCTTGAACCAGATCCTCCGGCATACGGAGATCTGCATGCATCCGCTTTTGCCCAGCTCATGGGTGGCTGAAACCATTCAAGCAGCAGGACGTGGCACCTTTGAGCGCACGATGTTCTTCAACCTTGTCCTCCTGGCCAATGCCCTGATGAGCATTCTGATTACCACTCGAATCGCGAGCGCCTTCTATTATCCTGCTTGGAATCGCATCATGAGTGCGGCACCAGGAGTCGTCAGGAAAGTCATAGCCCCCCTGACACGTGCCAGGTCTAATCGCATGAGCCATTGGCTGCGTCGTATTCTGGCGCTTGATCGCGCCTCCTTTGCGCTGCTCGTAAAGGAAGTTCGCACGTTTCTGCGCGAACCCGTGCAGTGGGGGCAGTCGTCGATCATCTTTGGCCTGCTGCTGATCTATTCCATGAACCTGCGCAAGCTGGGCTACGACCTGCAGAGTCCGTTTTGGATCACCATCGTGAGTCATTTAAACTTGCTGGTCTGCTGCCTCGCATTGTCCACACTGACGACCCGTTTCATCTACCCACAGTTCAGTCTGGAGGGGCAGCGCCTTTGGATATTGGGACTCTCACCTCTGCCGCTGCACCGTGTGCTCGCCCTAAAACTCCGCCTCAGCGCCAGCGTGCTGGCACTCGTCATGGTGACGCTGGTCGTGGTCTCGGGCATCTCACTTGGCCTGCCGGGACAGCGCATTCTGTTTTTCAGCGCTTCGATTTTAATGCTGAGCTACGGCCTGACCTCACTTGCGCTTTCACTCGGCGCTCTGGTGCCCAACTTTCGGGAATCCAATCCTGCACGCATCGTCTCCGGCTTTGGCGGCACGGTCTGCCTGATCGCCAGTTTCGTTTACATCGTCGGCGGAATGGTCCTGCTGCTGATCCCTTCCTGGCAGAATCTCAGACAAGATGCCGTGGCCATGGTGGGCTATAATGGCAAAATCGAACTGGCTGCTTTGGCTGGACTGGCTCTGCTAACCGTGGCTTTTGGAGGCATTCCCTATTTTTTTGCCAAACGGCAGACGAAAAATCTGGAATACTTAAGACATCTGTAGTATTTGGATACTGGAAATAATTTCCAGTACTCCCATGATCACCCGCAAAGCACCCGCTCTCGCCTCTGCCAACGGCTACAACGAGGATAATCTCCTCGTTTTTGAAGATGCTCCTGAATTCATGGACGGCCACGCTGTTGCTTCATCTCTTGAGAATGTCGATTCCAAAGTCAAGGCCGCTCAGGAGCAGTTGCAGGAACTCCGACGCCAGCAGGAGGAGATCGAACGCCAGAAGCAGCACCTCGAAGCCCTGCGCATCAAGCAGGAACGCTTCGTCGCCGGAAAGCGTGATCTCGTCGAAAAAATCACCCGATCCGCAAGCTTGGTCGAGCGTGAACTCTACGACGCCCAGAAGCGTGTTGAGGATCTTGCCGCCATTCATGACGAATTCCGCCGCCATCAAGAAATTTTGAAATCGCTCCAGCCGGAAAAATGGCATCGCTCCCAGGTGAGCGAAGAGCTCGACGGTGCTCTGGCCGCCATTGACGACGCCGAAGGCGACTACGCCAAGGGCATCCGCCGCCTGCATGCCATGGGCCCACAGGAAGGCGTGTCCGCCGGTGGACCGATCAATCTCGACGACGCCAACGCGTCTGCGATGCCTGCTTTCGGCTCTCACGCCGATGACCTCAAGACCTGGATGCGCCGCGGCTTCGCCTTCACCCTCCCTCTCATGGGCACGGTGATCGTCGCCATCGTCCTGATCCGTCTGATGTTCTGATTCCGCGAACCCCTCACTTCTCATCCTTATGGCTCTGTTTTCTGGCAATCGCAAAGTCCGCTCGCGTCGCGCAAAGCCTGTCCAGGCATTGAAGGAAGAGGCATCGCCCCAGCGCAAATCACGCAACCTCACCAAACGCTCGGATGAACTGAACAGTCAGATTCACCGCTTGGAATGTTTCATCACAGCAGCTCCGCGCATTGAACGCCAGCGCCGCCTGGCAAACGTGAACATGGTGCCCCCAATGGAGTTGGCATCCCCTGCCCCGCGTCATCGTCGCGTCCCCATCGCCAAACAACGCGCACGCCGCAGCGAGCGCCTGCGCATGTTCACCGAAGGCCTGCTTGTCATCGGTTCCATCGCCGCCGTTATTGGATGGCTGAACCAGTGGTTCCATTTCTGGAACTGAGGCTGCATCCTCATAAAATAGCACTGGTTGACGCTCGTTTACGGTGGTTTCCCGTGACCTGAAGCGGCTTCTCCTTGATCTGGAATACTCTTCAATTCCGCCCCCCCCTACTCGCGCATGGGCCATCGCCCTGACGCTGAAGTGCGCGTGTGAAACGAATTCCAGTTGCCGCCACAAGGCGGTCAAAACACCAACCCAAAAATGTTATGACTGCGACAGAAACCAAAGGCAACTGGAATATCCTGAAGGGCAAGCTCAAGCAAAAATGGGCCAACCTGACAGATGACGACCTCCAGTTTACGGAAGGAAAGGCTGATGAACTCATCGGCCGCATCCAGAAGCGCACCGGAGAATCTCAGGAAGCGATTCAACGCTACATGAAGGAAAACGGCGACAGCGAGTGCGATTGCAAATAGCCACCTCCTCGGGCCGGCATGGGGATGCGGTCTCATGCCGGCTCCTCGCGCAATTCTGGAAACATGCGCCTACGATAACTTGAAGCCGGCAGGGTGGGGTCAGGCCGATTTTGGATGCACGCGATCGAGGGAATCCCAACGAAGAAGAGATGTTATGAAATCACATCCTATCCTTGAAGCTATAGCTGTTTTCGTATCTCTGGCAGCCTCCGCATGCATCTCAATCGATGACCTTGACGACAAGCCCAAAACCACCACCGTTACAAAAGAAACAGTGCCCCCTATCCGCTGACCAATCCCAGCGTGATTACGACAGAAACTACGACCACGCGCTCACGCTAGTGGTTTCATTTGCCGCCAAGGTCACCACTTTTGGTGACCTCATTTGATACTTGCGCCTTCAGTTCATGCCTTGCCCCAGCGCTTCAGCAGCGTGGAGGCCATGTCAGCAGGTGAATCGGACACGGCAATGCCGCACTCCGCGAGGATCTTCTTCTTGGCAGCAGCAGTGTCGTCTGCACCACCGATGATGGCACCGGCATGGCCCATGCGGCGTCCGGGAGGCGCTGTGGCTCCTGCAATGAAGGCGGCGATCGGCTTCTTGCAGTTGTCCTTGGCCCAGAGACCCGCTTCGACTTCGGCGTTGCCACCGATTTCGCCGATCATGATGATGGCTTCGGTCTCAGGATCATCGTTAAACATCTTGAGCACGTCGAGGTGGTTGGTGCCGTTCACCGGATCACCACCAATACCAACGCAGGTGCTCTGACCATAACCACGCGTCGTGAGCTGCCACACGGCTTCATAAGTGAGCGTGCCGGAACGGCTGACGACACCGACGTTGCCACGCTTGTGAATGTACCCTGGAGCGATGCCGATACGGCAGCCGCCATGGGATTTGTCGCCGAAGCCCGGAGTCACGAGACCAGGGCAATTCGGGCCGATGAGGCGCGTCTTGCTGCCTTTCATGGCAGCCTTGACCCGAATCATGTCATTGACCGGAATGCCTTCGGTGATGGCCACCACGAGATCCAGCCCGGCATCCACACCTTCGAGGATCGCATCCGCTGCAAATGGAGGTGGCACAAAGATCACACTCACTGTCGCGCCGGTTTCACGGGCGGCTTGAGCCACGGTGTCAAACACCGGCACCTTCTTCCCACTGTGTTCAAAAACTTGGCCACCTTTGCCCGGCGTCACGCCAGCCACCAGCTGGGTGCCGTAGTCGATGGAAGCCTTCGCGTGGCGCGAGCCGAAATCTCCGGTGATACCTTGAACAAGAATGCGGGTGTCAGTTTCAACGAGAATGGCCATCGGGATGAATTCGGTAAAAGTTTTGGGGGTGCGTGAACGCGTCGCATCATAGAAGTGTGCTTCGCTGCGTCAAGGCGGCGGCGGAATAATCTCAAAGCAAGCTCCAGAGTTTCGGCACAAAGACCACCAGCCCCACTCCCAGCGCCGCAAGAGCCGCCACCAGCACCGCTGCGGCTGCAGCATCCTTGACCAGGCGGATGGGTTCCTCATGCTCCTTGCTCACGCGATCCGCCAGGACTTCGAGCGCTGTGTTCAGCAGTTCTGCCGCCCACACCAGCCCCACCGCCAGCAGCACCACACACCACTCCCATGCCGCCAGCTGCAGCCAGAGGCCAAAGCCCCCCACCAGCGCCGTGGCAAGGCCATGCACCTGAAGATTTCGCTGCGTTTTCAGCGCCCAGGCCAGTCCCGCCAGCGCAGGACCAAAGCTGCGGAGCACCGATGCAAGCCAGCGCGTCATGTTCGGCGATTCGGCTACTGCGAGCCCACGGGTTTTTCCACCGGAGCTGCTTCCGCAGCTGGTTCGGAGACTTCTTTCACCAGATCACGGAATTCCTTCAGCCAGCTCAGGGCATCCGGATGGCTTGGGTAGGTCTGGATCACCTTCAGCATGTCTGCCAGCGCAATGACCGGCGTGACATTGTTCTGCACCAGGTAGTTGTTCTTTTCCCAGATCATGCGCGGGCCGGCATCTTTATAGAATTCATTGAATTCGGTTTCACTCTTGATGGCCTTTTGCATGGCCACCTCCGCATTCATGCGGGAATCCCACTGTGCAGGCAGATCGGTGGGTTTTTCCGCCAGATAATAGGGGAAAACAATGCTGGAATAGATGCCCCTGACATTCAGCGGTTGATACTCCCAATCTTTCCTCTTCAAGAAGTCTTCCAGCGAGTAAGCCTTGGCAAACTCGGAACTGGCCACGGACTGCCGCAGGGTACCCATGATGTCTCCGGCAGGTACGTTGTTGCCGCCACCACCGCCTCTACGCCCGCCACCGCCGGCTCCTTGGCCGCCACCCTTTGCGTCCTTGTCCGCCACGGCCCCTGAGGCCGAATGAGTCGTAGCTCCCTGTACGGCAGTGATTGCCTTGGCCAAAAAGGCCTGCACCGAAGTGACGATAGGTGCCATTTTCTTCGGTTCATCGATCTCCTGCGCCTGAATCGTTAGCACGAGGTACTCAAGTTGCAGCCACAGCGCCTGCTTGAAATCCTCATCCTTCAGATTTGCCTCATTCTTGTTCCGCCAGTCCATGAAATCTGTCTGCTTCAGGTTCTTGCGATCAAAGTGCTCCAGCTTGTAGCAGTCCAAATACAGCGCCAGAGCAGCCGCCGGGCTGGCCATTCCCTCACGGAACTTCGCCATGGCCGCACCAAAGACGGATCCCCTGCCCTTGCCAATCTGCGTCTCCACCTTCTCCAGCTCTTTAAGGATGTGCTCAGTTTGAGCCGGCGTGAGAATCACCTTGCTTGCGGGTTTCTCAGGTTCAGCAGCAGGAGTTTGTGCACTGGCAGGAGATGCCAGCACCAAGGCCAGCAGAGGCAGGAGTTGTGTCAATTTCATGGTCGGAAAAGTAAACAAGGCAAAACGCGGATGGGTGCAGGAAAAATCTTTATCTGAAAAATTCTCCCTCTCAACGTTTCATCCATGCACAAACTTGGACTTGGATGCACAAAGTCATCGTATATCTGTCTCCCCCCCCCCTCTGCTTATGACACGCTCCGCTTTCTTTTTCGCCCTTTTAACCCTCCTCACCATGCCAGCCATGGCTGGAGACACCCCCGTCAACTACATCGCCGAGATGACCGGCATGGTCTGCGCCGGCTGCAAAGATCACGTCACCACCTCCTTCACCAAGCTTGAAGGCGTTTCCAAGGTGCAGATTGTTCCTGGTGACAAACCCGGCACGCAAAAAGTCACCGTCACCTCCACTTCCCCCTCCTTGACCAAGGAGCAGGCCGTCACCGCTTTAGGCGCCTCCGCCTCTACGTACATCGTGCATTCATGGAAGAAGTCGGAACAGCCGGCCAACTAAAGCCAAAATCATCAGGCAAAATCGCTTGCCTGTCTCTCTGACTGCGCCACTATCCGCGCTCTCCTTTTGCCGGAGCAAGAATTTGGACAGGTGTCAGAGTGGTCTAACGAGCACGCCTGGAAAGCGTGTGTACCTTAATCGGTACCGAGGGTTCGAATCCCTCCCTGTCCGCCATTCTTCGCCGAAGTAGGAGACGAAGAGTGCCCTCCGTAGCTCGCAGAGCGAAGGACGGGCCGCCCTCTTATCTCAGCCACACCAGAAAGACTTGGGCACTTGCGCTTTCCTGCCGCATGCACGGCAACATATCGCGCTTCAGACTCGTTTGGCTCTCCGATGAAACCAACCGCTTCCTCTCCGTCCCGTCGTCAATTCCTTGCCACTGCTGGCGCCGCCTCGCTGTCATTCCTTTCCTCATCGCACGCGGCGACGTTTAAAACGACGATCCAGAAGGCCAAGATCATCGGCAAGCCGGAGGAAAAGGCGCTGCGTGAACTCAAAGAGGCCGGATTCGACGGAGTGGAAGTTTCGCATCTGTTTGATGACGAAACCGAGGCCAAGCAGGCGCGCGAACTCGTCGAAAGCATCGGTTTGAAAGTGCATTCCGTGCTGCGTGGCTGGGCCGAGTTCAACAGCGATGATCCGGGGCAGGTCGCCGCGAGCTACGCCGTGACGGAGAAAGCCCTGCGCACGGCCAACTGGCTCGGTGCAGAGACGATCCTTCTCGTCCCCTGCCGCGTCGGCGGACCAACCGTGAAGATGCCGCAGCCCTGGGAATTCGACATCGAGTTCGATGAAAAGACCGGCCATGTCAGCCGCGTCGTAAAGGGCGACAACACACCGTTCGAGCGCTACATCATGCTGCAGAACAAATCGACCAACGGATCGAAGGAGCAGGTGACTAAGCTCATCCCGCTGGCCGAGAAGCTCAACGTCATCATCGGCCTCGAGAACGTCTGGAACAACCTCTGGGTGCGTCCGGATCTGTACAAAAACTTCGTCGCGTCCTTCAACCACCCGTTTGTGAAGGCCTACTACGACGTGGGCAACCATGTGAAGTATCTCGTGCCCGTACACGACTGGATCCACACGCTGGGCGGCCTCATCAAGAAGATCCACATCAAGGACTACGCGCTCACGCCGGACAACCACAGCGGCAAGTTCGTGCATCCGCGCGATGGCAGCATCGACTGGCCGAAAATGCGTCAGGCGCTCGACGATATCGGCTACAACGGTTGGATAACCGTTGAAGATGGCGGCCTGCCACTGCCCGAATTCAACGAGCGCCTCAACAAGATCATCGCCGGAGTCTGAATCATGAAACACGTCCTTCTTTTCCTCGCGCTAGCCACCTTCGCCACCGCCGCCGACCGCGTCGTTCCTCGCGAAGGCACCGAGTGGTGCAATATCTGGATGCCGAACGCCGACAAGCACGACCTGCCGCGCGTCCTGCTCATCGGCGACTCCGTGACCCAAGGCCACGGCCCCGACGTGGAGAAGCAGCTCGCCGGCAAAGCTTACGTCGCGCGCCTCGCCACCTCGCGCTGTGTTGGAGATCCCGTCCTGCATGCCGAGATCGCTGCAGTGCTCGGCGCGGAGACCTTTGACGTGATTCACTTCAACAACGGCCTGCACGGCGTCGGTCCCGTCAGTGAAAAAGAGTACGCCGAATTTCTGCCGCAGATGCTCGCCCACCTCCGCAAGCTCGCACCAAAGGCGAAGCTTATTTGGGCCAGCAGCACACCATCCCATGTGAATGGCAAATTTGAGCAGCTCGACGCACGCAACGAAAACGTGAAGGAGCGGAACCGCATCGCCGCCGAACTGATGGCCAAGGAGGGCATCCCCGTGGACGATCTTTACGCGCTCATGCTGCCGCACCCTGAGTGCTGCTCCGATGGGCTGCACTACAAGCCGGAAGGCAGGGCCATGCAGGGTGCGCAAGTCGCCGCCGCGGTCCTCAAGCTGCTGCCGTCGAAAGCGAAATGAAACACCTCCTGCCACTCATCGCCCTCTCTCTCGCCGCACTGGGGGTAGCCGTCCCTGTGGTTGCGGAAGAACTTCCCAAAACCGCGCTGCGTGTTGAAAAACTCAATGAACTGGATGCCACCATCAAGCAGGCCGTCCGTGACTCGATGATCCTCGGCGCATCCCTGTGGGTGGAGAGCCACGGTGTTTCCTACCACATGGCCCTTGGCCAGCGCGCTCTCAAACCCGTGCCCGAGGCGATGACCGAGGACACCCTCTTTGATGTGGCCTCCATCACCAAAGTCATGGCAGCCGCCAGCGCGGCGATGCTCTGCATCGAGCGCGGCTTGTTCAAGCTGGATGATCAAGTGTCGCAGCACCTGCCGGAGTTTACCGGCGTAGGGCGTGAGAAAATCACCCTCCGCCACCTGCTGCTCCACACCTCGGGCCTGCCCGTGAATCTCATCCCCAAAACTCAGCCCTTCACCACCTACGACGAAGCCATCGCACAGATCTGTCACACGAAGCTGCTGTTTGAGCCCGGCTCCCAGTTTGCCTACAGCAGCGTGGGCACCATGCTCCTTGGCGGCGTGATCGAACGCGTGACCGGCAGGAAGTTTGACGAATTCTGCACCACAGAAATCTTCCGCCCCCTGCGCATGAATGACACCGTCTTTCGTCCCAGCGGTGAGCAGTTGAAACGTGTCTCCCCCTCTAGTGCGCCGGAGCGCGGACTGGTGGATGACACCGTGGCCCGGCTAGCTGGCGGCGTCTCGGCGCATGCCTCCCTCTTCACCACCACGGCCGACATGGCCCGCTTTGCCCGCATGATGCTGAACCACGGCGAGCTCGATGGCGTCCGCGTCCTCAAACCCGAAACCGTCAGGCTGATGACCAGCGTGCAAAGCCCTGCCGGCCTGACCAGCCCCGATGCCAACGACCTGCCCGTGCGCCGCGCCCTCGGCTGGGACATCGACACCCCCTACCGCACCCCGCCGCACAACTACACCCTCCACCGCGGTGCCCTGTTCCCCATCGGCGGCTATGGCCACACCGGCTGGACCGGGCAGATGCTGTGGATCGATCCCTTTTCCAGAACCTTCGTGATCTTCCTCTGCAACCGCTACGTGGACGCCTCCAAAGACACCCGCCCCGCCATCTATCAGCTCCACCACCGCATCTCCACCCTCGCCGCCGAAGCCGTCCGAGACTTCGATTTCAAAAATGTCCCCGGCGCGCTGCCTGGACATGGGGAGGGTGGGAGTGTGCGGTGATGCCGAAAAGGCAGGTTTACCGCACAATACTCTTCTAATCCGCACGTTGCGAGCTTCGGGACTACGACAACTGGAAGACCTATCCTCCAGATGCCAACCCTCAGATCATCCCCAGCTTCATCTTCCCCTCGACGCTGATCATCCCCTGGTTCCACGCTGGATCCCAGACAAGTTCGACGGCAGCGTCGTCCATGTCTTCGATGGTCATAATGCGGCTTTGCGCATCCGCCGCGATCGTAGGCCCCATGCCGCAGCCGGGAGCAGTGAGCGTCATCTTCACGACAGCCTTGTTTTTGCCATCGGCATCGGCTTCGACCTTGCAGTCATAGACGAGACCGAGATCGACGATGTTGACCGGGATTTCCGGGTCATAGACATTTTTGAGCTGGTTCCACACCTGGCCTTCGAGATCGCTGACATCGCCAGGAATGTTCGAAGATGTGCTGTCCTGCTCCTTCTTGCTGGCTTCAGGATCAATACCCAGAGCATCCACATCACCCGCCTGAATACGGGCAAGACCGAAGTCCGTGGCCACCGTGTAGGTGCCGCCAAGCGACTGCGTGATGATGACCTTCATGCCGAGCGGCAGTTTGATCAGATCACCACTGGGAATCTGGACGGCATCGACTTCGCGTTTGAGTTCAAGGGAGGAGTGCATGGATGAAATGAGAATTAAAAATGTAAAGACTAGCTCGTGAGGACGATTTTGATTTTGCCCTGCGTTTTGCCAGCAGCACTAAGAGCATCGGCCAAAGTGCCTGATTGATCGGACACAACAGGAGCAGCAGCGGCACCAGCCGGTTTGTTTTCGGCTTCCAGCGCGGCACGCAGTGCTCCTTCGACCATCTGCCCACAATGGATCTTCATGGGCGGCAGCGGCCCCAAAGGTTTACTGAGGTCCTCGGCAGACATGGAGAGCGCTTCCTCCTTCGTTTTGCCACGAATCAATTCCGTGGCGATGCTGGCCACCGCGATGGCCGTTTGGCAGCCGAAGCTCTGGAAGCTGGCCTTGTCGATGACCTTCTTGCCGTCCTTCTCTTTGTATTTGATCCACAGGCGCACCATGTCGCCACAGTCAGGACTTCCCACGGTGCCCACGGCATCGGCGTCGGGCATCTCGCCCAGGTTCTGGGTGTCCGTGAGGGCTTGCTGGAGTGCGGCTTCGTCCATGGTCGTGATTCAATCTTCGATTTCGATACGATAGCGCGGCAAGCTTGGATCAATCTCACTGCTGTAAGCGTCGATCCCGCCGGTGAGGCATTTCGTTTCACCAAAGCCGTGGCCGATGAAATACGCAGCTGCATCCAGCGAACGCGAGCCAGTGTGATCGTAAAGCACCACCGTCTGCGTCTTGTCACCACTGGTGAAAATCTCCTGCACCAACTCCTGCGTCAGCAGGCGCGCACCCGGCAGCTTCACCGCCTCATGCTCTTCCCGCGTGCGGACATCCAGCAGCACAAGATCCGGCTTGTTGCGCAGCAGCACTTCCAGCTCCTGCGGAGAGATTTGCAGGGAGGTATCACCCTTGTGACTTTCCTGTATGTGCCCCACCGCTTCAGTCACGGGAATGTTCTCGTTCCGCTCACACACCTGTGCCAGAGTCTCTCCCGGCTGAAAGCCGCAGCTGCGGCAGCCGCCGATGTGATAGCGCGCAAACAGCGCCCGCTGCGCGCCAGGGTAGGCCTGGAGCACCTGGCTCATGGTCATGTCGCCGGTCAGCGGCGGAAGTTCAGCAGTGGGCATGGTGGGAAATCATGCCATAACGGCAAAACCACCCAATGCAAGCGGAGGCCCGCCAGCACGCCCCAGCGGCAGGATAATAGAACCGCTGCGGCTCACGCGTCCGATAGCTCTTGGCGAAGAGTCTTCAAGCATCGTCAAGGCTCCAGAATTGACTCCTTGTCCAATCCTCGATCTCTCCCTCTCATTCTCTCGGCTCGACATTCGTTATTCTGCATTCACCTTATCAGCCATGTCTCACGCACAAGAGCCACGCATCCCGGTCCTGCCCACGTTGATGACGGCAGGAAACATTCTCTGCGGCTTCGTCGCGATCTTGGAGATCTTTGACGGACGTCACCTGTCGATGAACCAGCATTACCACTATGCCATCGTTTTCATCCTGCTGGCCTGCCTCTTTGATGCGCTGGACGGTCGCGTGGCGCGCATGGGCGGCACGGAAAGCCCGTTTGGGCGGGAACTGGACTCGCTCGCTGACATTGTGTCTTTTGGCGTGGCTCCGGCGCTGCTGGTGCATGACATCGTACTTAAAGAGATCGACACCCCAAAAGGCCTCGGCTGGCTGATCTCCTGCGTTTATCTGGTATGCGGAGCCATGAGGTTGGCACGGTTCAACTGTTTGGCTGCGGCGGATGTGAAGAGCAGTATGAAAGGCTTCCGCGGTTGCCCGATCCCGGCAGCGGCTGGCGTCATCTCTTCCCTGACACTGCTGATCATCTGGCTGGACAGCAACGAAAAGGAGATCGGCAACTGGAAGTATGTGCTGGCCGGCCTGATGGCGCTCCTCTCCTACCTGATGGTGAGCAATCTGGAATACCCAAGTTTCAAGGCGGTGAACTGGCGCACCAAGCGCTCCTTCCACTGGGTGCTGGTCACCATCTTCGTCATCGCATTCACAGTCATGAACTGGCACTGGATGCCCGCCGTGTTGTTTGTAAGCTACTTGATGTACGGCCTGGTGCGCCCTTGGGTCTCGCGGAAATGGCGGCAGGAAATCGAGATCGAGGCTGAAACGGTGGAGATCGACCCCGAGATGGAGACTCTGGCGCTCAATGGCGACGAAGACGAAGAGTCAAGGCGGCAGCAGCCACCGCCACAGTCGAATACCGACAGCACCGTGCAGATTTGAAGATTTTCGTTTCACGCAGCGCAGGGCCTGTGTAATTGAGGGTTCTCCAACCTCCATGGCAGATTTTTATCAGCACGCGCGCGTGCCCACCCTCCACCACCTGGCTCATGCGGACAGTTCCGCCCGTGAAACTGAGATGCTGGACTGGGCGCGGGAAAAACCGGTGGCCCTGCTGCTGCCCGCGCTCTATGCCGAGTGCGAACGCCCCGCCCTCCCGCGTATTCTGGAGGAGGTCTCTCAGGCAGCGCACATCTCCGAGGTGATCCTGAGCATGAATGGCATGGACGCCGCCGAACTCGAGCGCGCCCTGGTTCTCATACGCCAGAATCTGCGTGGCAAAACCGCCCACATACTGTGGAATGACGGACCTCAGCTCTCCCAAGTCTATCAGCGCATGGATCAGGCCGGACTCGCCGGACCCCATGCAGGAAAAGGCTCAAACATCTGGATGGGCATCGCCTACCTTCATGCTCGCAATTTTGGCGGCGTCATCGTCAGCCATGACACGGACATCCTGAACTACAGCCGTGATCTGCTGTGGCGGCTCTGCTATCCGCTGCTCCATCCGCGCATGAATTATCGGTTCGCCAAAGGCTACTACAGCCGCGTGTCGGACCGGCTATATGGCCGCGTGACGCGGCTTCTGATCTTTCCCCTCATCCAGGCATGCCGTGACGTGCTGGGCTCGAAGCCCATGCTCGAACATCTCGACAGCTTCCGCTACCCCCTCTCAGGTGAATTTGCCGCCGACATGCAGGCGCTGGAATGCTTTTGCCTGCCCGGCGGCTGGGGCCTGGAAATTGCCCTTCTCTGTGAAGCCTTCCGTCATCTGCCCGGTGAGCAGCAGTGCCAGGTGGATCTGGGCTTTCATTTCGAGCACCGCCACCGCAGCCTCGCTCACGACCAGATCGGGGTCAACGAACCGGGACTGATCACAGCAGCGGCAGATGTCGCCCGCTGCCTCGTCTATCAGGTGCTGCGCGAAGCCGAGCCCCGCTCCGCTGAAAGTCTCATGCGTCTGATCATCGAGCGCTACCGTCCCCGCGCCAACGAATGGCTGCAGCGCTATGAGCACGTGGCGCTGTTAAACGACTTGCGTCATGACGCAGCGGAGGAAAGCGCCGCAGTCACCGCCTTCGGCCAGGCCCTGGACCGTCTCCTTCACAGCTTGGGAAATGACACACTGCATGTGCCGGCAATGCGCGACACGCCTGCCAGAACCCTCGCGAAGATTCCCGGGCTCGCTGCGGAGATTGTGGCAAGCGCCATCGTCGTTTGATACCCTTGCATCCTGCTTGCTTAGCCCCTGCCCCGTGGATAAGATCGGGTTTGCTAAAACCAGCGACTGCTTTCTTGCATGAAGAAATCCCTCCAGACGGCGGCCAGGCGCAAAACCACGACCGCTGCTCCATCACTCACTCAGGGAAGTGAATCTGTCGCCACTGCTGAACAGCTGGCCCAGTTTTACAACAGCGTCGACGCCGCCCTCTTCAGCCTCTCCGTGGAGCCGGGCCAGCAGCTGCGCTTCCTCTCTGCCAACCACCGTTTTCTTGCCGCCGCAGGTCTGCGGCCGCAGCAGGTGATCGGCAAACGAATCGAACAAATCATCCCGGAGCCCGCCTGCACACACGCGCTGAAGCAGTGCCGCGAATCAATCCGCAGCCGGCAGACCGTCCGTTGGGATGAAACCTACGCCCATTCATCAGGCATCAAATACGGCAAGATCTCCGTGACTCCGATCATGGATGCCAGGGGCCGTGTGACTCACCTGTCCGGCAGCATCATAGACATCACCAAACGCCGCAACTCCGAACTCGCGCTGCATGAAAGCGAGGAACTTTACCGCCGCATCGTGCAGACCGCCGAAGAAGGCATCTGGACGATCAATGCCCGATCACTCACCGACTACGTCAATCCCAAGATGGCGAAGATGATGGGTTACAAGCCGGAGGAAATGATCGGACGTCCAATCAGCGACTTCCTGGACGATGAGGGCAAATCCCTCCTGGTCACCCATATCAAGAACCGGAAGAAAGGGATTTCAGATCAGTTCGAGTTCAAGTACATGCGCAAAGACGGCAAGCCACTGTGGGCGTTTGTCTCCACCAATCCCATCACCAACAATCAGGGGGTCTACGTGGGGGCCATGGCTCTGCTGACAGACACTTCCGCACGCCGGGCTGCCGAGGCAGCCATGCAGGAGAGCAATGTGCAGTTTCGGGCCATCTTTGAGCAGGCCGCCGTCGGTGTCGCTTTGATCGACAGCAACACCGGCCGTTTCCTCAACGTCAATCAACGGGCCTGCGACATCGCCCGGCTGACACGCAGGCAGATGCTGGCCACGACCTTCATGCACATCGACCATCCAGACGATTTGCAGGCCAATCTGGAACACATGAAGAGGCTGAAGGCCGGCAAGCTCCAAACCTACACCATTGAGAAACGCCATCTTCATGCCGATGGCAGCATCACCTGGATCAATCTCACGGTTTCCCCCATGTGGAAAAAAGGCGAGCCCCCTTCGCGGCACATCGCCATCATGCAGGACATCACGGAACGCAAACAGGTGGAGCAATCACTGGCCAGGACGACGGAACTGCTCGAGCGGACCGGAGAGATGGCCAAAATCGGCGGCTGGGAGCTGGAGGTGGCCTCCAGAAAACTGTTCTGGTCACTCGAAACCTGCCGGCTTTTCGAGATCGAGAGCAAGACAACTCCTTCACTGAAACAAGCGATCAGCTTCTATGCCCACAAGGAGCAGCAGATCATCCGAGCATCTGTAAAAGCCGCCATCGAACACGGCACCGCCTACGATCTGGAACTGCCGGTCCTCACCGCCAAAGGACGGCGCTTCTGGGCGCGCACCCAGGGGTTCGCCATTCGCAAGAACGGCAAAACCGTCAAACTGATAGGCACATTTCAGGACATTACCGAGCACAAGCAGGCGGAGCAGGCTTTGATTGAGAGTGAGGTTCGTTTCCGCGCCATCTTCGAGCAGGCCGTCGTCGGGGTCGGCCTTGTGGATTTCACCACCGGCCGCTTTGTGGATGTGAACCGCCGCTTCTGCATAATCCTGGGCAGGTCGCGCAAAGACATGGTGAAGATTGCCTTTGATGAGATCATCCACCCGGATGACCACGCCAAAAACCATCATCTGCACAAGCAGCTCAAAGCAGCCAAGTCCTCCGAGTTTCAAGTGGAACAGCGCTATGTACGCCCGAATGGCTCCGTGGTCTGGGTGAATCTCAATGCCTCGCTGCTCAGCACCATGAGCGGACGCCCCAATCAGATGCTCGCCATGGTGGAGGACATCACCAGCCGCAAACTCGCGGAGGCGAACTATCGCCGGGAGCTCGGCTTCAATGAAATTCTCGCCAGTCACACCTCCGCCATCATCATCTTGCTGGACCGGCACGGCAATCTGATCCACGCCAACGAAGCCACCCTGCAAATGCTCGGCTACAAACGGAAGGACCTCATCGGCAAGCCTCCTCCCTGGAAGTCCGATTTCATGGATGAGGCGGAGAAAGTCCGCTCGCAGAAGCGCTTCAAAGAAATGCTCGCCGGCAAAAGCATTCCCACGCACGAAGTCACGCTCATCGGCAAGGATCGCAAGCGCCATGTCGTCGCGCTTTCCAGCATCATCACCCGCACGCCCGAAGGCGGCGTGGACCGCATCATCGTCACCGGCACGGACCTGACGGAGCGCAACCGCCTTCAAAAGGAAATCCTCAAAATTTCCGAACAGGAGCAGGCGCGCATCGGCCACAATCTGCATGACGGCGTCGGGCAGACAATGACAGGAGTGTCCAGCCTGATTGAAGCGCTCGAATCCGAACTCACCGGTGATCAGCGCAAGAGTGCCGCCCGCATCCATCATCTCATACAAGAAGCCATTCAGGAAGTCCGGCGCATGTCCCACAGCCTGTCACCCGCCTCCGTGAAAAATCGCGGACTGGGCGGAGCACTCCAGCTGCTGGCCGAAACAATCCGCACCAATCATCGCACGGCCTGCTCCTGCGAAGTCAATCCAGACATCAAAATCGAAGACTCGGAAAAAGAGACGCACATCTACCGCATCGCCCAGGAGGCGGCCAACAACGCCTTGCGTCATGGCCATCCCTCCAGCATCAAGCTTTCGCTCCAGCTTCTGGGGAAAAACGAAGCCGTGCTGAAGATTGAGGACAACGGCACGGGACTGAGCAAGCGCACCCCCGATCACACCGGCATCGGCCTTCGCGTCATGGACTACCGGGCCAATCTCATCGACGGCAGTCTCACCATCAAATCCAGAGCCCGTGGCGGCGTCAGCGTCATCTGCCGCTTTCCAAATGGCGGCGGGCAGGATTGATTGCCCCGCAGGTTTCGCATATCAAACCCAGCGTCTCCGACTCCACATGATCGTTGCGGTTTAAGCTCAGGCAATTTAGTCCGTGAGGTCACGCCCGCTGGCTCCGTAATGGAGGAATGGTCATCACCTCCCTCGACTTCGGCAAACCGGGCAAGCAGCAAGGATTCCTGCAGGTTCCCTACTCCCACAATCTCGGCGGCTGGGCCAATGTGATGATCCCGATCACCATCGTCGCCCGTGGCAAAGGGCCGACCGTTCTCGTGCTCGGCGGCAATCATGGCGACGAATACCAAGGCCAGATCGCCGCCATGAAACTCGCGCGCGAGCTGATGCCTGAGAAGGTAACGGGGCGCATCATCCTGATCCCCTCGCTGAACCTGCCCGCAGCCCGTGCGGCGACACGCCTCTCCCCGCTCGATGGCATGAACATGAACCGCGCTTTTCCCGGCGATGCCGAAGGCCCGGCCACCAGCCAGATCGCCCATTTCCTGCGCACCGTGCTGTTTCCGCTCAGCGATGTCGTCATCGACATGCACTCCGGCGGCCGCAGCATGGAGTTCGTCCCCTGCTCGCACATGCATCTCGTGCCGGACCGTGAGCAGCGCGCAAAGATGTTTGCCGCCATGCTCGCCTGGGGCACGGAATTCTGCTTCATCTACGCTGACATTGCAGGAACGGGCCTGCTCCCGGTGGAGGCAGAAAATCAGGGCAAGCTCGTCATCACCACCGAACTCGGCGGCGGCGAGTGCATTCCTGCCGGCGTTCACCGCATCACCCAAGGCGGCTTGAAGAACGTGCTCATCCATGTCGGCGCGCTGAAAGGCCGCGTGCAGCCCCGCAAAGCTCCCGCTATCATCACCCAGGCCACCAATCGCGAGGACTACATCCTCGCGCCGGAGTCCGGCATCTTTGAGGTCACCGCCGATCTCGGCGCCAAGATCAAGAAAGGCCAGACCGTCGGCCACATCCATCATCTGGAGAGACCGGACCGTGCGCCTGAACTGATCACCGCGCAGAGCGCTGGTTATCTCATCACCATACGCGCCCCCTGTCTCACTCAGCAGGGCGACTGCGTGGCGGTGATAGCAAGACAAGTCAGCGAACGTGAAGTGCTGCGCGCATGAATTCATCCCCTGCGCGATCCTCTTCTCCGAAGGCTGCGACAAGTGCCATGGCGCTCGTCGCCTTCATGTGGTTCGCATATTTCCTAAACTACTGCGACCGCCAGGCCGTGTTCGCGATGTTTCCTTCGCTGAAGACCGGCCTCAGCATGAGCGATCAGCAACTCGGTCTGGTAGGAACCGTGTTTCTCTGGGTCTATGCCATCGGCTGCCCGGTCTCCGGCTACCTTGGTGATCGTTTTTCCAAACGCCTGCTCGTGGTGCTCAGCCTCGTCGTGTGGAGCCTCATCACCATCGGCACCGGCCTCGTCGCCTCCGGTGCTACGCTGCTAGCCATGCGCGCAGCCATGGGTGTTTCAGAATCACTCTACATGTCGAGTGCGGTCGCGCTCACAGCAGGCGCGTATCCCGCCGCGCGGCGTTCGCGTGCGGTCTCGGTACTCATGACGGGACAGATCGCGGGCACTGTGGCGGGCAGCTGGTTCGGCGGCTGGATGGCCGATCGCGGCCAGTGGCGCGGGGCCTTCTTCGCACTCGGCGCGGTGGGCGTGCTGTATGCGATTCCTTACTTCGCCTTCCTGCGTCGCGTCGAGGAGCCGCAGGCGGACCAGAGCGCAACTACGGCGGGCATCACCTTCAGCGCCCTCGCACGCTCACGCACATTCCTGCTGCTCTGCCTGGTGTTCCCCGTGTTCGTCTTTGGCCTCTGGCTGCTCTACGGCTGGCTCCCAGCCTTCCTGCACGACAAGTTCCATCTCAATCAAGCCGACGCCGCCTTCAACGCCACCGTTTTCCTGCAAACCGCGACCTTTGCCGGTGTCATCGGCGGCGGCATGCTCGCCGATGCGCTTTACCATCGCACTCAAAGCGCGCGCTTCTGGCTCATGGTCTGCGGCCTCGTGCTAGCCGCACCCTGCATTCACGCCCTTGGAAACAGCGACACGCTGCTCGTCACACGCATCGCCGCCACGGGCTTCGGCTTGTTCAGCGGGCTCTTCATCGCCAACATCTTCCCGGCCACCTTCGATGTCGTCTCCTCCAGCGCCCGCGCCACCGCCGTGGGCATGCTCAATTTCTTCGGTGCCCTCACATCCGGTTTCGCCACACTCTTCGGTGGCATGTGGAAGCAAACACTCGGCATCGACCGCCTGCTCTCCATCACCGCCCTCGCCTACCTCGTTGCTGGTGGTGCCTTGATCCTCGGCATCAAATTTTTGTTTCCACGTGACATCACTCCTACTCCGGCCTGAGCCCAGACAACTTGTTTAACATCCCATGAACGAACCCGTCGTTTATCTAAACACCGGCTTCCTGCCTGCCTCGCAGGCCAAGCTGAACATCTATGATCTAGGCATCGTCCTCGGCGCGACGCTTACCGAGATGACCCGCACCTTCCGGCATAAGCCCTATCGCGCCATGGATCATGTGGCGCGGCTCTACCGCTCCTTGAAGTATGCCGGCATCACTCTGCCCTTGTCCCCGGAAGAGATGCTGGCAAAAACGAACGAGCTGGCCGAAACAAACTGCAAGCTGCTGCGTCCGGACGAGGATCTCGGCATCGTCCATTTCGTGACGCCTGGAGAAAACGCGCTCTATGCCGGCTCCGCAGGAGCTGCAGGCCCCATGACGCCGACGATCTGCATTCACTCCTTCCCCCTGCGCTTCAGCATGTGGCGGCATCTCTTCGTCGAAGGCGCACACGTCGTCACCCCATCCATCCGCCATATCCCGCCGCAATGTGTCGAGCCCAAGATGAAGAACCGCAGCCGCCTGCACTGGTTCCTCGCCGACAAGCAGTCGCAAGCTGTCGATCCGCGCGCCATCACCCTGCTGCTCGATCTCGATGGCAACGTCACCGAATGCGCCGGCTCAAACTTCGTCATCATCAAAGACAGCACCATCATCACGCCCACGACACGCAACATCCTCTGGGGCGTCAGCCTGCAGACGGTGAAAGAACTCGCGGCAGACATCGGCATGCAGTTCATCGAAAAAGACTTCCAGCCCTACGATGTGATCAACGCCGATGAAGCCTGGCTCACCACCACGCCCTACTGCCTCGCCCCCTGCACCAAGATCAACAACATCCCCATCGGCACCGGCAAGCCCGGCCTCTGGTTCAATACCATGCAGTCGGCCTGGAGCGAGCGCGTCGGCATGGACATCGAAACACAGCTAATGCGGTCCGCCCTTTGATCCCCATGAAGCCCCTCCTCATCTTCGCCGCAATGCTGCTGGCGGCACTCGCCACACTTCATGCCGAAGCTCCCAATCCCGGCCAATACTCCGCCGGAAAGTTCGAGGTCAAAGCCACCCGCGGCCACAAGGCCGCCATGCGTGATGGCGTGAAACTGTCAGTGGATGTCGCGCAGCCGAAAGCCGAAGGGCGCTTCCCCGCGATCCTGATCATCACGCCTTACAGCAACAATCCCGGTTTTCAGAAACGCGCAGCATGGTTTGCGAAACGTGGCTACATCGTCGCGGTGGCAGATTCGCGGGGACGCTTTGATTCCGAGGGCACCTGGGACCCGTTTGATCCGAAGCACAAGACTGACGGCTACGATCTGGTCGAGTGGCTCGCCTCGCGCCCGTGGTGCGATGGCAAGGTCGGCATGATGGGCCTGTCCTTCATGGGCTGGGCCCAGTGGTGGACGGCCACGCAGACCCCGCCTTCGCTGAAAGCCATCGTGCCGGAGGTCGCGCCGCCGGATGCGATGTTCAACGCGCCGTATCAAAACGGCGTGCTGGTTTCCTGGATGCTCGACTGGGGCGGTGCCAATGCGGGGCGTGTCGGCCAGAACATGGGCCCGGGGCCGTATGGCGGCTTTGCCTCCGAAGAGCGCCGCCTCGCGGACTACATGCATCTGCCCTACTTGAAGTTGAATGAACTGCGCGGCGCGCTCGATGCGCCATGGTTTGAGAAGTGGATTCGCGGCAACACGTCGTCGGATCCCTATTGGCAGGGCATCGCTTATCAAAAGCCGGTGGAGTATGCGAAAGTCACAGTGCCATCACTCGCGGCCACGGGCTGGTTTGACGCCGACTTCCCCGGCGCGCCGATGAACTACCTCGCCATGAAACAGCATGGCGCGACCCTTGAGTCACGCCACCCACGCATGGTCATCGGCCCCTGGCAGCACATCATCAATTCCAGCCGCAAGCTCGGCGCCTTCGACTACGGCGAGCAGGCGGTCATCGACTGGGACGGCTATGTCTGCCGCTGGTTTGATCACTGGCTCAAAGGCATCGACAACAACGTGATGAACGACGCGCCGGTGCACGTCTTTGTCATGGGTCGCAACAAATGGTCCGCCGAGCAGGACTGGCCTCTCCCTCAGACACGCTGGACTAAGTATTACCTCCACAGCAGCGGCCACGCGAACTCCATCAGCGGCGACGGCCTGCTGAGCACCTCACCGCCCGCAGCGAAAGAGCTCGCGTCCGATTCGTATGTTTACGATCCCGCCAAACCCACCCGCTCGCCCTTCACCGGCGGGCATCTGGAGGATGGTGCTGCCGACACGCGCAAGTCATCCGCCGGCCCCGACGTGCTAGTTTATACCACTCCACCGCTGGAGGAGGAAGTCGAAGTCACCGGCCCCATCACCGCCAAGCTCTATGCCGCCACCTCCGCCCGTGACACCGACTGGATGGTCCGCCTCATCGACGTGCAGCCAGACGGCTTCTCCGCCATGCTTTGCGAAGGCGTCATGCGCGCCCGCCACCGCGATCCCGACCACAACGGCTCGTTCAATCCGGCAAAGCTCAGCCTCATCACGCCCGATCAGGTCCATGAATACACCATCGAGTTCTGGCGGGCGACTTCGAACGCCTTCCTCAAAGGCCACCGCATCCGCGTCGAGATCTCCAGCAGCTTCTTTCCCTACTACCTCCGCAACCTCAACACCGGCGCGGACAACATCGGCCTCGAAACCACAACTGTCGTCGCCACGCAACGGGTGATGCACAGCACCGGCCAGGCCTCGCACGTTGTGCTTCCGGTGATTCCCCGCAAACAGCCATGAGCACGCAATTGAAAGCACTTCTCTGCATCGCCCTCCTTCTCGGCCACTCTCGTGCGGCCGAACCGCAGGACATCGCCTTCAAATCCACGCTCGATGGCACCGAGCAGCGTTACGTGGAACTCCTGCCAGAATCCTTTGAGCCCATGATGGCGCATGATGTGCTGATCGCCTTTCACGGTCACGGCTCCGACCGCTGGCAGTTCATCAAGGACCCGCGCGGCGAATGCAAAGGACTGCGCGATGTGGCCGAGACATTTAGCCTGATCTTTGTCTCGCCAGATTACCGTGCCAAAACCTCATGGATGGGCCCTGCAGCCGAGGCCGACGTGGTGCAGATCATCCGCGAATTGAAAACGCGCCATCATGTGAACCGCATCTTCATCGCAGGCGGTTCCATGGGCGGCACCGCAGTGCTGACCTTTGCCGCGCTGCATCCTGAGTTGGTCGCAGGTGTGTGCAGCCTCAACGGCATCGCGAATCTGACGGAGTATGACAAGTTTCAGGACGCACGCACAGCTTCGTATGGCGGATCCAGGACTGAGAAGCCTGACGAATACCAGAAGCGAAGCGCCGAGTTCTCGCCGGAGAAGTTCACCATGCCGGTGGCCTTCACCACAGGCGGCAAGGATGACGTGGTGCCACCGCAGAGCGTGCTGCGACTTGCCGAGAATTTAAAGCAATCCAAACGCAAGGTGCTGAGCATCCACCGCGAAGCGGGCGGACACTCGACGACCTCCGAGGACACCGTCACAGCGATGGAGTTCGTGCTCCGTGAGGAAGGCTCACTAACGTTTGCGCAGAAAGCATCGTGGATGGCACAATTATCCACCTCTCCGGTGCTCCAACGTTCCAACAAAGAGCGGGAGCGTTTGAACGCAGACCTGGGCCTTTTCTCCGCAGCCGTGGGCAACGCGCTGTCCTTTGACACCGCCTTTTCACCCGCCGACATCCGGCTCATCGAACGCGCCGTCCAGCGGAACACCGAACGTGCCGTCTCTGCGACCGCTCCATGGACCACCAAGCACGGCAAAGTCATTCGCGGCTACGTCTCCGCCATCGATGGCTCAACGCAGCCCTACGGCGTGATCATCCCCAAGAGCTATGACGGCACCAAACCCATGCGACTCGATGTCGTGCTGCACGGCAGTTCCAAACCGGTCGGCATGAGCGAGCTGAAGTTCATCGGCCGTTTCGATGAAGGCGACGAAGACAAAAGCAACGCACCCGACGTGGACTACATCGAGCTTCATCCGCTCGGCCGTGTGGAGAACTGTTATCGCTGGGCCGGTGAGACGGATGTGTTTGAAGCCATCGAGGCCGTCTGCCGGAACTACAAGATCGACCGTGATCGCATCGTGCTGCGCGGCATGTCGATGGGCGCTTCAGGCACCTGGCACCTCGGCTTGAAGCACCCGGACCGCTTCGTCGCCATCGGCCCGTATTGCGGATACGTGGACACCCATCGCTTCTCGGAGACACCCATCCCCGGCTTCATCAAGGTCGGCCCGCTGCCGCCGCATCAAGAGATCGGCCTGCACATGCTCGACTCCGTGGACTACGCCGCAAACGCTACCATGGTGCCTGAGATCGCCTGCATCGGCGACAAGGATACCTTCTTTCAGGCTCACGTTATCATGGGCCAGGCCTTCGCCAAAGAAGGCGTTCCATTCACCAATCTCATCTCACAGGGCACAGGTCACGTCATCGATCCCAAGACACACGCCGAGCAAATGCGCCGCATCGGTGAATACGCAGCGAAGGGACTTGATCACGATCCGCAGCAGCTTCGCTTCGTGACCTGGACGCTCAAATACAATCGCTGCCACTGGCTCGAACTCCTCAGCCTCGGCAGGCACTACGAACGCGCCGAGTTCCGCGCCCGCGTGACCGCCGATGCCATCGAAGTCAGCGAAGTCCGCAACATCATCCGCTTCGCCATTCATCGCCCTATAAACAAGCTCCGCATCGCCGGGGCCGACATCCCACTGCCACAGCATCAAACCGATGACGCCCTCGTCTTCACTAAAACCGGTGACTCCTGGCGCTGCGATGGCCCGCGCAAAGAGATCAAGCTCACCGGCAAGCAGCCCGGCCTTCAAGGCCCCATTGACGACGCTTTCGCCACGCCCTTCCTTTGCGTGCGCGGCACCGGCAAACCATGGAACTCCGCAGTCAACATCTGGGCCGCCGCCGAATTGCAGCGCTTCGAATACGAATGGGCCCGCTACATGCGCGCCCCCCTGCCCGTGAAGGACGACACCGAAGTCACCGAGGACGACGTGCGCGACAAGCACCTCATCCTGTTCGGAGATCCCGGCAGCAATTCGTGGATCGCCAAAGCACTGCCTCAGCTCCCAGTGACATGGACTCGCGAAGAGCTTCGGCTTGGCGCGGAAGCGCAATCCGCCCAAGATCATTCCCCTGCCTTCATCACGGCCAGCCCGCTGGCCCCAAACCGCTACCTCGTCATCAACAGCGGCCACACCTTTCACGAGCAGGAGTTCGCAGCCTTCAACTACCTGCTCTTCCCACGTCTCGGCGACTGGGCGGTGATCAAGGTGGGCGCAGAGGAGAAAATCATCCGCGCCGGATACTTTGACGAGGAATGGCGGAAGGCTGGCGTTGTTGCACCGTAGAATAGCTTTCTCATGCCCCGAATCCTCATCGCTGAATGCAAACAGGAAGTCTCCACCTTCAATCCCTTCTTGAGCGGATACGAAGACTTCACGCTCCGTCACGGCCAGTCCATTCTCGACTACCACCGCCAGGTCCACAGTGAAGTCGGCGGAGCCTTGAGCGTGTTCGATGCGACGCCCGGCGTGGAGCTCGTTCCCACCTGCAGCGCGCATTTCATCACCTCGGGCGGCACGCTCTCGGATGCGGCGTTTGAGCGCATTGCGGACGAACTGCTCTCCAGCATCAAGGCAGCGCCACCCGTGGATGGCATTTACTTTTCCCTCCATGGCGCGATGGCGACGCAGAGCCTCGATGACCCGGAAGGCTGGCTGCTGCAGCAGACGCGCAAGATCGTGGGCGAACAGGTGCCCATCGTCATCTCACTCGATCTACACGGCATCCTCACCGACCTCATGCTGGAGCAGAGCGATGCCGCCGTGGCCTTCCACACCTACCCCCATGTCGATTTCTTCAGCACCGGCGAGCGTTCCGCGCGCCTCCTGCTGCGCATCGTAGCAGGCGAAGTGAAACCCGTCACGGCCAAGGTGCGTGTGCCTGCCCTCGTGCGTGGCGATGAACTCATCACCGCCTCCGGCTCCATTCGTCACGCAGTGAATGCCGCGATGCAGGTCGAGCAAAGCGCAGGCGGACTCTCGGCCGCGATGATGTGGGGTAATCCCTTCACTGATGTGCCTGCCCTCGCCTCGAACAGCCTGGTCGTAACGGACAACGATCCCGCCCTCGCCGAACGCGAAGCCCTGCGCATCGCTGGTATGTTCTGGGAGCATCATGAAAAGATGCAGGTCCCCCTCACCAGCCTCATGGATGCCGCACTTCAGACCAAGGAGAATGCCTCGGGCACCGTCGTGCTTGTCGATGCCGCAGATGCCACGAGTTCCGGCGCTTCCGGCGACAGCAATGCGATCCTGCGCGCCCTGTTCGACGCAGGCTATGCAGGCACCGCCTTGATCCCCATCGTCGATCCCGCTGCGGTGGAGGCCGCCTTCCTTGCCGGTGTGGGCCATGAATTCAAAACCACCGTCGGCGGCGCTCTTGATGCCGGACGCTTCACACCACTTCCCATCGAGGGACGCGTGCGCATGCTCTCAGACGGCTGGTTTCACAGCGAGACCACCCGCGAGCTCTGGCAGGCCGGCCCCACCGCCGTGATTCAGACCGGCAACATCACGCTCATCGTCACCACCCGCGCGGTGAGCCTCTATGATCGCGCCCTCTTCCTCGCTCACGGCTGCGATCCCCAGCATTTCGGAGCCGTCGTGGTGAAGTCCCCGCAATGCGAGCGCCACATGTTTAAAGACTGGGCCGCGCTCTACATCGATGTGGATGCGCCCGGCTCCACCAGCGCCAATCTCCGCAGCCTCGGCCACACCCGCTGTGCCCGCCCCATCTTTCCGCTCGATTCAGCCGTCACCTTTCAACCTCAAGCCAAGCTTTTCCAACGTCACCCATGAAAATCCGAGAAATCCGCTGCGCAGGTTTGCGCGGAGCCACCCCCGAAGGCGGCTGGAGCAACGAACTCCGCCCCGAAGACTGCGTCCACACCCTCATCGCCGTTCACACGGATGAAGGCGCCGTCGGCCTCGGCAGCGTCTTCACCAATGATGCGCTCGTCCGTTCCGCACTTGCCGTGCTCGAGCCTCTCTATCGTGGCGAGAACGCCCTCGAGCCCGAGCGCGTGAGCGAGAAGCTGCATCAAAACATGTTCTGGCTCGGTCGCGGCGGCTCCATCACCCACACCATCAGCGGCATCGACATCGCCCTGTGGGATCTCCTCGGCAAAGCCACCGGGCAGCCCGTCGGCCGTCTGCTCGGCGGTCGTTATCGCGAGCGCGTGCAGCCCTATGCCTCCCTCCTCATGGATGAGCCCGAGAAACTGCGTGACCATCTTCTCAAGGTGAAAGCCCAGGGCTTCCGCGCCTTCAAAATCGGCTGGGGTCCCTTTGGTCGGCGCAATGCCGCCACGGACGAAGCCATCGTCCATGCCGCACGTGAAGCCGTGGGTCCAGACAACAAGCTCATGGTCGATGCCGGTGGCAGCGACGCCCATTGGACCAACGGCTACAAGTGGGCCCTCAACACCGCCAAGATGCTCGCCGATTACGACGTGCACTGGTTTGAAGAAGCCCTCACGCCCGACTCGCTCGAAGACTTCGCCAAACTCCGCGAGCACTCACCCGTGCAGATCAGCGGCGGCGAAGTCCTCACACGTCGCCAGGCCTTTCAGCCCTTCCTCGAAGCCCGCGCCTTCGACATCATCCAGCCCGATGTCACCAAAGTCGGCGGCATCAGCGAAGAGCGCCGCATCGCCTGGATGGCTCAGGAGCACGGCGTGCAGTTCATCCCGCACGGCTGGAACACCGCCGTCGGCCTCGCCGCAGATCTCCATCTCGCATCCGCCTTCCCCGGCACCGATCTCGTGGAATACCTCACCGGCTCCCCCTTCATCGACGAAATCACTCTCGGCGGCTGGAAGCTCGATGCCGACGGCATGCTCGCCATCCCCACCACCCCCGGCCTCGGTCTCGAACTCGATCCCGACGTCGTGAAAAAATACACCGGCGGCGAGAAGCTCCTGGATTGAGGCTCCCCTTTGACACCGTTGATGATCTGGGGCCAGGGCCACGAGGGCCAAACCGGTGTCATTTGGCCCTCATGACCCTTCGGGGGTGTCAGGGCCACACCTCTCCAAAGGAAATTAACACTGACCGTTGGTGTCTTGGCATCTTGGATGATGCCGTGAAAAAAGACACGGGCGGAAAGAGGAGGCTGCTCTGATCACCCGTGAAGCAATCGTGCCTGTGTTCACGCGTGTGAAACTTGATGACAATAGGCGCACTCAGCGCCACCACCTCTTCAAATCAAGAGGTGGCTCGGGACGGAATCGAACCGCCGACACGGGGATTTTCAATCCCCTGCTCTACCGACTGAGCTACCGAGCCTCTGACTTGAAGGGCCGGTATAGGAGCAAGCTCCAATCATGACGCAACGTGTTTTTCGCATGTCGCGCAGATTACTCGTCACTTATTTTCCTTTCGCCGACATCGCGATCAAAACCCAGGCGGCCATGAAGCTCAATCCGCCCAGTGGAGTGACGGCTCCCAGCCATTTCGTACCGGTGTAGGCAAGCACGTAAAGCGAGCCGCTGAACAGCAGGATGCCCACGAAAAAAAGACGCCAGGCCCAGACCATGATCGGCTTGCTGCTGGCCAGCAGCGTGAGCAGCAGCAGCACAACGGCATGCGGCAGCTGATACTGCACCGCAGTCTCCCAGTGGGCGAGTTCACCAGCAGCCACGAGTTTGTCATGCACGGGCCCATGGGCGCCCGAAGCCCCCAGAGCGATGGCGAGGAAGCCCATGAGGGCGGAAAGGCGAAGGCGGAAAGGGTCGGGCTGCATAAGAAGGAAATGACGAATGCAGAATGACGAATGGCGAGAGCTGCACAAGCACTCTGTTTCTCCCACATCACCTCCCATGCCCCATCCTTCGGCAGCCTTATCCTTCTTCGTTCACTTCCGTGAGTTCTTTAATGCTCCCCGCCGCCCATCCATCCCGAGCTTCAGAGATAAACCGCGCCACTTGCAGCAGATCCTTGCTGCCCGGCAGTGACTCCACACCACTGGCCACATCCACAGCTAGGGGCTGCGTCTGCTCCACCGCCTGACGCACGTTGTCAGGGGTCAGCCCCCCGGAGAGCAGAAAGTTCTTGGTTGGAAACATTTCCTTGGCACGCACAGCGAGTTCCCACGGAAAAGCATGCCCGCCACCGCCGTAGGTACCGGGATTGTAGGCATCGAGCAAAATCGACTCGCACGGAAACTCGCCGATCTGCGCCAGTGATGCCGCATCACGCACCTGCAGTGCCTTGATGACGTTCACACCGCGCTTCATCAGCCGCTCAACCTCCGCCGGCGTTTCATCACCGTGGAGTTGCAAAGCTTGAAACAACTGGCTGGAAATCGCCGCATCCAGCAGCGCTGCATCCGGATTCACCAGCACGGCCACCAAGGCATTCTTTGCCGCCACACTCTGCAGTGAATTCACCGCCACCTCCAGAGGCATGTGGCGTTTCGACTTGGGCCAGAGATTGATGCCCACGGCATCCGCACCCAGTGCAAAGATCACCGCAGCCTGCTGGGGCTGGGTGATGCCACAAATTTTGACACTGCGACGCTGAGGATCAGGGAACATGAGGGGGGGGGAAAGGTGGGAAGTTAAATCCTTGGCGCTCTGGCAGCAAGGATGCCGTCACAGCGAGGAGCACATCGAGCTTCGGCGGCAGCGGCATGCTGCCACGCACGCGCACATCACGCTGCAGCTCCTGAAACCGCAGCCCATCCCCGGGCTGAATAAGGAAAATCACCGGCGGCGCGGCATGCACGCCGGAATGCACCATCGGGTAGGCCTTGCTCAGCAGGCGGTCCAGCATGTCGCCCGCCATGTCAGGCAGCGGCAGCGAAAACAAAAACAGCGAGTACTCACGCTGCAGCGCCAGTTCAAAGGCACGTTCTCCGCTGGGTGCGTCATCCACCTCGCAGATGCGGAAGGCCATCAGCGCCTCGCGAATCACACGCCGGTAGGGCAGGCTTTCCTCTGCCAGCAGGACACGTGGAATGACTGGCTTGATCGGATCAGGTGCGAAAACTATGTCAGCTGCGGTTACCGCAGCAGGCTTCTCGACCGGGGCACTTTTCATGGAAAGCACTTTCAGCTTTCCGGATACACCGCCACGGCCATGACGCCTTCACTGGGCAGCCAGCCGACCACTTCCACCCTCTGGAGCGGCTTGACGGACGATCCCATGCCTTTGCGCACAGTGTCCAAAACTTTTTTCTGTGTGTCCTCGGTCACCGTCGAGCCAAACAAACCGGCCAGATCAGAGAGCATGGGCGCAGGCGCATTCACACCGCCAGCCGTGGTCACCGGCTTGCGTGTCTGCCCGCAGGCGAGAATGGTGTCACGGATGGCTTCCGGCGTCATCGACCCCGAAACCACCACCAACCTGCGCAGGCGGGTCTCCGCCGTCGGCGACTGCACTATGGCAGGCGCAGGGACTGCCGCGACGGCGCTAACCGGGGGCTTGATCGACTTGGAAGGCTTCAAAAAGCCACGCGGCCCGTCTGCATGAAACGACGCACCGGCACCCAGAGCCTGCGGCAGCATGGGTTCCTCCGCGCTCAAAGCAGCGGAAAAAACAAGGATAACAGCGACCGGTCGAAAGGCAGGAAAATTCACGAAGGCGCGTTTTTTATCATGTCGGCTCCGAAGTGACAATAACAAAAGTGAGAAAGGTGCTTTTCCAGGGCGCTATTTCCCTCCACCCGCACATTCCACTCTTGCGGCAAACCGACGCTCCGAATTATCATCCAAAGATGCGCACCCTCCTTCTGAGCCTGCTCCTTGCCTTCCACAGTCATGCAGCGCAGCCCAAGCTGGCGGCACAGGCGGTCAATGAGCACGCCTTCGAGCTGTTTCAGCTTTTCCGCCCGCTGACGGAGGGAAACTTCTGTTTTTCCCCCTTCAGCTCCCATCAGATGGCCACTCTCCTGATGACCGCTGCGGATGGTGACAGCCGCAAGGAACTCGCAGCACTCGCCCACCTGAAGGGCGACTCAGCCAAGGAGACCGAAGATCTCGGCGCCATGCGCTCCGCTCTGGCGGACACGGTGAGACGCGGCTCCCTGACCATGGAAATAACAAACTCGCTCTGGGCGGCCAGTCCGGCCACCTTTGAGCCCGGTTTTCTTTCCTCTTCCCAGACCTTGTTCGGAGCCTCGCTGCAAAAACTGCCCGCCGGAAACGCCACCGCCTCTGCTGCGGCTGTGAATCTCTGGGTGCGTGAAAAAACACAGGGCCGCATTCCCCAGATCGTAGGCCCCTCCTCTTTTTCAGACCCGGCGAAGTCCGTCGTCGTCGTAAACACCCTCTTCCTCAAAGGCCACTGGAAAAGCCCCTTTGAACTGGAAAAAACCAAGCCGCGCGCATTTCTCACACCTGAAAAAGGAGCCGTCATGCTCCCGATGATGATGCAGTTCGCAGAGTCGCCCCACTACGCAGAGTCTGAATCGTGGCAATTCATCACGATGCCCATGACCGACCACGAGGTCCGCATGCTGGTGCTGCTCCCGCGCAATGAAGACTCCCGTAAGAAAATCGAAGCCGGGCTCACACTCGAGCATTGGAACTCCATCCAAAACCAGAACACCGACTGCGATGTCAATCTGATGCTGCCGAAATTCGGTTACAGCACGCAGCTCAGCCTCAAGGCGCTCTGGCACACCCTGGGCGTGAAGAGTCTTTTTCAAAAAGACACCGCCAACCTTTCCAAAGGACTGCCCGGCGGTGGTTACTTCATCAGCGACGTCGCACATGAAGCCATGATCGAGGTTAATGAACTCGGTGCAGAGGCCGCCGCCGTCTCAGCGGCCCCAGCAGCTCCGTTTTTCGGCGAATCCGAAAAACCCAAACGCCGGCTCGTCAGCTTCAATGCCAACCGCCCTTTCATCTGGGCATTGCAACACGACACCACCGGCTTGATCCTTTTCATGGGGCGCTATGCAGGCACCTAACCCTTCCCCCCATGAACCGCCGCCGACTGCTCCAATCCGCCGCTTTGGCCCTGTGTCCGGCATCATGCGCTAAACAGCACCGCAGGCCCCTGCCCTACGCGACGCTCGATGAACTCTCCGCCATGCTCAAAGCGGAGCACACCACGCCCCTGCTGCTGGTGGAGCATTGCCTCGAACGCATCACGCAGATCGACAAAAGCGGTCCGCAAATCAATGCCGTCATCGAGTTAAACCCAGCCGCAAAAGCCCTCGCCGCCGCGTGCCCACCCGGCCTGCTGCACGGCCTGCCCATCCTGATCAAGGACAACATCGAAACCGCAGACGCCATGCAGACCACCGCCGGTTCGCTGGCCCTGCGCGATCACAAGCCGCAGCACGATGCCGCCCTCGTCACCCGCTTGCGTGAAGCAGGCGCGATCATCCTCGGCAAAACCAACCTCAGCGAATGGGCCAACATTCGCTCTCCCAATTCCACCAGCGGCTGGAGCGCACGTGGCGGCCTCACCCGGAATCCCCACCTCCTCACCCACAGCGCCAGCGGCTCCAGTTCCGGCTCTGCCGCCGCTGTCGCGGCAGGACTCGCCCCCGCTGCCATCGGCACGGAGACAAACGGCTCCATCGTCAGCCCCGCCAGCGCCTGCGGCATCGTCGGTTTCAAACCCACCGTCGGCCTCATCAGCGGCAGCGGTATCATCCCCATCACCCACTGGCAGGACACCGCAGGGCCCATGACCCTCACCGTCAAAGATGCCGCCCTACTCATGCAGGTGCTCGATACAGGCTTCACCGTTGATCTACAGCCTCACGCACTCAAAGGCGCACGCCTCGGCGTGGTACGCAGCCAGTGCGGCAAGAACCCACAGGTCCTCGCCCTCTTTGAAATCGCGCTCCAAAAATTGCGCGAAGCCGGAGCCATCATCATCGATCCGGTGCGCCTGCCCAACACGAGCGCCGCAGGCGGCTTCTCCTGGCAGGCCATGCTCATCGAACTGCGCCAGGATTTAAACGCCTACCTCGAACAGCGCGGTGGCGACGTGCGATCCCTTGCCGAACTCATCGCTTTCAACGAAAAACACCGCGAAGCAGAAATGCCCCACTTCGCCCAGGAGTTCTTCGAGCAGTCAGAAAAACTCAGCACCCCGGAGATCATCGCCGAAGGAGCTGAGTTGAGAGAAAAAGCCCGCCACCTCGCCGGCCCCGAAGGCATCGATGCCGCTCTTCATTCTCACCAGCTCGACGCCCTGATCTGCCCCACCAACGATCCCATCGGCCCCATCAATCTGGAGCGTGGCGACACTGACGCACGCGTCGCCAGCACCCCCGCCGCCGTCGCCGGTTATCCCCACCTCACCGTGCCGCTGGGTTTCATCCAAGGCCTCCCCATCGGCTTCTCCTTCATGGGCACCGCAAACGCCGATGTCCGCATCCTCGCGCTGGGACATGCGTTTGAGCAGATCACGCAGGCCAGGCGCGCACCGGAGTTTCTCAAAACCTAGGGCCTGTTTAAAACTTGGCACGCTATCCTTAGCTAAGGTGGCTGCGGTGAACGCCTGTCCGTTTCCGTTCTAATTTTCCCTCAGCTTTTTGAGCCTCTTTGAGGCCATCCCTCCGCCCTCACCCCCGCTTCGTCCCCTTCGGCACCCGCTGCTCCCGATACTCCGCCGGCGTCAGCCCCATGATGCGCCGAAAGCACCGTGTGAAATGCGCGTGGTCGAAGAACCCCAGCTCCACCGCCAGCGCGGCCACAGTCTCCTCCGTCTCCGCCAATCGTCGGCAGCCAGCCTCCACACGCACGCGCAGCAGGTACTGCCGCGCTGAGGAGCCAAAGACACGCCGAAAGCTGCGGTCAAACTGGCTTTGCGAAAGCCCGCACATCCGCGCCATCGCCGCACTGCTCAGCGCTTCGTCCGGATGCTGGTGCATCTGCTCGATCACCTTCGCAAAGCGCGCCTCCCCCGAGCTGCGGCTGCGCACCTGCTCCACCTGGCGGGAAAATCCGGCGATGCCGATGATGTTTCCCTCCGCATCGCGCAGCGGGATCTTGCTCGACATCACCAGACGTGGCGAGCCCTCCGCCTCCGGCGCACTTTCCAAACGGTTCACAATGGGCGTCCCAGTGCGCATCACGATTTCATCATCCGCATGGTACTCGGCGGCACGGCTGTGCGGAAAGAAGTCCTCGTCGGTTTTGCCAATGGCATCCTTCTCATGCTTCACCCCGCAGTAGTCGCAGCCACGCCGGTTCACCGCCATGAAGCGCCCCTTGCGGTCCTTGATGAAAAACGACAAATCCGGCAGCAGGTCAAAGAGCCGCGCCAGCTCCGCACCGCGTACCTGTCGTAGAAATGCCTGTGGTGAAATCGCCGCCATAATGCGCGTATTTTACACAAGCATGCCATGCCCATGCAAGACGGCATTGCAGTTCGTTGCGTATTCTAGAGCATGCAGAACCTCCAGCATTCCCTGCTCCAGCGCCGCGAGCAGCTACGGCGCATCTCCGCAAGCCTGCACCGTGGCCACACCCGCGATCTGCATCAACTCGATGCCTTGCTCGGCGATCTGGAAGTCATCCGCTCCTTCAATGACGAAGAGTTGAAAGACCTCTTTCTCGTCGTGAAGCATCACCGGCCGGATCTGGCCCTCATGCTTCTCACCCATGTACGAACACCCAAGGAGCGCCTGAGCCTGGGAAACTGTCTCGCCGCCGTCTGGAGCCGCATCGACATCAATGCCGCCTGGCGGGCCATCACCGCCAGCAGCCTCCCCGAGTCCGAGCGCCTCGCGCTGCGCAGCGCCATGGTCTGATGACAATTTGAGGCCAAATTTCAGCCAGATTGGCGCAAAATTCCGCGTCACCGCTCCGTAAGCATATTCATACCAGTCCGAGACATTTTCATACCAACCTTCAGCACCTGCATGCGATTCAACCCCACCCTGCTCTTCACGCTCCTCGCTTCCTCAGCGGTGGCAGCGCAGCCGATTGGCTTCAACAAGGACATACGCCCCATCCTTGCAGACGCCTGCTTCCACTGCCACGGCCCCGATCCAGGAACGCGCAAAGCCGGACTGCGCCTCGACACCGAAGCAGGTTTCTTCACCGCCAAGGAAGGCGAGAAGCCCACAGTCATTAAAAACCAGCCCGAGATCAGCAATCTCTTCCAGCGCCTCATCACCAAGGATGAAGACGATCTCATGCCGCCGCCGGAATCCCACAAGACGCTGAAGCCGGAGCAGATCGCGCTGGTGAAGGAATGGATCGCCCAAGGTGCGTCATGGCAGCCGCATTGGTCACTCATCCCCCCGCAGCGATCGGCAGAGCCGCAGGTCAAAGACAGCGCTTGGATCAAAAATCCGGTGGATCGTTTCATCCTCTCCAAGCTCGAAGCCGCCGGCCTCAAGCCCGCCGCTCAGGCCGATGCGCATGCACTCATCCGTCGCGTATCGCTCGACATCACCGGCCTGCCGCCTTCTCCAGAACTCGTGTCCCGCTTCGCCCCGAAGGACGGCTCTCCCATCTCAGACGCCTCCTATTCGGCACTGGTGGATGAACTTCTCAAATCCCCCGCCTATGGCGAACACCGCGCACGCTACTGGCTGGATGCCGCACGCTATGCCGACACCCACGGCCTCCACTTCGACAAAGAGCGCGAGATCTGGCCCTACCGCGACTGGGTCGTCAAAGCCTTCAATCGCAACGAACCCTTCGATCAGTTCACCGTCGAACAAATCGCCGGCGATCTCCTGCCCAAGCCTAGCGACGACCAGCTCATCGCCACTGGCTTCCAGCGCTGCAACATCACCACCAATGAAGGCGGCACCATTGATGAAGAAAATCTGGCCAACTACGCCAGCGACCGTGTGCAGACCCTCGGCTGGGTCTACATGGGCCTCACCACCAACTGCGCCCAGTGCCACGATCACAAGTTTGATCCCCTCACCCAGCGTGACTACTACTCCTTGGCAGCCTTCTTCCGCAACACCACGCAGAAGCCCAAGGACGGCAATGTGAAGGACGGCCTCGGCCCCATCTTGGTGCTCCCCACCGACAAAGACCGCCCACGCTGGACCGCCCTGCCCACGGAAATCGCCGCCGCGAAAACAAAGCAGAACGATTCACGCAAAGCCGCCAAGCCTCTCTTTGACCTCTGGCTCACCAGCGCCAAGCCCGAAGACCTCGACAAGGATGTGCCCACCAAGGGCATCACCGCCCATGTGCCCCTCAATGAAGGCACCGGCAGCGAAGTGACTGGCACCTGCGGCACCGCCAAGACCTTCAAGGCCGTCGGCGAAGTCACCTGGAAGCCCGATGGCAAACTCGGCCCTGCCCCCGTGATGAAACCCAACGGCACCTTTGAGATCGGCGACGTGGGAGACTTCGAAAAAGATCACGCCTTCAGCTACGGTGCTTGGGTTCGCGCAGATCGCGCCGGTGTCTCCGGCAGCATCCTCGCCCGCATGGATGAAAAGAACGGCTATCGCGGCTGGGATCTCTTCCAGAGCGATACCCGCCTCTCCGTCCACATCGTCAGCAAATGGCCTGACGATGCCGTCAAAGTCTCCACCACCAAACCCGCCCTGCGCCCCGGCGTCTGGCAGCATGTGTTCGTCACTTACGATGGCAAAGGCAAGGCAGGCAGCGTGCGCATCTATGTGGATGGCGTCGAAGCTCCCATCAAGCCCGACACCAATGCCCTCAAAGGCAGTATCAAGACCACCACGCCCACCCGCATCGGCCAGCGCAGCAACGGCGCCTACTTCAGCGACGGCGGCGTGCAGGATGTGCGCATCTATGATCGCCAGCTCTCCGCTGTCGAAGTGCAGACGCTTTCCAAAGTCGGCCCTCTCCGCACCATGCTCGCAGCAAAGAAGCGCGGCCCCAAACAGCAGGAGGCGCTCTTTGAGCATTTCCTCGTCACCCGTGACTCCGCCTATCAGGCAGCGCTCGCCAGCAGCACAAAGCTCACCGCGGAACAAGAAGCCATCAAGGCCCGCAGCCCCCTCACCCACATTCAGGAAGAACGCATGGATGCCAAGCCCATGGCCAACATCCTCATGCGCGGTCAGTATGACAAAGTCGGCGATGCCGTCGATGCCGCCGTGCCCGCCGCCCTTGGCAAACTTTCCGCCGACGCGCCCAAGAACCGCCTCGGTCTCGCCAAATGGCTCGTCAGCCCCGAGAACCCGCTCACCGCACGTGTGACGGTTAATCGCTTCTGGCAGGAACTTTTCGGCACAGGTCTGGTGAAGACCACCGATGACTTCGGCATCATGGGCAGCCCGCCCACACATCCCGAACTGCTCGACTGGCTCGCCGTGGAATTCCGCGAAAGCGGCTGGGACGTGAAGCGCCTCTTCAAGCTCTTCGTCACCTCCTCCGCCTATCGTCAGGCCGCCATCCTCACCCCGGAGAAGATCGAGAAAGACCGCGATAATGCCCTCATCTCCCGCGGTCCGCGCTTCCGTATGGACGCCGAGATGATCCGCGACTACGCCCTCGCCATCAGCGGCTCGCTCTCGCCCAAGATGGGCGGCCCCGGCACCATGCCCTACCAGCCCGAAAACGTCTGGGAAGTCGTCGGCATGGGCACCGAAAAGTACAAGCAGGACAACGGTGAAAACCTCTACCGCCGCACCCTCTACAACTTCTGGAAGCGCACCGCCCCCTCCCCCAACATGGAGGTCTTCAACGCCCCCACACGTGAAGTCAGCTGCGTCCGCCGTGACCGCACCAACACGCCGCTGCAGGCCCTCGTCACCATGAACGATCCCCAGTTCATCGAAGCCGCCCGCAACCTCGCCCAGCACACCCTCGAAAACGTGAAAGGCGACGACACCGCCAAGTTCACCGCCATCGCCGAACACGTGCTCTGCCGTCCGCTCAAAGCCCAGGAAACTCCCATCCTCACCGCCAGCCTCGCCGACCTCCGCAAATTCTACAGCGCCCAGTCAGCCGACGCCGAAGCCCTCCTCAAAGTCGGCGAATCCAAAACCGAAACCACCCTCCCCAAGCCCGAACTCGCCGCCTGGACGATGCTCTGCAACGAGCTCATGAATCTGGACGAAGTCCTCAACAAGTAGCCGGATTACAAGTTTAAGGTTTCAAGTTGTCTGACGCGAACACAACATGGCTAAAATCGAAAAGTTCGAAGACATTCTCGCCTGGCAAAAGGCGCGGGAATTGACTCAGCTTGTTTATCGAGCTTCGTGGAAGGGCGAGTTCGCCAAAGACTTCGCTTTGCGTGATCAAATCCGTCGGGCAGTCATCTCGATAACCTCAAACATTGCCGAAGGCTTCGAGCGCGGCGGCACCAAGGAGTTCGTGCAATTCCTTGGCCACGCCAAAGGCTCATGCGGCGAAGTCCGCTCACAACTCTACATCGCACTCGACGAAGCCTACATCTCACAACCCGATTGGGAAGAACTCCACAACCGCTGCCTCGAAATCAGCCGCCTCCTCGATGGCTTTGCCAAATACCTCCGACAAACCGAGATCAAAGGCCGCAAATTCCAAATCTCTCCGGCAACTTGAAACTTTAAACCTTAAACTTTAAACTCTGTATGAACCTCCTCGAAGAATGGAACACCTATCAGACGCGCCGCCAAATGTTTGCGCGCGGCAAAAACGTCCTCGGTGGCGCTGCACTGGCATCGCTTCTCGGTGAGCGGTTTGCCAATGCGTCAAACGACGCCGCCATGGGGCCTCAGTTTGCGCCCAAGGCCAAGCGTGTGATCTACCTGCACATGGTCGGCGGCCCCGCGCAGATGGACTTGTTTGACTACAAGCCAGGCATGCAGGCCTTCTATGACAAAGACCTGCCGCCCAGCATCCGCAATGGCCAGCGACTCACCACCATGACCAGCGGCCAGGCGCGCTTCCCCATCGCCCCCTCAAAGTTCAACTTCGCCCAACGTGGCAAGTGCGGCATGTGGATGAACTCCGATCTCCTGCCCTTCCTCGCGAAAAACGCCGACGACATCTGCTGGATGCGCTCACTGCACACCGAGGCCATCAATCACGAGCCCGCCATCTGCGCCATGCAGACCGGCAATCAGATCACCGGCCGTCCCTGCCTCGGCTCCTGGGCTTCCTATGGCCTAGGCTCGATGAATGAGAACCTGCCCACCTTCGTCGTCCTCATCGCCACACCGACGAACCGCGAACAGGAGCAGGCCATCTCCTCCCGCCTCTGGTCAAACGGCTACCTGCCCGGCGAGCACGCCGGCGTTTCCTTCCGCAGCAAAGGCGATCCCATCCTCTTCATCAACAACCCGCCCGGCGTGCCCGACAGCGTGCGCAAGCGCACCATCGAAGGCCTCAACGCCCTCAATGAGATCAACTACAAGCAGGTCGGCGATCCCGAAACGCACACGCGCATTCAGCAGTACGAAATGGCCTTCCGCATGCAGGCCAGCGTGCCCGAGCTCACCGACATCAACAGCGAACCCGAGCACATCTTCAAGCTCTACGGCGAAGAAGCCCGGAAGCCCGGCACCTTTGCCAACAGCGTCCTCATGGCCCGTCGCCTCGCCGAGCGTGGTGTGCGCTTCACTCAGATCTACCTCAACAACTGGGACCACCACAGCAACGTCGGCGGTCGCATGCCCAGCCAGTGCAAAGACGTCGACCAGCCCTGCCACGCCCTCATCGAAGACCTCAAGCAGCGCGGTATGTTTGACGACACCCTCATCATCTGGGGCGGCGAATTCGGCCGCACCATCTACAGCCAGGGCGGCCTCACCAAGGAAAACTACGGCCGCGATCACCACCCCCGCTGCTTCACCATGTGGATGGCCGGCGGCGGCTCCAAAGGCGGCGCCATCTACGGCGAGACCGACGACTTCAGCTACAACATCGTCAAAGACCCGCTCCACATCAGCGACTTCCACGCCACCGTCCTCCAGCTCCTCGGCTTCCACGCCGACCGCTTCAGCTTCAAGTTCCAGGGCCTCGACGCCAAACTCATCGGCGTCAATCCCGCGAAGCCCGTGAAGGCGCTCATGGCTTGATTGAGGAAAACAAGGACAATCGCCAGGCTGCGCGGTGACTCATCGTCACCGCCGCGCCGCACGTCTGCTTTTCCACTTCTCCCAGCCCAACATCATTACAAACAGCCCGCCCAGCACCATGCCGGGCCCTGCCAGCGCAAGGAGCTGGTTCTGACTTTCCTCCTCCGCATTGTGCTTGGCCAGTGATCGGTACTGCGTGCCGTCCACTTCCAGCGTGGCCACCTCTAGCGTTCCTTGAGTGCCCAGCATGTTCAGTTTCTTGTTGTCGAAATGCTCTTTCACAAACCCAATTTTCGCCACACTGCCAGGTCGGCTCCACATTGGATTGTAGCGCAGATCGTCCGGCAGTTCGATGGTGCGCGGCAGCCCCAGATCTGTGTGCAGTTCCGTGGTCCGGCTCGCCTTCCGGCCACGAACCGAGACTCCCGTGATCTGCCCTTCTTTGATGACAAGGTCAGCCGGTTTAAGCGGCCCGGACACATCGAAAAAAGCCAGCTTTGTGGTCAATCCGCCGATACCTATCAGCACCAGGCCAATCAAAATCATCAGCAGGTGATCCCGCTTGCCCCCCCGCCAGACTGGTTACATCACCCAGCTCGGTGCGGTAAATCACGTGCGGTTCAGGAACACGCTCGGGCATCGGAGTGCGGACGACAGAAGGCTGTTCATGCTCCTCCACCATGGGGGGAGGATCGATTTGCAGCGGCTGAAAGGAATTCGGCGTCAGGCTTGGTTGCACCTGCATCACTGGAACCCTCGTCGCCTCGGGTTTATCCCGGTAAACCAGTTCCAGCTGTCCGGCCACAATGCGGTCTCCATCATGCAACGCAGTTACGCGCACAGGCTGTCCATTGACCCACACCGCAGCCCCTTCATAGGCCCCCAGGTGCCAGCCTCCCTCAAGCTCAGCAATCACAAAATGCCTCGGCATCAGTCCCATCTCCGCCCGCACCGGAATCTGCACCGACGGATCACTCCCCACACAGGTCTCCCCGCCTGACAAAGGCATGGAATGGCCCGTAGGGGCGATCAAGGAACGCGACATCCAAGCAGGCTACAAACACCTGATGAAATTGGCAAGCGTCGTTCTATGGAAATTATAAACCCCGATTCAATCCCCTGTACTTCCCCGGCGCCATCCCCGCATACCGCGAAAAATGCCGCGTAAACGCGCTCTGATCACACCACCCCGTTTCGATGGCAATGTCCGCCAGCGAGTGATCCGTCTCACGCAGCAGCCGTGTTGCCGCATCCAGCCGCAGCTTGTGCAGCAGTTGCAGCGGACTCATTTGAAACAGCCGCTGCACCCGCTGCTCGAACTGATACACGCTCAGCCCCGCCTTCTTCGCGATGTCCTCAATGCGCAGGCTCTCCGCAAAGTGCTGCTGCATGTGTTTCAGCGCCGTCGCCAGTTCCGCGAAGCCGCCCGCCTTGTCACTCGGTGCATTCAAATCCCGCGAGATGCCCGTTACGCCAATGATGCGCCCATTCACTCCTCGCAGCGCATGCTTCGTCGTCAGGCACCAGCCCGCTTTATGCCCAGGATAAATATGCAGCTCCAGCTGATGCTCCACCGGCTTCCCCGTTTTCAGCACCGCCTCATCCTGCCGCGCATAGCTGGAGGCCAGCGCCGCCGGAAACACCTCCGCAGGCCGTTTGCCAATGAGCTTCGTCTTGTCACCACCCGTGCACCGATCCGCCAGAGTCTGATTCACCCGTGCATACCGACCCGCCGTATCCTTGATGAAAAAAACCACATCCGGCAGCGCATCAAAAAGCGCCTCCGTCGTCGCATGCTCGGAGAATGGGCCGGTGGATTCCATGGTTTTGACTGAATTGGCAGTCGCTCAGCCAAAAAGCAATCAAGACCCTTTGGCCATCCCATTTCATGCTCCGCCATGTCTCTACCCAAATGGTCCGGCGTCTTCCCGGCAGTCGTCACTCAACTCCACGAAGATCAGTCCCTCGATCTCCCCGCCTCAGCCCGCCACTTCGAAGCCCTCATCGACTCCGGCATCTCCGGCCTCATCGTCTGCGGCTCCCTCGGTGAAAACCAATGCCTGCAGCCCGATGAAAAACGCGCCGTGCTCAAGTGCGCCATCGACACCGCCAAGGGTCGCATCCCCGTCGTCAGCGGCGTGGCAGAGATGAGCACGCGTGCCGCCATCCAGTATATGCAGGATGGCGAGCAACTCGGCGCCGCCGGTTTCATGGTCATGCCACCCATGGTTTACAAAAGCGACCCGCGCGAAACCGAGCACTGGTTCCGCACTTTGGCCAAGGGCACGCCCCTGCCCTGGATGCTCTATAACAATCCCGTCGGCTATCACACCGATGTCACGCCCGAGATGTTCGCCCAGATCGCCGACATCGAAAACCTCACCTCCATCAAGGAAAGCAGCGCCAACCCACGCCGCATCACCGAACTGCGCAACCTCGTCGGAGATCGCTACCAGCTATTCACCGGCGTGGATGACCTCATCCTCGAATGCAGCATCCTCGGCATCGACGGCTGGGTCGCCGGCAGCGGCATCGCCTTCCCCAAAGAAAACCAGCAACTCTGGGAACTCACCCGCGCAGGCCGCTGGGACGAAGCCCGCACTCTCTACCGCTGGATGCAGCCGCTCATGAAGCTGGATACCCACATCCACTTCGTTCAGTACATCAAACTCCTCTGCCAGGAAACCGGCCTCGGCAAAGAGTGGTGCCGCGAGCCACGCCTGCCCCTCGCCGGAACCGAACGCGAACAAGTCCTCAAGATCATCCGCGATGCCCTGGCCAGGCGCCCGCAATGAAGCGCATCCCCATCATCGACTCTCACACCGGCGGCGAACCCACGCGTGTCGTGCTTGGCGGCATGAGTCCCGAGGATCTCGAAACCTACCGCCGCGCCATCCTCTGCGAGCCACGTGGGCATGAGGTCATCGTGGGTGCACTTCTCACGGTGCCCAAGGATGCCTCCTGCACCGCAGGCGTCATCTTCTTCAACAACGTCGGCCGCCTCGGCATGTGTGGCCATGGCCTGATAGGCTTCATCACCACCCTTCAGCATCTGGGTAGCATCTCGTCAGGCGAGCACCGCATCGAAACCCCCGTCGGCATCGTCACGGCCACCTTGCATGAGGACGGCAGCGTAAGCATCCGCAACGTGCCCTCTTACCGCAAAGCCAGAGCCGTTCAGGCAGACGGCGTCAGCGGAGATGTTGCCTATGGCGGAAACTGGTTTTTTCTGGTGTCCGATCACGGCCTCGCTCTCACCCGCGAAAACATCCCCCAGCTCACCCAGGCCAGCCTCGCCATGCGTGATGCCATTCATGCCGCCGGATTCCCCGAGGTCGATCACGTCGAACTCTTCGCCCCTGCGCACGATCCCGCAAATCACAGCCGAAACTTCGTCCTCTGTCCCGGCGGCGAATACGACCGCTCCCCCTGCGGCACCGGCACCAGCGCCAAGCTCGCCTGCCTTGCCGCAGATGGAAAACTCGCCCCCGATGAAATCTGGCGGCAGGAAAGCATCATCGGCAGCGTCTTCGATGGCAGTTACACCCCCACGGAAAACGGCATCATTCCCACCATCACCGGCACCGCCTACATCACTGCCGAGGCCACGCTCATTCTCGATCCGGCCGATCCATTTCAATTTGGCATCCCATGAAATCCATTCTGTTGCTCCTGCTCTCGACGAGCGCCATGGCTGCTGACTTTGAGCAAGCCCTCTCCCTCCCCAAGCGCACCGAAAACCTCGTCTTCCGTGATCGCGTAAAGGCAAACTGGCTCCCCGGGGGCAAATCATTCTGGTACCGCATCCAAACCGGACCAAAAACCCAAGAGTTTGTCCTCATCCAGGCCGACACCGGCGAACGAAAAACGACCACCTCACTCAAAGCGCTCGGCCTGCCCGAACAGGAAGCCCTCAAGTCCTCCACCGCCAAGATCGAGCTGCGCAAAACCACGCGCACCGGTGAGGAGTCCGGCCTCAAGTTCATCAATCAACTCGATGCCGACGTCGATCTCTTCTGGGTCAATCAGCAGGGCGAGCACATCCGCTACGGCGGCATCCGCGCGGGCGCAGAACGCGAGCAGCACACCTTCGACGGCCACGTCTGGCTCATCACCAGCCGCACCGGCGAGCACCTCGCCATCATCGAGGCCGGCCCTCTGGTGCAGACACTCATCATCGATGGCAAAGGTCTCTCTAAAGCCAAAGAGGAAGAAAAGAAGCCCAGGGATCCCGGCTTCAGATCTCCCGACGGCGCGCACATCGTCACGAGCGAGGCCGCCCCCGTCATACGCCGCCAGATCACCATCGTGGATTCCTCGCCCAAAGAAGGCGTTCAACCCAAACTCAAAGTCATCGACTACATCAAGCCCGGCGATCCCCTGCCCAAGCCGCAGATGGTCATCACTCACAAAGAGGGTCGAAAGATTAGTGTACCCACGAACCTTTACGAAAACCCATTCACCGAATCCGGCAAGCTCGATGTAACTTGGTCACCGGACAGCCGTGAGTTCTACTTTGATTACAATCAGCGCGGTCATCAAATCTACCGCATCCTCGCCGCCGATGCACAGACCGGAGCCGTGCGCGTCGTCGTTGAGGAAACCTCCAAGACCTTCATCGACTACACCCATAAAACTTGGCGTCACTGGCTGCACACCACCGGCGAACTCCTGTGGATGAGCGAACGCGACGGCTGGTGCCACCTCTACCTTTACGACACCAAAACCGGCAAAGTAAAAAACCAGATCACTCGCGGCGCATGGCCCGTCCGCGAAGTCCTTCACGTCGATAATGCCAAGCGAGAGATCTGGTTCCTCGCCAGCGGCCTCCGCAAAAACGAAGACCCCTACCACCTCCACCTCTGCCGCATCAACTTCAACGGCACCGGCTTCCAACAGCTCACTCAAGGCGATGGCAATCACCACATCGAGTTCTCCCCAAACCGCGACTTCTTCACCGACACTTATTCCCGCGCCGATCTGACGCCCGTCCACGAACTCCGCCGCAGCAGCGATGGCAGCCTCGTCTGCGAATTGGAAAAAGCCGACGCCTCCAAACTACTCGCCGCAGGCTGGACCATGCCCGAGCGCTTCGTCGCCAAAGGCCGCGATGGCACCACCGACATCCACGGCATCCTCATCAAGCCTTCGCACTTTGATCCCGCAAAGAACTACCCCGTCATCGAAGACATTTATGCGGGCCCACACAGCGCCTTCGCGCCCAAGGATTTTGGTCGACTCCTCAATCACCACATCCTCGCGGAGCTCGGCTTCATCATCGTCAAACTCGACGGCATGGGCACCAACCATCGCGACAAAGCCTTCCACGATGTCTGCTGGAAAAACATCAAAGACGCCGGATTCCCCGACCGCATCGCCTGGATCAAAGCCGCCGCCCAAACCCGCCCTTGGATGGACCTCACCCACGTCGGTATCTACGGCGGCAGCGCCGGTGGCCAGAACGCCATGCGTGCGCTGCTCGATCACCACGACTTCTACAAAGTCGCCGTCGCCGACTGCGGCTGCCACGACAACCGCATGGACAAAATCTGGTGGAACGAGCAGTGGATGGGCTGGCCCGTGGATGAAAGCTACGCCCGCAGTTCCAACAAAGACGAAGCCCACAAATTGGAAGGCCACCTCCTCCTCATCGTCGGAGAGCTCGACACCAACGTCGATCCCGCCACCACCACCCAAGTCGTTGGTGCCCTGCAAAAAGCTGGCAAAACCTTTGACTTCATGCCCATCATCGGCACCGGCCACGGCGCCGCCGAGACCCCCTACGGATCACGATTGCGCATGGAATTTCTCGTGCGTCATTTAAAACCATGAGCAGCCATGTCACCATCCTCGGTGCCGGCGTCATCGGCCTCAGCACGGCGCTCTACTGCGCCCGGCGCGGTATGCAGGTCACCATCATTGATCAAAAGCCCGCTCAGCGCGACGGCTGCTCCTTTGGCAACGCGGGGATGATCGTCCCCAGCCACTTCATTCCACTCGCTGCCCCCGGCATGGTCAAACTCGGCCTCAAGTGGATGTGGAATCCCGAGTCCCCCTTCTACATCAAGCCCCGCCTCGATCTCGATCTCCTCTCCTGGGGCCTGCACTTCTGGAAAGCCTCCACCAAACAACGCGTCGCCGCCGCCGCGCCCGCACTACGAGACCTCAGCCTGCTAAGCCGCCAGTGCTTCGAGGACATCGGCCTCGATTTCGGCCTCGTCAAAAACGGCCTCCTCATGCTCTGCAAACAGCAGCAGACCCTCGACGAAGAAGCCCACATGGCCGCAACGGCCAACACGCTCGGCATCCCCGCCCATGTGCTCGATGCCAAAGCCACCGCCGCACTCGATCCCAACATCACCATGGATGTCTGCGGCAGCGTCTATTTCCCCAAGGACTGCCATCTCTCCCCCTCCCGCTTCATCTCCACCCTCCAAACCGAGCTCACACGCCTCGGCGTTCAGTTTCTATGGGAGACGGAAGTGAAAGGCTTCAAGCTCGAAGACAGCACACTGCGCGCGATCAAAACCACAAGAGGTCAGGTCGAAGGTCAGGAAGTGGTGCTTTGCAGCGGCGTCTGGTCAGCGGATCTGGCGAAGTCGCTGAATCTCAAACTGCCGATGCAGGCAGGCAAAGGTTACAGCCTCACTTTACCGCAGCCTGCCCAACTTCCAAATCTGTGCAGCATCTGCACGGAGGCCCGTCTCGCCGTCACCCCCATGGGTGGCGCACTGCGCGTCGGTGGCACGATGGAAATGGCCGGCATCAATGAATCCATCACCCAGCGCCGCGTGCGAGGCATCACCCGGGCGTTTCCGCAGTACTTCCCGGCGTTTGAGGAAAGTGATTTCGCGGAAGTAAAACCCTGGAGCGGACTGCGCCCCGTGTCACCCGATGGCATGCCTTACATCGGCCGCACTCAGCGCTGGAAAAATCTCACCCTCGCAACCGGCCATGCGATGATGGGCCTGAGCCTCGGCCCCGCGACAGGAAAGATCGTCAGTGATCTGCTTGCCGGAGAGAATCCACCCTTGTCACTCGATTTGATGTCACCCGACCGCTTTGCATGAAAACCGCCCTTGCTTCCCTTCTTCTTGTTTCGACGGCTGCGCTGGCACTAGACCGGCCCAAGCTGCAAATCATCAATGCCGCACCAAATGCGGTGGAGGTTTTTTGGCTCAAGCCAGATGGCAGCCGTGTTGCCAATGGCAAAATTGAATCTGGCGCAGACAACATCATCGGCACTTCCATCGGGCATCGCTTTGTCATTGTGGACGGCGAAAAGGAAACAGAGGTGCTGAGCAAGGTGCCGGTGCAGGGTTTTCGCTACGACCCTGCGGCGAAGGATGGCGTGCCTGCATGCTACACGCAGCGCACGAGCGCAGGCGGCTTCCCCATCGTGGCCACGGCCAAGGTCAACCCCTATGCGCTAAAGGAGGTGGCACATCTGCTCGGTCTCATGCTTGCGCATCGGCCGGACGTACGCCAGGCAATGACCGACAGTGGCGCACGCATGATCATCCTGGCGCATGATGAATACACCACCGATCTTCCGGAATTTGCCCGTCTCGCAGACAAGCCAGTGAAGGGTTATGAAAACCTGACAGCCAAAACTTACTGGGACGTTCGAGCACGCGGCTTGGGCGGCAGCAGGACTGATCCCTTCTGCTCCTGCGCCGAAGAAAACGTGCTGGCCTTTCCGGGCGATCCCTATGCGAAGGAGTGCATCGTCATCCATGAGTTTGCCCACAGCATCCATCTGCGCGGCATGGTGAACGTGGACCCGACTTTCGACACACGTCTGAAGGCGGCCTATGATGCCGCCATGAAGGCAGGACTGTGGCGGGGCAAGTATGCCAGCGTGAATCATCACGAATACTGGGCGGAAGGCGTGCAGAGCTGGTTTGATGACAACCGCGTGAATGACCATGACCACAATCATGTGCATCTGCGCACGCAGCTCATCGAGTATGATCCGGGTCTCGCCGCGCTGTGTCGCGAGGTCTTTGGAGAAACAGAACTGCACTACACCAAGCCGACCACACGGCTCACCGGCCACATGGCGGGGTATGATCCCTCCAAAGCTCCAGCCTTCGCGTGGCCGGAGCCGCTGCAGGCCGCGCGCCAGCTGATCCAGGCCAAGGCACGGAAGCGTGATGCGGAGGCCAATGGCGGACGCGAAATCCGCGACATCGAAGGCTGGACAGTTCACATCAAGCGTGAACTGCTGGACCATGAAGCGGAGGCCACAGCGAAGGCGCTGAAACTGCTGACGCTGCAGCTGCAGGAAATCGTGCGGGTCGTTCCGGCCAAGGCGGTGCTGGAGCTGCGCAAGGTGCCGCTGTATTTCAATCCGCAATACCCCAAGTCACAACCACGCGCCGAGTACCACCCAGGTGCAGGCTGGCTCAAGGAGAACGGCCGCGACCCCGTGATGGCAAAAGGCGTGGAGTTTTCCAACGTGCGCATCTTTGAGGCTGAAATGCGGCGCATGCCAAACTTCGCCCTGCATGAGCTGGCCCATGCCTACCATGACCGCGTGCTCGACTTTGAAAATGCGGAGATCGAGGCCGCCTATCAGCATGCAAAAGCAGCCGGAAAATATGACAGCGTGCAGCGGCAGGACTCCGAGGGGCGCAAGCGGCTGGACAAAGCCTACGCCATGACCAACGCGAAAGAATACTTTGCCGAATGCTCGGAGGCCTTCTTCACCCGCAATGATTTCTTCCCCTTCACGCGGGCGGAACTGAAACAGCATGATCCCGAGATGTTTGCCCTGCTTGAGAAACTTTGGGGTATTCAACCAACTTGACCATGAAACACATCCTCCTGCTCGCCTCGTTCCTTGCCATGTCGCTGCCAGCTGCAGCGAAACCGCTGAAGGTTTTCATCCTAGCCGGCCAGTCGAACATGGAGGGGCATGCGAAGATCGAGACCTTTGACTACATCGGCGATGACCCAAATACCGCTCCACTACTTCAGCAGATGCGCGGAGCGGATGGCAAACCGACCGTGTGCGATCACACTTGGATCTCGTATCTCACCGGCAAATACGACGGCAGCGCGAATGGAGAGGGCACGGGCAATCTCACGGCTGGCTTTGGTGCGCGAGACGATGCGACGAAGTCGAACGGCAAGATTGGGCCGGAGTTCACCTTCGGCCTCACGATGGATGCTGCACTGAAGGAACCTGTGCTTATCATCAAGACCGCGTGGGGCGGCAGAAGCCTGAACACCGAGTTCCGCCCGCCGAGCGCGGGGCCGTATGAACTTAACGACTACCAGAAGAAGCTCTACTACGGCCCGCCGGGTCACGGTGTTCCGAAGGACATGACCCAGTGGCTTGCGGAGAAGAAACAGGAAACAGGGCGCTTCTATCGCTACATGGTCGAGCATGTGAAGCGTGTTCTCGCTGATCCGAAGCGCGTGTGCCCGGCCTACGACGCCGTGCAGGGCTACGAGATCGCGGGCTTCGTCTGGTTGCAGGGATTCAACGACATGGTGGATGGCCACACCTACCCTGACCGTGGCAAGCCCGGGCGGTATGCGGTTTACAGCGACCTGCTGGCCAAGTTCATCCGCGACGTGCGAAAGGATCTAAGTGCACCGCAGATGCCATTCGTCATCGGCGTCATGGGTGTCGGCGGATTGAAAGCCAATCCTGAAACCCTCGCCTTCCGCGAGGCAATGACCGCGCCCTCATTACTCCCCGAGTTCAAAGGCAACGTCGTCGCCGTGCAGACCGCGCCGTTTTGGTCGGAGGAACTCGGAGTCATCGACGACAAAAGAGCCCAGGTTCGCCAGATGGGCTTCCACCTGAACTCAAAGCACAAAGACCACGCCAACGCCGACGGCCACATGACCGAAGAGCAGAAGCGCGAGTATTTGAAGCAGTATGAAGCGAAGCTCATCTCTCCCGCCGAAGTCGCACTCTGGCAGCGCGGCGCATCAAACGCCGGCTACCATTATCTCGGCTGCGCCAAGACCTTTGCGCTGATGGGCCGTGCCTTCGCTGAATCCCTTCTTCATCCTAAGCAGACTTCATCTGCGGCGCCCCCCCAGCAGGGCGAGATGGCCGGCTATCTATTCGGTCCGGCGGAAAAAGTGCCGGAGGAATTCAACGGCGGCTTTTCACTCTACGCGGCGGCGTGGCCACTGGTGGCGGCTTATCCGGGACACAAGTTCCAAACCGGACTCTGCGGCACCTGGATGCATCCGCAGTATGAGGAGGGAAAAAAACCGGAAGGCAAATGCTACACCGACATCGAAGGCGGGCTCGGCTGGTGGCGGGACACACACTTCCCCACCACCACTCCCAAGTTCATCATGGGCGGTGTCGGCCCAAATTTCTCCTTCATTGCAAACGGCCCCGGCTACGGCGCAGGCACCTGGGAAAAACCGCGCGGCCAGTATGGCGTGGCCCAGCTCAGCCCGTGGCTGCTGTTTCCTCTCGATGGCCTGAACCTAAAGCAAGGCACCAGCGGTGAACTCTTTGGCTACGGCTATCTGCCTCTGCCGCTTACCAATCCAAAGGCCACCACGGCGGGCAAGAACACGCCCACGGGAAACCACTGCTGGACGCTCTTTCTCAACACCGCAAACTTCAAAGGACCTGCCGCTTTCTTCACGCCGTTTTTCTGGACACAGGCCACAGTCGACCACCCGGAGTGGGCAGACATGCTGCTCGACTCACGCCCTGCCGGCCCCAACAAAGCCATCCAGATGGAGACGCAGCACGTGCCTGCCATTCTCACGAAAGATGCCAGCGGCAAGGAATACGCACGCGTGGCCCCGACGGCATTCCCCATCGGACCCGACGGCACATCCACCGTTCTGCACCGGCTCACTGCTTATAAAAAAGCAGCCCTGTGGGACGACGTGCAAAAATGGTTCGATGGCGGCGCGCCTGCGGATGGCGCGATCAAAGCAGACGCATCCGCCGTGCACACATTCCGCGCAGGCGGCGGCTCAAACTGGAGCATCTATCCGCCAGGTACCAAGCGGGAGGAGAAAGTGCCGCTGGCCTGGAGGGACTTCGCAACTTCCTTCGCACCGAATCCAATCACCTTCGGCTACCAGTGGAACAAGCAGCTCACACGCAGCAGCGGCTCGCTCGTCACTCTGCCGGAATACTACGCGCTGGGCACCAACGGCAAAAAGCCGCAGTGGAATGTACTGCCGCCTCATGAAGTGCCTCATGAATTGGGCCTCACACAGCACCGCTTTGAGACCCCCGCCGAAAAGCCACAGGAGCCACGCACCACACCCGATGATGCGGCCAGTTGCTGGAAGAAACCCGGCCCCGCCGCTGGCCCGTTCAAAGCCCGGCTCGGTGATGGCAGTGTGGTGACGTATTATTGGTATCGCTTCGCCGACCAGCCCGCGATGCTCAATGCCGACCTCACCGACGAAGAGCGTGAGCAAGTACAAGCCCGCGTGGAGAAACTGCACCGTGCCTGGACCAAAGACCGCGTCTACCTCACTCCTCCCGATGTCGGCACATTAGCACACATCGATCCCGCCTTGATCCTCACGCCACCCAAGGGCCTTGAGGCTGGCTACGTACCCATCGCCACTCGCCAGGAGATGGAAAAATAACCATCAATGCACCTCATGAGATCACTGGGCTTGCTCCTGCTGCAGATCACCTTTGTTTGCAGCCAAGCACTCGCGGCCACAAAGCCCCATGTGCTGCTCATCCTCGCGGATGACCTCGGCTACGGCGATGTGCGTTGCTACAATGCGCAGTCGAAGGTGCCCACGCCAAACATCGACCGCCTCGCGCGTGAAGGAATGCGGTTCACCGATGCGCACAGCCCGGCCACCGTTTGCACTCCATCACGCTACAGCCTCATGACAGGCCAGATGGCGTTTCGGGTGCCCAATGGTGGAACGGTGTTTCAGGGCGCTGGCGGTCCTTGTTTGATTGCACCGGGTCGGCTCACACTTCCCGCGCTGCTAAAAAACCAAGGCTACACCACCGCAGCCGTCGGCAAATGGCATGTGGGCCTCACCTTTCGTGACAGCCTCGGCGAAGCCATTCACAAAGGTGGATTGGAAGACGTGCAGCATATCGATTTCACACGTCGCATCGAAGGCGGGCCGCTGGATCATGGCTTTGAGCACTTCTTCGGCACTGCCTGCTGCCCCACGACCGACTGGCTCTATGCCTTCATTGATGGCGACCGCATTCCTGTACCGCCAACAGCCCCCATCGACAAATCGAAGCTGCCCAAGCACCCGTATGCGAACGACTGCCGCGCAGGTTTCATCGCACCAGATTTCCCAATGGAAGAAGTGGACCTGCTCTTCCTCAAGAAAAGCCGCGAGTTCATGGAAGAGCACATGCGCACCACGCCGGACAAGCCCTTCTTTCTCTACCACGCCACCCAGGCCGTTCATCTGCCGTCCTTTGCCGCGCCTGATTTCCAGCACAAAACGCAGGCCGGCCCCCATGGCGATTTCATCGGCGAACTGGATCACATCATCGGTGAGTTATTGAAGGAACTCGACAAGCTCGGCATCGCGGACAAGACCATCGTCCTATTATCCAGCGACAACGGCCCCGAAACCACCAGCGTCGTTCACATGCGCAGCGATCATGATCACGATGGTGCCAAGCCCTGGCGCGGCATGAAGCGTGATGCCTGGGAGGGCGGCCACCGCGTGCCGCTCATCATCCGCTGGCCGGGTCATGTGAAAAGCGGCAGCAGCAGCGATCAACTCGCCAGCCTCACCGATGTGATGGCAACGCTCGCCGCGATCACCGGCTCGGAGCTTCCTCACAATTCCGCAGAGGACAGCTTCAATCTGCTGCCAGTGCTCGAAGGCAAAGCAACGGCACCGATCCGCCCCTATCTGCTCACGCAGGCCTTCGGCGGACAGCGCACGCTTTCCATCCGCCGTGGCTCATGGAAGTACATCGACCACCGAGGCTCTGGCGGAAACAACTATGCCAACCCCGAGTTGAAACGATTCGCTCTGCCCGAAGTTGCACCTGAAGCACCAGGCCAACTCTACGATCTCGCCAGTGATCCCGGTGAAACCACCAACCTCTATTTCAAACACCCCGAAATCGCCGCCGAGTTGAAAGCCCTGCTCGATAAATCCAAAGCCGAAGGCCGCAGCACCGTCCCCAAAAAACCATGAGCGCCGTCTCCATCTTCAATGACGTCATCGGCCCCGTGATGCGCGGGCCTTCCAGCTCCCACTGCGCTGCGGCACTGCGCATCGGGCGGCTGGCGCGTGATCTGATGGAGAGAAACATCACGGATGTGCTGGTGGAGTTTGACCGCGCAGGCTCACTGCCCACCACACATGAGAGCCAAGGCAGTGACATGGGCCTCTTTGGCGGACTGCTCGGCTGGGACGCCGATGATGAGCGACTGCCCGACTCCGCAAAGGCGCTCGCAGATGCCGGGATCAAACTGCGCATCGAAACCGTGGACGTTGGAGATCCGCATCCAAACACCTACCGGCTGACGCTCCGCAATGCCCACGAGCAGCACACACTCATCGCCATCTCAACCGGCGGCGGCATGATGGAGGTGCTCAGCATTGATGACGTTCCCATGCCCATGGACGGTGGCTATCATGAGACGCTCATCTGGCTGCCAAAGACCGTCTCCGCTGAGTTTGAGGCCCATGAAGTCTTGCATCATGAAGCAGGCGAATGCCAGATCCTCCAAGTCAAGTCGGCGGCATTTGTAAGAACGGATCATCTGCCCGTCATTGCCGTCAAACGACTCTCCCCCGTGCTCCCCGTCCCTTCGCGCAAAGACCTGCGCGTGCCGTTTACGAGCTGCACAGAAATGCTCACCCACGATGGCGAGCGTCACACGCCGCTATGGCGACTGGCCGTCGAGTATGAAATGGCGCGCGGAAATTTCACCGAGCGTGAAGTCATCGTCAAGATGATCGCCATCGTGCGCATCCTTCGCAAGTCGATCACCAGCGGCATCGCGGGCACGCAGTATGAAGATCGCGTGCTCGGACATCAAAGCGGGCGCTTCAACGAACTGATGCAGGCGGGCAGGCTCCTCGATGGCGGAGCACTCAATCGCATCGTGCTCTATGTCACCGCCTTGATGGAAGTGAAAAGCTCCATGGGCGTCATCGTGGCTGCTCCGACCGCAGGTGCCTGTGCGGCGCTGCCCGGTGCAGTGATCGGCATGGCGGAGGCTCTCGGCAAGTCCGAGGAGGACATGGCTCTGGCCATGCTCGCGAGCGGAGTCATCGGCGTCTTCATCGCCACTCGCTGGACCTTTGCCGCAGAGGTAGGCGGCTGTCAGGCGGAAGGTGGCGCGGCCGCCAGTATGGCCGCTGCCGCACTCGTCACACTCGCAGGCGGAACGCGGGATCAAGCCATCGCCGCCGCATCAATGGCGTTTCAGAGCATGCTGGGGTTGATCTGCGACCCCATCGCCAATCGCGTCGAAGCCCCCTGCCTTGGCAAAAACGTCATGGCCGCCAGCAACGCCCTGTCCTGTGCCAACATGGCCCTCGCAGATTTTGATCCGCTGATTCCCCTGGATGAAGTGATCGACGCCGCCAAAAACGTCGCCGCCATGATGCCGCGCGAGCACCGCTGCACCTCCCTCGGCGGACTGGCGATCACGCCGACTTCGCTGGAGATCGAGCGAAAGCTGGGCGCTCGCAAAGCGCAGGGCTGCGGTGGCTGCGGCTGCCATTGACCCCGCCGCGCCCGACGCCGCCATGCGCGAGTTCCGTGAAAGAGGGTTGCGGTGAAGGGATTATTCTCTTAGCCAAGTTTCACCCCCTTTCATGGCTCAAACATCCCCCCATTCTCGATTTGCCTGGCTCTCGCTTGGCCTGCTGACGGCGTACGCTCCTGCCGCCGATCATCCCGGTGCCGCCATTTACCAAAAGATGTGCCAGGAGTGCCACGGGGCCAAAGGCCAGGGCGTGAAGGACAAGTTTGACGATCCCCTCACCGGCGATCTCACCCTTGATGCGCTGACGCGCAAAATCGAACGCACCATGCCGGAGGACAAGGAGGGTACCTGCGTGGGTGAGGACGCCAAACACGTGGCCTCATACATCTACGAGTCTTTCTATTCCGCCGCAGCACAGGCTCGCAGCCATCCGCCAGATCAGGACCTGAGCCGCCTGACCATCTCTCAGTATCGCGCTTCAGTGATGGACCTCATCGGTCGCTTCCGCATGGGCCCGGGATTTGACCGCCCCGTCAATGCCGAGGCAGGCCTGAAAGCCAATTATCGCGGCGTCGAACTGCCAAAGCCCGGCGAGAAGGCGGTGGATACCACGCCCAAAGACGGCATCAAAGCCAAGCGCCCGAACTACAAGTTTGAGCGTGTCGATCCGCAGGTCGCTTTCCACTTTGGCTCAGACAGCCCGGACAAGGAAAAGATGGAAGCCGAGCAGTTCCAGGATTCGTGGAGCGGCAGCGTCATCGCGGAGGACACCGGCGTCTATGAGTTCATTCTCAAGACCGAAAATGGCGCACGCCTCTGGATCAATGACACCACCGAAACCGGCGTCCTCATCGATGCCTGGGTTAGCGCCGGCCCCACCGTGCGCGAGGAAAAAAAGAGCCTCTTTCTCGTGGGTGGCCGCGCCTACGCACTGCGGCTCGATCACTTTAAATTCAAGGAACAGTCCGCCTCCATCGAACTCCAATGGAAGCCACCTCATGGCGTCACAGAGATCATCCCACAGCACGCCCTGCGCACCGACCGCCCGCGCGAGCTCATGATCGTCAGCACCAATTTCCCTGCAGACGACCGCAGCGTCGGCTATGAGCGCGGCACCTCCATTTCCAAAGGCTGGGACCAGGCCACTACAGATGCAGCCATCACCACCGCCGAGCACGTGGAAGAAAAACTCAACGAACTCGCCGGCACCAAAGCTGACGCGCCAGACCGCCTGGAGAAACTCAAGAAGTTTGCCTTCACCTTCGTCGAAGCCGCTTTCTGCCGCCCACTCACGGATGAGCAAAAGCAGCTCTATGTGGAAAAGCTGTTCGCCTCCGCCAAGAGCCCGGAGCAGGCCGTGAAGCGCATCGTTCTCTTCACGCTGAAATCACCACAGTTTCTCTACCCTGAACTGCGCGAAAACGAAAAGCCGGATGACTTCGCCTTTGCGTCACGTCTGGCCCTGACTCTGTGGGACTCCATTCCTGACAAGAAGCTCATGCAGGCCGCCACGTCTGGCAAACTGCACACGCCCGAGCAGATCCGCGCCGAGGCGCAGCGCATGCTGCCTGACCCGCGCACGAAGGCAAAGCTGCACGGCTTCTTCCACCACTGGCTGGAACTCGAACGAGCCGAGGGCAATGCCAAGGACTTGAAGATCTTCCCCGGCTTTGATGACAGCGTGCTGGCAGACCTGCGCGAGTCACTGTTCGAATTCCTCGACCGGGTCGTCTGGAGCCCCCAGTCTGACTACCGCCAGCTCCTGCAGGCCGATTACCTGCTGCTCAACGACCGCCTCGGCAAATTCTACGGCACTCCTGTAAAGGGCAGTGACTTCCAGCAGGTGGCCTTTGATCCCAAGCAGCGTGCCGGAGTGGTTACCCATCCGTATTTGCTCTCCTCACTGGCCTCCAGCCGCGCCACCTCGCCCATCCATCGCGGCGTCTTCCTCACGCGCAACATCGTCGGCCTCTCGCTGCGTCCACCACCCATGGCGGTCACCTTTGATGAGAGCCACTTCAATCCGAAGCTGACCATGCGTGAGAAGATCACCGAACTGACGCGCAACAAGACCTGCATGTCCTGCCACTCCACTATCAACCCGCTCGGCTTCAGCCTTGAAAACTTCGATGCCATCGGCCGCTGGCGCACGCAGGACAACAACAAGCCCGTGAATGCCGCCGGTGAATTTGCCGATGACGAAGGCAAGGTGGTGCACCTGAGCGGCCCGCGCGACATCGTGAACTACGTGGCAGCCAGCCCCTACGGCCACCGCGCCTTCATCCGCCAGCTCTTCAATCATTTCGTCAAACAGCAGCCGCTGGCCTACGGGCCGCAGACGCTGGAAGATCTGCAGAAAAGTTTCGCGGCATCGAGCTGCAATGTGCAGAAGCTCCTCGTCGATCTGGCACTCTTGGCCGTGCTGAATGGCAAGGACATGGGCGCGGCGACGCCGTGATCATCCTCGATCATTGAACGAGCGTCTGAGGAAAAAGTAATCCGTTAAATCCTGGCGATATCATCAATGCCATCGCATGAATTTTCGCCATTGGCAGCGCGGCCAAGCTGGGACCAATAATTGGGAGACCTGGCAACTTGGATTACCACTTATCACCCGTGCCTAAAAGTGTATAAGCATAGCCTTAGATCATTGATAATCACATAACTGTAACAATTATCAGTATGTATAAGGATATGATGTGGACCACATTTTTAGCAATCCCACATATTGAATGCCTCTGCTGCTACATACCAACAATGACTCGCAAGGCAAACCCGCGTCAGTTGTCTATCACAGCCCTGATGATCTGAATTCAGAGCAACTGAAAGCTCGGAAAGACCGCTTCACCCTTTGGCACCAGTTCTGTTTCGTATGAGCTCTAAAAACTCATACATTCATTCGCTCATGGTGCTGCTGGCCACAGCGGTTTTGATGACCGTTTACCAGTTCATCAAGATGTGGTTTTTCCCAGAAATCACCCTTTGGCAGTCGCATGCCATGACGATCGCGGTCTCCAGCAGTCTGGCTGCGCTGGGAGCTTTCTATGTCTCACGCCACAATCAGCGGCTGCATCGCCTCGCAGCCGAGGAAACCTCCGCACGCCAGCAGGCAGAGGCCGAACGCGAACGCTTCTTCACCCTCTCGCTTGATCTGCTGTGCATCACCGGAACGGACGGCTTTTTCAAACAAGTCAATCCGGCCTTCACCCAGACACTTGGCTACGCAGCCAACGAACTGCTGGCGCTGCCCATCCTCGACTTGGTCCATCCGGACGACTACGCCGGCACAGTTGCTGAACTGGAAAAACTCAGCTGTGGTGAACGAACCATTCATTTTGAAAACCGCTACCAGTGCAAAGATCACTCATGGCGTTGCATCTCCTGGAAAGCCCAGCCGGAGGTCGGACGGGGGCTGACCTACGCCACCGGTCACGACATCACCGAACAAAAGGAGGCGGCGGAAAAGATTGCACGGCTCAATGCGAACTTGAAGCATCAAACCGAACAACTTCTCGAAGCCAACAAGGAGCTGGAATCCTTCTCGTATTCGGTATCCCACGACCTGCGTGCGCCTTTGCGGCACATTCAAGGCTATGTCGAAATGCTGCAAAAAAACATCGACGGCCAGTTGTCAGAAAAAGCCCGGCGCTATCTCAAAACCATCAACGACGCGAGCACGGAAATGGGCCAGCTCATTGACGATCTCCTCGCCTTCTCCCGCATGGGCCGCATGGAAATGAGTGAAGGCTCGGTTGATCTGAACCATCTTTTGCAAGAAGCCCTCCACGGCCTGGAACCCACGACCCAGCATCGAAACATCGAGTGGAAGATTGCACCGCTGCCCGTGGTCATCGGAGATGCTGCCGTCCTCAGGCAGGTGCTGGTCAATCTGGTGGGCAACGCAGTAAAGTACTCCCGCCCACGCGATCCGGCCCTGATCGAAATCGGCACCGCTGGCGAGGAGGATGGACGGCTCATTCTGTTTGTCCGCGACAATGGGGTGGGCTTCGACATGCAGTACGCGCACAAGCTCTTTGGCGTCTTCCAGCGGCTGCATCGCGCGGATGAATTCGAAGGCACGGGCATCGGCCTGGCAAACGTGCGCCGCATCGTTGCCCGGCACGGCGGCCGCGTCTGGGCTGAAAGCAAACCAGGTGAAGGCAGCACCTTCTATTTCACCCTGAAACGATCAACGAATTCATAAAATTCAACCCGACCCAATCCATGGCACACCTCCAACGAATCCTGCTCGTCGATGACAGTCCGCGCGATACTGAAATGGCGCTGGATGCGCTGGCCACCTACAATCTGGCCAATGAAGTGGTCACCCTGCGCGACGGTGCCGAAGCACTTGACTACCTGTACAGGCGCGGCCCGTTCGCAGACCGCACCAATGAACAGCCTGCGGTCATCCTGCTCGACTTGAAGATGCCCAAGGTCGACGGACTGGAGGTGCTGCGTCACATCAAAGGTGACCCGGACCTCAAAGTCATTCCCGTGGTCATGATGACCTCCTCGCGCGAAGAGCAGGACCTGGTTAAGAGCTATCATCTGGGGGTCAATGCGTATGTGGTGAAACCTGTGGGCTTCCATGAATTCGTCGAAGCCGTGAAAATGGTCGGAGGGTTCTGGGCGATGATGAACGAACCGCCTCCGTGCAGCGTGCAGCCCACCCATGAAGTGAGAAATTAATCGCAGAGCCAGGCCGACACCATGCACGCTCCATCCACGCCCACCCGAATCCTGCATCTCGACGACAGCCTGCGCGATGCCATGCTGGTGGCCGATCTGCTGGATGACAACGGTGTTTGTTGTGAGATCAGCCATGTCATGAGCCGCAGGCCCTTTGAGCAGGCATTGGCACAACGGGGTCATGATTTGATCCTTTGTGACTTTAATCTTCCGGACTTCGACGGCCTGACTGCCCTGATCCTCGCCAGAGCGAGCTGTCCCGACGTTCCGGTCATCATTGTCTCTGGAGCGATCGAGGCCGAAGAAGCGGTCAAATGCCTGAAAGCAGGCGCCACGGACTACCTTCTCAAGCAGCGTATGGAGCGGCTCCCTTCAGCCGTCCAGCGCGCCTTGGAAGAATACCATGCGTTGAAACAGCGCAAGCAGGCGACCGAACACATCCGCCGTCAGGCCCGCCTCATCGACCAGGCCACCGACGCCATCTTTGTTTGTGATCAGAGCATGGCCCTGAGCTTCTGGAATCCGGCGGCCACCAAGCTCTACGGCCACACCCAGGCCGAGATCAGCGGGAATTCCGTTTTCCGTGTGATTTTTCGCGAACCCGAGGAGCGGATCAGCGCCATTTTTCAAGAAGTGCTGCGCGTCGGTCAGTGGCATGGTGAGACTCGCCAAAAGAACAAAGAAGGGCGTGCCCTGCTCGTCTTTTGTCAGCTCACTCTGCTGACAGACGCACAAGGCATTCCTGACGGCATTCTCGCCGTCAATCATGACCTCACCGAAGCCAAGGCGCTGGAACAGCAGCTGCTTCGCTCACAACGGCAGGAAGCCCTCGGCGCACTGGCGGGCGGCATTGCACACGACCTGAACAACGCGCTTGCGCCCATCATGATGGGAGTGGATCTGCTGAAAGCCAAGTATCCGGGCGCTCCCGGTATCGTGGACTTGTTTGACAGCAGCGTCAGACGCGCTGCCGCCATGATTCGCCAGCTGCTTACCTTTGCCAAGGGCTCGGAGGGAGAACGCAGTCCCATTCAGGTCAACTACCTCCTCCAGGAAATGGGAGCCATCGTGGAGTGTACCTTCCCAAAAAACATCACCATCACGGTGGAGCGTGAAAAAAACCTCCCCCCGGTACTGGCAGATGCCACACAGCTTCATCAGGTTCTTTTGAATCTTTGCGTCAACGCCAGGGACGCCATGCCTTCGGGTGGCAGGCTCACACTGGCGACAAGGAAGGTGGAAATCAGCAGCGTGCATCCTGGCATGCCCCCCAATGCCCGGGTCGGTCTTTTTGTGGCAATCCAGGTGAATGACACAGGCACAGGCATTTCGGCAGAAATCCGCGACCGCATTTTCGATCCCTTTTTCAGCACCAAAACACCCGACAAAGGCACCGGACTGGGCCTGTCCACCGTCATGGGCATCATCAAGGGCCACGATGGTTTTCTTGAAGTGTCCTCCACCCCCGGCCAGGGGACGACTTTCACCGCTTTTCTGCCAGCCGACGCTTCCGCCGCCGAGCCCGAGCAGGTGCCTCAGAAGAAGATGCCTTTCTACGGTCAGGGCGAAATCATCTTGTTCGTGGACGACGAAACAACGGTGCGGGAGATCGCCCGTGAAGTGCTGCTGCGCATGAATTTCCAGGTCGTGCTGGCCCGGGACGGTCTCGAAGCCTTGGTATGGTTGACAGAGAATCCGTCTGTCCACGCCGTCATCACCGATTTGCACATGCCGAACCAGGACGGACTCTCCTTTGTGGGCATGCTCAGAAAGATCCTGCCCGAAATTCCAATCATCGTTTCCAGCGGTCGCCTGGAGGATGAGGTCCAGAGCCAATTTAGAGCATTAGGGGTCACCAGCTTTCTGGATAAACCCTGTGATGAACACCAGCTTGCAGAAGTTCTCAGCCGCATCTTTGCGCAACATCCAGCTAAGTTCGCTCAGGCCTTTCGGACCCATCCGAACAACGGACTTTCTGAGAGTTCTGCCTCACTCATGCCCCTGACTGCTTGAGCGCCGGCTGAAGAGGAGAGAGCCCCCCCCTTTAGCCAAACAGCGGCAGCAGCACGCCGACAACGAGAATGAGCAGCAGCACCAGCGCTACCCACCACCAGAGGCTCATGCCCAGCGGCTGCTTGGAGGTCTTGCCGCCGAACTCACGGGCCACAAAGTCGTCGTAGTCGAACTCATCATCCGGCAGATCCAGACCATCCGCATGCGTGTCGCCGCTCCAGCCTGACTTGGCACAGGCTCCGCAGTCATCACAAGCAGCGGCTCCTCGGGGCACCCATTCACCACACACCGGACACTGCCCCGGAGGCTTGAACCGGCCGCTCATGGCACCGGAATGGCAGAAGGTTGGCGGGAAAGTGGCCGATCGCTCGTCGCAAAGTGAGCAGGAGAGGTGTGCAAACGGTGGAACGAATCGCTGTCTGCCATGCCGCCCAGATTGAGCAGCGGTGTCCAACCCGCCTGTCGTGAGTGTTTTTCCACGGCTCCACGACGCAGCGGCGTGAGCATGATCAGCACCACTGCGAGGGTCACGGTGGCTGCGAGCGTCTGGCTCGTGGTTCTGGCACGTTGCCGGGTCATGTTAAATCCTGATTATTAACAAATCCGAAATAATGTCAACCCACGAGTTTGCCTGCCCTTTTCGCTTGTTTTCATTCGTTTATCAGCCAGCGATGCGCGGTGATTTTGATCCTAACCGCAGGTTTTGGCGATGGGCACAACACCGCCGCACGCTCTGTGGCGGAGGCTCTGACCCGTCTATGCCCCGAAGAGAAAATCGAGACCATCGATCTCATCAGCGAGGCCATGCCGCTCATCTCCGATGTGTGCAAAAGCCTGTACCAATTCGCCATCACCCACTGGCCGGCCGGCTGGCGCATGACCTACGATCTCATGGGCAGGCCTTCCGTCACCGGACCTGATGCCCTCTGGCAGACCGCCATGGTGAACGCTCTGAAAGCGCGCATCAAGCAGGAGCAGCCACGCCTGATCATCAGCACCTATCCCCTGTATGCCATCCTTCTGGAATCCTTGTCCAAGCAGCAGGCAGTCCCCCCTCTGTGCACTGTCATCACCGACTCCATCAGTGTGAACCGCGTCTGGGTCATGTCTGGCAGCGAGCTTTTCTGCGTGGCCGATGACGAGACCAAGAAAGTGGTCATCGGCTTCGGCGTGCCTGAGTCAAAGATCCGCGTCACCGGATTCCCGGTAGATCTCGCATTCACGGAGCCACTGCCCGTGCTGCCGCCGGTTTCGCATGCCCGCATTCTCTACCTGCCCTCCACAACAGGCCGACGCGTCGCTGCCACGCTGGAGGCGCTGAAGCCCCTCTTCCGCAGCGGCGTGAAAATGACCTTGCCCGTGGGCAAGCATGACAAACGCCTCTACCACGTCCTGCGGCGCTTCATGGACTCCATGCCGCCTGACACCATCGAGATCATCGGCTGGACCAAGCGCATTCCGGAATTTCTGCGCACTCATGACGTCGTCATCTGCAAGGCCGGTGGTGCCATCCTGCATGAAGTACTCGCCGCCAAAATCCCCGCCGTCATCGACTACGTGGTCCCCGGTCAGGAGGAGGGCAATGCCGAGATGCTCACCAAGCACGATGGCGGCATCGTCACCCAGAGCGCCAAGGAAACCGCAGCCGCCGTCGAAAGCATCCTCACCAACAACAGCGCCGTGGGCCGCCGCATGCGGGCCAACATGGCCAAGATCAGCATGCCCGATGCCGCCGTGCGCACCGCCAAGGCCGCGCTGACCATCGCGACCGCCTGAGCTTCGCCCATGGAAACGCCCCCGCCCGTGCCCGTCGTCTGCGCCATCATTGTGCGTGGCGAGCACATCATGCTGGCGCAACGTCCGCCTGACAAAAAGCTCGGCGGCCTGTGGGAGTTTCCCGGTGGCAAAGTCGAACCCGGCGAATCCGCCGAGGCCGCCCTGCATCGTGAACTTCAAGAAGAACTCGGCTGCTCCGTGCGCATCACGCACACCCTCACACCCTTCGTCCACGCCTACGACTGGGGCAGCATCGAACTCATCCCCTTCATCTGCGAAATCACCGCTGAAAGCCCCGCCCCTCATCCACACGAACACACCGCCTTGGTGTGGGTGGAGCGCACGCAGTTGAGGAACTACAATCTCGCCCCAGCAGATGTGCCATTGCTCACGGGTTTGATGTAGAAGGCACCGGCTTTGCCCTTCCCCACGCACCACGCTTCGCAGCCTTCGCCTCTTTCTCCAGCGCACGCAGATGCGTTTCAAAGTCGAATTCCCGACGTCCATCCGGCATCCACGTACCCTTGGTGTGAATCCGGCACAGTCCCGCCCTCACCAGCTTTTCAGAGAGCTCCTCGCCATCATCAAAGAACACCAGCGCATAGGAGCGGGCGCTGTCATAGACGCGCTCCCAACGTGTTTGAATCGAAAAGCGCTGCTCGTGCAACAGCTTCTCCGTGAAGACCTTCGCCTCCAGCCCCAACTTCTCCGTTTGCGGAATGCTCAAGTCCCCGAAATAAGCCGCCTGATCCTTCAGCCGGTTTTTCACCAGCGGATACAGCCGCTTTTCCGGACAATCGACGAAGTACAACCGCAGCACGTGCTCGCTGCCATCATGCGCGATCTTGAAGCTGTCGCCATCATTGCCTGCATCCTCGACAAGCTGGGCATCGGCCAGTGCCACAAACCGGCTCTCCGCTTCCGGCGGCTGGGTTGACACCGGTTTGTCACGGTAATGATTCCATGCCTGCAGCAGCGCGAGGGACAGCCACAGCAGCCCCCACAAAAATCGCGACCCTCTCGACGACCGCCGTTTCATGTCCCGCGTTTGTTGCCAAACAAATCAATGTGCAGTCGCGGGGAGTAGCGCCAGCCCGTGCGCTTGCACACCTCCACCAGCCAGGCCTGCCGAGCCCGCAGCGCCTCCTGAGTAATACCTTCCGGCATCAGCAAAATCTTCTCCGGCGGCAACGGCACACCGATGGACGCCACCACCGCGCGCACTTCCTCGACGTCCGCCTCGGTGGCGACGACAAACTTAAGCTGGAAGTCGTAGCTCTCACACCAGGCACGCAACACTTCTGGCTGCAGACGCAGGTGATCATGCTTCTCCGCCCATGCCTTGCCAGCCTTCGCTTCGCTCGGCGTTGAATGCGCCAGCTTCGGGCTGATGGAGGCCAGATCACAGGCCACGCCCTGCGGCGCTACAGTGCCTGCCGTTTCAATCGTGATATGCTTCCCCGCTTCCCTCAGTTGCGCCAGCAGCTCCGGCATTCCTTTCGCCACCATAGGCTCACCGCCTGTGACGACGACAAAGCGCGTCGGCTCACGCTGCACCACAGCAACGATTTCCTCCACACTCATCTCGACACCTTCCGGCTTCCACGAGGCATAAGGCGTGTCACACCACGTACACCTCAAATTGCAGCCAGAAGTCCGCACAAACACCGAAGGCACGCCCACAAGCGAGCCCTCGCCCTGCACAGAATAAAAAGTCTCGGAGATCAGCATGGGGCTTTCCACTCCGCCGCATGGCGGGCAAAGGCGGGCGCGGCACGTTGCAGGGCTTCATCGATGTCCGCCTGGGTGTGCGCAAGACTGATGAACCACAGGCCGCGCTCGATGGCGCGCACACCTTCTTCAAGGAGGCAGCGGCGCAGGTGGGCCCAGCGCGGCGCATCCTGACGCAGAGCGTAGTCGCGGTAGTTCGTGATGGGTCCAGCAGGCGCCCCAGACTTGAGCATGGTGGCATGAAAAACGAGACCTGGGCCTTGCGGCTTCAGCGGGATGTCGTGCTGCGCAGCCAGTTTGCTCAAACCAGCCATCAACTGCTCGCCAAGCGCGATCATGGATGCAGGATGCTTGTCACCCAGCGCAATGACCTCATCCAGGCACCACTTCGCAGCGGAAAGGCAGAGCGGGTTCGCATTCAAAGTGCCCGCATGCACGACTTCGCCGCTCATTATCTTGGCAAACATCTTCTCCTTGCCCACCAGCGCGGCAAACGGCACACCGCCACCGATGGCCTTGCCCAGAATGGTCAGGTCCGGCGTAAAGCCATAATACGACTGCGCGCAGCCCGCACCAAATCGGAAACCAGTGATGGTCTCATCAGCGATCATGACGATGCCGTTCTCATCGCACAACTCACGAATCGTTTCGAGCATGCCGGCGACCGCAGGCATGCAACCCGTGTTGCACAGCACCGGCTCAAAGATGATCGCGGCGATCTGATCGTGATGCTCCGCCACCCGCTGACGCAGATGCGCAGGATCATTCCAGCGGGCCACGACAAAGGTGTTCAGCACTTCGGGGATCACGCCTTTGCTGGGATGCAGGCGGGTGGGATCGTCCTCGGTGCCCCACTGTCCCGGAGGTGGTGCGTAGCCCACGAGTCCTTCATCTCCCCAGCCGTGGTAGTGACCTTCAAACTTCAAAATCATCGACCTGCCGGTATGAGCACGTGCAAGTCGCAGCGCGGAGAGCACCACCTCGGTAGCGCTGTTGTTGAAGCGCACGCGTTCCGCACCCGGGATCATCTTTTGCAGCCGCTCGGCCACGTCGATCTCCAGTTCGCTCTGCGCCGCCCAGTGCGTACCCTTGTGAGCCTGGGTGCCAATGGCATCGGCCATGCCTTCCGGTGCGTGACCGTAGAGGATGGCCCCCTGCCCGATTTGGAAGTCGATGTACTCATTGCCATCGACATCAAAGAGGCGCGAGCCTTTGCCGTGGTCAAAATACAGAGGCACCGGCACCTCCATCTTGCGGATGCCGCTGTTGACGCCACCTGCGATGCTAAGCTGGGCGCGGGCGAAGAGCTCTGTGGATTTCGGAAAAGTGTAGGACATGGCCGTGGAAAAATGAAATCAATGCAGAGGTGAGCTGTCGTAAATCACCACCCGCTCCCAGAACGTCTTGCACGCCGCCACAAAGCGCAGGTGCTTCGGGCACTCCTTCTGGTAGAACTCATGATCCTTTAGGTCCTTGAAATGCAGCGTCAGCGAGTAGCTGAAGGAGTGGTCGGTCACAGGCCGCTTCTCCGTGTCCGCCGGCTTGCCCACAAAGGCATGCACGAGGTAGTCGATTTCGAGCAGATGCATCAGCTCCGTCTCGAAAGTGGTGCGTTGTTCCGCAGAAAGATCAGGCTTGAGCCAGAAATAAACGTTGTGAATCATAGTGAGCGCATTGGTACGCGCACAGACAGCCTGTGCAATCGCCAAACTCTGGTTCCAACGCAGGACCAGGCTGAGACGGGGCCTTCCCTGCAGCTGGGGCGAACAAAAACATCTAAATTGGGTGTTTTTTGCTAACCTCCAGCCTGTTGCGGCGTTAATTAACACCGAAGACATCACCACGGCGTTCCCGCCGGGTCGTTTTCACTCCGCGCAAAGGACCATGGCCCCACTGGGAACGACTTAAAGTCCGCGTTGCACGTCACCACGAACAATGCAAACCTAGTACCATCATGAACCCAACATCCATCCTTGCAATCGGTCCTCTCGGCACGCCTGAGATGATCATCATCGGCATTCTCATTCTCGTGCTCTTTGGCGCGAAAAAGCTCCCCACCTTCGCCCGCAGCCTGGGCAAGAGCATGGGTGAGTTCAAAAAGGCCCGCACGGAATTCGAAGCCGAGCTCCATAACGCCCAGGAAGAAGTCGAGCGCCCGAAAATCACCCCTCCTCAGGAAAAGCGCCAGCCCGTCGCCAACGTCGAAGATTCCTAGTCGAATCCATCCGCTGGCATGCTGCCACTTCCACAGTTCACGCGGCGGGTCTTGGGACCCGCCGTTTTTTTTGCTCTCGCGGCACTCCTGTCCGCCGCCGAGCCAGAGCGCCTGACGTTCTGCTCCTACAATTTGAAAAACTGGCTGACGATGGAGCGATCCATCGGCAAGCCTCCCGCCCCAAAGCCCGAAAGTGAGCGCGCTCAGGTGGTGAAAATGCTGGCTGCCATCCACCCCGACATTCTGGGTATTTGTGAGATCGGCACCGCCGATGATCTGGCAGAGTTGCAGCAGCGCCTGCAAGCAGCGGGTGTGGACCTGCCCTACACCGAACTCGCGCATGGAGGCGACCCCGCACGCCGTCTCGCACTCCTCTCGCGCCTGCCCATCAAGACACGCAACACGCAAACCACACTCACCTATCAAATCGGCGCGCAGACATTGCCGTTTCAGCGTGGCATTCTCGATGTGACGATCACCATCACGCCCACCTTTGACCTGCATCTGCTGGGAGTGCACCTGAAGTCCATGCGCACAGTTTCAGAGGCTGACCAGGCCGAGATGCGCCGCAATGAGGCACGTCTGCTGCGCCTGCACATCGACTCCATCTTCACCCAGGAGCCCGGCGCCTGCATCCTGGCCTACGGCGACTTCAACGCCCACCGCAACGAGCCCTCCCTCGCGGAAATCATGGGCAGCCCGCGATCAGCGGAGACCTCCCTGACTGATGTCCTCCTGCGCGATGCCAATGGCGAGGTCTGGACCCATTTCTGGGATACAGCGGACATCTACTCACGCCTCGACTACTGCTTCACCAGCCGCCTGCTGCGGCCGCACATCGACACCCGCAGCTCCTACCTCCACACCGACCGCGATTTTTACAAAGCCAGCGATCACCGCCCCCTGGTCCTCAAAATCAGCCCAGCGCCGATTTTGAAATGACCCTGGGAAAAGAACGCCGCAACCCTGCTACTGCCTCACAATCTTCAGCACGCGGTTGTTGTAGCTGTCCGTGATGTAAAGCTCTCCCGTGTCCGGCTTGATGGTGACGCCATGCGGGCGTGCAAGCTGACACTGCCGGGGATCCCCCCCCACTCCCGCGCTGCCATGCTTGCCTGTCCCGGCAATGCGCTCGATCTTGCCCGTGGTCGGAACAAACCGACGCACCAAATGTGCCTCAGCATCCGCGATGATGACGCTGTCGTCCTTGTCCACGCAGAGGTGCTTGGGGCCGTTCATCGTGGCTTCGAGGGCGGGACCGCCATCCCCTTCCCCACCCTTTTTGCCGCTGGCATTGACCACCGTGCGGATATGGCCGGTTTTATCGACCACCCGCAGCGCATTGCCACCGCGTTCGAGAATATAGATGTTTCCCTGACGGTCCGGCGCTACAGCACGCGGATCTGAAAGCGGGGCGTCGATGGCCACGGCACCGTCCTCAGGCTTGCCCCGTTTGCCATTGCCCGCGATCACCTTGCTCTGGTGCGTGGCAAGATCGAGTTCATACACTCTCAGCAGATCCGCGATGTAGAGCTTGGTCCCCTCAAAGTTCAGCGTGATGCAATAAGGGCCATTCCCCTTTTCCTTGCCAGCAGGGGCACGCCAGCCTTCAAGATTGGAAACGATTCGTGCCTTCACGTCCACCACGCGCACCCGGCCGTTCCAGGTGTCAGCGATCAATACATTGTCATTGGGCAGCACGGCCAGATTGTGCGGACCATTAAACTGCGCGCGAATCGCCTGCCCACCGTCGCCACTGTCTCCGGGCTTCAATTGACCGGCCACATGCTGGATGGTGCCTCCTCCATCCACCTGCAACAGGCGGTTGCCAGACACCATCTCAACGATCCACATATGACCGCCGGAGTCAAAGGCGGTTCCAAAAGGTTCCTTCAACACCGCATCCGTCGCTGCGATGTCCATGGCATCCTGCGCTCCCCCGCCAGCGACGAGGACGATTTGATCCGCATGTGCGATGAATGGCAGACCGAGGGCAAAGAGGCAGGTGCTGAGTGAAATCATGGTGGGGAAGAGAGATACTTGCTGAAGCGCTGATCTTTTCCAAACGATATTCACACCGCCCAAAAACCCATTTTCAGAATTTCACTCATTCGGCATGGCGAATGCTCTAGCATAGGGATGCTCTCTCCCATCCAAGAGTACGTCGAACAATTGTATTCACGCTACGCGTCCAGCATGGACGGTCATGTGGCAGATTATATCCCCGAACTGTCCAAGGCCGATCCTCGCTTGTTTGGCATCTGCATCGCCACTCGCGACGGACATGTGTATGAAGTTGGCGACACCCGCCATGCCTTCACCATTCAGTCCATCTCCAAAGCCCTGGTCTATGGTCTCGCGCTGGAAGACCGCGGTGAAAGCCATGTCTTGTCGCGAATCGGCGTGGAGCCCTCAGGTGAAGCGTTCAATGCCATCAGCCTCAAGGAAGGCACCGGCGCCCCGTTCAACCCCATGATCAATGCCGGTGCCATTGCCACCGCCGGACAGATTTTGAAAAAAGACGGCCAGAGCCGCATTGACCGAGTGGTGAATTACCTGAGCGGCTTTGCCGGAAGGCCGCTGGAGATCAACCAGTCAGTCTATCGCAGTGAGAGTGAAACCGGACACCGCAACCGGGCCATTGGCTGGCTGCTGCGCAATTTCGGCATCCTGGATGAAGACCCGGATGAGACCTTGGAAACTTATTTCCAGCAATGCTCGGTGGAGGTCACCTGCCGGGATCTGGCGCTGATGGGGGCCACACTTGCCAACCAAGGCATCCAGCCCGTGACGCGCCAACGTGTCATCCCCTCCGACTACGTGGACAACGTGCTGGGCGTCATGGCCACCTGCGGCATGTACGACTGGTCTGGCGAATGGATCTACCGGGTGGGCCTGCCCGCAAAGAGCGGTGTCGGCGGCGGCATCCTGGCCGTGCTCCCCGGACAACTCGGCATCGGCATCTTCTCCCCGCCTTTGGACAAGCAGGGCAACAGTGATCGCGGCATCAAAGTCTGCATGGATCTCTCTCGCGAGCTCGCGCTGCACATGCTCAATCCGACTGCGACTCCTCTCTCAGCCATCCGCCTGGCCTATCATGGCGGTGAGGTGGTCTCACGCCGTCGGCTGACACCGCAGGCGCGCGAACTGCTGCGTGTGAACGGTTCCATGATCCAGGTCATGGAACTTCAGGGCGGGCTCACCTTCACCACCATCGAGCCGGTGATCCGCCATGCCACGTCGCTGGCCGCAGAATGCAAACACATCATCTTTGACCTGCGTGCAGTCGTTAACGCCAACTCCGTGAGCCTGATCCTGCTGGCCAACCTCGGCGCACGCCTGGCCCCTCACGGAGTGCGCGTGATCTTCTGCCAGCCCGCCAAGCTCATGACCTCGCTGCGCACGGTGGGCATCGCTGAAACGGACATCTTCCCCACCATGGATGCCGCTTTGGAGCACTGTGAGGACTCCCTGCTGCTCGAAGTCTCAGGCGTCTCGTGGCGGCCGCACGCACCGCTGTCGCTTAAATCCTGCTCCCTTTTCAGCCAATGTACTAACGAGGACATCGCCTTTCTCGAAAAAGAACTGCAGCGGCGTCAGTATGCGAGCGATCAGACAATCATCCGCACGGGAGAGATGGCGACCGAGATGTTGGTGCTGGTCGGCGGCACCGTGGAGGTGCAGATCCATACCGATCATCAAACACGCAAGCGCATCGACGTCCTCACCGCCGGCATGACCGTGGGTGAGATGGCCTTTCTGGACGGCTCAGCACGCTCGGCAGACATCGTGGCCTTGGAGTCGGTGGAATGCGTCGTCATCACCAAAGCATGGTTTGATTCCCTGAACGAGCGCAACCCCTCGCTCAAGATCACCCTGCTGCAGGAAATGACGCAGGAAATCGCCACGCGCCTGCGCCAGGCAAATCTGTCCATCTCAGCCTTCCACCGCTCGTAGCAGTATTACTTCTGCTTCAGCAGACGCACGCGGTGCGTTTCGCTGTCGCCGATATACACGGTGCCGTCTGCATCGCAGAAGATGCCATGCAGGCGCGCCATTTTGCACTGAAGCGGATTGCCGTCCGGGCCGTCGCCTTTTTCACCGGTGCCGGCGATGAGTTCGAGGTTGCCGGTTTTCGCATCGATCATGCGCACGCTGTGGCTCTCCGTGTCGGCCAGCCAGGCATTGCCTGCCGCGTCAATCGCCACCCCCTTCGGACCGCTCAGCGTCGCCAGTTTGGCAGGGCCACCGTTGCCAGTGAAGCCCTTGGCCCCCGTGCCTGCCACGTGATGAATCTTGCCGGCTTTGAGGTCAAACTTGAAGACCTGGTTCCCCTCACGGGTGACGAGCCAGAGATTGCCCGCCTTGTCGAAGTCCAGTGAGCGCGGCCCTTTGAGCGGTGTGCCTGCGATGGGTGCGCCATCCGGTGTCGCACCGGGTTTGCCGGTGCCGGCAAAGGTGCTGATGTCGCCGGTTTTCATGTCGATCTTGCGGATGACGTTGTTTCCGATGTCGCACACATAAAGACTGCCATCGGGGCCAAACTGAATGCTGTGCGGGCTTTTGAACTGCGCCTTGACCGCCGGGCCGCCATCACCGCTGTAGCCTGCCACGCCGGTGCCTGCGAAGGTGGTGATGATCTTCGTTTTCATGTCGATCTTGCGCACGACGTGGTTCGTCATATCGACGACATACAGATCCCCCTTCGCATCAAAGCGGAGCTCATGTGGCAGATTGAAGGTGGCCTGCAAGGCGGGGCCGCCATCGCCGGTGTAACCTTTTTTCCCATTGCCTGCGATGGTGCTAATAGTACCGTCCGGAGCCACGCGGCGGATGCGCTGGCCGGTGTATTCGCAGAACCAGATCGCACCATCCGGCCCACGCGTGACGCCGAAGGGATTGTCGATCTGCGCCGCAGTGGCAGGACCGCCATCACCGCTGCCACCTTGGGTGCCATTCCCGGCAAAGGTGGAGATGGTCCATTCGGCGGCTGTGGCGGATTGAACGAGAAAAGCGAGGGTGAGTAGGAGGCGCATGATTGGAAATTGGAACGATGAAGGACTGCGTGGTGAATGCCAAGCAGGAAATGAGTACGCAATTCATCGCACCGTTTTGCTGGCGCAATTTGCCAAGCCTGCCAGAATTCGCGTACAACCATGAAACCGCTGCTTCTCTGTGCCTGTCTTGCTGTTTTGACCACCACGCATGCGGCAGTGCAAATGCCATCCATCTTCACCGATCACATGGTGCTGCAGCGCGACCTGCCGGTGCCGGTATGAGGCAAGGTATCCCCGAGAAAGGATGCCGAGGCGCGCTACATCCGCATCACCTACCTGGATCATCATGACAAGCTCTCCGGCGAATTTCCAAATACCTTTGCCTTCACCATGGCAAACCTGCCCCCCGCACGTAAACACTGGCACTTGCAAGTGCGCGCCAGCGTCCCCGGACTGCGGTGGTTGAGAGGCAAGGGCAACCCCTTGCCTCGGAAGCACCGCTCTCGCAACGTGCAAAGTCTTCTGCCGCCTTATAGCATTTTAAATAATTATGTGCTCGCTGAATCAAGGGCAGCCAAAGCGGCTCTCCTTCTCCCCGCCCCCGCATACGACAGACACTAAATCCTTTTCGTCGGGGGAGAGGGGATTCGCTTTTGTATCGCAGAATGGCATGTGCCAAGAAGACTATAAAATCTTTTAAAATGCTCTACCCCACCGTCCGGACCCTTCCCTTCATTCATATAGGCCGAATCCGGACAATAAAAAGATGGCTTTGCAATGGCAGGCCAGAGTAACTTCGCTGTGTTGTCTTCAGCCCGGCGCCTTCGTTGATTCAACGTCGCTTCGGGCACACCAAAAAATTTCCAACCATGAAACTGACCTTCTGCGGTGCCGCAGGCACCACCACCGGATCCAAGCATCTCATCACCGTCAACGGCCAGCGCATCCTGCTGGACTGCGGCCTCTACCAAGGCAGGCGCAGCGAGGCCTTTGAGCGCAATCGCGACTTCCCCTTTGATCCTCAGCAGATTGACGTGGTCGTGCTCTCACATGCGCATATCGATCACAGCGGCAATCTGCCACACCTGTGCAAACGCGGCTTCAGCGGCAACATCTTCGCCACGCCAGCCACGCGCGACCTGTGCAGCATCATGCTGCCGGACGCCGCGCACATTCATGAGAGCGACATCAACTGGCTGAACCGCCACCGCAAGACCGACAACCTGCCTCTGCTGGAAGCCAGCTACACCATGGAGGATGCGGAGAAGTGCATGCGCCAGTTTGTGTCCGTGGGCTATCACCGCCCCATGATCATCGCCGACGGCGTGACCATGACCTTCATCGACGCCGGCCACGTCCTCGGTTCCGCGCAGGTCATCCTCGACATTGACGACCGCGAGACCGGCAAAAAATCCCGCCTGCTGTTCTCCGGGGACATCGGCCGTCCTAACAATGACCTGCTGGCAGATCCCGAAGCCTGCGAAAAGGTGGACCACATCATCATGGAGAGCACCTATGGTGGGCGGCACCACGAACTGGCCACGGATTCCAATGAGCACATCTGCCGGATCATCCGCCGCATCCTGCAGCAGAAAGGCAAGCTCATCATTCCCGCCTTTGCAGTTGAGCGCACGCAGCAGCTCCTCTACACGCTGGATCAGCTGCGCCACGAAAACTGCTTCCCCCTGATCCCCACCTTTGTGGACAGCCCGCTGGCGGTGAAAGCCACGGAGATCTTCCGCCTGCACGTCGATGAGCTCAAACCCTCGGTGCACGAAGCAGCCTTCATGCGCTCCGACCCGTTCGGCTTTGAGGGGCTGCAGCTCGTGCGGGATGTCAATGAGTCGAAAAACCTCAACAGACTCAAAGGCGCGGCGATCATCATCTCCGCCTCGGGCATGGCCGAGTCCGGCCGCATCCTCCACCACCTGCGCAACAATGTCGGCAACGACCACAACATCATCCTCTTCGTCGGCTACTGCGCGGAGAACACGCTCGGCTGGAAGCTGCGCGAAGGCCACCAGCACGTAAACATCCTCGGCGACGAGTTTGAGGTCCACGCCGGCATTGAAATCCTCGACTCCTTCTCAGGCCACGCCGACCACAACGAACTGCTCGGCTGGTTCAATCGTGTCCAAGGCCCCAAGAAAAACGTCTTCCTCGTCCACGGCGAACCCGACCGCTCCAGCGCCCTCAAAGCCGCCTTGGATGCAAAGCACGGAGAAAGCAGCGTGAAAATCGCCGTGATGAATCAGGCAGTGGAACTGTAAACTAGTGAGACTTGCGCGATAGACTGAGGCACTTGTCTTGAAGGCCAACGGCCTTCCGTCATACAGCCCAGGGGTGCCGATCTTTAGCGAGCGCTCCCCTGGGTCCGGGCATCAAAACCGGGAAGCAAACCCAGCAGTCCGCCACACTTCAAACCTGCCAGCAGCGTCTGCAATCAGCCCCGCCGCGAGTTTGTCTCATTCACGCAATGCGTTCACTTACACCTACACCATGAACGCTCTTCTTGTCAGCCCATTGCACAAGGTTCAACAGTTCATGGAGTAATGCGGGAACACTTGCCCGCATGACTGCCAGGTAACATTAGAACTACAGGCACAAGTGCCCGCCTCAATTCCCGCTCTTGAACAGGCGCTTGAAGAAGTGCCCAACTTCGAGCCCCGTGTCGCCGGTCCATTCCCAGGCATTGCGCGCGGCACGCCTCACATTGTCAGCAGCACGCTCGCCCTTGCCACCAGGATCTGGTGAAGAAACAGGCGCGCCTGGCACATTGCTGGCCAGACCGTTGTCCCACTGCTGATGAATGACCGCACCAGTCTCGGCGGAGATGACGATGAAACCCACTTCATTGCCATCCGTGCCATTGAGCGCGAGCCCCCATTGAGGTGCTCCGGTGGTGGCGTCGGCGGCAAGCTGGTATGCAGCAGTGACGAAGTTCGTCTTGGCCAGCGCCGCGTTTTGCTGCGCGATTTTGAGTGCGTCGGATGAACGGAATCTGATGCGGTTGAATGCGATGACCTGCGGCGGCACGCGTGTGAGCAGCTTGGTACCGCCACCGGCAGCCTTGGGCGCCCAACCGCTTTTCTCAGCAGTGAGGATGGCACGCACGAGTTCGCCCTGACGGAATGGATCACGCGCATAGACGGACCACTGCGTAGGATCAGCGGCACTGGCCGGTGATTGCAGCAGCACCACGCCTTCGGAGGTCGCAGCCCCGTATTCCTGATCGATGATCGTGGCGATTTCGGGATTGGCGTGGCTCAATGAAGCACTGGCCAGCAGGAGGCTGAAGAAGAGGGATGTTTTCATGGCAGGAGGCAGGTTGGAGTTCAGCAATCTAAAGGATGTTCAATCACGGCTGCGCAGCTTGCTCAGCAGGCGCAGAATTTCAAGGTAGAGCCAGACCAGAGTGACCAGAAGACCGAAGGCGGCATACCATTCCATGTGCTTCGGCGCACCGGCAGCACAGCCGTTTTCGATGAAGTCGAAATCGAGCACGAGGTTCAGCGCCGCGATGATGACCACGAAGGCAGAGAAAGCGATGCCGAGCCAGCCGTTGCCAAACAAACCGGGAATCTGGATGCCAAACATGCCGAGCACCATGGTGGCGAGATAAAACAGGAAGATGCCACCAGTGGCGGCAACGATGCCTAGTTTGAAATTCTCAGTCGGCTTGATCATGCCGGTCGAATAGGCGGCGAGCAAAGCAAACAGAATGCCGCAGGTCAGCATGACAGCGGTGAGGACGATGCCGCCGAAAGCGCTCTCATACATCGCGGAGATGATGCCGACGAAGAAGCCGTTGCACAGCGCGTAAACCGGCGCGAGCGCGGGTGCCGTCCGGGGCTTGAAGGAAATGATCAGCCCAAGCACCAGAGGAACAATCCAGCCATAGGTAAGCGCGGAGCCGATCCATGCTGGAGGACTGCCCCCCATGATGAGCTTCCAGCTAAAGCTGGCCGACGTGACCAGCAGCAGGGTGAGAATAGCGGTTTTCAGAACCGTGCCGTTAAGTGTCATCACCCCATCAGCCGGATTACCGGAGCGTGATTTCTCAAAGACATGGTCACTAAGCGTGGGATTGGAGGTGCGCATGATGGGTGAGTCTAATTTCAACCACAATCTACAAGACACCCCGTGGGTTGGTCAATGAGAGGCTTTGAGGCTATTCGTCACTGGCAGACGTGATGTTCTGCCCTGTGTGGCACATGCGGTCATCGGGACCATTGGAGCGGGTTCGAAGAGGGACTTTGGTGAGATTACCGTGCGTGAGTGGAAACCTGATTTGCTTGCTCCGCGCCCAGTAATTCAGGGAATTCCAAGCTGCTTTTGGTGGAAATCCACTCCAATATCAATAATATTCACAATAGACTCAAACATCTTCTTAATTGGGACATTTGACTACCATCTCGAAACCACACTGATCTTTTCCAGGCTCCAGCACAAGCCTCTTCCTGCCCCTGATCTCACTCCCTCCTTGCACCGGACATGACTTTCTTTGACGCCATGCGCATTCTTGAGCTTGCCGCCCCCATAACTCCTGAAGGGGTGGACAGGGCTGCGCATGCTGCAATGCACCGGCTGGAGGACCTCGTACGCCGCTCGCCTGCGGATGCAGACCTAGCCGCTCGGGCCTATGCTTATGCGGATGAGGTCCGCGCAGCCCATGCTTTTCTGCTGGAGCGCCCCGAGCACCTGCACCCCTACCGCATGGTGGCACCTCCGGTGGAAGAGCAGATGCCTCCAGCTCCAGACGCGAGCATGCCGCCCATGGCCGTCCAAGCTCCGACCATGGAGTCTGCGGCGTTGCCAGCTTTGGAGACTGTAACTCAGGCACTCAACACACCGCCGCTGTCACCACTCTGTCCTACATCCATCGCATCCTGTCCGGCTGAGTCCTCGCGGCCTTTTTCCGCCTGGCTGGGGGGCATGGTTTGGGCGGTGCTCATCATCGCCTGTGGCGTCAGCGTATGGTATGGTGCCGAGTATTTTTACCCCTCGGGCAGACGTACGCCTGTTGAAGGGGGCAGTCTTTCCTCCAATCAGTCGGTGGCCTCCAGCGGCATCTCGGCTACAAAGCCTGTCAGCACCTCAGCGGCTGCAGCCCTCAGGGGAGTCTTCGCAGGTGGCAATCTTCCCGAAAATGCGTACGAGGGCGGCTCTTCACGCCGTCTCGTCGTGACAACGGCTCCTGACGGCACCGTAGTCGCCAACATGCCTGATGGTTCCACCCTCCGCCAAAGACCAGGCGGCAACCGTTATGGCACCTATGGGCCAAACGGCAGCCCCTTTGGGAATGGCCGCACTCGGCGCCCCCTCACTGCAGGCACTTCCCAGTTCCATGAGGCCACAGAGCAGGACGATGCCGAAGCCACATATCTCCGGGCCAAGATGCTCCTCTTCCCCCCTAGCCCTCCGTCAGCCGCTCCCGAGGGCCTCCTTTTGCTGGAAAAAGCCGCCTCGCAAAATCACCTCATGGCCAGTTACATGCTCGCCTGCACCTATCTCGACGGCATTGGCCGCCCTGCCGACATCAAGAAAGGGGTGATCATGCTGCGAAGCCTGACAGATGGCCGCAACTTTCCCGTGGCTTCCCTCCGGCTGGCGGACTGCCACCGCGACGGACTTGGCGTGGCGTACGACTACCAGTACGCCCTCTCCGTTTACCGGCACTGGGAGACCCTGCCCGCCGCGCAATATCGTATCAGCCTCATGTACCAGCATGGCTGTGGCGTGGACAAGGACGATGCCGAAGCCGTGAAGTGGCTGCAGATAGCCGTGGCCGCCAGCTACTCGCCCGCCTTTTATCAAATGGGCCTTCGCTATGCGAAAGGCCTGGGCGTGCCGCAGGACGATTTGAAAGCCGCCCAAGCCTACGAAATGGCCGCCAAGCTGGGCTACGCCCCCGCCCAGGCAGCGCTGGGCCGCTGCTATCTGAACTCCCGCGGTGTGCCGTTCGAGTCCGGCCTGGTCATCCATTACTTTCAGCAGGCCGCGATACAGGATTTTCCCCATGCACAGGACTACCTGGGCAGTGCCTACGCCAAGGGCGAATGCATCTGGAAAGACCCCAAGCAGGCCACCGGCTGGTATGCCAAAGCCGCCGCCCAGGGGCACGGCCCCGCGCAGATGCATCTGGGCCGGTTCCTGCTGGAGGATCACCCCGAGCTGCCGGCAGATCCCGTACGTGCCCTGGCATGGTTCATCCGCGCCGAATCCGAGAATGTGGAAGGTGCCGCCGAAATGGTGCGTGACACCCGCAAGCAGCTCTCCCCAAAGGCCATCGCCGCCGCCGAGCTTGCCGCCACCAACCTGCCCCGTACATCCGCCTGGAATCAGTGGCAGCCTTTGTCACCATAGGCTGCCTTTGAAAACCTGCAGCGAGGTTTACAGCCAGCCAAGGAGCGTGGAATTGAGGACGCAACAAGTCGGCTACCCTTATAACGGTTTGCTAAACTCATTGCCGTTATGCGCGCCGTTTTGGCACTACATTCTGGGCCCCGGCGGCACGACTTGATTCGTCCTGCCCCCTCAGCAAACCGGATCCGCCACCGCATGGTGCTGCATCGCGGCTTTGACGAAGCCGAAGAACAGCGGGTGCGGATTGTTCGGCTTGGAGAGGAACTCAGGATGGAACTGGCAGCCCACAAAGTAGGGATGCGATGGCAGTTCAATGATTTCGGCCAGATCACCCTTCGGTGACGTACCGGAGATGAGCATGCCCTTCTGTTCCATGAGCTCCTTGTAATCGGAATTGAACTCGAAACGATGGCGATGGCGCTCGGTGATGGTGGCACTGCGATAGAGTTCGAAAGCCTTGCTGTTGGGGACGAGATCCGTGACCCAGGAGCCGAGGCGCATGGTGCCGCCGAGCAGCTTCACCTTCTTCTGCTCCTCCATGAGGCTGATGACCGGATGCGCGGTGGTCTTGTCAAACTCCGTGCTCGTGGCTCCCTGCAAACCGCACACATTACGGGCAAACTCAATGACTGCGATCTGCATGCCAAGGCAGATGCCAAAAAACGGAATGCCTTTTTCGCGGGCATAGCGGGCAGCAGCCACTTTGCCCTCAGTTCCACGGTCACCGAAGCCACCGGGGATCAGAATGCCCTGCAAACCGGCAAGGTAGAGGTCAGGCCCGGCCTTTTCGATGCTCTCGGCATCGACGCGAATGATGTCCACCTTGCAGTCGTGGGAGGCACCGGCGTGCGTGAGAGATTCGTAGATGCTCTTGTAGGCGTCCTGCAGTTCGATGTATTTGCCCACGACCCCGATGCGCACATGGTGCGTGGGGTGAATGACGCGCTGCACAAAGTTGCGCCAGCGGGTGAGATCCGGCTGCGGGGTGGTGAGATTCAGCAGGCGGCAGACGTTGTCATCCAGCCGCTCCTCATGCAGCTTCAAAGGCACCTCGTAAATCGTGTGCTTCACGTCGCGCACCTCGACCACGGCCTCGATGGGCACGTTGCCAAACAGAGAGATTTTTTCGCGCACATCCAGGTCCAGCGGATGCTCGGTACGGCAGAGAATGATGTGCGGGGCGATACCGATCTCGCGCAGCTTCGCGATGCTCTGCTGCGTGGGCTTCGTCTTCAATTCCTGCGCAGCCTTGATGTACGGCACCAGTGTCGCGTGAATGTAGAGCACATTGCCAGCACCCACCTCATGGCCAAACTGACGGATGGCCTCCAGGAAAGGCAGTCCTTCGATGTCACCCACAGTGCCACCGATTTCGGTGATGATGACGTCTCCGCCCATCTTCTCCGCGACCTCGTGCATGCGCGCCTTGATCTCGTTGGTCACATGCGGGATCACCTGCACCGTACGCCCCTGATATTTCCCGGCGCGCTCCTTGTCCAGCACGCTCTGGTACACCTGCCCGGAGGTGAGGTTGTTCAGCTTGGAAAGATTCGTGTGGGTGAAACGCTCGTAGTGGCCCAGATCCAGATCGGTCTCCGCACCGTCATCCAGCACATACACCTCGCCATGCTCGTACGGGTTCATCGTACCGGGGTCGATGTTCAGGTACGGGTCAAATTTCTGCATGATGACCCGCAGGCCACGGAGTTCGAGCAGTGTGCCCAGAGAGGAAGCGGCAAGCCCCTTGCCAAGTGAACTAACGACGCCGCCTGTGACAAAAATGTATTTCATGGATTCTCTTCGGTTGGAGGTTGTCGGGGCGCAGTTCAAGAAGATTGTTTTTGAAGATGCTTTTCAATCGCGTCGGCCTGCTCCGGCGTATCCACGCCGGGCGAGAGCTCGTCCGTCAGCACCACGCGAATTCGAGAGCCGTTTTCCAGCGCACGCAGCTGCTCCAGAGACTCCGTCTGCTCCAGCCGCGAAGGCGGCCAGGCCACAAACTGGAAGAGGAAGCTGCGCTGAAAGCCATAGATGCCCAGATGGCGGTAGCTGCGCGGCCAGGCCTCAGGATTGCGCAGGTACGGCAGCGGCGAGCGCGAAAAATACAGCGCATCTCCCTGTGTGTCGAAGATGACTTTGACCACGTTCGGATCGCTGATCTGCGCGGCATCCTGGATCGGCGCGGCAGCAGTGATCATCTTCACACCTGGGTCTTCGCGCAGTGTGCGGGCCAGTTCGTCAATCAGCGCCGGTGAGATCAGCGGCTCGTCCCCCTGCACATTGATGATAACCCGGTGGTCCGGATACGAATTCGCTGCCTCGGCGATGCGATCCGTGCCGCTCGGATGCTCCGGGGCAGTCAGGACAAATTTCGCCCCAAATCCAGCCGCAGCCTCCGCAATCCGGGCGTCATCCGTGGCGATGATCACGTCGTCGATCAGCCGGCACTCCTGGCAGCGCTCCCAGACGTGCTGCACCAGCGGTTTGCCGGCGATGAGGTGGAGCGGTTTGCCTGGGAAGCGGGTGGAACCCCAGCGGGCAGGAATGGCTACGAGGGTGCGTGAAGAGTCGGTGGTTGCCAAGGTGTGGTGGTGGCGGGCAGGTTCCCCTGAGATGACGCGGAAGAGCGGACGATGCAAGGGAGATTTGAGCGCTCATGCGGCAGCCCTCGTTCAATGGCCTGTCCTCTCCCAGCAGGGAGCCTCACCCAGACGCAAAAAACCCGCAGATCAGCTTGATCTGCGGGTTTTGGAAAGGGTGCATTTCGCAGCGGTTTCCCCGAAACTCAGGGAACTGCGGATGCCGGGCTTACTTGACGTGAGCCGAGACGAGCTTCGTCATCTCAAACATGGTCACCTGGCTCTTGCCACCAAAGACAGCCTTCAGCGCCTCATCAGCATTGATGTTGGTCTTCTTGGCCTGGTCCTGCAGACCGTTCTTCTTGATGTATTCCCACAGCTTCTTGGTCATTTCGCCGCGGGAGAGCGGTGTGGAGCCGATCACCTTCGCGAGAATCTCATCCGGTTGGACGGGTTTGCTCAGGGCTGGGTTCAGTTTGCGGACGGGTTTCGGTGTGGTTGAGTCAGGCATGGGGGTAAATGCTGGCCGAATTTTGCCCTATGGTCAACCTCCGTGATGCATCGGATTGATCCGAGATGATAATTATAATCTTTTATGTAATATTGAGACTCAGTAGGCCATTCGCGTAGCAAGTCCGAACTCAGCCCTACGCTTACGGCTCGGCTTTTGCCCCCGTATCCCGCCCAGCCTCCAGCATCCGTACACTCTTCTCCACCAGCGGCAGCCACAGGCTCACCCGCGTTCCCAGCCCCTCACGGCTTTCGATGTCGATCTCCCCGCCATGCTCACGGATGATTCGGCGGACAATCAGCAGCCCCAGGCCGGTACCCGTGGTCCGGGTCGTGGAAAAGGGCTGGAAAAGCTTGCCCATCTGCTCCGCATTGATCCCCTTCCCCGTGTCCTCAAAGCTCAGGCGCACCTCAAAGTCCGTAAAGGTGCCGTTGATCGTCAGCGTCCCGCCATTGGGCATGGCTTGGCAGGCATTGCGGATGAGATTGTACACCGCCTGCTTCATCTGCCCCGCATCCAGCGGCATGGCAGGCAAATCAGACCGCAGGTCCAGCTTCAGCTTCACTTTGCAGGCCTCAATCTCAGGCTGCAAAAAGCGCACGCACTCATCCAGCAGCTCGCGCAATTGCACGCGCTGCAGCTGTGGCTTCGTCGGCCGGATCGCCGCAAGGAACTGCCCAATGATGAAGTCCAGCCGCTTAATCTCTCCGGTCGCCACATCCAGGTGCTCCCGCAGGCTGGCCCCCTTCGCCCCCATCTTCTTGAGGCGACGCTCCAGCAGCTGCAGATGGATCGTCAAAGAATTAAGCGGATTCCCCAGCTCATGCGCCACCCCGGCCGCCAGCAGCGTGAAGGCATTCAGGCGCTCGCTTTCCAGCTGCTCCTCCGTGCGCTTGCGCGTCTCGGTCACATCACGGATCAGCATCACAAATCCCAGCGCCGAGTCATCATCGATGCTGGTGATGTAGAAATTGAGGTAACGGTTCTCCGGGTAAAACACCTCCAGATCCCGGCTCACCACCGTCCCCGGCTTCAGCAGTTCATTCCAGTCCAGCCCCCGCACCCCCTGCGCCAGCCGCTGGCCGATCACCTGATCCTGCTCCAGTCCGAAAAAAGTGCACGCCGCCCGGTTCACGTAGCTCACCTTCCCCTCCGTATCCAGCAGGATCACCCCCTCCTGCAGCGCCTCGAACACCTTCTCCTGAAACTTCTTCTCCCGCACCAGCTCCAGCACGATGCCCTGAACCTCCCCCGGTTCGAGGCGGTCCATGCGTTTGATAAGCTTGTCAATGAAGGCAGATCTCATAGGCTGACGGTTATGAACGACCTCCTGATCGTCTTTTGCACCTTCCCCGACATCGGGAAAGCCCGCGAGACTGGCACGGCACTGGTGGAATCGCAACTCGCCGCCTGCGTGAATCTCATCCCCGCCGTCGAATCCATCTACCGCTGGAAGGGCAAAGTGGAAACCTCCGCCGAAGTCCTCGCCATCTTCAAAACCACCCCCACCGCCTACCCCCTCTTCGAATCCCGCCTCCGCGACCTCCACCCCTACGACGTGCCCGAAATCGTCGCCCTGAAACCAGATCAAGTATCCGAAGCGTACGCGCGGTGGGTTGGAGAGAGTGTTGTAGACAACCCTAAACCAGCATAACGAGGCCGAACTCAGTGGTGCATCTCAAAAACAACAACAGGGGCTCCATCTCGACTGCTCCACTCGGAAGCAAAGTAACAATAGCCGCCAGGGAAATCATTCAAAGAAGCTCCCGCCACTGGTATTGCCAAATGCGACTGAACTTCTCGTTTCCAGAAGTCGTAGCAATCATCGAGCGAAATCCAGCGTGGTATCGCACCTACATTAGCAACGACAAAATGAACCCGGCCCGAGCGCAGTAAAAACGTAATGTCATCCGCGGTGAGCGATCTGGCACGCAATGTCGTCATGAATCCGTCGTCACTCCACAACTCCGTGAGTGGTAACCGAGTTACAACTTTGAGTGTGACATCCATACGGAGTGACTGATTGATGTGAATTAAGCCCCCAGCACCTCACTCAGCGCCCGCTGAATGCGCGCAATGGTGTTCTCCTTCCCGATCAAATGCGCAATCGTCGTCACCCCCGGCCCACGTGACTGCCCACTCAGAGCAAAGCGCAGCAGCGGCATCATCGCACCCGGCTTCACGCTCAGCGCCTTCGCTGCCGCTTCCACGGCATCATGCACGCCCTGCTCAGTCCATTCCGCAGCCTGGGCCAGTTGCTCAGCAGCAGCCTTCAGCAGACCCGCATTCTCAGGCTTGGCCTTGAGCTTCGTCACCACATCCGCCTCAAAAGGATAATCCTCGCGGAAGAAGTAATGCACCCACTCCGGCAGTTCGGTCAGCAGGCTCACCTTCTCACGCACGCTGTGCACAGCCGCAGCAGCCATGGCGTCATCGGTCCAAGTCAGTCCCTTGGCGGTGAGGAACGGACGCGCATGCTTCAGCAACTCTTCAGGGCTCAGCTCACGCAAGTACTGCGCGTTGAACCACAGCGCCTTCTTCAAATCAAACTTCGCGTTGCTGCTGTGAATGGCATCCGCGTCAAACAGCGCCGTCAACTCCTCACGAGAAAGCTTTTCGCTCTCAGCCTTCGGCGTCCAGCCAAGCATGCAGAGGTAATTGAACACCGCCGCAGGCAGGAAACCCGCATTCATATAGCTGTGCTCGATGGCGCTGCCTTCATCACGCTTGCTCATCTTGCTGCCGTCCGGATTCAGGATCAGCGGAATGTGCGCATAAGTCGGCGGTGTAGCTCCAAACGCATTGAAGAGATCAATGTGCTTCCATGTATTCGAAAGATGATCCTCACCACGCAGCACGTGCGTCATGCGCATCTCGATGTCATCCACCACGTTCACAAAGTGGAAGATGTAGCTGCCATCCGGGCGGCGAATCGTCATGTCCGGCTCCTCAGTCGGGGCAAACGTCACATCTCCACAAACCAGGTCATGCACCGTGATGGCCGTGCGGCTGAATTTGAATCGCATCGCGCCATCGGCCTCAGCATACACGCGCCCGGCGTCTTCCAGTTTTTTGAAATACGCGTCGTAGATGTCCTTCCGCTGGCTTTGGAAATACGGGCCGCAGTCACCGCCCACTTCGGGACCTTCATCCCAGTCCAGCCCGAGCCAGCGCATGCCTTTGATGATGCCCGCAGCGGCTTCCGCCGTGTTGCGCGCGCCGTCGGTGTCTTCCACCCGCAGGATGAAGGTGCCGCCACTCTTGCGGGCCATGAGCCAGTTGAACAAAGCCGTACGGGCGCCTCCGACATGAAGATCACCGGTGGGGGAAGGAGCAAAGCGGACGCGAATGGACATGGATGGAAGGAATTAGTGCGGGCAATCCTGCCCGCTCAGAACGAGCTTAAACAGGGGCGTGACAATAGCCGGGATTCGCCAATTCAAATTTCAAATCTCAAATTTCAAATCGCTCAGGACTGTTTATGCTCCCCTCCATGAAGATCACCCGCATCGTGCTTATCTTTCTTGGCCTCGGGCTGCTGCTCGCGGTGGCTACGCCTCTGGGCGGTGTCTGGTGGCTGCGCCAGTATGTGAACAAGGAGCGCCTCACGCTGGAAACGGAAAAGAACATCAATGCACGCGTCCAGCTGGATGACGTGAATCTTGCGATCCTTTCCTGGCCGCCAAGCCTGCGCCTGACTGGAATCAAGATCGGCCCGCGAGATCAATACGCCGGCACCCCCATCGCGGCACGCCCACCGCTCCTGCATGCCCCCGTGCAGGTCGAAATGGCTTATCTGGAACTGGTTCCCGAGGGCCTGTGGCACCGGCAATTTTATCCCCGCATACTGCGCCTCATCGGCCTGGACGTGACCGAAACCGTCAGCCCGCAGGAAGGCAGCTCTCTGCAAAGGCTCTTCCAGCCACCTCCGGAGAAGCTGGCGCAGATGCAGCAGGAAGAAGTGCCTCGCGCCATCCCGGTCCAATCACCGCCCGTGGCCGCCGTCCCTTCGCCCGGAGTGCCTGCACCCGCTTTGACCACTCCACCAGTCTCGGAACAACCTGCGCCGCCCCAGCCCAATGCCGAACGTCTGTCCCTGCAGGAGATCAGTATCGAACAGGCGCATTTCCGCATCACCAATCAAGGGGTGGATTCACAGTTCAAAGCCGACATCAGCGACTTCAGCCTCGCACTCACCGAGATCGACATCGACCCCGAAGACCTCACCGCGCACAACCGCCTGCACGTCCGCCTCGCCGCCAAGGCCGTGGTGGATGGCGTCGCCAAGATCGGCGGTCAGACCCGGCAGGTGCGCTTTGCCGACATGACCCTCCACGGCGAAGGAGACGTCAATCCCGTGGATCCCGCCACACGCATGTGGTCCCCTGCGGCGGACCTGAACCTCATCATTGACCGCGGCTCCTCCATCGGCGGAAACATGACCATCGGCGAGACCGCCGGCCAGCATCTGGACAAGCTCATGAAGTACGGCATCGACCTCAGCGCCGTCCGCATCGGCGGCATGCTCGCGCAGGACGTCCATGCCCACATCCTCTACCGCCAGCAGTCGATGCGCTTCCTCGAAGACACTCAGTTTGCACTGCCAGACTACGAATACACCATCAAGCGTGACTCCTGGATGGACTTCGCCAAAGACCAGCAGGGCATGCTCACCCGCCTCTCCTGTGGCGATGCGATGAAGCAAAGCCTCATGCAGGGCATCGCCAGTCGCGGCATCAACCGCACCCTCTCAAAGCTCATCGTGGAAGGCCTCTCCGACAGCCGCGGCCGCCTCACCTTCGACCTCACCATCACCGGCTCACTGTCTCATCCCGAGGTCAAACCCGACATCCAGGTGAAGCTCGAAAGCCTGCTCGGCAATGACATCGAAGACAAAGCCAAGGACCTCATCAACACCTTCAAAGGCCTCAAAGGCCTGTTCAAATAATCCCACGTTACGCGTATTTGACACTTGGGTAGTGGATAGCGATTCCCAAATCTTTTTCCGAATCGAGACAGCTAATATGGGCCGCCGTGCAGTGTCGCATAGCATGGGGTCTGAAAGACCCACGGAGTCAGCCCAGGGCGCAGGAGCGCAGCGACAAGCCCTGGGTCCCATGCGCCAATGCGCGGCGGTCCTTCTGGAAGCGCCCTGAATGGGCGCGGGAACAGATTCATGCGCCCTAATCATGTCGAACATGGAAGCCCCCTCGGCAAATGCCCCACTGAGCCTCACCACTCAAGGATGGCAGAGCCATCCCAGCCTGTAGCGAGGGGTTGAGCGCAGCGACACCCCTCGTCCCGGTCAAACGCCCCCATCCATTTTCTCGCATCGCGTAGCGATGCCAGCGCTTACCTTGCCAAGCTCTCATCATGCTGAATGCTCATTGGCGCCCGCGTCTGGAAAAAGGTCGCGAATCCGCTCGCTGCAACCGTCCAGCAAAGCCCCTCTGTTCCATTGGTATTTAACACATCTTCACCGACTGAATCAGCCCGCTAAATTGCGGCGCGAATGGCTTGGCAAGTCACCACGCGCCGCTTAGCATCCGCCCTTATGAGCAATAAATCTTATGGATGCCTGATCGCCCTGCTGCTGCTCGGACTCATCGTGAGTCTCGGCCTGAATGTGGGCCAGTTCCTCGGCAAGTTGGACCTCGATGTCGGCGCTGACGCCGGCTTTTCATCCGCACGGCCCAAGCGCCATCTGCATGAATCCACCGTCGAATCCCCCAGGAAGTCCTCGCACGACAAGATCGTCCACATCGACCTCGAAGGTGTCATTTCCTCCATGTCCATGAGCGGAATTTTTGCCGAAGCCATGCCCAGTGTGGAGTCGCTCAAAAACTCACTGGAGCAGGCCGTGGCGGACACAAACGTGAAAGCCATCGTGCTGCGGGTAAACTCCCCCGGAGGCGAGGTCACCGCCTCAGACATCATCTACAATGCGGTGAAAAAAGCCGCCAAGGTGAAGCCTGTCGTCGTCTACATGGATTCGATGGCGGCTTCGGGCGGCTACTACGTGGCCTGCGGCGCCACCAAAATCGTGGCCAGCGAAACCACCCTGACCGCCAGCATCGGCGTGATCATTGAGACTATGAACTACAGCGAGCTGTTTGGCAAAGTAGGACTGTCGATGACCGCCTTCACCAGCGGCGCCTTCAAGGACTCGCTCAGCGGCGCACGCCCCATGCGTGAAGATGAAAAGGCCTACGTGCAGAATCTGGTGATGCAGATGTATGACCGTTTCCTCGGCATCGTCTCCGAGGCACGTGGCGTGCCGAAAGAGCAGCTCAAGAGCACCGTGGCCGACGGCCGCGTGGTGACAGGTCGTGAAGCCCTCGCCGCCAAGCTGGTGGATCAAATCGGCTACGTGGAGGATGCGTACGCTCTGGCTCGCACCCTCGGCAAAGCCGCAGATGCTGGCGTGGTAAAGTATCGTCATGAAGTCAGTTTCTTTGACGTGTTTGGCGCGGCCTCCGCCAAAGCAGGAGCCCCACCCGCCAAGGTTGAGCTGGATCTGAGCAGCGGCCTGCTGCCAAAACTGCTGCCAGGCGTCCCCTATTACCTTCCCCCGAGCTTCGCCCACTGATCATGGATGTGCATTCATTCGGCGTCCTGCACGATCTGTCCGTCTTTGCCAGCATCGCCACCGCTCTCGCGGTGGTCAGTTACTGGCTGCTTCGGCACGCGCGTCCCGAAGTCTCCTGGAACCATGAAGGCTCCGTGCTCTCTCGCCCCTACGGCGCACCGGATTTGCTGGTGCTGGCCGGGATAGGCCTGCTTTTCATCCTCTCCATGCAGCCCCATGAGTCCGGCCAGACCGGAGGAGACACGGTCAACGACGGCAGCCTGATCCTCGGCATGGTGTTCCACCTCACCGTCTGCGCAGGGCTTCTGCTCTACCTCTTCCAGGTGCGCGGCCTGAATCCCGCCGAACTCTTTGGCCTGCAAAATCTGCACTGGCGCTCGCTGGCGGTGACGCTGGGTATCTTCACCATCATCATCTTGATCTCCGTGAATGTGGTTTCGGCCATTACGGTGACCTGGCTGCAGAACTTCTGGACGGACCTCCAGCCCCAGGAAACCGTCAAAGCCTTCCAGAAATCAGACGGCATCGGCTTCAAATTCCTCGTGATCTTTCTGGCCGTAGTGATCGCACCACTGGCAGAAGAGACCCTGTTTCGCGGCTTCGTCTATGGTGTGCTCAAACGCTACACCGATGCCCCGTTCGCGGCGCTGAGTTCATCCCTGATGTTCGCCATCATCCACATGCACGTCGGCAGCCTCCTGCCCCTGTGGATGCTCGCAGTCCTCTTCTGCCTCGCCTACGAAATCACCGGCTGCCTCCTGGTGCCGATGCTCCTTCACTCCGTCTTCAATTCCGTGAGCATCCTGGCGATGATCTTTGGAGACAAGACCTAGATGCCCGATGCTAGAATCTAGCATCGAGGATCCAGCATCCAGTTACCAGATCACATCACCATCCCACCATCCACAGCCAGCACCTGTCCCGTGATATAACGGGCCGCTGGGCTGGCGAGGAAAAGGACGGCTTCAGCGATGTCTTCACCCGCGCCGAGATCACCGAGCGGGATCTTCTTCAAAATCTCCCCCTTCACCGCATCATTGAGCACATGCGTCATGTCCGTGGCAATGAAACCAGGGCAGATGCAGTTCGCCGTAACGCCACGACCAGCAAACTCACGTGCCAGGGACTTGGTGAAACCGATGAGGCCAGCCTTGCTGGCCGCGTAGTTCGCCTGACCCGCATTGCCGATCAAGCCGATCACAGAACTGATGTTGATGATGCGCGCGCCCTTTTGCTTCAAGATGCTGCGCTGAAACGCCTTCACCATGTTGAAAGCACCTTTCAAATTGGTGTCGAGCACCACGTCCCAATCTTCCTCGCTCATGCGCAGCAGCAGGCCGTCCTTGGTGACACCGGCGTTGTTCACCAGAATGTCCACGTGATCATAGTCCGCCAGGATCTGCTTGCCCACTTCGGCGCAGGCTGCCCCATCGGCCACATCGAGCGCATAAGCCTTCGCAGCATCCGGATACGTGGCGTTGATGGCGTCCGCCGCGCTTTGCGCATTGGCCTGTGTGCGGCTGATGATGGCCACTTTCGCTCCCTCGGCGGCGAAGGTCTCGGCGATGGCTTTGCCAATGCCGCGTCCGGCACCGGTGACGACTGCGATCTTATCTTGAAGTTTACCCATGCCTTCATCCATGAACGGCATGCTTCAGCGTGCAAGAAGAAGGTGCATCGACACCGCGCATGCGTAGGGTCTCTCATTGCCGATGAGTGACGACGCGCCGCCAGCCGACAAACCTATCCCTGTCAAAAAGACCGTCTCACTGGGCGGGCTTTGTGATGTCATCGTCTTTTTGGCCCTCTCCTGCACCTGGCTCGGCAGCCTGAGCCGCTATGGCTGGCTTTTCGATCTCCTTTCACACTTCCGGCTCCAGTACGTGATCGTCTGCGCCCTCGTGGTGATCTACGCGTTGATTCGCCGTCGCACCTGGCTCGTGCTGCTTTCACTGATCTCCGTGCTCTGGAATGCCCAAATAATAGCGGCCTTCCATCAAACGGCCGAAGCGGCAGACACGACACGTGAGAAAGCCCTGCGCGTCATGACCTTCAATGTCCTGACGGAAAACAAAAACCAGACCTCTGCCATCTCCCATGTGATGCAGACAGACGCGGACATCGTCTGCCTGCTGGAGGTCGATGACTCCTGGCGCGCATCCTTGGAACCGCTTCGCATCAAATACCCCCATCACCTGGAAGAACTGAGCGACGTCAATTTTGGCATCGCCTGCTACACCCGGCTGCCCATGAAAAGCTCCGAAGTCCGCCGTTTCACCATCTGGTGGCTGCCCACTCTCGTGCTCAATCTCGATCACCTTGGCAGACCACTCACCTTCCTCGGCACCCACACCATCCCGCCGATGAGCGGCCAGAGGACGCATGAATGGCGTGAGCAATTGTCAGGCATCGCCACCCTCGTCTCAGGCCTCCCCGGCGAAGTCATCGTGGCCGGCGACCTCAACGCCACGCCTTGGTGCGAAGGCATGCGCCTCCTGCGCGAAAAGGGCGGCCTGGACTTCCGTTCCGTCGATCCCGTCTGGCCTCCCACTTGGGGGCTGAAACTCCCCATGATGATCCCCATCGACCACGTCCTCACAAAACGCGGCCTGACCATCCAAAAGCGCACCCTCGGCCCCGAAATGGGTTCCGACCACCGCTCCGTGACGGTCGAGATCCGACGGTCCGCTCCATAGGCTCAATTTCACCTCACGCCAGCACCGCCTTCACCGGACTGTGCTCCTCCACCCCCGTAAGCCGCTGATCCAGCCCCTGGAATTTGAAGCTGAACTTTCGGTGATCGATGCCCATGAGGTGCAGGATCGTGGCGTTGAGATCATTGATGTGCACCGGGTCTTTGGCCACGTTGTAGCTGAAGTCGTCGGTCTCGCCGTGCTCCACACCGCCTTTGATGCCACCACCTGCCATCCACATAGTGAAGCAGCGCGGATGATGGTCGCGACCATAGTTGTCCTTCGTCAGCGTGCCCTGTGAATAGACCGTACGTCCAAATTCCCCGCCCCAAACCACAAGCGTGTCCTGCAGCAGCCCGCGTTGTTTCAAATCCATGATCAGCGCCGCACAAGCCCGCTCGGTGTCCTCCACCTGACCACGCAGCAGCTTCGGCAGATTGCTATGCTGGTCCCAGCCGCGATGCAGAATCTGCACCACACGCGTGCCGCGCTCGATGAGCCTGCGTGCCATGATGGCGCTGTGCGTAAAACTGCCGCTGCGATTCACATCGTCCCCATACATCTCCAGCGTCGCCTTGCTCTCCTTGCTCAGATCCGTCAGCTCCGGCACACTCGTCTGCATGCGGAAGGCCATCTCATACTGGGCGATGCGCGTTTGAATTTCCGGATCCCCAATGCGGGCGTGGTTGATGTTATTGAGCTTGTTCAGCGCATCCAGCATCGTCCGCCGGTCGCTGCCATCCACCCCCGGCGGATTCTTCACATACAGCACGGGATCCCCCTGCCCCCGCAGCGCCACACCCGTGTACTTCGTGGGCAGGAAACCACTGCTCCACATCCGCGTAAACAAAGCCTGCGCCTGACTCGCCGCAGGAAATGTCGGCGTAAACACCACAAACGACGGCAGATCATTGCTCTCGCTTCCCAGGCCATATCCCAGCCAGGAACCAATGCTCGGCTTGCCCGGCACCTCGCTTCCCGTCATCACAAACGTGCAGGCCGGATCATGATTGATCGCGCTGGTGTGCACGCTTTTGATCACCGCGATCTCATCCACAATCTTCGCCGTGTGCGGCAGTAGCTCGCTCACAAACCGCCCGCACTGCCCGTGCTGCGTGAACTTAAACATGCTCGGTGCCACCGGAAACCGCGCCTGACCGCTCGTCATCGTTGTGATGCGCTGCCCATTGCGGATGCTGTCCGGCAAATCCTTGTCAAAATGCTGCTGCAACTGCGGCTTGTGGTCCCACAGATCCAGTTGCGACGGCGCACCATTCATGTGCAGGTAGATCAGCCTCTTGGCCTTAGGCGCAAAGTGCGGCAGCCCGGGCAGCGCCGGTTGCACGAGGCTGGATGCCCCGCTCGCAAACTGCTCACCCATCATCCCAGCCAGCGCCACGCCTCCCAGGCGCAGGCCGGTCTGGCCAAAGAACTGACGCCGGGTCTGGCTGCGGTGGTATTCAAGAAAAGGATCCATGATGGAGAAAGAACGCTTCGGAGTGGCACGGGCTTGCGGCGGACCAGAAAAGGAAGAACGGAAAATGCAGGAATGGCCGCTCTGGGCAGTTTGCGGAAAGCAAGGTGAAGGAGGCTGCGTTTTCACCCGCCTATGCTGCTCCGCCTTCTGCTATCGCTTGGTTTGATCTGCCCTCTGCTTCTGCAAGCCGCTCCCGCACCGCCAAACGTCGTCTTTCTCCTCGTCGATGATCTGCGCTTCAATGCACTCGGCTACATGGGCGACAAGATCGTGAAGACGCCGAACATCGACCGCCTGGCGCAGGAGGGCGTGCGGTTTAAAAACATGTTTGTCACCACCTCCATCTGCTCGGTCAGCCGCGCCACCTGCCTCACCGGCCAGTGGATGCGGCGGCACGGCATCGAGGACTTTGCCAAAGGCATCAGCGATGAGGCCTGGAAGGACACCTATCCGGCGCGCTTTCAGGCCGCAGGATATTACACCGGCTTCATCGGCAAATACGGCGTGGGCAGCGCGCCGGTAATCAAGGCACGCGGGGCCAGCTTCGACTTCTGGCGCGGCGACCCCGGCCAGGCGGGCAAGTTTTTCATCGAACCCAACGACCCCACCCGCACGCACAAGACCGCCAAAATGGGCAACGACGCTCTGGAGTTCCTGACGACCGCGCCCAAAGACAGGCCGTTCTCGCTGAGCATCAGCTTCAACGCCGTCCATGCCCGCGACCACGAAAAGCGCGAGTATGAACCCGATGTGCGGGACGACGGCATGTATGACGGCATCGAAATCCCGCTGTCAAAGCTCGCCACCGACGAAGCCTTCAAGCGCCTGCCCGAATTCGTGCAGAAAAGCGAAGGCCGCCGCCGCTGGGAGTGGCGCTTTGATGAACCGCAGAAGGCGCAGTCCATCCTGCACGACTACTACAGCCTCATCTCCGGCTTGGACCGCGAGATCGGGCGCATTTTGGAAACACTGCAGCAACAGCACCTGACTGAAAACACCATCGTCATCTTCACCGGCGACAACGGCTACTCGCTCGCGGACCGCGGCATGGCCGACAAGTGGTATGCGTATGAAGAAGATCTGCGCGTGCCGCTGATCATCAAGGACCCGCGCCTGCCGAAGTCCCGTGCAGGAGCCACGGTCGATGCGATGGCCCTGAACGTGGATCTGGCCCCCACCATGCTCGATCTCGCGGGCATTCCCGTGCCTGCCGCAATGCAGGGCCGCAGCCTCAAGCCCCTGCTCGATGGCGAAACCCCCAAGGACTGGCGCACCGAATATTTCTACGAGCACCACAGCGTGAAAGACCGCATCCCGCCCAGTGAGGCCGTGCGCACCCTGCACTGGAAATACATCCGCTGGATGGAGCCCAATCCACTCGTCGAAGAACTCTACAATCTGGATGCCGATCCTCTGGAGGAGCACAGTCTCGTCGCCGATCCCGCGCATGCAGACAAGCTCAAGGAACTGCGCGAAAAGTGGGCGAAGTACCGTGAAGCATTGAAGTAGCGTCCGTTCACCGAAACAGCTTCTTCTCCACCACCGGTCCGTTCACCACCACACGGCGCTTCGCAAAATCCAAAATCATAATCGCATCCGCCTTCGCCCCCTTGATGTGCTGCTGCCCCGACTGCACCGTCGGGTCCCCCTCCAGCACCACCTCCGAAGTTGAACTGCGAAAGTGAATGCGCTGCGCGATGCCGAAAAAAGTCCCGTCCTTCGTGATCACCGTGATTTTGCTCCACTTGTCAGCACGCGCAAGACGCGGCCACATCTGCTTGTCCGCCTTCACATAAACAAGATCCGCCCCCTGCAGCAGCACAAAAGGAAATTCATTCACCGCCAGCTGACGCCGCGTGTCATCGATGGACCCCAGCTTGTCATCCGAAGTGGATCCCGCCGCAATCGCCAGCAGCGAGGTCACCATACCCATCAGATCCCCCGCCCTGCCCGTCAGCCCCGAACTCGGCCGTTTCGCCTTCGGCGATCCCTTCGGCAGTTCCTCATCTCGAATAAAAAGACTGCGAGGGATGGCCTTGCCCCCCTGCACTTCCAGCATGGGTCCAGGAAGGGCTGCCCACTGCTTGAGATCCGGAAACGGCAGGTAGTCCAGCGGCTCCGAGGTCAGCGGGTTCGACACACTGTGCATGACTCTGTAGGCAAACGAGCCCACGTGCATTTTGCAGGAGGTAAGTGAAAAAAGGCAGATGCTGAGCGCCGGCACCACGCGCCGAAAGCGTTTCCGAATCATCCCGCTAGGCTGCCGTTCCAGCGCACATGCGCAAGTCGGGATTGCCTCCATCCTGCAATTGTGAGCGATTTGCCCAGCAAGATGCCCCGCATGCCCATCGTTCTCATGCGCCCATGATCCGCCGACTTTTCCTCTCGCTGCTCGCCCTGCCCTGCCTGCTCTCCGCCGCCGATGCACCGCCGAACATCGTCATGATCATTTCGGATGATCAATTGTACAGCGACTACGGCTTCATGGGCCACAAAGTCATCCAGACGCCCAATCTAGACCGCCTCGCAGCAGAAAGCCTCACCTTCACGCGCGGCTACGTGCCCTGCAGCCTCTGCTGCCCCAGCCTCGCCTCGCTGATCACCGGCCTCTATCCCCATCAGCACAAAGTAACCAGCAACGACCCTCCCATCCCCGCCGGCATGAAGCCGCGCGAGTTTCAAACCAGCCCGCAGTTTGACGCCGGACGCGAAGTAGTGAGCAAGCACCTCGAAGAAGCAGGCACCCTGCCAACCATGCTGAAACAGAAAGGCTACCTCAGCCTGCAAACCGGCAAATGGTGGCAGAAGAGCTACGAGCGCGGTGGCTTCACCCATGGCATGACCCACGGCGGCCGCCATGGAGATGCCGGCCTCGACATCGGCCGCAAGACCATGCAGCCCATCTATGATTTCATCAGCGAAGCGAAGCAGCAGCAAAAGCCCTTCTTCGTTTGGTATGCCCCCATGATGCCTCACGATCCCCACACGCCGCCCAAGCGCCTGTTGGAAAAATACAAGGACAAAGCCCCCAGCGAGCACGTGGCCAAATACTGGGCCATGGTGGACTGGTTCGACGAAACCTGCGGCGAACTCATCAAGCACATCGACGACAATGGCATGAAGGAAAACACCATCTTCGTCTACCTCAGCGACAACGGCTGGATCACCAACCCCAAGACCGGACGCTACGCAGACAAGTCGAAGCAAAGCCAGTACGACGGCGGTCTGCGCACCCCCATCATGATCCGCTGGCCCGGCCACGTGCAGCCAAAAATGTCCGAAGACCTCGCACAATCCATCGACCTCGTGCCCACCCTGCTCAAGGCCGTCGGCATCGCCCCCACCAAGACCTTCCCCGGCATCGACCTCCTCGACACCTCCGCCGTCAGCACCCGCAAAACCATCTGCGGCGAATGCTTCACCCACAACTTCGTCGATCTCAATATCCCCGCCGCCAGCCTGCGCTGGCGCTGGATCATCAACGGCTACGACAAGCTCATCGTCCCCAATAAGGCCAACCAGCCCGATGACGTCGTCGAGCTCTACGATCTCAAAGCAGATCCCACCGAGGAAAAAAATCTCGCAGCCGAAAACGCAGACAAGGTGAAAGCACTGAGCGCAAAGCTCGACGTATGGTGGAAGCCCTAAAGTACGACAGACACTCCTGTCTGTCGATACCCAGCGCTCCCTCATCATCCCAGAACTACCGACACTCCAGCGAAATAACCTCTCGCTCCCCTTCCCCGGATCGACAGATTCACAGGCTTCCCAGACCGCCGAGTTGGCAGTCCTGGCCGACCTCATGCCCACTCGTTTCTACCCGCCTCCCGGCACGACTCCTCCCATCGAGTCCGACACCGAATTCCTGACCGCATTCAGAGATCACGAATTCGACCAGCACTATCCCGAACACATTCGCGAACAGTCCGCCTGCCACTGGACCCCCATGGATGTCTGCCAGATGGCCGCGCAAATGCTCGTCGAGAAGCCCGGCACCCGCGTGCTGGACATCGGCTGCGGACCCGGAAAATTCTGCGCAGTCGGTGCCACCACCACCCTCGGCCACTTCACCGGCGTGGAGCAGCGCAGCCGGCTCGTCAAAGCCGCGCGCGAACTCCTGGAGCGCCTCCGCATCACTCGGGCAGAAATCGTTCACGGCAACATCACCACCATCTCCTTTGCCGCCTTCGATGCCTTCTATCTCTTCAATCCCTTCGAGGAAAACATCCTCCCCATGCTGCGCATCGACCACGATGTGGACATGGAATCAAGGCTCTACGACGACTACACACTTCACGTGCAGCAGCAGCTTGAGCTAAAACCCCTGGGCACACGCATCGTCACCTACTACGGCAGCTGCGCCGAAGTCCCCGAATGCTACACCTGCGTAAAAACAGCCTACGACGGCACCTTGAAGCTCTGGCTAAAAACGCGCTCACACCTCGAAGACACAGAGGATGATGCGGCCCCTTCCCCCTGTCGCTTTCCACATCTCATCTAGCGCATAGCAAATAGTGTTGCGTCCAATAAATCCAAAGCGGCTCTCCCTCTCCCCGCCCCTGAGCTACGACGAAAACACAAATTTTACCTCGGGGGAGAGGGCCGGGGTGAGGGGCCCAAGGAACCCTTCGCCAGCATAGAATGCCCCAAGCTTCTATAGTGCCCCACCACTCAACAAGCCGTCACACACGGAACCCCACCCGCCACATCCGGCTCCGCACACCTCCGCACCCCGGCTCTCCCACCACGCCGAAACACCACCGCCACCAGCGACAGCGTGGCCAAAGAACTCAGCGGCATCAAAATCGCAGCCAGCAGCGGACTCAGATGCCCCATCAGTCCCACGATCACCGTGACGATGTTGTACGTTACCGAAAACCCAAAGACCGCATGCACCGCACGGCGATGCGTGGCGGCGATGTCCAGCAGGCTGCTCATGAAGCGCATGCTGTGTCCCAGGAAATAGAAGTCCGCCTTGTGCTCCAGAAAGCTGCGCCCGGTCACCGGACTGCCAGCACAAGAAGCCGCGTCAAACGCCAGGCTGTCGTTCGCACCGTCACCAATGTACAGCGTGCCCTGCGGCTCATGGCCGGAGATCCACGCCGCCTTTTCATCCGGCGTCAGGCTGTGCTGCCATTGCTCCGGTTGCAGATGCAGCTGCTCGGCGATCGCCGCCACCTTGGCCTCGCGGTCACCGCTGAGGATGCTCACGCGCAGCCCGCGCGCTTGCAGCGCCTCCACCTGCGCAAGAGATTCCGCACGCAGTGCATCACGGAAACGGAAGGCGCAAAGCGTCACTCCATCCCGCGTGAAGATCGCATCCGCAGACGAATCCTGCGGCCGTGAGATCGCCCACACCGCGCCTGCATGCTCGCAGCGCAGCCCCTGTCCGGGCTCCTCCCACACTTCAGCTTCAAATCCTTCACTATGCATGCCGCCCAGTGCATCAAACAAGCTCCGGCTCACCGGGTGCAGATTGCCGCTGGTCAGATGGCGCAGCATCTGGCGGGATTGGTCATCCAGTTCATCCAGCACCGCAGGATTGATCAGCATCGGGTTCTCCAGCGTCAGCGTCCCCGTTTTATCAAACACCACCTGACGCAGCCGCGTGAGCTTCTTCCACAGCCCCAGCGTGCGCACAAAGACGCCCTGGTCCGCCGCACGGCTTGCAGCAATGTCATCCGCCAGCGGTGCCGCCACGCCGAGGGCGCAGGGGCAGGAAACGACGAACACGGAAATCATCACCTGCAGCCCTCGCGCCCATTCACCCGTGTGCCACCACCACCAAAGTCCGCCGACCACTCCCGCGAGCACCACCACCACCAAATAACCACGAAGCAGTTTTTCCAGTCGCAGATCCCGGTGATCACCACCGCGCCGTGCTTCCAGCAGCTTGTGCAAAGTGGATTCACTCCAGGATTCCAGCGCCACTGCATTCAGCGCACGCGTGCCTGCGTTCAGCGCACCCGAAGGCAGAAGCTGGCCGCTGCTCCGCGTGCAGGAGTCGCTCTCACCGCTGATCCACTCCAGGCTGATGCTCGCATGCTCATCAGTCAGTTTCGCGGCCACCGGTACGGCCTGCCCGGGTTTCACGGTGAATGTCGCGCCCGCTTGCAAAGATTCCAGCATCTCCGCCTCAGGAATGGAGGGGTCACGCAGCAGCCTGCGGCGGTTTCTCGCCACGGCCATCTGCTGCACCAGCCTGCCGCCCAGCATCAGAAAGATGAACATCGCCACAAAGTCGAAATACTTCAGCCCCGGCTCACCGCTCATCCAGCCTATTAGCGAACCCGCATACGCCGCCAGAATGCCCAGCGTGATCGGCGTATCAATGTGCAGCACACCCGCACGTAGCGCATGCCAGGCCCGTTGCGCGAAGTAGCTGCCGCCCACCAGCAGCGACAGTGTGGCCGAAGCCGCCGCCACCAGGTCAAACCAGTGCGCAAAGGGAAAGTCCGCAGGCATGCCAAAGTACGCAGGTAGGGAGAAGGCCATCGCATTCATCGCAAAGGCACCGCACACACCGGTGCGGCGCTCCAGACCGTTGTCACGGGTCTGTCCACCATCGGCACGCTGCATGCCGAGCAGGTAGCCAAAGCGCTGCAGCTCTTGTGCAAACTCCACCGGCTGAAATTTCCCCGGCTGCCACGCCATGCGCAGCTCACCGCTGGAGATGTCCACATTGATTTGCGTGCCACCCAGTTTGGCAAACACCCGCTCAATGAGCCAGATGCACGCCATGCAGGAAAGCCCCTGCACAGACACGCTCAATTCAGCGGCCACGTCTTCACTCACCCGCGTGCCTTCTGCAGCCAGCGTGGCGGTTTCCAGCCACCCATAGTCCTGCTGCCGCATGGCCTGCGCAGGGACGGGCGGCAGGTTCAGTCCGGACTTGAGATCATAAAAATGCTCCAGGCCATTTTGCTGCAGCATGTCATGCACAGAGTGGCAGCCCGCGCAGCAAAAGCCGTCGCTTCGGGTGTTGGGGACCGGTGTCCCGCAGTGCTTGCAGGTCGTGTTCATAGCATTCAAAAAATCAGTTCATCGCATGGCAGCAGCTCGCTGCTTCACTGCTCCCAAAGTCCAGCGTATCCCGCAGCCGCCAGGCCAGAATGATCGCTGTCACCAGCGCCAGCCCCCGCTGCACTTTCCGCATCGTGGCAGGCTGCAGCCGCCCCCCCAGCAAGTGAAGCTGGGTCTGCGCCAGAAACAGCAGCGGCAGTGTTCCCAGACCAAAGGCCACCGCAAATCCAGAACCCTTCATGGCGCTGCCATTCGCCGAGGCCAGCGCCAGCATCATGTACAACGGCCCGCAGGGCAGCAGCGGCGTGGCCAGCCCGAGAAGGGCGGCGCGCCAGGTGCTCTTCATCTTAAACGCAGCCGTCTGCACCCGGCGCAGCCCCGCAGAGAGAAAGCGCGGCTTAGGCAGCCAGGCATCCAGCCCCAGTCCCACGCAGGCAAAGGCCAGCACCAAAAGCCAGGGCAGCACCATGCCCGCTCCATGTTGAAAGAAAGCCAGCGGTACCGCACCAATCGCTCCGGCGATCGCGCCCGCTGCGCCATAAGAAATCATGCGCCCGGTGTGGTACAGCGCCGTGCTGCGCATGAAGCCGCCACCTTTCGGCCCGATGGCCCACGAACACGACAGCGGCCCGCACATGCCCACGCAGTGGACACTCGTGACAATGCCGGCCACGAAGGCTGCGGCGCTGGTGTCGATCTGCATCATGCCGGTATCAGATGCTTAAGCGGCACGATCTCCGGCTGATTGTTGAGTGCGATGTAGAACAGCACGCTCCAAGCACTGAGAAGCATGACAAAGGCCAGCACCACCCACAGCCACGGACGGCTTGCGATGCAGCCCAAGGTTTCACTTTTGGAGATATTGTCCGGGGGCAAGGTAGTCATTGGATTTCAGGGTTGGGTCAGGGCCGGTAAACTCGAAAGGCTTGGTGCGGTAGATCTTGCCGTCCTTCGTGTCGGTGATGACGATGGTGAGCTTGAACGGGGCTTTGAAGTCTTTCTCCGGCAGCGTGATCATCAGCGGCTTCAGTTCATCCCCCTGCGCGGCGATGGTGATCGGCGCGTCCGCACCTGCGGCAGCCAGTCCTGCGGGCAGTCCTCCATCCAGAGCCAGCTTGAAGGTGCGCGGTTCGTTGCGCTTGTTGATCAGACGTACAAGGAACTGGTTCCGCACGCTGTTGTTCGTCACATAATACGGCGAGCCCTGCATGCGCAGCACATTGGCGCGCATCGGCTCGATCCGGCTCGCCGAAAAGGCAAACACCGCCACCCCGAGAAACAGCAGCCCTGTATACAAAATAATGCGCGGGCGGACGAAGCGCGTTTTGCCTCCGTTGAATCCGACAAGGGATGAGTAGCGCACCAGCCCGGTCTTCCGTCCCAGCTTCGTCATGATGGTGTCGCAGGCGTCCACGCATGCAGCGCAGCCGATGCACTCAAGCTGCAGCCCATTGCGGATGTCGATGCCCGTGGGGCAAACCTGCACGCAGCGCAGGCAGTTCACGCAGTCTCCCGCTCCCACAGTGCCCGCCTTGCCGCGTGGCTCGCCGCGCTTTTTGTCGTAGCCCACGTTGATCGTGTCGTCATCCACCAGCGCGGACTGCATGCGGCCATACGGGCACATGATCACGCAAAACTGCTCACGGAACCAGCTGAACGCTCCATAAAGCCCAACGGTGAGAAACATCACCACACCAAAGGCGATCACGTGCGACTGCGGCGAGTGGTGCATCATTTCATACAGCTTCTCCAGCGACACAAAGTAGCTCAGGAAGATGTGCGCAATGATCAGCGAAGAGAGGATGTACAGCGCGTGTTTGACCACACGTTTGGCGATCTTTCCCGCCGTCCACGGTGCAGCGTCCAGTTTGCGCCGTGCCGAGGCATCGCCATCCACCAGCCGTTCAATGCGACGGTAGATGTGCTCCAAAAACACCGTGTAGGGGCAGGTCCACCCGCACCACACACGCCCAAACAGCGCGGTGATATAAAACAGCGAGAACCCCAGGCCCGTCACGAGGAAGAACCCCACCCACAGGTCCTGCACCGCCAGCGTCAGGCCCATGAAGTGAAAGCGGCGGTTCAGCACATCCAGAAATACCGCCGGGAAGCCGTTTACCGGTATCCACGGCAGCGCCACATAGATGATAAGCAGCAGCAGCGCCACCAAGCGCCGGCCCCTCGTGAATTTGCCGGACACATCGGCCGGGTGCAGTGTCTTCTTGCTTCCATCTTCATTGATGGATCCAAGCGAAACGAGGTTCAGGGGGTTGAGTGGCATGGGGAGGCCTTGCGGCTATTTGGCGGCAGGCGGTGTAGCAGCAGGTGCAGCAGCAGGTGCAGCTCCTGGAGAATCCGCAGCACGCGTGATCGGCTCACCTTCTTTGTGATGACTCAGGACAAAGGCGACCACTTCACTCACGCGCTTCATGCCCAGCACCATTTCCCATGCGGCCATGCCTTTGGTGATGTCGGGAGAGCCTTTGCGGACGACCTTGAAAATCTCCGTCGGCTTGCCGCCATGCTTCCATTCCTGATCGTTCAGTGGCAGTCCTGGCAGTTTGACGCCGGCGAGCAGTCCATTGAGTTCAGTCCCATGGCAGGTGACGCACATACCCGGCGTCATGAAGGTGGCCTTGCCGGCCGCCACCGCAGCGGAATCACGCGACAGCGCCCAGAGCTGCTCATCGTTGATGGATTCCATCTGCTTGTCACGTGCCGTTTGCATCTCAGCCATCGCCTTGTCGATCACCACCGTGTCACTGCTGCCCAGACCGAGCTGGTAGTAGCACAGCCAGTGGATCACAAAGTAGGCGATGGCGATGTAGAGGGTGAAAAGCCACCAGTTCGGCAGCTTCTGGTCATACTCCTGAATGCCGTCGTAGCTGTGTTCGCGAAGTTGGGGCTCGTTGTTGGGGGATGGCTTCTTGGGGTCCATGGCGGGGGAGGAGTTATTCAAGTGGCAGACGTGACATGTGCTCGGCCTTGTCTTTGCGCAGCAGCATGCCGCGAAGGGTCATGATGCCAAAAACGAGCACGGTGGTGGCGAAGGAGATGACGGGCACGACGAGGTGCCAGTTTTCGTAAATGATGCGCTTGTACATGGGCTGCTTTGGGGGGCGTGGGGTTACTCTGCGCCGTTGGCTCGGCGGCCGTTGTCAGGAATGATCGGGGTGAGCGGGAATGGCACGCCCTGGCCCTTTTTCGTGAGGGCTTCCTCCACCGCTGGCTGCTCGAACTGGCCGAGCTTCTGCAGGTAGGCGATCACCGCCACCATCTCGCTGTCAGGCCGCACCACGATGTTCGACTTCTTCAGCTCCGTGGCGATCTTCACGCCCTGCTCAAGAGCCTTCATCTTGATCTCCGTTGCATCCATCGGTGGATAAGGAACTCCAAGCTGACGCATCACGGCGATCTTCCTTGGAAGGGTTTTTTGATCAAACGGCTTCGTATTCAGGTGCGCATACGGCGGCATGTTGGACATCGGGGACATCGAGCGCGGGTCCATCAAATGCTCGTAGTGCCAGGAGTCTGGACGCTGGCCGCCTTCACGGGCAAGATCGGGACCGGTGCGCTTGGAGCCCCACTGGAACGGATGGTCATAAATGCTCTCTCCGAGGCGGGAGTAGTCACCGTAGCGCATCACATCAGGCACAAGTGTGCGAATCATCTGCGAGTGGCAGTTGTAGCAGCCTTCGCTCACGTAGATGTCGCGGCCTGCCAGTTCCAGCGGCTCATAGAGCTTCTGGATGCGGTCTTCCACGTTCTTCGCGCTGTTCACCGTCACGGTCGGGATGATCTGGATCAGACCACCGATCACCACGGCCACAAACGTCAGCACCGTGAAGGGCAGGTAGTTGTGCAGCAGGCTCTCATACCAGAGTGCCCATGTGTGGCTCGTCTTCTGGAAGCGGCGCACCGCCAGGTAGCCGAAGATGCACGCGCAGATCAGGGAAACGATGTCAGCGCCAGGAGGGAGAAAGATCCAGCCAAAGACGAGCAGCATCGCACCAAAGGTGCAGGCCGTGGGGTCATTGAAGAAGGTTTCCTTCATGCCCATCGTGTCTGTTTGGCCGCGCTGGAGCACCGCCACCTCACGCACTTCGTTCACTGGCTTGCCGCTGCGGATGGTCTTCCACAGATTGACGCACATCACGATCCAGCCAAGGAGGAACATGCCGCCGCCGATGATTCGCAGCCCCATGAGCGGACGAATCGCCTGAAGCGTGTCCAGGAAGGTGTTCTTCACCGCCAGCCCGTCTGCGGTGACCTGATTGAGCATCAGACCCTGCATCACGCCGCTGATCCACATCGCCACCACATAGAGCAGAATGCCCAGCGTACCGATCCAGAAGTGGAAGTTGGCCAGGGCGATCGAATACAGCTTGGTGCCCCACAGGCGTGGTGCCAGCCAGTAGAAGAGGCCTGCCGCCATGAAGCCGTTCCAGCCGAGAGCCCCGCTGTGCACGTGGCCGATCGTCCAGTCGGAGTAATGGGAGAGCGAATTCACTGCACGAATCGAAAGCAGCGGTCCTTCAAAGGTGGACATGCCGTAGAAGGTCACACCGGCGATGAAAAACTTGATCACAGGATCTGTGCGCAGCTTGTCCCAGGCACCACGCAGCGTGAGCAGGCCGTTGAGCATGCCGCCCCAGCTCGGCGCCCACAGCATCAGACTGAAGAACATGCCCAGCATCTGCAGCCACTTTGGCAGCGCCGTGTTCAGCAGATGATGCGGACCCGCCCAGATGTAGAGGAAGACCAGCGACCAGAAATGCACGATCGACAGGCGATAGGAATAGACCGGACGCTCTGCCGCCTTCGGCAGGAAATAATACATGATGCCGAGAATCGGCGTCGTCAGGAAGAAGGCCACGGCGTTGTGCCCGTACCACCACTGCACCAGACCGTCCTGCACACCACCAAAGATGCCATAGCTGTGTGTCCAGCTCGTGGGGATGGAAAGATGGTTGACGATGTAGAGCATCGCCACCGTCACGATCGTGGCGATGTAGAACCACAGCGCCACATAGAGGCTGGGCTCATTGCGCTTGTGCAGCGTGAGGAAGAAGTTCACCGCGAACACCACCCAGATCACCGCCACGGCGATGTTGATGGGCCAGATCAGTTCGGCGTATTCCTTGCCGCGTGAAAGCCCCAGTGGCAGCGTGATCGCCGCCGCCACGATGATGAGCTGCCAGCCCCAGAAGTGGATGGCGCTCAGCGTGTCATTGCCCATGCGGCATTTGCACAGCCGCTGCGTGGAGTAGTAGATGCCCGCGAACATCATGTTGCCCACGAACGCAAAAATCGCCGCATTGGTGTGCAGCGGGCGCAGGCGGCCGAAAGTCAGCCATTCAGCGAGGTTGAGCTGGTGGAAGTTAAGCTGGCTGGCGATAAAAACGCCTGCGAGCATGGCAACAACGCCAAAAATAATCGATGCCAGCATAAACTGGCGGACGACTTTGTCGTTGAACTCAATGGGTACTTTGGAGGCTGCGGTGCTAGTCATGGGAAAGGGAGTGTGTGGAAAGTGTTGCAGGCACGGTCACGCGAGTGCCCTCTGGTTCGTCGAGTGGCAGCAGCGCATCTTGTTCGAGGCTGCCCCGCCGTCTTTGTCCCCGCTCGGCCAGATACAGGGCCGCAAACAAGACGGCGAACATCAGGCTGACGAAGATGGTGACTGCGAAAACTTCCATAAGGGGCTGCGGAGCATCAGGCTCTCGCTGGACCCATAGAAGCGCAGATTACCCCCTGTCGCTCCCCCCCCCTTGGTAATGCCTCACCCGATCTTGTGGCCTAGCGCAATTCCTGCGCATTTTCCGCACCGGTCACTTCTCGAAAATCGACGGCTCATCACGATCCGCCACCTTGAGATAACGAAAATAAACCTCGAGCTGCAAAGTGCACAGGCACTGACGGTAAATCGCGTCCGCCGCATCCCCTGCAGGCCAGTTCGGACGCCCCCGTTTAAAGGAGCCGTCGGCCTGCTGCGCACCGAGAATCTGCGGCAGAAACTGCGCATTGTAGAACTTCCAGTCATCCGCCCCCGCCTGAAAGAAAGCCTGGGTGTAATAGTACCAGCAGTACAGGTTGCAGTTGCGCTCCCAGTCCAGCGGTTCGCTCGTGAGAAATTCCCGCAGAAAACGAATCCCCTTCTTCACCGGAGTCGCCTTGTTGTGCGCCAAAGTCTGCAACCCCAGCACCCCACAACCCGTGAGGCTCCACTGGTTGTAGTGCTCATCCCGGTTCGTTTTGCCAAAACCGCCGTCCTTCGTCTGCTTCGACTCCAGATAATCACAGCAGCGTTTGATTGCCCCATCAAGGCCCGCAATCTTCAAACCCGAATGCTTCGCCGCCTTCAGCGCCTGAAACTGCCACCCGCTCACCGACAAATCCTCACCCCGGCTGTCTTTGTTGTAAGCATGCGGCATTCCCGCATCCTTGCCCCCATAGGTCCATGAGCCCTGCGGGTTCTGCTGCTCGATGATGATCTTCACCCCCTTTTCAAAAGTCTCGCGCAATCCGGGCAGACTGCGGTTCCCCAGCCGATAAAACGAATACATTTCACCGAGCGCATATGTCGCGATTCCATGCTCATAAGTTGCGGAATTCGACACAAGATTCTCCGCCAAAATCCCATACGGATTCTTCTTCGCGAGCTCCACCAAATAGAGCATCCCATCGCGCACATTGTCACCGTAGAACGCCGAATCCGGCGTCTCACAGCGTCCCAGGTAACAAAGCAGCGTCAAACCCGTCAACGCCGCCTTGTTCGCCCGCCCCCACGACCCATCCGCATTCTGCTGCCCCTTCAACCACCCCAACGAGCGCGAAACTGCCATCTCACACTCCGGCGTGCCCCCATTTTCCCTCAATTTCTCCAAACGGCTCTGCATCGAGCACCTGCCCCCAAACATGTTGGGCAATTGAGCCAGCATGGCAGACGGCGCAGAACTTTCCATGCCCGGACCGCGCATACTGCTGCCAATGAACGCATTGCTCAACCTGCCACCAGCCGCACTCAATCCGTACCCAGCTTCCGGCAACTCCGCCACTTCGGCCTCTGGCAGCGCATTATCCTTCGGACCAGACACAACAAGACGCGTCTGCGGCGTCTTTCTAACCATGGCATTCATGTTCTTCATGCTTACCTTGTGTTCCAAATCTCGCGAAGCATCGACTCCCGCCTGCGTTTGGCCCGCCGGAATAAAATCATCCACCGGCTTCGCCATCTGGGATCCCACGATGATCATGCCCGCCACAAGCAGCAGCCCCACATGCACCGCAATGCTGAGCATCAGCGAACCACCACCCATTTGCCTCCAGAAGCGCAACCATGCCGAAATTGGCACCTGCGGTGGTGGTGGTGGCGCCTCATCCACGATGACCGCCTGCAAGATGGGTTCCACCACAGGCGGCGGCTGAAACCGCTCCCAACCGGGTGGCACTTGATACGCAGACGGTTGTTTAGGATCGTTGGTGTTCATGGCGGTGTGGAATCACACCGCATGACGCTGCACTGAAGATCCTCTTGGGATAAATCTATCGACCGCGCTGGAGATGCCGGTACGGCAGCGCCTGCAAGTTGCTGCTGCAAGGTCCCGGCGTATCCACCCACAACATGCGGGCGGCGATCTTGTCATAGGCGCGGCGGTGAGCCACAGCCGCTTTGACGGCGACCACCGAGAGATTTTCCACCGCGATGCCCTGGCTGTGCCATTGACCAAGGTCAAAAGGCGGCGTCTTCACACTGGTAATGAGGATGGTAAGGCCCGCATGCCGGACCACGGCGCAGCGGCCCATGTCGAAGACATCGCCGCACATGCTGGCAAGGTGGCTGTTTTTATCTTCGAGTTCAAAGCGTCCGTCATTGAGAGCAATGAGTTCGACTTCGAGTTCCAGCGGCCCTGGGTCAAGACGACTGCCTTTGCCGCCGAGCTTGATGGTACGTGCACCGCCTTCGATCTCGCTGACGGACTGCGGATCGTTGATGCAGATGGCAGCATTTGGAATGCCATGGCGAATGAGCGCACGCAGCAGCCCGGTGCAGTCTCCGGGTGCACCGCCACCGATGTTGTCGGCGGGTTCTGCAAGCACGGTCAGGCCTGCAGGCAGCGGCTTGAGCTGTTCGAGCACTTCATCCGCAGACGGATCCGTGATCTGGCCGAGGTCGCTGAGTTCATGCGCACGTTTGCTAAGCGCTTCCAACGGCTGCGTAGCATCCGCCGTAGTGCAGGCGACGAAGCTGACTCCGGTGTCCGGGGTGTCGGCAAAGCTGAAGCCTGCGACAATGTTCATGGCCCAGAGCGAAGGGTTCTCGCCTTCAAACTGCCGCGCCATCGTTTCCAGCGTCAGCATAGGATCATTCGCCGTGCCGGTGCCGGTCGGCGGCCAGTTGAGGCCCGGCTGCAGGAGCTGCATGTGCGGTCGCTGGCCCGTGGTGAGGCAGCGGTTCAGCAAGCGTGCGGCGATCAATCCGGCCTCGCGTGCGTCAGTATGCGGATTTTCGCGGTAACCTACCAAACAGTCAGCCAGCGCGGCCATCTGCGGGGAGAAATTGGCGTGCAGATCGAAGACACCAAAAATAGGAACCGTGGTGAGGGTGCGCAGTCGGCGGAGGATCTCGCCTTCCACATCGAGGAGGGTTTGGGAGACCATGGCACCATGCAGCACGAGGTAGATGGCGTCGTAGTCGGCTTTGGCAGCAGCGGGGGCGATGTCGTTCCAGAACTGCTCGATGACGTCATCCGCCACGGTGACGGAAGGCTGCGCACGGTAGTCAGCGGTTGGAATCATCTGCCAGCCGAATTCGTCCGCTAATTCAAGGACGCCTCCGAGCGGTGAGGAGTCGCCCTTGCTGGCCCAGAGTTCCTCTCCGCGCCGGATTTGGAAATCAGAGAGCGGGGTGAGGCCGTCGAGAAAGGTGTGGGTCTCGTGGAAGAGACCGGCGATGAGGATGCGCATGGTGGAAGATTAACGCACGATGACGCGCGTTCCTGGCCGGATGAGTTGCGGAAGACGAATGGCGTCCCAGTTGGCAAAGCGGACGCAGCCCGCGCTGCGTGTGCGTCCAATGGTGCGCGGCATGGCGGTGCCGTGCAGGCCGATTCCCGATTTACTCAGGCCGCACCAGATGACTCCGATGGGGCTGTTCGGCCCGGGTGGAATCTGGAAGGCCTCCTCCCCTCGCACGCCTTCTTCGAGGAACTGCTTGTCGTAGCGGAAGGTGGGCGTGGCCAACATGGTCACCACTTTCCAGGTGCCAACCGGGATGAACTGCGGCTTGCCGGGGGTGATGGGGAATGCGGCCAGCATCATCTCCTTGTCGCTGTAGATGGCGGCCATGCGCTCCGTGGTGTCCACCACGATGGTGTGACTGCTGAGGGTCGCATCCGTTTTGAAGCCCTGCATCGGCTTGATGTCCTCAATGCGGAAGGACTTCACGTTGGGCACCACGATGATGTCTCCGGGCTTGAGCGCGGCCATGTTCTTCTTGGGGTTGATGGCGGCCACGAAGGACTCATCCGTATGGAAACGCTCGGCGATGAGCTCCAGCATGCTGCGGTAGGCCATGAAGGGATAGACCGACGCCTTTTCGTAGTCTTCGGGCAGGTCGGCGGTCACGTAGCGGGTCAGGATAGGCTGAATCTTGAAGGCGGCGAAGATGATGGGCACCTCCGCCTCCGCTGCCGCCTGAATGCGCGCCCAGCTGTACAGATCCTTGTGACCGTGCGCGAAGTTGTAGTTCACCACCGCCTTGTAGGTGAACTCGCCGATGGCGCCATCCAGCTTGCCGGGGCCGAAGAGATTTTTGTCGAGGAAGATCTGAATGCGCAGGATGGTGTCGCGATCCTTGGGCACGGAGGGGTCGTCCTTGGCGGGACCCAGATCCTGAGCATGGGCCGCAAGCGCAAAAAAGCAGAGCAGAAGAAGGTGTTTCAGCATCGCCCCCATGCTAATTCGCCTTCGGCAATGAGCAAGAGAGTGCGAATCCTTGCCTGAAACGGATATGGCGCTTAGCTTTTCGGCATCCATGCCCGTCACCGTCACCGATTCCCGCACCCCGGAACAACTCCGCCAGCACTACGAAGTGGAGCGCGAACTCGCAGACCGGCTGCGAAATGCGACCAAGCAACAGCGGCGCACGCTCTACTCCGAAGTCTATGACGAGCTTTTCAAACGTGTGCCGCAGCACCCGCAGCATACGAACAAGTCCTCCCCCGAACGGCTGGCGGCCGATGTGGCGGAGAAGATGGAGATCCTGACGCCCTTTTTGACACCGAAAACGGTCTTCCTCGAAGTCGGACCGGGAGATTGTGAGCTGGCCAAAACGGTGGCGGCTCAAGTCGCCCAGGTGCTGGCGGTCGATGTGTCCGATGAAATCACCCGCAAACGCGTGCTGCCGGAAAATCTGCGGCTGGTGCTGTCTGACGGTAGCACGATTCCCGTGGCACCGGGCAGCGTGAACGTGGCCTACAGCAACCAGTTGATGGAACACCTGCACCCCGAGGATGCGGTGGAGCAGCTGCGTCACCTGCATGCCGCGCTGGCCCCCGGTGGGGTCTATCTTTGCATCACCCCCAGCCGCCTCACCGGGCCGCACGACATCAGCTGCTTCTATGACCGTGAGGCGATCGGTTTCCACCTCAAGGAGTATACGGTGGGTGATCTTTCGGCGCTCTTCCGGCAGGTTGGCTTCGCCAAGACGCGCATCATTTTTGGCGGGCGCGGTAAATTCATGCTGCTGCCCACCTGGCCGGCGGTGGTGTGTGAGAAGCTGCTTTCCCTGCTGCCATATGGCCTGCGCAAGGCGATCGCGCTCAAGCCGCCGTTCCGCTGGCTGTTTGGGGTAAGGCTGGCGGGGTTTAAGTGATAAAACTACTCCCTCAATGATTGCAGCCAGCGGTCGAGTTGCTGCATGAGTTCGGGAGGGCCATCATTGGGAAAATTGTCGATCAGCCAGGTGACGTCTTCGCGGGCACCGGCTTTTTCGCCGAGACGCTGACGCATCTGGGCGCGGGTGAGGCGTTCGGCGGCGGACTGGGGATCGATGGCGAGGACGAGGTTCAAATACGGGAGGGATTCGCGCAGGGAGCGGCTGTCATCGAAGACGCTGCTCATGAGATTGCGCAGCATGCGCAGGAGGATGGCCTGCTTGGTGGTGGGAGAGAGGGCTCCTTCAGGGAAATGACCGTCCTCGGTGAGGTCCATCGCTGCCTGCGCCACGGTGAGGAGCTTGCCATGCTCAAAGACATCCACGAGCTGGAGTTCGCCCTCAGGGCCGTCGCGATAGCCCACCATGAACTTGCCGGGGAGCGGCACGCCAAACACGCCCTGCACGCCGAGTGCGGAGGCGAGCTCGACATAGAGCACGCTCAATGTGATCGGCAGACCTTCGCGGTCATCGAGGACTTCATTGAGGTAGCTGTTGGAGCGGCTGCCGTAGTCACCGCGGCTGCCATGAAAGCCGTTCTCTTCAAAGAGGTAGCGGCTGAGACGTTTCACGGCGGGGATGGTTCCTTTGGTGATTTCGGGATCGTCTTTGAGATCCAGCACCATGGCCTTGAAGCTGTTCAAGTAGGTGGTGATGTCGATCTCCGGATTGTCGTGACGGGCCAGCAGCAGGGCGCAGCGCAGCAGATTGATCTCAGGCTCGGGCTTGGCGAGCTCGGCGAGGATTTCCTTCGTCATGGCGCGACGGTGCAACTCGTGCTCGAGTTCGCGGAGCTTCGCGGCTTCTTCTTCGAGCTTGAGGCGCTGCTCCACGAGTACACGGCGGGCGGCGGCGGGATTTTCCAGCAGGCCGTCCAGAGTTTTGTCTGCGGTGGCGGCAGCGGCGATGTATTCCTCCACCTTGGAGCGGAGCTTGGAGGCTATCTCGGGCTGCAGGGGCTTTTCGGCGAGATCGGTGCCCACGCGGAAATTGCGAAAATCTGCCACCGTCGTTCTGAATTTGCACAGCCCGGCGGAGCCGCTGCGCAGGCCGGTATCGTCGCTCTCGATGACCTGCTTGCCGTTCACAAAGCAGACCAAGCGCTCAGGCTCGACGCGGACACGCAGGGTGTTCCCCTCCCCGGCTTTGTAGGCATCGCTGGGGACATCGGCGAGGATGGTCCAGGAATAGACATCGGGACCGTCAAAGCGGGTGAGGCGCAGCTTGCCGCCCGAAGCGTAGAAGCCGTAGTGCTTGTCCGCGCCATCCGAGCAAAAAGTAAGCCCAGCGGCACCGGATTCGTCATCAAGCCGCACCGTCACGGCGATCTCGAAGGTGCCGTCGGGCACCTTCTGTGTCGAGAGGCAGAGTGCGCGCCCGCCGAAGCCTGCGCCGGGAAATTCGGAGCGAATGACGCCAGCGTGCTGCGTCCACTGCGCCCCGAGATAGGTCTGCCACTGCTTGGGATTCAGCGCACCGATGGTCAGCCAGCGGGACATGGGCACGGGGTTCGGTTTTTCGATGAGGGTTTTGAGGTCGTTCACCGGCATGGCGAAGCCGAGGTTGTCAGTCTTGAGGGACTTCAGTGTGAGCAGCCCCAGCACATTCCCCTGCATGTCGAGCAAGGGACCACCGCTGTTGCCTTTCTCAATGGGCACGGCGACCTGCAGCATCTCCAAGCCATCGACATCGCGAGTGGCGGACAGCACCCCCTGAACGATGCTGAAACCCAGACCTTCCGGCGCGCCCATGGCCACGATGGGTTCTCCCTGGCGAACTTTACTGGAATCTCCCAGCGGCAGGGGGTTGAGACCCTTGGCATCGATTTTGAGCAGGGCGAGGTCGTGATGGCTGTCGCTGGCCTGCACGACGGTGACCTCGTGCGTTTTGCCGTCGTGCATTTCCACTCGAAGGCGGCGGGCCTCGCCGATGACGTGCAGATTGGTGGCGATGAGGCCGTCCTCGCTCACGATGAAGCCGGAGCCGATGCCGTCGGTGCCTTCGCGGCCGATCTGGGTGATTTTAACCAGCGAGGGGCGGATGGTCTCGGCCAACTCGGCGGCGGTGTGGGCGGGCGGGCTTTTGGGTTTGGCGGCGCCTTTGGTTGCAGCGGTCATATCGACCCCGAAACACATGGTAAACACGGCAAAGAAAAAGAGAGTGTGTTTCATGGGATGATTTGAAGATTGCGTACGTGCCGGGCGTTTGGAAAGGTCCACTTCGCTTATGAGCATACGCCGCGCCGCCTTTCTGTCATTCTTGTCCTTTTCAACTCTCGCCTCATGGGCAGATGAATTCCCGAAACCCTTCAACACTGAGAAGGGCGAGCCGATGCCCGCTGAAGAAGTGGCGCGGACGATGGAGCTGCCCAAGGGCTTCAAGTGCGTGGTGTTTGCCGCCGAGCCGGATGTGCAGCAGCCGATTGCGATGAGCTGGGATAAAAAGGGCCGTCTCTGGGTGGCTGAAAACTACACCTATGCGGAGAACCCCATGCGCTGGAACACCAAACTACGGGACCGCATCATCATCCTGGAAGACAAGGACGGCGACGGCAAGCACGACGGACGCAAGGTTTTCTGGGAGGGCGGCAGCTACCTCACGAGCGTGGAAACCGGCTACGGCGGCGTGTGGGTGCTGCACAATGGGACGCTGAGCTTCATCGCCGATAAAAACGGTGACGATGTGCCGGACGGCGAGCCGGAGGTGCTCCTGGATGGATTCAATGTGAAGACCATCGGCCACAACATCGTCAATGGTTTGCGCTGGGGTCCGGACGGCTGGCTGTATGGCCGCCACGGCATCACCGACACCTCCAGCGTCGGCGCGCCGGGCACGCCTGCGGACAAGCGCATCAAGATGAACTGCGCCATCTGGCGCTACCACCCCACGCTGAAGATTTTGGAAACCGTGGCCCACGGCGGCACGAACTCCTGGGGCCATGACTGGAATGCCAATGGCGATCTGTTCATGATCAACACCGTCATCGGCCACCTGTGGCATGTGATCCCCGGCGCGTACTACCGCCGCATGTTTGGCACGCATCTCAATCCTCATGTGTATGAGATCATCGAGCAGACGGCGGACCACTTCCACTGGGACACGGGCTCGGAAAGCTGGAGTGACATCCGCAAAGGCATCAGCAACAAGACGCTCGAACTCGGCGGCGGGCATGCACATGTGGGCATGCTCATCTATCAGGGCGGAGTCTGGCCCAAGGAATACGAGGGCGCCATGCTCACCTGCAACCTGCACGGCAACCGCATCAACATGGACCGGCTGGAGCGCGAGGGCTGCGGCTACGTGGGCAAGCACGCGCCCGACTTCATGCAGGCGAAGGACAAATGGTTTCGCGGCATCGACCTCCTCACCTGCCCTGATGGCAACGTGGTCGTCTCCGACTGGAGCGACAGCGGCGAGTGCCATGACAATGATGGCGTGCACCGGACCAGCGGGCGGATTTACAAGATCGTGTATGGGGAGTCGAAGAAGGGCGAGCGTTCCGACAGCAACAACTGGTGGGCCCGCATGGACCTGCAGCAGCAGTTTGAAAAAGGTACTGGGCCTGCACCGCGTGCCCTGCGTGGACTGGCAGATGCCAGCAGCAAAGACGGCCTGGTGAGGCTGCAAACGGCATCCGACATGCAGCGGCTTCCCCTTGAAGAACGCTGGCCCATCGCCACCGCGCTGGCCAAACACGAGGAAGACGCCAATGATCGTCAGCAGCCGCTCATGATTTGGTATGGCATCGAGCCTGCCGTGGCGGCGGATCCGATGAAGGGTGTGGAGTTGATCAAGGAGGCGAAGCTGCCCACCGTGCGCCGTCTGGTGGCGCGCCGGATCGCGGAGATGATTGAAGCGAAGCCGGAGGCGGTGGATGCGCTGGTGGCGCTGATGACGGAGCAGAAGGACGTGCGTGAGGATGTACTCGCAGGCATCGCTGCGGGCCTGGATGGTTTTAGCTCCGCGAAGAAGCCGAAGGGCTGGGATGACTTTGTTCGCAGTGTCGCAGCAGAACCGGCTAAAGCCGGAACTACAATACAAACGCTCTCGGTCGTCTTTGGCAGCGGTCGTGCCTCGGACGAGCTGATCGTGATTGTGAAGAATGTCGAGGGCGATGCGAATGCGCGACTGAACGCCTTCAAGAGCGTGACACGCACTGCCAAGCCGGAGCTGCTGCCGGTGATTCGTGGGCTGATCAATGACAAGGTGCTGGGCACCGTCGCCCGCAGCGCGCTGGCGGCTTATGATGATCCGAACATTCCGAAGGCGATGCTGAATCCGTGGCCCGGCCGCAGCGAGGAGCAGCAGGCCGCGACGGTGGCGACGCTGACCTCACGCCCGAGCTATGCGAAGGCGCTGCTGGAGGCGATCAAGGCGAAGAAGGTGCCAGCGACGGCGATCTCCCCTTTCCAGGCGCGGCAGATCCGCAGCCTGGGCGATGAGTCGGTCAACAAGCTGCTCACCGAAGCCTGGGGCGAAATCCGCGACACACCGGAGGCCAAGAAGGCGGAGTTTGCGAAGTGGGAGGGCCTGCTGAAGCCGGACGTGGTGGCGAAGGCGGACCCGGCCAAAGGGCGCATGATCTTCATGGCGGCGTGCAGCGCCTGCCACAAGCTCTATGGACAGGGCGGTGCCATCGGCCCCGAGCTGACGGGCAGCGACCGCCACAACCTGAAGTACCTGCTTGAAAACATTCTGGACCCCAGCGCCGTGGTGCCTGCGGACTTCCGCGTGAGCGTGCTCAATCTGAAGGACGGCCGCACCATCACGGGAGTCATCCCCGAACAGACCGAGCGCACGCTGACAGTGCAGACGCCAGCCGAGCGGATCACCATTGAACGCACGCAGATCGTGAAGCAGGCGCAGCTTCCGATTTCTCTGATGCCGGAAGGACTGCTGGCAGCACTGGGAGACGAGAATGTGAAGAATCTGATCGCCTATCTGATGTCGAACGGGCAGGTGGAAATGCCGAAGTAAGCCATGGCGCCGGGGTCTCCCGACCCCGTCTTGAAGGCTGGGAGTCAGATAGCAACTCGCGAAGCAAAATCCACTGTCTGAGTGGCACGGGGTCAGGAGACCCCGGCACCTTGGAGCGGTTGAAGTTCCCATGGCCGCATGACGAAGCGTTTGCGATAGCACCGCTATTCGTCATTCTGCATTGATTCGTTTCGCCCGGCTCTGCATTCGTCTTTCGATCACACATCGTCTCGCGATTCCAGAACGAGCTAAAGCTCTGGAGTACTTTCGTCCGTCCCCTTCCCCATGCCTCATCTCTTCGATTGGATCGCCGCCGCACGCCCGAAAACACTGGGAGCGGCCATCGCGCCTGTGGTGGTGGGTTGTGCGCTGGGGGCAAAGATTTCGGGACACTTCGACTGGTGGCTGGCCTTCTGCACGCTGGGAAGCTGCGGGGCGCTGCAGATCGCGACGAACTTTTTCAATGACGCGCTGGATTCGATCAAAGGGGCGGACACGAAGGCACGCATCGGGCCGAGGCGCATCACGGCGAGTGGTGTGGCTTCGCCGGGGGCGGTGAAGATTGCGGCGTGGCTGATGCTGGCGGTGGCGACGCTGCTGGCGGTGCCGTTGTTTGAGGCGCGGGGGCTACCGATTCTGTTCATCGGCATTCCATCGCTGTACTTCTGCTTTGGCTACACGGGCGGGCCGGTGCCGCTGGCGTATCGTGGACTGGGGGAGCTCTTTGTGATTATATTTTTCGGCTTCGTGGCGGTGACGGGCACGGCCTTTGTACAAACCGGGGAGTGGTATGAAGCCGCCATCGTAGCGGGGTTTCAGATCGGCTGCCTGAGCACGGTCTTGATCGCCATCAACAATCTGCGCGATGTCGCGGAAGACGGGCAGACCGGCAAGAAAACGCTGGCGGTGCGCTTCGGCGTGGGCTTTGCGCGGGCGGAGATTGTGCTGCTCATCGTGGCGGCGCATGCGGCGGGGATTTACTGGTTCCAGCAGGGCTGGCCGCGTGCGTTCACGCTGCCGCTGATCACTCTACCCATCGGCTTGTTCGTGGCGTGGCGGGTGATCGCCGAACCACCCAGCCGGGGGCACAATCGCCTGCTGGCAATGAGTGGGGGGCAACTGCTGCTGTTTGCGGCGCTGATGTGCTGGGGGATTGTGAAGAGTGCGGATGTGATGCCCTGAACACGCCGGGTGCGGCGTATATGAAGTATAAGACCTACACCCGAATGACCCACGCCCCCATCTACGTCCATGAGTATCTCCTGCGCAGCGGAGTGGCGCTGAATGCGGTGTCGATGCGGCGGGTGTTTGCGGGTGCGCTGATCTGTGTGGATGGGGGGTACGGCTGCGTGCATCCGTGGCCGGAGTTTGGGGATGCACCGGTGGAGGAGCAACTGCGTTTGCTCAGCGAAGGGGTCACGACCCCGGTGACAGCGATGGCGCTGCGCTGTGCGGAGATCGACGGTGCGGCTCGACGTGCGGGTGTGAGTTTGTTTGAGGGGCTGGAGATCCCGCGCAGCCACTATTCGTGGAGCTTTGCGACGGACACCGAGGCGCAGATGGAGCGCGTGCTGACGGAAGGCTGGCCCGCGATCAAGGCGAAGGGGTTTGCGAATTATGGCGAGACAACGCGCTTTCTGGAAGGCTGTGCGAAGCGGTTTGAAACGCAGGGCGTGCGGTTGCGCGTGGATTTCAATGGTGTGCTGGACCGGCTGACGTTTGGCAAGTTCGTCGAGTTCATGCCGCTGCGCGTGTACCGTGCGCTGGATTTCGTGGAGGACCCCTTCCCTTATGATGCGGCGGCGTGGGAGGCCGTGCGGCAGAAGTGGGGCGTGAAGCTGGCGCTGGACAAAGGATGGAGAGACGGCACGCAGGGCTTTGATGCGGTGGTGGTGAAACCGGCGCGGCGTGACTGGCGGATCGTGGCGGAAGCCCATCCGCAGCATCCGCTGGTGCTGACCTCGGCGATGGATCATGCGCTGGGGCAGATGTTTGCCGCGTATGAAGCGGCGGTGGCGCTGTCCGAGGGGCAGGCGCTGGACTTCTGCGGGCTGTGCACGGAGCATCTGTTTGAGAAGGATGAGTTCTTCGAACGTGTGACATCTCATGGCGGCCATTTGTCAGCGGACCGCAGCGGTGGCGGGCTGGGATTTGGCGAAGTTTTGGAGGCGCTGCCATGGAGACGACTGTGAAAATGGAACCCGGGTTCTGGACGGATGGCAGCGTGTGGGTGGGCCTCTCCGAGCACTCGGTGGAAGGGGCGGGCTTGGCCGAAATGGCGCTGCGCGAGCTGAAGGTGGAGGACTGGTGCTTCTTCCAAACGAGCGGCACGGAGGGCGCGCGCAAATGGGTGGGACTGACGAAGCAGGCGCTGCTGATGTCCGCACGCGCGGTGAATGAGCACTTCGGCATTACGGAGCGGGATCACTGGCTGCTGGCGCTGCCCACGCACCATGTGGGTGGCTTCGGCATCTTGGCGCGCGCGCATCTCAGCGGCAGTGCCGTCACCCGGCTGGAAGGGAAATGGAATGCGGCGGCGTTTGTGCAGATGTGTGAAAATGTGGGAGCAACGCTCGCCTCGCTGGTACCTACGCAGGTCTTTGATCTGGTAGCGGCGCAAATGATGGCACCGGCCTCCATGCGTGCAGTGCTGGTCGGCGGTGGGGCTTTGAATGCAGAGCTGGAGGCTGCGGCGCTGGGCTTGGGCTGGCAGGTGCACCGCACCTATGCGATGACGGAGACAGGCTCCAGTGTGGCGGCGCAGCCGCGCCCCGGCGCGGAGCTGGAAGTGCTGCCGATCTGGCAGGTGAACACGGATGCGGAGGGCGTGCTCACCATTAGCGGTCCCGCGCTGGCGCAGGGCTATGCGATCTGCGAGGAAGGCCACTGGCGCTGGGAGCCGATACCGGCAGAGGGTCTGCGCACGCGCGACCGGGTGGAGATTATCGAAGCGGAGGGAACACGCCGACTGCGCTTTCTCGGACGCGAGGCAGGGACGGTGAAGATCCTCGGCGAGCTCGTGGCTCTAGGCCCCATTCAGGACCGCATCGAGGCACTACGGCTCAAACTTGGCTCAATCTCGGCAGATGCCGCTGTTTGTGATGTCGCAGACGCTCGCAAAGAAAGCCGCTTGGTGCTGGCCGTGAGCGGCATGACTGAGAGCGAAGCCGCGCAGATGCAAAAAGGCCTCAACGAAACGTTGAGGCCTTTTGAGCAAATTCAAGATGTCCGCATGCTGCATGCGATACCGCGCAGCGATCTGGGCAAAGTGCTCCTGGCAGGTCTGCGGGAGCTGCTGTGAAAATCAGTTTTCCTTTGGAGCCGAGCCATCCAGCGGGGTGATGACCGGGCGGTCCTTCATCTCGGGGGAGATGAGGTAGTTTTTCGGATTGGCCGGATCGGTGATGAAGGAGATGAGGAAGAGCTCCTCAATCTTGTCGGTCAGCGTTTCCTGAGAAGTGCGGACGGTGGCATGGACGTAGCCCTTGTCTTTTTCCTGGACGAGACCGAGCACGATGACTTTCAGAGTCTCCTGCTTCCGCTTTGTGGCTTCCGGGGTGAGCTTGAGCTTTTTGTGCCAGGCTTCGCGATCCACCTGATAAAACTCCTGAGGGGACATCTTTTCCAGCTCGCTCACGCCCTTCACATTGTAACCGGCGAGCATGTTCTCCTCGTCGGACATGGTAGGGGCGGATTTGATGATGTTGACCGTTTCACGCTGGCGGCGCTCAAGAGAGGAGGGAACCAGCATTGCCGATGCAGTTTTCCAGTCCTGCTGCACAACGGCGGTGAGGTATTTTTTCACCAGGGCGGCGCAGGGGTGATCCAGCGGCAGAGGCTCGGCCTGAACCGGCAAAGCGGTGAGGCTGAGGAGTGAAACGGCTAACAGGCTACGAAGAAAGAAACGCACGTGCATAGAAAAGTTGGAGGGGGCGGAAGGGTTTGTAACCGCTGGCAGAATGCGCGTCAAATAAAGAAAGCCAGAGGAGGCCGGAGTTATCGCGGGCTGCGTATTATAGGTGTCAACTTGTCACGCCTTTAGGATTTCGCTTTTCTTTATGAACAATTAGAGCCTATTTACCGACAAAGCAGTCTGCTTGATCACAACAATCACACTATTATGAAACACCTCGTTCTCTCATTAATCACTGCTGCCACATTCTCATCTTGCGCCACCGGCCCGGGTGCCCAACAGGGCGCTGTTATTGGCGGCCTCGGCGGGGCTGCTGTCGGCGGCATCATCGGATCTCAAAGTGGCCGTGGCCTTGAAGGCGCCCTCATCGGTGGTGGCCTCGGAGCTCTGGGTGGCAACGCCATTGGCAATGCCCGTGACCGTCGTCGCGGTTACTACTATTAATCAATCCCCTGCAAATACATTCAATCCATTGATCAAAATATGAAAAAAACACTCCTCACAGCTCTCACCGCCCTCTCGCTGGTTTCCTGCGCTTCCGGCCCTAATGCTCAAACTGGCTCTGTCATTGGCGCGCTCGGCGGCGCTGCCGTCGGCGGCATCATCGGCAATCAGAGTGGCCGTGGCCTGGAAGGTGCCGCTATTGGTGCCGGCCTCGGTGCCCTAGGTGGCAACGCCATTGGCAACTCCCGCGACCAGCGCAACCAGCAGCAATACTACCAAGGCCAGCAGGGCTACCGTGGACGCCAGCAGCAACAGGGTTACTACGACCGCAACGGCAACTACCACTACTACTAAACGCATCGCATCTTTGCTTGCAGAGCAACGATCCCCGGAGAGCCTCACCTGATGATGTCAAAAATCGGTGAGGCTTTTCTATTTTTTCGCGACAACGACTGGCGTGCGATTGTGGTGCGTCTGAACACGCGCGATACGCATCCGCTGATCCAGTTCATCAAGTATGGCATCTGCGGAGTAGGCTCGCTGACCCTCACGACGGCGATCTTTTATGCCCTGTCCAGATGGGGCATGTATCCAGCCTTGGTCAGCAGTGGTGTGACCGATGACGTGCGTGCGCTGCACAGCATCTACAACAACATCATCGCCTTTTTCTTTGGCAACATCTTTGCCTACGTGACCAATTCCCTGTGGGTGTTCACCCCGGGACGGCATCACCGGGTGCTGGAGTTTGTTTATTTTTCGGTGGTCAGTTCGACGGGGTTTGCCATCGGCCTGCTTTCCGGGCCGTATCTCATCAAGTGGTATGGCATCAGCACATTGACCGCGCAGTTGCTGCTGATCATTTCTTCCACCTTGGTGAATTTCATCTGCCGGAAGCTTTTGGTCTTCAAAGGTTAAGTCTGCATGCTGAACGTCGTCCTGTTTCAGCCGGAGATTCCGCACAACACGGGTGCCATCGGACGACTGTGCCTGGCTACGAATGCGCGGCTGCATCTGGTGAAGCCGCTCGGCTTCAGCCTGGAGGACAAGCAGCTCAAGCGCGCCGGACTGGACTACTGGGCGGAGGTGGATGTGCGCGTCTGGGACAGCTGGGAGGCACTGGCGGCGGAGATTCCTGCCGGGGCTGCGTGCTGGTTCATCGAATGCCAGGGCGAACATACCTACTGGGAGGCCGACCTTACAGCAGATGAGATTTTCCTCGTTTTTGGCCCAGAAACACGCGGCATCCCAGCCTCGGTGATCCAGCCGGAGCGCTGCCTGCGCATCCCGATGCAGGGCACGCGGAGTCTGAATCTGGCCACGGCAGCGGGCATCGTGATGTATGAGACGCTCAGACAACGCACGCTGGCGGGCATCATGTCTTGACGACGCGTGGCATCTGCGGAGCGTACACCCTAATTATACATGAGCCAGGAAGCAGCCCCACTCGCCGCACACGATGTGCATCGTACCTACCATCTTGCGGGGCATGATCTGCCTGTACTGCGGGGCGTGAACCTCCAGGTGCAGGCGGGAGAAAAGGTGTTTCTGTGCGGCCAGTCCGGCGCGGGCAAGACGACGCTGCTGTATGTTCTCGGCGGGCTGGAGCGTCCGGATGCTGGCAAGATCACCGTCAACGGCAAGGATTTATACCTTCCTGAGCCCAAACGCGGGTGGATGCAAAATTTTTGGGTTCACTGCGGCGTGGCCGTTGGTGCCTTGGGCGTGCTGCCAAACCGCATCGCTGCAATGTCCGGCGGAGATGGCATGCCAGCCCAGGGGCATCTCGCTCAAGCGCTGCCTGCTATTGGTGTGCCCCTCGGCCTCGCCGGCGTGGGAGCCTACCACATCGGGCGCGGCATGTTTAACAAGGTGGCTCTTCAGCGCGCCTCCATCCGCAACAATCAGATGGGCTTCGTCTTCCAGCATTACTTCCTGCTGCCGGAGCTCACGGCATTGGAAAATGTGATGCTGCCGGCCATGATCGGCGGCAAAAAAGGCGAGACACGTGCCCGTGAATTGCTGGACAAGGTGGGCCTCACGGCACGCCTCCAACACCTGCCCACCGAGCTTTCCGGCGGCGAGCAGCAGCGCGTGGCCATCGCCCGCGCGCTCATCAACAACCCCGGCATCATCTACGCTGATGAGCCCACCGGCAACCTCGATGCCAGCACCGGCAGCGGCGTCATCGACATGCTGATGCAAGTGGTCGATGAGGCCAAAAAAACACTCATTGTCGTCACCCATGATCAAACCCTGGCCAAGCGCGGTGACCGCCGCCTGCTTCTCAAAGAAGGCCGTCTCGAAGAAGGATGATGCACTCGCCTTGGTGCTGAAAAGAGATTAAACTTCTGCACGCGTATGTCTTCGGAATCTCCCATGCCCGCCACGGACTCCCCTCCCCCGTATCCACCACAGCGCCGAAAGCGCGGATGCTTCGGCTCGTTTATCCGCCTGCTGTTTCTCGCCACCCTGGTTATTGGGCTCACCCTGCCGTTCACTCCCTTTGCCGGGAAGATAACAAAAAGCATCCAGGACATCGTCGCCTCCGCACGGAGCACAAAGGAGCGCATCGTCACGCGAGACGTGATGCGGGATGTGATCAAAGAAGTTCCCGTCGTCAAAGAAGTGACCAAGGAAGTCATCCGCGAAGTCCAGCCACCGCTGCCTGAGAAATACATCCCGCGCAAGGACATCGACGTAGCGACGCTTTTCAACGGCCTCACGGTCAAAACGAATCTGGTCACTGAAGAGGGTGGCTTTGCCAGTCTGGAGCGGCTGGATCCCGAATCCTACAAGGCGGAATTCCAACTCAGCATCCGTGTGCCGAAGGCGAACCAGACTCTGGACGAACTATCCCGCATCAACAAAAACCTGCCCGCCATCCTGCCCGGACTCGGCACCATGCTACCAGCGGCGAAGGTCAGCGGCTTCTACCACAAGCTCTACGAGAACAAAACCAACCGCGTGCAGAACGACCTCACGCGCCTGAACAAAATCCTCGACCGTCACAACTTCTACGACACCGAAACCATCCTCGAACTGACCCACCCGACCACGCAGCGCCGAGCCCTGCTCGTGCAGTCGGAGATGGATGTCGTCGCCGACGGCTCGGATGGCGACCGCATGCCGACGCTGGACGAGTACATCTACCTCTCCGACTATTACCAGCCCTTTACGAGCTATGCATGGGCGAAGACCACAAAGACGCCGAACCCGCTCCTCGCCAAATGGGAGGACCGCCTGCAAAAAGCGCAGGATGAATTCTCGAAGAAGGGACTGAGTTCAGCGCGCAACCGGGAGCTCAAGGTGATGATCGACCAGCTCAAACTTGAGGTCTCCGACTTCAAGGTGCGCAGCAGTCTCATCGCGGACAAAGACCCCTTCATCGTCATCTCGCTGCTGTTCCGTGGCTACGCGGATCAGAACAAGTTTACGCCGCAGATCGGCGACTACGCAGCCGTCATTCACGAAGGAAAAATCTACCCTGCGATCTGCGGCGACTACGGCCCCAGTTTCAAGATGGGCGAAGCTTCGCTGCTCATGGCCAAAACCATCAACCCCAAGGCCACGCCGTATATCCGGCCCGAAAGCGATCTCAAGGTGACCTATCTCATCTTTCCTGGCACGGCGGAGAAGGAGCGCAGTGCGCCGGATCTCGCGAAATGGCGGGAGAAATGCCTGGCTCTGCTGGGAGAAATGGGCGGCGTGGGCGCTGGTTTTGAGCTGCACACCTGGGAAGACCCGTTCAAGAAACCGGAGCCGCCACCCGTCACGCCGCCACCGACCGATGGCACGGTCACCCCCGGCACACCAGGAACGATGACAACTCCTCCGGCATTACCATCTGCCACGACGCCTCCCCTGCCCGGCCCCGCCACGGGCCCGATCATTCTCACACCCATCGAACCAGCGCCGGCAGCGACGAAGTCAGGTGAAGTTAAAGCTGCACCTGCCAAATCGAGTGGAACAAAAGCGAAGAAAAAGTAGGCTTATCGCAGCCCGCTTTTAATCAAACACCACCGTCTTGTTTTTGACGACCAGCACTCGGTCACGCGAGTGCCACCAGAGGGCTTTGGCCAGGACGGTTTTTTCCAGGTCGCGACCGAGGCGCACGAGGTCTTGAACGCTGTCTTCGTGACTGACGCGCATGACGTCCTGATGGATGATCGGGCCTTCGTCGAGGTCTGCGGTGACGTAATGGCTGGTGGCGCCGATGATCTTCACGCCGCGCTGGAAGGCCTGATGGTAGGGCTTCGCACCGACGAAAGCAGGCAGGAAGCTGTGATGAATGTTCAGGATACGGTGAGGAAACTCCGCGATCATCGCCGGACTGATGATCTGCATGTAGCGGGCCAGCACGACGGTGTCGATGCGGTTCTGGCGCAGCAGTTCGATCTGGGCCGCCTCCTGCGCGAGCTTGTTGTCCTTCGTGATCGGAAAGTGATGAAACGGAATGCCGAAGCGCTCCGCCGCCGGCCGGAGGGTCTCGTGATTGGCAACGATGAGCGGGATGTCCACGGGCAGATCGCCGGATTCATGACGGGCGAGGAGATCGTAGAGGCAGTGGTTCTCCTTGGTGACAAAGAGGGCGATGCGCTTGCGCTGGCTGGCAAAGCTCAGGCGCATCTGCATTTCATGCCGACGTGCCATGGGCTGCAGGCGCGACTCGATCTCTTCATTGTCGAGCGTGAATTTCTCCAGGCTCCACTCCAGGCGCATGAAAAAGGCGTTCTGCTCCGGGTCGATGTGCTGCTGCAGATCGATGATGTTCCCCTGATGGGAGAAAATGAACCCGGTCACATCATGCACGAGTCCGGGACGGTCCGGGCAATGGATGAGGAGTGTTGCGATGTCAGCAGAAGCCATGGTGAATCAGGATTACGAACGTGAGGCGGGGAAACGCGTACAAATGCCGTGGCCTTCGATCAGCCCCGGAATCTGCTCGGCATGACGGCCAGAGGCGATGATGCACTCCACACCACCGTGCACCGCGTCCTGCACGGCGCGCAGCTTGGAAATCATGCCGCCGGTGCCGAGGGTGGATTTTTCCTCTTCGGCGTGGTGGATCACGTCATCGACGTTATCGACGACAGGGATCGGGCCCTCTTCGGGTTTCTTGGTGTCGCGCAGAAGTCCGGGAGCGCTGGTGAGGAGGATGAGGACGTCTGCACCCCAGAAGCGGGCGACGCGGGAGGAGAGCTTGTCGTTATCGCCGTAGCGAAGTTCTTCGATGGCGACAGAGTCGTTTTCGTTGATGACGGGAACCACCTGAGAGAACTCCATCAGGCGGTCGAGCACGGCTTTGACGCGTGGCGCGCGATCCGCGTTTTCGAAATCCTCATGCGTGACGAGCAGCTGCGCGACGTGCAGGCCGTGATCCCGCAGGAGCGATTCGTAGGCATGCATGAGGTGCGTCTGCCCCACGGCGGCGAGCGCCTGCAGGGTGGTCACATCTGTAGGACGTTGCTTGAAATCAAGCGGCTTCAGGCCGGAGGCCACGGCACCGCTGCTAACGACGACGACCGAATGCCCGGCACGCTTGAGCAGTGCAACGGCCTCGACGAGTTTGCGCAACTGCACGGGATCGGGTTCAGGCGCGTCTTTACGCGTGAGAATGCCGGAGCCGAATTTGAGAACGATGCGCTTGGAGGCCATGAGTCAGGGGGAAACGAGGGGCGGCGAATATGGCGGGGTGTGCTGCGATGCAAAGGGCAAAGGCGGAGAGATGGCCGCAAAAAGACGCAAAGAGGTTCAATACCGGAGGTGCGAGCATGGCTTCGCCTGGGCACACGAATATGAATCGTGTTTCAGAGACGCGATCAAAAGGATCAGGTCAGATCCAATTTTTGCGCTTTTCCGCGTCTCTTTGCGGCCAATCAACAGCTTACCACCGCACCACGGAACTGGCCCAGGTGAAGCCGCCGCCGAAGGCGACGAGAAGGACGACATCGCCCTTTTTGAGGCGGCCGGCCTTGTTGGCTTCGTCGAGGGCGACGGGGATGGTGGCGGCGCTGGTGTTGCCGTATTTGTCCAGATTCATGAACACACGGTCCAAGGGCAGGTTCAGGCGTTCAGCGATGGCGCTGATGATGCGCGCATTGGCCTGATGAGGAATGACGAGGGAGACATCCGCTGCGGTCAGGCCGGCAATTTCCAGCGCCTGCTGTGATGCCTCCAGCATGCGGGTGACGGCATGCTTGAAGGTTTCGCGCCCTTCCATGTGGATGGTGTTTGGATGCGACTCGACGTTTTCGGGGGTGATTGGGCAGGCGGAGCCGCCGCCAGGAACCTTGAGGACGTCAGCAAGAGTGCCGTCCGTGCCCATGACCGTGGACAGAACACGCCCGGGGGCGTCGGTTTCCGATTCATCGGCACGGCGAATGACCACGGCGCCGGCGCCATCGCCAAAGAGCACGCAGGTGTTGCGGTCTTTCCAGTTGATGAGGCTGCTGAGTTTTTCAGCGCCAATGACGAGGGCGGTGGTGCGGTTGCCGGTATTGATGAAATGACGTGCGACCTGCAAGGCGTACAAGAATCCGGAGCAGGCGGCCGAGATGTCAAAACAGACGGCATTCACGGCTCCGATCTTCTTCTGCACAAAGCAGGCGGTGGAAGGGAAGAACATGTCCGCCGTGACGGTGGCGACGATGATGAGCTGGATTTCTTCCGGGGCCACTCCTGCGCTGGCCATGGCACGGCGTGCGGCTTCGGAAGCGAGGTCGCTGGTGGCCTGCTCGGGTGCGGCGACCCGGCGCTCTTTGATGCCGGTACGGGAGGTGATCCACTCGTCTGAGGTATCGACGATTTTGGACAGATCTTCGTTGGTCAGCACTTTTTCAGGCATGTAACTGCCTGTGCCAATGATGCTGGAGGCGCAAAAGGGCTGGGAACTAGGAGCGGGCATGGAGGGAAATGGAATGGGCGGTGGCGGCGGCTTCGATGTGAGGCCCCACCTGATGTTGGATGGATTCGCAAGCCTGACGGATGGCGTTCTTCATGGCAAGCGGAGATGCACTGCCGTGGGAGATGATGGTGATGCCCCGCAGGCCCAGCAGCGGCATGCCGCCGACCTCGTCGGGATTGGTGCGGTAGTGGACGCGCTTGAAGGCGGGCTTGGCCAGCAGGCCGCCGATCTTGGTCCAAAAGCCGCTCTTAATTTCGCTCTTCACCATGCTGAAGATGGTGTGGGCCAGCGCTTCGGCGTTTTTCAAAATGACATTGCCGGTGAAGCCGTCGCACACGACGACATCCGGCGGCGTTTCCCAAACATCATGACCTTCGACGTTGCCGATGAAGTTCAGGCCCGCAGTCTGGCGCAGCAGCTTGCCGGTTTCTTTGCACAGCGCATTGCCCTTTTCAGCCTCGGTGCCGTTGGACATGAGTCCTACTCTTGGGTTTTCACGGCCCAGCACATGGCGGGCAAAGACGCTGCCCATGATGGCATTCTGCACCAGATGGGAGGGTTCGCTGTCCGGATTGGCCCCGGCATCGATCAGCACCCAGTGCTTGGTCAAGGACGGCATGATCGAGGCGATGGCAGGCCGCTCGATGTGCGTGAGTGTGCGCAGTTTGATCAGAGAGGCGGTCACGGCGGCACCGGTGTGCCCGGCGCTGACCACGGCATCTGCCTTGCCATCTTTGACCAAATCAACCGCGACGCTGATGGAGCTGTCCTTCTTTTTGCGCACGGCGTCGATGCCGCTGTCCGACATTTCAACGATCTGGCTGGCGGGGACAATCTCCAGTTTTGGGCTGGAGATTCCCTGCTTCTGCAGTTCCTGCTCAATGGCAGCCGGAACACCCACCAAAAACAATTTGGTGATGGCTGGCAGCGACTCGAGGGCGAGTTTGACGCCGCCGATGGGGTTTTGCGGGGCGAAATCGCCCCCCATGACATCCAGTGCGATCTTCATTCCTGCGGTTGCGTGAGAGTCTTCAAAAGTATCGGGAAACGAGTCTTAAAGCGTGCGGAGGCGGGAATGCAAATGAGAGTTTTTGGCCATCTCGGACAAAAACAAACCGGGAGTGCAGTGGCTGCACTCCCGGCTGAAAAAACGCAGGCTTGAAAGAGGCGTTTAGTAAACGCCTTCCACGATGGTCTTCTCCATCGCGCCGAAGGGGCGGACGTCGGCCACGCCGTCCCAGGCATAGGGGGCGCGGGGCTTGCGGCGCATGGCCTCGTCACGCTCCAGGAAGCGGGGCATGAAGAATTCCTTGGTGAGGGTGGTGAGCTCCACGCGGCCCCAAGCGTCGTATTCGACGGTCTGGTCGGTGTTCTTGGGATCGACCACACGCAGCACAGCGCGGGGCTGAGGGGCGTAGTAGGAGATGGAGAAGTTGTCTTCCGGGGTCAGCGGCACGCTGGCGGCAAGGCCCATGAGGGTGTTGCCGTAGGTGGGGTAGAAGCCGATGCGGTTTTCCAGCACTTCTTCAACGATGAAGCGCACGTACTGAGGCGTCATGGTGGTGCCACCGACGAAGCAGCCGCGGATGCCGACGGAATAGAGATCCACCTTTTCGGCCAAGGCTTCGAGGAGCTTCGGCGTGGTGAAGATGGCGGAGATCTTGCGATTCTTCAGGATGAGGACGGCCTGATCGATCACGTGGTCCATGTACTGGCGGGCCACGTCGAACTGCTTGTTGGAGATGGCCTTCTTCACGAAGCGGGGGTCAAGGTCAACAAAGTAGCAGGAGCTGCCGCGATAGTTGGCCAGATGCTCCACGGCGAGGCGGAGGCGGCGGGGGCCGGTGGGGCCAACCATGATCCATGATTCACCCGGCGGGAAGTGCTTGTCGTCGAGCTTGTGGCTGAACTCTTCGTAATCGACGCGGAAGTCATTCCAGCCGATGCGCTGCTTGGGCATGCCGGTGGTGCCGCCGGTTTCGAAAATGTTGAAGGGCTTGCCTTTGAAGGCGGCGGGGACCCAGACTTCCGGCTGCTGATCGCGGAGCCATTCGTCCTGGAAATGTGGGAAGTTTGCCAAGATGTCCTCGTAGCTGTTCACCTTGCCACGGGGGTCAAAATTGTTTTTGGCCCAGTCGAGCCAGAAGGGGCAGCCGGTTTCTGGCGAGAAATGCCAGTTGATGATTTCGCGGACTTGGGTGTCGAGTTGGGTTTTGGCTTCGGCTGGAGTCATGGACGGGACGGGGGGATGGGAGCAGGGAATGTGAAACGGGAGGCAGTAAACGAAAGCGGAAATCACAGCCTTTCGATCAAGAAGCGTGAAATAAATTTCAGCAAGTTCGTCAAACAGGGGTCAGTTTAACGACGCAACCCAATCCACACTATGAAACTCAAGCATCTGCTCTGCTCCGCCCTTGTTCTGTTCTCGCTGGTCTCGTGCGTTGTCGGCCCCGGCTATGGTCGGCCGATCGTCAGACCTGTGGGCCGGCCTGTCGTCAGGCCCGTTGGCCGCCCCGTCGTGCTGCCCTACGGCGCACGTCCCTACCATCACGGTGGTGTGAACTATTACAATCATCGCGGCGTTTGGTACCGCCCACATGGCGGCGGGCACATCATCGTTCCGCGCCCTTATTAAAGACTCGCTGCCATGCCGGTGGTGCCGCAGTTGAAAACCAGTATCGACGTGAGAAAGGTGCACAACGGCATCGCCGCTGTGATCGCTCTCGATTACAGCGGTCCCCTTTCCCGCAAAACATGAGCCTTTCCCTCACTCAAGACGACAACACCGCCCTTTTTCGCAAAGCCTGGACGCTCTACGACGCGATCTCTGAGAAGAACTACATGTTCCATCGTGAGATCTACGACCACGTCTCCGGGGTGCTGCAGGAGCGCCACGCACAGGGGCCTTATCACCTCCTCGATCTTGGCTGTGGCAACGCGCGCTACCTGGCGCCCTGCCTGAAAACGGCACCGCCGGCCAGCTACGACGGTGTGGATTTATCCGCGTCCGCTCTGGATGAAGCGCGCACGTATTTGAAGGGCATCGCCAACACGGGTCTGCACCACAAGGACATGCTGAAGGTGGTGGAGGACACGGATTCGGCCTTTGACATCATCTTCACCGGCTTTGCTGTGCATCATCTGGAAGCCGCCGACAAGCAGCGACTCTTCAGCGCCTGCGCCGAGCGCCTCGCCCCGGGCGGTCAGTTCATCCTGGTCGATGTCGTGCGCGAGGACGGCCAGACACGTGAGCAGTACCTCGACGGCTACTTGAACTTCATGCGCACGCAATGGACTGAGGTGCTGCCGGAGCATCTTGACGAAGCCTGCGCCCACGTCTCCGCCTACGACTTTCCTGAGACGCTGGCCGATCTGACGCAGATGGCGAAGCAGGCGGCGCTGTCAGAGCCGCAGATCATCGGCCGGTATCAGCAGCATTACATCTTGCGGTTCACGGCCTGAAAGACGCTCCTGACGGGTCTCGTTTGCCTTCGCACCTCTGATGATCCGACGCGCCCTCGTTCTCGCTTCTCTTTCCGCCGCCGCCAGTGCTGCGGACATGACGCATTTTGAGCAGCGCATCCGCCCGCTGCTCATCGCGAACTGCATCGACTGCCACGGCCCCGACAAGCAGAAGGGTGGCCTGCGGCTCGACTCGCGTGCCGGATGGCAGACCGGGGGCGATTCGGGGCCTGCACTGGTGCCGGGCAAGCTCGCCGAGAGCAAGCTCTGGCAGGCGGTGAGCTATGCGGACCGAGATTTACGAATGCCTCCCAAGCGCAAGCTCAAGGACAGCGAACTCGCCGACCTCAAGCTCTGGATCGAATCCGGCGCACCTGATCCGCGCGATGACGTGGCCAGCACCGGCGGCAAATCGAAATCCGCCCGTGCCGATGCCAGTTTCTGGTCCTTTCAGCCGCCCAAGGCTGCGCCGGTGCCAGTGGTCAAAAACACCGCATGGCCTGCGAATGACATCGACCGCTTTATCCTTGCCAAACTGGAGGCCAACCAGCTCGCTCCAGCGCCAGATGCCAGCACTTCCATTTTGCAGCGCAGGCTGGCCTTTGACCTCACGGGACTGCCGCCGGACCTGTCTCAGCCAGCGCCGCTGACGCCTCAGGCGTATGAAAAGCGCGTGGACGAACTGCTTGCCTCCAGTGCTTTTGCGGAGCGATTTGCCTCGCACTGGCTGGACATCACCCGCTTTGCGGAGTCCTCCGGTGGCGGCCGTTCCCTGCCCTTCAAAGATGCGTGGCGTTTCCGTGATTACGTCATCGAAGCCATCCGCGACAACGTGCCGGTGGACCGCATGATCACCGAGCATCTGGCGGGTGATCTCTTGCCAGCCACAGACTCCGCCGCCCGCCGCAGGCAGGTCACGGCCACGGGATTTCTCGCGCTCGGTCCCACGAACTACGAGGAGCAGGACAAAGGCATGCTGCGCATGGACATCGTGGATGAACAGCTCGACACGATGGGCCGCGCCTTCCTTGGCCTCACGATTGGCTGCGCACGCTGCCATGATCACAAGTTTGATCCCATCTCTGCGCGGGACTACTACGCACTCGCGGGCATCCTGCGCAGCACGAAGACGCTCAGAAACTACACCGACAACGTCGCGCATTGGATCGACACCCCGCTGCCGCTGGATGGTGAAGCGGAAACCACCTTGCAAAAACACGAGCTGCAGGTCAATGCGCTGAAGGATCAAATCGCCGCGCTTAAAGACGACCTGCGGGATGCTGGCAGCGCCGATCTGCGAGCGCGCAAGACCATCGCCTTGAGCGATCTTCCTGGCATCGTCGTTGATGACAGCGCTGCGCAGAAAGTCGGCTTTTGGAAGCATTCCACCAGCTATGCGCCCTACATCGGCAAAGGCTATCTCAGTGACAACAACGAAGGCAAAGGCGAGAAGACTGTCACCTTCACACCGAAGATTCCAAAGACCGGACGCTACGAGGTGCGCGTGGCATTCAATGCCGGGCCCAACCGCGCCGAGAGCGCCACCGCCACCATTTTGCATGCTGACGGCGAAGAATTGAAGGCCATCAAGATGACCACGGACTCTCTCAAGGGGCTGCAGTTTGCCTCGCTTGGGACCTATCGCTTTGAGGCCAATGGCCAGGGATTCGTTCTGATCTCCAATGCTGGTTCGCAGGGCTACGTGACCATTGATGCCGTGCAGTTTGTGCCTGCGGATGAAACCCTCGCTGAACCGGCGGTCAAAAAGGAGTCCCCCACGGCGAACAAGCTCAAGCAGCGCCTCGCCGAACTTGAGAAAGAACTCAAGGCTCTTCAAAAGGACATTCCTGACCGCCCCGAGGCGATGTCCGTGGCGGAAGACAGCGCGCCCGAAGATGCCAAGATCCACATTCGCGGCAGCGTTCGCAATCTGGGTGCCAGCGTGCCGCGTGGTTTCATTCAGGCGGCGCTCCATGGCAATGCCCCAGGCATTCCAGTCGAAGCCAGCGGCCGCCTGCAACTGGCGCAATGGATCACCTCGCGTGAGAATCCACTGACGGCGCGAATCATGGTCAATCGCGTCTGGCACTGGCTTTTTGGCGCGGGCATCGTCCGCACCACTGACAACTTCGGCTCCACCGGCGAACCGCCGAGCCATCCTGAGCTGCTCGATCATCTGGCCCTCAAGTTCATCGAAGACGGGTGGAGCTTGAAGCATCTCGTGAAGCAGATGGTGATGAGCCGCACCTACCGCATGGCTTCCACGAGCGCGGCCTCCGCTGCTCAGCATGCAATGGATCCGGACAACCGTCTGCTCAGCCACATGAACCGCAAACGCCTCGATGCCGAGTGCCTGCGTGATGCCATGCTGACCGCCGCAGGGACTATGGATCGCGCCTTCGGCGGCCCGGGTGTCAGCGAGGTCAAAGCGGTCGATGCCAACGATCAGAAGATTCAGAACATCGAATACGGCTATCAGTTCCTCGACACGCGCCGCAGCCTGTACACCGCTGCTTTCCGCAATGTACGCCATCCGCTGTTTGAAGTCTTCGACTTCGCTGACATCAACCAGCCCATCGCCCAGCGCACCACCAGCACCGTCGCCACGCAGGCGCTCTTTCTGATGAACTCCCCCAAGGTCATCGAGCAGGCACGCCATGCGGCAGAGGTGGTGCTCAAGTCATCGACTGAGACTGACAAACGAATCGAGACCGCGTTCCAGAACTCCTTGCAGCGCTCCCCCACGGAGAAGGAGCAGACTCAGGTCCGCGAATTCCTCGAATCCAGCCAGTCTGGCAACGCCAGCGCGGATGATGTGCGTGACCTTTGGGCGCGCTTCATCCAGACGCTGTGGTCCACGCCGGAGTTTCGGTTCTTGGATTAGCCGATTGGACGCTCAGATCCTCAGCGCCACGAGGCAGTCCACTGCTTGGCGAAGTAGGTCAGAATCATGTCCGCGCCGGCACGGCGGATGCCGATGAGGGATTCATTGACGATCTTGGTTTCGTCGATCCATCCACCTGCGGCACCGGCTTTGATCATCAAATACTCGCCACTGACTTGGTACGCAGCGATGGGCAGCGTGGTGGCGGCGCGAAGCTTGGCGATGATGTCGAGATAGGGGCCTGCGGGCTTGACCATGAGGATGTCGGCACCTTCGGATTCATCGAGCGCGGCTTCGCGCAGGGCTTCGCGAGCATTGGCGGGGTCCATCTGGTAGGTCTTCTTGTCTCCGGCCTTCGGCGCGGAGTCCAGCGCGCCGCGGAAGGGACCGTAGTAGGCGCTGGCATACTTGGCGGTGTAGCTCATGATGGACACGGCCTGAAATCCTGCGCCATCCAACGCAGCGCGCAGCGCAGCCACGCGTCCGTCCATCATATCGCTCGGTGAAACGATGTCCGCACCGGCACGCGCATGGCAGAGGGCCTGCTGGCAAAGAACGGCAACGGTTTCATCGTTCAAAATGCGGCCGTCATCGGTCACGAGGCCGTCGTGGCCGTCGCTGTTGTAGGGATCGAGGGCGACATCGGTGATCACCGTCAGCGTGGGGTGCGCGCTTTTCAGAGCACGGATCGCACGCGGCACGAGGCCGTCATCCGCATGGCAGGCTTCGGCGCCTCGGGTTTTGAGTTCATCAGGGATACGCGGGAACAGAACGACGGCAGGAACGCCGAGTGCGTGTGCTTCTCCGGCTTCTTTGACCAGACCATCGAGGCTCCAACGCGTGCAGCCCGGCATCGAGGCGATGGGAGTGTTGGCATCCCCTTCCTGCAAGAAGAGCGGGTAGATCAAATGGCCCGGTGTCAGTTCCGTCTCGCGTACGAGATCGCGGATGGCGGGAGACTGGCGGTTGCGTCGTGGACGGATCGGAAGGTTCATCTGCCATGAATATACGTGAGGAGGCAAGCCAAGGGCAAACGCCGAATTTATCGGCTTATGATGATGCCTACCACGTGTGGGGGTTATCGTGGTGGCAGAGGGGAGATTTGAACTCCCGACCAAAGGCTTATGAGTCCTCTGCTCTACCCCTGAGCTACTCTGCCATTGCGATGGCTCCTGAGGTAGGGTTCGAACCTACGACCTAGTGGTTAACAGCCACCCGCTCTACCGCTGAGCTACTCAGGAATCACTTTTTCCCGCTCCCGAAGAAGGGGGCGAGATGGATAAACGTTCTCATCCATCACGCAAGTTTTTTTGGCACTGATTTTGAATAGTTTTTAACTCACGGCATTCGCCGCGAGCAAATCACCCAGCAATCCGCGCTGGCGATAGAACTCGACTTCAGCCACGCCGGCTGCCTCCAAATCAGCGCGAATCTCTGCGGCATCGCGTTCTGAGGCGACGTGCTGACGGATGAGTGCGGTCTTGAGGGCCTGCAAATCGAGGAATTCGATGTCCACCACCGGGGTTTGCGGCCATTTGCCGTCGGCCTGTCCGGCTTTGAGCACCTGCTTGAAGGGCTTCCCGACCTTCTGCGCCTGCGTCTTGGCTTCATTGATGCCGGCATACCAGTCGGGATGCACGAGGCGGTAGTAGTCGCGCATGGCCTGCTTGTTGTAATGAATGACCAGCTTGCGGCCTTCCACATCGAGGAAGGTGGTGCCACGGAAGGAGTCGGCGTCGATGGTATCGACAAAGAGCAGTTCCTCGCGATCCACGGCGAACTCCCATTTCAGATCCCACAGCAGCAGGCCGGCGCTTTCCAGCAGCTCGCGCACGGCCCAGCCGCCGAGGATGGCCAGCTTCACGGTGTGAAGGAAGTCATCGCTGCTGAGGCCGGACATCATCAGCGCCTCCTGCTTGCTCGCGGCGCGGTCCTCGGGCTCGTATTTGCTGGTGAGGTCATAAATGGGGCGCTCCAGCATCTCCCACACGCCCATGGGCTTGGAGATGCCGAGTTCCTGCTCGTAGCTGCGCTTGGCCGCTTCGCTGAGCCCCTGGTATTTTTTCAGGATCGAAGAGCCGCTGGTCACACCAAAGCGCACAATGTACTCCAGAGGCACCACGTACGTGGCGCTCTGGTGAAACTGAGCGTAGTCAAACACGTGGGTGCCCAGCAGATTGCGCTGGGGTGGGTGCATCACCGGGAAGCGGCGCACGACATTGTAGCAGCTCGGATTGGCGGGGAGGCCAGAGCGGACGATCTCACCTGTCACGGCATCCACCATGCCGATGTGGTGCGTCGCGGCACCGCGCTCCAGCATGGTTTCCAGGGGGCCGGTGAGCAGTTCTTTGCGCCAGGCAGCGTCCATCGGCGTGTTTTCGATGGCGATTTTCACGCGCTGCCAGGTTTCCGGCTGGGCGAGGCGGGAGTACATGGCGTGGCGGAAGATGGCGCGGTTCAGGTCGTTGCCTTCGATGTTGAAGATCGATCCGACGTCAAAGACGGAGCCTGCTGGTGTGGTCTCGCACACTACGTAGCCCGGATGATCTGGCACGGCGTAGAGATTTTGCACGGAGCCGCGATAGACGGGCTCGCCGAGTTTCGAGAGATCGAGATGCGTGGGCGCTGGGGCGGGATGGGACATGGTTCCGGGGAAAAACAACGGATTCCGTGCCTGTGCAACTGCGAACAGAGTTCAGGTTGAGGTGAACTTTGTTCTTTGAACTTTAAACTTTCGGCCCAAACTCCGCCCCTCCATGTCCGAAGCCGCCGCCACACCTCCCGCCTCCCTCGATTTCATCCGTGAAATGATCGCTGCCGATCTCGCCGCAGGTCGCAACGGCGGTCAGGTCGTCACCCGTTTCCCGCCAGAGCCAAACGGCTACCTGCACATCGGCCACGCGAAGAGCATCTGCCTGAACTTCGGCCTCGCCCAGGAGCACGCGCCAAACTCCCGCTGCCACCTGCGCTTTGACGACACGAATCCCACCAAGGAGGAAGTGGAGTATGTGGACAGCATCATGGCGGATGTGAAATGGCTGGGCTTTGACTGGGGCGAGCACCTCTTTTACGCCAGCGACTACTTTGAAAAACTCTATGGCTTTGCCGAGCAGCTGATCACCAAGGGACTCGCCTATGTGGATGACCAGACGCATGAGGAGATGCGCGCGAATCGTGGCACCCTCACCTCCCCCGGCACTCGCAGCGCGGGTGCAGAACGCAGCGTGGAGGAAAACCTCGATCTCTTCCGCCGCATGCGGAAGGGCGAATTCAAAGAAGGCGAAAAAGTGCTGCGTGCGCGGATCGACATGGCATCGCCGAACATGAACCTGCGTGATCCGGCCCTCTACCGCATCCTGCATGCACACCATCACCGCACTGGCGATGCCTGGTGCATCTACCCGATGTATGACTACGCGCACCCGCTGAGCGATGCGCTGGAAAGCATCACCCACAGCCTGTGCACGCTGGAGTTTGAGCACCACCGCCCGCTGTATGAGTGGCTCATCAGCAACGTCGATGGCCTGCCCGGCGCGCCGTATCAGCGTGAGTTTGCGCGTCTGAACCTCACCTACACGGTGATGAGCAAGCGCAAGCTGCTGCGTCTGGTGAAGGACGATCTCGTGAATGGCTGGGATGATCCACGCATGCCCACCATCAGCGGCATGCGCCGCCGTGGCATCACTGCGGCTGCGATTCGCAGCTTCTGCAAAACGATCGGCCTGACGAAATTCAACTCGCTCACCGAGATCGCGCTGCTTGAGCACTCCATCCGCGAAGACCTCAACAAGATTTCCCACCGTGCCTACGGCGTGCTGCGCCCGATCAAGGTGGTGATCACGAACTACCCCGAGGATCAGGTCGAGCACTTCGAAGCGCCGAACCACCCTGAAGATCCCGCCGCAGGAACGCGCCAGGTGCCGCTCTGCCGTGAGCTTTACATCGAGTCCGACGACTTCATGGAGTTCCCTTCCGACGGTTTCCACCGCCTCAAGCCCGGCGGCGAAGTGCGCCTGAAGTTTGCCTTCTGCATCATCTGCCAGGAGATCATCAAAGACGCCGCCGGCAACATCATCGAACTCCGCTGCACCTACGACGACGCCACCCGCCACGGCAAAAAGCCCGAAGGCCGCACCAAGCCGAAAGGCATCATTCACTGGGTGAGCGCCCGCCATGCCGTTGATGCTGCTGTCCGTCTTTACGACCGGCTTTTCACGGTGGAGACGCCGGATGCTGATGCCGGTGAGGACGGCGATTTTGCGAAGTTCCTGAATCCCGCGTCGTGTGAAACGATCGCCAACGCAAAGCTGGAGCCCTCACTGAAGGATGCGGCCCCCGGCACGCACTGGCAGTTTGAGCGAGTCGCTTATTTCTATGCTGATCCGATCGATTCGAAACCCGGCGCGCCGGTGTTTAATCGCACGGTGACGCTGAAGGATGGGTGGGTGAAGAAGTAGGGGCCATTCCAATTTTCGCCCAAGGATGTTTTAGCGTGGGGGTGCAAGTGCTGTCACATTGCGACTGCATTCGTCATCCCCTCTCCTTATGAAACTGATCCGTGATATTTTGGTGCTCGCCTCGGGCATTGTGTCGGCTCTTTACCTGCTGAACGTTGGCTTTGGCGTGGCGGAGTTTATTCCGGACAACATCCCCATCTTTGGCAATCTAGATGAAGCGGCGGCGACGGCGCTGCTGATCAACTGCCTGGCGTACTTCGGCGTGGACATTGGGCATTTTTTGCGGCGCAAGGGTACGGAGGAGAAACCGGGGCCGAAGACGCATGACATTGATGTGGAGACGAAGTAGGCCGAACTTCCGAGTTCGGTTGGGATGAGAACGAACATCCATGGTGACTATTCAGGAGCCCTCTAAAGTCAGCAAGATGAAGGGGGCTGATTCGCCAGAGGGGAGGCCGATGTGCGCTCCCGACGTTTGCATCTGCCCCCTCACCCAGCCTCTCCCCGAAGAAGACATGCGCCAAGCCATACCCTCGACGGGGAGAGGGGGACGCATTGCGGCTCCGATGAAGTTTCCATGTGATCCAGCGCGAATCCCCTCTCCCCGCCCAAGGCTCCGTTGCTCCATATCTCTTTCGGGGAGAGGCTGGGTGAGGGGCGAGATTTCGGGAGCGCACATTGCGCCTCCGCAGAACCTGAATAGTCGCCTTGGAAGTTCCTCTACACCACCACATCTGCCGCAGGCGCCTGCGTCTTCATCTCCGCATGTGAGCCGTGGATGAGGGTCCATTTCAGGCCGGGGCAGTAGCGGGATTCCCAGACATCGCGGCGGATGAGGGTGTCGGCGGCGCCGTGGCGGAGGTAGGGGAAGTGGCGCTTGTGATGGAGCGCGAGGCGCAGCGGGGCGAGGTCTTCGCTGAAGCTGATGAGATGCAGCGGTCGGAGGGGACCTTTGGCGGCTTCGGCTTCGTAGAGGAGGACGACGGCGAGCCCGGTGGCGGCGGTGGCAAGCTGCGTGTCCCAGACGATGAGCGGCGGGGACTCGGCAGGCAGGCGCAGTTGCTGGATGAGCTGGGACTCGATGGCGGGATCGAGCTGCGGCGCGGAGGGCAGAGTGCGGCCGCTGGGTATGTGCCGGATGGCGGGTGGCTCGCCGTGGAGCTCGTAGTCGCCTTCGTGCTGCGGTTTGGTGGAGGTGCGCTTCGGATGCGTGACGGGATGGTCCACATCTTCGATGGGCAGGATCTCGCGGCGCTCGCGGTAGAGCGGCATGAAGCGGTCTTCCAGAATGCTCTGGCGGATCTCGCGCATGAGCTGGTGGTAGAAGTGGATGTTGTGCTGGCCCACGAGTGTCCAGCCGAGCTGCTCCTGCGTCTTGGTAAGGTGGTGCAGATAAGCGCGGCTGTGCGTGGCGCAAACCGGGCAGGTGCAGGTGGGGTCGAGCCTGTCCTCGCTGAATTTGTACACGGAGCGGCGCAGTTCCACGATGCCGCGTGAAGTGAAAGCGGTGCCGCGCTTCGCCACCTGCGTGGGGATGATGCAGTCAAACATGTCCACGCCGCGATGCACGGCCTCCAGCACATCCACCGGAGTACCGACGCCCATGAGGTAACGGGGACGGTCTGTGGGAAGGAGCGCGGCGGTGAGCTCGCAGACGTCCTCGCGTTCGTTCTTTTCCTCCCCCACGGCGAGGCCGCCGATGGCGAAGCCGTCGAAGTCGAGCTGCATGAGGCCGGCGGCGCTTTCGCGGCGTAGCTGCGGATACAGCGCGCCTTGGACGATGCCAAACATGGACTGCGGTGAGTCCTCACGCGCGGCGAGGCTGCGCAGAGCCCAGCGCTGCGTCACCTGCAGCGCGGCGCGCGCGGTTTTTTCATCGGCCGTGGAGGGGATGCACTGGTCCAGCACCATCATGATGTCGCTGCCGATGGCGCGCTGCGTTTGAATGCTGAGCTCTGGGCTGAGCATGATGCGCTGGCCATCGACGTAGCTTTGAAACACCGCCCCCTTCTCCGTCATGGAGCGTGAGTGGGGCAGCGAGAAGATCTGATAACCGCCGGAGTCGGTGAGCACGGAGCCGGGCCAGTTCATGAAACGGTGGATGCCGCCGAGCTTGGTGAAGACATCGGGACCAGGACGCAGCAGCAGATGGTAGGTGTTGGCCAGCAGGATCTGCGAGCCGGAGGCATGCAGGGACTCCTGCGTCTGCGCCTTCACCGTGGCCTGCGTGCCCACAGGCATGAACAGCGGCGACTGAATGGTGCCATGCAGCGTGTGAAACGTGGTGGCACGCGCGTGGGAATCGCTGGCCTTGGCATCGAGCTGGAACTGGAGACGGGAGGGCGACACGCGATTACTTCTCCGCCATCATGGCACGCAGACCGGAGAAGAAGTTGGTGTTTTCCTCCTGCGTCACGGTTTCGTTCATGTGCTTGGTGTAGTCGAGTTCTTCCACGTACTTGCGGTCGAGCTCCTTGAGGAAGGTGCTGGGCATGTTGCTCTGCTTCTTGCCCCATTTCATGCGCGTGCGCGTGTGGCTCAGCGTTAGCTTCTGCTTCGCACGGGTGATGCCCACATAGAACAGGCGGCGCTCTTCATCCACGCGGCCTTCGTCAAAGCTGCGTTTGTGCGGCAGGATCCCCTGCTCCATGCCCGGCAGAAACACGACCGGAAATTCGAGTCCCTTGGAGGCGTGCATGGTGATCAAGCACACGCCCTTTTTCTTTTCGATGTCGTCCTTTTCTTCGCGCTCATCATTGAGGCTGACTTCATCCAGGAAACCCGCGAGGCCGCTGGCGCGATCACGCTCGGCATGAGCCGTCATGCTTTTGAACAGTTCATTGATGCCGTTCTCCCAGCCCGCGAAATCTTCCGGCTCCTTGGCGGCTTTTTTGAGATGCTCCATGTAGCCGGTCTCTAGAATCAGGGCCTGTGTCATGTCCACCAGATTGGTTCCGGGGGTGCTGGCCGGGCCTGAGTATTTGACGATGAGAGCCGTGAAAAGGCGGATGGCATTGCGCCCTTTTTCGGGGATCTGGCGCAGGAATTCCTCATCGCACAGCGCCACCCAGATGCTGTGGTGCTTCTCCATGCTGCGCTCACGCGCGAGCTCGGCGGTGGCGCTGCCGATGCCACGCGTGGGCGTGTTTAAAATGCGCAGCAGCGCCATGTCATCGTGCGGATTGTGCAGCACTGAGAGATAGCTCACAATGTCCTTCACCTCACGCCGGTCAAAGAAGCTGCGCGCACCCACCACACGGTAGGCGATCTTGCGCTGGCGGAAGGCCTGCTCCAGCACGCGCGACTGATCATTGGTGCGGAAGAGCACGGCAAAATCTTCCAGCGGCTGCTTGTTCGCGAAGTGGGCGGTCTCCACCTCCTTCGCAATCATGTCCGCCTCCTCCTTGTCATCCTCATTGGCAATGAGGCGGACGAGATCGCTGCCATGATTGCGGCTCCACAGGGACTTCGGCCGCCGGCCCACGTTGTTTTTGATGAGGCTGTTTGCCGTGTGCAGGATGGGCGTGGTGCTGCGGTAGTTTTCCTCCAGCTTCACCACATGCGGGTTGGGGAAGAAGTTTTCGAACTCGGTGATGTTGGTGATTTCCGCACCGCGCCAGCCGTAGATGGACTGGTCGTCATCTCCCACCACGCAGACATTGTACGGCGCGGGCACCAGGGCACGCAGCAGGCGCATCTGGAGGGAGTTGGTGTCCTGGAATTCATCCACCATCACGTAATGATGGCGGCTCTGCACCGTGGCACGCACATCGGCATGCTCTTCGAGCAGACGCACGCCGAGGATGATGAGGTCATCGAAGTCCATGACGTTCAGCCCGCGCATCTCGTCCATGTACTTTTCCATCACTGCGGCATCGAGGCTTTCCTTGGGATCTCCCAGGCCCTCACCTGCATTCTTGGCCTTGCTGATGCGTGAGAGCGCCATGCTGGGGTCCAGCGTCTCGTCCTTCACCAGCAGGGTCTGCAGCACCCGCTTGATCAGCGTCTCCTGCTCGCCCTGGCTGTAGATGGCGAAGTTGTTCTTGTAGCCCACGTGCTCGGCAAACTCGCGCAGCAGGCGGACGCAAAAAGCGTGGAAGGTGCCGACCACGACCTTCTTGCCGAGGCCGTCGCGCACCATGCCTTTGACACGTTCGCGCATTTCGTTGGCGGCTTTGTTGGTGAAGGTGACCGAAAGAATGTTCTTCGGGTTGATGCCCTCATTCACCATGAAGCTGATGCGTGCGGTGAGCACGCGCGTCTTGCCGGTGCCTGCACCTGCGAGAATGAGCAGCGGCCCGTTGATGGTCGTGGCGGCCTCGCGCTGCTGCGCATTGAGAGTTCCAGTGAAGCTGCTCATGGTGCCCCCGCACCTCGCACGGGCAGACCACGTTCACGCCATTCATTCAGCACCTCGGGCAGAAGCTTGTGTTCCTCCACCTTGATGCGCACATGCAATTTCTCAGCGGTGTCGCAGATCTTGATCGGCACTTTCGCCTGCGCCAGAATGCGACCGCCATCGATCTCAGCAGTCACAAGATGCACGGTGCAGCCGGTTTCCAGCTCGCCTTCATCAATGGCAAGCTGCGGAGCATTGGCCCCTTTGAACTTCGGCAGCAGCGATGGATGCACGTTCACAATGCGACCGGCATAAGCGCTGATCACCGGCTCTTTGAGAATGCGCATGAATCCGACGAGCACGACGACGTCGATGCGTGCGCGCTCCAGATGCTCAAAGATTTCTTTCTGCGCTGCGTCACTGAGGCGGCGCGGATTGTCACCGCCATCGACAAACAGCGCGGGCAGCCCGGCGGCGCGGGCGATCTCACGGAAACCGGATTCCGCTTGATCGGTGATGGTGATGGCGATCTCTGCACGCAGATTGTTGGACTGGATGGCGGCGATGATCGCGCGGAGATTGGACCCTGCGCCGGAGCCCAGCACGGCGAGACGCAGCAAGCCGCTGTTAGTCGCGCTGTTATCACCTGCCTGCATTTTGTTAATCGTACGCGTGGTGGAGCGCCCGGGCACGAGGGGCAGGATGGAAATCTGCGTGCCTGCGGCTTCGAGTGCGTTGCGTTCTTCACGATTGAGCGACTCCACGGTGTAGTCACCGCCTTTGGCATACACATGCGGTTTGATGGCTTCGATGAGCGAGGTGGCGCGCTCATCATCAAACACGACGACGGCATCCACGGCACGGAGCGCGGACATCACTTCCGCACGATCATGCTCGGGATTGAGCGGACGATCCGGGCCTTTGAGCTGGCGCACGGATTGATCTGAATTCAAAGCGACCACCATGGCATCTCCGAGCGCACGGGCCTGCTCAAGGTAGCGCACATGGCCTGCGTGCAGGAGATCGAAGCAGCCATTGGTGAACACCAGTTTTTTCCCCTGCTGATCCAGGGTGTCACGCAGTCGCCGGACATCGGCGATGGTGGCGGGATTGTAGTCATCGGGCATGCTTTGCTATTGGCGCGAAGCGTGGCGGATGCAAGGTGGGAGCGTTTGGAAATTTAAAGGATGGGGAAGCCGGGGCGGAGTGGCGGTGGGGCAGTCAAATTTTCATTCCTTGTTCTGTGCTTTTTTCTTCCTTGATCCCAGGGCGGAGTTTCGTGTTCAAGCACAGCCGCGCCCAAAGCGAATTTGGAGTGCGGCTGCACAACCCTGAAAGGGTGGAGCTGCCGCTTTCGAACGTCTCGTGGTGGGCGTGGGGTGACGGGCTGGCGGAAGTTCACCGGCTGCCGCTTTCGAACAACCCGTGGTATGCGTGAGCCGGTCAGCACGTCGAAAGCGGCAGCTGCGTTCGTGCCTCACTGCGCAACCGCACTCCATATCAGAACTGAGATCGCACCCAGCATACCAGATTCTACCTTCACCTACCCCGATGTATCCTCCAATGTGATTAAAAGGCATTCTTTCTTACTGAACACAAAAAAAAGCGGAAGGCGATGCCCTCCGCTTTTTTGAAATCTCAGAGATAAGACTCAGCCCTGCTTGGACACGACCTTGTCGGTGGTGCTTTCAAGAACGGCGGCGCCGGGATCACGGGTGAGGGGCCAGTAGGCGTCCATGTTGAGCTTGACGGGCGGGGTCATCTTGAACTGCGCACCAGCCTTGGTTGCGAAACCCTGATAGGCGAGAGGCATGAGCGTGATGCAGACGCGCTCCTGATCAAACTTCTGCACGTGCAGCGCGGCGGCGAAGGTGCTCTTCTGATCGAGAACCAGGGAGTCGCCCACCTGATACGGGTCAGCTTTGTCCTTGTTGCCCGGAAGCACGATTTCGATGTCCACGTCCTCGATGTCTGCGGAACGTGCACGCACCACCCAGCCTTCGGTGATGACATCGCTCGCGGTGAGCGGGCGGGCATTGATCACCTGAAAGGTGCCCTTCACATAGAGGGGCTGCTCCTGCTTGTAGTTGCGAATGTAGGAACGCTTGAGGAGATCATTCTTCACGGCAAGCTGCTCGCCATTGAAGGCATAGAACTCGGCCAGCACATCACGCGCAGGAAGAAACTTGCCCTGCGGCACGGTGTAGTTGGTGAACTTGCGCAGCGGATCGAGTTTGTCGAAGCGGGCAAGCACCCGGTAATTGAATGGTTTTTCAGGGTGGGCGAAGACCATGATGCTGAAGAACCAGCAAAAGGTGGCGAAGCCCATCAGCAAAGTGATGAGAATGGTCCACCAAAAAATGCCGCCGGAGTCTTTCTTCTTGGAAAAGCTACCACCGCCGTAAGAACGGTACTCATTGCCGTCGCTCAAAAATCGGATTTGCATGACAGATTTGCGAAAATTTTAGTATTTATAGATCAGGAATGTTCAAATTCTACAATATCGACGGAATTTGAAAAGGAAATTTTGTGAATAAGTTGGCAACAAGATTGCTTCAATAATGGCCAAGGGAATCAATAAATCTGAGGCTTAGATTCAGGTAGTCTGGGGTTCAAAGGAGGTGCCGCAGCCGCAACTGCGGGCAGCATTGGGATTGGAGAGCTTGAACCCGGCATCCGCCAGGGAGTCGACGTAATCGATCTGGCAGCCGCGCAGGTAGCCGAGGCTCTCGTGATCGATAATGATCGAGACACCGTCCTGCGACTGCACTTCGTCGTCGGTTTTGGCCTGATCCAGGCCCATGACGTACTGCATGCCAGCACAGCCGCCCTTCTCCACACGCAGGCGCAGCCCGGTGCCCGCTTCAGCGTTCTTTTCCGCGATGAGGGATTTGAGATGTTCGATGGCGCTGGAGGTGAGGGAAATCATGGGTGAGCAGGCATTGGCGGGCGTGTGTCTGATGGCCGAGAAGCACGGAGATTGCAAATCCCCATCTGGCATCCAAGATAACATTTCTGGGTTGTGGTACAGGCTACGCGCCCCACCCCGCACTTTATCGAAATACATGGCAAAAATACGCATTCTTCCAGACGCACTCGCCAGCCAGGTGGCGGCAGGGGAAGTCGTGGAGCGGCCGGCCGCTTTGGTGCGCGAACTGGTAGAGAACAGCCTGGACGCCGGAGCCACTCACATTGAGGTGCATGCCCAGCGCGGCGGCATCGCGATGATTCGCATTGTCGATGATGGAAGCGGGATGGACAGGGAGGACGCCATGCTGTGTCTGGAGCGCCATGCCACCAGCAAGATACGGACCAAGGAGGACCTCGGCGCGATCCACACCTTTGGATTTCGTGGCGAGGCGCTGCCCAGCATCGCCAGCGTGTCGCGCTTCCGGCTTGCCACCCGTGAGAAATCGGCGCTGGTGGGTACGGAAATTGAAGTGAATGGCGGCAAGCTGGTGGCAGTGCGCGACCACGGCGGCGCTCCCGGCACGGTGATCGAGGCGCGCTCGTTGTTTTTCAATGTGCCTGCCCGCCGCAAATTCCTGCGCACGGAGAACACGGAATTTGCCCACGTGGAGCAGCAGCTGCGGCTGCATGCCATCGCCAATCCGCAGACGGCCTTCACCCTGACTCATAATGGAGAACTCGTGCTGCACCTGCCAGCCACGCGCGACATGCTGGAACGCATTCGCGGCCTGGTGGGTGATGAGCTGGCCTCCCGGCTGCTGAAAGTGGAGGAAACCACCGTGCAAGGCGTGACCGTTTCCGGCTACATCGGCGGGCCTGGCATGAGCCGCTCCAACCGCCAGATGCAGACCACGTACCTGAACGGTCGCCCGATCGAAAGCGCCAGCATTTCCTACGGCCTGCGCGAAGGCTACCACACCGCGCTGATGAAGGGGCAGTATCCGGTCACCTTCCTGTTCATCCAGATGGACCCGCATGCGTTTGATGTGAACGTGCATCCGGCCAAAAAAGAGGTGCGCTTTCATGATGGCCACAGCGTGCGGGATGCCATCTCCCGCTGCGTGAGCCACACGCTGGAGAACGCCGCCAAGCTGCCAACCGGCCACGCCCCTGCCCGCGCCGTGCCAGCCGCTCCTGCGGCAGCGCGAGTGCCGCTTGTGCCTGAGAGCCGACAGGAGCAGTTTGCCATGCCTGTAGCGGCTTCGTCAGCACCGCTGCGCAACATCGCGCCAGCACCATCATCCACCCCGCAGCCGCAGCCAGCCGTCTCTCATCGCGTAGCAGACGTGCTGGAGAGAATCGCCGCCGGACGCAGCGCTCCCGCCATTGAGCCTCAGGCCCCGGAAACAGCGGCACACCAGGAAGCGCAGGAAGAGGAAGAACCCCAAGCCCCGGCCAAAGCCGAGCCCGCTGAGCCACCGGAGTACCGCATCATCGGCGTGCTGCAGAAGCTGTATGTGCTCATGGAAGGCAAGGAAGGGCTGGTGATGATGGATCAGCATGCCGCGCATGAGCGGGTGAACTTCGAAAAATTCCGCCGCGCCATCGAGTCCGGCGGCGTGCCGTGCCAGCGCCTGCTGCTGCCCGTCACGCTGCAAACCACGCCCAGAGATGCCGATTTGCTGCGGCAGAATCTGCCCTCGCTCAACCGTCTGGGCATCGAGATCGAGCCCTTCGGTCCGAACATTTTCAAGGTGGAAACCCTGCCCTCGTTTTTGAAGACCGATGATCCCGCCGCATGGCTGGATCAGGTGATCGAAGAGCTCAGCAGCCTGAGCACGAAATCCTCCAGCCTGCGCCTGAGCGAAGACGCCATCGCCACCATCGCCTGCCGTGCCTCGGTGAAGAGCAACGACGTGCTCTCCATCCCCGAGATGCAGGCGCTGCTCAAAGACCTCTTCGCCTGCGAGATGCCCTACTGCTGCCCCCATGGCCGGCCCACCCTGGTGCAGATTTCCACCAGCGAGCTGGAGCGGAAGTTTGGGCGGAGAGCGCCGGGGTAGGCTCTCGATTCTCTTTTCTACTTCTCAGGCTTACGGCGCCCCATGCAAGCCCATCAGCTTTGCCAGTGTCCGTTGCCTTCCATCGAAGCTCAAAAACACATCAGCTCTCAGCACAAGCGCTGCAGCGACGTGGGTGATGTCATAAGCACGGGAACCTGTGGTGAGAGTATGCGCAGTGCTGATCCGCCGACATGCCTCCCAATGCAGGTCCGAGGCCAGAGGGACGCTGATGAGGATGCCTTGTACCAGATCACTTTCGATCTCAGACAAGGCCTGCGCCAGCTCTGCCGCCGTGATGCGTCCGCGAAAGCAGGCGAGTCGCAGGGCATTCTCTGTCTCAAATCGCAGCGCTCCGGTTAACAAGACCGGCTCAGCATTGGCTGCCATCCAAGCGCGTGCGGCCGGGGTGTTTACATCCACGCCATAGAGCGACACAAGAAAGCTGGCATCCGCCGTGACGGTCATGATTCGCCACGGTTTTCGTTCACGATGTCGCTCAAATCACGATCTGGCACCGCGTTCAGTGGCGCAAACCGGCGCGCAAACAACTCGCTTCGGCTGCTGGCTGCAGGGGAAGGCGTGGGCATCACCGGGGCTTCATCGCCCAAGGCCAGAGCCAGACCATCGCGCAGCAGTCGCTCAAGCCGGGAGGCTTTGGGCGGGTCCAGACGTTGCAGCGCGAGATCAATTTCCAAGGCCAGTGAACTCATGCCCCGAGTATCCCTGTCCGCACTTCGGTTGTCAATTCCGTGGTCAACTTTCAAGGACAAGCACGAAAACGGCAATTTTGGCCATCGTGCCCCGAGGCAGCACTCCCCACCATGGAGGATGGGCGTCTCGCCTTTGAGCCGAAGGCTGGAAGTCCCGGGCCTTTGTCAGGCCGGAGGCCTGACCTCCAGGGGACGAAGAACGCAAATCTTGTGATAAGTCCGCCACCTGCCTGCGTTAAAGGGCCGATCCCCATCCCCTGCCCTGTCCATGAATCCTTTCCGCAACGACCTCAGCCGCCGCACGTTTGTCTCCGGTGCCGCCAAAACCTTTCTTGGCGTCAGCACGGCAGCCCACTTCGGCTCCCGCATTCTGGCAGCCCCCGGGCAGGGAGCTTCGCCGCTGAAGCAGGCGGCCACGGCGCGGAATGTGATCTATCTGTATATGAATGGCGGCATGAGCCATTTGGACACCTTTGACCCGAAGCCGGAGAAGCCGGACGTCATGGGCCTGACCAAGGTCATCAACACCAACGTCGATGGTATCCGCGTGGCGGGAAACATCCCGCTGATCGCCCGGCAGATGGACAAGCTGGCCGTGGTGCGCAGCATGATGACGACACAGGGCGCGCATGAGCAGGGCAACTACTACCAGCACACCAGCTACACGCAGCGCAGCAGCATCCGCCATCCGTCCATGGGCGCGTGGCTGCAGAAGTTTCAGGATCGTGGCAATCCCACCCTGCCGGGCAGCGTCATGATCGGCAACGACAGCCGCCATCCCGGTGCCGGATTCTTTGAGAGCCGCTTCGCCCCGCTGATGATCAACGACCCCGAAAGCGGCATCAACAACGTGAAGACCAATCAGTGGTTCACCGAAGAGCGCTTCAACAGCCGCCTCAGCGTCGCCAAGCAGCTCGACCGCCAGTTTGCCGAGACCTACAACGTCAAAAACGTGCGCGCCTACGCCGACATGTACGACGACGCCCTGAAGATGATGAAGAGCGAGGAACTCGCCGCCTTTGACCTCAGCGCGGAGCCCGACGCCCTGCGCAACAAATACGGCACCGACCGCTTCGGCCAGGGCTGCCTGCTCGCCCGCCGCTTGGTGGAACATGGGGTGCGCTTTGTCGAAGTCTCCTTCGGCAGCTGGGACACCCACAATGCCAACTTCACCCGCGTCCCTGAACTGTGCGATGAACTGGACTCCGCGCTCAGCACCCTGCTGCAGGATTTGGAATCCCACGGCCTGCTACAAGATACCATGGTGGTGCTGGCCACCGAATTCGGCCGCACCCCCGAGATCAATGCGAACGATGGGCGCGACCACCACGCGCGCGGCTTCACCTGCCTCATGGCAGGCGGCGGCATTCGCGGCGGCCAGGTCTACGGTGCCACGGATGACTCCGGATTGGAAGCCACCGTCAATCCGGTGACGATCCCCGATTTCAACGCCACCATCGCCTACGGCCTCGGCATTCCGCTGGATCAGGTGCTTTACAGCCCCAGCAAGCGCCCCTTTACCGTCGCAGACAAGGGCAAGCCGATCACGCAGCTCTTCGGCTGACAATGACAAGGAGTGGGACTTGCCAAGTCCCGTCTGAAGAGGCACCGCAGGTGATCAAGGAGCAGGACTTGCCAAGTCCGTCTGGGAAAGGACACCGGCGGTGAGTATCAAACCCCATCGGAGAGGTAGGGTTTGGTGCCAAGGTGCCAATACCTATATATAGGTATTGGCACCTTGGCACCAAACCCGCGAAGGGCCATGAGGGCCAAATGGCACCAGTTTGGCCCTCATGGCCCTGGCCCCAGAACATCAACAACGGAGATAACTTCCCGTGGCCACCTGCTTGATCAACCCGATGCCCTGCCATTGTTTGATGCGCCGTTTGGCACTCCTTTCCGCCAAATGCGCTCGCGTCATGATCCGCTCCTTCAGATCCGTGTATGAAATCTCCCCCAAGTGCCCGGCGAAGACGGCCTGGCACTCCAGCCCTTCCGTCTGCCGCGCGGCCTCGGCTTTGCTCTCCTTCGTCTCCGCCTCCACGGTGACGTGCATGCCTTCGGGCGCGGACCACTCAAAGCGCAGGCCGTTTTCACGCGGGATGCAGGCGTGGCGGCAGCGCTCGGAGAAGACGAGCGGGACGCCCCGGGTATCCTTGGCGATGCGCAGATTGCTCTCCGCCTTGCGCTCGAGCTGGCTGCCGAGGTGGCCGCGTGTCTTGCCGGTTTCAAAGCCGGAGGGGTTCTCATGCAGCACGACGATGATGGGGCAGGCGTAAGTGATCGCCAGCTGCGCGAGGTGCTCCACCAAGGCGAAGGCTTCGATGTCGTCATTGGGGCTTTTGCACAGGTCGGCCACGCCATCAATGAAGACGCTGTGGATGCCGCCGCATTCCTCATGGGCGCGCTGCATTTCGGCAGCCAGGTAGGCGCGGCGTTTCTCGGTGGAAACATCCGCCAGGGAGTAGCCGCGAAAGTGATCCGGCATGCTGCTGGCGTGGGCCCGCAAGGCCGCGCGGTTGACGAGGCTCCACGCATCATAAGGCGACTGCTCGGTGTCAAACAGCACCACGGCGCGGCCAGCAGGCGCTGCGGCGGTGAAGCCCAGCAGATCGCACTCCGGCTTCCAGTCGGGGAGGTCGTCGTCCGCGTCCGCCGGGGCCGGCACGGTCACGGTGCTGGCGATCATCGCGCCCACGATGGCGCTTTTGCCGCCTTTGGCCTGGGCGGAGATCACCGTGAGATTTCCCGGAGTGCAGATCTGCTGCGAGAGCAGGGTGAAGACCGGGACGGGCTGCGGCGGCGGACTGGCGAGGCGGATGCGGCGTGCATCCAGCTCCGTGAAATCCACCGCGCTCCCCGTGGCGGCGGGGCCGGTGATCGTGATGGCTATCTCCCCGCCGCCTGCTCCTGTGCCAGGCGGAGAGGTGCTCAAGGTGCTGGTATTATCCACCACAGTGTAGTTCGCCGGATCGCTGACGAGGTCGGCCAGGGCCTGCGCCCCGAAGGCATTGTGGTAGCTGCGCAGGTCTTTCATGGTTGGGAGAGGGTGAAGAGTTGCAGCGCGGCGGCGCTGTCTGCGGGCGTGATTTTTTCCATACCAGCATCTACCATGGCGAGGAAATCGGACCCGCCTGCGGTGATGATGTCATGCCGCGCCCAGGACAGCCAGGAGACCGTGCGCGCCTGCGTTTCCAGGCCGTCTGAGGCCCCGCAACGCGCCCCGCGGGTCACGACAGCGGAGGCCAGCAGCGGCACGTCCTGCATGGGTTTCTGACGCCCTACGGGCGTGGAAAAAGAGGCCTGCGAATTCATCCCGGCGCAGGCCGGAAAGCGGGCGATGAATCTGGAGCCGCACGGGCGGACCTTCTCCAAACGAGCAAGATTGTGTTTCATGGGCGTGCTTGGGTGGGGTTGCGCCCCGTGAAGGGAGACGCGGGCTGCGTCTCCTTCACGGGAAGCGCATTGAGGGTTCAGCGTGTGACGGCGGCGCGCTCGTACTGCGCCAGCGCGGCCCTGACCTTTTGGAGATCAAAGCGGCAGACACGCCCGATCTTCACCATGGGGATGATCTTGTCCCGCGCCCAGTTGGCCAGGCAGCGGCGGGAGACATTGAGCCTGAGGCCGAGCTGCTCCGGGGTGATCAGTTCGGCTTCGTCTTGTGGCAGGGCTTCAGTTTGAGTCGTATTCATAGCAGTGTGTAGTATTGAGTGGTATTGTGTGGTTAAATGCTGGCACGAGGATGCGCAGAGACCGCAGGAGTGCGGAGCAGATGCGAATGGGCCAGGCTTCAGGAAACGGCCGGCGGTCCAGGAGTGACCTGGGAGCGCCACAGGGTGGCGGTGCCGGCTTGCAGGTTGCGACGGTCAGAGTTCTTCACTGCCGGCGGCGCTGTCCCCCTCAGGCGAACGCGTTCTTCACGACGAAGCACCCGAGGATGAAACAAGTCTTGGGTCCCGTTTTGAGATGTCAACGACCTTTGGCAAATTTATGCGACATGAGGGGGCTTGAGGGATGTCTGAAGGCCTTGCGTGGGCTTCCAGCGGTGGGTGCGAGTGCCATGCGCGAATTCCTCGTGGACGCTGGAGGGTTGAAAGCTTCTCGCATACCTCCGGCATGCGCCTCTGATCCGGTGACATTTGATCTCGGTGCCCGGTGGTTCTCGCTCGCAAAGCCTCGCTTCACCACCGGCTACCTTCCATGCTTTGCCTTCGGCTGTCTTCGCTTCGCTACGGCTCTCCGGGAGCTCCTGATCGCTGGATTTTCACCCCCTCATTCACATGCGCAGCCCCACCGCCCCCAAACCGGCGACCAAGATGGCCCCTCACCCGCCCGAACTCCCCACCCCTACCCCCGCCATTCTGGCCCGCGTCTTGCTGCATCGTCAAAAACTACCATTTGAGCGCTAGCTTCAGCCGTGTATGAACCCCCTCCCCCGGAGATTTCTCGAAACCTTCTTGAAAAATCCTAATTATTAGCAAAACTTAAATAATCTATCCTCATGGACGAACTCACCATTTCTCGCATCATCGGACGCGAAATCATCGACTCACGCGGCAATCCCACTGTTGAAGTGGATGTTTACATCGAAGGCGGAGCCATGGGCCGTGCGGCAGTCCCCTCCGGAGCCAGCACCGGCGAACACGAAGCGCTCGAACTGCGCGACGGCGACAAGAAGCGCTATTCCGGCAAGGGCGTGCTCAAGGCCGTCGATGCGGTGAACAATGAACTCGCTGACGCCCTCATCGGCGCAGACGCCCTTGACCAGGTCGGCATCGACAACGCCATGCGCGAAGTCGACGGCACCAAGACCAAGGCCAAGTGCGGCGCGAACGCCATCCTCGGCGTCTCCCTCGCCGTGGCCAAGGCTGCTGCCATCACCCTGGGCCAGCCCCTCTACAAGTACATCGGCGGCCCGAACGCCAAGGTGCTCCCTGTGCCGATGATGAACATCATCAACGGCGGCGCGCATTCCGATGCCCCGATCGATTTCCAAGAATTCATGATCATGCCAAAAGGCGCACCGTCTTTCTCCGAAGCGCTGCGTTACGGCTCCGAAGTCTTCCACGCCCTCAAGAAGATCCTGCACGATCTGGGCCTGAGCACCGCCGTCGGTGACGAAGGTGGCTTTGCCCCGACGCTGAAGAGCGCGGACCACGCCCTCGAAGTCATCGCCCAGGCGGTGGACAAGGCCGGCTACAAGCTCGGTGAAGACATCTTCATCGCCCTCGACTGCGCCGCCTCCGAATTCTACGACAAGGCGAAGAACAAGTACGTCTTCAAGAAGTCCGACAAGTCCGAGCGCAGCGCTGCTGAGCTCGTGGCCTACTACGCCGAGCTGAAGAAGAAGTTCCCGATCATCTCCATCGAAGACGGCTGCGCCGAAAACGACTGGGACGGCTGGGGCATCATCACCAAGGAAATGGGCGCCAACACCCAGATCGTGGGCGACGACCTCTTCGTCACCAACGTCGAATTCCTGCAGAAGGGCATCGACCTCGGCGTGGCAAACTCCATCCTCGTGAAGGTGAACCAGATCGGTTCCCTCACCGAGACGCTCGACGCCGTCGATCTCGCCCACCGTCATGGTTACACCGCCGTCATGAGCCATCGCTCCGGTGAAACCGAAGACTACACCATCGCCGACCTCGCCGTCGCCACGAACTGCGGCCAGATCAAGACCGGCTCCATGAGCCGCAGCGATCGTATCGCGAAGTACAACCAGCTTCTGCGCATCGAGCAGGAACTGGGTGAAAACGCCATCTTTGGCGGTCGCATGAAAGTCTAAGATCCTATGAACTACCGAGAAGTGCGCGCATCCGAACCCCAGTCCCGCTGGGAAGGCTGGGTGCGCGCATTCCTCAAGGTGGCCCGTTTCGTTCTGCTGCTGCTCATTGTGCCCGTCGTGTATGTCCTGTGTGACAACCCGATCGACACGCAGAACGCGATGCGCGTGAAGCTGGAAATGCTCAAAGGGCAGCGCGATGTGCTGCAATCCGACCGCGACAAGCTCCTGCGCCGCATGGAGTGGATCAAAAACGACAACGCCTACCTCGAAATGGCCGCCCGTGACCGCCTGCACCTGCAGAAGGAAGGCGAGTTTGTGCTGAGGTTTTAAGAAGAGACTGCTGGCGGGGCACGCCACATTGATGAGGTGCCAAAGGCGATGTGGCCCAGCAGGCCGCATTGATGAACTGCCGATGGCGATGTGGCGCAGCAGGCCCATCAGCCCCAGCGGAACCTTGCCGTTCAGTGATGGCGGAGCCATCCCAGCCTGTAGCGAGGGGTTGAGCGAAGCGACACCCCTCGAAACAACGCGCACATCACCTGCAAATTCACCCGCATCGCGTAGCGATGCCAGCACGAGCGTCACACAGTCGCCAGGCACCTCCCGAGGCGGCGAGTGGTTGAGTCCCGGAGTACCTAGGGCACGATGAAGCGCGTCATGCCAAACACCTACACCAGCCTGCATTACCACATCGTTTTCTCCACGAGGAACCGCGAACCGTGGATCTCCCGCGAATGGCGCCCGCGTTTGTTAGAGTATCTCGGAGGGACCCTCCGTGGGATGGACGCGCATTCACACGAGGTCGGCGGCGTGGCGGACCATGTGCATCTCGTGGTGTCGCTGAAGCCCACGCACATGATCGCGAAGGTGCTTCAGGAACTGAAGAAGGCGTCCTCCGTGTGGGTGCATGAGGAGATGCACGTGCCGGAATTCGCCTGGCAGGACGGCTACGCGGCCTTCACGGTGAGCGCGTCTGTACTGCCTGAGGTGGTGGCATATGTGCGCGGGCAGGAGGAGCACCATCGCACGCGCAGTTTTCGGGAAGAGTTGGAGATCATGCTGCGTAAATCCGGCGTGAGTTTTGAGCCGAAGTATCTGGATTGAAGAAACTGACTCCCAAGAGGAGGCATGATCATAAGGACGCTCGTGCTGGCATCGCTACGCGATGCCGGTTGTTCGAGGGGTGTCGCTTCGCTCAACCCCTCGCTACAGGCTTTGATGGCTCCGCCATCGGCAGGAGGGGGCTTCGTTCAAGCCTCACTGCGCGACCGCAGTCCAGATCGGAGGCGATATCGGCGGCCTGATTCGGAAATCGCAATAAGCGCAGGCACTGGGTATCAGTCTCCAGGCACACGAAAAGCGTCCGCCACAGACCATACCCCGCCGCAAAAACCCATAACAAAAAAGCCAAGCGGAATGAACCACTTGGCTGTTTTTGAAGTTCTAAAAAAGACCGGTATTACTCGGCGTTTTCTTCGACGTAGCGGACGACGTCGCCCACGGACTGAAGCTTCTCAGCCTCTTCGTCAGGGACGTCGATGCCGAATTCTTCCTCGAAGGCCATCACCAGCTCGACGGTGTCGAGTGAGTCGGCACCGAGATCTTCGATGAACTTGGCTTCCTGGGTGACCTGCTCGGGATTCACGCCAAGCTGTTCAACGATGATGTCTCTAACTTTTTCTGTGATGTTCTCTGCCATAGATTGGGGGTGTTGGGATGGGGCGGAGCTTTAGCGGCTGAGTTTACTTTGGCAAGGGGAAAATCCCGCCTTTTTCAAACTCAAACAAGTGCCATTATTTTTCCATCTCTGTGGATGTGGATTCTGAGCCCGCTGTTTCGCTGACTTTTTCGATCAATTCGCCGCTGAAACGGGCCAGCAAACGCTCCAGCACCTTGTCGGCGCCGCCGAATTTCAGATCGTCAAACACCTCCCGTTTTTCTGCGCCGCCCTGCGTGCGATACCACGCATACGCCAACCCTTTGTGCTCCCACTTGCGCTTGTCCACGCGAAAGACATCGGCGTAGCGAATCGGCACGCCTTCGGGAGACACCCAGTGGTCAGCCTCGCCAAGCAGCACCTTGCCGCGATTCCGCAGGATGAGGATGCCTGCGATCAGCGCACCGGCCAGGCAGCCGCAGGCATAATAAAACTGCTCGGCGATCTCACGCTCGCTATAAAGCTTGGGCTCCTCCTCCCAGCCTTTCTTCGCAGCGTAGCTCTTCCAGCGTGGTGAATCCCCGTCCACGCCGGTGGGCATGCCCCTGGCTTTGGCATCCTCCATCCACTGCGCCATTCGCCCTTCTTTCTTGGCGGCTTCAAACGAAGGCAGAAACTCCTTCATGAACTTCTCCTTCTCCTGCGCGATGACCACCTTCGCGGGATAGCCCCACAGACCGTCGTAGAGAAACACGAGACCGAAGATCAGGAACAGCCCGGCCAGCATGCCCATGCGGCGGTAGTACCAGGATGTAACGCGGCAGAGGATGGGCTCCGAGGCCGATGCGGGAGAAATGGGGGCGGTTTCCATGAACGACTGATTCAATCGCAGGCTCGGGGGGAAGCAACACGGGATTTTGTGTGACAAACTACGCGCAGTTTTGCAATGCCCGCGTGATCGCCAAGCGGGCATGGTGTGCGTATCTAATGACAACCCCATTCAAGAACCATGTACATTGATCCCCTCTACCTCCTGCTCTTCCTTGGCACGATGGCGCTGTCCTTCTTCGCTTCATGGCGCGTGAAGAGCGCCTACGCACGCTATTCGCAGGTGCCGGCACGCTCCGGACTCTCCGGTGCGCAGATCGCCCAGCGCATCCTGGACCTCAACGGCATCCGCGATGTGACGATCCACCCCATCAAAGGCCAGCTCAGCGACCATTACGATCCTTCGAACAAGCAGCTGATGCTCAGCGAAGAAAACTACTACGGCACCAACGTGGCCGCACTGGGAGTGGCGGCACATGAGTGCGGCCACGCCATCCAGCACCAGCAGCTCTACGCTCCCCTGCAGTGGCGCATGGCGGCGGTGGGCATCACCACCATCGCCGGGCAGATCATCCCGTTTGTCGGTTTTGGCCTGATCTACTTTGCACCCAAGATCGCCCTGCCGATCCTCGCGCTGTGCTTTGGCGTCGTGATGCTGTTTCAGCTGATCACGCTGCCCGTGGAATTTGACGCCACGGCCCGCGCCAAGCGCGTGCTGGCCAGCACCGGAGCCATCTCTCCCGGCGAGGAAACCGCTGCGATGAGCAAGGTCCTCGATGCCGCCGCGCTGACCTACGTGGCCGCTTTCATCAGCGCCCTGGGCACCTTCCTCTACTACGCCATGATGCTGCTGGGTGGAAACCGCAGGGAATGATTGCGCCTGCACGCTAACAAACCGCTCTCACGCGGCGTATGGCTCCCATGCGCCGCGTTTTATTTGCCCTCGCCCTGCCCTGCCTCGCCTATGCGGAGGATGTTCCACCGATTCGCGGACTGAGCCGCACGAACCTCCTCGAATACCACGCGAAGGACGGCACGACCAAGACAGCCACCAGCGCCGCTGAATGGGCGAGCCGCCGTGCGGAGGCGCTGGCAGGGTTTCAGCAGGTCGCAGGTCCCCTGCCCGGCCCGGAGCTGCGCTGCGCGCTGGAGCCGCAGATCGTGGAGGAAACGGATTGCGGCAGCTATGTGCGCAGGCTCATCACCTACACCTCCCAGCCCGGCGGCAAGGTCACAGCCTATCTGTGCATTCCCAAAACGGCGCTCGCAGGCACGAAAGCCCCGGCGGCGCTCTGCCTGCACCCGACGGAAAACAACATCGGCTTCAAAGTCGTCGTGGGTCTCGGTGGCAAGCCACACCGGCAATACGCGCAGGAACTGGCCGAGCGCGGCTTCGTCACGCTCTCGCCGAGCTATCCGCTGCTGGCCGAATACCAGCCCGATCTCAAAGCGCTGCACATGCCCAGCGGCACCATGAAGGCCATCTGGGACAACCTGCGCGGCCTCGACTACCTGGACTCCCTGCCCTATGTGGATCGCAGCCACGGCTACGCCGCCATCGGTCACTCGCTCGGCGGACACAATGCCATCTTCACCGCCGTCTTTGACGACCGCATCCAGGTCATCGTCTCAAGCTGCGGCTTTGATTCGCTGCTCGATTACAAAGGCGGCGACATCAAAGGCTACGTGCAGGAGCGCTACATGCTGCGCATGGCGGACTACCTCGGCCACCCGCAGGACTGCCCATGGGACCACTACGAGCTCATCGCCTGCCTCGCCCCACGCCATGTGTTTGTGAATGCGCCCCTGCGGGATGCGAACTTCCGCTGGCAGAGCGTGGACCGCATCGCGGCCGCAGCTCTGCCCTTGTTCAAACTTCATCAGGCGGAGTCACACCTGCAAATCGCCCACCCCGACTCCGACCACGATTTCCCCGACGTGGAACGTTTCGCCAGCTACGAGCTGATCAAGCGCGTGCTGCAGCCTGCTCAATGACCTGCACCAGCCTTGGGCACAGCACCGAATGGGAAAACTCTGCCCCGAGAGCCTTGGCAGCGGCACTGACCGGCTGCGTGCCAAGAGACATCGCATCGCGGATCTGCTGCACGATGGCAGGCACATCCCCGTTGCGCGCCACACGCCCGTGCGCCGGCTGGTTGAGCCGCCGCGCCAGATCAGCCCCGTGGCTTTGATCCGGACCGATGAAGAGGAATGGAATGCCGAGTGTGAGGATGTTGTAGATCTTGCAGGGATGCACGATGCCCACAAAAGGATCTCCCATCACCACGAGATGCAGATCCGCCGCTGACAGCGAACCCGACAATTTTTCCATCGGCTGATACGGCAGACAGGTGATGTTTTTGAGGGCCTGAGCTTGGGCAAATGACTGCACCTTTTTGAACTCGCTGCCACCGCCCACAAACAGGAAGCGCAACCGCTCCTGCCCCTGCATCTCCTGCGCCGCCGCCAGCACCGCATCCAGCGGATGACAGGGGCTGTGATTGCCGGAATACATGACGACGAACTTGCCCGTGAGCCCGTGCTCTGCACGAAAGGCATCGCGTGCGGCCACGTCGTACTGGATCGCCTGATCGTGCGACCACGGCGCATCGGTATGGATGACCTCCGCGCTCACTGCTTTGGCCATCAAGCGCTCCGCCATGAAGCGGTCCAACGCGATGATGCGTGAGGCACGCCTGAAGCTCCAGTTTTGGATGAACGTGAGCGTGCGCTCGACAAGGCCCCCGGCCTTCAGCCAGCCTGCAGCCACGGCTTCATCCGGATTCAAATCCATCACCCAGGGCACCACTGCGCCGCCTTTGAGCTTGGCCACAACCGTGCCGAGCGTTGAGATGAGCGGCGGCGAAGTCAGGCAGACCGTGACGTCCTGCCGGGGCATGAACAGCAGGATGCGTGTGGCATTGCCCCAGAAGATGGCGAAATCCACCAGTCGCCGCCACTTGGCCTTCTTGCCGAGGCCAGGCGTCCAGATGCGGTGGATGTCGATGCCGCGCCATGTCTCGCGCACCGGATACCGAAGCTCCGGGTTGTCATACCCACGCGACGAAGCCACCACCGTCACCTGATGGCCGCATTTGACCAGCTCATGCGCCAGATCGGTGAGATGCTGCGCCGTGGCCACGTGATCCGGATGGAAGCACTGGTTGAGCAGGAGGACTTTCATGGTTTAGAAAACGGGCAATCGCGCCTCGGAATGAGGAAACGTCGCGAAGAAACACCCGCCGAAAGCAAGTTCACAGCTGACCAAAGCGGCCCCTTAGCCGCGCAGCCGGTTGGACTGCATCTCCTCCAGGAAAGACGCATAGGTATGCGCCAGCCCGTCTTTGAGCGAGATTTGCGGCTTCCAGCCGAGCTGATTCAAGCGCGTGGTGTCCAGCAGCTTGCGCGGTGTGCCATCAGGCTTGGATTTGTCCCAAACGATCTGCCCCTTGTAACCCACCACTTCGGCCACCATCTCCACCAACTCACGAATCGTCACATCCGTGCCGCAGCCGACATTCACCAAATCCGGCGGGTTTTCCAATTGGAGTAGAAACGCGCAGGCATCCGCCAGGTCATCCGCATGCAGAAACTCGCGCTGCGGGCGGCCCGTGCCCCAGGCCCCCACTTCAGCCAGCTCCGAGATCCGCGCTTCATGAAAGCGCCGGATCAGCGCCGGCATGACATGGGAGTTCTGCGGATGGTAATTGTCATTGGGGCCGTACAGATTCGTCGGCATGGCCGAGTGATAGACCACGCCATACTGTTTGCGGTAGTATTCAGCCATCTTGAGCCCTGCGATTTTAGCGATGGCATAGGCCTCATTCGTCGGCTCCAGCGCGGAGGTGAGCAGACATTCTTCAGGCATTGGCTGTGGAGCCAGCTTCGGGTAAATGCAGGAACTGCCGAGGAATAGAAGACGCTTCACTCCGGCCTTCCAGGCACCGTGGATGCAGTTCGTCGCAATGGCCAGGTTTTCATAAATGAACTCGGCGGGATAGGTGCTGTTGGCGTGGATGCCGCCCACTTTGCCTGCCGCAATGATCGCAGCATCAGGTTTTTCGGCCTGATAAAATGCCGCAACGGCAGCCTGATCCGAGAGATTGAGCTCCTGACGCGTGCGCGTGACGATGGACACGTCCGCAGCTTTTTGGAAACGCCGCACCAGCGCGCTTCCCACCATGCCTGTATGACCAGAAATAAACAGCTTCATCATGCTTTAGAGAGATTTAACTCTGGCCTCGTGTTCAGCCAGCTTGAGATCGGCGTCCACCATTTTTTTCACCAGCTCTTTGAACCGCACCTTGGGCTCCCAGCCAAGCTGCTTGCGGGCCTTCTCCGGATTGCCGATGAGCAGATCCACCTCGGCCGGGCGCTCGTAGCGGGCGTCATGCATCACGTAGGCCTCCCAGTCGAGCCCGAGCAGCGCAAACGCCTCCTGGCAAAACTCGCGCACGCTGTGGGTTTCATTCGTGGCGATGACATAGTCATCCGGCTGCTCCTGCTGCAGCATGAGCCACATCATTTCCACATACTCACCGGCAAAGCCCCAGTCGCGTTTCGCATCGAGATTGCCAAGATGGAGCTTGTCCTGCAGGCCCAGTTTGATGCGCGTCGCCGCACGGGTGATCTTGCGCGTCACAAAGGTTTCCCCACGCCGCGGTGATTCATGATTGAACAGGATGCCGCTGGAGGCATGCAGACCGTAGCTTTCGCGATAGTTCACCGTGAGCCAGTGGGCAAAGACCTTGGCACAGCCATACGGCGAGCGCGGCCAGAATGGCGTCTGCTCCGTCTGCGGCACCTCCTGCACCTTTCCAAACATCTCCGAAGACGAGGCCTGGTAGAAGCGCGTCTTTTTCATCAGCCCCGATTCACGGATGGCCTCCAGAATGCGCAGCGTGCCCAGCCCATCCACATCCCCGGTGTATTCCGGAATGTCGAACGACACCTTCACATGCGACTGCGCCCCCAGGTTGTAGATTTCATCCGGTTGCAGCTCATACAGCAGCTTCACCATTTGAACTGCATCAGCGAGGTCCCCATAATGCAAAATCAACCGCGCCCCGTCCACATGCGGATCTTGGTAGATGTGGTCAATCCGCCCCGTGTTGAAACTGGAGGAACGGCGGATGACGCCATGCACCTCATACCCTTTGCCCAGCAGCAGCTCGGCAAGATATGAACCGTCCTGCCCTGTAATGCCGGTGATGAGTGCTTTTTTCATGGGGGAATATTTATCAATTTTCACGTGCTTGATGAAGCCTCCACAAATTCATGGCTTGGCATGTTTGGCTGACGTAGAGCAAAGCAGTTCATAAAATTTCTTCAATCGCCCAGCCACGGCAGCCATCGAGTGGTTCTGGGTGGCATACTCTCGCGCTTTCGAAGACAAGTCCATGCACAGTTGTTCGTCCTCCAACAACGCGATCAGAGCACCTGCCACTGATTCAGTTGAGACTTGGGTCATGCTCACCGCTCCTGCCTTGGCAGCTTCCACACTCAAGGCGACCTGGTCAGTCGCGACGCACGGCAGCCCCGCAGCCATGGCTTCCAGCAAAGCCATGCCAAAATTCTCGGAACGTGATGGCAGGCAAAAAACCGTGGCCTTAGCCATCGCCGCCAGTCTTACATCCCCAGTGAGAAACCCAGTCCAAAGAATGCTGTCAGCGATGCCAAGTTCTTCGGCTGCACGTTTCAAGTCGGCCATCAGACGTTGATCCCCATCTCCAGCAATGATGAGTTTGCCCCCTTCAATTCTGGAGAGCACCGATTTGAAGGCTGGGAGCAGGAGATCCAGTCCCTTTTTCACGTCGATCCTGGACAGAAAGAGAATCGTTTGATCCGCCCTGAAGTTCGGAAATTGGGCTTCAAACAGGCTCGCGGGTGGCAGCTGCTGGTAAGGGGATAAATCAAGCCCAAGCGGTATCACAAAACCGGGAGCTTTAATTTCCAACCGGGCCACATCCGCCGCCTCCTCATCGCTGGTGAAATGCAGGGCATGCGCATGATCCATCACCGGCTTTTCAAGCCATTTGAAAAGGAAGTGCTTCAGCCAGGACTTGCGCCGCTCCATGCCCCAGCGATTAAGGACTCCAAAGGGACGCACCACATATGGAATGCCAGCGTGGCGGGCTAGACGTTGAGCCATAAGGCTGGCAAAGCTAAAAACCCCATGAATGTGAACCAGATCATACTCATGCACATGGGCCCGCAGCCATCGCCAAAGCGGAAGTGACACCCCATAAGCAGCCAATTGGACAGGAAAGGATCTCCATTTAACACCTTCACGTGCGTCATCAAATGCGACATTGGAGCGAGTGCGAGGGTGGACAGTGACAATGTCCACAGTGACACCGGCATTCAACAACCCACGCGCCATCACATGAATGGCAGCCACAGGCCCGCCGAAGACCGGGTCCATGGAGGGCATGACATGAAGAATACGCATGGCTGAAAACGAATGCACAATGTCACTATCTAGCAATTTCAGTCACGGGCTATTCGTCCACCAGTCTGAACCAGACAAAAATCAGACCTCAATTTCGATCAAACTTTACGAATCGTCGTCACTAAAAAGGACCCCTGCTCAAGCGTATTGGTGATGAAACGGCTCCATGAATTGGGTATTAAGCGCATCACAAAATTCTTAAATTTGGAGGAAGGCAGAGGGATAATTTCTGATTTTTGCCCCATTATCCGAGTATCAACGATCTCAAAACCATTCGCTTCAACCAGCTCTTTCCATTGCCTTTTGGTATAGAATCTTGCGATCGCTCCATCGGTATACAACTGCACCAGTTCATGCAATGAGCGTGTTTTGAGAAAGCCGCCTTGAAAAATACCGCGAAAAATCGCTGTGAAAATGTAGAAGTAGAAAAAACTGCGATAGTAAACCATTATCGTGGAAACACCTCCCGGCCTAAGCACGCGGTTCATCTGTTTCAATATTTTGTCGGTGTTCGAAGAATGATGGATAACCCCCCAAGTCCAGATAAAATCAAAGGAAGCGTCTTCAAAAGACATATCTTCAGCATCCATTTGCCGAATCACACCTTTGAGTCCGAATGCCTGAAAACGAGCTGTTGTACTTTTGACCGCATAATCAGTGAGGTCGATGCCTGTATAGCTTTTGCAGCATTGGGATAGCAACTGCGCATGACTGCCGTTACCCACACCGATTTCCAGCACGTCCATCTTGGAGATTTGATCAAAAGGAATGAGCTGGTCAAAGGGTCTTGTCGTCGGTGGCAGGTAACGAGCAGCGTCAGAAAAAAAGCGGCTGTCGATCTCCTGATAGAACTCCCGCGAGAACTCTTGAACAGGTATTTTGTTGTTCCAGTCATAACGCATTGGGTTGTTCTGCCACCAAGTGCGATTATGCACTTGCCATTCACTTTGCATTCCTTCATCAGGAAGAGCTGTCGGACTGGAAAAACCTGGCGGCAGTTTTTGATCTGTATTCATTTGGATGACCTAGGGCGGAATAAAGTTATTGGAATTATTGAACAATTGAAATCGAAATCAAATTTACTTACACGCAATCAACCGTCTCGCCGATTTTTATGAATGACATCTGCCCGTCCGAAGCCCGAATACATCGCCGCTTGATACACACTCAGCCATTCCGAGGCAAATTTTTCCATTGAGAAATCCTTGGCTCGCATGCGGCCGAGAGCAGAATACTTCCGCCGCTCTGAATCGCCTTTTTTTAAAAATTCCCAAATAACCAATGCAGCCGACGCATGTTCTTCAGGGTCCACATAAATCGCCGCATCCGCACCAATTTCTGAAAGCGGCTGTCGGTTGGAGCTAATGACCGGACAGCCTCTTGACATGGCCTCCAGAAGGGGCCAGCCAAAGCCCTCTTCGAGCGATGGGAAAAGCAGCAGGCAAGCACGATCATATCCAGCTACAATCCATTTGCCAGGAGGCCGTGATATCCATATGACACGATCATTGATACCAAGTTCATTGCACAGTTCTTTTTCCACATCTGTTGGAGGATCTCCCATTAAAACGATGTCAGGAATATCTGGTGATAACGGCAGCAGAGCCGCATAAATTTTCAGAACTCCGGGACGGTTCTTATACCACAAAGAATTTCCCACATGCAAAATAAAGCGATTGGGCAGGCCGGGCACCTCGACATCTATAGGATCTCCGCCAAATTCAGGATCAAGCGGATTATAGATCAAACGAAAATCATGCCCTACTCCAAGCAAGCGTTTGCAATCAACATGAGTTTTGTTTGAAATGGAAACAATCGTTGAGGGCAGGCGTAGCGCACTTAAAATGAGTCTTTGAAATAAACCACGCCATTTAGAACGCTGCATGGCCGGAATCTCTCCTAAAGCGCCACGTACTGCTATCAAATCATGACAGGTCACAATTACGGGAAAGTCTCTGATCCATGGAATCACGAGGCCAAGCCCTTGGTCGGTCAAATGAATGATGCAATCATTCACGCGGGAGGCTCTCACTGCACGCCAACGAAGAATCGCGGGATAAATGATATACTTGTCAACATACCCAAGTAACTTGTTAAGTTTAACAGGGAGCCATTTAAAGTCACCTATGACTGTCGGCGGATCTATTCGCTCAACATTGCCGGGATACGCCTTCGCTGCAGCTTGAACTAGGTTTGAATAACGGCTCATGCTGTTTAGGCAGTCAGGACCATAAGTTCCTGTGATTAGAAGCTTGGGGTATTTCGAAACTCTCACAGTAGTTTCTGGCACAAGACGGCATTGAAAAGCAGCCACCGCCTCATGTGCGGCCCTGATGAAGCGGCTGCTTCCCGTTTCCAAGTTGTGATTAATCACACTCTCACGTGCAGACCGGCTGTATCTCTCCAATTCGTCAGGGGAAAGCGTGGCAATATGCATCAACGCCTGAGTGATGCACTCGACATTGGTGCTAGGCATGACCCAGCCATTAACACCGTCTTCTATAAGCTCAACAGCAGCCCCAGCATCATAAGTGGTCAGAACAGGAAGCCCGGACGCCAGAGCCTCAGGCACGACCATGGCCCAGCCATCGTGCCGAGTGGGAAGGCACAGCACATTCGCTTTAGAATATACAAAAGGCAGATCATCCCATTGACGAAACCCCTCCCAGGTAACGAGGTTCTTCACCGGCTCCAAAATCTTGCCCATCTCTTTTTCCAATACTCCGGAGCCCATGATGATCAGCCGTAGCCTTGCATTTTTTTTCGCAGCCGCGCAGAAGGCATGTGCCAGTTCCAAGACTCCTTTGCGATAGCTGAGAATGCCTGAATAGACAATGCAGCACTCGCCCAAAGGCGGCTGCCTCGGCTGCTTACGAAAACGTTCCAGGCTGGAAAAATAGGGTAGATTGACATAGGTTTTTGATTCTCCCCAGTCTTGTCGATATCCCTCAATACCCTTGCGACCCACTGCCCAAATGGGAGATTCGCTGCCAGCAATAGGTCTTAACAAGATCTTACGGCCCATGTGCCCAAACCTGCCTAATCGAAGAAAACCTGGGCTCTCCCCCCAAAAAACCCATGGACGTCCGTTCCAATGCCTTAGATGCAGCGCCGCCAGAGCAAACCAATGAGTATAATAGTTATAGACAGTTAGAGATGCCTCGCGACACCAATCAAACGCCTCAGATATGGCTCCAGGATTTCCCGCTATGTCACAGTATTCATGCTGCCTTGTTATTTGACCCCATGGATAATTCTTATTACCGGCTCGAAGATATATAACTTTGAGATGTATCTCGCCACGATTAGCAATCTTGTTGAAAAATTCCACCTGATATGGCGATGCTAAATAGGTAACCACACAAACACTGAACACCGGCTTAGTTATGGTAGCTTTATCCTGATTATTGGATAAATGCAGCTCGCACGAGTGTTTTTGAATTGGCATTAGTGAGTCACCTCCGTTTAGATGCATTAGAGCCGCGCAATCCAGTGATCCAGCATAAATACCGCCCAACGCATGTACCAAGTGGGATTGTTAAAGGGCAGCTTATTAGTTGCCCCCGTAAATTCGGTCCCCCATTGCTTTTCGAGCCATTTTTCAAAAGGAAATATAAATCCACGTTTGGGCTGATTCCGGACCCACTCGGGCACTTCAGGCACTGCATCCAGCAGCATCTGCTTGCCACGGCGCAGCCGAAAGGGCGCCGGCACCTTGGAGATGCGCTCAAACAACACGCGATCCACCAGCGGGACCCTAAGTTCCAAGCCTTGGGACATGCTCATCACATCACTGTCCCGGAGAAGTTGGTTGCGCATGTAGAGTGTTATTTCGAACTCACTGACAGCGTCATGGATGTCATGCGATTGCACTTGTTGGCCAGGCATCTCCGGCAGGCTGTCGTATGGGCACTTCAAATAACGCGATGCCAACAATTTTGCCTCATGCAAAGAGAAGACACCCCGAAAAGCTCGATATGAATTTTCAATAGCAGGCTTGTGTCTCAGCATGGAGCCAATACGTCTTATCTTGGCTGAATACGGGTTCCTTTCCAAAACTCTTCCAGCCAGAACTCCCACCAGCGGTATTTTATGCACCGCGCGGTTCAATGCATGCAGCCGTGGCACCACATCGAAACTTTTGTAACCGGAGAACAATTCATCGCCGCCAAGCCCCGACAGCACCACCTTCATGCTATTCTTTCGGGCGAAAGCAGACACCGCGTAGGTATTCAGTCCATCAACACTGGGCTGGTCCATCGCATGCAGGAAATTCACGAACATTTGCTGTCCCGTTATCGCATCAAGGCGAAGCATGTGGTGATTGGCACCAAAATGAATCGCAGTTCGCTCCGCGAGGTCGGTTTCATCCATCCTTGCATCATCCACGCCAATGGAAAAAGTGTCAATTTTCTCGTGACCACTTGCACGCGCAAGAGCTAGAACAGCCGTTGAATCAATCCCCCCACTCAAGAAGATGCCCACTGGAACATCGCTGACGAAATGAGCATTGATGCTATCCAGCAACGCCTGCCTCACTTCATGAACGGCAGCAACTGAATCTATCTCATCAGTGGCAAATGCCACACGCCAGTAGCAGTTCTTGGCCAGACGTCCATTTTCCCAAAGCAAGTAATGTCCTGCTTCGAGGCAATGCACCTCAGCGAGCAAGGTCTGCGGCTCTTGCACTGATCCCATCTGGAAGTAGCGCACTAGCGCTTCGGCGTTCAACTGGCTTCCAACCAGTCCGGCTGACTGCAACGCCCGCATTTCGGATGCAAACGCAAGCCGGCCAGCAGACACGGTATAATAGAGAGGCTTGATGCCTAGTGGATCCCTGGCCAGAAAACAAAGCTGACGCGCCTCATCCCAGATGGCAAACGCAAACATTCCTCGCAGTTTAGGAAGCATGGCCGGGCCATTTTTTTCATACAGACGCAGCAGCACCTCCGTGTCCGAATGAGTATGAAATGACACACCATCCGTCTCAAGCTCCCGGCGCAGTTCTCGGAAGTTGTAGATCTCACCGTTAAACGTGATGTGCAAATTTCCATCGGTCGTTTGCATCGGCTGATGGCCGCCCGGAGTCAGGTCGAGAATGGCCAGCCGCACATGTGCAAGCCCTGCGGTGCCTGCGGAATTCAACCAAACACCCTCGCCATCTGGCCCGCGATGTTTCAACGCAGTGGAGAGCTGCTTCAATGAGTCCGAGAGTTTTTCTCGTTCCATTCCTTGCGCAATTAAAACTCCGGCAATCCCACACATATCAGTTCCAGAATAGGTAAAAAATCAGACAGTATCGCTGCCGATTCCATTTCAAATCATAGACTTTCCGCCCAACGCGATGAGCTGTCAGGCCAAGTTTTCGTATACCGACGCACCAATCAAAAGCGACAGGGATAATTGACATATTAGCAAGGCGGGCGAGCAGCAGTCGCTCTCACCCGCTGCGGCGTACGCCGCAGCAACAGCCAGGACCAGGCCGCCTCAGTACTCACGGGTGCTCGCAGTGGCAGATAATGCCAGACTTCGGCGGGCAGCATGCAGAGAGACCGCGCAATGACACGCCATTCCCGCTGCAAAGCCAGGCGGAAAAGACGTCTCAAGGCACTGCCGCAGGCCTGAGGCAGCAAAGGCAACGGATACCGCAGCATGGGAAAAAGCACTGTATTGATCATCATCGCCACCTGGGTTTTCTCGTCTTCGCGCACTGGAGGCAGATGATCATGCAACACCCGCAGCTCCCCGGATTGCAAGCAGCGCCCGCCCATGGCGTGAAGTTGAATGCCGACGTCCACTTCTTCCAGATTGTAGGCGATCGGGATCGGGATATAACCCCGCGTTCGCAGGAACCAATCCCGACTCATTACATGACCGCACCCAGGGTAGACGGCCTGCAGCCACAGCCCTAGGGAATCGGGTGACTCCATCGGCAGAATGCTGGCGCAAAACACTGCCGTTTCTGGCAGTCTGGTAATGAGAGACCAAGCCCTGGCAAAGTAATCAATCTCATTCGGAAAGGAATCATCGTCAAAATGTGCCACCCAAGAGCACTGAGCTTCCTGCATCATCCGATTGCGCGCTCCGCCAGGCCCCATCAAAATTTCTGAATGCAAAAGCCTCACCCCCGGAAACTCCACTTGTACCAAGTCTCGTAACTCATCGTCATTGCTGTCCAGATGCACCAAGATTTCTGCTGGTGGTGGTAGGCAGGCATGCAAACGCTCCAGCGTGACACGCAGCTGAGCAAAACGCCTGCAGGCCGGTACGGCCACTGAGATTGGAATGCAGGTGCTGCTCATGCAAACATCATCCACGCAATACGGGCCGCGGCTGTCGGCTGCCACGCAGAACCGGTTGTTGCTGCGAAGGAGGACGAGTCGAAGGCATTTGTCCAGGCCGAGATCGACGCACCACGCTCTCTAGACGAGGTATGAGACAAAAGCCCCAGGTGGCGCAGAGGAATACGTTGGCCGTGTGATTAAGCACCATCTGTCCTGACAACGCCAGCAGGTGATAGCTGAAAAAACCCAGAGACAGAGACTTAAAAATGGAGGGTGGAGACTGACGAAATGCCTGCCAGCAGTTCATCAACATCATGATTCGAAACGCATACCACAGTAAAAAGGCGGGCCACCCCAGTTCCGCCAGACATTGTCCGATCTCTGAATCGTAATACGGACACTCTTTTTTGGGATTGGGGATCTTTAACGCGCGCCTAATGCCCAACGTTGCCGGATGGGAGGTGCCGATACCGAAGCCCATGATGTCCACTACTTTCGCCGCCGCTCCTACTGCAGCCAGGGGATGATAAAAGGTCCTCCCCTCAAAAGAATCACCTGCTGTTTTCCGGCGTGTTTGGAAGGCATCGATGGCCTTGCCTGCAAAAATCGTCACCCCCCCCACGGCCACGATGAAGCCGAAAAACATGTAGAGAAAAGTGTTCCTTGCCTTGCCTACCCGGCTCATGGTTGACGTCACCCCGACGACAGCGGCAATCCCAAGCAGGCTGAAAACAGCCCCCCGAGAACCCGTCATGAAAGAGTTGGCCAGCAGTAAAGGGAGGTTGCCAAACAGCAGTACCAGCCTTCGCCTGCCCTCCATAGAAAGGAAAAGACAGAGCGAAATGATGAAGAAAACGATCACGAATACATTGTGTCCGCCAATGTAGGAGAAGGTGCCGGTTATTCGTGCTCGTGCTGCCTGACCCGCACCGAAAGTTGCCACGTTTTGCACTCCCGCCAGTTCGCTGGTGGCGTAGGTATTGATGGGCGAATCCGGGCCAGCAAAAAACTGCGCCACACCGAGAAGGCAAATGGGGATGGCGAACAGGGAATAACGGAATAACAGGGTCGTCATATGCCGTTCATCTCGGAACAAGAGCGGCACCATGAAGCCCAGTGGAATGTACCAAAGGTAAATTTTGAGACCATAAATCGCGAGAATCACCGAACCGATGTTCGGATTCACAGCACCAAGGAACGTCAGAATAATGCAGACACAGGCGATAAAGGTTCCGGGGATGCGTAATCGCCAGACCCGAATGTCTGGATCGGGGAACATGAAGAACTTCAAGTAAGCCCCCAGCAGAATGATGTCCTTGAAGAAGTACACCAGTTCGGACCCCTGAGGGAACACCCATTTGCGGATGGCCCCTTCCAGCAGTGCCACGATCAATGCCGCATGCACCGCCCGCCGCCAGTTTATCATGGCAAGAAATACAATGACCGTGGTGCCAACAGCACCTAATGCCATCATTTGAGAAATAGTCAGCTTCATATCTGGGAATCAGTTTTTGTCATTACGCCCTTCAAAGTGGGGCTGCTGTAAATCATCAATGCCTAGGAGTGTCGGAAGTCTGATCGGATGCTTCCATATTTCATATCAACCAATGGCCTTTGCGACATTAATTGAGAGCTTCTTAGGCAGATACGGAAATTGTAATCGTCTTGGAGAGAGAGTTATTCAACTGCAAGGACACCTCGGATTTGCTCACGAAAGTGTTCCCACGAATGCTCCTGACTCCAGGCCAGGGCCGCCTGCCGCATGGTCTGCAACAGACCCGGATCACCCGCCAACTGCTTTAGGCGGGCATGAATGGCGTCAGCATTGCGGATAGGGATAATGAAGCCCTCCCTTCCATCTTTGATGAGGCCTGCAAGACCTGAATGAGGCGTGGTAATAACGGTGAGGCCACAAGCCATGGCCTCGAGCAGCACCAGTGCCAAACCTTCATAGAGAGTGGGCAGTACAAGCACGTCATGCCGCTGCATCTCCGCCAGCACAGCAGAATGTGGCAACTGCGCCAGATGGCGGTGTGCCTCCAAAAAAGCATCCAGCGCCGCGCAAGACACGTCGGCAGTACGGGAACCGATCACGGTCAGTGCGGCCACATCTTCCAACCCGGCCATCGCCTCAGCCAAATAAGCCAGCCCCTTGCCCTGGTTTAAACTGCCCACGTAGAGCACACGTAACTTGGAATCCTTGGAACCACCAATTTCAGAACTCGGCACAGGCTCCGGGCAACCATAGGGAACCACATGGACTTTAGCGCGGAATGACGGTGCCAGTTTGAGACTGTCTCGCACCAATTCACTGGGGACAATCACCACATCAGCCAGTTGCAGTTCTCGATCGCGACGTTGCATAGCATCACTGGTCTCATCCAAAACAGGCAGGGTTGAGGCCCAATCCGTCTTCAGGAGGACTTCCTGCATCACTAGGTCACGAGTAAACCGCCAGTAGGGCGTAGGAAGTTCATAGATCGTTCGAAGGCCGCGCAGCCTCGCTGCAATGAAGGTTTGTTCAGCGGCGTCCATGTAGGCATAAACAGCGGTCAATCCCTGGCTTTGAATCACTTCACGGCTTACAGCAGCATCAAAATGTCGTACAACCTGATCCAGAGCTCTCAACCCTGAAATTATCTTGATCTTTCGCAGCAGGCTAGATTCTCGACAGATAAGCCGAAGAATCTCACGCATTGGATGAGTTCGCAGATATGGTTGGAACTGATCAGGAAACTCGCGTCGATGCAGCAGCGTACTGTGATACCCCAACCGGAGCGTCATCTGTCTCAGCCACTTCGGAACCACTAGTGACGTGTGGAACGCAGCCAAACCATTCACCTCAATACAGGCCGCAACAACTGCGCAACTGTTTGGGTTCCCAGTGAGATGTGAAATCAAGACCTTCATGAACCTTCCTCGATGATTAGAAATGGCGCATAAAAACGCAACATTCCGAAGATCATTTAAAAATAAATACCAACACTTTGCGCTCTTCCCAAGATGAATAACTACAATATCGGACCATCTTCAACCATTTGCATGACACCATAAATGGATCCAAGCGGCTGACTGAGTCAGCCTAAGAGTTCACTCCGCGAAAAAATCGCATAATTTAGGCTTAAAACGAATCCATTTTTGCCAGTGATTTCTGGGTTCACCAATCGCTAAATACTTTTCATGGTCAGCAAGAAAGCTTAAATCTAATTCTGAAGGATTGATTCTTGAATTTGGATCAAACGACATTTCAGAAATAAAATGAGTCTTCGAAAACCGTTCAATAAGGTCTGCATGTTTACCCCATGGTGGCTGATCATGAGATTCAACTATCATGGTTGCGGTCGACAAATTAGGGACTCGAGTCGGATTAAGCAGAACAAACTCGTAACCTTCACAATCACATATTAAAAGCGAGTGAGGCTGAAGATTTTTGGCAAGCCAATCAGTCGAACAAAAGCCTTGGCAGCTAACATTAGTTACAGAATTTTCGCTGGCGAACTGTGCCGTGACCCGTCTAGCCCAAGGGTCAGTATCAAAGGCCAAAACTGTTGCACTAGGATACCATTTCGCCAATCCAACAGCATAAAAACCGAATTTAGCACCCACATCAAGAATTTGGCTGTAATTACACTTACGCAATTGATCAAACCATGGAGCGATTTCTTGTTCGTATGTACCCAATAGAAAAGGCCCCATTTGCTCAGCTTGGATACAATAAGGCAGAATTAACCCTGGAAAAAGCCCCCCTATACAGTGATTTCCAAATCTCTTTAACAACTTATCATTCACTTCTGGCATTCCCCACCTTTTCAACAATTTATGACTCATTCGTCGACTTCTAACGGCTAGAACCATAGCCAAGACTCTTTCTGGCAATAGCCATGCAATAAATGTCTTTGCCAACTTAGAAAGCTTCATAAATTCAGATCTCTTTAAGAGTGTAGTTGAACTAAACTTTCCAGACAAATATGTTTTCACCCACCCAACTTTCATTAGGAAGCAGTTTAACTGCGGTAAAAAATGAACGAGAACAACCGTGTTTAAATCTGTCATGAAGCTCGATGACGATAGCAGTTACCTGTTGGATCCAACCAGCACTGTCGCTGAAAAGCTCTCTCTCAGCTCCTTCGATATCGATCTTGAGCAGATCAACACGACCAGAAGGCAATTGAGAAAGAAGTGTTGGCATGGAAATGGCATTCACAATTCTCTCATTCCCTCCCGCTTGGTTTGAGGCAGACACCTGCATGCCCCAAGAACCGATACCTGGATCAATGAGATTGACCTGACCATCGCAGGTCCAAACAGCCGCCTGAACACAGGTCACGTTAGAGAGGCCGCCAAGATGACGCTTAAGCATCGCAAAATTTTCAGGGTCTGGTTCTACCGCGATAATTTGAGCCGTCGAATATCGTGAGAGAAAGAAGATGGATGCAAGGCCAGTATTTGCGCCTAAATCAATGATGGTCGAAGGGGCGACATCGAATGGGAGGGCGTACTCCATATCGATGAATATTTTCTTGAATACTTCAATATCGGTGGTTCCTGCGCGCAAAATGACAGGCACTGGAGATCCAGAAGGAGTCACAGCAATTTCAAAGTGAACACGAAAAATTGACCACTTTAGCCAGACCAGAAAACCTCGAACCGGACCGAGAGCAAGTAGATGTATGTAGAAAATACGAGTCTTAGTTAAAAGACTACGGATACTGGATTTGATCCATTTAAATAAGTGCTGCTTCACGATAGTATGAAAGTGTCCTCAGGATTTGGACTGATATGAGGCGAAAACGCTCGTCAACAGGATAAGACGTATGCGGAATTTTTCACGAAACCGGAAACGAATAGGAGTGAGGCTGAGCAATGCCAAAATGGTCGCCTCAACAAAGTGACGGAACAAGAGGAGTATTTTGGCAAATCTAAACCATTGTAAATGGCCATGCTTCGCCAGAAGGCGCCATCGATTTTGGTGATGACGAAGCACGCGTTGCCCGACTTTTTGAGGGCTGCCACCGCCTGGGTGAAAGCACAGGATTTTCGAAGTGATAACAGTGGTCCAACCGCGCTCAATGAGACACCAACTAAAATCCATATCAGCATCCAAAAAATCAAATTGTTCATCAAAACCTCCGACCTCGTTGAACGCGGAGCGGCGAACGGCCATACAGCAGGAGTGAATACATAGTCGCCGATTCGCAGGGAGAAGCAAGTGTCGAAGCGCACGAGGCAATCGACTGAAGAAAGCGGGACCGATGATGAACTCCCGCAAAGTCGGGGTGGGCTCGCCTGAAGGCCGCAGAGACTGAGACTCGTCTGTCTGAGTAAAGCCCAACCCCCCAAGGCTGACCTCTGCATCAAAGTACTGGCGAGTCACCTTACCGAAAGAAGTTAGCGGACGCGCATCACAGTCGAGAATCACGACAATATCGGTCTTCATGAGGGCCATGCCGACATTGACGGAGCGGACATAGCCGAGGTTTTGTGAATTGCGATGAATCCGAACTCTAGAGTCACCTGACCACAGGTCAGGGGCGTCCGAGTAGTCGTCAACAACGATGATTTCGGATAAGTCCGAATGATCTGGATGCAGATTCAACACCGCTTCAAGCGTGGCCAAAGTAAGATTCCAGGCATGATAATTGGTGATGAGTGCGCCGAGGGTCATAAAAAATCAGGAATCCGGCAAAGTACACCTAAGGATTGTGGTTTTCTGTTTGATGGCTGCCTTTATTACTTCTATATACCACTGAGCAATACGTTCAGGGGTATGCACAGCGAGATGATTATTGGCTGATTCAGATATCGTTGCTTTATTGGATGGATGGTTGATTGCTAATAATAGGTTGGCAGCTAGAGCATTCACATCGCCATTGGCAAAGGTGCGACCACATTGGCCAATGGCTTCAGGAAGACCGCCGCCATTGGACCCAACCACAATACAGCCGCACGCTATTCCTTCGAGGGCAACGATTCCAAAAGGTTCGTTCCATCGCGAAGGAACAACCAAAATACGATGTTGGTTGAGAAGCCTCACTAGATCTTCCCCAGACTGATTTCCTTCGAATCTAACTTGAGCATCCAAATGGAGATGCTGGACCTGAGCCTCCAAGGCACACTTTTCAGGGCCAGAACCAATGATTGAAAGAGAGAGAGAAACTTCTTGTTCACGCAGAAGAGCAATAGCATCCAGCAGCAGGTCACAGCCCTTGTCCGAAACCAGACGTCCCAAAAAAACAAGTTCGCGATCTTTCACAATTTCAGGCAGTCGTCGAAACAGAGAACGATCATATGGATTAGGAATCACACTGCCTTGCAAGTTAAGAAACTTGTCCACTGCATGGCTCACTGAGATATTGCTGTCGGCAAAGCGTGCGAGGACTTTTTTAAGTCGGTCGAGAGGTCTGACTGGATGGCCAGGATTCTCGTACCAGATATGGTGGGTGGCAATCCAAAGCGGACGCCGTGAACCGCAAAATAACAACGGCAGAAGCCCCCATAGGCTGATGTTTGCGAGAATAACAGCGTCAGCGGCTCGATATGCAGCAAGAGTTGCGAGGAAGCCGGGCCGACGAAGAACATGGAAAGAAAAGGCATCAGGCTCAGCATTAGGAGTGTCTGTAATCACCGTGACCTGATGCCCGATGCGAGCCCACTCCGAGGCCAGCACCTGCACGACGGTTTCAAGACCTCCCAGTCGTGGGTGAAAATATGGGGAATAAACCACCAAGCGCATTGGAGAAAGTGCCTTCTCCGAGGTGATGCAGGGCTGAACGGTCATGCCAGCAATTTGTGATACTCTGCTTTCATCGTTTCCCGGAAACGTTTCGGTGTGAACTGGCGTGCAAATGCACAGCACAATGAGGCATCATGCAAAAGCTGTTCAGGCTGATCCAGATAATGCTGTAGCCTGGCGGCAATGGCGGGACTATTGAGCGCAGGCACGCGCCACGTGGGATCAGGGACTGGCGCGCCGCAATTCTCAGATAAGAGCACAGGAATGCCACAGGCCATCGCCTCCACAGCCACCCAACCAAAAGCGTCGGCGACGGAGGGCAGCACCAGCAGGTCATGCTCGGTATAGAGCTCACGCAGGCGGTGTTTGGTGAGCGGACCCGTGGCGACGATTTCGGCACGACCAATACGAGAGGGAACCTCCAACTGATCGGTGCGCCGGCCGGCCAATGTCAGTCGCACAGGAGCATCCAGCAGTTCCAGCGCTTTGAAAAGGAAGGGCAATCCTTTGCGAAGGGAAAGCTCTCCCACAAAGAGCAGATGGAGCATGCCAGCTGTTCTAGAGGAGCGCTTAGGAACAATCACCGGCTGCCAGAAATCGGTATCAACCCAGAGCGGGTTCTGGAAGAATCGCTCGGCAGGCACCCCCTGACGCACAAAACTCTGCTCATGGAATTCAGAATAAACCATAAGGCGGCCCGCCATTTCATATTCCTGCAACTTCCGCTCCTTCATGGCTTCGCCATCTGGAAATCCTTCCCAGGGGAGGTCGCAGGCATCGGATGCCTGCTGCATGAGTGTTTCCAGTTCCACGGGATGCAACTGTGGGCAATCATGGACGGTGTGAATCCCAAGTCGTGCAGCAACCTGCAAGGACTTGAGCGCACACCGCTCAGTGCTCACAAAGAGGTCTGGAGGCTGCCGCGCCAACTTTCGGGCGCAGTGCGCATCGAAGGCTGCAAACATCGCCATGGACTCACCCTGGGCACCAAAATGCCGTCGCAATGTATCTCCAAGCCAGGGCAAGGGATACTCACGCACATGCCGAGGGTCCAGGCGATCCACCCTTCGGTTGCGGAGAGACTCCCCGCCAAGGCAGCGGCTTGCCAAGCCTCCCCATTTGCCGGGAGCATCGTAAATGGAGCAGTGAAAATTCCGGAGCCAGCCACATTCCTGCGCCGCAAGCGCACATTCAAACGCTGTATGCACGCCGCAGTATCCGACGTCGATGGCGGGCATTGAAGACATATTAGGAACCGACAACTTTACCACTACAGCCGGTTTTTTCTTTGCAACCGATCTGCTGCAGCCAGATATATGTCAGCTGTGCTTTTAAGGTCGTGATGACGATACCATGTGAGCAATCCCGCCTGCAATGCATCAAGCTCCAGCGCAGTAGAATCATCGCAGGAACGCAGGTAGTGAGTTCTCGCGGTCAAACCATCAGGCAGATGCGCATCGCCGACTGGAATGAGCGGGATCACGCCATGAGCTGCAAAAGCGGCAAAGATTCCAGATTTGCCCAGAAGCTTAGGACCAAAAAAGGCATAGCCAAAACGGGATTGTCCGAGCATCTCAGAAACCTGGCCGGTTTCGAGGAAGCCAGCATTCATCACTGGAAATGGCAACTCGGGAAGCCTGCTCAATGGGCGTCCAATAAGAACCACCTTGGCAACGTGATGCTGGGCGACTGCTTGAACGACACCCTGCCAAAACTCACCAGTCGGATTCCGACCTCCAAAATTGGAGGTGAAAATCACCAACTGCGATTGACGATCACGAACCGGAACAAGTGTGGCAGGTTCGCCAAAATTGGAAAACACAGGAATAAGACGAATGTCTCCGGCTACTTTGGCGGAGGCCTCACGAAGAATATCCATGTTCATCGAACAGTTGGTGAACACCGCATCTGAGAGCTGTTGCAGGCATCTGGCCACCCAGAGTTGGAGTGGCCGTGTCCAGAACGCGCTGGTGTAAACAGGTCCCGAAGCGGCAACTTCATGGAACATGGTGATCCAAGGCATGCCTGCATGCTTCCCCCGAAATAGGCGCATGAAACGAACCAACCATAATGGGGCGCCGCGCTTGGAATAGCCGTAACCGGAGTAATGAAGTACTACCGTTTGTTGTCGCTCCATTTGATTGAAACATGGCAGATTGATCATGCTACCGCTGGTTTCGGCACTTAAAAAGTGCCTATGATTCCGTGCATCGTTATGCCCAGAACACATGCTCGCGAGGTGTTTGGCATAGTCCTCCAAACCACATGCCCCCTTCGATGGGGGGATAAACTGGAACAGTTCATTCATTCGCAACAACAGAAACCGGATAGAGCGCCACTCATACTGCTACTTTCGCGCAGCCTGCAGCAGCCCGAAGTCAGCACCTGACATTTCTTTATGCGTGATATTGAAGCCCAAGCCTTCTACTGCTTGACCAAGCTCGTTCAAAGTGTAGCCCGCCCAAAGATGGAACTCCAAGGTCAGGTATTTCACTTTTTGCCAGCTTTCATGATCTTTTAGAATCTCCCACTCCGCCCCTTCACAATCCAACTTCACCAAATCCACACTTCCCCCCAGGCGTTCAATCACTTCGCAGAAGGAGATTTGAGAGATCTCTCCCGAAACAGAGCCTTGAGTTCTCGTTTGCACCGAGTCTGCATGGGTCAAAAGGGAAACTGTCCCAGCTTTCAAACCGACGGCTTCCAAGTGTCCCTTGAAGCCCGCCTGCTCTGCATGTTTTGCCCAATAGCGTTGCATGGCAGGATTAGGATCGTAGGCATGAATCGCAGCTTCATGCCACTGCAGCCTTGCTGCGATGGAAAACAGCCCAGCATGGCACCCGATGTCAGCCACCGTGCGCATCTTTCGGGGAAGCCTTCTTAATCCGTAACAATCGTCAAGCAGAAGGTCTATAAATGCTGTACGACTACCACCATCCTCCGGCAGTTTCAGTTGCAACCATTCTCCCGATTGAAGTCGCAGGCGACGTGGTAGTTTAAACGTCGACGCTCGATGGAAGGACAGACCCAGCCGTCTGGCGGCCAAATAGCGTCTAACAAGGGTGGTAAGCCGCACTGTTATCATGAATTTCTCAATTTCACAAACAGGGATTGTAGGTGGCAGTGAAGACGACAAACCTCATATATTTCAGGACCGTGTCTTGCTTGCGTGCCAATCTTGGCTGTCAAGCTGAACACAATTAAAGCCCAGGCTATGCAGAATTTCTTGCGAAGCATTGGCTTTAATTCCTAAAGCATCTTGACGCGGACTATTAACCTCAAAAAATACGTCACGAACCATTGGATGGCTAAGCAGTGTGACAGCACCCTCAATGACCCATGAATCGGCTCCTTCACAGTCGATCTTGATAGTCGTTGGCATCATTGGATTGGAAATGATTGAGTCAAGTCTACGCAAAGGAACGTCAATTGTACCAGGTGTTCCCGCCACCGCAATTCCACCCCACCCCGATTGATTGTAGGCACCAATTGAGAATGGTATGGTCCCATTCTCTTTTCCGAGAGCTAATGAGTGCAATTGAATGCGGTTTGTCATGTGATTCTTGTGAATGTTTTTCTCAAGGAGCGCCACATTGGAAGGAAGCGCCTCAAACGCCTCAACGCGGTTTTCTGGATGGAGTGCACTCCATAAAAGCGAGAAGTAGCCGGCGTTTGCCCCCACATCAATGAGTGTGCCACCCTCACGGGCAAGAGCCGCGACGCGCCTAGTGACAGGCCATTCGTAAAGTCCGGTATAAGCAATGGGGCGATGTGCACAATCACCTGGAAACAAACTCATCGTGACCGAGGGGGCCAACGCGATCGGGGCGTCTTGATAGAGATCCCGGCGGTTCTCAGGCAGCCTTGCAAAGGCTCGATAGAATAACGGCAGTCTCAGAGGTAACGGCAAAAGATGGAAAAGGAACATCATGACTAATTCTACAAAGTGTTAGGCGAGTTGATTGGCAGTGGCAACGGAGAGATCGACCAATTTGACTTGCCTAGTGATGCCAAACCCGCGCTGTTCGTCCTGCTGTGTAACTCGGAATGAAAGCGCTTTCAAAGCAGTTTGAACACCTGGAAGGGCCTTCTTTCCGTGAGGCGGCATTCCTTTTGCAACTTACGAAGGTTTGCCTAGTTATCACCCACTTCATCCGCCTGCTAGTCGGGCAGGAAAATCAAATTCTGAGGGGATCCCCCACCACCACCAAGCGACGACAGGGTGACTTCCCGATACTTCCAAAGTTTCAGGAGTCCTCTCGCCTCATCCAGATGACACTCTTGAACTTCGACGACCAAATGCGGACGAAATTTATTGATGGTTTGTTCCGAGCCTCGCAAGACCTCCAGTTCGTGGCCCTCGACATCAATTTTGATGAATCCCACATCCTGAAAGTGATGCGAATCAAGCGTATTCAACTGGGTCGGCAATTCAAGAAAGTCTTCCGCGCCCGGCAGATTGTCTCTATCAAGACTGCCCCAACCAGCGAGTGTGATTCCTTTTGACACAGGTATCCAAAGCATCGCGCTGCCTGCTTGCGAGGACAGCCCGTGTGCAATCAGTTCAACGTTGGGCAGCTTTGCCTGCACTAGGGACCTGGCCACCTGGGGATTCGGCTCGAAGGCAACCACTCGGTCATAGAGCTTCGAAAGATACCATGAGTATAACCCAAAGTTTGCCCCCACATCCACAGCCATGCCCCGACACGGCCCGATCCTCTTGAGATTGAATACCTCACGTTCATGCTGGGTAATGACGCGCAAAACCCAGCATTGGAAAGGAAGCCGCCAGCGTTCGGGAAGAAACTGGCAAAATCGGAGCGCCAATGAGTGAGTCTTCTGAAGCAAGGTTGAAAACATAGATCTGATTGGTTCAAGTGGGGTCCTTGCCGGCGCAGCTTCCTTCGAGCAGGCTGCGTCTCAGGCAGGCGGCCAAAATGCGCCAGTGCGTGGGAGGCAGCAGGGTGAGCAGATCCATCATCCGCTCACGGGCCGTAAAAGGGATCCGGGTCAACTCCAAAGCGCGCTGGAGCAGGCCCTCCACGGCACGCTGCGGCGAGAAGTGCTCTAACCACACCTCCCTGGCCCGCTTGCCCATCGCAAGCGCCCGGTGGCGGTTCTGCTCCATTAGGCGGGGAATCAGCCCAACATCGGCCTCGGAAACAAAGAAGGCGAACTCCTCCCAAGGAATGCCGGAGACGGGCAGCCATTCGTCGCTGATGATCACCGGGGCGCGGCCGAGTTGCATGACCTCAAAAAGGCGCATGGAAGTGGGCCCCAGACCACGCGGACACAAAACAAACTCCGAATCAAGAATGGTTTGAAGGTAGTCCTTTTGAAAGGGCTTGCGTTCGACCTCAGTCATGAAAGTGGCGGAGGAGCCGGTGGCAGTTTTGAGCAGTGCTTCTGGATGGCACAAATCTAAGAGGCGTTTCCGGACAGGATGCGTCTGGGGATCCCCCACAAAAGAGAACAGATAAGTCCTTCCAGCCTTGGCGATGGCAGCTTCCGAAATTTCGCTCAAAAAGGGGTTATCGTGAACACGGAAAAGATAACTGAAGGAGCGTCGTGCGTGAACATTCGGATGGTTCCTATCGATGGAAGGCGAGACCGTGCGGCAGAGAGTCAGCGTGGAATCGCTGATGTGATACAGGACACACTTATGACGATGCTCGCGAAACACCGGATGGCGGACAACATCCAGAAAGTAGGGATCGAGGCCCGCAAACGTTTCAGCAAAGAGAATGAGATCCGCATCGGCCGGGTCAGTGGTCAGTTTATGTCCGGCGGGATGGCTGTGATGTTGCAACCATTCGGAAGTGGACAGCCCTGCATGTGCAGGGTAGGCGCTAAGCAGTTGAACTTTCAAGATTGGTCAAAGAGTCTGTGTGACAAATGAGGTCATCTGCTATGAAACCCCATCAATTCGCTCACAAAGGTAATCACCGCTGACATCAAGATCAGTAATTCGGTAGGACGGCTGAAGAAAGGCTAGTGCTTCCAGCCGCTCTGACTCCTGAAGGTGCTTGTGTTCAAACAAAATCACCTTTGGACGATATACTTTCAGGTCCAGCTGCCGGAGAATTTTCCAATCATAACCCTCTGTATCAATGTGCAGAACGTCTATCTTCGACACATTTTGGCATTCAAGCAGCGTGGGCAAAGATACGGTTGGAATGTCCAGTGTCCTAATAAGCGGTTCGACCCCTACGCCCAGGTGCTTGATGATGTGACTGCCATCAAATGAACCAAGCTGATCAAACCACGCGGGCAATCCGGGAACATGCAATTTCGCGGATGCATCAAGATAATAGAAAGTACTGGTCGTGCACTCGTCAGCTATGGCGACATTGGCAAACTGTACCCGGCTGTTTCCCACATAATTTAGTTTCAATCTTTCAAACAGATACGGAACAGGCTCCACCAACAGGGCTTCCCACGAGGGCTGCAGCCTCAGAGCGGCAAAAACCGGATCGTCGTTCATGCCGTCGTTTGAACCGATTTGAAGCAAAAACAGGTTTTTTTGCTTTCGTAGAATCCTCTGAATGTGGCGTGCAGGATCAACCCGCCACAAGTGAAACTTCCACCGCCACTGTCCAGCATGCTTCAGCAATGCCCCCAAAACGGGCAGCGATTTAAGAAAGCGCTTCATCGCAATGACTTACTGGTGGAAGAACTGATCAACGCAGAAAATAAAATCAGAATCATGGGGCACAATGCAGAAAATCGAGAATTTTTTTCGCTAGGATTTTGTGCCGGTCATATTGGTGTACGACACTGACAAGACTTCCATTCGCCGCCAGTAATCCACCTGAAGGTGCAATACCGAACTCCCTCAGATCACTGGTCCCCAAAGTAGCGATGCAGTCCTGTCCATTGGATGTGAGGTGCGCTCCGGCAATCTGTCCGGTGCGCAGCAGACCGATGTGAATTCCTTGATCCAGGTATGGTCGATGAATCATTCGCGGCAGTTTATCCATGAACTCGGCGCAGAGGCGTTCCAGGTAAGCGGCGACCGAGGCTGTGTCCCCGAGGGTGACACCGGAGCAGATCACCTTCTCCGCCAAAATGTCCTCCATAGGAAAGGCAGGATCGTCCCCAAAAAGGTGCTGCAGCCATTCGCAATTCGCAGGCTGATCCCGCACGAGACCGCTCTCGAGTCCAGTTGTCAGCCCCTTGGGGAGCCCTTCAAATGGATCACGTTGGAAGACCACATCTCGGCTGTCAGCGAGCATGACGTAATCGTACTGATCTAGCACCTGCCGAAGAAATTGACGGGCGAGGAAATAACGCGAACAAGTGATATTGAGGAGATAGGACGCCCTGTGCTCGATGGCGAAACGATGCTCAGGCTGAAGCTTCCAGGTGTCACGGAGCCTGCTGGCCACTAACCGCGCCAGCGCCGGGAAGGTAGTGGCAAGCCGACGAAAGAATCGGTAGCGCTGCTTAGGAATCGGCACCCAGAGACGAGCAGCGGGCATGATGTCTGCGAGACGCTTTTTATCCGCAATACTGCCATGATTGGCAATCACGACGACATCCGTCTGGCTGCCAGTGGCACGAAGACTCCGCAGGAAATGTTCCGGCAGTTCAAGCTCGCGAGCCGCATAATTGGCGGTAAGAATCAGATTACGAGGCATTTGATCAGTTCAATTTGGAATAACAAAGCAAAGACAGCTTTTATTGCTGCGGAATAGGCAGCAGAGGCTCTTTCTTTTTCTGGCGCAGCCGGTCGAAATAAAATCCCTCCAACTGCCTGGCGAGAACCTGCCAGTCGAGTTTCTGAGCTAAAGCTGAATTCGACGAGGTGGAAAAGGCAGTGTCGAGCCGGTGAACATCAAGCCTAGCGAATATACTGCGCCAGGATTCCCGCGACTGCCCCGCCAAGGTCACACCAGGAAGTTGTGCAGCCAGGCTGGCAAATTCACCCACAGCAGAAGCAATGACATGCGCCCCTCCCGCCAGATACTCGGCAAACTTGATGGGAAACCGGCTTTGATTAAAGGAGGTGTCCTCCAGTGGCAGCAGGCCGCAATCAATAGCGCGAGCAAACACCTGGGTTTGTGCCGGAGTCAGGTTGCCCAGATAATCGATGGCAGCCCGATGCTCAGCGGGTAGCCCGTCCACCATGCTTTGGGGCATTCCGCACAAGGCCAGTCTCAGCTTTCTTCCTGCTGGGGCCGTGGCAGCCAAAGCATCGACGCACCAGGAAATCTCCGCTGTGGTCCGTCCCATAAAGCCAAAATAGAACGCCTCGGGGTTCAATCCCATGGTCTCTCTGGCAGCAAGTTTCGATGGAGCCGGCTGATCGGGCCAGTAGCCGTTATGAATGATTTGCGTTGCCACGGCCCCATGCTTCCGGGCTGCCTCGGCCAAAAAGCCACTGCAGGTGGTCACACCGTCGGCAAGGCGAGGCATGCCTTGCTCCAGGAACCGTATTGCCCGCGGCAGCCACGTATCGCGCCACGGAAATCCAGTTTTGGCAGTCAAAAGTCCCCCCCACCACAGGTCGTCCCAGTCGTACAACAAACAACCGGCGCTTCGACGATGAAAGAGTCCCGGCAGACAACTATGCGGGAAAGGCTGAAAGACATGATGAACATCCGCAGATCCCGTGTCATGGCGCATGGCCCGAAGCAGTGTGACGGGATCAAGTCGGGAATCCACCAAACGGCTGATGAACGGCGTGGTCGGCACCAGCACATAGGAAACACCGTCTCTGACCTCAAGCTGAGCCCGTCCCCAGTGCCGCGGCCCGATGGCATGAACGGTGACCTCATGACCTAACCGCTGCAGACCAATGGCCAGGTTATGCCAGCGGAAGTACGTTCCTTGAGGAAAGCCAAAGCAGGTGAAAAAATTAATTTTTAAATCTGACATCAGGCGAACATCCACATCACTCGATCTATAGTAGCTTAGAAAGGTGGCAAACCTACTTGGTTCTACGACAGAAATAGTCACACCCAAGATCTAAAATCCGATAATTCCCCCTGAGTCTTACGAGGGCCCGTTCTTTAATTTCTGGCGCGAGATGGACGTGTTCAAACAAGATGACCATCGGTGGATGAAGCACCAAATCCACTTGGGAAAGAATTTCCCAATCATAACCCTCAGCATCAATATGAAGAACATCGATTCTTTTGATACCGTGCTTTTGAATCAGGCTTTCAAATGGAAGCGTCGGAAAAACTGAACTAATGATGTAGGGTTCTACTTCCTGCCCAAGGTGTTTGAAGATATGAGTCCTATCGAAAGAGCCTATTTGATCAAACCATGGTGGAAGTTCCGGCAGCGCCTTTTTTGCAGCAGCAGACAGGTAGTAGAAAGCTTTTTGACCAGGCGACCCTTCGGCAATGGCCGCATTCTCGAATTTTGCATTTGGCTGGTTTGCATAGTTTGCTTTCAAACGCTCGAACAACCATGGAACAGGCTCAACCAAAAGACTCACTGATGAAGGGTTAGCAACCAACAAGTCATGCAATGGATCATTCGACTTGCCATCATTAGATCCGATCTGAACAAATACAGGCGAATGAATGTGCTTTATCGAATTGAGAATAAGTCGACTGGGATTGAGCTTCCATGCTCGGTAGCGGATGCTCGCAGTAAGAATCTTTCTTTTCAGAAGTGCAATGATGCCTAAAAAACGGCTGAATAAAGAATGAGTCATCGTCAGCAAGTTATTCTCTATTGTTTGGCATTCTCGTAAAGCCACATATCCCAGTAACCATATGTACGAATATCATCACGAAACTGATAACAACCCCTAACCAGATCACGGAAAGCGTCTGGCTCAAATCCATTGAAACAACACAGAGTATTTGTGTAATTAATAACACCGATATGTAAAACGGAGAACTCCACCAGAATATCCATCGCCGGGCCGCATGCATCGTCCACATGACGCCGCCGACATAGCTGATGCAGGCACTCAAAACCACCCAGCCGATCTCCCGTTCCAGCCCTGCATAATTCCTACCCAACAACCAGAGCAGCGGCTGCGGCAGCAGAAAGCCAACGGTTCCAATGATGCACGCGATACCAAGTGCGGCTGCTAAAATCTGGCTGTAACGTCGGGCCAACAACGCGCGCGGCACACCGGCAATGTAGGGTTCGACAAACACGGCATTAAAAGCCCCGAGGATGAGAAACAACTGGCCAATTCGTCCCAGCGCGCTGATCTCGGCCAAGTTCTGTGTGGTGCCAAAAATCGCGCTGATACCGACGAGTATCTGTCCTTGCAGCGCTGTGAAGACCACCCCGGGAATAAGCGGGGAGAGGTAGCGCAACATCTCTGCATTGCGTTCCGACTCGCTTTGTTCTGGCTCCCGAATATAGGCTTGGGAGGAACGCCTGTAATTGAACCCTGTGTAACCGAGTGAGAGTGCCGCAAGCAGGGCCGCAGCCCAGGCACTGAGTATTCCCATGGCATAAAAGCCTGCACTCAATGCAAGGCGGAGAAATGCGGCATGAATCTGCGGGCGGTAGTACTTCTGCAGTGCTCGATGCACTAAGAGAGGAGCTCCATACATGGCCAAGCCTTGAAAGAGAACTCCTAGCACGACGGTGCCAAACAGGAGGCATTTGACCTTGTACCCCCAAGGTTGTGTCCATGTTATGAGAGGAAAAGCAATGGCGGCGATGAGCAGAACCATTCCCTGCATCTTTGACCGCCAGTTGCGCGCGGAACGCAGATAGCTGCCAAGCACATCGGGATCGCGACCGCGCGATCCTGCCAGGGCGATGATGGAACCTGAAAAGCCGAGGTCCGTCAACTGGGTGACCGTGCTCTGAAACGCGAAGGCCATGCCGAACATTGCGAACTCGCTGACATCGAGCCAGCGGATCAGGAAAAAGCCCGTGATAAGATTCAGAAGCTGTACCGATGGCTGACCAACAAGGAAAGACTGCAGCGGTGCACGCCAGTGAGCAAAGCGTGACCTCAGGCAGTTTACAGGCTCAGATGGAACAGCACCGATCATGATTAAATGACTTCCTCATGGCGGGGTGGAAAATTCCATCCTGCATCAGGAATAAGGGACTGACTCTTCACAAGCGGTGGGCTTTCTCGGTAAAAAGCGATTTTCAGGACAAGCCCAGCAGTGCTGCCTGATTGCATCGGACCCAGTCAGAGATATCGGTGACCAAAGTCGTAAGCGAACGCGATGGCCGCCATTCAGTGCGCTTAAAAAGACGATCACAGTCGCCGATGAAGAGACGCAAGTCGAATGGACGCTGATCCAGACTGGAACGGATGGAAATGGAATTTCCGGTGGCCTCTTCACACAGTTGGGTGAGTTCCTGCAAAGAAACGCTGCAGTCCAAACCACCCGCCACGTTGCCAACCCAGCCTTCCCAAGCATCAAAGTCGGTGATTTGCAACGCGATGAGATCGCAGAGATCCTGAACGTGAAGAACATCACGCACCTGCTTTCCGGTGCCGCCGTAGCCGATGTAGGCAAGGGGTTTGCCGAATATGTGAGCCATGACCCAGAGGGCGAGCACCCCCTGATCGATTTTGCCAAACTGCCACGGACCCGCGACGACGCCACAGCGATTCACGACGGCCTGTAAGCCGAAGCTCTGACGATACTCCTCGATCAACTGTTCTGCGGAAAGCTTGGTGTAGCCATAGAGGGAACGGGCACCGCCGAGATCAAGAGCCTCCGTGACTCCGCGTGAACTGATGCCTGGCGTGCCCTCGTCCGCCCATGCGAAGCGGGTTTCCATTTCCTGCCAAGGATGAGATTCAAGCCGTGCGACGGGATAAACGCGGCTGGTGGAAAGAAAAAGAACCTTTGATTTCCACTTCCTTGCCATTTCAAGGCAGTGGTAGGCACCGACCAAATTCGTCTGAAACAGGTAGTCGGGAGAACCATCCTGCCCGGCAAGCACGGAGGGCTCCGCCGAGCACTCAATCAACAAGTCGAATTCGCCCGTGGGAAATTGATCCACGAATCTGATGTCACCACGGTGGCACTGAATGCCGCGATCCTGCAAACGTACGACGTTCAACTCAGATCCGCGTCGGTAAAGATTGTCCATGCAGACGATCTGCGCAGAGGGGAACGCTCCCTGAAGATGGCAGGCAAGGTTCGAGCCGATAAAGCCCGCACCGCCGGTGATGAGTATGCGCTGTAGAACCATTAGTGGACGGATGCGCGGTGGATCTCCTCGAAGACATCATCCAGGGTCTTGGTGATGCCCCACGATGGATAATGCGCCTTCATCTTGGTCAGATCGCTGATGTAGCAGATGTGGTCCCCTTCCCGGTTCTTGTCCACATACTCCCACTGCATGGGTTTGCCGGAAATGGCGGTGATTTTTTGGAAGGCTTCAAGGATGGAGACACTGTTGTCACGACCGCCACCGATGTTGTACACCTCGCCGCAGCGGGGATTATCAAAGAAGGCGTGGATGAAGCGGACGACGTCCAGGCTGTGAATGTTGTCCCGCACCTGCTTGCCTTTGTAGCCGAAGACGTTGTACTTTTTTCCGGCAAGGTTGCACTTGATGAGGTAGCTGAGGAAGCCGTGGAGTTCGACACCGCTGTGGTTCGGGCCAGTGAGACAGCCACCGCGCAAGGCGCAGCATTTCATGCCAAAGTAGCGCCCGTATTCCTGCACCATGACGTCGGCAGCGACTTTCGACGCGCCGAATAGGCTATGCTTGCTCTGATCAATGGAGAGTTCCTCGGTAATGCCACCGACATAGGCTGGATCGTCATAATCCCAGCGGGTGTCCAGTTCTTTGAGCTTGATGGTGTTGGGACGGTCACCATAAACCTTGTTGGTGCTCATGTGGATGAACACGGCCTCCGGGGCATTGAGTCGGGTGGCTTCCAGAAGGTTCAAGGTGCCGGCAGCGTTCGTGTCAAAATCATCAAAAGGCCGCGAGGCCGCGAGATCATGGCTGGGCTGCGCAGCGGTATGGACGACATGGGTGGGCTTCAGTGTGGCTAGGCAGTCGAGCACGGCCTTGCGATCACGGATGTCCAGTTCGTGGTGTTGGAAGGCAGGATGCGCCGCTTTGAGCCGCTCCTGATTCCAGCGGGTATCTCCCTGCGGGCCGAAGAAATCGGCACGCATGTTGTTATCCACGCCATGGACCTGCCAGCCCTGCTGACAAAAATAATCGACGACTTCGGAACCGATGAGACCGGAGGATCCGGTAACGAGGAGTTTCATGGAGAAAATGGAAATTGAAGAGGGCTGATGCCGATTTGATTCAGCAAATCGGAGCCGCTGACTGGATGCGAGGGTCGTGAGTGAGACCGAAGATGCATGTGGTCAAAGCATGGCCGCACTGAACTACGGCCGAAGCGATGATGAACCAAGCCAGCCCCATCACGCTGTTTAGAGGCAGCAGGAAGGCGGCCACCGCCTGGGTGGTGAGGGTTAATGGAATGTTGAGCCAGGCCAGGTGATTCCATCCACGAGCCGCATTCATGGCCCAGACAAACCCGGCTATATTGATGAGGGCCATTCCAGCCAGCACCAACACCATTTCCCGCTGCAGGTGCGCATACTTGCCACCGAGGATCCAGAGGAACCAATGCCCCTGCCACCAGGCGAACGCCAGCACCATAATGCTGAACGCCACCGTGCCTGCCACCAAGGCGATTGCCATAGCCCACATCCGTTTTCTGTCCGAGGCACGGGCGAAGGAAGGAAACACGAACTGCCCGAGAGGCCCGGCCAGTACGGCGAAGATGATAGCAAGGCGATTCAGCGCCCCGAGATCCGAGACCTCGCTGGTGGTGGCAAAGACGCTGATCAGCCAAGTTGCAAGCTGGCCCTGAATGCAGATGAAAATGCAGTTTGGCAGCAGCTGAAGCACCACTTCCCAGATGCGAGCCGTATGATCGGCGATGCCAGTGGGCTGCACGTCCCCCAGCAATGGAAGAACCTGCCTGCGGACGATGCCGTATTGGGTCAGATGGGCCACAAGAACCGCCATGAGAGCAGTGAGCGGAGTGAGGCCGCCTATAAGAGCCAAAGCCGCTGTCAGCGCAGTCCGGACAAGCACAGGCACTAGATCTGCTACTTGAAGCTGCCGGGTGCGCGATTGCAGACGGTTGACAACATTGAGAACAGCCGTGGTCGAAATCTGCCAGATGGGGGCGAGCACCAGCGCGGTAAGCCCGAGTGCAGAGGGAAGGCCTGCTCCATTGCGCAGCAGCAGCCAGAGGGAAATGACCGCAACGATGACTGAAGCAAGAACTGCCAGCTTTACCCGCAGGCGCAGCGCGGCATGCACCAGGCCTTTCAAAGATGCTTTGTCCTGCCAGATTCCACCACCGACGGAGGTGATGGCGTTGACAATGCCTGCATCCGCCAGGACGGCCAGCGCGGCGCTCATGCTGCTGGCGATGGTGAACCAGGCATAGTCCGGCTTCTCCAAAGTGCGCACCAACAGGAAGCCCGCGACGGCATTCAGCGCCTGCACGAAAAGCTGCACCAATGCGAAGCCGCCAAAAGTCGCGCTCCAGCGGTACAGGCGCAGTCGATTGTGGCGAAGTGACAGCCATGATAACATTCGAGACGAGTGAGGAGCTGAGCAAGCTTGCGGCTCTTAGCTGTTGCAGGAACTGCAGGGTGTGTGAGAAACTGCCTTCCGCATATGGAACAAGCCGCTGCCGCCATCACTTCGGAAAACCTGCGGGTGCATGTCATCCATTATACACGCCTGACCGAACGCCGGGCGCACATGGAGCGAACGCTGCGTGAACATGGGCTGGACCACTTTCCGGTGAGTTGGATGACAGCCCATGATCGCGAGGAAGTGCTGGCGGACGGTGCTTTTGAACGCGGCGAGTGGGGCGCCCCAAAAGCGATCGCAGCGGGTTCGGTCTCTCTGATTTTGAAGCATCTGGCGGTGTACCGCAAAGTGGTGGCTGAGCCGCATGCTTGGCATCTGATCCTGGAAGATGATGTACTTATCCGCCCAGGCTTTCTACCCGCTTTGACAGACTGCCTGACAGAGTTGCCAAGAGAGTGGGATATGTGCTTTGTGGGGCAGGGCTGCGATCTGCATGTACCTTGGTGGCTGCGCCGTGCAGACAAGCGCCTCTACTGGCGCGGCTGGAAACGCGGACTGCTGTGGGGTGGCGGCGGCTGCTCCCGCTGCACGGAGGCGTATCTGATTCATCCGGGCTGCGCGGAGCGTGTGCTGTCCAGCCGATTTGCGCATCCGCCGTTCAACAGTCCCATCGACTGGCATTTGAATGCCGCAGGCAGGGCTTTGCAGATTCATTCCTACTGGGCGGAGCCGCCCTTGGTGACCCAGGGGGCGTTTGAAAGTTGGATGAAGGACCCCACCCTGAACCCTGCCAGGGATGCAAAACCATGACAGGCGCTGAGGCATTATCATTATCATCGAACTGCGATCCATGTGCCCCATGTCTGAATTACCTTGTTGCATCGAAGAAGGCTTATAAAAGCCACTTGCTGGACGGAGTCTCGCACTAACTGCGGAAGGCCAGCCAGTTTCCGACATGCCTGCGATAGTATTCAATCTGAACGGGAGAATTTTGCCCCTCCCCCTGATCTAGGGAGCGCACTTCGAATCCGGCAGACTCCAAATACGCCAGCAAATCGTCGGCAGTGAAGCCATGACGGGCAGAGTTTGGGTCTCCTGCTTCAATCAAAATTTGTCGCGTTTTCTTGAGCAGCCTGCTGGCACCGCGCAGCACAGCGAGCTCCACGCCCTCGACATCGATCTTTAAGAGATCACAGCGAAGCAAGTCCGGAAACAAAACATCCAATGTGGTGACTGGAACTGTGATACTTTCAGTGTTCAAGCCCGAGTGGTGAGCGGAACCTTTGGGAACCATGAAATTCATGTCATCACGGCGGTCATCGGTGAACTGCGCACCCAGTTCACTGGTTGCGTCTGCAACGGCGACTGCATAACGCTGAACCTGCGGTGAACTGAACTGGTTTAGGCTGAGGTTTTCCTCCAGACACCGATGAATGAAGGGATGCGGCTCAATGGCATGAACAACGCCGTTCTCGCCGACGGAGCGAGCCCCTTCCATGACGGTAAATCCAACGTTGGCTCCGACGTCAATCATCGTGTCTCCCGGTTTAAGGAGTGAACGGATGATGTCCAAATCGGCATCCCTTTGATGTCGGTCCACCCAGAGCTGCCAGGCAAGGTTGGCCGGATGCAGATGGAGACGGAACGAACGCATTGGAAAAGTGATCCGACGTCCCCAGCCGGTGCGCCAAAAAACCTGGGCGACCAAAAAACGAAGCGGCTTCGGATGGCGCAGCACACTGAAGAAACGGTTCATTGAAGGTTGGCTCCCACATGAATTAGTCACGAGCTATCGATTCCACCCAGCCCTGATGTTGAAGATACCACGACACGGTATCACGCAGTCTCTTTTCAAGTGTGTGGGCGGGGTTCCAGCCGAGTTCGACACTGATCTTCATCGCATCCATGGCAGAGCGTCGATCATGGCCGGTGCCGTCGGTAACAAAGGTGATGAGGCGGCGAGCTGAGACTTTGCGGCGAGGTGTATGACGTGCGTGATGTCATGTGGTGGATGACTCGAAGGGCTTCCTCTTTGTCGCGGAGATCGACCTGCTCAAAGACATAACGCGGGTGGATGCCATGTATGCCGTCGAGATTTTCGAAGCGACCCGCATAGATGATGCAGTCTAAATTAACCACTCTTGCGATCTCGGGCTGGTCAATGACATGCCGGATGAGATTGAACCAATGAAGCCAGCGCCGCCAGTGATGAGGAGATCCATCATGCTTTGACGGCGGCGTATTCGCTGAAGACGCCCATGCAGGCGATGCGCCGGGCCTCTTGAAAACCAGCGGCCTTGAGGGCGGAGACAACGGCCTCAGGACGGACGCAGGCGTCCATGGTCTCCCAAAAGTAAACCATCATCTCCTCTGCCTTTTTGCTGCGGGTGAGCAGGCGGGCGAAGAAGGGATACACAATGCCGAAGTAGAGTTTGAAAAGCGCAGAGCCGATCCTGCCCGCTGGACGGGTGGCCTCCATGATGAGGACGCGGCCGCCGGGCTTGAGTACACGGTGAAATTCACGGAAGGTTGCCTCCAGATCGGCGAAATGGCGCAGTGCATAGCCCACAGTGAGGAAATCGTAGGTGTTGGCTTCGAGGGGCATGCTCTCCGCACGGCTCTGGATGAAGCGTGCGTTTGGCAGCTTTTCCCTGGCAACGGCCAGCATGCCGTCACTGGGCTCCACGCAGGTGATGGTGCTGTCACCCCCGAGCACCTGGCTGGCGGCGACGGCGACCAGGCCAGTGCCGCAGGCGACATCGAGGTGCTGCATGCCGGGCCGCAGGCCATGGCGACTCTGCGCCGTCCTGCGGTAAAGATTGCCTGTGCCGAAAAACCCCCAGCCGACGATGGGATCGTAATGCGCGGCACCTTGATCGAAGAGCTCTTTGACGTAGCCCTGTCGTTCTTCGGGCTGAGCATAGCGATGGGACAATACTGGATGAGGAATCATAGGAGTTTCAGGCGCTTTGAAGGCCAACACGTTTCACTTCGATGGCAACTTTGACGATGTAGTCGAGGTATTCGCACTGAGGCAGTCCAGTCGCCAGTTTTCAAAGCCACCGAGGATCAAGGTCATCGGGGCTCGGCCAATGTGGGCTTGTCATAGACCGGCTGCAGTTGTTTGGACGCCACTTGTGTGAAGGGATAAAGACGCGAACCCATTCTACATGCTAGGATGATGCCTTTCATGTCGAGGAAAGAGAGTTGCAGCCAGAGAAGGAAAAGGACAACGGACAATTTGCTAAGTCAGAGTAATGACGGTGCCCGACGGCATGGTGATTCGGCCTGCATTTTGTTGAGAACATTTTTTTCGTCATCAGTTCCCACTTGTCGTCATTCCCGCTCAGTGTGTGATGCATCTGCGTCCATCGCCAGAGTTTTGATCACAACCCCCGGATTTCCCCTGACCAGAGTGCGTTCGGGGACTGAGTTCATCACAACACTTCCTGCACTTACCACACTACCCCTGCCCACCTCCACGCCAGGGCCGATGAACGATTGCGCGGCGACCCAGCAACCATCGCCTAATGTGATGCCACGCACGATCAAATCGAAGGTTTCTCTGCGATGGTCGTGTGAGCCTGTACACAAGAACGAGCGTTGTGAAACACAGACATTGGATCCGATTGTCACTGGGGCAAGGCTCAGGATCATGACGTCTTCTCCAAGCCAGACGTAGTCACCCAGGAGCAGCCGCCATGGAAAGGAAATGTTCACATTTGCTCTGATCACCACACCTGTGCCAATTTTCGCACCGAACCAACGAAGGAGGATTGACCGCAGAGCGGAGGGCCATGGCACCGAAGTTTGAAAAAAGATCCTCTTCGTCAAAAGCCAGGCTGCCTCCTTCCAGCGTTTTGCGCCTCTCTCAAAGCCGTCATTGGAATATTGGGACAAATCCATCCTCAGAAGACTTTAAACCACATGTTTTACCTGGCTGCAAAGTGTCAAAACGACTCCATCAATGTAAAGCCGCATCACGCGGCCAAGCTGCCGCCAAAGGTCGCTCAAGCAGCGGCCTGGATGGTTTGCCGTGGTTGGATCGGCATTTCTCAAAAAAGGAGGTGACTGTACCATGCTGATACCCAGCGCAAAGGATAAAGTTCTCCGGTCTGTTAACACTTTGACACCAAGCTGTGCTGGCAGCGTACTTTTTTCTCTGGCAAAGTGTCAGATGTCGTGTTGTCCCGAGTTTTTCGGATGAACCCGGCCTTCTTTGCATTTATTAAATTCCATGCGCAGCCCCCCTTCCCTTCTGTCCGCCCTTGTGCTCGGCTTGGCCGCGTGTTTCGCCGCCCAAGGACAAACCAGCCTCAAGCCTGAAGGCACCAGTCCAAATGCGCCGCGGGTGAGCAGCATAGGCACGCGATTTGCCAGCATTCCCGGCACCACCGTGCAGTTTGCCATCTGGGAGACGAGGCTCTCCGAATGGAATGAGTTTCTGCGGCAGAAAAAGTATCCATGGTCCTACCAGACGCACTTTGAGCAATCGCCAGAGCATCCGGTGGTAGGCGTCAACCTGCAAGATGCCGTGGCCTTCTGCAATTGGCTCACCGAAACAGAGCGCGAACAGCACCTGATCGACAGCTCCCAGAGCTACCGTTTGCCGACGCCGGAAGAATGGGACTCTGCTGTGGGCCTGGCCCGTGGTCGCAAGAAGATCAGCCTCTCTGCTGAAGACCGCCTGCTGGACGACCAAATCTATCCTTGGGGGCAGGACTGGCCGCCGCCTGCGAAGACCGCCAACTTTGCCGATGGCGAGATCACCGGCTACGCCAACGACGGCTATGCATTCACCGCACCGGTAGGAAGTTTCACTCCCACTCAGGAGGGGCTGTTTGACCTCGCGGGCAATGTCTGGGAATGGACCCAGCCAGTGGAAATCCGCGCGCAACCGACTGGGGTCCTGCGCGGTGGTTCCTGGGCCTATTTCCGCGCTGAATGCCTCACCTCATCCTATCAGTATGTTGTGCCTGCAGACCTGCGTGCACCCACCATCGGCTTTCGCTGTGTGTTCGATGACAAACGCCGCACTGCCAGCCTCCTGGCCGCCTCCGATGCGGAGAAAAAGCAGGCTCTGGAGGAACGCATGAAGGCAATGACTGACAGCCGCAAGGTGGACGCCAGTGCGGTGGAAGCGATGCGTAAACAGATGCAGGGCAAGGGCGATGATGGCGGCTTGCCCGACCCTGCAAGTCTCAAACCTGCAGTAGCAGATGGCAGTTCCTTCATCAATGCACTGGGAATGCGCTTTGTTCCATTGCAGGAGAAAAGCGCCCCTCTCATCTGCGTCACGGAAACCAGCGTGCGTGATTTCGAAATCTGGCTGCGTGATGCAGGACGCAACTGGAGCCAGAAACCCTCTTTCCTGCTGGGTGGAAATCATCCTGCCGCTGGCGTTTCCTGGGAGGATGCCCAGGCTTTCTGCGCCTGGCTGACCGAGCGCGACCGCGCAAGCAAGCTCATCCCGGCCACCGCCGCCTACCGTCTGCCGAGCGACACCGAGTGGAGCCTGGCTGCTGGTTTGAAAAATGAAACCGGCTCCGATCCTGCCGCGAGGAACCACTCCGACAAATCCCACTACCCCTGGACGCCCAAGGCGGATGACTGGAAACCGCCAGCACTCGCTGCCAATCTGGATGCCACCAAAATCCCCGGCACCACAGACAATTATTCCTACACTGCACCTGTGGACAGCGCGCGCGGAAACGCTCTGGGCCTCTATGAAATGGGCGGCAACGTGTCTGAATGGTGCGCGGACGCATGGCCCGGTACGCCGGAAGAGCGCGTCATCCGCGGCGGCAGCTGGCTGAGCTTTGACAAAGATGCCCTGCTGACATCCAGCCGTTCACATGCTCTCAAGAATGCCACGCGCGCTGATCTGGGCTTCCGCTGCGTGCTGGATTTTGGCACGCCTTAAATCGTGCGCCTGCAACAACACCTTTAAAAGGCGCCGGGCATGGTCTTGGAGGATGGCTGCTGATCTGATGACCCCGATAGATCTTGACCTGGCCCGTACCTCAAGACAGCGCCGCGATCACTTCGATCTCCACCAAAGCCCCCAGCGGCAGTCCCGCCACGGCCACAGTCGAACGTGCGGGCTTGTGACCGGCAAACGCAGCCTCATACAGCGGATTGACCTTGGGAAAATCGGCCATGTTTTGCAAAAACACGGTCGCTTTGATGACAGAGCTCAGCGTCAGTCCCTGCGCCTCCAGCAGCGCGCGGATATTGGCCAGCACCTGAGTCGTCTGACCTTCCACATCCGTCGCCACGATCTTTCCCGCAGCCGGATCGATGGGAATCTGGCCTGAGCAAAAGAGCAACGCTCCATGCTTCACCGCTTGGGAATAAGGACCGACCGCAGCCGGCACATGAGGAGTGTTATTGATGAGTTCCATGCGGATCTCATAACGATCCGCACTAGCGATTCAAGCCTCGACATTCACTCATCACAGATTTGCCTCCTGCGCCTTGAGTTTCACCAGCCGCCACCCAGTGCTTTGATCAGGGCCACAGTAGCGTTCAGACGACGGGAGCGGAGATCAATGGCACTGCGCTCGGCATTCAGGGCGGTGGCTTGAGCGGTGGCAACGTTGATGTAGCTCAAGGTACCCGCCTCATACTGATTGGTGGCGATGCGTTCGCTCTCCCGGGCCGCATGCACCGCTTCATTCTGCGCTTCCGTTTCGGCGGCCAGAATACGCAGCGTGGAGAGCGCATCTTCAGACTCCTGCATGGCGGTTAGCACGGCTTGTCGGTAATCCGCGACAGCCTGCCTCCAGGTGGCGTCCGCCTGTGCTTTGGCAGCCAGACGTTGGCCGCTGTCAAGAATTGCCAAGCTGGCATCAGGGCCAAACGACCAGAAATTGTTGCCCTGGGCAAGCAGGTTGGCCAAGGCACGCCAGCCAGTGGCGGCCCCAAGAGAGATGGTGGGGAAAAAGGCGGCGATGGCGGCACCAATACGTTCGTTGGCGGCAGCCACACGACGCTCACCGGCGGCAATGTCAGGACGACGCTGAAGCAGCGTGGATGGTGCCGTGGCGGGCAGCGCAGGAATGTGTGAGGTGAGTGTGGCCGGCTTCAAGCCGAAATCGGCTGGGGCACGGCCAGTCAGCACAGCCAGTGCGTGCTCCATCGTCGCCCGTATCACACCGGTTTCGATCAAAGCGGCACGCGAGGTTGCAAGCTGAGTCGCGGCGAGAGCGACATCCGCTTCGGAGGCCACCCCCTGTGCTTTGCGGTTTAGCGTCAGCTCCAGCGACTTGGCGTAACTGGCCACCTGGCGCTCAAGCAAGAGCCTTTGAGCGTCAGCAGCACGCAGTGAAAAGTAGCTCTGCGCCGCCTGAGTTTGCAGAGTGAGCCGGGTGGACTCCACATCCGCCTGCACCGCCTCGACGTCCGCCTTGGTGGCCTTGGCGGCATGCCGCAGACGTCCCCAGAGATCCAGTTCCCAGTTGGCCGATCCTCCTACGGATTGAATACTTTTCACGCCTGAGCCACTGCGGGCGGCATTGATGGAGTTGGCGTTGCTGGAGCCCCCTAGAGCACCGCTTTTATTCACGGTGTAGTCGCTCGTAGCAGAGGCCGTTGGGAGAAATGCCAGCTTGGCGGCCGTGAGCAAAGCCGAGGTTTGCTGCGCCCTCGCGACTGCGGACTGCAGAGACTGATTGGATACTTCCAGGCTTTGCATGATGGCGTCCAGATCCCTGTCATGAAAGATGGACCACCAGTTGCCACGCGGCAGATGATCCGCAGGCTGGGCGACTTTCCAGCCCCCGCTCTCCTTGAAGTTCGCTGGCAGATTCATCGCCGGAGCCTGCTTCTTCGGTGAGAAACTGCAGCCGGCGGCGGCAAGCATAAGCATGCAGAAAAAAAGACGGTTCATAGAGTGACTGGAACGGGCGCGGCGGTCATGTGCTGGGAGGGAGGATGTTTTTTCAAGAAACGCAACCGCAGACCGTCTAGAAAGAGGTACACCACCGGCGTGGTGTAAAGCGTGAGCACCTGACTGACGAGGAGGCCGCCGACGACGGCAATACCGAGGGGGCGGCGCAACTCTGAGCCCACGCCGGTACCGAGCGCCAATGGCAAGGCACCGAGCAAGGCGGCGAAGGTGGTCATCAAAATGGGGCGCAGGCGCAACTGACAGGCCTCGAAGATGGCTTGAAATGAGTCCAGCCCGCGTTCACGCTCGGTTTGCAGCGCGAAGTCGATCATCATGATGGCGTTCTTTTTCACGATGCCTATGAGCAGGAAGATGCCGATCATCGCCATCACCGTGAAATCCATGCCGCAGACGTAAAGGGCAAGCAAAGCCCCCGCACCTGCGGAAGGCAGCGTCGAGAGAATCGTCAGCGGATGCAAGAAGCTCTCATAGAGAATGCCCAGCACGAGGTAGATGACGAGCAGCGCCGTGAGAATGAGGACGGGCTGGCTGTCCAGCGAAGCCTGGAAGGCGCCAGCCGTACCGGCAAAAAGGCGCTGAACATCATCAGGAATCTGCAGTTTGTTCACCGCATTCGTGATGGCTTCGGTGGCGTCTGCAAATGCCACACCGGGTGGGATGTTGAACGAAAAAGTCAGCGCTGCAAACTGCCCCTGATGGCTGATGGACAGCGCCGCAGGCGCGAACTCCCACCGCGCAAGCTGGTTCAATGGCACGAGCTTGCCTGAGTTGGAACGCACCATCACCTGATCAAACGCTCCAGGATCCTCGTTTTGCGAAGACTCCAAAATCACGCGGTATTGATTCAGCGGTGCATAGATCGTGGAAACCATGCGCTGGCCGAAAGAGCTGTTCAGCGCACTGTCCACCGCCTGCATGCTCACGCCGACACGGGCGCAGGCCTCACGGTCAATGACAAGCTTGGTGACGGTGCCCTTGTCCTCGAAATCACTGTTCACATCCACGAGTTCTTTAAGGCCGAGCAGTGCCTCCCGCACCTTGGGCTCCCATTTACGCAGGGTCTCCACTTCACCAGCCTGCAGCGTGTATTGATACAAGGCGCGGCTGGAGCGCCCGCCAATGCGCAGATCCTGCGACGGCACCAGCAGCAGGGTGGCGCCTGCGATTTTTGAAAGCTTGCCACGGAAACGTGCCAGCACCACATCGACCGAGTCACGCTGCCCCATCGGTTTGAGCGAGATGAAGACCCTGCCACTGTTCTTCGGCCCGCCCATGCGCGAGTCGGAACCGCAGCTTGCATTCACTTTAACAACCGCTGGATCGGCCTGCGCAATCCGTGCGATCTCGATGACTTTCTCGCGCATGGCCTGGAACGAGATGTTTTGATCCGCGCTGATGCCGCCAATGAGCAAACCATTATCCTGCTGCGGGAAAAAACCCTTGGGAATCGTCACATACAGCCATCCGGTCAGAATGACGATGCCGATGAGCGCCGTCAGCGTGAGCCAGTGATGCCGCAGGGCGATGTGCAGCGTGTGCGCATAGAAGGACTGTACCCAATGAAAGATGCCGTCTGACAGCCGTGCAAAAAAACCGGGTTTGTGACCTTCTTTTTCAGCGCTCAGCAAACGCGCGCACATCATCGGCGTGGTGGTCAGCGAAACCACGAGCGAAACGGCAATGGCCACGGAGAGCACTACGGCGAACTCTCTGAACAACAGCCCCATGAGTCCGCCCATGAGCAAGATGGGAATAAATACGGCGATCAGTGAGACGCTCATCGAAATGACCGTGAAGGTCACTTCGCGCGTTCCACGGCGTGCAGCCTCCATCACGGGCATGCCGTTTTCGACATGTCGGGTGATATTTTCCAGCACGACGACCGCATCATCAACCACAAAGCCGGTGCTGACCGTGAGGGCCATCAGTGAAAGATTGTCCAGGCTGTAGCCACAAAGATACATGACACCAAAAGTCCCCAGAAGGGACACCGGCACCGCCACGCCCGGAATCAAGGTGGCGCGTACTCTGCGCAAAAAGGCAAACACGACCAGGATGACGAGCAGGGTGGCAATCAGCAGCGAGTACTGTACATCATCAATCGAGGCGCGGATGGTCACCGTACGCTCCATGGTGATGTCAAAATTCATCGAGGAAGGAGCCATCGCACGGAGTTTCGGCATCATGGCTTTGATCTTGTCCACCACCTCAATGATGTTCGCCCCGGCCTGCCGAAAGACGATTAATGAGACGGAGTTCTTGCCGTTCGTGCTGCCATAGTTGTAGGCGTCCTGCACGGAATCCGTCACCTCACCAAGATCCGCCAGCCGCACTGCCGCACCATTGACGTAGCTGACGATGACGTTTTTGTACTCCTCAGCCTTGTCCATTTGATCGCTCGCCAGCACCTGCCAGCGTCGGTCATCATCCTCGATCAACCCCTTGGGCCGGTTCACATTCGCAGCCACGATGGCGGTGCGGACATCTTCCATGGTAAGATTCGCCCGCGTCAGGGCCGGCATGTTCATGCTGACACGCACAGCGGGCAGCGAACTGCCACCGATGCTGACACTGCCCACGCCATCAATCTGTGAAATCTTCTGCGCGATCACCGTCGAACCGACATCATACATCTGCCCTGAGGTGGCCACGTCCGAAGTCAGCGCCATGATCATGATCGGCGAGTCCGACATGTTCATTTTTCGGTAGGTCGGATTGCCCGGCATGCCAGTAGGCAGCAAACTGCGCGCTGCATTGATGGCGGCCTGCACATCACGCGCAGCGCTGTCCACGTCACGGCTGATGTCAAACTGCAGGCTGATGCTCGTGCTGCCCTGCGAGGAGGATGAGGTCATCTCCGTGATCCCGGCGATGCGGCCCAGCGTGCGCTCCAGCGGTGTGGCCACCGTGGCGGCCATGGTCTCGGGGCTGGCGCCTGGCAGTGAGGCCGAGACGGAAATCGAAGGCATGTCCACCTGCGGCAAAGGAGAGACCGGCAGATTCATGTAAGCCAGCACACCCGACAACGCGATCGCCAGCGTGGCGAGCGTGGTCGCCACGGGACGGTGGATGAAGGTGTCGGTAAAACTCATGCAATGGCGGGAATGGCGGCCACGGTCTTTTCCTTCGGCTGCTCCTTATGTGAAGGCGCAAAGCGGTCAAACATCAGATAAATCACCGGCGTGGTGAAGAGTGTGAGCAGCTGGCTGACCAGCAAACCACCCACCATCGTAAGTCCCAGAGGATGGCGCAGTTCAGAGCCCTCCCCGTTGCCCATCATGAGCGGGAGTGCGCCGAGCAAGGCGGCCAGGGTGGTCATGAGGATCGGGCGGAAGCGCAGCAGGCAGGCCTGATAGATGGCCTCACGTGGCGGCATGTTGTGCTCACGCTCAGCTTCAATGGCGAAGTCGATCATCATGATGGCGTTCTTTTTCACGATGCCGATCAGCAGCACGATGCCAATGATGGCCATGACGCCGAGTTCAGTATGCGTCAGTTCCAGCGCGAGCAAGGCGCCCACCGCAGCGGAAGGCAGCGTGGAAAGAATCGTCAGCGGATGGATGAAACTCTCATAGAGGATGCCGAGCACCAGATACATGACGACGACTGCGGCAAGGATGAGCAGCAACTGATTGCTCAGCGCGCCTTGAAACGCGAGCGCCGTGCCGGCAAAGGCGGTCTCAATGCTTTCGGGCATGTTGATGTCATCTTTGATGCGCTCGATTTCCGCCACTGCAGCCCCTAGAGACGCGCCGGGTGCCAGATTGAAGGACACGGTCGCGGCAGGAAACTGATCCTGATGTGCAATCGCCAGAGTGGCCGGCTCTTCGACGATTTTGGCCATTGTGCTCAGCAGCACCTGCTGTCCGTTGGCTGAAGGCACGCGCACCTGCTCAAATGCGGAGAGTCCTGCTTGGAACTCCAAACCATGCTCAAGCACCACGCGATACTGTCCGCTCTGAGTGAAAATGGTCGAAACAAGCCGCTGCCCAAAGGCATTGTAGAGTGCCGCGTCGATCGCGGCGACAGTCACGCCGAGGCGGCTCGCCGTTTCACGGTCGATCACCACGCGCGCCTGCAGACCTTTGTCCAGCATGTCATCTGCCACGTCTGCCAGCAGGGGTGATTCCCTCAGTTCCTCCACCAACCGGTGCGTCCACAACAGCAGCGAGTCAAAGCTGGGGGACTGCAGCGTGTATTGAAACTGGGTCCGGCTCACGCGGTCCTCGATGTTCAAATCCTGCACGGGCTGCAGATACAACTGCACGCCGGGCAGACGGTTGGCCTTGTCCTGCAGCCGTCGGACAACCTGCGCAGCAGTCACATTCCGCTCATGCCGAGGCACGAGATTGATCAGCATGCGTCCCGTGTTGGGGGTGGTGTTCACGCCATCCACACCGATGAAGGACGAAACACTTTTCACGGCCTCATCCTCCGTGACCAGACGTGAGAGCTCCTGCTGCCGCTGGCCCAGCGCCGCGAAAGACACACTTTGCGGAGCCTCCACAAAGCCCTGGATAAGGCCGGTGTCCTGCAATGGAAAGAAGCCCTTTGAGACGCTTTGATACAGCAGCCCGGTCGCCACGAGGGTGGCGGCAAAAACCAGCATCATCGTCGCGCCATGATCGAGCACCACACGCAGCACCCGGCCATAGAACGAGATGATCGCATCAAAACCACGCGACACCCTCTGCGCGATCGGCCCTTCCCCGCCATGCTTCAACAGGCGGGCGCACATCATCGGCGTCAGGGTGAGCGAGACGACCGCCGAGATCACGATGGAAATGGCCAGCGTGATGGCAAATTCACGAAACAACCTGCCCACCACATCCTGCATGAAGAGCAGCGGAATCAGCACCGCGATCAACGACAGAGTGAGCGAGATGATGGTGAAACCAATCTGCTTCGCGCCTTTCAGCGCAGCCGGCATCGGTTCTTCACCATTCTCGATATAGCGCGCGATGTTTTCGATCATCACGATCGCGTCATCCACAACGAAGCCCGTCGCAATGGTCAGCGCCATGAGCGTCAGATTGTTCAGACTGAAACCGCACAGCCACATCACGGCGAAGGTGCCGACGAGTGAAAGAGGCACCGCGACCGCCGGAATCAATGTCGCACGCAGACTGCGCAGGAAGACAAAGATCACCGCGACCACGAGGAAGATAGAGAGCAGGAGTTCGTACTGCACATCCTCCACGGAGGAACGGATCGTAGTCGTTCTGTCGGTGAGAAGTTGCACATCCACCGACTGCGGCAGGTTCTCCTTCAGCTTCGGCAGCAGAGCCTTGATGCGGTCGGCCACTTCGATGACGTTGGCTCCTGGCTGGCGCTGCACATTGACGACGACCGCCGGCTGCACTTTCGTCGAAGGCTTCACGTCCGCCCACGCGGCGAGGCGCATGTTCTCGGCATCATCCACTACGTCAGCGACATCAATCACACGCACAGCGGCACCATTGCGCCAGGCGATGACGAGATTGCGGTAGTCATCGGCGGAGAGCAACTGGTCGTTTGCATCCACCGTGCTGCTGCGCGTGGCATTGTCAAAACCGCCCTTTGGCTGGTTCACATTTCCTGTGGTGATGGCGTTGCGCAAATCCTCGGTGCTCAGGCCGCGTGAGGAGAGTGCCACCGGATTGGCCCGAATGCGCACCGCAGGCCGCATGCCGCCACTGAGCGAGACAAGGCCCACGCCGGAAATCTGCGACAGCTTGGGCACCAGCCGTGTGTCGGCCGCGTCCTGCACCTTGATCAGCGGCAGTGTCTGCGAGGTCAGCGCCAGCGAGATGATGGGGGCGTCTGCCGGATTGACCTTGTTATAGATCGGCGGATTGGGCAGATCCGTTGGCAGCAGTGTTGCGGCGGCATTGATCGCCGCCTGCACGCTCTGCTCGGCAATGTCCAGACGCAGCCCGAGGGTGAAACGCAAGGTGATAACGGAGGAGCCACCGCTGCTGATCGAATACATCTGCGCGAGGCCGGGCATCTGACCAAACTGACGCTCCAAGGGGGCGGTGATGGAGGAGGTCATCACCTCCGGTCCTGCGCCAGGATAAAGTGTGACGACCTGGATGGTCGGATAATCCACCTGCGGCAATGCTGCCACCGGCAGCAGCCGGTAGGCCAGCGCGCCGACAAGCAAAACCGCAACCATCAGCAACGTGGTTGCGACGGGGCGCTCGATGAAGATGCGGGAGGGATTCATTCGTCAATCTTCATGCGGTTTCAGCCATCATGACAAAGGCGCGCCTTTGCCCCCCTTCCCCTTTCCCTTGGCCTTGTCTCCTTTGGGGCGCTCTCCCGGCGCAGTCTTGCCGGGGGTGATGACTTCTACTTTGACACCATCACGCAAACGATCCACTCCCTGCGTAATCACCTTTTCTCCCGGCTTCAATCCCTCCGTAATTAGAACGCGATCCCCTTGGACGGGACCGGTGACGAGATCGCGCAAGGTCACGGTGCTGTCCTCTTCTTTCAAAACATAGGCATAAGCACCCTTTGCCCCTCGCTGGATCGCTGTTGCAGGTGCAACGGTAGCTTTCATCTTGGTGTCCACCAGCAAGCGCGTGATGACAAACTGATTTGGAAACAGCAAGCCGTCGGCATTGGGCAGCTGTGCCTTCAGTTTCAAGGTGCCGGAGGTCACATCTATCTGATTGTCGGTCGTCAGCAGCTTCCCGCTTCCCAGTACTTTGTTCATCTCCTTGTCCACGGCTTCAACCACCACGGGGTCACTGCCCGCAAGACGCTTGCGCACGGCAGCCACACGCTCCTGGGGAATGGAAGAGATCAGGCCAATGGGATCCATCTGCGTGATGATGACAAGACCGTTCACATCCGAGGCACGAATCATGTTACCAGCGTCCACCTGACGCAAACCAACCCGCCCGGTGAGCGGAGCCGTGACCTTGGTGTAGCTGAGCTGAAGTTCCGCACTCGCCACCGTGGCACGATCAGAAATCAAGGCTGATTCATACTGCCGCACCAGGGATGTTTGAGTGTCCACCTGTTGTTTGGCAATGGAGTCCTGCTTGAGCAGCTCGGTGTACCGGCCGAGATCTTTGTTGGCGTTGGCAAGCAAGGCCTCGTCCCGGGCCAGCTGCCCTCTAGCCTGGTCAAGCGTCACCTGAAAGGGACGCGGGTCAATCTCTGCGAGCAAATCCCCCGCCTTGACCATCTGCCCTTCCACAAATCGCACCTTGTCGAGCTGTCCGTCCACACGGCTGCGCACCACCACCACATTCAGCGGTGTGACGGTCCCCGCAAGACTCACCCATTCTTCAAAGTCCTCTTGCTTCACTTCCGCGACGGTCACTGCAGCAGTCCCCCCGCGCGCACCACCTTTGCCGGCTCCCGCCGCCCCACCCGCTGCTGGTGCTGGCCGGTGCATCCACAGCCATCCGCCGCCGGCAAGAACCAATAAGATAATCACGAAACATCCGGCGCGGCCTTTCGTCGATGATGAATGGGAAGGAGGAATGGTGTCTTTCATGTCAAAATCGGATCGCGCACGTGGAACACTATCCAAGTTGAATCGCACGCGAGATTACGAATCTGGCATGCGCTTAGAAGCAGTCCAGCGACAGAGCAGCGTAAGAAAAAAATTATAGGTGATCGAGAAGCACCTACATCCGGCCCCCTGTCAGAATCTAATCCTATTGAGTGTGGCGGCTGCCGCGAGACGTGGATCAGCCCAGTTCTGAGACTGGCCTAGGCGTAAGATCAGCAACACCTTTTGGAAACATGCGGTCACGTGCGGTAAGGATTTCAGGCTCGTCCGTCGTGACGAGCACCACATGCTCAAAGTGAGCCGACGGCTTGCGATCCGTCGTAACCACGGTCCACTTATCCTCAAGGATGCGCGTCTTCCCCGTTCCCATGTTGATCATGGGTTCGATGGCCAGCGTCATGCCAGCTTTGAGACGTGGGCGGTCGCCTTTTTTACCGTAATTCGGAACCTGCGGTTCTTCGTGAAGCTTTCTGCCGACGCCATGGCCAACGAATTCACGCACGACGGTGTAGCCATATTGGGTGACGTGATGCTCGACGCTGTGGCACAAATCGCCAAGCATCCAGCCGTCTCGTGCGTATTTGACGGCATTGAGAAGAGATTCTTCAGTGGCAGCGAGAAGGTGCAGTGTTTCCTTGGCCACATTGCCAACAGGCACGGTCAGAGCATTGTCCCCTACCCAGCCATCGTAATAGACACCCACGTCGATTTTAACGATGTCTCCATCCTGAATCACTCGCGGACCACCGATGCCGTGAACCACCTCCTCGTTGATGGAGATGCAGATGGTACCTGGGAACTGGCGGTAACCAAGAAAGGCACTGGTGGCACCGCAGGCCTTGATTTCGGCGGCAGCAAAACGATCCACTTCGGCGGTCGTCACCCCAACATGCACCTGAGAGGCGGTTTTGATCAGCACATCACGTGCGACCTGGCAGGCCCTGCGGATGCCCTGTTGCTGCGCGCCGTGGCGGATTGGGATATTCCCAGATTTTACAAAAGCCATGACGCGCTGGATGAGGCTCACTTAAGAGCAAGTTTGTACACGACGCCGATCAAGACCATGATGGCGAGAGCAACCCACAGCCACACGACGGTGGTGGAGTCCACGGCGCGTGCGCCCTGCTGGATGCGATCCACACGACCACGGATACGACCCTTCTTGAGGAAGCCGTCATAGTGGCTCTGCAGCAAATGCGTTTCGACCTGGCGCATGACATCAAGCACCACGCCCACGAGGATCAGCAGGCTGGTGCCGCCAAAGAACTGCGCAGCCGAACTGGAGATTTTCATCGAGCTGCTGACGACGCCCGGCATCACATAGAGGCCAGTCAGGAAGATCGCACCGGCAAAGGTGAGACGACTCATGGTGAAGTCGAGGAAGTCGGCTGTCGGCTTGCCTGGGCGAATGCCCGGAACGTAGCCACCGCTCTTTTTGAGGTCTTCCGAAATCTGCGTGGGCTGGAACATGGTAGCCACCCAGAAGTAGCTGAAGAAAAAGATCAGCAGCGAGGAAGCCACATAATAGACCCAGCCACTGCTGATAAACAGCGCCATGCGCTGGATCCAATTCACGTCTTTGAAGAGAGAAGCCAGAATGGTGGAAGGGAAAAGGAGGATGGCCTGGGCGAAGATGATCGGCATGACGCCGGAATAATTGATCTTGAGCGGCAGATACTGTGTCTGGCCACCATAGACCTTGCGGCCAACAACGCGCTTGGCGTAGGTGATCGCGATTCGCCGTGTCGCCTGAGTCAAAGCAATGACACCAGCGATGACGAGAATCATGAATCCCATGAGCAGGACGAGAGTAAAGGCGCTAGCTGGGCTGGCCTTGATGCTGCCCACGAAGGTCTGCCAGACTTGAATCAGAGCACCGGGAAGATCAGAAACGATGTTCACGCAAATCAGGATGGAGACACCGTTGCCAATACCGCGGTCCGTGATCTGCTCCCCCAGCCACATCATGAGCATGGTGCCGGCTGTAATGGTGATGACACTGGTGAAGACGAAACCAAGCCCGTAATTCGGAACGAGCGGCCTACCGCCCAATTTATCGATGGCATCCTGCAAACCAGCCATCAGGTAGTTCTGCGCCGGATCGTGCAGAGATTGGGCCAGAAGTGTGGCCTGAAAGACGCAGAGCACAATGGTGGCAATACGGGTGTACTGCGTGATCTTCTGCCGTCCGCCTTCCTCACGCGCCAGTTTGCTCAGCGGAGGCCAGACGGCCGTAAGGAGCTGCAGCATGATGCTGGCACTGATGTAGGGCATGATGCCCAGAGCGAAAATAGCGCAGTTTTGAAGCCCACCCCCGCTGAAGATGTTAAGCAACGCGGCGACCTGTGAGGCACCGGAGGCATTGTCACCCGCTTTGTTTTCAATCCAGGCATTCAGCACGGTGGCATCAACACCCGGAAGTGTGATGGACGTGCCGATGCGGACGATGACAATCATCGCCAGGGTGAAAAGAATGCGCGAGCGAAGTTCGGGAACTTTGAAGCTGTTGGCGAAAGCAGAGATCATGAGAGAGAGGCTCTAAGCGAAGATGGGCCTGCTTCCTGACAGCGTTCGCTGCGCGGAGACCGGCCCATCAAAGAGGTTGGTTGGGTCAGAGAAAATCAGGCAGCGATGGAGCCGCCGGCCTTCTCAATCTTTTCACGGGCCGTGGCGCTGACTTTGGCGCCTTCGATGGTGAGCTTGCGGGCAAGATCGCCAGTGCCGAGAATTTTGATGAAGTCGCAATTGCGGCTCACCAGACCTGATTCACGCAGTGCTGCTTCATTGATGACTGCGCCATCTTGGAAGGCTTCGTTAAGCTCGCCAACGTTCACGACTTCGAATACGTCCTTGAACTGCTTGTTGTTGAAGCCCTTCTTTGGCAGACGGCGATGCATTGGCATCTGACCACCTTCAAAGCCGGGGCGGATGCCACGACCAGCGCGGGCCATCTGACCTTTGTTGCCTTTACCGGAGGTTTTACCGTGACCGGAGCTTTCGCCACAGCCGATGCGCTTGCGGCGCGTCTTGGCACCGGGGCGGGGTTTGACGTCTTGGAGTTGCATGGAAATTTAAAAAAGGAAAAAGGGATTCAATCAGAGGGCCTTGCGCTCTTTGATTTCCTTGCCGCGAGCGCGGAGGATTTCATCGGCGGGGCGCAGAGCGGTAAGCGCAGCGAGAGTGGCGCGAACGACGTTGGCGTGGTTGCTGGAACCAAGGGACTTGCCGATCACGTCTTTGACGCCTGCGGCTTCAAGGACGGCACGGGCGCCGCCACCGGCGATGATGCCGGTGCCTGCCGTGGCAGGCTTGAGGAGAATGTGTCCGCCACCGTGGGAGCCCATCACTTCATGAGGGATGGTGCTGTCCTTGAGGCAGATGGAGAACATGTTCTTGCGGGAAGCTTCGGTCGCCTTTTTGATGGCGTCGGAGACTTCGTTGGCCTTGCCAAAACCGCAGCCCACTTTGCCCTTGGCATCGCCGGAAACGACGAGTGCGCTGAAGCTGAAGCGACGACCACCTTTGACCACCTTGGCGCATCGGTTGATGTGAACGACTTTTTCGACACCATCCGTCTCACGCGGCGCACGATCATCACGACCACGGAAACCACCGTAGGAAGGAGTCGGAGCTGCTGGTGCTGGAGCCTCCGCAGGTGCGGCGGCTGGGGGATCGATAACTACTGTTTCTTCGGCCATAAATTTACGCGAGGCGGTTTTAGAATTTCAGACCCTTTTCACGGGCGGCATCTGCAAGGGCTTTCACCTTGCCGTGATAAATGAAACCGGCACGGTCAAAGACCACTTCGGTGATGTTTTTTGCCATGGCACGCTCCGCGAGGAGGGCACCAACCTTGGTGGCGTTCTCGACGTTGGCCTTGCCAGCGCCGTAGCCTTTTTCCTTGGTGGAAGCCGAAACGATCGTCTTGCCGGCCGCGTCGTCGATGACCTGGGCGTAAACGTTCGTGTTCGAGAAGTAAACTGCGAGGCGGGGACGCTCGGCGGTGCCGCTGAGTTTGCGGCGGATGCGCTTGTGAATACGAGCGCGGATATCTTTGCGATTGGTAAGAGCCATGATGAGTATCTCCGGAAATTATTTGACGGATTTGCCGGCTTTACGGCGGATGTGTTCGCCCACATAACGCACGCCCTTGGCCTTGTAAGGCTCTGGCGGGTAGTAAGCACGAATGTCAGCAGCGAGCTGGCCGACAACCTGTTTGTCGATGCCTTCGATGGCGATTTTGGTGTTTTCGGTGACGGTCACCTTCACGCCCGTTGGAATGGGGTGCAGACGGTCATGAGACTGGCCAAGCTGAAGATCGATGTTTGAACCTTTGACCGCAGCACGGAAACCCACGCCGTGGATCTCAAGATTGCGGGTGTAGCCCTGGCTGACGCCGATGAGCATGTTCGTGATCAGACGCTGGGTGGTGCCGTGAAGGGCGCGCACTTTGCGGTCTTCAGAATCGCGAGTGACGTTGATGGTCTTGTCGTCCGAATTGACTTTAACACCGAGCGGGAGAGTCCAGCCGAGTTCGCCTTTTGGGCCTTTGACGTGCACAGAGCGGTCGTCACCAAGCTTGATGGTGACTTTGTCTGGAATGGAAATGATTTGTTTGCCTACGCGTGACATAATGGTTGTGACGGTTGGGGGTTACCAGACTGTGGCGAGGAGTTCACCGCCCACTTTGGCCTTGCGAGCCTTGGCACCTGTCATGATGCCGCGTGGTGTGGAAAGGATGGAGATGCCCAAGCCGCCGAGGACGCGAGGAATCTCGGTGCTGCCGACATACTTGCGCAGACCAGGCTTGCTGACGCGGTCGATCTTGCGAATGACGGCGGTCTTGTCCTGATACTTGAGCTTAAGCTTAAGGCGGGGATGGGTGGCGTTGGTGTCCACTTCGTAGCCCCAGATGTAGCCTTCTTCCTGCAGAATGCGGGAGAGTTCGGCCTTCAGCTTGGAGAAGGGAATGAGCACCTGCTCCTGCTGTGCTGAGCAGGCGTTGCGGATGCGGGTGAGAAAATCTGCGATCGGGTCGGTCATGACGCTGAGGGTGTCCGGGTGTTGGGGTTATGCGGCTTCGGCTTCAGTGCCATCTTCCTTCTTTGGCTGGGCGACGCGGACGCGGAATGGCATCCCCAGGGTGCGCAGCATTTCACGCGCATGGTCATCGTTGTTCGTGCTGGTGACGAAGGTGATGTCAAAACCAAGCTGACGCTTGATCTTGTCGAGCTCGATTTCCGGGAAGATCGACTGTTCGGCAACGCCGAGGGTGTAGTTGCCACGACCGTCAAAGGCACGGGGGGCGACACCACGGAAGTCACGAATACGAGGAATGGCGGTGCGCACCAGACGCATCATGAAGTCATACATCTTTTCACCACGGAGGGTGACTTTGACGCCGACATTTTCACCTTCACGAAGCTTAAAGTTGGCGATTGCCTTCTTGCTCTTGGTGATGACAGGCTTCTGACCGGTGATGAGAGTGACTTCATTCACGGCGTCTTCGATCGCCTGCTTACGCTCCGCCTGACTGCCGATGGCGCAGTTCACGACGATTTTTTTGAGCTGAGGGACCTGATGGATGTTAGCAAGACCGAGCTGTGTTTTTAGCTCAGTGCGTTTTTCTTTATAGAGGGTCTGTAGGATATGTTCCATGATTCAGTTTGGCTGTGCCGCCTTTCCCTCGAGAGTCGCACCGTTGTGGAAACGACGATGGCGAGGGGGGAGGCAAATGGGGGGCGTTGCTTTAGGCCTTGGCCTTCTTCTTCGCAACTTTCTTTTTCTTCTCTTTCACAGGCGCATCAACGCGCTTGACATTGGAGATGTGGATCGGGGCCTCTTGTTCTTGGAAGCCGCCGGCTTGATTTTGTTGGGTAGGCTTGATCGCTTTCTTGATCATGCGGACGCCTTCAACGAGCACCCGGTTCTTGGCAGTCTGCACTGCCAGGACAACGCCCTGGGCGCCTTTGGCGGCTCCGGAAATGACGACGACATTGTCGCCTTTTTTAACGTGGGTCTTGGTACGGCTCATTGGAATTACAGCACTTCAGGTGCGAGGGAAACGATCTTCATGAAGTTTTTATCGCGCAGTTCACGGGCCACTGGGCCAAAGATGCGGGTGCCACGCGGGTTGTTGTCTTTGTCGATGATGACCATCGCATTGCGGTCAAAGCGCAGGATCGAACCATCGACGCGGCGGATTGGGTGCGAGGTGCGCACGATAACAGCGCGAACGACTTCACCCTTTTTCACGGCGGCGGTCGGGGTCGACTCACGCACGTGGGCGGTGATGATGTCGCCAACGTAGGCGAAGCGGGTGTTTTTCTTGCCGAGCACGCCGATCATCGTGGCCAGTCGGGCACCGGTGTTGTCAGCCACCGGGATTGAGGACTCCATTTGCAACATAAACTGTTTCTCCTGGTCAGGTTAGGGGGTTCAAAAAATACGACTAGTGCTTCTGCACTTCGATCAGCTCCCAGCGCTTAAGCTTGGAAAGAGGACGGGTTTCAGCGATGAGCACCTTGTCACCTTCTTTGGCCACGCTGTTTTCGTCGTGGGCATAGAACTTGGAGGTTTTGCGCACAATCTTCTTGAAGATTGGATGCGGAACGCGGCGTTCGACTTTGACGACGATGGTCTTCGTCATCTTGTCAGACACCACGGTGCCGACGCGCGTCTTGCGCACGGCTGGTTTTTCGGTGGCTGCAGGGGCTGCTGCGGTGGGTTCGCTCATGATATTAGAAATGCTTCAGGGGGGTGATGACCGGATCAGGCGGCCTTCTTGGCAGCCGCAGCGCGGGTGCGCTCGGTGATGATTGTTTCGATCCGGGCGATCTCGCGGCGGATATGGGTCAGACGGGCTGGATTTTCGAGCTGACCGCCACCTGCGCTCTGCTGCACACGCAGATTCAGCGCTTCCTGCTTCAGTTCGCGACGGCGTGCGGAGAGTTCTTCCACAGTCGATTCACGGAGTTCTTTGATCTTCATAATTCAGTTCGCGTTGTTTATTTGTGCAGGCTTTCGCGGCTGACGAAGCGGCAGCGGAGGCCCAGCTTCGTTGCGGCGAGACGGCAGGCTTCACGAGCGGTGGCTTCGTTCACGCCGGAGATTTCAAACAGCATGTGACCTGGAAGGACCACTGCAACCCAAAATTCTGGAGCACCTTTACCCTTACCCATTCGGACTTCCGGTGGACGCTGGGTAACTGGCTTGTGAGGGAAAATGCGGCAGAAGACTTTACCTTTGCGCTTGAGGAAGCGGGTGATGGCCACACGGCAGGCTTCAATGTGGATGTTTTTGATCCAGCCGCGCTCAAGGGTCTGGAGACCGAAGTCACCAAAGTCCAACTTGTTGCCGCTGGTGGCGTTGCCACCGCGGTTGCCGCGCTGCGATTTGCGATATTTTACTCTGCTTGGAAGAAGGGCCATACGTCTAGGTCCGGTAGAAAGGGGTTAGTTAAAAAAGGAGCAGTTATGCTTGGGCAGGAGCAGGGGCCGGAGCTGGAGCACCGCCACCGTAGCCACCACCACCTTGAGGTCCACGAGGACGCTCACCACCGCGAGGACCAGGAGCGCCAGGGCGGCGATCTCCACGGTCGTCTCTGCGTGGGCGGCGGTCACCGGAAGGACGGGAAACTCCTTCAGGAGCATTGCCACGGTTCATCCAGCACTTCACGCCGATGATGCCATAAACGGTGCGGGCTTCAGCGAAACCATAATCGATCGGGATACGCAGGGTCTGAAGAGGCACCTTGCCCTGGCGATACCATTCAGCGCGGGCGATGTCAGCACCACCGAGACGGCCAGCGCAGCGGAGACGAATGCCATCAGCACCCATGTCCATGGCGGTCTGCACGGAGCGCTTCATGGCGCGGCGGAAGGAAATACGACGCTCAAGCTGAACGGCGACGGCTTCTGCGACGAGCTGGGCGTCGAGCTCAGGCTGCTTGATTTCGAAGATGTCGATCTTGACCTGCTTGCCACCGCACATTTCAGAGACCTTCTGGCTCATCACGTCGATTTCCTGACCTTTACGGCCAATGACAAGACCCGGGCGGGCGGTGTGAAGGGTCACGCGGACCTGGTTCCAAGCGCGCTCAATCACGATCTTGGAGATGGCGGCCTGCATGAGCTTTTCCTTGAGGTAAGCACGGATGGCAAGGTCGCTGTGGAGCGAGTCTGCGTATTCTTTTTCAGGTGCGTACCACTTGGAGCGCCAGTCTTTGGTGACTGCAAGGCGGAAGCCGATCGGATTTACTTTCTGTCCCATAAAGTGAAGAGGTGCGGTTGGGGGGCGTTGCGGTTATTCAGAAGCTTTCTTGGCTTTGGCTGCCTTCTTGAGGGCAGGAGCGTTGCGGCGGGCGGATTTAGGAGCCTTCTTTTCGCCCTCTGCCTTGGCTTCTTCAGCCTTAGGTGCGCCGATGATCACGGTGATGTGAGTCATGCGCTTCTTGATCGGAGCAGCTGAACCACGAGCACGTGGCATGATGCGGCTCAGGACCGGGCCTGGAGTGGCGATGGCGGACTGAACGATGAATTCAGAGGCATCCTGCTCGTGGTTGTTCTCAGCGTTCGCGATGGCGGAACGAAGAGTCTTGCCAACAAGGAAGGCTGCTTTCTTTGGAGTGAAGTCGAGAACGCTCAGCGCCTGGGAGACGGGCATGCCGGTGATGGCACGTGTGACCTGACGGGCTTTCTGCGAGGAGATCCTGGCGTATTTGAGGACGGAACGGACGGACATAAAGCGAGGGGGGGTTCTTGACTTCGTTAGAGAGATTTGTTGAGATCGACACGACCCCGGTCACCGACGCGGACGGGATCATTGGCAGTGGCCAGTTCCTGGACTACCGCACCACAAACAGAGTTGCGGACTTCAGTAACAAGGACTTTCGCGATGGGCTTGTCTTCGCGGTAAATTTCAAAGGGCATTCCCGGCTTGACCCCATCTTTAGCACCGATGGAGAGAACGGCGATGCCTAGTTCACTTTTAAGGCTTACGACGCGGGCGTTTTGCAGGTCACCTACAGCCTGACCGTTCTGACCACCACCTGCTTTGACAAGCGCGGCATCGGCAGTGGTAATAGCCTTGTTCAGGCGATCGGCGGCGGCAGGATCAGCGTTTGGAGAACTTTTCATCAGGCCCATGCCCGATTCAGCCAGTTCAATCAGAGCGTTGGCGAGTTCGTCGCGCTGCTCTTTCATGATGCGCAGGTCGCTGAGGGCAGCGAGCAGACGCTCTTGGGTTTGATCCTTGGAGTTTTCGAGTGCTCCAACGCCAAGACCTTCGAGGAGACCGCGCAGTTTTTCGTAGCGGTCTTTCAGTTCGTTGGTTTCGGCATTGGCGGCAGCGGCGCTCTGAGCCAGCGCGTCGTTCTTATCCTTGGCCGCAAGGATTTGAGCATCCTGGGCTTGGATCTTCGCGGCGGCGACTTGGAGCGAAATGTGCAGTTCCTGATTTTCGAGCCTGTCGTCCGCACACACACCTGACACACCCACTGCAAGAAGCAGCGAGAAAGTGATGCAGGTGATGGAAGTGCGGAATGACATGAAAAAGTTCGATGCTCAGGAATTACTTGGCGGCCTTGACGGTGACGGCACCGTGAGACTTGAACAGACGGGTCAGGGAGAACTCGCCGAGGCGGTGTCCAACCATGTTTTCAGTCACGTAGACAGAGACAAAGTCCTTGCCGTTGTGAACCAAGAAAGTGTGGCCGACGAGGTCAGGAGTGACCATGGAGGAACGGGCCCAAGTCTTGATGGGGCGTTTCTGCTTGGCGTCGTTGAGCTTGTCCACCTTGTCGAGGAGGGCTTGCTGAACGAAAGGACCTTTTTTGAGGGAGCGTGCCATGTGAGTGCGTGATTAAGGAATGGATTACTTCTTGGCGTGACGGCTCTGGATGATGAGCTTGTTGGTCGCCTTCTTCTTGTTGCGGGTCTTTTCACCCTTCGCGTGGCCCCATGGGCTGAGCAGGTGCTGACGACCACCACCGGACTTGGAACGACCTTCACCACCACCGTTAGGATGGTCGATCGGGTTCATACACATGCCGCGGACGGTTGGGCGGGTGCCCTGCCAGCGGGTGCGGCCCGCCTTGGCACTGACGACGTTCATGTGCTCAACGTTGCCGACCTGGCCAATCGTGGCGTAGCAGACAGAGAGGATCTTGCGGATTTCTCCAGAAGGCATGCGCACCAAGGCGAAGTCACCTTCACGGTTGGAAAGCACTGCTGCCTGTCCTGCGGCACGGGCGACGACGCCGCCTTTGCCTGGGGAGAGCTCGATGTTGTGGATCGAGGTACCGAGAGGGATTTTGCTCAGGGGAAGAGCGTTGCCCACTTCAGGAGCGGCTTTTTCGCCGGCCATAACCGAAGCACCGACGCTGAGGGCGTTTGGAGCGAGGATGTAGGCGCGCTGGCCGTCCTTGTATTCGACGAGGGCGATGCGAGCGGAGCGATTCGGATCGTATTCGATGCCGACCACTTTGGCTGCTTCATCACGGCGGGACCGCTTGAAGTCGATGAGACGGTAACGCTTGTCGTGACCACCACCGATGTGACGGCAGGTGATACGGCCAGTGTTGTTACGGCCACCGGATTTACGGAGAGCCACGGTAAGGCTTTTCTCCGGAGAATGCTTGGTGATCTCCTCGAAGGAGTTCCACTCTTTATAGCGATTGGTGGGCGTGGTTGGCTTGAATGTTTTCAGCGCCATGACGGTAGGATAAGTTAAAGGGTTGCGGGCCTGGGGTTACGCGAGGTCGAACTTTTCGCCAGCCTTGAGGCGGACGATCGCTTTCTTCCAGTGATTGGTGCGGCCGTAATCGGCGCGGCGCTCACGACGGGCCTTGCCGTCATAGTTCGCAGTGCGGACACCGGTGACTTTTTTGCCAAACAGCTTTTCGATGGCCTGTTTGATGTCGATCTTGGTGGCTTCGACGTCCACGGAGAACACGTACTCGTTGTTCTGTTCGCCCAGCAGCGTGGCTTTTTCGCTGAGACGGATGTTTTTGATGACTTTATGAAGGTCTTTCATGATCAGGCGGTCCTCTTGGCAAGGGTTTCAAGGGCGGCACCGGTCACCACCACGCTGCGGAAGCGCAGAAGGTGCTCGGCATTCACATCGTCAGCGGAAATAAGCTGAACGTTCTGGACATTGCGGCCAGCGCGGAAGGTGAGTTCATCAAAGCCGGTGCCGATGAGCAGTACGTTTTTCGCGGTGGTAAGATCATTGACGGCGGCGATGAAGCTCTTCGTCTTGCCATCTGTCACAGCAAAGCTGGGAATGGTAAGCACTTCACCATCAAGGATGCGGGCGGTCAAAGCGGCGCGCAGGGCCAGTTTCTTTGTGCCCTTGGTGGTCTTCTTAGCCCAAATGGTCGTGTTGCGTGGGCCGAAGACGACACCACCACCACTCCAGATTGGGGAACGCTTGCTGCCCATACGAGCATTGCCTGTTCCCTTCTGGTTCCAGAGTTTCTTGCCGGAGCCGGAAACTTCAGAACGGTTTTTGGTGTGGGCGTTGCCCTGACGACGGTTGGCGCGGTAGGCCACCAGCGTGTCGTTAAGAGCTTGAGAGCCTTTATAGCCCTCGGTCAGTTGAATGTTAGCCGCCTTGGCGGCGTCGGCTGAGAGAATGGTAGCGGACATGGTTCAGTTCCTCGTTATTACTTCTTCACGACGGCTTTTTTGCCGGGGCGCACCACAACGATGCTGCCTTTGTTGCCGGGGAGTGCGCCTTTGATGAGCAGGATGCCTTCTTCAGGACGGCTCTGCACAACCACAAGATTCTGAGTGGTGCAGCGGGTGGTGCCGTCATGGCCGGGCATCTTCTGGTTTTTCCAGACGAGACCAGGAGTAAGACGGCAACCGATGGAACCAGGACGACGATGCATCATGTGACCATGAGTGGCAGGCTGTCCGGCGAAGTTCCAGCGCTTGACGACACCTTGGAAACCTTTGCCCTTGGTGTTGCCGATCACGTCAACCACCTGGCCGTTGCTGAAGATGCTCGCGTCGAGCTTCGCATCAGCAGCTGGCAGTTGGTCATCGCCAGTAAGGCGGAATTCTTTGACGATGCGCTTGGCGGTTGTGCAGCCGTGCTTCTTGAAGTGGCCCAGCAGTGGTTTGGTCACGCGGGAATCCTTCAACTGGTCGCCGTAGCCGACCTGCACTGCGCTGTACTTGTCTTTGCCATCGCTGCGCTTCACCTGAAGAATGGTGTTGCCGCTGACGTCAACCACTGTGACTGAGATTGCGTCGCCTTTGGCGTCGTAAACTTTCGTCATACCGAGTTTTTTACCGATCAATCCGAGACTCATGAATTTGTCCTCCTGTTATTAAAGTGATGAGATCGAGTTAGATCTTGATGGTGATGTCCACGCCGGAAGGGAGATTGAGCTTCTTGAGCTCGTCAACGGTGCGGGAGGTGGGGTCAACGATGTCCAGCAGGCGCTTGTGCGTGCGGATTTCGAACTGGTCCATCGACTTTTTATCGACGTGCGGGGAACGGTTGACGGTGAACTTTTCGATGCGCGTTGGCAGCGGGATGGGGCCTGCGACACGTGCGCCGGTGCGCTTCGCGGTTTCGACGATGTCAGCGGTGCTCTTGTCGAGCACGCGGTAGTCATAGGCGCGGAGGCGGATTCTGATGCGTTGATTAGTCATGACGATGGTCCTTAGGGTAGGGTTTCAGTGCGCGTGGGCCGTTACTTGGAGCCTCCACGCTGCTCGACGATCTGCTCAACAATCTGATGCGGCACCTGCTCGAAGTGAGAAGGCTGCATCGAGTAGCTGGCGCGTCCGGAAGAAAGAGTGCGGATGGCGGTGGAATAACCAAACATTTCGGCCAGGGGAACTTCTGCGCGGAGGATGGCGGTCATACCGCGGCTGTCCATGCCCTGAATCTTGCCACGGCGGCGGTTCAAGTCGCCCATGATGTCGCCCTGATAATCTTCTGGAGTGGAAGCTTCCACGGCCATGATCGGTTCAAGGAGAATGCACTTGGCTTTCTTGAGTGCGTCTTTGACGGCGAAGATACCGGCCATCTTGAAGGCGTTTTCGTTGGAGTCCACTTCATGGCTGGATCCATCGACAAGTTCGATGTGCATGTCGATCACCGGATAACCAGCGATGATACCGTTGAGAGCGGCTTCCACGCAACCCGCCTTGGCCGGGTTGATGAATTCCTTGGGAATAGTGCCGCCGACCACTTTGTTTTCGACGACAATACCGGATCCCTTTTCGCCAGGACGAACCTTGACGACAACGTGACCGTATTGACCGCGACCGCCGGACTGCTTGACCAGTTTGCCTTCGCCATCCGCTGGGATGGTGAGCGTTTCGCGATAGGCGATCTGCGGCTTGCCAGTGGTCGTTTCCACTTTGTGCTCGCGCTTGAGGCGGTCGCAGAGAATTTCGAGGTGAAGCTCGCCCATGCCGGCGATGATGACCTGACCGGTTTCTTCGTCGGTCTTGACGAAGAATGTAGGATCTTCTTCGGAGAGGCGCTGAAGGGCGTTGCCCATTTTTTCCTGGTCACCCTTGGTCTTTGGCTCCACGGCCATCGAGATCACAGGTTCTGGGAATGTTGGTGGCTCGAGCAAGATGTCGAGATCTTCATCACAGAAGGTATCGCCAGTGCGAACGTCCTTCACACCCACGAGGGCGGCGATGTCACCCGAGTAGCAGGTGTCGATGTCCTTATGGACACTGGCCTGAATCTGGATGAGGCGGCCCACACGCTCAGACTTACGGGTGCGGGGGTTGTAGATCGTGTCGCCTTTGGAAACCTTGCCCGAATACACACGGAAGAACACCAGGCGTCCGAATTTGTCAGACCAGAGCTTGAAGCCGAGGGCGCAGAACTTGCCGGCGTCATCTGGAATGGCTTCGACCTTGGTGTCTGGATCGTCCACGAGCTGGCCGGTCTGTGGCTCAATGTCAAGAGGACCGGGGAGATAGTCGATCACGGCGTCGATCAGATACTGCACGCCTTTGTTTTTGAAGGCGGAACCACCGGCCATCGGGATGATCTTGTTGGCGATCACCGTGCGGCGAAGGGCTTCCTTGACTTCCTTGATCGTGATCGGCAGCTCTTCGAGGAACTTCATGCCGAGCTCTTCGTCCTGGTTGCAGATTTCTGCGACGAGACCGTCATAAGCTTCCTTGGCCTTCGCGATTTCCGCGCCTTCAAGGTCACGCACCGAGTAGGAAGAACCAAACTTTTCGTCGTCGTTGTAGATGATCGCCTTCTGATTCACCACGTCGATCTGGCCGATCAGGCTTTCTTCAGCACCGATCGGGATGAGGATCGGCCAGGCATTGGCACCCAGCTTCTTGCGCACATCACTGACCACGTTGTCGAAGTTGGCACCGGTGCGGTCCATCTTGTTGACGAAAGCGATGCGAGGAACGCGATACTTTTCTGCCTGACGATAAACCGTTTCAGACTGCGGCTGCACACCAGCCACAGCGCAAAGCACGAAGATCGCGCCGTCGAGCACACGGAGGGAACGTTCAACTTCAGCGGTGAAGTCCACGTGTCCCGGGGTGTCGATGATGTTGACGCGAATGTCTTCCAGTTCGCGCAGCTTGAAGATGCCTTCTTCCTTGAGCTGCTTCCAGCGTGCCGTCACAGCAGCGGAGGTGATGGTGATACCACGCTCTTTTTCCTGTTCCATCCAGTCTGTGGTCGCAGCGCCGTCATGCACTTCGCCGATCTTGTGGATCATGCCAGTGTAGAACAGAATACGTTCAGTCAGGGTCGTCTTGCCCGCGTCAATGTGGGCGCAAATTCCGATGTTACGGGTGCGCTCAAGTGGGTATTCGCGGTTGGGTGAATTGGGGTTCGACATGGGTCGGAAAAACGAAAAGTGGACGGAAAAAGTAAAGTGAAACGATTAGAAGCGAAAGTGGGCGAAGGCGCGGTTGGCCTGGGCCTGCTTGTGAACGTCGTCGCGCTTGCGAACGGCATTCCCCTGCCCTTGTGCGGCATCCTTCAGCTCATTGGCCAGGGCGCGGTGCATTGCCTGACCTTTACGGCCACGGGCAAAACCAACGATCCAGCGCATGGCCAGGGATTCCTGACGACGAGGAGAAACTTCGAGAGGCACCTGGTAGGTCGCACCACCGACGCGGCGGGCTTTGACTTCCACGCGCGGCTTGGTGTTCTCAATGGCGCGGTTGAAGAGCTCAAGAGGATCGACACTGTCGGTCTTGTCGTTAAGCGCCTCAATGGCGGAATAAACGATGCGCTCAGCGAGCGACTTCTTGCCATCAAGCATGATGTTGCTGATGAGAGTTGCGACGAGTTCGCTGTCGTAACGGCTGTCCTTGCGAACCTCTTTGTTATAAACGCGTTTTCTGCGGGCCATGGCGTGTGGAAATTAGGAGTGAATTCAGCGGAAATTATTTCTTCTTCGCGGCAGCGGCGGCAGCACCTGGCTTTGGACGCTTTGCACCGTACTTGGAACGGCCACGACGACGAGCGTCAACGCCAAGGCAGTCAAGGGTGCCGCGAACGATGTGGTAACGCACACCGGGCAAATCCTTCACACGACCACCGCGAACCAGCACGATGCTGTGTTCCTGAAGATTGTGACCTTCACCACCGATGTAGGCGATGACTTCGTAACCGTTGGTCAGGCGCACCTTGGCCACCTTACGCAGAGCGGAGTTAGGCTTCTTAGGAGTGCGGGTCATCACCTGAAGGCAGACGCCACGACGCTGCGGGCACTTTGCAAGCGCAGGAGACTTCGACTTTACCGCTTTATCTTTGCGGCCGTGTCTGACGAGTTGATTGATGGTGGGCATGGTGTGAAAGAGCTGTGAACCGTCGGCTTTACTCGTAGCCAGTTTCGGGGGACAGCGCGCCATGCTCACAATGAGCACACGCAGACTTTTCCGGTTCTGGTTCCGATAATGAAGAGCCTCCGTGGAGGTTCTTGATTTGCCGGTCTCGTTGAAGAGGCCGGGCCTTGGGGAGCGCGCATTCTGGCGAGTCCCCAGCATCCCGCAAGCTCTATTTCACACTTTTTGAAATAATTATTCACATTGCCTCTCAGTTGTTCACAAAGCTGCGAACTTATTATTGCTCCTCTATAAGCTCAATTCACCGCAATCCGTGCATTTGCGTCACCGCCACTTTACGCCACACTGACTTCCATGCGCACGCTTATCTGCCTCCTGCTACTTACGGTCAATCCCCTGCCCGGCCAGCAGCCCGTCGCACCGGAGCGTAAGCTCGAATCTCTTCTTCTCATGCCCGAGCCAAAGGCCATGCGTGGTGCCTATTCCATCACCATGCCGAATTCGCAGCAGACGGTGTTTACCTGCTACCGTGAAAGCACCAGCGCTGTCAGCGGGGTCGAGCCACACTCTGCAGATACCTTCACGAAACTCGGTCTCAGCGTCGAATCCTTTACTGCCCGCGCCAAGATCGCCGCAGACAAGCGACTGCTTCAACTCAAGCCCGAACTCATCAAAGGCGAGGACGGCAGGATCGCCTACGCCGTCTATCGCGGTGATTCCCCGCTCTACGCCACCCTGCTCATCGCGCCTTCACTGCCTAAGATTTTTGCGGAACTGTTCGGCCAGGAGATTTGGGTGGTCACGCCTGACCGCCACTCTCTCTATATCTTCCCCGCCAAGGCGGAACTGCTGGATGAATTTGCCGCCGACCTCGCCGAGCGCTACACCAGCGACCCCTTCGCCGCGAGCAGCGAAATCTTCGCGATCAAGGCTGGCGCTGAGCCAAAAGTAATCGCCACGTTCACTGGAGAGGCCCCCTAGCCGCTTCGTCGTAGGCAGAAGCAGGTCCGGCCAATGATTCCGCATTCCCCTATGTGTGGACAATGATCATTCACACAACGTTCCGCAGTCTGAGCCTTCACGGCCCGTCAAACACCACACCATCGTCAGTCGCCTCTTTGGCCGCTCCTTTTTTGTGCTCCAGCCCCTCCGCACGCCGGCGGCGGGCTTCCGCGAAGAATTCCTTGAGGATGCGAACGCAATCGTCGTTGAGAACACCCGGCGTGATCTCGGTGCGGTGATTGAGGTTCGGGGCCTGCAGGAGATTCCAAAAGCCACCTGCAGCACCGCCTTTGACATCCGGGCAGCCGAAGATGACGCGGCGTACACGGCAGTGCATGATGGCCCCGGCGCACATGGGACAGGGCTCCTTGGTGACGTACAAATCGCAATCCGTGAGCCGCCAGTCGCCCAGAGCACTCTCCGCTTGAGTGAGAGCGAGCATTTCGGCGTGGGCCGTGGCATCCTTGAGAGTCTCCACCTGATTCCAGGCACGGCCAATGACGCTGCCCTGATGCACGATGACAGCCCCGATGGGCACTTCGTCCTGCTTGGCAGCCTTGCGTGCCTGGCGCAGCGCATCGCGCATGTAGTACTCGTCGTCGAAGGGATTGATGATCAGGGGCTCGTCCACCGCGTTTTATAAACGCAGTCCGCATCAACTCAAACCTTGAACTTTAAACCCTTAACCTTATCTCACGGCATGAATCACGCGACGAACCTCATCCTCCCTTCCCTGCTGGCCTCCGACTGGTCAAAGATCGACGTTGAAGTCAAACGTGCCGCCAGTGCCGGGGCGCAATGGCTGCATCTGGATGTGATGGACGGAAACTTCGTGGACAACATTTCCTTCGGCCCGCAGATGGTGCAGGTGGTGCGCAAATGCACAGACATGTATCTGGACGTGCACCTCATGATCCACCGCCCGGATCACTACCTGGAGCGTTTCATCAAGGCCGGAGCGCAAAACATCACCATCCACGTCGAGGCCAACTATGATACCAGCGTGGCCGAGACCCTGAAGCGCATCCGTGCAGCCGGCTTGCACTGCGGCATCGCCCTGCACCCCAACACGCCGTTTGAAGCCGCGCTGCCGTTTGTGCGTGACATTGACCTGCTGCTGGTCATGACCGTGGTCCCAGGATTCGGCGGGCAGCCCTTCATGGAGAAGGAAACGATGCCGAAGCTGGCTGCGGCACGTGACTACCGCGACGCCCACGGTTTAAAATTCCACCTCGAAGTGGATGGCGGCATTTACACCAACACAGCCCCCATTGCGAAGCAGCACGGCGCCAACATCTTCGTCTGCGGCACCTCGTCCTTCGGCCCGCCGGACATGAACCAGTCCATGCGCGATCTGGCAGCCTCTGTGGCATAAAAGAAGAAGGGCAGGAAATGAATCCTGCCCTTCGTGGCGATCTCTAGTTATTCAGCCGCAGGTGGCGGCGGTGCTGCAGCCTGCACTGGTGGCGTCTCAGCCTGTGCTGGCGGGGCCTCATCCGCAGGTACCGGTTCTGTGTGATTGGCGTCACCATGATGATCATCATGGTGATCCTCATCATCGTGCTTGTCTTCGCGCGGATCATGACCCTCTTCGTGGAGGATGTCCTTGTGTTCAGTGACACCTTTGAGGTGCGTCTTGAACTTGCGCTGGCGCTGGCGCTCCGGCAACGGACTGAGCTGCATGTTGATGTTACGGCCTGCCATACGCGGATCCTGATCGACGTGCCCCATGGTGAGCAGATCGGCCTTGATCTTTTTGGCAAGCAGGTGACCCAGTTCCTGATGCGCCATCTGGCGACCACGGAACTGCAGCTGGATGCGCACCTTGTGGCCTTCCGCGAGGAAGTCTTCAGCGTGCGTGATCTTGATCAGGTAATCATGCGGGTCGATGCCGATGCGGAATTTCATTTCCTTCACCTTGCCGCCCTTCTGATGCTTGTGAGCCTCCTTCTTGTGCTTCTCCTGAATGTACTTGTACTTGCCGTAATTGACAATCTTGCACACGGGCGGATCGGCGTTCGGGGCCACTTCCACCAGGTCCAGACCACGCTCCTTGGCGATGCGAATGGCCTGTGAAGTCGGGATAACACCCAGCTGATGCTGGCCATCTTCCTCGACGACACGCACCTTCGGCGCACGGATGCGCTCATTGACACGGGTTTGATCCACAAAACGACCGTTGGGTCGGTCACGCCCCCCGGGACGACTGCCGCCCGGACGAAAAGCTCCGCTAGAACCTTGGTAGCCACCTGCTGGACGGGCCGGTCCTGCGGGCCTTGGTGCTCCTAAGGCGGGTCCGGCGGGTCCCGCTGGGCGCGGTCCCGCTGCTGGTCCGGGCGCTGAATTGGCGGGTCCGGCCGGACCCGCAGGCCTCGGTGGGCCGCCTGTGCCTTGGTTTTGCTGGGGACGTGGCGCAAAATTGCCGCCGCTCAACTGCTGGAATGGATTGCTTATAGGATACCTCCGGGTGTGTTCGAAACTCCAGGCCGCCTTGTGGCAGGCACCTGGAAAATTAGTGGGGAAAGGCGCGCTGAAAAAATCATATCAGCACGGACTCGATTCCGACATGCACGCGCCTGCTACTGCCCGATCATGCGGGGTGTGTGGACGCGACAAAGAAAAAATCATGCGGAGAAAGTCAGAATAAAAAGCGCTTTCATTAGAAAGCCGCTGGCGGAGCCGTGGACTCAAACGCTGAACATAAGTAACGACTTTCAAGAGATTCAGCAAGCCGATTTATTTTCCTACGTCAAATCTCAGGGAATCACTGATAAAAGCAAGGCTTGGAAAAAAGCGCTTCCCAACTCCAACCCGCCGCCCATCCTCCGTATAGAGGGGATAGCAGCAGAAATCAACGACGCAGCGTCTCAGTAGAGATTCCACCAGCCGGTGGTTTCATGGTCAAATCAGTGGTCTTTCCCACACACCCTGCAGGCAAAGCGGTTTCCACCACCAGGGATTTCGTAGCTTTTTCCGCCGCAAAACGGGCAGCTCAACGCCACGAAATTCCTCACAAACCGGCGCGTGACCATGCCCACCACCAGCCCTCCGACCAGCATCGTCACCAGTGGGGAGATGTGGTGTCGCTCCAGCCAGCTCCAAAATAGCAAAATGAGCCCGCAAAAGACTCCGCCAGCGACGACAGGCCCCAAAAAGCTGAGAACAAAATGGCGCGAAGAACTCATGCGACCACGCACTATGTCACTCCATCACGGCTTTCTGCAAGCCTGCACGCATGACTTCCAGCGGTGCCGGGCGGTCAAACCAGTGCTCAAAAGAAATCCCTCCCTGATGCAGCAGCAGAGTGAGCCCGTCCACGGTCCGGGCCCCAGCCTGCCGGGCATCTGCCAGCAACGGGGTCTCTCCTCCGGCCCGATAAACCATGTCAAAGACGAGGTGCTGTGCACGCAGCGCATCTGCGGGCAGCAGCTTGGCATCGCCAGGCTTCATGCCTAGAGATGTGGCATTCACGATCAGGTCGGTGTTTGCCAGCGCATTTCTTAAAGCATCATCATCCCATGGCACCACCGTCACATCTGGACAGCCGCCAAACGCCTGAATTTCGCTGGCCACGCTTTCAGCCTTGGTCTGGGAACGATTCACGAGCTGCAGCTTCTGACATCCGCTGAGAGCGCTTTGCACCGCCACCGCACGCCCTGCGCCACCACCCGCACCGAGGATGAGTACCCGCAGATCTTTCACGTCCGCGCCAAACGCCTCCTTCACGCTGCGCAAAAAGCCGGGTCCGTCGCTGTTGTAGCCATGCAGTTTGCCTTCGCGGATCGTCAGTGTGTTCACAGCACCGAGCTGACGCGCCAGCGGGTCCAGCACATCCACGGCATCCAGCGCTTCAAACTTGTGCGGGATGGTGATGTTCACGCCGAGAAACCCGCAGGCGGCAAACTGCCGAAACGCCTCGGCCACACGGCCCACCGGCACCTGGACCCGGATGTACTGAGCGTCTATACCGCAGGCTTGCAGCGCCGGATTGTGCATCTGCGGACTGCGCGAGTGCCCGATCGGATCACCGATCACCGCCAGCCGCGCAGGCGGCGTGAATCGCCCGGCCACCGCATTCCAGCCCATTAAATCTTCGAATGATAAAAAATCTCCCACGCCCCAGACATGCCGCAGAACCACGGCCTGTCAAAGCTGCCCGCAATTTTCCCGCTCGACATCTCGTTCCATCCACGCTGCAATCAGCACCTCCGTTCCCAAACAAGCCTCCAACCCATGCGACTCTTCTTTCCCCTGCTCACTCTCGCCGTTTCTGCGGCCCTCTTCCTCGCCCAGGCCGCCGATACCGCCGTCAAGCCACTGCGCGTCCTCATCGTCGCCGGAGGCTGCTGCCACGAGTATGACAAGCAGCACCTCGTGCTCAAAGAAGGCATCGAGTCCCGCATCAACGCCATCGTCGATGTCGCCTACAACCCCGACAAAACCACCAAGGCCACCTTTGAAATCTACAAGGCCAAGGATTGGGCCAAGGACTTCGACGTCATCATCCACGACGAATGCAGCGCCGATGTGACGGATCCCGCCTACGTCGGGGCCATTCTCGCCGCGCACAAGGCCGGCAAGCCCGCCATCAATCTCCACTGCGCCATGCACAGCTACCGCTGGGGCAATTTCCGTGAACCCGTGAAAGCCGGTGCCGATAACTCGGGCTGGTATGAAATGATCGGCCTGCAATCCACCGGCCACGGCCCGCAGCAGCCCATCGCCATCACCTTCACCGACAAAACCCACCCGATCACCCAGGGCCTCGAAAACTGGACCACCATCAACGAAGAGCTCTACAACAACATCCAGGTCCTCACCGGCAAGCCCCTCGCCTCCGGCGTGCAGATCGTGCCACCAAAGGCCAAGAAGGGCGAAACCCTGCCACCTGACGCCAAAGCCACGGAAGCCACCAGCGTCGTCGCCTGGACCAACGAATACGGCCCGAACAAGACCAAGGTCTTCAGCACCACCATCGGCCACAACACCGCCACCGTCGGTGATGCCCGTTACCTCGACCTGATCACCCGCGGCATCCTCTGGACCACCGGCCACATCAACGAGAACGGCAAGGCGGAGCCTGGATACGGCAAATAGTCCCTTTTTTCGCTCAACTTCGCGAATGCCCGGAGGCTCCCTCCGGGCATTTTTATTTTCCAACTGGACACAGTTTCTCATCCCGAGCAGCGTTTTAGCATTCTCCACATGCGCCACTTCATCGTTCCCACCCTCGCTCTTGCCATTGCGTTTCACGCCTACGGAGACCCCGGCCACTCCGCCAATGGGGAAGCTTTCAACGAAGGCCCGCGTCAGGCGGCGGTGTTCATTCCCGGCTGCGGAGATGCGGTAAACTTCCCCATCAGCTCCAAAAAAGCGGACGCGCAGAAGTTCTTCACCCAGGGCGTCGGCCAGCTTCATGGCTTCTGGTATTATGAGGCCGAGCGCTCCTTCCGTCAGGTGGCCGCCATCGACCCCGACTGTGCCATGGCCTACTGGGGCATGAGCATGGCCAACGTGAACAACGAGAAACGCGCCAAAGCCTTCATCAAAAAAGCCACCCCGCTCAAATCCAAGGCCACGCCGCGTGAGCAAAAGTGGATCTCCACCCTCGAAACCCTCTACCGCGACCCCGACAAGCGCGACAAAAAGCAGAAGAGCCTCGACTGCATCAAGGACTTCGAAACGCTGGTTCAGGACAACCCCAAGGACATCGAAGCCAAGGCCTTCCTCATCTGGCGCATCTGGTTCTCCCGTGAAGAAGCCCCCATGTCCAGCCTGCTGGCCGTCGACGTCCTGCTGGATCAAATCTTTGCCGCCGTGCCGAATCACCCCGCGCACCACTACCGCATCCATTTGTGGGATCAGACCAAGCCCATCTTTGCCCTCAAGTCCGGTGCACTGTGCGGGCAGGCGGCCCCAGGCATCGCCCACATGTGGCACATGCCCGGCCATACGTTCTCCAAATTGAAGCGCCCCGACGATGCGGCATGGCAGCAGGAGGCCAGCACCCGCGTCGATCACGCCTACATGATCCGCACCTACATTTTGCCGGATCAGATCCACAATTACGCGCACAACGAGGAATGGCTCACCCGCACCTTCAACGACCTAGGCCGCGCCAAAGACGCCGCCGCGCTGGCCCGCAGCCTCATCGCCATTCCTCGCCATCCCACCTACAACACCCTCGAAAAGCCCTCCACCTCCGCCAGCTACGGCCGCACCCGCTTGATCGAAACCCTTCTCAAGTGGGAAATCTGGAATGAAGTCAAAGCCTTCACGCAGGTTCCCGCAGGCCAGGCCACGCACGACATCACGCGTCTCCATGCGCTTGGACTCGCCAGTTTTCAACTTGGCGACACTCCCGCCGTAGCCGCCGCATTGAAGGATCTCGAAGCCCTCACTCTTCCTGCCAAGACTGCAAAGGCCGAGGACAGCAAACCGGCTGCCGAATTGAAAAAGTCAGACGCCAAAGAAGCCTCCACGGACACCAAGGCGAAGAAAACCCCAAAACCCGAGGTGAAGGCCAAAGCCAACGCCATCGCCGAACTCAAGGCGCTCGTCGCCTTGGGCACCAAGGATGGTTCCGTCCGCCGTGCCGAAACTCACAAGCTTCTGTCAGACCTCAAAGCGCTCGAAATCCCCAAAGAACGTCTCGCCCGTTACTGGCTCAAATTCGACGACAAAGTCCAGGCGGCCGAACTCACCAAGAACTTCACGCAGGATCTCGTCAGCCTCGCCATCAAAACGGAGGTCCTGCAGGCCTGCGGAAAAACCGAAGAGGCTAAAAAAGCCTTCGAGGAAACCCGCAAGCTGGCCTTCGCCATGGATCGCGATCTGCCCATCGCCAAGCGCCTCGACACCCTCGCCAAAACTTTCGGCATCCAGGGCGACTGGCCAGCCGCCACCCCCAAGCGCACTGACAGCGGCGTCCGCCCTGATATCGCATCCCTCGGCCCCGTCCACTGGAGCGCCCCCAAGGCTCCAGTTTTTGAAGCCCTGACGCTTGAGGGCAAGTCGTTGAAAAGCACCGACTTCACCGCAAAGAAACCCACGCTCTTCCTTTTCTACCTCGGCCATGACTGCGGGCATTGCGTCGAGCAGATCCAGGCCTTCGCAAAAGCCACCGCCGACTTTGAGAAGGCGGGCATTCAACTCGTGGCCGTCACGCTCGAAACCCCGCAGGTGGCCGAAGGCATCCGCCCCAAGCTCAATCTCAAAGCCGACCAGCCCCTCCCCTTCCCCATCCTGAGCGACAGCAGCCTTGCAGCCTTCAAAAAAGTGCGCGCCCACGATGACTTCGAAAACGAAAACCTGCACGCCACCATCCTCATCGACACCCAGGGCAAGCAGCGCTGGCAGGACATCAGCTGGGAACCCTTCAAGGACGCCAAGTTCGCGCTGGAGGAATCCAAACGCCTGCTGCAACTCGACACTCCAGCCGCTTCCACCGCCCAGGTCAGCAAGTGAGCGGCACCTAGGATTTCGCTTATCCGTGACGTTGCTGCGTGCGGCATTCGCCGCTATGGCTGCGCATGGTTTTCCCACGCGCTTTTCTTCGGACCACTGCTGCATTCGCGGCACTCATTCTAGCCTCGTGCGAGCTGCCTGCGCCACAGCAGGCCTATCAGCCCCAGGCTGCTCAGGCAGGGCCGTTCATGCTCGGCATCGACGTGCTGGCTTCACGCAACTTTGATCTCATTCAGGGCAAAAGGGTCGGCCTCATCACCAACCAGACCAGCATGACGGGCCGTGGGGAGCGCACACGCACCGCCATGCAGCGTGCACTGGGTCGGAATCTCGTCGCGCTGTATGCGCCGGAGCATGGCATCGACGGCACCATCGGCGCCGGCGTGCACGTCAGCACTCGGCGTGATAGCGTGACCGGGCTCATCGTTTATTCGCTCTACGGCCCCACGCGCAAGCCGACCCCGGCGATGCTCGCCCCAATTGACGTGCTGGTGTTTGATCTCCAAGACATCGGCTGCCGCAGCTACACCTACATCAGCACCATGATCGTGGCCATGGAGGCCGCCGCCGAATGCGGCAAGCAGTTCGTGGTGCTCGACCGTCCGAATCCCCTCGGTGGCTGGCGTGTCGAGGGACCGCCGTTGGAATCCAAATGGAAATCCTTCGTCGGCCAGATCCCCGTCCCCTACGTGCATGGCATGACCGCTGGTGAACTCGCCATGATGGCGGGTGCGCGAGGCTGGATGGCTCATACACCACGCCTGAATGTGGTCAAAATGCAGGGCTGGAGCCGTGGCATGGTCTGGCAGGACACCGGCCTGCATTGGTATCAAACCTCGCCCAACATCCCGCACGCCACCTCCCCCTTCTACTACGTGGCCACCGGCATCCTCGGAGGGGCCACTTCTGTGGATATCGGCATCGGCACCGAGAACCCCTTTGGCTACGCCGGTGGCAGCGGCGTGAATCCGCAGGCGCTCTATGCGTATTGTCAGCGGCTCAATACTCCAGGGGTTAGTTTCTCGCCCTATTCCAAGGACGGCTTTGGAGGTGTCCGCATCAACATCTCGCCACGTGCCACCGCAGACATCACCGCACTCGATGTTCTTCTCCTCGCTGAAATCAACCGTCTCACAGGCGGCAAGGTGATTGGCCGCATGGGTGGCTCCAAACTGAACCTCTTCAACAAAGTTTACGGCAGCGAATCTCTCTACTCAGACCTGCGCCGCAGCGTCCCCGCCAACAGCATTGTGGCGCGCTGGCAGGGGCACAATCAGAGCTTCCGCTCCCAGCGGCAGCGTTTCCTGCTTTATCCCTGACCGCGCAGCTTAGCCCACGCCGCTAATGAGCACTTGGGCTGGCCTGCAAGGTGATCATGCAGACGCAGGCGAGAAAGAGGCAGAAGTGCGATTAATGGTGCCGGGAGAGTGGCGCATGAGGGGAGGCTTGCGCCAACACTGCGTGATGGGAGTGTAAAAGTTCTGTCAAAAGGCTCAAATCCGTGCTTATGGCTGTGCGTTAGATACTACACAACCATGGAAGACCTCGAAATCGCCCGCGCCTGCGCCCTTTACGCCGATGACAAAAAAGCGGAGAACATCCGCATTCTGGACCTGCGCGGACTCTCGCCCATCTCCGACTACTTCGTGCTCGTCACGGCCATGTCCACGCCTCAGCTGCGTGCCGTGCGCGACGAAATCGTCGAGCGCATGAAGGATGAGCATGCCACACCACCTGACGTCAAAGACGGCAATTTTGAGAGCCAGTGGATTATCCTCGTTTACGGCAGCGTCATGGTTCACATCCTCACGCCGGAGAAGCGTGAGTTCTACGCCCTCGAAGAACTCTGGGGAGACGCCCCGGAAATGGCGCTGAACCTTGAGCCCCCTGCACCGCCACCGGAGCCGAAAGCGCCAAAACCCAAGGCTGCCAAGAAAGCTGCGGTGAAAAAAGTGGCTGCCAAAAAAGCTCCGGCAAAGAAGGCCGCTGCAAAGAAAGCGCCCGCGAAGAAGTCCAAGTAGGACAACCGTCCCGGTTGTATTTCCAAACGGCGAGCGGGACGCTTGCACTAGGAGGCTGAATTCGCTAAAACAGCAGGCATGCCCGCCCGCATCCTGCTTGTTCTCGTTTCCTGCGCCCTGAGCGTCGTCATCGGCCTGGTCATCGCTCGCGGTGGCGCAGGCGTCACGGCGGCAAGGCAGAGGCCGCTCATCGGCCTTTCCATGGACACGCTCAAGGAAGAACGCTGGCAGGTGGATCGAGACCTCTTCACCGCCAAAGCGCAGGCGGCAGGTGCCGATGTGCTGGTGCAGTCAGCCAACAGCAATGACGCCGTTCAGTTGCAGAATGTCGAGAGCCTCATCACGCAGAAGGTCGATGCGCTCGTCATCATTCCACACGACGGCGCGGCGATGGCCAAGGCGGTCAACCTCGCGCATCAGGCCGGCATTCCCGTGCTGTCTTATGATCGGCTCATCACGGACTGCGATCTCGATCTCTACCTGACCTTTGACAACGTGAAGGTCGGCGAACTGCAGGCGAAGTTCCTCGCTGATCGCATCCCCGCTGGTGGCAAGCTGCGCCTCATCCGCATCTACGGCGCAAAGACGGACAACAACGCCAAGCTCTTCAAGCAGGGGCAGGACAACATCCTCAATCCGCTCATCGCTGCTGGTAAAGTGGAGGTCATTTTTGAAGACTGGGCCGAAGACTGGAAACCCGAAAGCGCCAAGAAGATCACCAATGCCGCCATCACCAAAAACGGCCCGAACTTCGACGCCATCCTGGCCAGCAATGACGGCACGGCTGGCGGAGCCATCCAGGCGCTGACGGAGGAAGGACTCGCCGGGAAAATCATCGTAACCGGCCAGGACGCCGACCTCGCTGCCTGCCAGCGCATCGCCCGGGGCACGCAGGCCATGACGGTTTACAAGCCGATCCAAAGCATCGCGACTCAGGCGGCCGAACTCGCGCTGAAACTGGCACGCCGCCAACCCGTCATCGCGCGTGATGCGGTCGCCAACGGCAAGACTGACGTGCCTTCCGTCCTGCTGGATATCATCTCTGTCACGAAGGAGAATCTGCGTGAGACCGTTGTTAAGGATGGTTTCCGCAAGGAAACCGAAGTGTTCCAATCCTCCCAGCCATGATTTTACGTGCTCAAAACATCACGAAACGCTTCCCCGGCGTCACTGCCCTCAAGGATGTGTCCTTTGATCTTCGCGAAGGTGAGATCCACGCCCTCTGCGGAGAAAACGGCGCGGGCAAGAGCACGCTGATCAAGCTGCTCTCAGGCATTCATCCGCATGGCAGCTACGAAGGTTCCTTCGAGGTGAACGGGACTGAAGCGCGATTTGAAACAATCAAAGACGCGGAGAAAGCCGGGCTGGCGGTGATTTATCAGGAACTGGCGCTCGTCGAAGAAATGACGGTGGCGGAGAACATCTTTCTGGGCCGTGAGCCACGCCGCTGGGGGGCCTTCATCGACTGGCCGCGCATGTATCAGGAAGCGAAGGTGTTGCTGAACCGTTTCAAGGTTGATCTCGATCCCGCCGCGCCCGTGCGCACTCTCGGTGTGGGACAAAAGCAGCTCGTCGAAATCATCAAGGCGCTGGCCAAGGACTCGAAGATTTTGATTCTCGATGAGCCAACCGCTGCGCTGGCCGAGCACGAGGTTTTGATCCTTCTAGACATCCTGCGCGATCTCCGCCAGCGGGGCATCGCAAGCGTCTACATCTCCCACAAACTCGACGAAGTTTTCGGCATTGCAGACCGCATCACAGTTCTGCGCGATGGTTCGACAGTGGGCACGAAAATCGCCGCTGACACCAGCAAGGCCGAGGTCATCCGCCACATGGTGGGCCGCGAGATAGGCGATCTCTTCCCCCGCCGCACCAGCCAGCCGGGAGAAGTGATTCTGCGCGTGGACTCTCTGAGCGTGACCGACGCAGAAACCGGCAGCGCGAGACTGCACGATATCAGCTTTGAACTGCGCGCTGGCGAAGTGCTGGGCATTGGCGGGCTCATGGGCGCGGGACGCACGGAACTTCTGATGCATCTCTTCGGTGCCTGGGGCCGCCATGTCTCCGGCAGCGTGGAACTGAATGGCCAGACTCTCAGCCGACTCACGCCAGAAACGATCATTCAGCGCGGCCTGGTGCTGGCCTCAGAAGATCGCCGCCGTTACGGCCTGCATCTGGAGCAGGAGATTGGTTTCAATCTCTCGCTGTCTTCCCTGGCCAGCGTGGTGCGGGGTGGATTCATCCAGCGTAATGCGGAGATCCGGCGCAATCAGAGCATGTTCGATTCGCTCCGCGTCAAAGCGACCGGCCTTGAGGCGATCGTCGGCAAGCTCTCCGGCGGGAATCAGCAAAAAGTGGTGCTAGGCAAAGCGCTGCTCACCGAGCCCACAGTAATCCTGCTCGATGAACCCACACGCGGCATCGACGTGGGCGCCAAGCTGGAAATCTACGAGATCATCAACCAGCTCACCGCTGCTGGCAAAGCCGTGATCCTCGTCTCCAGCGAACTGCCGGAGCTCATCGGCATGAGCGACCGCATTCTCATGCTCAACGCCGGCCGCATCGGCGGTGCCTTCAGCCGCGCCGAGGCCACGCAGGAAAAACTCATGGCCGCCGCCATGGGGCATGCGGGGTGATTCTTTTTTGAAAAGCGTCCGTCATTCCCGCGTTCGACATCCAGCATTTTCACCCACCATGATCCGCTCTCTCCTTGCCTCCCTTTTGCTCGCGACCGTCGCCAGCGCCGCGCAGCCGCCGAACATCGTCTTCATCTTCTGTGATGACCTGGCCTATCAGGCCATGAGTTGCTATGGCGACCACCGCAAACTGCTAGAAACGCCAAACATGGACCGCATCGCCAAAGAAGGCATGCGTTTCGACCGCTGCCTCGTGACGAACTCGATCTGCGGCCCGAGCCGTGCGGTGATTCAGACAGGCAAGTACTCCCACGCCAACGGCTTCTACAACAACAGCAACAGCAAGTTCGACAGCAGCCAGCCGACCTTCCCGAAGGTGATGCACGAAAAGGGCTACCAGATGGCCATGATCGGCAAGTGGCACCTCATGACGGACCCCGCGGGCTACGACTACTGGAACGTGCTGCCCGGCCAGGGGGTGTACTACAACCCGCCGATGGTCGACAACGGCAAGAATGTGAAATACCAGGGCTACACCACCGACATCATCGGTGATCTCACGCTCGACTGGCTCAAGCAGCGCGACAAGACCAAGCCCTTCATGATGATGTGCCAGCACAAGGCTCCGCATCGCGAATGGGAGCCGCCGGTGCGCTACCTCGACTTTGACAAGGGCCGCGTGTACGAAGAGCCCGAGACACTCTTCGACAGCTACTCCGGCCGCAGCAAGGCGGTGAGCGACCACGACATGGGCATCGACCGCACCATGACTGATCGCGACGTCAAACTCGTGACACCCGGCAATTTGACCGAAGAACAAAAGAAAGCCTGGGACGCTTACTACGAGCCGCGCAATGCCAAGTACCGCGAGGCAGCACCCGCTGGCCGCGATCTCGTGAAATGGCGCTATCAGCGCTACATGCACGACTACCTCGCCTGCGTGAAGGCGGTGGACGACAACGTGGGCCGCGTACTCGATTACCTCGACAAAGAGGGCCTCACGAAAGACACCGTGGTCATGCTCAGCAGCGACCAGGGCTTCTACCTCGGCGAGCATGGCTGGTTCGACAAACGGTGGATCTTTGAAGAATCCCTGCGCACGCCATTCCTCGTACGCTGGCCCGGCGTGATCAAGCCCGGCAGCACAAGCAGCAAGATCGTGAGCCTGATCGATTTCGCCAGCACCTTCCTCGACATCGCCCAGTGCCCGAACCTGCCAGATGTGCATGGCCGCAGCATGGTGCCGTTGTTCAAAGGCGAGACACCAGCCGACTGGCGCAAGTCCCTGTACTACCACTACTACGAGTACCCGGTGCCGCACCATGTGCGCCCGCACTACGGCGTCATCACAGACCGCTACAAGCTCATCCATTACTACAAACCAGACGTCGATGACTGGGAGCTGATGGACCGTGAAAAGGACCCGCTGGAGACCAAGAGCTTCTACGATGACCCCGCCTACGCCGACACCGTGAAGGAACTCAAAGCCGAAATCATCCGCCTGCAGGCCGAGGTGAAGGAGACCATGCCCCCGCCGCGCTTTGCCTTCGGCAATAAAGCCTTCGAAGGCGAGGTCAATCCGCCTGAGCAGCCCAAGGGCAAAGGCAAAGGTGCTGGCAAGAAAAAGGCGGAGTAGCGACTCACCGCCACATCGTCTTGCTCACATACCACTCCACAATCGGCGGGCCGTAGAAGACCCAGAGTGCGGCGCCCAGAGCCAGATACGGGCCGAAGGGGATCTTGGCACTCCATTCGGCCTTGCCGAGAATGCGGGGCACAATGGCAGACAGGGTGCCGATGACCGATGCTGCAAAAATGGTGAAAAGCACCGCCTGCCAGCCGCAGAAGGAGCCGATCATCATGAGAAAGAGCACATCACCAAAGCCCATGGCCTCACGTGGAATCACCACCTGAGACACCGTGCCATGCAGAATCTTCACGCCTTCCAGCGGAAACTCTTCCCCACTGCCCTCGGACTTCACGAGCAGTTTCTCCATCCACATCACTGCGGTGACGTTCTGCCAGGTGCGGTCATTGACCTTGAGATCGTCGCAGGTGATCACCATGTGGTCGGAGTCACGCATGCCGAAGATGTCCCCCCAGTCCATTTTTTTACGGCCGATGGACACCACTGGTGGCAGCTCGTCATCTTCCTGAACGACGCTCCATTTCACGGGTCCATCCAGCCACTCACTGCCCATGAGTTTTCCCACCAGCTTGCACATTCCCGGCGAGGCTGATTTCAAGAAGGCGGGCTTTTGCCGGTGATTCACTTTGCCAAAGGCCAGCTTCCCCAGCTCCACCACGATCCAGAGACCACCGAGGCCCAGCGCGGCGCTCGCCAGGGAGATCAGCAATCCGCGTGTATGGGTGGTTTCCGCCACGAGCGCCGGCACCCACCAGGAGGCCAGCACCCCGACCACCGTGCCACCGATGGTGATCCGATGCGGCAGGATAAAATGATCGATATCGATGAACGTGCCCGAAATCAACAGACTCATGAACACCCACAGGCAGAGCACGTGCGGCCCCCAGGCTTTGATCATGAACCAGGGATTGCCACCCGCAGCATACTCCCCGCTGATCTTCAGAAAGACCATGTAAAATGCCACACCTGTCAGCAACTCCACTAGAAAGTAGCGGATGGAAATCTTGCCACCGCAATTCGCGCATTTCCCACGCAGCAGCAGCCAGCTCAGCAGAGGGATGTTCTGCCACATCGGGATCTTGTATTTGCAGGAGGGGCAGAAACTGCGCTTGGGATTGTTCACCGAAATTCCCAGCGGCAGGCGGTAGATGACCACATTGAGGAAAGAGCCGATCCCTGCCCCCATGTAAAAGGCCAGAATGTGCAGCAGGGTATTGAGAATTTGAAAGCGCATGAATGTGGGCTGAAGTTTGCAAACTTGGCCTGCCGTGCGTGAATACGGAAGCAAAAACTAAGCATGACTTCAGATTCCTGGCGCAGCCTGCGTCTCATTTTCTTCGGCTTCGCCGCCCTCAGTTCCTGTGCCAGTCCGCAGCAGGGGCGCGGCACGCTGTATGCGAGCAGCACCCTTGATGCTAGCCGCCCCCTTAATTCCAGCCGCACCCTTGAACTGGCGCGGGAGCGCGGCCTCGTGGATGTACGCAAAGTGATTCCGGGCATCACGATCGATCTGCGCTACGCCACTGCGGATAACATCACCGGTCAATCTATCTACCCGTCCCACATGCCCTGCCTGCTGCGGACGGAAACGGCTAAAAAGCTGAAGCTAGCCCAGTCGATCTTACACGCTCAGGGTTACGGCCTGCGCATCTGGGATGCGTATCGACCGCCGGAGGCGCAGGAGACGCTGCACAAGGCAGGCGGCAGCACGGGCATGTTTCTCTCCCCGAATGCAGGATGGAGCCGCCACTGCGGAGGCATTGCGGTCGATCTCACACTGGTCGATGCGCAAGGCAACCAGCAGCGAATGCCCACCGGATTTGACCAGGACTTCGCTCATGCCGGCATCAACTACCGTGGCAGCGATCCCGTGGTGGCGCAGAACCTCCGAATTCTCCAGGCCGCCATGAAGCAGGCCGGATTCATCCAGTTGGAGTCCGAGTGGTGGCACTTCGATGACGCAGAATACCTCAACAATCCCCAGCCCATCGTCTACGGCTGGCGGATCGCCCTTCCCGGGATGTCACCACCGTGAGCATTCGTAACAACGCCACCTTCACCGTCATCGACGAGACGGACGGCTACATCGTGGTCAACAAACCCGCGCCGCTGCAAATCCATCCCGGAGATCCGAAGGGCCCGCCCACGCTCTGGCATCGCGTGTGCGACCTGCTTTCGTATGAAATTGCGAACGGTGGCCAGGTGTCCATCATCAACCGGCTTGACCGCGAAACGAGCGGCGTGGTGCTCATTGCCAAGAATCACGAACTCGCCCGTCTCTTCGGCATGGCGATGCAGGAGCGCAAGATTCACAAGACCTACGTGGCCCTCGTGCATGGCTGGCCGGAGTGGGAGGAGCTGACGCTGGATGCGCCGATCCTGAACGCGCGCGATGTGCAGCCCTTTGACATCTGGGTGAAACAAATCGTCCACCCGCAAGGTGCTGCATGCCGCACCGCCTTCCGCACCCTGCAGCGGTTTGAGCGTGAGGGTGCGAAGTTCGCCTTGATCGAAGCGAAACCGGAAACCGGCCGCATGCATCAGATCCGCGTGCATCTGCACCATCTGGGCCTGCCCATCGTCGGAGACAAACTCTATGGCCGCAATGACCGCTGCTACCTGGAGTTCATCGAGACCGGGTGGACGGAGGCGCTCGCAGCAAGACTCATCTTGCCACGGCAGGCGCTGCATTCATCGCGGCTGGAACTGAATCTCGAAGGCTTTCCATCCGGCTGGGATGCACCGCTGCCCCCGGAGTTTGCGCTCTGAAATACGATTGGGACTTATGCCCAGCGGCGCACGCGGCTGTCGAGCTGGAAGACCTGGCCGCTCACGTTTTCCAAGCTGTGCAGGAAGACGATGAAGCGCGCCACGTCCTGTGCGGTATTGAGTCGGCCCAGGGTGTGCTGGTTCATCAAGCTCTCGCGCCAGGCGGCATCCTCCAGCAGATGGCGCGTCATCTTGGTTTCCAGAAAGCCGGGCAGAACGCAGTTCGCACGGATGTTTCGTGCGCCATACTCTTTGGCGATGCTTTGCGTGAAGCCTATCAAGCCCGCTTTGGCGGCAGCGTAATTGGCCTGCCCCGCCGGGCCGCTCAGCGCCGAGTAGGAGCCGATGTTTACAAGGTTGCCATGGCGCTGTTTGGACATGAGCTTCACCGCCGCCTGCGCCACGAGAAACGCGCCTTTCAGATTCACATCGACCACTTGATCGAACTCCTCTTCGCTCATCTTCGCCACGGAGACATCATGGCAAACGCCTGCGTTGTTCACCAGCAGATCGAGCCGCTTCAATCCCGCGAAAAAGCTGCGCACGGAGTCGGCGCTCGTCACATTGAGCGCGTCGCGTCCGGGGGCCAGCACCTCAAACCCGGCCTGCCGCAGCTCGGTGGCAATCGACTGCGCCAAATCCCCTGCACCGCCGGTGATGACGGCGATGCGGGGCGATGATTCGGACGAAGCAGGCATGCAGGCCAAAGTTAACCAGTTGCGCCGCAACTGGCCAACAATATCAACCCAAGGTGAAAGCAGGCAATTTCACAATCTTGCCACCGGCCAGCGCGGACTGATGCGCGCAGAGGCCCACGCAGGTCCAGTTGGCGGACTGAGCTGCGTTCGGGAAGGGCTGGCGCTTTTCGGCGAGGGCATTGGCGAACTCGTTGGCGAGATGCGGATGACTGCCGCCGTGGCCGCTGCCCTGGGTAAAGCTGAGATGGGTCTTCTTGCCGAGGTCGTAGACACCCTTCGTCGTGAAGCGCTGGATGGACTTCGGCAGGCGTTTGGCGAAGTCGGGAGTCTTGATCAGTTTCGGGATCTTGTGCTCGGGCAGTTTGGCTCGGTGCAGGATGAGCGGCTCATGTTCGATGAGCGGCCATTCGATGGAGGCTTTGTCGCCATAAACGTCGATGCTCTCGCGATACTGGCGGGCGGTGTCAAACAGGCTGCGGATGATGCGGGCGCTCACATCGGTGCCTTTGAATTTGATGTGCGCGGTCTCGACGGCGAAGGGGGAGCCGTAGCATTTTTGAAGTTCTTTGCGCACGGTGCCGGAGCCGAAGCAGCTCACGTATTCGGCAGGCTTGCCGATCATGCCAGCCACGGGGCCGACACAGTGCGTGGCGTACCACATCGGCGGCAGGCCGGGCCAGTAGTTCGGCCAGCCGTCCATGTCCTGCTGGTGGGAGGCCTGCACAAATTGCAGCTTGCCCAGCTTGCCCTGATCGAGCTGCTCCTTCATGAAGAGGTACTCGCGGGCATAGACGACGGTCTCCATCATCATGTACTTGAGGCCGGTCTTCTTGACGAGATCGCAGATCTTTTTGCAGTCTTCGATGCTGGTGGCCATCGGCACGGTGCAGGCGACGTGTTTGCCCGCCTTGAGCGCCTCGATGCTCATCCAGCCGTGATCGGGAATCGGGGAGTTGATGTGGACGGCGTCGATGTTCGGGTCCTTGAGCATCGCCTTGAAATCCGTGTAGCGCACGTCCACGCCGAAGGCATCGCCGATGGTCTTGAGTTTCTTCTCATCGCGCTGGCAGATGGCGTAGCAGGTGGTCAGCGGGTGGCGCTGCCAGATGGGGATGAATTCCGCCCCGAAACCGAGGCCAACGACGGCAATGTTGAGCTTTTTGTCTGACATGATGATTGGAAGGATGACGCGGCTCTTATAGGCGGGAACGGCGGGACATGGGAAGGACAAAGTTTGGGGGAAATCGGACGGAGAAGGCGAAGTTTCAGGTTTCAGGTTCAAAGTTTCAAGTTAGGGAAGAGCACCGCATGCTGACCTCCGACTTCGACTACCACCTGCCGCCTGAACTCATCGCCAGTGAACCGCTGGCGGATCGTTCGGCGTCGCGGATGATGGTGCTGCATCGGAAGGAGGGCAGGATTGAGCACCGGATGTTTCGGGAGATCGGCGAGTTCATCTCACGTGAGGCCGGGGACATGCTCGTATTGAACGACACGCGCGTGGTTCCCGCACGCTACTTCACCAATCAAGGCCACGAGGTGCTGCGTCTCAACCCGCTGACGCCCACGCGCTGGCGCTGCATGGTGAAACCGGGGAAAAAATTCCGCCTCGGTCACACGGTACCGATTGGCGAAGCTATCGGCACCGTTGTGGAAATCATGGAGGACAATGGCGACCGCATCATCGAGTTCGACCGCATCGTGGATGAGTCCAAGCACGGCCATTTGGCGCTGCCCCACTACATGGGCCGCGATGACCAGCCTGCCGATCGCGAGCGTTATCAGACCGTGTTTGCCCGCAGCGAAGGCTCCATCGCCGCGCCCACAGCGGGTCTGCACTTCACCCCGGATGTCCTGAATCCCCTGCCCCACACGTTTGTGACGCTGCACGTTGGCGTCGGCACGTTTCAGCCGGTGAAGGTGGAGAACATCGCCGATCACAAGATGCACTCGGAGGTGTATGAAGTCTCAGCGGCGACGGCGCAGGCGGTGCAAAATGCCAAGCGTGTGATCCCCGTCGGCACCACGGCGCTGCGCACGCTGGAGACGGTGGCGCGAGACCACGGAAAAGTCATCGCCACCCAGGGCAGCACGGACATATTCATTCATCCCGGCTTTGAGTTCCGCGTGGCGGGTGGCCTGCTGACGAATTTCCATCTGCCGAAGTCCACGCTCATCATGCTGGTGAGCGCTTTTGCAGGCAAAGAACTGGTGATGCAGGCATACGAGGAAGCGATTCGTGAACGCTACCGCTTCTTCAGCTATGGGGACTGCATGTTGATTGTGTGAGTGTCATCTCAGCAACACAACTTTTCTCGTCATGCCTTCAATTTTTTAGCAAGTTCCAGGTCCAACAGAAGAGCCTTGTAGGTATCAGATTGCTCAAGTTCATCCATATTTTGCTCATACGACACTTTGATTTTCTGCAACTGCCGCTCGGAAATTCCAGCCTCAAGTTCTGCGAATCGATTACACCGACTGAAGATGTAATCTTGAAGCTGTGAAGAAGCACTGAAATCCTTCGATGGAAACACTCCGGCTGATGAAATTTTTGTTCCCTCCCAATGGAAAAGGTCAGGATAAGCAATTAGGCCAATTAAAATCAGAGGCCCCAGCTTGGCGTATGTGAAAGCAGTCTTATCAGAAACCACTACATCTATTTCAACCACTCTACGCAAATAGCGGTTGATGTTTTCAGGCACATTTGACGAGGAGCACTCAACTATCCCACACAATGGGAGCAAATGCATTTCATGCGTACCGATACTATCACAGCGACCCAACAAATAATCGCTCCATACTTTCAATGTTGCATCAACAGCTTCTGCATGCCTTCCACGAAAATGATGCAGCCGATTTTTATTGTACGCCAAAACCCGCCATGAGACACTGACTGCAAACTGCAGCATAAAGTCACCGTAGCTTTTTACATGGCTATTGTCTTTGGTGAAGGGGTGAAAAATCTCACTAGCAAAAGCAGCCTCGCATTTTCCAAAACGATCTTCACAAGCTTCACATAAAAAGTAATCCTTGATACCGTCTTGAACACGTTTGTTCATTTCGGGTCCAAAACGCATAACCTTTGTTACAGAAGTCGACTTCAACCACTTATAAACAAATTTTGGCACAATATGACTCACCTCACGCGGCTCATACTGAGCCTTGCATAAAGCGCATTGTCTTTCACTGGGCATAAAATCCTCTCCTTGCGCCAAGTAGTCGCTTCATGACCCGCTTCGACAAGCACTTTATTAATTAATAGAGCGCCGGATTCCAAAGCCAGTTGCGGCGCAACTGGGCTACTTTTACATCCCGGCCTTCGCAATCTTCTCGCAGTTCTGCACGTCGAGTTTGCCGGAAGCCAGAACGGGGATGTCGCTAACGCGGATCATCTTTTTCGGGATCCACAGCGGGGGCATGCCTTTGTCGAGGAGGCGGTAGCGGAGGTCGAGGATCTCCTGGTGCTCGGGGCCGCCGGGCATGCTGGTGAGAAGGATGAGGGCCTCGCCTTTGTCGATGTCGGGGACGCCGACGACGGCGATCTTGCGCACGGTTTCATTTTCGAGGCCCATGGCTTTCACCAGGGCTTCTTCGACGGTTTCATGCGGCACCATCTCACCAGCGATCTTGGAGAAGCGGCTGAGGCGGCCTTCGATGTAGAGGAAGCCGTCGAGGTCGACGCGACCGATGTCGCCAGTGCGGAACCAGCCGTCCTTCAGCACTTCGGCGGTGCGTTTCGGATCGTTGAGGTAGCCTTCAAAGACGTTCGGCCCCTTGAACCAGATCATGCCGCTCTGATGCAGAGGGATGGGCTGGTCGGTATCCGGATTGGTGATGCGGACCGCCATGCCGGGCACGACGTGACCGACGGACCCTTGACGATGGCTGGGCAGCCAGCAGTAGCCGCTCTCTTCATCGCCGAGCGCTTCAGGATCGGGCAGGTTCAAGTTCGAAGCCGGGGAGGTTTCGGTGAGGCCGTAGCCTTCGAGCACGCGCTTGCCAAAGCGGGTTTCAAACGCGTCCGCCACCGTGCTGGGAAGTTTTTCTGCGCCGGTGACGCAGTATTTGATGGAGGCCAAAGACTCACGATTCACGCCGCGCAGGTAGCTGCGCAGGAAGGTCGGCGTGGAGATCATCAGCGTGATGCGATACTTCTCGATGAGCTGCGCGAGCTTCTTCACCTCCAGTGGAGACGGATAAGTCACAAGATGCAGCCCGTAGATGATGGGGAACCAAAGAGTGACGGTGCAGCCAAAGCTGTGGAAGAGCGGCAGACAGCCGAGGATGCTGTCGTTGCTCTGCATGCCGAGACGGCTGCCGAACTGCATGACGTTGGCGACCAGATTGCGGTGCGTGAGCGCGACGCCCTTGGGCTCGCCGGAGCTGCCGCTGGTGAAGAGCAGCAGCGCCTCTTTGCGCCCGCCTTTTTTGGAGATGCCCAGCATGGCAGCCAGAATGGCAGCGGGCAGGATCTTGCTAAGCACCAGCCATTTGGCGATGGCGAGCTTCATCTTCGGCAGGATGCGCTCGATGAGGATGAGCTGCTTGCTCGGCGGCCAGGGGAAGCTCTGCATCTTGCGCACAAAGATGTCAGCGGTCAGGAAGCGGTCGATCTCGCCACGACGGATGGAGCTTTCAATGGCGGCGCGTCCGGCGGTGAAGTTGAGGTTCACCGGAATCTTCCCGGCCATGACAACGGCCACATTGCAGATGAGACCGCCCAAACCCGGAGGCAGGATGATGCCCACGCGGGCCTTTTTGGTCTCCTTCTTCACGACCTCTGACAGCGCGAGTGCCGTGGCAAAAACTTTGTCAAAGCGCAGGATCTTGTCGTCCTTGCCATCCACCACGCTGTTGCGGGTGCCATGTTTTTTGAAGCCCAGGATCAAGGCGTAACCGAGGCTGAGATCGAGCGCAGCGCATTCGTTGATGCACTGCTCAGAGAGCAGCAGCAGGCTCTCCTGGTAGTTGGGGAGATTCGTGTCGGCTCCCTGCAGCATTTTGCCAAAGTTGAAGATGACCTCGGCGTCGCTGTAACGCCGCTCGATCGGCAGGGCGGTGTCCTGACGGCGGTGCACATGCAGCGGCAGCACCGGAATCCCGGCCTTGAGCAAAAATTCCAGCTTCGTGCCCGGCACGGTGGTCATGGGGGAGACCATCGTCGCCGCCTCGGCAGGCAGATAGATGATGACCGCCCCGCTTTTGGCAGCGTCTGCCATGGCGCTGCGGTAGGCGGAGGTCTCGGTTTCACCTGGGGTGAACTCCATGGCGTGGACGCTTTCGCGCTCCAGATGCACCCGCAGCAGCGGGTGCAGGGCGGCGCCCTTTTTCACCACATAAATCACCTCGCGGCCTTCCATGACGAGTTCGAGTCGCAACAGGTCAAAATAACCCAGCTGGCTGGGCAGGATCAAGAATCCCCCCCCTGAGGGAAGGTTCTCCTTGCCGAGGATGGTGAGGTCTTTGAGTGTAACGGGCTTTTCAGAGGCCATGGTAGGTGAGCGGAATGCAGGTGTTGGGTAACTAAGCGGGGAGCAACGCGCATGCCAGCGGGAAAGCAGAGGGAAGTTGACAGTAGTTTACAGTTGTTGACGATGGTTGACGGTGGAAAGAGAGAGCCAAACCATTGTCAGCGCCCGCGCAGCGGGCCTTCAGCCATCGCAATCAACCGTCAACTTTCCCCCATGCCCCCTCCCCCGCGTTATCCCCGCCGTGAATCTCCCGCTCCGCCCCCTGCTGGCAGCGAGTCCTGGCTGCGGCCTTGGGCGCAGATGAAGTACTTTTCGTTTCATCCGGCGGTGTATCCGAACATGCTCCGCGCCGTGTCCCCGGATGCAGGAGCGGGCGATCTGGTGAATGTGTATGACAAAGAGGGGCAGCTTTTTGGCAGCGGTTTCTTCAACCCCAACGCCAAGGTGCCACTGCGGGTGCTCCAGCATGGTGAGGACGTGCTCACCGAAGAGGCCTTGGATGCCCGGGTGGATGCCGCGCTGGACCTGCGCCTGAAGACCCTCCGGCTCAATGAAACCACCGACGCCTGGCGCGTCATCTCTTCGGACGGGGACGGCCTCAGCGGCCTGACGGTCGATCGCTATGCCGATGTACTTTCCATCGAAGTCACCACGCTCGGCGTGTGGCGTCGCTTGTCCCGCTGGCTGCCCAAACTGCACGCCGCTCTCGGCACCAAGCAGCATCTCATCGAGGTGGATCCGGACATCGCCCGCATCGAAGGCATGCGCTACTCTGAGGTGCCGGAAGCGGACGCCCCCGCCCCGCGCGGAGTGCGCATCCGCGAGAATGGCGTGCGCTATCAGGTCGGATTCGAAGACGGGCACAAGACCGGCTTCTTCTGCGATCAGCGTGACAACCGCCTGAAGTTCGGCCATCTGGCCCGTGGGCGCCGCGTGCTGGACCTGTGCAGCTATACCGGGGGCTTTGCGCTCAGCGCACGCATCCATGGGGGCTGCGAGGACGTGACCGCCGTGGATCTCGATGAAAAAGCCATCGCCCAGGCGAAAAAGAACGCCGATTTGAACCAGGTCCGCATCGACTGGGTGCATGCCGACACCTTCACCTGGGGCCGCCAGATGCAGCAAAACGGCGCCCTCTGGGACGCCGTGGTGCTCGATCCGCCGAAGCTCGTCTTCTCCCGCGATCCCGAGGAAGGCCAGCTGGGCCGCAACAAATACTACGACATGAACGCCGTGGCTCTGGGCCTGCTGAAGCGCGGCGGCCTGTTCGTCACCTGCTCATGCTCCGGCCTGCTGGATGTCGCTGAGTTTGAGGAAATCGTGATGCGCGCCGCCCACCGGAACAAGCGCCGCCTGCAGATCATTGATCGCACCGGAGCCGGTGCCGACCACCCGGTCATGTCAAACTGCCCCGAAAGCCGCTACTTGAAGGTGCTCTGGTGCATCGCTTGGTAAACCCGGGAAAAGTGTGAATGAATCGTTACAGGTTTCCTTTGCTACCTTATTCTGACTGTTTACTCTTAGCGTCCCATGAATCCAGAGGTGCAAAACATTGTGGCCGCAGGCAAGCTCCCTGCTGCTGACGGCGAGAAACTTTCCAAACTTGAACCCGGAACTTTCGTTCTCCACAAAAGCTGGGGCGTCGGCAGGATCGCTGAATGGGATTTGCTGGGCGACCGCCTGCTGCTCGATTTCGAAGGCAAACCCGGCCATCCGCTCAAGATCACCTTTGCGATCAGTTCGCTGGACATCATCTCCCCAGATCATCTTCTCGCCCGTCGTCTGGCCGATCTCGATTCACTCAAGGAAATGGCGGCAAAGAACGCCCCGGAGCTGGTGGAACTGGCCCTGAAGAGCAGCGGCAACACGCTTCATCTCGACGATCTGGAAAAGCTGCTCAAGGGCCGCATCGTTTCCGACGCCGACTACAAGAAGTGGTGGGAAGCCGCCAAGCGCGCGCTCAAAACCCACCGCCACGTGGTGGTGCCTGCCAAACGTTCTGAAAAGCTGGTGCTGCGTGACCAGGCTGAGAACGCCGGCACCCAGATGGTGAAGTCCTTCCTCGCCGCGCGCGATTTGAAGACCAAGCTTGCCACCCTGGCCAGCATCCAGAAGGACATCGACCTCTTCTCCGACCCGAAGACCGAGCTGATCCCCGTCTTCCAGGACATCTCCGACTCCGCACGCAAGAGCGTGAAGCTCAACCTCAAGGAGTGCCTGCAACTTCTTCTGGCACGCGATGAACTCATCGAAAACCTCACCGCCACCGCGCCGATGGGCTCGATGAAGATTTCCGATCTCATCACCGAGACGAAGGAAGTGCTCGCGGATTCCATCAAGGGACTCTCCGCCAGCCTGCTGGGCCGCATCTACCGCGCTTTCCCCGAAGCTTTCCCGAACCGTGGCTGGGTGCCTGAAATCCTGCACCACCTCACCAAGACAGGTGGCCGCGCCGTGGCTGAGATCGCCACCGTGCTGGATGCCAACGACGAACTCGACGTGCTGGCCGATGCCTTGAAGAAATCCCTGCGCAACCGCATGCTCTCCGCCGATCTGTTGATCTGGATGGCCCGCGAGCGCAAAGGCCTGGCGGAATCCGTTTTCGACATCGACCTCGGTCATGCCATCCTCGGCGTCATTGAAAGCGACCACATGGAAGGCGGGCCCAAGCGCACCGGCCGTCTCCAGGATCTGCTCTCGGATGACAAGACCCTGCTGGGCGAAATGGTGGCAGAGGCAGAAGACGAAGACGTCCGCCTGCTGGCCAAGCGCCTGATCAACGGCTCCCTCTTTGACGAACTGACCCGCCGCTCCCTCATGGCCCGCATCATCAAGGTGCGTCCTGAAATGGAAGCCATGATGGACGAGAACGCCGGATCTCACAAAGATGACTCCCTCATCGTTTCCTGGGAAAGCCTGGAAAAGAAAAAGCAGGAGCTGGAAGACCTCGTCAACGTCAAGATCCCTGACAACAAGAAGGAGATTCAGATCGCCCGCGACGAAGGTGACTTGCGCGAAAACGGTGGCTACAAGGCCGCCCGTGACCAGCAGTCCGTCCTCCTGCGCATGCAGGGCAAGCTTGAGCGCGAACTGCGCAACGCCCGTGGCACTGACTTCGCGAATGTGCCCACGGACAAAGTCGGCATCGGCACCGTCGTTGACATCGAAGACCTCGCTTCTGGAGCCAAGGAAACCTTCACCATCCTCGGTGCCTGGGACGGTGATCTGGACAAGAACATCATCAGCTACCTCTCGGAATCCGCCAAAGCCCTCATCGGCAAGGCCGTCGGCGAGGAACTGGAACTGTCCACGGACAGCCAGCACGTCACCCGCAAGGTGAAAGTCACTGCAGTTCGGGCTTTCAAAGCCTAACCAGCGGTGCCTCGACAAAACTCTCCGTTGCCAGCGGAGAGTTTTTTATGACTGCTGATTCAGCATGATTTTTTTCAATTCAATGGCACGTTTGTTTTCAAAATCCCCCCAGCCATGGGGATTGTCTTATGATGTGCAAGCAGCCTATGCTTGCATGCACGCCTCAACCCAATGCCTCCAGACTCCCTCTCTTTTTGCTTCTCCAGGAGCCTTCGAGAAAACATCTTCATTGCTCGTAAAGCCAGCCTTATCTTTCTGGCTGCCGTCGTTTCAGGATTGACAATCCCGGTGGGTTCTGAGGCACAAATCACCCGTGCTGAAGATCTCAGCGTCATCCTCAGCGGCGCAGGCCTCACTCTGCCCCAGCCATCCGCCGCCCGCGCTTCCGACCCCTCCGTTTTCGATACCGCGCCCGGGCCATGGGGGCAATTGAAGTGCGCCTATGTTTATTTGGAGGCACCTGCCAGCCTCATTGAGGAGTTTCCTCTACCAAGTCCGATTCCACGCTGGACCTTCCCTGCCTCCTCACTCTACAGCCTGCCTGCCTTCTTGACCAAAGCTGGCCTTTCAGAGTCGTTGATTGCCACCATCCTCGCCCCGAAAAATCTGGTCAAAGAAGGGCCTTTTGTTCATTTGCTGCCTCCCTTGGCTGAGCTGGAAGGCATGACCCCGAAAACGAGGGCGGAGATATACACAGAACTGGCGAAGTACCCTGAGAATGAATATCAGGCGGATCCCGTTCTCATCATTGGCACCACGGTGGAGGAATGGTACAAAGGCAGCAAGCTGCGGCCTGAAATCATCAGCAAAATCAAACAGCTCAGCTACACACGCGGTGAGGCCACTGCGTTCAGCGACATCCCTGTCCTGCTCAATTACGCCCAGTCGGATTCCGAGGCCCGGGCCATCTTCAAGGCCTGCACCCGCACGCGCACCCTGATGATCCGCCTCAAGCTCGACAAAAACTCCGACGCCGAGGAAATCATCAAATACTGGAGTTTTGGCACCGGCATCCGCCGCAAGGACCTGGAGCCCATGGTCCGTTCCGTCATTGAACTCGACGGTGTGGATGACCTCGGACTCGTTCACATTCTGCCCGCACTCGCCCGCAAGCTGCTCTACACCTATCCTGGGCTGGACATGGCCAAGCACGGTGTCATGCCGGACTGCCACTGGACTTCGCTCAACTTTTTCAACTACGAGCCTCATCAATACCTGCTGGACGCCCGGCTGGCCACCAGCCAGGTGCTGGAGCAGTTCACCCCGGTGGAACCGCCTTATCATTTCGCAGACGTCCTCTTCTTTCTCGACAACACCACAGGAGACGCCTTTCATTCCTGCGTTCATCTGGCGGACAACATCGTCTTTACCAAGAACGGACGAAACATCCTCTCCCCCTGGGTGATGATGCGGCTGGATGATGTCAAAAAAATCTACCTCTACAAGGGCGACGGACGCGTCCAGGGATTTCGCCGCAAGGACATCGCTGCTGAGAAGAAGGCAGCGGATGAAGTGCGCTGAGGCCGCAGGTTTTGACATGCGGCTGCAATGAGCCGCCGATGGCAGGCGTTAACACCCACCACCATGTCCTCCCGCCGTCACTTTCTCCACACCGTCCTCGGCACCAGTGCCGCAGCAGCCTTCGCCGCTGACGCCAAGCTTTCCTACAAGGGCGAAAACATCCAGTTTGGCCTCGTCACCTACATGTGGGGTGCGGACTGGGATCTGCCCACCCTGCTCAAAAACTGTGACACCGCCCAGGTGCTGGCCGTGGAGCTGCGGATCGACCATGCGCACAAGGTCAGCATCGCCCTCACTCCTGAGGAACGCGCCACGGTGAGAAAGCAGTTTGAAGATTCCCCGGTGGACCTCCTGGGCATGGGCACCAATTTTGAATTTCACTCCCCCAAGGAGGAAGAGCTGAAGAAGAACATCGCAGGGGCCAAGCAGTACATCAAACTCAGCCATGACCTCGGCGCCAGCGGCGTCAAAGTAAAGCCCAACGGCCTCTCCAAGGACGTTCCCGTGGAGAAAACGCTCGCACAGATTGGCAAGGCGCTGGCGGAGCTGGGCGATTACGCCGTCGGCTTTGGCCAGGAAATCCGGCTTGAAGTCCACGGCAAGGACACCTCCGAACTGCCGCACATCAAGACCATCATGGATGCAGCCGACCGCGACAACGTCCGCGTCTGCTGGAACTCGAACGACACCGATCTCATCGGCGCGGGTCTTGCGGCCAATTTTGCCCTCGTCAAAGAGCGCCTGGGCCACACCGTTCACATCCGGGGCGTCAATCAGAGCACCTACCCGCTCGACCAGCTCGCCAAGCTGCTCGTGGAAGCCGACTACCAAGGTCACGTCTGCCTCGAAGCCCACAAGCTGCCAGCCGGAGACCGCGTCGCCGCACTGGCGGAGCAGCGCGAGCTCTTCATGAACCTCGTGACCGAGGCGCGCAAATCAGTGAAGGATTGAGAAGCGAAAGAAATCCCAGCACTCCGGCGGAGAGAGATCATCCTGATCCCTCCACGCTCCGCTCTCGCACTGGGCTCCGCTCCTGCAAGACGCGGCTATCTTCTTCGCTAACGCCGCAGCCATCGCCGCCCCAGATGGAGGATCGGGACGATCCCCCTCCGCCAGATGCCGCCCTCTTCGCCGCGCTGTGCTTTGCCACGCCCATTCCCCAAATCCTAAATCATAAATCGTAAATCATAAATCCCCCGCCCCGCCCTACTCGTACGACCAGTACACCCCCTTGACACCCCCGCCCCTCTCTGCCATCTCAGACCGTTGATTCGCTGCGCTCACCCTACGGGCTCCCTCCGGTCGTCTGTCTCGCTTTGCTCGGCTGTTTTTCGTCATTCTGATTTCGTCATTCGTCATTTTTCCTTCCCATGGCCACCCCCGCCCCCGCACACGGTTACACTGAAGATTCCATCAAGTCCCTCGACTGGCGCGAGCACATCCGTCTGCGCCCCGGCATGTACATTGGCAAGCTGGGAGACGGCGCGCTGCCCGAGGATGGCATCTACGTCCTGCTCAAGGAGGTGCTGGACAACTGCATCGACGAGCACGTCATGGGCTACGGCAACACCATCGAGATCACCATCGCGGACGACCAGACCGTCAATGTGCGCGACTACGGCCGTGGCATCCCGCTGGGCAAGCTGCTGGAGTGCGCCGCGCAGATCAACACGGGTGCGAAATACGACAGCGAAGTCTTCAAGCGCTCCGTCGGTCTGAACGGCGTCGGCATCAAGGCGGTGAACGCTTTGTCCGAGTTCTTCGAGATCCAGGCCATCCGCGAAAACCAGACCCGCTCCATCGAGTTCAGCCAGGGCATCGTCGTTTATGACATGGGCAAGCCCACGCCCTGCACCGAGCCGAACGGCACCCGCATCGCCTTCCGTGCCGATGCCGAGAGCTTCGCGGACGACACCCATTACCGCCTCGATTTCGTGCGTGAGATGCTGCGCTTCTACGCCTGGCTCAATCCCGGCCTGACCATGCTTCTGCGCACTTCGTCGGGGGAGGAAAAGTTCAAGTCCAAGGACGGCCTGATGGACCTCATCCGCGCCAAGCTCACCGAAGAGCCGCAGTACCCCATCATCCACCTGGAGGGCAAGGACGTGGAAGTCGCCTTCACCCATGGCACCGGCTACGGCGAGGAGTACTACAGCTTCGTCAACGGCCAGCACACCACGCAGGGCGGCACCCACCTCGCCGCCTTCCGCGAGGCCATCGTGCAGGAATGCCGCGAGTTTTACAAAAAGCAGTTCGATCCCGCCGACGTGCGCGGCAGCCTCATCGCCGCCGTCAGCGTCAAAGTGCAGGAGCCCATCTTCGAGTCGCAGACCAAGACCAAGCTCGGCTCCACCCACATGGAACCTGCCGGGCGCAATCTGCGCGGCCACATCACCAGCGTCATCACCGCCCAGCTCGACAACTTCCTGCACAAGCACGCCGACATCGCCAAGTCGCTGCAGGATAAGATCAACTCCAACGAGAAGGAGCGCAAAGAGATCAGCGGCATCCAGAAGGCCGCCCGTGAAAACGCCCGCAAGGCCAAGGTCTGCAACAAGAAGCTGCGCGACTGCCGCGTGCACTTCGACACCAAGGACAAGCGCCGCGAGGACAGCACCCTCTTCATCACCGAAGGTGACAGCGCCTCCGGCAGCATCACCAAGAGCCGCGATGTGGAGACGCAGGCCGTCTTCAGCCTGCGCGGCAAGCCGCTCAACTGCTTCGGCCTCACCCGCAAGATCGTGTATGAAAACGAGGAGTTTTATCTTCTCGCCAACGCCTTGCAGATTGAGGAAGACCTCGAAGAGCTCCGCTTCAACCGCGTCGTGCTCGCCACCGATGCCGACGTGGACGGCATGCACATCCGCCTGCTGATGATCACGTATTTCCTGCAGTTCTTCCCCGAGCTCGTGCGCAAAGGCCACCTCTACATCCTGCAGACCCCGCTCTTCCGCGTGCGCAACAAAAAGGAAACCTACTACTGCTACAGCGACGACGAGCGCCAGCGCGCCATCCACCGCTGCGGCAAGACCGCCGAGATCACCCGCTTCAAGGGCCTCGGTGAAATCAGCCCGGATGAGTTCAAGCACTTCATCGGACCGAACATGCGCCTGGAGCCCGTGAAGGTGCGCGACCACGAAGTCGACGCCGAAGGCAAACCCATCCCCTCCGAGCACCGCAGCGTCAAAGAGATGCTCTCCTTCTACATGGGTAAAAACACCCCCGAACGCCAGGCCTACATCGTGGAAAATCTGCGCATCGAGGAGGAGCTGGAGTTCAAGGAGACTGCGGCACCAGCGGCGCTTGCAGAGGCTGCGTGAAGCAACTGAGGGTGCACCTGCGCGACAGCGTCGTGGAGTGCGGTGGCACAGATGCACGGCGCAAGCCTGCATCGACGACACCGCTTTCGCGAGGTGTAGCATGTTCTCCGGCCTCATCCTGCCGTCCGGCCTGCGAAAGCGGCGTCGCGCCCGGCTTGCCGCTCGCACTCCACGACGCTGTCGCGTTCGCGTGAGCAGCAGGCGAACGTAGACTTTGCCAAGGAATCTCCCCCAAACAAAAAACCCGCCAGACCTCTCGGCCTGACGGGTTGTGAATGGGACGATCAGCGCATCGTAGCGCCGCGCCGCGCCGCGCTTACTTCTGCTTCACCTTGAAGCTGCGGAACACCACGGGATCGCTGTGGCCAGCGAAGCCGATGAAGCCCTTCGTGTGGTCGAGGCCTTTCGGTGGGTGGGCGATCTGGGTGCGGTCGAGTTTGTCGATGTCCACGTCGAGGATCTTGGTGCCGTTGAGGATGACTTTGATCTTCTGGCCATCGACCTGGATTTCTTGGAAGTTCCACTCGCCCACGGGGCGGAGGTAGCCGTGCTTGGCACCGGCGGTGTGGTAGAGGGAGCCGTGATACTGATAGGGCTCCAGGCCCTTCTTGCCGGCGGCGGCCTGCTTGGCGTTGTAGCCGTCGCTGTCGATCACCTGGAGTTCGAAGCCATCGGAAGCTGAGTGGCCACCGAGCGGCGTGCGCAGGGCGATGCCGTTGTTGCCAGCAGGTGGGAGCTTGAATTCCACGCGGATGGTGCCGTTTTCAAATTCTTCCTTGGTCAGCAGATCGCCGCCTTTGCCGGGCTTGCAGGTGATCGCACCGTCCACCACTTCGTAGCTGTCCACCGCGCCCTGCCAGTTGCTGAGGTCCTTGCCGTTGACGTATTCCTTGAAGCCGTCTTCGGCCCAGCTGCCTGCCAGTTCCTTGTTGGCTTCTTCGGCGGAGATCTCGCGGATGTACACATTCTTCCAGCGGATTTCGCTGCCGTGGGTCTGGAGCTGGATGGGGCCTTTGGCAAAGGCAGGATCTGCGAACCAGCCGTTCGGCACTTTCTCGGCGGCCTTGGCGGCATCGCCTTCAGCTTTCTTGGCGTCTTTTTTGCCGTAGGCGAGGTAGCCGGCCTTCTTGTTGGCGAAGAAGTTTTCCAGCACCGCGTTCTTCACGACGACTTCGCCGTTGAAGGTCACCGTCGCACGCTCGCCGACCATGCGGATGAGGAAGGTGTTCCATTCGCCCAGGGGCTTGTCCATGAGCTTCAGGGGATTCTTGCCCTCAGGGCTCTTGTTGTTCCAAAGGCCGCCGGAACCGAAGGGCTTGCCCAGCGCGACGGCTTTTTCGTCCTTCTCCGTGAAGTCCCAGATCTGCACCTGGGGGATGCCGCGCAGGTAGATGCCGCTGTCGCCGAGGGGGAGCATCTTGTAGTCGACCATGAGCTCGAAGTCGCCGTAGTCCTTGTCGGTGGTAAGGTACAAACCTTTGCCGTCGTTGACGAGCTGGCCGTCCTCCACTTTCCAGTGAGCGTTGACGTGGTCGCCCTTGTCATTGCCCTTCGCATCCACGAGGCCGCCATCGAGGGATTTCTTCTTATACGCGGCCTGCTCTTCTGGCGTCATCTTCCACAGGTCGGTCGGGTCCTGGGTGCCCCAGCCATACCATCCGGAAAGGTCCTTGCCGTTGAAGAGTGCGGTAAAACCTTTCGGTGGGGTGTTGTCCGCAGCGCGGCAAAACGCGGCTGTGGCGAGGAGGAGTGTCAGGGTCAGTGTGAGTTTCATGGATGAAGAGACTCAGGAGTCGCACCCCATGGCAGGCATCTTTCATTCAGCCCAAGGAAGGTCACTTTCTGCTCGACATTGGTCACAAAAATCGGGACGCTTCCAAAGCTATGAAATCTGCCCTTTGTGTTTTTCTCTTCTGCTGCAGCCAGCTCTCCGTGCATGCCCAAGCCTCTGCTGCTGAAGAGGCCACAGCCGGTGCTCAGGCGCTGGTGAAGCGGCTTTTCGCTCAAGACACGACCGAGGAAGACCTGCAGAAGCTCGCCAAAGAGGCCAACAAGGCCGGGGTGCTGCGCCAGCAGATCATTGAGGCGAAGCTCGTTTGGGGCCTGCGGCAGCAAAACACCTCATTCCTCGTCAAGATTCTGCCTGAGGTGGAAATCCTCGCCGGCAGCTTTGATCCAGCCAGCGCCGCCGCGCTGCCGAACGTCGAAGCAGTCCAATCCTTCATCGCCTACATCAAGGCCCTGAAGGCAGGCGAGGCCAAGGATGCCGCCGGTTTCAAAGAGAACATCCTCGAAGCCATCTGGCTCAGCCCGCAGCAGGCGCCGGTCTTCATCCAGGCCATGGAGAAGTTTCGCCTCGAAGCCAAGATGACAGCGCTGGTCATTGACCTGAAAGCCCCGCTGACCACCTCGGCAGGAGAGGCCACCACGCTCCAGGATCAACTGGACGGAAAGAAGGCCCTGCTGCTGGACTTCTGGGCCTCCTGGTGCGGCCCCTGCATGAACCTGATGCCGGCGCTCAAAACGAAGGCGCAGACACTAGCCTCCCACGGCATCGTCGTGGCAGCGATGAACAAGGACGATGAAAACGCCGAGGCCACCGCCGAACGCATCCGCCAGGAGCAAAACGCCAAGCTGCCCTGGCTCATCGAGCCCGCTGAGCGCCCCTACACCAAGGCCCTCGAAATCACCACCATCCCCCGCATGGTCCTGCTCTCCCCTGAGGGCAAGGTTCTCTTCAACGGCCATCCGGAAGACCCGGCCCTGTGGGTCGCGCTGAAGAAGATTGATGCGACGATTGAAGCGCCTTGAGGCCTGCTGCGCAGGCGTTGACGGTTGTTGACGATGGCTGAAGGCTTGCTGCGCAAGCGTTGACAGTCGTTGCTTGAACCGCATGCCACGCACTGGGGCAAAATATCCCACGCTTACAGCCAACGCTTCCTCCGGCTCTGAAACAACCATCAACCACTGTCAACTTCCCCCTTCCCCCCGCCCCCTTCGCAAATATCCTGTCCAAGTCCCCGCCTGCGCCGCCTTATAGCCGTACGCCCATGTCCTCCCCCGACCGCACCCAGGAATTCCTCGAACTGCTCACGAGTCATGACCGTGCCCTGGGCGTGTACGTTCACAGCATGGTGCCCGCCCCGCATGACGCGGATGACATCCTGCAGCAGACCAAGATGATCCTTTGGCGCTGCTTTGATCAGTACGAGAGCGGCACCAATTTCCTGGCTTGGGCACGCAAGACCGCCTTCCACCAAGTGCTCACCCATCGACGGCAGAAGAAGCGCGAAGCCACCCCTCTCAGCGACGAGATGCTGGAACTGCTGCACGATGAAGTCTCCAAGCTCAGCGACAGCGGCGACCGCCGGGGCGATGCGCTGCGCGCCTGCGTGGCCAAGCTGCCCGCCGCACACCGCCAGCTCGTCACATTGCGCTACTACGAAGACCTGGAGATCGATGGCGTGGCCGAGCGCATCCGCAGCACGGTGGGCGCGGTGTATCGCGCCCTGAGCCGCATCCGCATGAACTTGATGACCTGCGTGGAAAAGGAACTCCAACTGGAAGGAGCCGAATCATGAGCCTGAAGCCTGCCGATCAATTCAGACTGCTGGAACTCTCCGAGCGCTACGCCGATGAAAAACTCAGCGCCGCCGAGGTGGCCGCGCTGGAGACCGAACTGCGTGAAAATGCAGAAGCGCGTGCCTTCTTTGCCAAGGCCCTACATCAACGTGCCGAACTGTGCTTTGACGACTCCTGGCACACCCAGGCCGCTCCCGCAGCACGCCCGACCGCCAAGCCGGTGTGGTGGCGTCATGCTATCACCGCAGCGGCAGCCGCCTGCGTGACCTTTGGCTTCGTCTGGCTGAATGGCACACGCGATGGCACGGTGGCCACGCTGATCCGTGCGCAGCAGTGCCAGTGGGCCGGCAGCAGCCTGCCCACGGTGGAAGGCGCACGCTTGAAGCCTGGGGTGCTTGATTTGATCGAAGGCCTGGCCGTGCTGCGTTTTGACAGCGGCGCGGAGCTGGTGCTGGAAGCCCCCGCCACGGTGGAAGTGCTCGATGGCATGAACTGCAAGCTGCGCCGTGGCACGCTGGTGGCCGAAGTGCCGCCGCAGGCCAAAGGATTCAGCATCGACACCAAGGACGCCAAAGTCATCGACTGGGGCACCAAGTTCGGCCTCAGCGCCGGAGAAGACGGCAAGTACCTCGTGCAGGTGATGGAAGGCCTTGTGGAGGTGGACGACAAGACCGGTGCCGCCACCAAGAAGCTGGAAAAAGGCCAGCGCGTGGACCGTGGCTGGTCGCAGAGGCAGATGCACCCCTCCGCCGGCGATGACGCCGATGCCGAGCCCAGCCGCTGGCAGCCCTCCATCGTCATGGATGCCGGAGACGGCTGGCAGGCCGTCACCACGGCGTTTGGCCGTGGCAAAGACAGCTACATCCAGTCTTCTGATAAAATGCCGAACGACTTCGGCACGCACCCCTTCTTCCGCGTGAAGCGCAGCAAGGACACCAAGCCCGACCTCAACCGCAAAGGCTACATCGCCTTTGACCTCAGCAAGTTTCGCGGTCGCGCCATCGAGGATGCGGAGCTCGTGCTCACCATCGAGCCCAGCGAACTCGGCTTCGCCAGCTTCGTGCCGGACAGCACCTTCGCCGTCTACGGCGTGCTGGATGAAAGCGCCGACGCCTGGGAGGAAGCCGGCCTGACCTGGCAGCAAGCCCCCGCCCACGACCCCGCGCAGCCCGACCGCCACCTCCCCGTGGCCACCAAAGTAAAACTCCTCGGCAAGTTCGAGATCGCCCAGGGCATCAATCGCGGCACCCGCAAACTGCGAGGCAAAGACCTCGCCGATTTCCTCAGCGCCGACACCAATCAGATCGCCACCCTGATCATCTGCCGCGAGACCAATGAGGATCAGGAAAGCGGCCTCGTCCACGCCTTCGCCACCAAGGAAAATGGCACACGCTCCGCGCCGATGCTGCGGGTGAAGGTACGGTGAATGAAGGAGGACAGGCGTCCCGCCTGTCAGTGGATCGAGGCGTCCCGCCTACGACTTCCCACCCAGCGCATACGCCAAGGCCCAGCGCCTGAAGGCTGGAAGCCCCTGTCCATCCTCAGGCAGGATGCCTGACCTCCGCAGAAGAACTCCAGTTGCGGCGCAACTGGACAACTTTCACCGGATCCGAATCGGCTTCGCTATCGGGTGGTACTTCTGGATCCACACCAGGGTGAAAAACAGCCGCAGGCGCCACCAGGTGCCGAAGGTCATCTGCGTGCGGCCTGCCAGCGTGCAGTTGATGGCGCAGAGCAGGCGGAACTTGTTGCTGGGCTGGAAGAAAATCTGCGCAAAGTGCTTGGTGTAAAACCGCTCGATGAACTGCCAGAAGCCGCTCACGTGCCTGCGGGTGGCCCATTCATACCGCTTCATGGCAAAGGTGTACGCCTTGCCTGCGGCGATGGCCGCATGCACCACCTGCGCCCCCTGCCGGCCGCTGCTCATGGCCAGCATGACGCCGCTGGAGAACACCGGATCAATGAACCCTGCGGCATCCCCCACGCGCACGATGCGGTCGGAGACGAGCTTGCGGTTCGTGTAGGAAAAATCGGTGAGCACATGCCCCTGCGTGATCGCTTTCGCATTGATCATGCGCTCGCGCACGGCCCGCGTGCTGAGCACGGCATCGTCAAACACCTCCTGCGGGTCCTTCTTCAGCGCTTTGAACTGCGCCTGATCCAGCACGAGGCCCACGCTCACCTTGTCGTCGGCCAGCGGGATCATCCAGAACCACGAGTTTTCGCGGCGGATGATGAGGATGTCCCCCTTCTCCTCGCCGGTGGTCATCTGCACGCCGCTGTAGTGGCCGAAGATGGAGATCTTTTTGTGCTCGGGGTAGTAGTCCCGCAGGTTCTCGCGGTTCGCCGTGAAGTTGCCCAGCCCGCTGGCATCCATGAGAAACGCCGCCTGCACTTCGTGCTCCACGCCGTCCCTGGCACGGAACTTCACCGTCACGCGGTCTTTTTCCACGCGATGCTCAATCACGAGCGCCTCCTCCCGCACCTCCGCGCCCAGCTCCTCCGCATGGCGCAGCAGGATGTCGTCAAACGTCGCCCGCTCGACCTGGATCGACTCTGGAAACTCGGTGAACGAGCCCTGGGAAAAATTCATCCGCGTGTGCAGCGAGCCGTCGCCCATCCAGAACTGCGCGCCGCGCTTCACCATGAATCCAGCGGCTTCGATCTTCGGCCAGACGCCCAGCTCATCAAAGATGCTGCGGTTATACGGCAGCAGCGATTCGCCGATGTGAAAGCGTGGAAACTTGGCCTTTTCCAGCACCAGCACGGACCGACCGGCCTGACGCAGTGTGGCCGCAGCCGTGGCGCCCGCAGGCCCGCCGCCGATGACAATGACATCCCAGTTTTTTTGGCTCATGTGTGAGAGTGATGCATGGCCGATTAACGCGCAGGCGCAAGGGATGGCCGCGAAAATGAGGCAAAAATTTTCAGCCCATCCCCCACCCCGTGCCGGAGGTCGCTCCGCGAGCACCCAGCGCCCATTGAGCGCGGCATGCGGTGCCACATCCGGCATTGCCGATGAGATGGCAGTGCAAACCGCTCTCACCCCTGCAGGAGGTTCACAGCCTGCAGGAGGTTCACTGCCTGCAGCAGGTTCACAGGGTCAGGGAGGGGTGGGTCAATGGGAGGAGTGTCAATTCCCACCGGTGAGGCAGGTTCAGTGGATCATTGAGGTTCACCCGTTGGGTTCAGGGTCAGGTTCAGGTTCACCCGTTGGAGGGTGGGTTTTGGGTTCACGGGTTCATACCCTATATATAGGGTATGAACCCGTGAACCCTGAACCCAATGGGTTCAAAATCCATTTTGAACCCATTTTGAACCCAGTGAACCTAGCACCCGTTTCATCAGGTGCGGAGGTAACTCCCGAGGGTGCCCTGCTTGATCATCCCGATGGACAGCCACTGTTTGATCCGGCGTTTGGCGCTCGATTCGGAGAGATGCGCCCGCGTCATGATGCGCTCCTTCAGATCGGTGTACGAAATCTCCCCCACATGCCCCGCAAACACCGCCTGGCACTCGGGCTGCTCATTCTGCCGCGCGGTCTCGGTGCGGCTTTCCTTCGTCTCCGGCTCCACGGTCATGTGCATGCCGTCGGGGGTGGACCACGCGAAGCGCAGGGCGTCATCGCGCGAGATGCAGGCGTGGCGGCAGCGCTCGGAGAAGAGCATGGAGGCTCCGCTTTTGCCCTCTTTGGCGATGCGGAGATTGCTCTCCGCCTTGCGCTCGAGCTGGCTGCCGAGGTGGCCGCGTGTCTTGCCCGTTTCCAGGCCGGAGGGGTTCTCATGCAGCACGAGGATGATGGGGCAGGCGTAGGTGATCGCCAACTGCGCGAGGTGCTCCACCAAGGCGAAGGCTTCGATGTCGTCATTCGGGCTTTTGCACAAATCGGCCACGCCATCGATGAACACGCTGTGGATGCCGCCGCACTCCTGCTGGGCGCGCTGCATTTCGGCCGCGAGGAAGGCGCGGCGCCGCTCCGTGGAAACGTCTGCCAGCGAGTAACCGCGAAAGCAGGCGGGCATGCCGGAGACGCCGGCACGCTGCGCGGAGCGCTGCACGAGGCTCCAGGCGTCATAGGGCGACTGCTCGGTGTCAAACAGCACCACGGCGCGCCCGGTATGCGCGGCGGCGGTGAAGCCGAGGAGATCCTGCTCCGGCTCCCAGTCGGGGATTTCGTCATCGTCGTCCTCCGCCTTCGGTGCGGCGGCGGCCAGGATGCTGGCGATCATCGCGCCCACCACGGCGCTCTTGCCGCCCTTCGCCTGCGCGGAGATGACGGTGAGGTTTCCCGCTGTGGAGATCTGCTGGGAGAGCAGCGAAAACACCGGCACGGGCTGCGGCGGCGGCTGCTCCAGATGGATGCGCCGTGCGTCCAGATCCGTGAAATCCACCGCGCTCCCTGTGGCGGTGGGGCCGGTGATGGTGATGGCGATCTCGCCGCCAGGCGGGGCGCTGCTCAGGGTGCTGGCGCTGCCGGAGCAGTCCACCACGGTGTAGTTCGCCGGATCGCTGACGAGGGCGGCCAGGGCATCAGCCCCCAGGGCATTGTGGTAGCTGCGGAGGTCTTTCATGAGCGTTTGAAGTGAAGGATTCGGACCTGGCTGGCATGCGGGCGCAGCAGGGTGGTGGTGCGCGCGGCGGCGGCGGCCCCGGCGGCATCTTTGTCAAAGAAGAGGCTCACCTCGCAGCCCGCAAACAGCCGCGCCCACTCCTCCCGGAAGGACGTGCCCGGACTGGCCACCATGGCGATACCATCTTCTGGTTTGATTCGGTTTGAAAGAGCATCCGCCATGGCGATGAGGTCAGACTCCCCCTCCGTGATGTAGTAGTGCCGCACACCGGGGCGCGCGCTGGCGCAGGTGTAGCGCCAGGGCTCCGTGGCGCGGCCACAGGCCCAGGCAAAGCGCACGGCCTCCGCCCCCCAGGGCTGGCGGATCTTGATGCCCTGCGGGTAGATGTAGCCGATGCGGTCCGGCAGGCAGGGCGTGCCGCGGATGCTGATGCGCGGGAAGAAACCCAGCGCCCCGCCCTCCGGCAGCGCCAGGCGGCGGATCGTCTCCACCCGCACGCCAAACTCGTCCGCCATGACCATCTGCGTTTCCAGGCAAGCGGAGGCTCTGAGGCGCGCCGTGCGGACCGTCTCCGCAAAGTCCGGCGGCAGCACCGGCGGCGCAGGCACACGCCGCTGCCGTGGAGGCGGAAACGCACCCGGCGGCCCGCTGCTGCGGCTGAGTTTACGTTTTTCCTCCTCATTCCCCGCCAGTTCCAGGATGCGGCGCGCGTGCTCGCGGTCGCCCTGAAAGGCGGCGCAGGCAAAGCAGCCGTTGTCAAAGATGACGAGGTTGTCCCCCGCCCTGTCGCTGTCCTTTTCGGCACAGGCCGGGCAGCGGGCGAAGGTCCGGGAGCCGCGCTGCCGGACCTTTTCCAAACGATCAAGCTCGAGTTTCATAGGCGTGTTCGTGGTGGGCTTGGGGTTCTCAGCGTTTGGCGACTCCCTGCTCGTGCTGCTTCAGCGCCGCCATCACCTGCGGCAGGTCAAAGCGGCACACCCGCCCGATCTTGATCATGGGGATGATCCGGTCCCGCGCCCAGCTCCCCAGGCAGCGCCGGGAGACATTGAGCTTCTGCGCCATCTGCTCCGGCGTGAGCCACCCGCCCTCCGAGGCGGCTGCGGAACCGGAGAAGGATGCTGCGGCAGAAGCGCCAGAGCCGGGCGCAGACGCGTCCAAAGAGGCCGCGCATGCCACGACACCCGCACCAGGATGCGACACGTCAGAGGCAGCGCCAAACGCAAGCACGGAGCCCTGGGAGGAGGCTGCAGAGACTGCAGAGACTGCGGATGGAGGCGTGGAGGAGGAGTTGATGCCTTTGCCGGGGTGACCGGAGGAGGCGTTGCTGGTGGAGCCGATGCCGGGCATAGGCGCGGCGGAGGTGGATGAGAAGCTTTCGGATTTAGGCAGTTTCATAGCAGTAAGTGGTAATAAGTGGTATTTGTTTGGCATGGTTCGGCCTGGGGATGCGCAGAGACGCAGAATGCGTGGCAGAGGCATGGGCTCAGGCCCTCGGAAACAACCGGCACCGCCCGCACCGGCCCGGCCTCCGCCAGAGTGCATGCACCCCATGGAATACCCGGCCCGGCTGCTGTGCCGGCCTGCATGGTGCGAGACTCAGAGTTCTTCACTGCCTCCCTCGCTGTCCCCCTCCCGGCCCGCCGCGTTCTTCACACCGGCCACCCGAAGGATGAGACAAGACTTGGGCCCAATTTTTCAAAGTCAAACCGAATCTGCAACTTTGTGTTACATTATACCACGTTAGAGAGCATGAGGGGAGGCGTGAATCGACGGGCAGACCGTGGCGGCAAACAATTCGCCCAGGCAAATCTAAAACCACGGATCACACGACCAGTACGGATGCCAGAACCTGATCCATGCCCATGTGTGAAATCCGTTGATCAATTCCCTCAAGGAAAAGGATGCATAAAACAACAGGCTTCTTGCGCACAAACCGACGTTTCGTTAGATTGGTGCAATACGTCAACAATATCGTCCGCTATGAAGACGTTGATACAATGGCCAGCAAAACTGTTCAACATCCACCTGTAAGACGACTTCGCACTATGAAAGCCAATTGGACAACATGGTCACCGTTTCAGTCGCCCGAAGTGCGCGACATTTGCGCGCACATGACCGATGCCGAAAGAGCCAGGCTTGCAGGGCGTGGCAGTGGTTATGGCCTTTGGGTCGCTGTCACCTTAGCCATGCCGCTGGCTTTTGCTTTTAGTTATCGGAGTCTTGGAGCCATCGTCACCGCCGCCGTTTTGGTCACGGTTCATCTCATTTGCACCCCGATCTGGCAGAAGCAGCAGAAGCGGTTTTTGTGTTCGACTGATTGGGCACGTGAGCGCGGCATCACACCCGACCGGCTCAGGATGTTTGCTTTCCGAACATGAAATCAACGGCTGATGATCTGATTCGTGAGCTTGCCACTGCCGAGCAATTCGTCCGCTCACGCCATCTGCCGGAGTGGGCCGACGCTTTGCAGACTCATCAGCAGCTGATGCGTCAGCAGGAGTTCGGACGGCTCAAATATCTCTGGCGAGTCTTTGCGCCTACTTGCGCGTGGGACGACCTCAGCGCCAGTTTGCCAGCGAATGAGGCAAAACAGGCGATCAACATTGGCGAGGCAGTATTTCAGGCAGTCGAGCGCCACCGAATCGCACTCGGTATGGACCCACGCACCTGGACCTACGATGACCAACCTGCACCGAAGCCAACGAACGTCGCCTAATCAGGGTGTAGAATCCCTCAACTCTACTTCGCAGTTTTGGCAGCCCTCCGAGAAGTGAGCGCGCTGGCAGACAAAGACCTTGCGACATGAGTGCCACCACGAGAGGCAAGGATCCTGCCCGCGATGCTTTTAGTCGCGACTTTGGAAGGATGGGCGGCTTTAATCGCTGAACTCGCAGCAGCCACTGTTCCCCTGTCTTCGAGTCCATACGAGATGAACACTTTGCCGATGCGAGAAGATTCATCTGAAGTGAGCGCGGTGCCACGGGTGATCTTGCTGCTGAGGGTCTGCACACTCAGGCCCGCTGCCTTGGCAATGGCAGAGACATTGAGCAATGGCTGCAGCGCCTGGACGCGGGCGAGCGTGGTGTCCAAGGCGGGCGGAGTCTTGCCGTCTTCCTCCATCACGCGGAGGATCTCGACTGCGGCGGCTCGGACTTCCTTGACGGCCTTCTCCGGGGTCTCGCCGGTGGCCACGCAGTAGCGCAGCGCAGGCACGCGGGCGACGTAAGCGTCATCCTCGGGGTTCCATGCCACGGTGATTTGATAGGGCATTTTGTCTTTCATAGTCGGTGTCGGTTGAGGGATAAGGGCAAGGTTAAGAAAATGGGCCGTCTGTTTACTTGGGCAGATCGGCGAGGGCTTGGCGGATGATCTTGATGTAGATAGGTTTGATGCCCTTGCCATGAGCGGCAAGGGTCACGGCATCTCTCAGCCCGGGATGTGTGAAGACGCGGTGAGAGCTGCCCGTGTTGCGTTTCGTGAAGCCATGCAGAGTGAGCAGCATCTCCGCATCAGCGAGCGTCCAGCCTTTGTCGGAGGCGACGTTGGAAAGTTTGGCGAGGAGTTTGCTCTTGCTGCTCATGCGTAAATATTTACGCATGGAAAACCGGAGGGCGCAAGCCTGTCTGCGTCAATTTTTATGCAAATCTATTCCTCCTCACTCCCCCGCCTTGCCCCCTCACGGGCGTTCTGCCGGCGAAACATCCCCAGGGCTTCGAAGGGCACGGAGACGCCATCGCGGAGGACGAGGCTGCTGAGTTTGGCGGCATTTTGAGGACGCTTTTCGCGGCGCCGATCAGACCCCAGCGGGGCGACTTGGATGGAGCAGTGAGGTAACACGCTGTGGGAGAAAGATTTGAGGTTAAGGCATTCTCCAGAGCCCCCACGAAGCGATGACTGCAAAGGTTTGCCACCCCAGTCAAAGAACTTTGACTACGTGCATGGATTCGGTTCTTTGGCCGGATGAACCTACCCCCTTTTCGGCTGAGTCTGGCCCTGCTTGCCTGCCTGGCACTTGTCTTTGCAGCCAGCCCACAAGCCGCAGAGCCTGCCCTGCCGGTGGAGGCTCAGCAGCGGTTGGAGACCTTGAAATCCGGCTTTGAATCGTTTGTGCTCAAAAGCGTGGCGATTCCCTATGAAGAAGGGATCAAGGCGCTCAATGCCAAGGTGAAGCCCGCCCTTGAGCGTGAGAGTGCCATGGCGGCAAAGCGGAAGGATCTGGATGCCCTGGTGCGGATCAAGGCCGACATCGAACGCACCGACCAAGGGCTGTTGCTCACAGAAGCAGACGCACCACCGCCAGACTCCCTCAAGAACATCTATGCCGCCTACAAGATCGAGGCCACCAAGATCGAGTCGGTCAGAAAGCTGGCTCTGACCGATGCCAAACAGCGGTATGACAAAGGACTCGCACAGATTCAGGACGAGCTGACGGCGGCGCAGAATGTGGAGGGCGCACTGCATGTGAAGCAGATTCGTGAAAGTCTGGCGAACGCAGGTCTCGATATGGCAACGACAAGGGGCGCTCCATCGCCTGCTCTCACAGCTGGCGCATACACCAACAGCCTCGGCATGAAGTTCGTCCCGGTCCCGGGAACCAAGATCCTCATGTGCATCCATGAAACCCGCCGGGGCGATTTTGCCAGTTACGCGAATGCTGCCGGTGATGTCAGCCCGAACTGGAAAAGTGTGACTTTTGAAGGCGTTTCGTTGAACACCGATGACAACGAGCCGGTCACGATGGTCTCATGGGATGAAGCGGCTGGATTTTGTGACTGGTTGTCCAAAAAGGAGGGCCGCACGTACCGCCTTCCCAGCGATGAGGAATGGAGCGCCGCCGTCGGCACAGCAGGCAAAGAAGCGAAAACGGGCCTGCCTGCATCCAAGCAGAAAGCGGCCGACAAGGTTTTCCCATGGGGCGCAGCGCTTCCACCACCCAACGGATTCGGCAATTATGCCGATGCCGCCTTCACGGCCAAATTCCCCAAGCACTTCTTCTTCCAAGGCAGTTCAGATGGCTTTGCCACCACGGCCCCTGTGATGAAGTTTCCAGCCAACAGCCTGGGCATTTATGATCTGGGCGGGAATGTCTGGGAGTGGTGCTCCGACTGGATCGACGATGCCAAGGAACGGCGTGTGGCGCGTGGCGGCTCATGGTACGGCTATGAGGCGGATGATGCGCTCTCAGGCTGTCGCGGAGGGATTCCGCCCGCCCAGCGTCGCCCGTATTATGGCTTCCGAGTCGTTCTGAGCGCCGAAGGCGCTGCCAGTTCGCCTTCGATCAAATCGGACATGGAAAACAACCTGGCAGGACAATGGATCTTCAAGGCCGGTGATTTCACCATGAACAAGGAACTCCTGACTGACGGCACAGTCGTCTCGGGCAACATCGCGGGAAAATGGAAAGTCGTGGGACGCATCCTTCGCGTTGATTACGCCAATGGAGCGTGGGCTGAGTTCGACCTGCCAGCGAAGGACGGACGGATGAAAGGCAAGAGCAACAAGAACGAGGACATGACAGCCGAGAAAATCAAATAGGACCGGCTTTCAATCCCGCCCATGGCAGGACGCGCGTAGAAAACGAACGCTCACTCAGACGCCTTGGCGCGTTCCTTCGTGTCTTCCTTTGCGCGTTCCTTCGTGTCTTCCTTCGTGTCTTCCTTGGCGCTTTCCTTAGCACCTTCCTTAGCATCCACCTTTGCCTCTTCCTTGGTGCTCTGCCGGCGAAACATGCCGAGGGCTTCGAAGGGGACGGAGACGCCTTCGCGGAGGACGAGGCTGCTGAGTTTGGCGGCATTTTTGACGACGCTTTTCGCGGCGCCGATCAAACCTAGGGGGGCGACTTTGATGTCGTCAAACGGGCCCTTCACCTGCATCTCCATGAATACGACGCTGATGGGCGAGATGATCACGCCCACCACGCCGCGTATGTTGGCGCGGCCATGGCCATCCACGGTGCGCTTGTTCAGATCCACGGTGCCACGGGCGGTGACGACGATGGACTGCCCGAGCACCTTCATGGGCTCCACCATGGCGACGCCGTTTTTCATGATGAATGTGGTGCGCACCTCCCCGGTGTCACGGGCGCTCTCGCGGTTGAGGATTTTGGGGAAGAGCTGATAGGCCTGATCCAGCAGGGGCACGTGGACGATGGGCGCATCGATGAGGTCCAGCGTGCCACTGCCGGTGGAGTTGCTGGGGTCATCGCCAATGACTCCGCGATAGGTGAGCGTCATCTGGGCATCCTCCAGCTTGGTGCTGAGCTTGCCGACCCAGGGCGTGAGGGTGTTGAGGTGCAGGGACTGCAGCGCGACATTGGCATCGCTGAGTTTTTTGCCATCGTAGGTGGCGGTGAGCGCGAAGCTGCCGCCGAGCATGCGGCCTTTCAAACCCTTGAAATGCCAGGCGCGGTGATTGTAGGATACCTTTCCCTGGAGGCGCTCAATGACGAGCGGGTGCTCGCGCACGGTGACCACGAGGTCGGCGGCTTTGCGGATCTGCATGGAGCCGAGCGTCCACTCCGGCGGACGGGCCCCGGAATTGAAAACGAAGTCTTCCGCGATGATGTCTGGAAAGGTGGTGACCTTGACGTCCTTCGGCAGCCCGGCCGCGAGCACGGGGATGTTGAGCGCGAGCTCCAGGAGATTCGCAGCACCGCTGAGGTGGGAGATGGTCAGCGTGTCGAACTTGCCCACGCGCTTTCCCTTGAAGGTGTCCTTGCGCCCGGCGGTGTCGATGAGCGTGCCGGAGAGCAGCAGCGGCTGATCCTGCCAGCCTGCGAGGGTGGCGTCCACGGCGGCGGTGCCTTTCTCGAAGGCGATCTTGGAGGAAAGCTTCAGATCTGACTGAGAGATCTGGGCTTCCACCTCCGCCTGCTTCATGGGCACGCCATGCAGTTCCAGCTTGGCGCCGCTGCCGTGGAGGCTGGCGGTCCACTGCGCAGCGTCAGGCCGCAGATCCACCGTGAAGCCGCCGGTGATGGCGAAGGTGCCGCCGCCGGGTTTGAAATCCAGCATGTCCATCACGGCGCGCACGGGTTTGAGGCTCAGCTTGAAGGCCTCCTCATTCTGCGGGGTGGCGGGGGTGCTGCGTGTGGCGGTGATGATCTGCCCGGTCACGGCGATGGAGACGGGGCCATTCACCGTGTCGAGCCGGGCGATTTCGATCTTGTCATCCTGCACGGAGAGGTCGGTGGTGAAGTGCTCAAAGCTCACCGCCCCGGCCGGATCATGCAGCGTGAGGGTGCCGTCCGTGGTGTGCCAGCGCGTGACGGCGGTGCGTGACTTCCACACTTCCCGCCACAGGATGTCCACCTGCAGGGCGCTGATTTCGATCAAAGGTTCATTGTCCGGCAGGCCGCGCAGGGCAGCGTTGTTGAGCGTGACCCCGCCGAAGAGAGACCATGACTCGCTGCTGCTGGTGAGGTTCAGCCCCTGCTCGGTCAAACGCCGGCGCAGGGTGGACTGCGCGGTGCTGACCAGCCAGTGATAAGCGCCGAACAAGACGACAACGAACACCGCCGTGGCGATGAGCGCCAGGCGAAGCCTGCGGTGGGGTGGATGGACTTTGGCGTGAGACATCGGATGGGTGACGGGCTGCCCTGCGAGAAGTTGCGGCCCGGGCTGAGGCAGAGATCCGTGCAGAGTACCTCGTCACTGGTATCGCTGTGGGTGGCGGGGGCGGTTCTGTCATTTGCAGGAGGTGCCCGGCCATGAGCTTTTCACGGCGGCAGACAGGGTGATTTCCAAGGCTCGTTTCCGAAAGGAGCAGCTTTTTTCATCCGTGCCCCTGATGAGGCATGGGATTCTTTGGAGTGCGGCTGCGAAGCGAGGAACGAGCCTAGCTGCCGCCTTCGAACGTCTCGTGATGGGCGTGAAGTGACCTGCCTGCGAACGTCCCACGCGCTCCCGCTTTCGTGCGCCCATGGCATGCGTGCATCAACCGGCACGTCGAAAGCGGTAGCTGCGTTCGTTCCTCACTGCGCAACCGCAGTCCAAAGGGGGGCTGCGCGGCTCGCATGCGGATGCGGATTCGCGCACAGCCATTCATCGCAGCACCGCCGTAAGCTAGGCATGAAACCCACTGTGCTTCGTTGGCTGCCTTTGCTCGCCCTCACCTTCAGCCTGCTCTGCGGGCTATCCCTGCCCGCTGCGGCTGCTGACAAGAAAGCGGTGAAAGCTGCGGCCAAGCCCGCTGCCGCTGCGCCAAGCGAAAAAGCCACGCCCACCATTCCCGCTGATCATGAAGCGGCGACGCGTCTGCAGGTGTTACTTGATCGCGCGAACTTCGGACCGGGAAAGATCGACGGGCGTTTCGGCGGCTTTTCAGAGAAGGCGCTGGGCTTGTACCGTGAGGCGCACGGCCTGGTGATTGAGCAACGATTACATCATCAAATCACGGGAGAGGTCATGAAATTCATGTCCATCGCAGACCATACTGGCATCGTCGAGACAGAACTTTTTGCAGACACCTATCGCAGCTTTGGCATCGTCACCGTTCGCTATCCTGTGCTGGAAGTGCATGCGACCGTCGAACCGTATGAAAACGGGCGCGGGTTCTCCCTGCACGTGCATCGGGTTACGAAACCTCGCAAAATAGTGAAGCATTGTCAGCACTGCTTGATTGCCGTTGTGGATTTCAGGAACCGATTCAATTCATCCGCGCTTATGAGAATATGGCAACAGGCTCGGGACGAGGCTAAGGCATCTTAAACAGATTTGAACACGTAACGCATCTGGTTGTGGATCTCCTGCGCGCATAATGTCTCCTTCATACTAGACCCAATGAACTGGCAAACCGCCCTCGACGCACTTTGAACGATCAACGTTGAGGTTTACCTGAGCGTGCACAAAGAAGTGAGACATAAGGAGATCGTAAAACTGGAAGGTGCTTCCAAAAGCTTATTTGAAGCGGTCCGGGGCGATGCATACGCTGAGAGGCGTGCAGACACGTTGATTGAGTGCCTGCGGGCTGGTTTCATCGAACAGACCCAGAAGCCGAGCGCCTACCGACAGGATATTTTGGACTGCGGGAGAGATCTCCAGAGGTACATTGTGGCGCTGCAGCCAAATTCCCACTAGCGCAGAGAAATGAGGTCCCTTTTGTAGGCAAAGAAATCATAAGCAGATTGGAATGCCAAATTTTCACCGCTTCGATGTTGATACTTGGGTAGGAATCATGAACCGCCTGCTCATTTATGTGGAAACCCAAAACCCGACTCATTCGCCGCACACCCAGTCGGCCATGTGACGAAGCGACTGCGCAAAAAGCCCTGCAAACGTGTCACCGGATGCAGGGCTGATTGTGATCATGGACCAGCGCACTGGCACTCAGGTGCAGCCGCGCAGCACAAAGAACAGAAGCAGGATGGGAAGCGGAATGCCGAGCAGCCACAGGAGCGCCCATCCAACTTTGCCAGATGATTTTTTGCGAGTGAACAGTGTTTTCATAAGGCCCTTTCGAGTTTGATTTGGATGCCCTGCAATCTGTTTGAGACAGGTGTAGGACCGCTGATGTTTGAGGGAGAAGATGTGGTCAGGCGCTGGTAGCCGCCGGCAGATCAAAGACATTGTACTGGCAGCTTGGGCCAAGGCGCAGCCACCCGCACCTCAACTCCAAGCCTCAGAGAGAGCCATGTTCAAACGCAACCTCTAAGAGGAGGTCGATGGCATGACGCTAACTTTTCAATATCAGTGCCGCACAATTAATTGCAGCAGGATTAGGTGCCCTTGATGGCCTTTTCGACCGCTTCACGGGTTTCACCAGTGCGCTTTTGGATGCGGCCAACAAGTTCGTCCTTCTTGCCCTCAATGTATTGGAGATCGTCGTCCGTGAGGTTGGCCCATTTCTGCTTCAGCTTGCCTTTGGCGATGTTCCAGTCGCCCTTGATTTCGAGTGTTGTCATGGTCGTGTTGTTTGGATGTTGGTGACTCTGCGAATGAAGTTTACGCGGATTCACATGCAAACACTCTGTGCCAGCGGCATACCAATTACGATGGGGTGTAACCCTACTCTTTGGCTCCACATCAGGATTAGCGACTGGTGCAGTGATGCATGAGCTGTGATCACCAGGGCCAATGGGAGTGTTTGTTCCGTGTTCATGACAAGACAAGCATACGGCCCCCTCTGAACACGCAATGGCATTCAGGAACCATCATTTACGGTCGTTATGCTTTGCTGCGTGATCTCTAATAATCGCCTGAACATCACTTCGACACCACCACATCTGGCCGCGCCTTCTGAAACGCGGCGATGGTGGCGAGGAGATCATGAATTTTTGCGTGAACGCGATTCATGCAGGGAGCACCGATGCGGACTCGGCGAAGTGGCTGGTGACGCAGGAGATGCTGGAGCGGGAGATTGCCAAGGTGAGGAAGGTCAAGGCGGAGCACTCAGGGGAGAATGGGAAGGGCCGGAGGATGATTGGGTTCCAGCCGGGTTGATCGGCGGAGAAATTCCTTATGAGGGGGGCCGGGTCGAGTTGGCCCTGGACGTGGCTGGGGGATGGGGTGTGAGGGGGTCTGGTTCGGGGCGACTCTGTCAAAAGCACTTTGCGTATTCACTACTACCGCGCCCGTCGAACCTGCCGCCTTTCACCCGGAAGCTCTCTCGTCGGCTGAAGGGTTCGGCGCAGGAGTTTTCTGCTCAGCCAGCGGCGGTGCAAGCCTAGCTGTTTGCACCACCGCGTCCGCGAGCGTGGTGACGACTTCATCCGCGCCGGAATCGCGCACGCGCCGGGCGGCCTCGGCGACGTTCTCCGTGGCTCCCCAAAGACCCACGACGATCTTTTGTTTCGGCAGGAGCGCGCGCAGTTTCAGGCAAAGATAGCGCGCGTGAAGGACCGTGGACGGTACCACGACCGAGATGCAGACCACGTCCACGCCGGCCTTTCCGACCAAACCGATCAATTCAGAGGTGCCGAGATTTGTTGGCGCACTCTGCGCCTCGAAGCCTTGCTGTTGCAGCAATTGGACGAGCATCGTGCCGGCCAGTTCGTCGCGCTCCGCACGGGCCGGCAGACAGTAAACGCGGCAGGTTGGCGCGGGGGTGCTCACGGCGACGGCCTTGTCTGCGTCGATTTTTGGCGGGGCTGGCGGATGAGCACCGAGGTCCTCCACGATGTCGCGCAGGCTTTGTTCGACGAGCGCGTGCTGTCCGTCATCCAGAAGATCCAGGCGGTAATCGATCTCGACTGCGGTGATGACGGGGATGAGCACGGAGTCGTAAAGCGCGGTCAGTGAGTTTGCCTTGAGATAGGCTTCCACCAGTTCAATCTCGTCGTGCTCTCCAATGGTGAGAAGTCGATAGTAGCAATCCTGTGCCGGCGTCAGCGCTTCCTCATCGCTCAGCAGCACGCTGAGGAAAGACAGCCGCGGAATGTGCCGCCCCATGACCACGAGGCAGACCGTCAGCGGCGTCGCGAGCACGAGGCCGACCGGCCCCCAAAGCCATGTCCAAAAGACCGCCGCGAAGATGATCGCAGTCGGAGACACACCGGTGCTGGAGCCGTAAAGCCACGGTTCCATGACGTTGTTACTCAGCAATTCCAGCACGATGAAAAGGCCGAGCGCAAGCAACGGCATCATCCAGCCCGGCGAGACGGCGAACGCCAGTGAGATCGGAATAACCGCCCCGATCCACGGTCCGACGTAGGGGATAAAGCGCAGCACGGTTGCGCTCGCGCCCCATAACACCGCGTTTGGCACCCCGATAAAGTAAAGCCCGATCGCCACGGGAATGCCGTAGGTGACATTGATGAGGAGCTGCATGAGCAGATAGCGCGAGACCCGGGCACCGGCATCGTCCATCGCGAGGGTGGTTGAGCTGATGCGGCCTCGCCCGATGAGTCGAATAAGGCGGCTGCGCAAATCCTCGCGCTCCAGCAGCATGAAGATGACGAGGAGCAGCACGAGGGCGGCCGTGCCGAGCGGTCCGAGCAGCGGAGCGATGATCACCTGCATGAGTAGGAGGGGGCTCGCCTTGGAAGTCTCAATCGCCTTCACGGGCACTCCGGGCTTGATGCTCGGTTCTGTGAGGACGGCTGTCTCGGGCTTTCCAGATACTTGGGTAACGTCGGGCTTGCCTCCGGCAATATCCTTCTTGAGCTCTTCCACCGTCTCCGAAAATTTGGTGAACTTCCCGCCGAACGTCACCGTCAACGAGCGCAGCTTGGTTTGGATGTTCTCCTTGTAATCGGGCATTTTGGTTGCGAGATCGACAAGCTGCCGGGTGAGCACCCAGCCAGCCGCACCGGTCGCAGCAACAATCAGCGTTCCAACGAGCAGAACCGCGCCGATGCGTCCCAGCCATCGCTCCAGCCGCGTGACGAGCGGTGCGAGAAGAAAGGTCAGCAATGCGGCGAGCGCCAGTGGAATGAGGAGATCACGCGCCACGTAAAGCATGGCGATGATGAAGGCGGAGAGCGAGACAGTCCAGATCCCGACCAGCGCATTGGCGGCGGTGCTGCTCTTCAGTTTGGGGATTGGCATTTGCATCGAGGTATGAAGAACTATTGCGACCGGTCGAGGCACCAGTGCTCCGATCGCCGGACAGGTGGTGATAGCAGAAAGCTCAGCAGCCTAGCAAGCACAAGCGGGGCAAGGAACGACTGTGCGTAACGTGGAGTGGCTGCCTCTTCTTCATTCAATCCTTCCGCCGCCGTCATTATCCGGGTGAAGACCCCACTTATTCCCAACTGCGCCACCTCCCCAAAAACCGGAGAGAAGTGGACCGACTTATCCGCAGGTTTCCCTGGCGAAGTCGGCAGGTTCAGCTTCGGCAGGTGGTCCATTTTCCAAATTGGTTGCTTATGTTTTCGAACGTGACGCCAAAACCAGCAGGACCGCGCCGCCGCCGATCAATGCCCATCCGAGGATGCTGCTAGGAAATTGCTTTTTCGGGTGACGGGGCGTGTCGGCACTGGACGTGGCGCGGGGACGGGGTGCGAGGGGGCTGTCCCCAGGAGGCGATTACACCTTATCCTCGCTTCGGCTGCTGACCAGAAAATAGGGAGTTGTAAGGTCAAAGACTCCACCATTGAATCAGGAGGCCACCATTTGCACGGTAAGCCCATTTTAACAGCTTTCGCGATACACTGAAATGAAGTAGCGGAAACCACGCCCAAAGGCTTAAAAAGCCTCCAATGCCCATTTTAATGATGAGCACTGGAGACTCTCCAGAACAAAGAAGCAGGAAAACAGAATTTGTCGTTGCCTGGTCATCAAGTTTGCTGTGGTTCGGTTGCGTCTCTGGTGCTAAACGCGAGGCGAACAAGTATCGTTCGTTATGCGACCATGCAGGATTATCTCCGTGATAAATGACTCGGTGATGATCATTCGACGCGCACAATCTTTGAGATTCCGTCATTGGCCCGCCTGAAAAGCTGCCATCAGATTTTTGCCTCAACTTTTTCGCAAGTCATTTTGAATCCCTGAATGCGATAAAACTGACATCAACATACGCGCCCAAACATTGAAGGACATGTTCTTAGTTTTCTCTTTTCCCATCACACTTCCTTGGAAATCAAGGAAGTGGAGGCGAGGGGAGTTGAACCCCTGTTGTAACAAGACGTGTTTGAGGACGTCACCGAGATGATTTCACCTGGGGGCAGACATCCTCAGACATCAATGTCATCGCAGCATGTTGTAACCTGATTTGTAATGTTTTATCAATCATCTGTCGACTGAAGATGACGCGTCGCTTGCGTATCTGGAAGACAGTGGAACTGTGGGGTAATCATAACTTTAGTTACAACATTTTAACCCTTTTGCATGGCCAGCCTCCGTCGCCTTCCCACCTCCTCAAACTGGATAGCCTGCTTCATCGGAGTCGATGGCAAGCGCTACCAGCGCAGCACGGGGATTAAGGCAGATGGCAAGATGTCTTCGAGACGGCAGGCCCAGCACATCGCGGAGGAATATGAGGATCTCGCCCGGAAGAAGAAAACGGTGCTCCAGATCCAGCGCGTGCTAAGCGACCTTTACGAGGATGTTTCAGGTGAAGCGTTGCCCGACTCGAATGCGCAGGCGTTCGCCACCAAATGGCTCGACAGCAAGCAGGCCGAGATTCGTCCGCACACGCTGGTGTTCTACCGAATCAAGGTGGAGTCATTCATGAAATTCCTGGGAGCAAAAGCTACTGGTGCAATACGGGAGTTGACGACAGAAGATGTTCGCCGTTGGCGAGACAGTGAGGCGAAGAGGTTGACTGCATCGACAGCGAACCACGGACTCAAATGCATCCGAATGTACTTTGCCGCCGCCAAGAGACACAATCTGATCGCGGATGATCCTTCGAAAGGGGTTTCCATCCTCAAGAAACCGCAAGAAACGGCCCGCCGCCCCTTCACATTGTCAGAGTTGGAGGCGCTCCTCAAGGTGGCTCCGCAGGAGTGGAGAAGCCTCATCCTGTTTGGTCTGTACACTGGGCAACGGCTTGGCGATCTTGCCACTCTGACTTGGGAGCAAATCGATCTTGATCATAACGAGATCAGGCTGACGACGCGCAAAACATCTAGGAATCAAAAAATCCCCATTTGCACTCCCCTGCTCACTCACATACAAGCCCTGCCTCACCCGAGCGCAAGAAGCAAGCCTGTCCATCCCGATGCCGATGCTCAGTTCAAGATGCAGGGTCGATCAGGAGTGCTGTCACGCCAGTTCTACGAGCTGATGACCAAGGCCGGATTGGTCGAGAAAAAATCACATCACAAAAGCCAGGGATCAACGGGGCGCTCAGGCAGACACAATCTTTCAAAGATCAGTTTCCACAGCCTTCGACATACAACTACAAGCTTGTTAAAAAATGCTGGCGTGAGTCCTGCGATTGCAGAGGAGTTTGTTGGGCACGATTCAAGTGAGATGAATCGTGTCTATACGCATATCGACCAGAGCGCCATGAGGCTGGCCGCCGATAAACTTCCTGATTTTAGCCAAATCAAGAGTGACTCCTGAGATCGTCTCAGGGACACTCTGAAGTGCAATCCCCTGCCCTTTCGCGTTATAAATAATTGAGCGACCGGGGCTTATCCTTGGCTGTCTCACTTACCCACCATGCCCCGGCGAACCCATTATTCGCCCTGCATCAACCGGGTCATCGTCTGCGCGTTGTATCATGAAGGCCGGCGGCTACGCCGTCCCATGACGCGACTGGTCAACGATCTGCTCACCTCATCCCTGCAACACACGCAGGCATGGAGCATCGCTGCCACGCAGATGAGCGTCCCGGCTCAGGGCCGCATTCAGGAGGCTGGCACCACACGCTAGCCGCACCACGTCGTCATAGCATCCCACTTCACATACCCGGTTCTCTCACACGAGGGACCGGGTGTTTTGTTGTCGGGCCATGTGGCGGCTTCTTCACCCACCCAAGCACACACACACCACATCAGGAGATACATCACCATGGCCATCAAACTCAGCGCCAACTACAGCAAAAAACTCGGCCTGCCCCAATTCAGCAGCCACAGCTTCAGCGCCTCCGTTGAAGTCGAACTCAGCGACATCACCCAGGTCGAAGCCGAAGTGCAGAAGCTTTACCAACTGCTGCAGCACTCCGTCGATCAGGAAATCCAACACCCCGGTTACGTCCCAACGGCCAATACCAACACCAACGGGCAGGCAGCGCCACAGACCAATGGACGCACCTACCCGGTTAACGGCAACAATCGTTCTGCTCCACCGCCCGTCACGGATCGCTGGAACTGCACCGATGGCCAGCGCGGGTTCATCCTGCGCATCGTCAGCGAGAACGCCTGCATCACCAAACAGGTGGCGGAGGATCTGTCCCAGCAGCTCTTCGGCATCGGCGTGAAGCAGCTCAACAAGTTGCAGGCGTCGCAGTTGATTGAGGATCTGCTCGTCAAGGCCGGCAAACCCGCACCACGCCAGACTCGCTGGCAGCAACAACCCACCGCCCAAGCCGCATGAACACGCCTGCTGCATCACCACCAGAGCGCAGCGAGCAGGACATCATCACCGCATTGCAGGCAACAGTGTCAGCTTCACGGCTGTCGCTGTTCCTGCAATGCCGCTTGAAGTTCTACTTCCGCTACGTGCTCAAGCTCAAGAAACCCAAGACAGCCTCGCTCCATCTCGGCAATGCGGTTCACGCCGTGTTGAAGGCCTGGAACAAGGCACGCTGGGTGCAGCAGCCGCTCTCGCTCAAGGTGGTCCATGAGACCTACCAAACAGCTTGGGCGGACGATACCGAGGGATCGGTGACATGGGAACCTGGAGAGGAAGAGGACGACAAGACCACCGGCTGGCGTCTGCTCGACACCTACCTGCGCGAAAGTCATGTCCCTGCTGAGATCAAACCCGATGCCGTGGAAGTCCCGGTGGAGGCCGATCTGCAACAACACGGGCTGCCCCGTCTCATCGGTATTCTGGATCTGGTGCAGCAACGCCAGATCATCGACTACAAGACCAGTGCCACCACCCCCAACGCGGACAAGGTCGCTCACTCCACTGAGATCCAGACCAGTAGCTACGCCATCCTGCACCGTCACAACACCGGCGCGCAGGAAGCCGGCATGCAGCTGCACCACCTGGTCAAACTCAAGAACCCCAAGGTGGTCATCACCACACTGCCAGCCATGAGCCCACCGCAGCAGACGCGGCTGTTCCGGCAAATGGAGGCTTACCTCGAAGGATTGCAGCGTCGCGACTTCATCCCTTCGCCTGGGATGCACTGCTCGAGCTGCGAGTTCTTCAACGAATGCCGCCGCTGGCATTAAACCCTGCTGCAAGTCGGCGCTCATCACGAGTGCCGGCCTGCGGCCCATCCCCACACCCACAATGAAACATCTCATCCTCATCGCTGGCCTGCTGATGCTGTTCACGCCGAACACGCACGCAGGCTGGTTCTTCGATGATCCACCGCCCCCACCGCCGGACCTTGGTCCGGAATACCGCTCGAAGATCTCCAAACTCGAAGAGCAAATGTCGGAACAGCACGTCATCGCCGACCGCTGGAAGATTGCCACGGGCAGTCTCGCGTTCGGCGCCCTGCTGTTGTTTGTCATCGGAACCGCCCTTGGGGCCAAAACACGCCAACATTATGATGGAACAACCCGAATGGGACGAACAGTCCCCACCACCACCCCGCCAGCTCCCAACGGTGCCCGCCACCACATGGGCGAAGCAGGTCCACCAGATCGTCATCCGACGATGGCAGCCTGAACCGCTGATCGAACCTGTCGTTGACCATGACCTGCCCAACCTGAGCGCCATTGAGCGTTCGGCCGAGGTCGTCAGCTTCACCTGCCGCCGGTTTGAATACTGGATCTCCCCGCAGGGCATCCTGCGGGAGTGGTTCAAGTTCAACCTGCGCCTCGCTCTCGGACTTGCCGTGCCCGCCGTACTGGTGGCTCCGCTGGTCACGCTGGCTCTGCAGCAGTTCAATGTTTGGATCGACCTCATCACGCGGACCACCTCCAACATGGTGCTCGTCCCGCTCTCGGCCCTGCTGGTTATCGGCCTCATCTGCGGGCTGATTTCCATCGGGAAATCGATTCTCACGATGCGTATGCGCCAGCAGCACCAACGTCGTGATCAGTACAACAACTACTGACGCGGTACGCACCCACCTAACCAAACCCAAGAGCCGGATGATCGCAGGATCGTCCGGCTCTTTTCATTTCAAGAAAGGACACTCAACTTATGGAAAGCATCACCCTGTACTTTCGCTCAGGCCCCTCCGACAAAGTGTATCAGGCCAGCATCCGTCCCAAGGATGCCGGGTATCTCGTACACTTCGCTTATGGCCGGCGCGGCTCCACGCTCAGCACCGGCAGCAAAACACCGGTTCCGGTCGAATACCCCATCGCCAAAGACATCTACGACAGACTCGTCCGCGAGAAAATGGCCAAGGGCTACGCGCCAGGAATCGACGCGGGCACTACCACACCACCGGATTCCCCGGGCCAGCATAGCGGCGTCCAGTGCCAGCTCCTCAATCCTCTCAACGAACAGCAGCTCGACCAGTTCCTGTTCAATCCCGACTACTGGATGCAGGAGAAGCTCGATGGCCGACGCCTGCTCCTCCGAAAGGACGGCGACCAGATCTCCGGCATCAACCGCCTGGGATTCCCCACCGCCGTTCCTGATGAGATTGCCCGCAGTGCCGCCAAATACCCGCGCAGCTTCCTGCTAGACGGTGAAGCGGTCGGAGACACCTTCCATGCCTTCGACCTGCTCACCATCGGACCGGAGGACCTGCGTCCTCTGGCCTTTTCGGTGCGCTACCTCCGCCTGCGCGACATGCTCAACGCTTTCGATCATCCCCATATCCGGGAGGTGCGGGTTTTCTTCCCTCCTCAAACGGCTGGCTGGTTCCACCAGTACAAATGCGAAGGAAAAGAAGGCGTTGTGTTCAAACACAAGGACGCGCCGTACACGCCCGGTCGTCCCAACAGCGGCGGCAGCCAGCTCAAGTACAAGTTCCATGAAACTGCCTCGTTCATCGTCACCAAGGTGAACGATAAGCGGAGCGTCTCATTGATCCTGTTCGAGGGCGACAAAGTACGCCCCGCCGGCAACGTCACCATCCCATCCAACCACGATGTTCCTGCACCGGGAACCGTGGTGGAGTGCCGCTATCTGTACGCGTTCAAGGAATCCGGCAGCATCTACCAGCCGGTTTACCTGGGTGCTCGAACCGACATTCGTGCGGCTGAATGCATCACGGCCCAGCTCAAGTACAAAGCCGAGGTGACACTGGCCGCCGCCTAGCCAACCCAACAACGCTCGAAGCCCATGCACCGTACACCGGCGCATGGGCTTTTTGTCGTACAACCCACCACCCACACTATGAATCCCATCACACTCCTCATTGCGGAATTGAAACCCGCTCTGGCGGGACTTGGCAAAGTGATCAATCCACGAGCCACTCTGCCTGTCCTGCATCACGTCAAAGTCGAACGCACTGCTGAAGGTTGGATTGCTCTCACGGGCACCGACCTGGACCGCTTCGTTACCATGCGTCTCGAACATCCTGCCGAAGGTCCGCCCATGACCGTGCTCATCCCGTATGACCAGCTTGTGCAGGTCAGCAAAAACTGCGGCAAAGACGAGCGCATCCACATCGAGGCCGGTTGCATCAAATTCGCCCTGGCTGACGGCCTCGGTGAACAAAAAGTGAAGCACCTCCCGGTTGAGGAGTTTCCTGTCACTCCACGCATTAAAACGGAGGCCATCGCACTGCCGCCAGAGCTTCGCCGGTCCATCCACGAAGCCATGGAGTGCGCCAGTGTTGACGCCACCCGCTACGTCCTCAACGGCACCTTCATCGACACCAGCAATCCCAAGGCCAACTACATTGTGGGCACGGATGGCAAGCATCTCTACAGCGCGAATTCGTTCACGCTGCCGCTCAAGAACTCCGTCATCATCCCGAATCACAAATTCCTGGGATGGAAGGAGTTCAATGCGGATGGTGAGTGGCAGATGAAGGTCGATGACAAAGCGGTGCAACTCTCCAGTAGGCGTTGGAGATTCGTCAGCAAACAGATCGACGGGAATTATCCTAACTGGCGGCAAACCATCCCCAATCCCGAAGACGCCAAGACCCACATCATGCTCGACCCGGCAAAACTAGAGACGCTCATCAAGCTCATCCAGCGCATGCCCTGTCACGATGCGGAGAAGTTCCAGACCATCGGCCTGGAATGCAAGGAGGGGCAATTGCTACTCCTCGGCAAAGACAACGGCAACGAACCATGGACACGAGTCCCTGTGACCGATGCCAAAGTGGAAGGCCTGGAAACACTGATCTTCCTGCCCCGACGCTTCTTCATCAAGGCCCTCGATTACGGTCTCAGCACTATCAGCATCATTGATCAAATCCCGCCCCTGCGTTTCCACAACAAGGGCAGGCAGATGATCGTGATGCCTCTTCGACCTGATGGAGCCAACACCCCGCCCCCAGCAAACCCACAACCTGCTCCGGTGAATATGCCTCCACCACGGCCTGTTCTTCCGCCAGTACCACCACCCAAACCAATGATCACGAATCCAACCTCCGAAGGACCTGCAGCCAACGAACCCAAAAGCGCTACGGAAGAAGCCATCGACGTGACCTTGCTCATCCGAGACAAGCTCAACGAAGGCTTCAGCCTGCTGCGCGACCTTTCCCTGAAGCTGAAGGCCATCAACCGTGACCAAAAGACCAGTGCAAAGGAGTTTAATTCGGTCCGCTCCACGCTGCGCTCCCTGCAAGGTCTGAAGCTGTAACCCCACCACTCCACCCTCAAAGAGCCAGGCATGCCTTCACCGGTGTGTCTGGCTCTTGTCGTTTCATGAAACGCATCTCGTCCATTGTCTTCGACAAACACGAGCGACTCAAGCGAGCCACCATCATAACGCCGCTCGGCACCATCAAGGTCGAGTGGCGGGATGTGGCGGGTGATCGCTACTGGTCCAGCTCTGGTGAGCTGGCTGCCCGGTTGCTCGCAGTTCCTGTCATCCAAAGAATCGAGCGTCTCTTTTCCTGACACTCTCAACCCAAACCCACAAAACCATCATGATAGCAAATCTCGATCCCCAGGGCGGTATCACCACCCATAGAACCCCAAACCTCATCCTCCACTGCGGTGCACAAAACGTTGACCTTGATGAAGTTGGCAAAGTCAAAACACCGCGTTCCACCGACAGTTGGTGTCCGATTCCGCATCACCAGCTCATCACCACCGTCCAAAAGACACTCGCGACCACTAACCTGCGCATCGGTGCGCAGGCTCATTCGTTGTCCCATGAGGGCCAGCGCTACTTCGGTCTCATGGAAGTCCATGCCCAGAAGTCCAGCAACGATTACTGCTGGGTGCTTGGTCTGCGTAACAGCCACGACAAGACGTTCCCCGCCGGCATCGTCGCCGGGGCCACCGTCTTCGTTTGTGACAACTTATCATTCTC